>LQAJ01000003.1_pt1 | contig 495795 bp, 560 predicted proteins | sample 1535811 | NCBI WGS metagenome assembly LQAJ01 (sample SAMN04331587, study PRJNA305678) | bioreactor metagenome | isolation source: bioreactor_6 inoculated with Wadden Sea sediment 2nd replicate of a... | place: Germany: Wadden Sea, Janssand Flat | reverse complement strand
AAAAAACCCCCGGCGGCCGGGGGTAAAGGGTACAGCTCGGTTCAGCAGCCGCCTCCCGGGCAGCCTCCGCATCCCCCCGCTTCTGCTTCCGGGGCCTCCATGGCTTCCTCTTCGACGCACTGGCAATCTTCACCGCAGTCGCCTTCGCAGGAACATGTTTCGTCACATTCAGCTTCGCATTCGCAGCAGTGCTCTGCGCATCCGTCGGTGGTTCCTTCACAGGTGCAGTCGGCGCAGGGTTCATGGTCTCCGGTGGTTTCGGCGTAAACGACTCCGGCCAGGACAAGTGTCATGACAAGAATGGCGATGTACTTCATTTCTTTCCCTTTCCTTCACAGCAGCAGTGGCGCTTCTTTTCTTCTCCGTGGCATTCACGTATCTGTTCAGGGGCGCATTCTCCCGGTTCACCCTTCAGTTTTTCCGGGTGTTCGCATTTATTTCCGCACATGTATCTTCCTTTCCTGAACAGGGCCCGGGACAACCGGGATCGTTGAACCTCGGAAGGGAGTTCCGGAGTTCGTCAAAAGCTTCCCCGTTCACCATGTAGTGTATGTGATAGCCGCAGCGATGATCGGTTACCAGCCCGGCGTCACGGAGCACCCGCAGATGCTGGGAAACCGACGGCTGTGATATCCCGGTCCTCTCGGCGATGGCACCCACGCAGAGCCTTTCCCCCCCAAGGATCTCCAGTATCCTGAACCTGGTGAGACACGCCAGTGCCTTGAAGTATCTTACCATCTCTGCTTTTTCCACCGCGCTCCAATCAAATAGGAATATGCGTAATATCTAATATAGTTTGTGTGCCCGGTCAATATCCCGGGAAGAAGCATGGGGAATGACAGGGTTAATCCCGTATGGGATCCTGCCCGCTCAGCAGCAGCCAGAAAATGGCTGCCAGCCAGGATATCCTTTTCCAGCCCGGGAGATACAGAAGATTCAGCATGGAAGGAACCCTTTTACCGGCATTAAGCCCGGCAAGAAGCCGGGGTTTTCTTCCACCGGACCGTGAAAGCCCCCTGGTGACGCTACAGGGAACAGATGCTCCAAAAAGCTCCCTGACGGTGTCCAGAAGTGGTGCCAGGGCACCCCCGAGACCGGTCCCGAAGGCGTTCACCACGAATCGGTCCCATAGCCCTTCCTCCGAGACCTTCCCGGCCAGCAGGCACACGTCCGCCCACCATACCGGTCTGATCAGTGTATTGGTAATCATGTGAAGAAGCACCATCAGCAGTGCGTTGTGCCACTGAAAACCCATAAGTCCGGGCTCAAGCTCCCTGCCGTCTGAAAAAAGATCGGAAGGAAGCCGCCCGGGAAAGGTGGCGGGGAAATAGAAAATGTGTGTATGCAGTTCCGTCATGACACCATGGCGGTGGAGCTTCATCTCTGATACAATCCCGGAAGAGAACACCCCGTCCCCGGCGGACCTCCGCTGCCAGCCCCTCCTTACAAAGGCTCCCAGAGCCCCTTGCCTGCACTGATCCTCAACGAACAGGTCGGCATCGCACATGGGTCTGGCCCCGGGAAAGGGATAAACGCTCCGGGCAAGGTCGAAACCCTTCAAGGCCCATACACGAAGCCCCATCAGAGCCATATCGGAAAGTACCGGCCGGAGGGACTGCTCAAGTCTGAACCACGATGCGGCTCCGGAAAGCTGAAGATCCCGGTTCCCGGTTTCTTCGGCCAGAAGCCTGGACATATCGTGCTCCGAATCGGGCACGGGCCCCGGGTACTCCCCGGGAAGCGCCCCTTTCAGCAGCCACCGGCACCCGGCCTCGGTAACTGGGTCAATACCCTGGCGGGAGATCATTCTCCGGTTGTTCTCCTTTCGAGATAGAAAGCTTCAAGCCGGTATCATGAACCACATGAATAATAAGGCCTGAACAGAACAAGAGCACCCTGTCCCCGGTGTCCGGTATAGCCTGATGACTTTCTAAACGCTATATTCGTCTGTGTTGTCTGAAGAAGTCGCCAAAGCCCATTGGACGCAGAATGAACAGCAACAAGAACGGTTTAAACGCTAATGCATCATCCGGGAGCTTCCCCTCCGGGTTTTTTATGGAAAGCCCCTGCGCCATGCTTCTGCTCAACGGTGAAAGCGGCCGGATAATCCACGCGAACAACGCGGCATCAGATCTGTATGGTCATTCCCCGGATGGTCTTACCGGAAGAAGCCTGTTCGATATAGAATCAGATCCCTCATCAGCAGTATCAGACAGGCTACAGGAGGCGGTTTCCCTTCGGAGGCATGTTTTCCGATCCAGCCACAGGCTGGCGAAGGGGCGTGTTCAGGAGGTGGATTGCCACTGCGTTCCCGTCGGAATGAATGATATGGATCTCCTCCTTCTGACCGTTCATCCTGCGGGGGACGACGGGGAAAGACCCGGCGGCGGGGACATTGAAGAAGAACTCGGCAGGCAGACCGCCATCCAGGAACTTCTCATGCGAATGTCATCAACCTATATCGATATTCCCCCTGAGAACCTCGAGGACGAAATAGTGAGGTCACTTGGTGAAATGGGTTCCATGGTGGGCGCCGACCGGGGCTATCTCTTCTTCTACGACTTTACCAGCGGCACATGCACGAATACCCACGAGTGGTGCGCCGAGGGGATAGAACCCCAGATAGGTAACCTTCAGGAAGTTTCAATAAAGAGCATTCCCTGGTGGGTAAGCGCCAACAAGCGTGGTGAGCCTGTTTACATCGCCGATGTCCAGGCCCTTGATCCTTCCGACCATGCCCGGAGGTTCCTTGAGCCACAGAAGATAAAAAGCCTCATAGTCGTTCCCCTGATGCGGGGGGAGGAGTGCCTGGGATTCGTGGGATTCGATTCGGTCCGCCGGCGCCACCGGTATACCGACACGGAAACCAGGTTGCTTTTCGTCTTTGCCAGGATGCTGGTAAGTGTCCTGAACCGCAGGGAAATGGAGAACGAGCTCGCCGCCGGTGAAGAAACCTTCCGAAGCATAATAGAGAATTCACCCATGGCCATTTTCCTGCTGAGGCTTTCCGAAGCGGGGCGTCTGATCCTTGAAGATTCCAATCCTGCCGCCAGCAGGATACTCGGCGTGGATGTCCATGAGCTTCTGGGCCTGAACCTTGAGGAAGCCTTCCCTCCCCTTGCCGAAACAGAAGTACCCCTGCGGTACCGGCGGGCGGCGGAGTTCGGAGAAACATGGCACGGTGAAACCATTCCCTACAGCTACGGGGGAGTCACTGGCAATTTTGAGGTTTACGCCTTTCAGATATCACCGGGCAGATGCGCGGTGATCCTTGATGACGTAACCGAGCGCATCCTTGCCGAGGCAAGGATCGAGCACACCAACCGTATGCTGAAGGATGTCATAGAAACCATCCCTTCAAGAGTGTTCTGGAAGGATCTTCAGGGCAGGTTCCTGGGATGCAATAACCTCTTTGCCGATGATGCCGGCCTTCCCGGCCCTGAAAGCCTTGTGGGGAAGACCGATCACGACATGGTCTGGCACAGCGAAGCGGAGAAATACCGTGCTGACGACAAAGAGGTCACAGACTCCGGGAAGCCCAAGCTCTATTACGAGGAGGAGCAGACAACCCCCACCGGCTCTAGAAGACTTCTCCGTACCTCGAAGATCCCCCTGAGGAATGCCGACGGAGATATATACGGCATGTTTGGAGCCTATGAGGACATAACAGAAGGGAAAAAAGCGGAAAAAGAGCGCAGGATCCTGCAGGAGCAGCTGGGCCAGGTCCAGAAGATGGAATCGGTGGGAAGGCTGGCAGGGGGCCTGGCCCACGACTATAACAATATGCTGGGTGTAATTCTGGGATATGTGGAGCTTGCGGTGCTCAAGGCCGGGGAAAGCAGCCCCATTCTGTCCGATCTCGAGGAGATAAGGAAGGCCGCCAGGCGTTCCGCCAAGCTCACCAGACAGATACTGGCCTTTGCCAGGCGCCAGGCTGCAAAACCCATGGTGCTGGTCCTGAACGATACCCTGGCTGGAATGCTCAGCATGATGCAGCGGCTCATCGGTGAGAACATTACGCTGAAGTGGCTCCCCGGAGAGAACGCGGGAAGGGTCAGAATGGATTCTTCCCAGCTGGATCAGATACTGGCCAACCTCGTGGTTAACTCCCGTGACGCCATCGACGGAAGCGGAACCATAACCATAGAGACAAGGGGAGTTGTCCTGGACGAGGACGACTGCACAGGGAGACCCCAGGCCTTCCCCGGAGAGTTTGCGGTGCTATCGGTGACCGACGACGGCTGCGGTATTGATGGCCCCACGCTGGGAATGCTATTCGAGCCCTTCTTCACCACCAAGGAGCCGGGAAGGGGAACCGGCCTGGGGCTTTCAACGGTTTATGGAATAGTCAGGCAGAACGGAGGCTTCATAACCGTGGAGAGCCTACCGGGCCGGGGCTCCTGTTTCAGCATTCACATACCCAGACACTCCGGGGAGGATTCACCATCCCCCGATCCCTCCTCAGCTCTTCAGGAAACCGGCGACAGCGGTAACATTCTGCTGGTGGAGGACGAGCCATCCATCCTGAACATCACCCAGCTGATGCTTCAAAGGGCCGGGTACGCTGTGATGGCCGTATCCACCCCGGCGGAGGCCATTGCCTCCAGAACCCATGGCCTGGACAAGATCGACCTGCTGCTCACCGATGTGATAATGCCCGGTATGAACGGCCAGGAGCTGGCTTCGAAGCTCCGTGGGGCAAAGCCCGGGCTGAGGTGCCTGTTCATGTCGGGGTACACAGCGGATGTTATAGCCAGGCACGGCGTTCTTGAAGAAGGCGTTCACTTCATACAGAAGCCATTCTCGTACGACCAGCTCATAACCGCCGTACGGATGGCGCTGAAGCAGTAACACCTTTCTTTTCAGTTTTTCGGAAGCAAGCTTTCCCAGTCCACCGCGAAGATGTATCTGTCCCCGGGGTTCACCCTGAGGGGGAGTTCCATTCCAGGTCTCAGAAGGGAGATTATCCCCGTGGGGACATCCATGCGGACCGGAGAGGTGAGATACCTGCCCTGATCTTCCTCTATCTCGACCTGGATCAGGACACTCATTGAGGGCCCATCAGTGGGCAGATTGGTTTCCCCCAGTTTCACCAGATAGCCCCTGGCCCTTCTTCCCCTTTTCAGAAGTCTGCTCCTGGGGATATCCCCGTTCCAGATCCTGGGGATAACCAGGGGAACTCCAATGAGGAGGAAAAGGGCTGCTGACCCTGCGGTTATCATTCCGCTTATGTGGTCGAACCTTTCCTGGCCGCCGAAGTCCCCGGTAACCCCCGTTATGGCAAGTGCGAACCAGATGAACACCGGGCTGAAGAACAGAAGGGAGACCGCCATGGTCTTTCCGGCTCTGGAGAGATCGAAATCGGTCATCTTCGGTTTCTCCTCCTTCGCTTCAGCAGCCTGCTGTATATGGCGTGGTCCTCCTGCGAGTAGCAGCAGAAAATGATCCTTCGGGGAAGGGGGTTCTTTCCATGAAAACGCCTCGCGGCGGAAAGGGCGATGGTGGCGGCGGGTTCAGGAGGGTAGCCGAAAATGCCCGTGCTTATGCATGGGAAGGCTATGGATTCAAGCCCGTTGTCCGCCGCTGTTCTCAGGCTGTTCCGGTAGCATGAACCCAGCAGCTTTGCCTCTCCCTTGCCGCCCCCCTGCCAGATCGGCCCCACTGTATGAATCACGTACTTCGCCGGGAGTAGATAGCCTCCGGTGATCCGGGCCTCTCCCACCGGGCAGCCGCCGAGGGCGGAACATTCCGCGGCAAGCCCCAGCCCCGCGGCTTCCCGTATGGCGCCGTTGACACCGCTGCCAGGCCCGAGGGCCTGGTTGGCGGCGTTGACTATGGCATCCACCTTCAGTGTGGTGATGTCGTCATGAACTGCTTCTATCATCACATCTCCCTTACCGGCGGGTTTATTATGCAGGATAGAGGGGTTTACCGGAAAGGCGGTGTGTTCATGCTTTCCCCAGAACCCCAGCAACCCAGCGGCGGAGGTTGTGGAGCTGTTCTTCTGTCTGGTGCTTCAGGGGATCACGAAGGTCGGTCTCTCCGATGAATGAAGCACCCTCCATTGCCTTCTTCATCTTTTCCAGGGTCTTGCCCGGCTGTCCCCCGTGGCAGCAGAACAGAGCCACCCTTTTCCCTGTGAAATCGAACATGGAGAAGAATGTGTTAATGGCCGGGGCGAAGGTCCAGGCCCACACCGGTGTTCCTACTATCAGGGTGTCGTAGTCTTCCGGGTTCAACTGAAGGGGTATCAAGTCCGGTTTACTGCCGGATATGGCCGCCCGGCCACCCCAGAGGTATCGGGTGAGTCCCCGGGGGGCTTTGCTTTCCTTCGGCACCAGCCTCAGCAGATCCGCCCCGGCGGTTTTCGCCGCGGTTTTCGCAGCAAGCTCGGTGTTGCCCTCCAGGGAGTAGTAGACAACCAGTGTTTTCATGCTCAGCCTCCTTCCAGTGCAAAAAAGGGGGAGGCCGAAGCCTCCCCCGAAGTAGCAAACAGGGATCTAGAAGAGGGTCTTGATGGTTCCCCATGTGTCGCGGCTGAGTGATACGGTACCGCTGATGATCATGAACTGGTCGTAGGGTGCGCCCCAGGCATTCTGGCTGCTCTGCCAGGATGAGCCGCCGTTGTCGCTGAAGTAGGTCATTCCGCCGTTGGCATTCGGGCCGGCCAGCCAGTAGTCGGGGCCTGTTCCCGTAACGGTCTGAAGAACGAGCCAGTAGATCATGCCGCCGTCGACCATGATGTCTTCGGTGTCAATGATGGTGTACCAGAGGGAGTATCCCCACTGGGACATGCCGGTGTTGGTGTGATCAACAGCTGTTGAGCCGTAGGTGTCGATGATGGCACCGGGAGCAGCGGAGGCGTCTTCACGGAGCTCGATGTTGAAACCGGTGGTGTTTCCTGCAGCGTAGATGGCCCAGATCTCGACCATGTCGATGGTGCCGCCGTCTGCGGGGTTGAAGTCGTCGGTGATCATCCAACCATTGCCCTCACTCATGCCGACGCCATTTTCAAGGGCGCCGAAGTCGAAGGGCTGTGAGCAGAAAATGTCGTCGCCGGCAATGGTGCCGCCAACAGCTACTGCGCCTTCAAGGTGACCGAGCTGCGTCGCGTCTGCGACGGCGAAGCCGGCAACCAGGAGGGCGATGACAAGTGTAATTCTCATTCGTATCTCCATTCCTTATAGGGTTGAACTTAGGACCCGAACTTATATAGCGATTTGCCCCGGGCGGCGCAAGTCTTGATTAAATCATAGTCCTGAAGAGGGCCAGAGCCCTGGATTACCGGGGAGACTGCCCATTGCGTCGGCGTTCAGCGTTACTCCGTACTCCTCCCTAAGCTCCAGCAGCACATCCTCCACGGCGAGGTTTTCCAGCTCCTTCTTGCAGATTCGGTGAGGGTGGTGGTCAGTTCGTCCACTGTGGCTTCCCTGGCTGGCATTACCTCCACCAGGCGGAAGGCGGCGTAAATCCCCGGTTCCACCTCATAGGGCCCGATCCAGGCGGTGGTGTCATCGGGGAAGATCTCAAAGAGGGTGCCGGGAACTCCATGGGGCAGCTCGCTCCTTGTCAGGGGACTGGAGAGGCCGTTGTTCCCTTCGGAAGATGGGATCGACCCCAGGGGGGGGAATTCTCCGGGAAGGGTTCCCTCGGTAAATGCTTCCTCCAGTGAGGGAAGGAGGTCGGCGGTGGTGGAAACCGATTCGAACACTCTCTTTTCGGGAATGATCACCGGGGTTTCCATGAGGGTATACTCCTCCTCAATATCACTTCGGGTAACCGTTATACTTTCCTCCATAAGCTCTGCCAGGACGCTGTCCGCGGCAATGCTCCTTCTGTAGCCCTCCGCTTCGGCAGCTATGGAATCCGCTGTTTCAGGGAACTCATCCTGCAGTACTTCCAGAAGGTGGCTCTGCATGAGAAGGTTTTCGATGAACATGTCCCTCCAGTGATCGCTAAGTTCCAGGGCGGGGAACCTTGTACTGAGGAAGGCAGCTTCCTCCTCGAGGTCCTTCCTGGTCCATCGCCACGAACCGCAGGAGAGCATAAGTGAATCCTCCGGCAGCTGATCCGTGTTGGAGAAGCTCTCAGCGGCATAGAATCCGCCTTCGGAAACAATCGAAGCATAGGCAGCAAGATAGAGGTAGCGTTCCCTGCCCATTGCGAGTACTTCCACAACCGCGCTATCCGGTTGGTCCCTAAGGGGGTTCTCCGGAATTGAGACCGAGTTCACCCGGACGGAACCCATACCCGGAATGGCGACACTATCACCGGGGCTGGCACCCTCCAGGCAAAGGCCATTTCCCTGGGAAGCTCCGTGAGTATGAAGGGAACGGGAAGGGAGGGGACATCACCGCTGAGTTCCAGCTCGATACCCCTGTTTCTGCCATGAAAGTCGATGTCCTCTTCAGTGACAGCCTCCGCCTCCCTTGCTGTAATGAGTTTTCTTGCCATTGTTGCCGATTCCACCCGGGTCCATATCTCGGTATTCCGCACAACCGCAGGGTCATTCAGAATTCCCGATGTATCAACCAGTCTGTCAATGGACATTTTCCCCGCCAGGATCTCGACGAAATCCCCTGAAGGGTTTTCAGAAACCTCAAAGGCTGCCCTGGTGGAAGGGGGAAGGCTATTCCAAATCTCCGCGGCCTCCGCCACTGTGATGGTGTCCGGCCCGGCGGCCGCAAGCCACGTGTCAGGATTTACCGTTTCCTCCGAAGAACATGCGTAAACAAGGAAAAACATGGCCAGAATGCCGAACCTTAACTTCATAGCTGTGCTCCCGTTAGTTGTGAATACTGATTCCCTGCCTGGGGTGAAACATACAATCAGCGGTTTTTCCAGACTACCTCTACTTCATCACCGTCAGTGGTTTTGCAGCGTATCCCCCGGGGCCGCGGACCTGGACGAGATAGGTCCCGGTGCTCAAACTGCCGGTGGTGAATGTGGTGGACTCGCCGGAGAGGCCGCCGAAGAAAACAAGCCTTCCCGAGATGTCGTATATGTTCATGGCGTTCATTGAGCCCTCCCCGGGCTGAACAACTGTGAATTCCGTGGTGGCAGGGTTGGGGAGAATGGTGAAAGCCCCCGGTGTGTCTTCCGGATGGGTTGACTGCCAGCCGCACCCCGCGGAGTGGTGAAAGCCAAGGTCAACGGTGAGTGAGTCAGGCACGCTGTCTGTACGGGTCCATGTTTCCTCCAGGGCGAAGGCCTGTGCCGACCCGGCGCCGGCATCGATGCAGGGGCTGTCCGCCGCCTGTCCCGCTGCGATGTGGGCCAGGAAACCATCCCCGGTGAGGAGCGGATCCTCGGATATGTTTCCCCCGGTGCCCGTGGGGTCGGGAAGGTTGCCGTAGTTTCCGTCGGGATTGCCCCAGACGCAGTTGAACTCGAAAACCGGGTTTCCGCCGTCCTGCAGGTAGAATGCCGGGGCTACGTTCGCCGTTGCTATGCAGTGGCTCACCAGGGGTGAGCTGTTAACTCGAAAATAGACCGCGCTGCCAGTGTAGAGGGCGAAGTTCCCGGTAAAGGTACAGAAGGAGATATAAGGGCTGGACAGGGCGTAGCAGTATATTCCGCCGCCGTCGTCGTGGGCATAATTATCGGTGAAGATGCAGTTGAAGATCACCGGAGAGCTGTGGTAGAGATAGACAGCTCCGCCGTCGTCCCACGAGTGGTTTCCATTGAACCTGCAGTTTTCTATCACAGCCTGGGAAGTGTAGAGATATATCCCGGCACCCGCAGATTCGCATTCGTTGTCGTAGAAGGTGGAGTATCTGATAGTGGGTGCTCCCTTCCAGGAGTAGATGGCTCCGCCGTTGTCCGCCTCGCATCCGGAAAAGGACGAGAATTCGATCACCGGTGAGGCATGGCTCGTGTGGATCGCCCCTCCGAAGGGGGATGTGCCCGATGAACCATTGGAGAAGGCAAGTCCTGAGATAATGGTGGTGCTGTCCACCGAGCCTGCCTCCATGCCGTCTATCCTCATAATTCCGCCGGAAAGCTCCGTACCGGAGAGAACCGTGGTTGAGGGTTCCTGTGGATCGCCGAGTAGTACAACGCCGTTGTGACTTCCGTTCATGGTGATGAGGTTCTCCCCGGAACCTGTGTGAACACCGGGAAGAACCAGCACCGTATCTCCAGCAGTGGAGGAATCAAGGGCGTCCTGAATGCTCTCTCCGGGGGCCACTGGAATAAGCAGACCTGCAAGGAACACAATAAGTATGGTCATGGAAGCACCACGAACCTTCCCGAAGCGCCGCCGGTTTCCCACAATGCCCGCACCATGACAACGCCGGCAGGGAACCTTTCCTGGTCTATCCGGATCCCGGCTGAATGGTACTCCGTGGTGAAACCCTCCAGCCGTCGACCTGCCAGGTCAAAGAATTCCAGTTTGACGACTTCTCCCCCCCGGGCGGTCAGTCTCAGCATAGAGGAGGTCCGGACAGGTGAGGGGGAAACGGAGACACCGCCCTCAGGGGAGCTGGCCTCCGGTTCCATACCAGTCTGCTGAAAGTTGATGTGGTGGTATCCCATATCCGCGATCCCGGTGTCGGGAAGGCTGTCGGTCCTGGTGCTGAACCCCGCTGCGGCGGTTTCCCATGACGGTCCGTGTCCCGCGTCCAGCGCGGGGCTGTCCCAGGGCTGACCCGCCTCGGTTTGTGACAGATTCAGGAAAGGGTCGGCGTACAGCGGGTCCTCAGAGATATTGCCGTCGGTACCGGTTGGATCCTCCATTCCCTGGTACTGGGCCTGTTCGTTATTCCAGCAGCATACATGGGAAACCTCAGGCTTGATGCTGCTGATGACATTTATGCCTCCCTTGCCCTGATTGGAGGTAACGATGGAGGACCGGAGATTGAATGAATCGATGGTGTGTATCCTCAGTCCCCCGCCGTCGTCGAAGGCGCCGTTGTCGTGCACAGTGAGGAATTCCAGCAGAGATACCCCCTGAAGGACCGCTATCCCCCCGCCGTCATCGCCGGAATAGTTATCTGTGAACAGTGAACTGCCAAGGTAAATTGTGGACTGATAGCTGTTCAGCCCTCCGCCGTCGTCGGAGGATGTGTTGGAAATGAAGCGAAGCATGAAGCCGGTGAAATCGCATGCGTATATATCGCATCCGCCGCCTGTCACAAGGGCCTCATTAAATGAAAGGACGCTGTATTGGAGCAGAACCATTCCTCCCTCCGCTCCCACTCCTCCGCCGATATATGAGGTGTTCTCGGTTATCAGACAGTTGCTGACCACAGCTGATGCCTCCTGGAGGGACACCCCCCCTCCGTTGAAATAGCCGGACCCCGTGGAGTTGCCCCCGGTGATGACCAGGTTTTCCAGAAAAAGGGATGTGTCGTGGGGTCCGGATGCCACTATTACCGGCCTCTCCAGCCCCTGGCCATCAAGAATGGCCCGGTTTTCCCGGTGGGAGGTTATTGTGATCCCGGCTGTGGACGGTCCGCAGTACAGGAATGGAGTGTTTTCCGGAAGGGTGTAGGTGCCCGGGGAGAGATACAGGGTGTCGCCGGGGGAAAGGGAGTCAAGGTTTTCCTGTAGCGGGTCCCCGGGCTGTACCGTTACGGTGGCCGCCATGGCGGTTGAAGCAAGCAGGATCAGGGGAGGGTTCGTCCTGTGATCATCTGTCTCCAATCAGGGTTACCTTGACCGCCTGGAGATAACCCATGTTTCGAACCGCAGCGAAATACACTCCGGATGGAAGATCCTTCGTATCAAGGGTAACCGAGTGGCTGCCCGCCTGCAGATCCATGATCACCGGTTCCAGCACCGCTCTTCCCGCAACATCATAAATACATATCTCAACCGCCACCGAAGATATGACGGTAAGGAGGAGGGTAGTGTTCCCCGATGAGGGCATGGGACCACGGACCTGTACCCCCACGGCACCGAACCTGGGCCAGTCCGGGTTCCAGTCCCCATAGCCGAAGGGAGTTCCTCCAAAGGGCCCGGCAATCCAGAACAACGGGTTCGCGTTGTCTTCCGAGAGGTCGGTGAGTATAAGGGTTGATCCGTTCCCGAAGGCGTCCGGCCAGGGGGGGGCGGAAACGTATTCCACCTCATCCTTCATTCTGGAGACCGGGTCGAAGAGGGCTATCCTGTCCCCATTCGCCGACAGGTTGAAATTAAGAACCTGATTCGGTGGAGGGATAGTGCTGAAGGCGCCGGTGAACAGGAATGAATCCGCGGCGAAGACCATTCCCTCACCGGGCTGAATGACCAGATCACCAAGGGTGGTGAGATTCTCCTGGTTGCTGTCCCGCACCGACCAGCCGGCCAGGCTCAGTGGGAAGTCCTCAGTATTGACCACTTCGAACCAGTCCCCCGGATCGAACTGGGGCGAGCTCTGATAGTTGATCTCGGAGATGACCACCGAACCGGTTGTGGCCAGGCTCGGGGCCGCCACCGGGCGAATTGGGCCATTGGAGGCCCTTTGCTCTTCACCGTTACGGGTTGCGAAAACCTGCAGCCAGAGGTCATCTCCGGTGAAGTTTCCGGGGATCACAGCTGTTGTGTCAGAAGTGGAGAGAGAAAAGACTACGTCCTCAGGGAGCTGAAAGGCTGTCCGGTGAGATGTCCAGCCTCCAGAAGGAACCGCTCCCGGAATGCTGCCAGGACACTTCAAGGTTCGTCCCGGAAGGTACAGGGGGATAGATGCGGAAGGGCAGGGGCCAGCTATCGAACTGGTTCAGCAGGTTATCGTACCTGGTCTGGGGCCAGTTCTTCAGTGTTTCTATTTCCCCCCAGAAGTTGTCCATGGAGTATTCCCTGAAGGGATCAGCCTCAACCAGCGGAGCCACCGCGGAGGCCAGGGAGTCGATGATGCCGGAGCCGGCGAATGCCAGGTACTCCGGAAACTGGCTGTGTATCTCCCTTATCAGATCTTCCCTTATACCTTGGTTGCACCACATTCTCCAGATGAGTGTGTTCCTGCGATTCCCGTTGTTGCTTGAATTCCTGTGGTAGGGGAACTCCGGGCCATATTTGCTCCATGTGCGGTCCATGTCCCAGGTTATGTAACGCCAGGGGCCTTCGGTGCCGGTTCTGTCAAGCACCAGATGGTAGTTGTGGTAATAGGTGCTCCCATGTCCGAGAAGCACATTGGTGGCCACGCAGGATACCAGATCATCATAATGGAAACGCTGGTTCAGCTGTTCGGGGAAAAGTTCCTCCGGGCACAGTGCAAGCCAGTACATCAGCAGAATGAGGTCGTCCCAGGGCTGAGTTTCCTTTGTTTTCTTGTTGTAGGGTTCCAGTTCGTGCACCCTGTCAAGGGTGGTGTACCTGTCGGCGCATTTGTAGATCACGGCCTCATCGGGAAGAGGGGTGTTCTCAAGGAAGTCACCGTCGATATCCTGTACCGAAACGAAAGCGCCCTGGGTCTCTCCGTTGAAAACAACTTCCACCAGGTTCACATCGGAAACCGTCTGTCCCGTTTCCGAATAGTAGAGATAAGAAAGAAGCTCCCTCAGCCGGGTCTTATCAAGGAACTCGGCATTCAGATTGAATTCGTCGTGGCCGAAGAGGAAAGTTCCCTCAGGTAGTTCTATCTTTATTGATTTCTTGGGGTAGGAACGGCTTGTGGCTCCCCTTATCCTGAACTGGCAGGGGAGGGAATAACCTCCGCAGGTCAGTTCCGCTGGAACATAGATATCCGCCCAGTAGTTGTCACAGGCGTATTCCCATTGCTCCGGATCGAATTCCAGATGGAAGGAGGGAATGGAATCCGGCCAGCTGGATGTATTTAGCAGTATCAGCAACAGCAGTGTCATATCGACCCGTTCTTTTAAGTTTTCTTCCGGGACAAAGGGAACATAACCGGCTTCTCACCTAGAAATAACCCAGATCCCGCAGGCCGGCCCGATGTGTGAACCCTCCACCGGCCTGGGCGGATATGCCCGTGGCGTGGACCAGTATGAGAGAACCCTCTCCCTTCTCACCTCGCCGGGGGAAATGGGGTCGAGTTCATCCGGGTCGTTTCGAAGGTCGTACAGTTCGAATGTGTCACTCTCCGGATACCAGATGGTCTTGAAGGAATCCCTGGTAACCGACGCCATCTGGAAGGGAGGTCCGGTGTTTACCCCGCTGGCGGGGATCGCTCTTATTTCCGGAACACTCCCGGAGAGCAGATCAATGCCGCGGAGTTCGTCGGGATGCTCCACATCTACTATATCCAGCGCCGTGGGCAGGATATCCATCTGTGCCGCGGGGCAATCCCTCACCTCCCCCCGGGGCACGCCATAGCCTGACATGATCAGGGGGATGTGAACGATCTCCTCAAAAAGAGTCCGTCCATGCCCGCCGTAACCGTGTTCCAGGAACTCTTCGCCGTGGTCCGCCGTAACTATCACCAGGGTGTTCTCCGCCATCCCCGAGCTTCGCAGGCCAGCAAGCAGTCGTGACATCTGGCTGTCTGTCCAGGCTAATTCACCGTCGTATCTGTCCTTCAGATGCCGGTTCTGTTCCGGGTCAGCGATGGCCCCTTCCGGCGTGAATATCCAGACGCTGTCATTCCTTGAGGGGTCTCCCCACATTGTGTCATAGGGCGCAGGCGGGGCATAGGGATCATGGGGGTCGAACAGGTGAATCGCCAGGAAGAAGGGGTCATCCCCATTCTGCTCATCAAGCCAACCCAGGGCATCGTCCATTGTTTCTCCGGCTCTGCCAAGACCCTTTGGGTGGCAGTTGAAAGTATTGAACCCCCTGTGGAAACCGAACTGCTCGTCGAGAAGGAAAACATTGAAGAAGGCGGCGGTGTTATAACCCTCAGCCCCCAGGACCGTTGCCATTGTCGGTATCTCCGAGCCTACCCCGTAAACGCTTCCATTGGAAACATTTATCCCGGTGCCGTGGGCCCTGGCGGACCTTCCAGTGAAAATTGATGTTACCGCTGGAAGCGTCCATGACGCCTGCCCCCTGGCATTCGTCCACATGGTTCCCGCCCTGGCCAGACTGTCCATTCCAGGGGTGGTATCCCTGTGGTAGCCGTAGGCTCCCATGTGATCTGCCCTCATGGTATCAACCACCACGATGACAATATTGGGCTTTTCCTCCCCGCATCCGGCAAAGGCCAAAACCAGGAGCAGGATTCCTGCAATCATCATTATCTGATTCAATGTATAACTCCGAAGGGTTGTTGAGAACCAAAGAAATACCGCGGCGGGGAAAACCCAGCATAACCTCCCATAGACTAACACCGCCTCCGCCCCGGGTCAACCAGCCGAACTTCCGAAGCCATCCGTAAATTTGACAAATAGATTGTGTAAGATGTTGTATAGCAAAAAGTAAAGCCTGGGCGGTTTAACCGGAAAATAGCGCGTGAAGTCTTTTAAATCTTATCTCTAACGGTTATGTTGTTCTTTCCCATCGGCGAGAGGAAACCCCTCCCAGATGCTGCCAAGAGAGCTTTCAACAGATCAGATGCGAGACATACGTTCTATGTTCTTGTCTTTCCGGAGTATGGTCCATACTTAAGTCAGATATACATTGGATGATAGTGCCGCACAGGACCAGACAGTATCCATTCGATGCAGATGGCCCCATGTTTTAAGCGCTGTGCTGTAACTATTTACAGAATCTATTTGTCAAATTTACGGATGGCCTTGACCCGGGAGGTTTCTGGGGGGGATCCCGACATATTCAATGCTTTCATCCGGCAGTCGACGGAGAACCTCAGGCGCCTGACCGGCACCCTCCACAGAGTTCGCCAGAAAAACATTAATGGTGAGACCTGTATATAGAGAGGCCATTTCTTCAGGGTTGAAGCCCATATCAAGGCTCAGAGCAGCCACTGACAGGCCGACATTCGCGGGTATTCCACGGAGTTCACCAACAAGGTACGCTATCCTGTCGTGGAGCTTCCAGTAGGTGCCGCCGTCCATTCCCCTTGCTCTGGCCCGTTTCACCAGGGCGGTTCGTCTTTCATCCACTTTTCTGAAGGCACTCCGAAGCCGGACAGACGTCCCCTTTCATTCAGCAGTTCTGTGATCACCCGCTTTATCGAATCATCATCCTCAAGGGAGCTATCCAGCCTTTGAGCCGCTTCTTCCATCCATAGTGCAGAGTTCTGAGCAATTTGCGGCCCGACAATGGCTCCCTCCATAGCCGCAACCGCCGTTGCAAGACCGGCCAGGGGGTCTCCGAAGGACGAAGCCAACCTGACCAGCTTCAGTGGATAGATCCGGGGATCGGCAACGGTCAGAATAACTGCAATGTCATCCAGCATCCCGCAGGCGGATTCATCCGGGAGCCGACCAGTTGCGGCCAGGGCTATCAGACCTGCAGTGGAGGTGTTTCCGGCCAGTTCACTGAACACCCATTTGCCGAAATGACGGTGATCATTCCAGCCGGCATGCCCAACCCTGGTGAAAATCTCACCACCACCTACTTGTTCTTTCATTCTTCATCCCTGTATGTAAATACTGGAAGGTCAATTGGATAGTCGCGGAATCCGCCCGGGGAAACTGCCTTACCCTCAGCGATGGCGCAGGGCATTCGGGTGAGAACGAGGAAGAACTCCATAGTGCCCGGGTCGGTAAGTCCGCAGCAGCTGTATAGAACCGCCATGGCAGCAGCATGGGGGGCAGGTTCGCCCATGAAGGAGGGGTTTCCACTCCCGACTTCTTCAGCGAGGAAAGCAGTAATCCCGTTTCCTCCTTTCCCTCTCTGCCTGGAGGGGGAGAGGGGCGACGCCCTCAGCGCCGTTCTTGAGCCACTCAAAAAGGGGTCTGTGCTCCTCGACGGCCATTCTTGCTTGTTCTGCCAGGGTCAGAGCGGCAACCCCTGTCATTCCGCTGGAGCCGGAACCGCACAGGCCTGCCAGAACCGAGGCATGAACAGGAGCCTCCGCCACGCTCACAGGGGCAAGGAACATCATGGCCCGTTGGAAAGCCAGAGCAGCGCTCTTCCCGGGAAGTTCACCGGTTAGAGTAAGAAGCATCAGTTCAGATAGAGAAAGGTGCTCCAGAAGTTCTCCACGTACATCGTAGCCATGGATCCTGGGCCGGCTACCCGGAGTAACCACATTGGCCTTGAGCCTGGTGGCCCATTTCAGATCCTCCACCGGTCCCTTGAGATTATCGGTTTCTCTCATTTTTCTACGAATCCCGCTACTGTTTTGGCTCTGTCTCCCAGGGGTGGAGGAATGTCACCGTCAACCCTGACTTCGATCAGTGAAGGGCCCGGAATAGCAAGGGCCTCGGGAAGAACAGCGGTCATCTGACCGGGTTTTCCACAACGAAAGAGGTCAGCCCCATTGCTTTAGCTATCCCAGCTATGTCCAGTTTTTTTCGGTAGCGTACTGAGTCCATGGGGCGTTTGCCACCAACCATTTTGCTGCCGTGCCAGGTTATTCCATGCATATTATTGTGTTCAACGATCCAGACAACAGGAACATCGTACTCAGCCGCAGTGATTATCTCCATACCGTTCATGGTAAAACAGCCGTCGCCTACAATGGCGATCACCGCTCTTGAAGGATCGGCCAGCGCGGCACCTACAGGGGCTGCCGTACCGTGTCCCATGGAGCCGAAGCCGAGGTTAAGCACGAATTTTTGCTCATCACGGACGCACAGATAATGAATGTTGAACAACATATGGCCGCCGATGTCGGAGAAGATCACCGCATCCCCCGGGAGAGCAAGCTCCATGTCCGCCCGCCATCGCTGGGGGGTCAATGGAACGGAATCTGAGTTCCGCAGCACGGATTCCATGCATCTCTCCGGCCATGGAGGAAGGGGAAGCTCAGCGGACCATTTGGACCTATGGACGCCTCCCTCCCGAATAATGCGGTGAGTGTGATACACGATTTCCGTTATGATCGTTCTGGCATCCCCGATTAGCGGAATGTCTACCGGATAGTTCCGACCGACCCTGTCAGGGTCTATGTCAAGCTGAATAAGGTTGGTTGATGGTTTCAAGTCGCTGTGCCAGTTAAGGGTGGTGGTCTCATTCAGAGAAGCTCCAACTGTCATCAGCACATCCACACCTGAGCCCAGCACGGTTTCCCGGGCAGTTCTGTGACCGGCGAATCCGAACACCCCGAGAGAAAGCGGATGGTTTTCCGGGAATACACCCTTGGCCCTGGGTGTGGTGGCAACCCTGGCGGGAATCAGTTCCGCCAGGGTCCTTAGATTTGCCCCGCCTCCTGAAATGGAAACGCCGGAACCCGCCAGAAGAACCGGATGCCTGGCTTCCAGTAGGGCCTTTGTGGCCTTCTGCACCGCCACCCGGTCAAAGAGTTTGCTCTCGGTTCTGTATGTATCCGGGTTGAACCATTGCTCGGAAACCGGCATCTCCCAGAAATCCACCGGAACATTGAGATGAACCGGGCCAGGTCGGCCAGTGAGGGCAGTTCGCAGAGCTCTGCGCAGATGTGAAGGCAAAGCTGCCGGAGAGGGGATCATGGCTGAATACTTAGTTACCGGCCTGAACATTGCAACTATATCCATGTCTTCGCGTCCGGTTTCCTGGGCAGCCCCCTTTCCAATGGCGTGGCTTGCCGCCTGTCCGGTAACCACAAGCATGGGAACGCCGTCGGCAAAGGCACAGGAGACACCCGTTAGAAGATTCGTTGCCCCGGGCCCAGCTGTGCCGGCGCAAACCGCAAGCCTGCCGCTTGTTCTGGCGAATCCGTCTGCCATGAAAGCAGCGCCTTCTTCGTGCTTGGTGACCACAAGTCGGAACCTGGGGTCGGAGTCCACAGCTTCAAAAAACGGGTGCAGTAGACCTCCGGGTATTCCAAAAACTACCCTGGCCCCTTCGGCTTCCAGATATCTCAGGAATACATCTGCAGCAGTCTCTGTAAGCATTCCCTCGGGTTTAACAGGACACATCAGATCACCGGCCTTATAGTAACGATCCTGGAAGTTGGATCTTCAGTGGTTCCTTCAGGCTGTTCTCCGGCAAAAGGTCGCTGGATGGTTCTACCGGGAAATGCACCCAGAAAGTGGAGCCCCTGCCGGGAAGGGACATTACCTCAAGAGTGCCTCCTATGCGGTCAAGCAATCTGATCACCACCGAAAGACCTATACCATGACTGTTAAGTTCTCTCTGATCAGGGTTTGAGCCTCCTGCTTCGAAAACGCTCCTGATGCTTTTCTCATCTATTCCCCTGCCTGTATCAGATATCTTGATCGTCAGGAATCCTGGTTTGCCATCAAGTTCGAGAACAATGCTTCCCTGATCGGTGTACTTGACCGCGTTGGTCAGAAGGTTGTCCACCACGCGGTCGAGAAGCATTCGATCCACAAGGATACACTCGGGGGCCTCCCGGGTGGAGATTACGCTGATTCGGAGGCCTTTGTTCCCGGACATGGCTCTGAGCCTTCTGCGAAGGGATTCCTCAAGGGGCGCAGTTTCTACCCTCTCGGGCATGAACTGAATGGCTCCCGCTCCCTGGGTTTCAAGGTACAGCAAATCATCCAGCAGGTCCCGTATGCGGGATACCGCCTTCTTCTGCTCGTCGGCCATCCACCTGTTTTCCTCGGTCAGCTGGTCCTTCATTATCTCGCTGGTTTGAAGAACGACCGTGAGGGGGTTTTTCATGTCGTGGGATACACCCTTCAGTGCCGATGCCTGCTCCTCAAGCAGCGACTGCAGCCTGACCGTTCGCTTCTCACTTGCCTGAACCCGCTCGGCGGCCTGCTGTTCCATTCCCTCTGCCTCTGATGCAGATTCAGTATCTCCTGCTGGGTTTCCTGGTTTTCCACCACGATATGTGAAAGACCCTGGTTGATGTCCTCCGCAACCTTCAGGTTGTGTCGGTTTGCCCTTCTAAGTTCCATTATGTAACCCACGGAAGCCCCCAGAACAGGGGTTATGCCCCATATATATGTGGAGAGCATAAAAGGCTCTATCCTGAAGAAAACGGTAAGGGCGGATATTCCCGCTCCAAGCAACCCGCCTATAAGGACGGGGAGAAATCGGCTTTTCTCATAAACGGATAGTTCGTACTCACAGAAGTCATCGCCATTGCAGACACATGCGGTTTCCCTGAGGGAAGCTCCCGGCATATCCCAGAGTTCCGGCATGGCCTTGGACTGAGCCTGCCTGGAAGGCACATCAGGCGGCTTTCCTTCCTGGTGGAGTGGTAGCGCAACCTGAACCTGCTGTCGGTTATCCTTGAAAAGTCACCCCTGCTGAATGTAGAGATGGTGGAGAAGTGGCGCTGTCCCATTTCCAGCATCTGAATCGGAGAAGAAGCCCACAAAAGGAAACGCAGAGGGCCGTAACTCTCCTTCATCCTGTACACGCAGGCTTCCATGAAGGCTTCTTCGCTTCCCACCAGTTCGCGAACAAGCTTCAGCACGATCTCTGTCTGTTCCAGACTTATCCATCCTCGGCAATGCTTGAGGTGTTCAGCGGAAAGACCTGCTTCGAAGCAAATGGAGTTTAGTTTATCCTCACCGAAATTGTCGATTACGAACCAGATAAGTGATTGGAGGATCCGCATGTTGAGGTCAGCATCTGAAGAGGATTGGGGTTCATGCCCGTTCTTTAGGGCTTCCCTGCGATATGGGACCTCTGCCAAATCAAGGCCTCCCCTGAAAAGGGTAAGAAAACAAGGCTGATCAACGCCGTCCATACTAGTGATAATGATAACCCGTTTCGGTAAACCCGGTCAACTCAGTCGGATTGGAAAAGCAAGTTCATACTTAAATTTCTGTTAATCAATATTATACGCAATCTGTGTATCAAACTTACCAAAGGCGACGATGTTCCATATCTTCTTGATTAGGGATTTTTGTTGTGTTATCCTCAAGGAATTAGTGCAGATACGGGGATCCTAAAAAGAAAGCGGCGGTTGGGCGTATGGTAAGCCTTTTCGACTTTGATTCGAGGGTATTGATGTGCAAGAACTGTGGAGGGCCCCTTCAGACGGGATTTACAGGGGGGAGGTTACATGCGGATATTGCGGCACCGTCAATGTCTTTTCTCCAAGAAAAGAAGAGCCTGTGGAGCCTGTGGCAGCCATATCGGACATCACCGAGGAAGAGAGAATGACCCTTCTGAACAGACAGGATGGTACTCAGCCGGAGATTCCTCCGGCAGTGGGGCAGCTCCTTTCCGGAGGCAGATTGGCTCCCTGGAAGGAGGGTGAAGCTCTGTCCATGTGGCGGATCACCTGTGGAGAGCTTGCCGGCGGTAGCGATTTCAGCAGCGCCGAGCTCCTCTACTTCCTCACAATAATCCTGTCCAACCACTATTCGGAGAAGAGCGACTCGCTCAGGCAGAGGGCTCTCTTCGAAAGCGCCCTGGAAGTACTCACCCTCCCAGCACAGGCAGGTCATCAGGGGGATGCTGGCCCGTAATGCCGCCCTTGATGGAGACGCTGAGGCTGCCGAGAAGTGGCTGGAGCCATGTAATCCAAGGTCTGAAGACCTGGAGTCGGACAGTTCTTACAGAGTTTCCAGGGCGGAGATAGCCACCGTCAGGGGGAACTGGGATGAGGTTCTCAGCGTTCTCGGCACCGGCATATCCGATGTGCCCATTGTCTCCTATCTCGACGGCAAGGCCATTGTTCAGCGTGCAAATGCCCTGGAGAGAACCGGGAAACCCGCCGAGGCCGCGGAGCAGATCAGTCTGTTCATAGAGGCAAATGGAGCAGGCGGTCTGGGAGCCGTGAAACAGATACTGAAGGTCTACTCAGATTCCGGTTTGGAAATGTGTCCGGAAACCCTCTCCGCGGCGATGAGCATATCATCAGCCAGGGCCGGTAAGGCCGAAGCCGATGTGGCGAATCCCGGGGGAGTTTTTGGTCAGGTTTTCGCCGCAGCCGGACTATTCATGATCCTTCTGGCGGTGGGCCTCCCCCTGATAATACGCAGGGCCACCGGGCAGTTCCCTTCCGGAGCATGGATAGGAATGGCCTTCGTCGGTGTGATGGGAATCGTTTTCCTGGCAACAGGAGTTCATCACATCAGGGCGGGAAAGAAAGCCATAAGGCTACACACAAAGGGTCTTGAAGCATCGGGTGTCCTACGGAATGTTTCCTTCACCGGTATACGGGTCAACAAGGTTCCCCAGTACTCCATGGACATGGAGGTCACACTCCCCGGGGAGGAACCCTATGCGGTAACACTGAAGAAAACGATAACCGATTCTGATAAGGACAGATACCATACCGGCGCTGAGTTTGTCGTAAAGGTTGATCCCGAAGACAAAAGCAGAGTAACACTGCTGGACTGAGAGATGGGTTCTTTCACTCAGCCAGTGCGGCTGTGTAAAGCCTTTCCAGAAGGTCCAGCAGTTTTTGCCCATACTCACGGTCCGCTGCCCATGTACCGGATAAACCCATGATGGAAGGTGATTTCCCCCTGGGGCTCACAAACCGGAAGCGCGGGTCCACAAGCTCGCTATTCAGAGGATCAGTCGAACCGTATGCTTTCAGATGCTGCACATGGGCCCGCACTCCGGTGCGCTCATCGGGAAATCTCAGGCCGGGTTCCTCCGGTCCCGTTGCCCCCAGGCCGCAGAAGTTGTTCATGTCCGCCGTAACCAGCCCCTGAAACCTCAGGAAGCCAGTTTCCAGGCACATTTGAACGAATGCCACATCGGAGTTTACTCCCTCTGCCGCACACTCCTCAATGTACATCCCTGCCAGTATGTCCACGCATTCCCTGTCCGCCGATGGGTTGTTCTCCATGAAGAATGAAACCAGGTTCCCCCTGCTCATGAGGCCAGCCCCCATGATGTACTCCGGCGGTGAAGGCATCATGCCATACCCCAGGACCGGCAGGAACAGTAGAAGATTAAAGCCATCCGTAAATTTGACAAATAGATTGCGTAATTTGTTGCAGCACATGGAATAAAACATGGGCTCCTTTGCCTGGCTGCTGTGTTTTAATTGCTTGCCATCGTAATTGTCCGCTGGCGTATCTTACCATACATTCACTGATTTTGCAATTCCGGGGATCAATACACGGGAGCCCTGATTACAGGTCTGTTACGGCGATTATGTCTTAAACAGTCTGACCCGTCGGATTTTTCCCTATTCATCTACCGCAGAGACGGTGTATATCCCCGGTGGAAGAGCTCTTCCTGATGGGTCCCTTCCATTCCTGTGAACACCCCTGTGGCGTCCCCCGCGCAGGATTCCTGTGAGAAGTGAATCAGCCGGCCGGCGGTATCATGGATGGTGATGCTTATCATATCAGAGACTATTCCAGCATAACCGATGGTCACGGTCCCGGTGAATGGATTTGATCCATGGGTGGGCAGCAGATCTCCATGTGACTCGTTTTCCTCTATACCTGAAGAGAGCCATCCGAAGTATGCGGTAATGAAGTTCACCCAGTCGGGGTTCTCAGCAAAGGATAGCCCGCAATTACTGTATTCATCAATGAGGCTTTCTGCAACGTGTTAATTTGAGTTCAATACAATTACCGATTTCCGTCAATAGGTGCGCAATCGATATTAGATTAACCTATTGTATCCAATAAAGAAGTGGACATAACGGCCGACGACATGCTTAATAGGTTGTATCGCAAGCTGGTACAGAATCTATTTGTCAAATTTACGGATGGCTTTGATTTGCTCTGTGAAGTCAGCCTTTGCAGCATCTGCTATCTCAAGGACCTCTTCAGCCTGGTCGAACTCCAGCATTCGGATGCCTGTGAGGCCAGGGTTGGCATAGATGTCCGGCGGGTCATCCTCCATCATCTGAGCCGTTATTCGGCCAATCAGTATGTCGAACATACCAAGGGTGGCGTCCAGCATACTGGGGGGGTCGGCATCGTCCCTTATCCGTTCCGGTGTTACATCAACCGCAATGGATAGGTCGCATTGATCCTTCAGTAGGTTGTAGGGCAGGTTGTTAACCATCCCGCCATCTACCAGTATCATATCAGCGAATTCCACGGGTACGAAAACGCCAGGGATGGACATGCTGGCATTAATTGCCCGGAGCAGTTCTCCTTCCTTGAAGACCACCATTTCTCCGGTGTAGAAATTGGTGGCAACGACATGCAGAGGGATCTTAAGCTCTTCGAAGGTCTTCGCCTTGATCTCATCGATAAGGTCGTGTACAAGGCCGTCCGCCCGTAACAGACCGGTTCCCTTCCAGGATAGACGCACCGCTTTCAGCCACTTAAACAGTGAGCCTCGTTTCTCAAAAATCTCTTTCAGGCCATCTTCTCCGGTTATCATGTGATTCTCGATAATGCCTCTGATCTCCTTTCCGGTTTTCCCGGAGGCATACAGAGCTCCTATTATGGCGCCCATGCTTGTTCCAGCAACGACAGCAGGCCGGATACCGCACTCATCCAGTACTTCCAGATATGAGATATGGGCAAGACCCCGCACTCCGCCTCCCCCAAGAGCAAGACCTACATCGGTGCTATTCGCCATTCATGTCCTCCTGATTGCTGTACTTGGGTATCCGAAGAGTGAAAAGGGCTCCACCCATAGGTGAGGTTCCAACAACGATTCTTCCGCTGAATGATCGCTCTTCCCGTGGGAGTTCCTTTCTGTGTGATCTGAGCCATTAACACGCCTCCTTATAGAATAGCCAATACAATTAATAATATGCATACTGCGAAGCCATCCGTAAATTTGACAAATAGATTCCGTAACTTCTTGCAGCACAATATATAAAGCATGGGAGTCCCCTGTGGTGCCAATATCTTAGGCAAACCGGTTTTACAGAGTAACTTGAAGATCTGGGGATCACAGTCATTCTGAAGGTCTTGCCTGACCGGAAGACCATTTTCGGCTCACACCTGCAGCGAAGCTTCCCAGACTTCACGCGTTACTCGATAGATGTAGTGGTGAACGGGCTGGGTAAAGTTCGACATTTCGGTGGGGAAGCGGGATACATTCTCCCCTGTTCGAACTCCTCCCACTGATTCCTGCATTCTTATTGAAGCGGTATTTATCACATTGGGCGTAGCTTCTACGGCGGTGCATTCTGTGTTGCAAAACAGGTGGTTCAGCATTCCCGTTTGATCTCACCCCCGAAACCCCTGCCCCAGAACTCAGGTAGCAGTTTTACATCCGTGGATGCAATACCCTCCTCCCCCGGGCTGTGCATGAAGCATTCACCGATCGCTGAACCGTTTTTTGACAGCACGACAACAAGAAGACGGTCAAAGTCCGAGTCGGGTTGGGCGAGAAGTCCGGCTCGGATCTCAGAGAACTTAGCGGGAAGACCCTTCGGAAACCAACCGCAGCCATTACCCTGGGATCGGTCCACAGAGAGTGATACAGTTCCGCATGTGAAACTTCTGCTCTAACGATGCTCAGCCTGGGAGTTCTGAAAACCATGGTCATCACTGACTGCCCGACCCGTTCCATTCCCTGCGGAGTAGAGAATAAACCGACTCATTCACGAATCCTTTTCCCGGAACCAGTACATACTCCCTGAGGGTTCCCTCGAATGTGAATCCGAATTTCCTGGCTATGACAACTGAGCCTATGTTGTCGGGGTCGCATCGGAGCTCGAGGCGATTTACCTTCAAGTCGTGAAAGGCACAGTTAATGAGATGGGAGGTAATCTCAGTAATGATCCCACTGCCCCATAGATCCCTGTGAAGGTCCGCTCCCATCTCAACGGTTTCATTGGCGGTGGACCAGTAGTGAAGCGCTGCCGTTCCCACCAGATGCCCGGGATTATTCCGGAGAAAGATGCCCCATCGAAAAGATCTATTTGAAGAAAAATTCTCTTCCCAGTCCTCAATGATATTCAGGCATTCGGCAACTGAACTGGCAGGGGGTCTTTGCATGAACTTCATTGTTTCCCTGCTGCTGTAAATTTCGAAAAGGTCTTGAGCATGCTCAGGTCTGGGAAGCTTGAGAAAACAGCGCGGTGTTTCAATGGTCCTGGGCACTTCAGAGCGGTACATTTCAAAGTCCTCAGTGCACATCTTTACGATGTACTCAGTTTCAGTGCAAGTCATAAGTCAGTAGAGTTAAATGCTGATGGGCCGAAAAGGAAATCAGCAACCTCTCTATTTGTATAGAGTATTATACAAAAAATCAGCCTTCAAACAACGCTGGTCATGGAGTCGGATTGGTTGCCGCCCATGTTTAACAAAAAGGTCAGCAACATTATAGAGGATCTATTTGTCAAATTTACGGATGGCTTTATCTTTGGGGGATAGGTTTCAGGGATTGTTTCGCATGGAGGTTTTTCTGGTGGGGGGAATGGGTCCTTTCAGCCCGACATGGCGATCCGCTTTGGTTGCAGTGGCGGTCCTTCTCTTTGGGCTTCTGCTTGTGTGGCTCTTCATCCCCGCAGAGCCAGGCAACTATGTGCCAACCATACTCACGCCGGAGGAAAGGGCATGGCTCAGTGAGAATCCAGAAAAGCTGACACTTTTCTACAACACCGACTTCCCCCCGATCGAGTTTGCCGGAGAGGATGGATCCTTCACAGGCCTGGGGGCCGATGTTATTGCTGAGGTTGAGGGAAGGCTAGGTGTCGAGTTCGTGAAAACACCCTGTGGGGACTGGAATATGCACCTCCAGGCCCTTGCTGATGGCGAATGTGCTGTTGCTCCCACAATAGTAAGAACCGATGACAGGGAAGACTACGCGTACTTCACCGTGCCCTACGCCAGGGTGCCCGTGGTCATCATCACTACCCAGTCCGCGTCGGGATCCCTGGAACTGGAAGATCTCCCCGGTCTCAGGGTTGCGGTGGTCTCAGGTTTCGCAACCGAAGAGTACGTAAGACAGGCAGCTGGCGGCGCAATTGAAGTGGTGCCCATGTGGAACGTTCCCGAGGCGATCAGAGCGGTGGCCTTCGGAGAGGTGGACGCCTTCGTGGAGAACCTTGCCGTGGCGGCATACTATACCGATCTCGAGGGGCTCTCCAACCTGCGGGTGGCAGGAACGACAGACTATTTCTTTGAGTGGAGTATCGGTGTAAGCAGGAAGTATCCACTTCTTTTCAGCTCGGTGCAGAAAGCCCTGGCGGACATCTCCCATGATGAACTTGAAGGAATGTACAGAGACTGGATATCCATGGATACAGGCCGGGGTATCAGCCCCGGGCTTCTCAGGACCCTGCGAATAACCGGGCTGTTCACCGCGATCCTTCTGGTATGCCTTGCTTTGATCTCCTTATACCTCAGGCGGAGGCTCAACGAGAAGGTCAGAACCCTTGAAAATACACAGAAGGAGCTTCTCGAACAGTCCGCCAGACTTCAGCAAGCCGAAAAGATGGAGGCCCTGGGCAGCCTGGCCGGAGGAATAGCCCACGACTTCAACAACATTCTCCAGGTAATGGGAGGCTACGCACAGCTGCTGCTCAAGCGGGATGACATTCCCCTGAGGAAAGGGCCAGTCTGGAGTATATCGACGGTGCCGGAAGGAGGGCGGCCACACTGATCAGCCAGCTCATGGCCTTCAGCAGGCACATTGAATTCAAAAAGGTACCGGTGGACATCAATGAAGAAGTAAGGAATGCCGCTGAAGTACTGGGTCAGACGATACCCAGAATGATAAAGATCACCCTTCGTCTTAAGGAAAGCATTCCTCCCATACTGGCGGATCCGGTTCACCTTGAGCAGATCGTTTTCAACCTTGCGGGTAACGCTGTGGACGCAATGCCCGACGGAGGAGAGATCGAGATATCCACCGACGAGATGGATCTTGCCGGAATCCCCTGTGAGCAAACAGGAGAGATCATGACAGGCAGATACGCCATTCTCACCGTCTCAGATACCGGCTTTGGTATACCCGAGGGGTGAAGGAGAAAATATTCGATCCTTTCTTCACCACGAAGGAACCCGGCCGGGGAACCGGGCTTGGTCTGGCCTCTGTCTACGGCATAGTAATGAGCCTGGGCGGCTGCATCCGCTGCCTCAGCGGTAAGGGTAGTGGAACCATCTTTACCATACTGCTGCCCATCGCCGGGGATGAAGTAAAGCCTGAAGAATCGCTGAAGGACCCACTCCAGGCACCGGCGGGAAGAGGAGAGACCATTCTGGTGGTGGATGACGAGCCCCACATAACCGGACAGTCTGATGAGTTCCTCTCCGCCCTTGGTTACCGGGTCGTAACCGCTTCAACCGGCGAGGAGGCCCTTCAGAAGCATGAAAGGCAGCACATAGACCTTGTCCTTCTTGACCTTAACATGCCCGGGATGGGCGGTTACAGGTGCCTCCAGGAGTTGAAAGGGAGAGCCCCCGACCTGAATGTACTCATCGTCAGCGGCCACTCAGAGTTCGACACCAACATAAACGCCCTCCTCAGGGAGCATCGGGCTTCATACGCAAACCTTACCGCCTCACAGCCCTTGCCGAAAGGATCCGCGAGACCCTCGACAGCCGGAACTGACCCGGGATGGTTTCACAGGGAGCACCAAAGACAAGGGGAAAACCACCTAAGAGGTTTCCAGAAGCGTTGACCGGTTCAACCCCTGCCTTTATTATGCGTCCAGAAGCAGCAGTCAGCTGAATCGTGACGGGTTCCGGGTCCCCGGTTGCATTACCGGCGGAAACGAGAGGAATTGGAAGTGCGCACCGGCGAACCCTTTTTTGGCAGAGAAAGGGAGATAGGGGAGCTTGGCGTTCTGCTGACGTCACCGGGAATACCTGTCGTCACCATCACAGGGATCGGCGGAGTTGGGAAGACCAGCCTGGCCCGGAAGGTTCTGGGAGAATACCGGCACACGTTCAAGGACGGAAGCAGGTTCGTGGGCCTTTCGGAGCTGGAGCACAGTGGTCAGCTTGTTCCCGCTATTCTGACAGCCCTGGGCAGGAAGCCCACGGGAAGCCAGCTGGATAAAACTCTTCTGAACACCCTCTCGAGGATGGAACTTCTTCTTGTGCTGGACAATTTCGAGCACATTGTTTCCGCTACACCGGTGGTGGCCGGTCTGGTGTCAAGGCTTTCAACTGTAAAGATCCTTATCACTTCCCGAACCAGACTGGGTTTTTCCCTTGAACATGAATACCGGCTTGGGGGGATCGGCCTGTCCGAAGCCGACGGCACCTTATCCCCCTCCCTTCAGCTTTTTCTCTCCGTCTACGGCAACAATGGGGTCTCCCGTTCAGAAACTACACTGGCCTCAGAGATATGCGGTGCCCTGGCGGGGGTTCCTCTTGGTATCAAACTGGCGGCCTCCATGTGTCGGGAAAAGACTATCGAAGAGGTTCATCGGGAGATCACCGGAGAAACCGGTACACTTGTAATAAGCGGCAAAACAGGAGAGAGAAGGCATAGAAGTCTCCGGGCCGTGTTCCAGTACAGCTGGAATCACCTCACCGGCGAGGAGAGAAGGGTATTTGCTGCCCTGTCGGTGTTCAGGAGCCGTTTTACCCTGGAAGCCGCAAAAGGAGTGGTAAATACCGGGGCTGATACCCTTGCAAGCCTTCAGAGGAAAACCCTCCTTGAAATCCCTTCCCCGGGATTTTATGAGCTTCATCCACTGGTGCGGGATTTCAGCAGGAACAGGTTCACCGAGTTGTTCGGAGATGGCCATCTGTATTTACGAGAACACGCACGATATCACACAGACCTCCTTTCCAGCCTTGAACAAGTACTGAACGGTGAAGGGGCACTTGATGCAATGAAGCTGATCGAAGGCTGCTTCCCCGACATTCTGGCCGCGTCGGGCTACTCCGTGGAAACCGGGGCGGTGGACATGCTGAGATCCTCGATGGCCCCCCTTAAAGCTATTCTTATGCGCAGGGGGAATCTGGAAACCGGCTGCAGGCTTTTCAGTGCCGCAGCAGAGAGTCTTCGGGATCTGGACCGTGAGATGTATTTCCATGCCATGAACAACCTGGGAGCCTTTCTCCATGAGAGTGCAGACTACTCCGAGGCATCCAGATGTCTTCTCATTGCTGCTGAATCATCCAGCCCTTCTGTCCGTTCCGGAGCGCTGCTTATGCTCGGAACCGTTGAAATGCGTGCGGGCCGACTAAAACGGGCTGAAGTATACATGACAGAAGCCCTGGAAGAGGCTAGGAAAACAGCTGAGAAATCCTGCCAGGCCGTTGTCATGGGAGGAATAGGAGACCTTTACAATCACATGCACGATTTTGAGAAAGCCCGTTATTTCCTTGAAAGCGCAATTGAGATAAACAGGAGCATAGGCTACAACACCAAACTGTATTCCAACCTGACTACCCTCTCGAACCTGATGTACAACCACGGAAAGGGTGAAGAAGCCCTGAGCAGCGCCCTGGAGGCAAGTTCCCTTGCCCATTCATTGGGTGGCGACCTCTACTACGGACTCAGCGAAGTATCCGTAGCCTCAGCCCTTCAGCTCCTGGGAAGAAATCAGGAAGCCCTGGAACATGCCCTTCGAAGCGTGGAGAGTTTTCGCAACATCGACTCCAGATGGGGCCTTCAATCCTCATACCTGACCCTGGGCTCCATACAGGCCGCCCTGAACCTTACCGAAGAAAGCCTGAAGACCGCAAAGGCTATCGAAGAACTTTCAGAGGAACTGGGACCCACATTCAACACAATGGAATCCCTCACCGTGGCCGGAGACATCTATCTCGCCGCGGGCAATCGGTCACGGGCACTCGAGCTGTACCAGAAAGCCCGGGACATTGCCCTCTCTCTTGAAATTCCTTTCTTCAGGGGACATCTGGAAAAAAAGATATCCGAACTGAGCTGAAAAGCAGGCAGTTTCCTGTTCTCCCAAGGGAATGGGCTACTAATGGATGATCAAAGACGGTCCAATGAAGAGAGTTCTTCAAGGAGTGGTAAGGCCCTGTTCGGTATCCTGTTGCCCTCCATGAGGGGGCTCAGTTCGTCCACGGCCTCATCAATGACCAGTCGGGCATTTTGGTAACCCATCTGGTCAACCAAGATGGTTTTTAACCTTTCAAGGTCTTCGGTAGCAAGATCAGAGTATGCTCCAGAGTGGTCATAGCAGCGGAACAGGGTTGCCCCTGCCAGAGAGAATCGGAGCTGAAGGGCGTTATTTCCCTCTGAGATACTGACAAGGGACTGCCAAAGGCCCGTGCCGTATTCAGACACTCCCTCGGATACCGCCCCGGGACCTCCGATCCGGACCCAGTAATCGCAGGCCAGGCCAGTGGCGAGGAAGGTATCGTATCCCGCCGCATCCATTATCAGCATGAAGATACCGCATTGAAACAGATCCTCGGTGTCACCGGCCTCAGCTGCAAGGAGGGTGGTGCCTTCCAGGAAAAGCGCCGGTTCCGGAAGAAGATGAATGATTCCATTGCACGGGAAGCATATTGTCCAAAGATATTCGATGTAGCAGCTGACATTGCCGGTGTTGCCTGACTCCAGATCGGCCATGAGCCGTTGTGCCGTGTGCAGTGGGGCCACAGCTCCTGAAGCTATCAGAGAATCAAGTTCAGCATCGTCATTCGACGCAAATCTCAATGCCGCCTTTACTTCCAGGGAAAGCCCGGACAGGAGATGAAGTCGGTGATGGTCAGGCACGCCACTGAGGATTGAGTCTGTATGATGGAAAAGAACTGCTGTAGTATCCGGTGAGATCCCTGCGGACAGGGCATAGGTCGTTTGAATCCCTCTCTCCGCCAGTCGTGAACGTCCAGGGTCCCCGGCCCGGGAGTATTCATCCTCAAGGGCTTCGGAGAGCTCCAGATTCATCATCACAAGGGACTTTCCAGAGGATACTGCCGGGGCAATGGCATAGAAGATCCTGCGAATGTATTCCCGCCGGTGGAATGACTGCGCGTATACGGCTATCCCATCGTCCATGACCCTGTCAAACTCCCCCAGCGCTATAAGTGAGTTCATCCTGTTATAGCGCATCCATGCGAAGTTCGGGTAAAGAACTCCCAGAGAATCGTAACTCTCCACCTGCCGTCTCAGAGCATGTTCTCCCCATCCCGGCGCCATGGCTCCCCATACGTTACCAAGGGTATACCAGGCTCCCGGATTGTGACTGTTATACTCTAGTGATCTTTCACAGAGAGCCCTTGCCTCTTCAAGGGGTCCTCCCCGATCCAGAATGGCCTGACTGCGGCCCAGGTAGAGAGATCCAGCTGCCATGCGATATCCTGTGAAGCCGCCCCAGACGACAAGGACCAGACCCATGAGAAAAAACATCGCTGACACCGTTTTGCTTTTCATCTGATGAGAGCGTCCTCCGGTTACTACACCTGCTGTGGAGGCCAGTAGGAACACAGAGGGAGTCCACCGGAGTGCCACGGAATTCCCCGCTTCGATCAGAAGTATCAGAACGGCAGCGGTGGCTGCGACCTCCGAGGGATCCCTCTGCCTTCCCGGTCTCTTCCGGAGAAGGAAGTAAATTGCTGCCAAAAGAATCAGGAATCCGGTCAGACCGTTTTCCGCCAGTGTTTCCAGGTATTCACTGTGGGCATGAACGGTATTGGCTGAAACCCCGATCTCCTCAAAACCCGGGTCCCTGTGTTCAGGGAAATCGCTTTGAAAGGAACCGGTTCCCCTGCCGAAGACCGGGGAATCGGCAAACATGCCCTGGGCCCCTTTCCATATGATCAGCCGAGCCTGCATTGTCCGGTTGTTTTCGAACAGAAGGGACGGAAGCCCGTTGTAGATCAATGCTGCGGAAGCGGCAAAAAAGAGAATCATCCAAGGCAGTGAACGGGGCCTCTTGAATAGAATGGCTGACAGGGGAAGGGCGATCAGCAGCGCGGCCATAGAACTTCTGGTTCCAGTCCTGTAAAGTGTGAGAACAACCGGAACCAGCAAAAGGAGCAGCGGAATGCGCCTGCCTCCCCTGAAGCTGAAGAAAAGCCCCGCTCCGAGGACCATCAGCACCGCAGCGTAGCTTCCCATAAGGTTAGGATTGCCCATATATCCCCCGAGCCTGGCCTGATGGGGGAAGTTCAGCAGAGAGAAGACCATGGCAGCCCCTCCGCCGGAAACCAGAGCCAGAAGAACCCGTGTTGGCTTAATGTCTAAAGATCTCAGGGCCAGAAAAATGCCACATGCGGAAGAAACAAGCACCATCCTGGTCATTCCCGAATCAGAAGGAGCCTTCAACCCCATGACGGTGAAAAGGATAATGGCGCTGGAAAGCAGCAGCTCTCCAGAATGGATGTTCTTGAACGAACGGAACCCGGCCAGTAAAAGAAGCAGCCCGGAGAAAAGGGCAAAACAGGCATCTTCAAGAGAGTCGTATTATGGCTTTCTCCTGAAAACGCAAAGGGTATCGCAAAAGCGGCTAACCACAGCAGCCCTTCCGCAGAGGACCTGAGCTTGGTATCCGCCCTCAGCGAATCCTCACAATGGAGGCATTTTCAATGCTTCCTCCGGTGATCAGCCCTGCGAAGTACATACCCGGGGCAAGCCCGGTCCCATCAATGCTGAAGGTGTGTTCTCCGGCCTGGAGAGGGCCCACGAACAGCCTTTGCACCACCCTTCCGGAAACATCGTATAGATTCAGTTCAATGCTTTCCTGGCATGGAAGCGAGAATGAAACACTGGTGGTGGCGACAAAGGGATTGATGCCAATGGCAAGGCCCGTTGCCGGGGAAATCGTGCTGTACTGTGGTCCAGCGGTTCCCGATGAACCTTCATTCAGGCAGATCAGCCCGCTATATAATTTACAGCCAACAACCTGGTCGGAACCGGAAACGGATATTCCGGAAAGGGAGTTTTCGAAGGAGCCGGATGGCGAGTTCTGAATCGTGTAGCCGCCATTCACTGTGTATCCGAAACGGCTAGCCACCAGATAACCGGTTAATCCGTCAGATTCAAAGCAGATGTCCGTATAGTCATGCCCTGTTACGGAAATGACGTTCCAGGTATTTCCGGCGTTGTCCGTCCTCAGAAGGGAACCATTCCAACCTCCTGCCCAGACAGTGTCCTGATTCAGGGCGAACAGCGCCTTCAGGTCGTTGCTGAAGGGCACCACCTGCTCCGACCAGGAGTCGGAGTTGAAGTCGAAACAGATTATCTCACCATCGTAGCAGCTGATCCAGCCCCTGTCGGTATCTCCAAACCTCACTCTGGCAGGGCTGACCGAAAAGCCGGTTCTCTCGGTCCAGGTGTTGCCTCCATTGGTCGTTCGATAAATTTTCCCGGTGTTCAGAACAAGAACACCATTGGAACCATCCATGAAGTCCAGCGAAGCGTCATAGATATCTTCATCGGGGGTCGCCGCCAACTCCTCCCAGGTTGCTCCTGCGTCTGTGGTTTTCAGAAGGACAAGCTTGCCATCGGCGCTTCTTCGGCCTGAGATGTATCCGATGTCGGCGGTGGGGAAGGCAATGTCCTGGAGATCGATATCTTCATCGAACACCTGGGCGGACCAGGTGGTGCCCCCATTATGGCTGGCCATCACCAGCCCGTTGAGGCCGCAGGAATGTATGCTGTTGTCAGGGGAATGGGTAACGGCTTTAAGGTTTTCCCTTGCGATGCTGTGGGTAAGTGGAGACCAGACGCCGGTGGGACTCCTTATGCCTGCGAAACCGGTCTGGCCGCCCACGACCACATGTCCTGAGGGGTCGGGGAGCAGTCAAGGAAACCGGGAGGGAAAGAGCTCAGTGGTGCGCAGGGAATCGTCTCGCTGGTCCAGGTTGCGCCCTGATCGGTTGACAGGAAACCTCATATGTCCCGGCTGCGGCGCCCAGGGAGCCCTGAAAGTCTATGGACTGAAAACCGGTGCCTGAAGCAGCAATGCTCCAGCTGTCTCCGCCATCGTCGGTGAAAAGTATCTGGCCTTCTCCTATGAGAAACCCGTTCAAGGGTCAGTGAAATAAACCCCGGTGAAGTTATTGGAGTAGGCAGTGCTCTGCTGTTCCCAGAAAGCCCCATAGGAGTCCGTATGGAGAAGAATGCCGTTGTTTCCACAGGCCCAGCCTTCCTCGGGTGACACGAAGAATGCATCTTTAAGAGATACAGAAACACCGCTTCCCTGGGTGTTCCAGGTACCGCCGCCATTCATGGTTCGAATGATCGTTCCCTGATAACCAACGGTGGTTGCGTAGTTCTCACTGTAATAATCCAGGCCGTAGAGTGGCTTATCCACGGAGTAGGCAGACCACTGATCGCCACCGTTCGAAGTAGTAAGTATTACTCCCTGATCATCCTGGGCACCACAACAAATGACCATGTTGGGATCAATGAATTCCACCGAGTACAGAGAACCATAGTTATCATGTTGATTAGTCCAGTTGGATCCCCCATCGGCTGTGTAGAAGATCTCCCCACCAGAGTTTACGAACCAGCCGGTGGTCTCGTTGATGAAGCAGACGCCGTTGATGTCGTAACCGGAAGGGTAGGGATGGAGCCAGGACCAGTCAACTTGTCCATATACTGCGGAAGAGAAGACCAATACTGCCAGACATGAATTCACAAAAAACTGTTTCATTTCAAATCCTCCCATAAATAAGAAATTATTACAAATGCCGGTGGAAAGCAAGGGTCACTTCTCCCCGAAATGGGTCATGCTTAAAGAGCTCCACTGCTTTTGTTTACGCAATCTATTTGTCAAATTTACGGATGGCTTCAGGCCTCGGAGGGAATTGACCGATGGCCGTTACTTCGGGTATCGTACACGGCGAAAGAATAAACCCGAAGGAGCAGAGAGTATGGGAAGATGGATCATTCCGGCATTGCTGGTGGCGTCGGCTGTTTTCGGTCAGGGCTGGACCCCGCAGCAAAACCCCCTGGAGAACTGGCTTCCGGACCAGGCCGGGTACGCCTGGGCGTACTGGGGCTTCGCCGAGTATGGCCACCGAATGCAGATAGATTCAATTGAACGGACCGACGACGGCATCCTTTACAGGATAAGCGGCATGGTAGAAGATGTGTCCGACGGAGAGTCCGGGGCGGATTACTCCATGGGGCTGAAGTACATCGTTACCGAGAACGCCCTCGTGATGGTTCAGCAGAATTCCATAGCCATGGATAACGATTTCCCCAGGATGGAGCTTCTCAGGCTTCCCCTGGAGCGGGGCAGCAGCTGGACCCAGACCGTAACCGACTGGGAAGGCAGGGATGTAAGCCTTTACTGCGAAGTGGAGGAGGCAACCGACAGCACGGCAACCGTACGCTACAGCGACACCGATGGCCCCTTCTACCAGCTCAGGGATTTCGAGATGGGTATCGGGATGGTTACCTTTGAAAAGCTCTATATCATGCCTGAATCCAGTTTCGAAATAGGATTTACCCTCTACAGGGGGGATTACTGAAATCCTACTTCAGGTATGCCACCCTCTGAACCAGCAGCTCTTCGCCTGAGCGCAGGGCGATGATGTAGCCTCCAGCGGGGAGCCTGTGTTCAGGGGTCCATGAAACCGTTTCAACTTCCGCTGTCGGGGTTCCGCTGAAAAGCGTGGCGATCCTTCTTCCGGCGCAGTCGTATACCGAAAGGTCCGCATGGCTTTTCCCTGCGGTGAAGGAAAGGTTCAGACTTCCCTCGAAGGGGTTGGCCGAGATGATAATGGCCGGCGCGCCTCCGGTTGATCCCCCAACGCCCATTTCGCTTCCGAAGGCGTACATCAGGGCCGATCCAGTGGAGATGAAGGCAATATGAGGCTGGTCGTTAGAGTCCAGCGCCAGGCTCGGGTCGCCGCCGCCGCTGATGGGATGAATGTTTTCTGTGACCCAGCCCGAGCCGGAGTCGACAGAGTATAGCAGTTCGCCGTCGAACCCGCTGCAGTGGGCTATGTGGGGGTTGCCGTAGCTGTCGAATGCAAGGGATGTGCCATACTCGTGGGCACCGGTGTCGGTGGAGTAAACCGTTTCCACGCTCCATGAAGCACCGTCGCAGGAGGCGTACCTTACCTCCCCGTCAACATTGTATGAAACAGACGGCATACCGTTGAAGAGGGCCAGGGAAATGCCCCTGGGCTCCGTGGTCATTGAAGAGTCCACCGTTTCCAGTGCAATGTCCCCGGAAGTGCTCCTGAAGGCGTATCGGACGCTTGTGGATGTGGAGGTGGAGTTGTAGGCAATGTGGGCGTTGTCTTCAGGGTCAACGGCCAGGGAAATGCTTCCATCGTAGTCGTTCCCCTCCTCTATGAGCTGGCTCTCCCAGCCGCCGCCGTTCCAGTGTACGAATACATTGTCCCGGTCGTTGTTAAGCAGGGCAAAACAGGGGGTGCCCTGGGAGTCCAGGGCGATGGAGGTCCATTCGCTCCACTCGGGAAGATAGGAAACGCTCCATGTCTCGTTGCGCAGGGCATAGGCGGACTCGGTGGTGGAAAGGCCCCCGAAGGAGACATGGGGAGTATCCCCGGAGTCGAAGACGAGGTCGAACCAGCCGCCATTGCCGTAGGCCGGCTGGTAGATGTATTCTGTCTGCCATAGTGAACCGTCGAACCATGCGTATGCGGCTCCCTGGTCAACCCTGTAGAAGGCGATGGACGGCACCCCCGCCCCGTTCAGGGCCAGGGCCGGTGTGACGCATCCGTATGCGTCCACTGTTGTAACATGCCACCCTCCCTGTGAAGAGGATACGAAGCAGGTGGAAACAAGGATGAAAAGAAATGTCTTCATTTTCATAGAGCACCTCCATAAAATTTACTATGGCATATTTATAAAGGGACCCATTGGTAACGTAAATAGTGGAAGATGCTGAAGAGTGCCGTGGCTGATGAAAAGACCCACCGGAGACCAGTTTCAAGGGGGAGAGCCTGGGCGGTTCAGACGCTTCATCACAGAAAGGTGCCCTCGCTGTCCTCTTTGTCCCTGGTGTTCACCGGTCTGATCCGTTCAAATGCCTTGCATTATGATATAATAATGATGGATAGATAGAAATCAATCTTCGTCAAGGTTATATTTCCCATAGCTGCAAGGCTGAATCCAGTTTCGTTCTTTAGAATTGGAGGTTTCCCATGGGCATTGTCTTTTGCGCGGTAGTTATGCTGCTCCAGCCATTGGAATCCAGCCTCACTTATGAGCTGCGTCTTCCCGATGAGTGGGACTGTACCAGCACCGGGGTGTCCCGGGATGGCGGACCGCTGATTTGCTGCTACTGGTGGGATGGTGCAGAGGACAGGCACAGGGTTCTCATACTGGCTCCCGGAGACCCTGTCGGAAAAGTTCGTGTGGATGACCAGAGGGTAACCGGCATTACATCCATCTGCTCCGCCTCCGATGGAGGGTTTTTCATTTCGTGTCCCGAATACAGTAAAAGCAGTGAGACCGCCGCGGCGAAGCTTACCCCCAGCGGTGAGGTGGAGTGGTTCACCGACACCGGAATAATGCTGGTGGACGGCTGCTCCGTTGTATCCCTTGCGGATGGCGGTTTCGCCATGGGAGGGAACAGGTACGATGACGATTTCGGGGGCAGGTACTTCTACATGGCCCTGCTGGATGAAAGCGGCGTCATCACCCGGGAGCTGGAGGGGGATCTCCTCCAGGAGATCCGGACCGTTACTGCCAATGAAGATGGCATCCTGATCGTTGGGAGGATGGAGGGTTCCGGTGAGACTCAGGGTTTCGCAGGACTATTCGATCTTAACGGCGGTCTTCTCTGGGAGCAGGGTTACGACCAGGGGGGGTTTTCCACCCTTCACTCCGCTTCGGCTACCGCCGACGGGTACATCTTCGGAGGGACCCACTGGCCCTTTGAAGGCCAGATGAGCGGTCTTCTGGTAAAGACCAGCAGGTCCGGCGATGAACTCTGGACAGCTCTCCTTCAGCCTGACAGCGGCTACCAGCAGCTTTATCTGCTTTCGGTGATGGAGGAGGACAATGGAGAGATACTGGCCTCAGGCTTCACCGTAGCCGACAACGAACCCAGGAACACCGATGACGCTCTGCTTGTACGCCTGGATAGTGACGGCACCGAGATCAGCAGGCTCTATTACGGTCTTCCCGGGGAGAACCACGAAAGCTTCGATCATCTGAGAAGAGATCCCAACGGGGAACTGGTCATTTTCTGCGTGGGTTGGGGCCCAGACCACGGCACCGGAACCTACTCGGTCCTGAAGCCCTGAGGAAGGATGCTTCAAGAAACACCCAGGATCGGTCAGATGCTGCCCCGGGTGTAGAGCCTGTGGTAGTGGCCGCCCAGCTCCATGAGTGTGGGGTGGCTGCCGGACTCGGCCACCGAGCCTTCGTGAAGAACGAATATCCTGTTCACATGGCTAACAGTGGAGAGCCTGTGGGCAATGATGATGGTGGTACGGTTCTCGCTGAGGCGGAACATTGCCTCCTGAATAAGGCCCTCGGATTCATTGTCCAGAGAAGAAGTGGCTTCGTCGAAGATGAGTATCGGCGGGTTCTTCAGGAACACACGGGCAATGGACACCCTCTGCTTCTGGCCCCCGGATAGCTTCACCCCCCCGTTCGCCAACGTAGGTGTCAAAGCCGTCGGGAAGTGACATGATGAAGTCATGTATATTGGCATCCCTGGCGGCGGTGATCATCTCTTCCTCGGTGGCTTCGGGTTTTCCGTACATGATGTTCTCCCGAATGGTGTCGTCGAAGAGGAACACGTTCTGCTGAACAAGGCCTATGTTCTCCCTCAGGAACCTCTGCTGAAGCTTCATCACATCGTGGCCGTCTATGGAGACCGTTCCCTTCAGTGGTTCGTAGAAACGGGGCACAAGGGAAACGATGGTGCTCTTTCCCGCGCCGGACTCTCCCACAAGGGCAACCGATTCCCCCGCTGGAACCGAAAGGGACACATCCTTAAGAATCCAGTCCGGGGAGGATGAGTATTTGAACCATACTCCGGAAAGCTCAACCTCGCCCCTTACCGATGAATAGGAACGGGCATCCGGGGCATCGGCAATGTCCGGCTCGATGTCCATTATCTCAGTGAACCTCTCGAAGGAGGCGGCTCCCTGGTGGAACTGCTCGGTGAAGTTCATCAGCCTCTGTATCGGCTTGAGTATGATGTTGATGTAAAGGATGAATGCGACTATGTCAGCAGGAGTTATTCGTCCGTTCAGGTAAAGCCACGCGCCTCCGGCAATCACTGTGAGATAGTACATGTCTGTGAAAAAGCCGAAACCGGAGTAGAACACCCCCATTATGGTGTACATTTTTTCCTTGGCCAGTCGAAAGTGTGTGTTCACGGTGCCGAACTTGTCCATCTCCAGCTCTTCGTTGGCGTATGACTTCACCTCTCGAATGCCCTGGACGGAGTTCTCAACGGCACTGTTGATATCGGCGATCTTCTTCCTTACCCGTCGAAAGCCCCGGCGCATCCTGCCGCCATAACGCACTCCCCAAATTATCATCAGCGGCAGAGGAACAAGCGAAATGAGGGCCAGGGTCGAGTTGAAGCTGAACATGAAGATGAAGGAACCAACGATAAGGAAGAAAGAGAGAATGAGATCTTCCGGCGCGTGGTGGGCCACCTCGGCAATGGTGTTGAGGTCGTTGGAGATCCGGGACATTATGTGGCCGGTCTTGGTGTTGTCGAAATAGTTGAAGGAGAGCTTCTGAATGTGCCTGAAGATGTCCTCCCGCATGTCGTACTCCATGCGGACACCGAGTATATGCCCCCACTTCATCCGGATGAACTCGAAGACCATTTTCGCAAGGTAGATGCCCACCATCAGAGCGAAATAAAGGACCATTCCATCCACATCCCGGGAGGGAATGAGATCCTGCAGAAGTGTGCGAACCATGGAAGGGATCAGTATGGCAAGCCCAGATGAGAGCAGGGCAACAAGTATGTCGATGAAGAACAGGAAGCGGTGGGGTCCGTAGTAGCTCAGGAATCGTTTAAGCATGAAAACTCCTCAGGAAATCGGAAGAGCAATATACTACCCCCGCCAAATCCTGGAGTCGGCGCACCTATCCCATGGGATGCTGTTAGCCCTGGCCTGGGTATGATTCGCCCACCATCAGCGGCTGAAGGCCTCGATGAGAGTATATCATCCCTGAGGATATCAACTATAATCAGCACCATGGGGTTCATCTCCTCCGTCACGCCAGGAGGAAGGCCGTCTGGAAAGCATATTATGGGAAGGATCGCCCCCGGGGTCACCGCAAGGGATAATGGGAAGAAAGAAAACCGGTAAGGAAGCTTCAGATACCGCCAGGCTGAGTCCTGAAACCGTTAAGGCACTCAGAACGACGGGTTTCATCGCCGGTACACTGATGATCCTCACGGCCCTTCTTTCCAATGTTCTGGGCTTGAGTGCCGGAAAGGGCTTCAGCCATAATCAGGTGATCTTTGCCGTATCCGGAGTCTCTCTTGTGATCCTTGCGGCCCTTGGCAGAAGGGCTCCCTCAGCCTACCGGGCCTTCGGCCTGATACTTCTGAACCTGCTGGCCGTCCTGCTCATGATAGAAATGGCATCCATCGCATTGTTCAAGGTGGTAAGACCCCATTATCTACCGGAGGAGCGCAGGCTGAACCGGACAGAACACCGCGAAACCGACGCTCCCTCCCTGCCCGAGGGCAGATTCGCGCCCTATGTGATGTGGCGGGGGAATCCCGAGGCCTTCGGTGACTCCTGTTCCATTGACCGGAACGGTTACCGCAATGTTCCTGGAGCTCCGGATGAAGGGGCGGACTTCGTGATCTTTCTTATGGGAGGCTCTGCCATGTGGGGCAGCGGCGTTTCGGATCATGAAACCATAGGCGCCCATCTTCAGTATCTGCTGAACAGGAATTCAGAGAAAAGCGTCAGTGTAATGGTGCTTGCCCAGCAGGCATTCGTTTCAACCCAGAATCTGGTGGAACTGATGATACAGCTGCAGGGGGGCAGGATCCCGGACCTTGTGGTTTTCTACGACGGTTTTAACGACATCTGGAGCGCCTGTCAGGCCGGTTCTCCCGGGGCCCTCTTCGGTGAAGAAGGGATAAGGAGCAGATTCGAGAACCTGGATTCGGGTTTCTCAGCAGGTGACGCCCTTGCCAGGCTGTTCATGGAAACCAGCTTCTGGCAGTTGACAAATCTAATCGGGAAAGACGGCACCGACGCCGCGGAACACCGGGGATTCCAGGGAGATCCTTCCCTGTGCGATTCCCTTCCTATTCCATCGTGGAACTCTACGGCAGGAACCTGGAAATGGCATTCGCCCTGGGGGAAAGGTACGGCTTCTCCGTGATATCAGCATGGCAGCCCTCCATCTGGTACGGACGGAAGGGTCTCAGCCCCACGAAAGGGAGATACTGGAAGCCCGGATGGCGCTTTCGGAAGAGGATCTCTTCTTCACCGTTCACGAAACCGCCTATGAGTACTTCAGGTTACTGCTGGCCGACGGTCTGCAGACAAGATCCTTCGCCGATGTCCTCGCGGATAGTGGACAGGAGCTTTACACCGACTTTTCCGGGGTTCACCTTAATGGTACCGGCAACGCCATAGTGGCCGAGAGCCTGTTCGTCTGGATAACCCTTGTGGCCCCGGAGGTGCTGGCATCCACCGACGCCCCTAGTCCGTAATGACGAACCTCAGGGTTTCCGCATTGCCCTGAACCGCGAGCCTGGCTGTGTAGATCCCCGGGGGGCCGGAGAAGGTGAAGGTACCGCCTCGGGAGCTGATTATTCCCCGGGTCAGGGTTTCCACATGTCTGCCGGAAACATCGAACACACTCAACTCAGCCGTTGTTTTCCAGCCAGGGTTGACCCGTATTCCTGCGGAGCCCCTTGAGGGGTTCGAGGCAACAGAGAGCCCGGGCGAACCGGAAATACCGGTGGTCTGTTCCTCTATCCCTCCGAATACCGGGATAAGCAGTTCACTTATGTAGTACTTCCCGTCGGTTCCCTTCCAGCTCCAGAAAACCGTATTCCAGTTAAAGAACCAGGCAAGGCCCAGTGACTCCTCCACGGGAAGGGGGCAGTCCTCCTGCCCGTAGAGAGTGTAGTCCGGAGACCCCTCCCAGAAGAAATAGAACTGATGGGTGTCCCTTGTTGTAAGTATCAGTGCGAATGGAGGATATCCGTCCATTGTGGCAACCTGGTGGACCATGAAACCGCTTACCTCTCCGGTGATCCCGGGGAGGTTCCATGTTTCCCAGGAGTAGTCCTCCCTGTCTATGCTGTAGAATAGGTGGGGCTCCTGGGAAAAGGCCTGGTAGAGGTCGGAATACTCACCGATCATGTTGTCGATGTCCATTCCCGCTCCAGCATTGCCGGAGGGGTTAGGGAAGGAGGCCCAGCTGTCGGAGCCGTCGGAATGGTAAATGAGTGATTCCGAGGCGGAATCAACGTAGTATCTCTGTCCCGAACCGTCCCAGCTGTATGCCAGTCCGAATCCGTCGATACCCCCGGGGAGGTCCACTTCTCCCTGAATGGTCAGGGAGCAGGGATCCAGAAGATAGATCTTGCCGTCTCCGTTGCTCCTTGCGAGGAGGATGTTCCCGTCCCCGTTCATGGCCAGATCCTGTATGTCCGAAGCCCAGGTTACCTCATGGGTGTTGAAAACGGTTATGGGAATGTCTGAAAGGGCACTGGATGCCGAACCAAGCAGAAGAAAGCAAACAAAGCGAAACATAGCTCCTCCCGTTCCCTGAGGGGCCTTCCTCTAAACAATAATGAATCATCGGTGTTCCTGGGTCAACGGGATGCTCCGGGAAATGGGCCCTATTGACATTATTCAGCGTTTGCATGATTCCATTAGTAGAATGAGATGATATTCCCCGGCGGTATTGGAGAAGCATGTACATTCAGACCTTTGTATGGATCCTTCTGGCGGCGTCTTCCACCGTGCTGGTGACAGCGCCTGTCGACGGCGAAACATACGCAGCTGACTGGCTGGATCTGAAGGCTCTCGTGACCAACGAGAACTATCCTCCGGATTCTGTGACCTTCATTCTGAATGGGGCCGCACCGGAAGCGGTGCCCCGTTTGTCCACCGACTGGCACACCTATATGGGCAACGATCTTCACACAGGGTTTTCCCTATCTCCTGCGCCAATGGAACCAACCCTGCTGTGGGCTGCGGACAGTATAACCGGGAACACCCATGAGTTCTGCAGCCCCGTGGTGGTGAACGGTGTTGTGTATCATGTATCTGACCTGCAGTCCACCGTATTCGCTCTGGATGCCGTAACCGGTGAGTTGATATGGAGCTACTATGTGAACGACCATGTTGATGACGCGGTTACATGGTACGATGGCATGATCTTCGTTGCCGCCGATTCGGCCTTCTGTCTCGACGCACTTACAGGAGAGAGGATATGGGCCTATAAACCTTCAACTTCCAGCTTCAAGATGAACGGCACCCCAGCCGTCGGTGAAGGGGTTGCCTATTTCAGCTATGCACCGGACTGGTCCAGTATGGATATCTATGCCCTGGATGCCTTCTCGGGGGAGGAGATCTGGTGTTCCCAGCTTCCATCATACTCCACAGGATGCGTTACCCTTCACGGCAACAGACTTTATGTGCCCACATATAACGGAGATCTGTATGCTCTGGATACCGCGGATGGTTCCATTCTCTGGAGCAACGGCGAATCGGTTTCAGGCTACTGGGATTCCTCACCGGTGGTGGTGGACGATGTGATCTACATCTGCGGTTTTGACGGTATCGCCAGGGGCATAAACTGTAACACAGGCACCACAATATGGTCGACCCTGTGAGTTCATGGTACATAGCTGCCACACCGGCTTTTGCAAACGGTCGTCTTTTCTTCGCCGATCAGGTTGATTCTTTTCATTGCCTGGAGTCAGACTACGGATCCCAGGTATGGTCCGTTCCCGGGGTTCAGCACGGTTCACCCGGTATCGCCGACGGGGTTGTTTTCTTCGGCGAGGGGGCAGACAGGCAACTGGGTGACATAAGGGCCCTGTCAGCGGATACCGGGGAAGAGATCTGGTCTTATCCCACGGACGGGGCCGAGATATACTCCAGCCCGGCAATAACCGACGGCATAGTCTACATTGCCGGTATGGACTGGAAGCTTTACGCGATAGGGGAGGAGCTTCGTTTCAGCTATGCGGGAAGCATAAATGCCGATGCAGGGGAGAACCAGCTCATACTGACCTCATGGAATTCCGGCTCGCCCTCGGCCTCTGATACGGTTTCATTCACCGTTACGGGAACCGGGCTGAACTTCAACCCTACCACTGTTCATGGTCTCGCGGTCAGCCCGAATCCATGCGGCGGTTCTACGGTCATTTCCTTCGATCTGCCGGAGGAAATGTTCACAACGGTGGCCATTTTTGATCTTTCCGGCAGGCAGGTGGATATCCTTGAGAACCGCCGGATGTCAGCGGGAAGTCATTCAGTCTGCTGGGCCGGGAATGGCTTTCCACCGGGGCTGTATCTCTGCAGACTCTCCGGTGAGACCATCTCAGAGACCGTCGGAATCTGTCTGATAGGCAACTGAGATCAGCTCTCCGGCCAGTGGATCACTATCCCCCTGTCGCTTTCCGTTACCTCCAGGGACATCCCCGGCTTCACCCGGACCGCGTTAGTTATGGCGATCACACCCTTGAAGCCACTCCGGCGGAGGCTTCCGTCGTCGTCGAGAATATCCAGGGTTATCTCCACCTCCGGGGCTTCATTCACATAGGTGCCGGTCTCGTCGCAGCTGACAAGAATGGCGCTCTTCCTGGTGCCGGTTTCCATAATCGATGAGGTGAAGTCCCGGTCTTTTTTCAGCTTCAGGTTCAGGAAAAAGATGGCTATCCAGGGGCTGATGATGAAAAAGATGCCCAGGAGCTTCAGCTCCAGGGACCGGTCCTGGATTGTGGTGCCTGTGTCGCCGTGGATGGCGAAGCCCATGGCGAATATGATGGCGCCGACCAGGGTGAAAATCAGGACAATGATCGTAAGATAGCACTTCATGAATAACCACCCGTCAGGGTTCCCAATGCGATGTCAACCACCACTGGCAATGTTTCATTCGATCAATTATGAAAGCAAAAAGACTATACCTGACCCTGTAGTCCATGGTCAATCACACATACGGTCTTGGTGACTGAAGACGATCCCGGCCCCGGAGGATGTACATGGTAGTTCCGATTCTGATGCTGCTGCTGGCCCCGCCGGGGGAGGAGTGGCCCCGGGAAGCGGTGACACAGCCAAATGCCCTTTTCCTGGGCTGGCAGTCGGACACCGCCTGGGTAAGTGAAACGGTTGTCCATGACCTCTCCGCCGAGGTGGAGGAAGCTCTGCTCCTTATCACCGCCGCCGGCTCCGCAACCGCTTCGATACCACCGCCGGAGCACACCGAACCGGGAACCCCCGTTGCCTCCATGGCATCCATACTGGATGGGACCGCGGCTTATTCCCTGAAGCTCGATTACTCGGAGGAAGACCTCCACCGGATGGCGGAAGCCTGCCTGAACTTCCAGGACCACCTTGACGGAGAACCTCCCGTGGTACCGGTTCGAATGGCCCTTGTCTCCCTGGTGGACAGCACGGAGGTCTGGTCCGCCAGGCGCAGCCTGACATGGTTCGGAGGAGAATGCGCCCCCATTTTCCACCTGCCGCTCCTTGACCGGGCCGTTCTTTCCCCGGACAGCTCTCTGGTGTGGTTCAGCATACTCTATGGGCCCTACATGGAATACTTCGTTGCGCCGGTTGCACCGCGGGAAAAGGAACTGCCCGGGTGTCCCCCTTCGGTCCCCAGGGGGTCCCGGAAGAGTCATCCGGGAAGAATCACATCCTGTACTGGAACGGTGTATCTCCATCTTGAACGGTATCGCAGAGGTGGCATGGTTCATACATAGAATTGGTCCAGTATCCCGGTTCCCGGCTGGCATATCCGTGCCCCGTGGGACTATACGATCTTATGAACCCTAAGCAGGAAGAACTGGAGACCGCTCAGTAGACCACAGTGAAGCATGTTGCCCTGCTTTCCCGGGGAAGTATCATGTTCAGAATGTAGCACCCCGGGGCGAGCCTTTCTTCGGGGATCAGTGTCCTGTGGTTCAGGCCCTCCGGGAAAGATCCCTCAGCTGTGGTATGGAGCAGTCTTCCTCCCAGATCGTAGATGGCAAATGTGGTTTGAGACGGTTCAGGGAGGAAAAAGGCCGCATCGATACCGTTACCGCTCACCGCCGGATTGCAGACCCTGACGAATGACGGACCCTTCGGAAGGGCACTTTGCCCGATACCTGTTTCCGGTGCCAGCCTGCAGACTATGGCGTCTGAGGAACCGCTTCCATAGGACCTTGTGCTGCCCACGGCGTAATAGCCTCCGTCGGATATCTGAAGGGCGTCATGTCCCTGGTCCCACTGGTCTCCCCCCAGGGTCATGGTCCACAGAGTATCCCCGGCGGAGTCGGTCTTGATCAGCCAGATGTCGCTGCTCCCGGCACCGAAGGAAGTTGTGCTGCCGGCGGCCAGGAAACCGCTTTCCCAGGTTTCTTCTATCACGGTGCCAAAGTCGTTCCCCGTTCCTCCCAGAACCGAGTCCCAGAGCATGTTTCCCTCGCCATCGGTGAGGATGATCCAAAGATCGGAGCTTCCCTGGTATTCACTGGATACGTAGCCTGTGAGGATGTAATTGCCGGAGGTGTCTGCTGAAGGGATCTGGCGCCGTCCGCCTTGAAATCGCCGAAATCGCCGAACCTTTTGTTCCATTCCTCGATCCCCTGGTCATCGGTCTTGATCAGCCATACATCGGTGTCACCGGGACGCCAGCCGGAAAAATGGCCAGCGATGGCATATCCGCCGTCGGATGTCGTAATGACATCATAGCCGCAGTCCGGCTCATCATTCCCAAAGGACCGCGACCAGAGGAGGCTCCCGGTTCCGTCGAACCTTGCCAGGAGAACATCCATGCTTTCCGTGGTATAAGATGTCGTGTAACCGGTAACTATGAACCCCCCATCGGGTGTTTGCGCGATGGACCGACCTTCATCATAGCCCGTCAGACCCACGGTTTCTGACCATATCTCGTTGCCGTTCCCGTCGGTTACCACCACCCACAAATCTCTGCCCCCGGCACCCCAGGAATCGGTGAATCCGGTGAGGGCGTATCCGCCACTGGCCGTGTGGCAAACTGAATAGGCATACTCTCTCCCTGTTCCTCCGAATGTTCTATCCCACAGCAGGTTCCCGTTCGCATCCCCCTTGAGCAGCCAGAAATCCTCCTGGGAATCACCGGAAGAGGTTTTGACCCCTGCCATGACAAAACCGCCGTCATCGGTTTCCAGAATGCTGTAGCCTACCTCCATCAGGGAAGAGCCGAAGGTTTTTGTCCACTGGACCGCCGGCTGGGCGTTGAGGATGGCCGTGAAGAGAAAGGGCAGCAGGCAAACCATCCGATTGGAATATGTCCGTATGCATCCCGGGAGTATGCTCCGGGTTCTGGATCTCCACAACGGTTCCATACCTTTTCCTTTCGCAATAAAATTACAATACTAGTTGCAATTTCCTTCATGATAGAGGATAACTCCCTTCAAGTCAATACTATCCGTTCATTGAACCGGCGACCTGCCCTGCTGAGGGCATGCTTCCTTTACCGGAAGCTCCCCCTGCCATATTGTTCAGATGTCCCTATCAGCCGGAGGGCATCAGTGCGCAACGTAATACCCGGGTTCATAAGCGACAGGTTACATAAGGTGGGGGATGCATCCGGCGGCAGTTTCCGGGCATCCGCCCTTCATGTGGACATCGCCGGTTTCACCTCCATCACCGAAGAACTGATGAAAAAGGGAAGGCAGGGCGCCGAGGACCTGTCCATACTCATCAACAGGATATACGAACCCCTCATCACCTCCATCTATCAAGGAGGAGGTTTCATCACCACATTCGCCGGGGACGGGATCACCGCGGTCTTTCCCGGAGACACGGGCCAGGGGGCCCGTGCCTCCGCTGAACGGATAATGAAGGGCTTTTCCCTGGGTGAGAAGCCCTTCGGCAGAAGTATGAAAGCCCGACTTGGCCTGGCCGGGGGAGAGACGGCCTGGAGGATTTTCGGCGGGGACAGAAAGGCCTTCTGCTTTTTCGGGCCGGCAATAGAGGAATGCGTCCGGGTAACCAGGGGGCGAAGGGCCGGCATTATTTATACCGCACCGAGCTTTTCGCAGCTGAGAGGTGTCGAAGGGGGCAACCGGAAACCCTCTGGCAGGGTGCGGCCCACCATTGCCGGGAAGTTCTACCCCGAGGCGGTGCTGAGGGCCCGGCCCGGGGGAGAGTTCCGCAATGTAGTATCCATGTTCCTGGGCCTTCGCCCCGGGGAGATGGCAAAAGCCGATGGTATGGTGAGCCGGATACTTTCAAAGACCACCGAGTACGGTGGATACTTCAACGGAATGTTCTTTGACGACAAGGGGCCTCATGTACTGATAGTCTTCGGGGCTCCTGTTTCCTGGGAGAACAACGCCGACAGGGCCCTGAGCCTTGCCCGGGAGCTCCGGGATGACTTCAAACAAAGCATACGAACGGGTATTACTTCGGGCACCGCCTTCGCCGGGGTGGTGGGCACCAGCCGGCGGTGCACCTACACGGTTCTGGGCGACTGCGTGAACACCGCGGCCAGAATAATGCAGAACGCCGGGTGGGGGAGTGTGTGCCTGCCCGTTGACTTCCTTGGTTCTTTCTCAAGGAAGCTTTCCATCGGCGGTTCAAGGGAGCTGTTCTTAAAGGGAAAGAGTCTTCCCCTGGAAATTGTTGATATGGTGGATATTACCGATATGCCTGGTGGCATTGGCTTCAGGGGTGCCCTGGTGGGCCGAGGTGGTGAAATGGCTGAAATGAAGGGCCATTTTGACCCCCTTGCCCGTGGGAAGTTCGCCGGAGTAACCTGTGTTTATGGTGAAGCCGGGGTGGGAAAGTCCCGCCTTATGGCGGACCTCATATCCCGCCTTCCAGGATACCAGTCATTCACCATGAGGACCGATGGTGTCATTAAAAAAAGTCTGGGTCCCTTCACCCATCTGTTGAAGGAGTATTCCGGACTGTCGAACATCACCGGGGGTGACCATGGAGAAGAGGTCTTCCAGGAAGAGTGGGACAGGCTGATAAATACCCTGGAGGGGCTTCCCGACAGGAACCGGACAGAACCTGTGATCCTTGAGCTGCAAAGGACCAGGTCGCTCCTTGCGGCCATGCTGGGCTTCTTCAGCGAAGACTCCCTTCACAGTAAGCTTGACGCCAGGGGCAGGTTCGACAACACGCTCCTGGCACTGAAGGCCTTCTTCAAGGCACAGAGTCTCATAGCCCCCTCCATCTTCCTGCTGGAGGATCTCCACTGGCTGGACTCCGATTCCATGGCAGCCCTGAAGACCATCACCCTGAACGTGGAGGATTTTCCCTTCGCCATAGCAGTGACCTCCAGGTTCCTGGACGATGGTTCACGGCCACGGCTTGGGCTTGATGGCGCCGTGCCGGTCCATGGGATGACCCTTGAGCCACTGGAGGGACGGGAGATCCTGGACCTTGCCGAGGCAAGGCTGTCAGGAAAGATCTCCGGAAAGCTCTCATCCTTCATTATGGGACGAACCCAGGGCAATCCATTTTTCATCGAGCAGTTCTGCAGCTACCTTGCTGAGAGCTCACTTCTGCTTGAGGGACCGGAGGGCCTTTATCTGCGCCGTGATGAGCCGGAGATACCGGAAAGCATAGAGTCCCTGATAGTGGCCAGGATGGACAGGCTATCAGGGAAGCTGAAGGAACTGGTTCAGACCGCGGCGGTCCTGGGACGGGAGTTCGATGTGCAGGTGCTCTCTGCCATGCTCCGGGGAGACAACCACTCACTGGGTTCCCTGCTTGCCGAGGGGGAGAAGGAAGCCATCTGGTCAGCCCTGAACGAGCTGCTCTACATCTTCAGCCACACCATGCTTCGGGAGGTTGCCTATGGCATGCAGCTCAGAAGGCAGCTCCGGACGCTACACCGCCTTGCGGCCAGCTCCATGGAGGATCTGTATCGGGGAAGCAGCGGAAGGTTCGCGGACATTGCCTACCATTACGAAAAGGCCGGAACGGAGGGCAAGGCCGTGGAGTACCTGCGGAAGGCGGTGGATTTCGCCACCGGCGAGTACCGCAACCAGGAGGCGGTGGAACTCCTGGGCAGGCTTCTCGCCCACCGGACATCGCCTGAGGACCGGATCCGGACAGAACTTGAAATGATACATCCCCTGGTAAGACTGGGCAGATGGACCGATGCCGAGGAGGTCATTCAACGGAACAAACAGGCGGCTCTGGAGAACTCCCTGGATGACTGCTGCGCGGACTGCTTCCGGCACCATGCCGCCCTGGAACACCGGCGGGGCAGCAACGAAGAAGCCATCAAACACCTGGAAACCGCCTGGGAGCATTATGTGAGGGTGGGGAACCAAAAGGGTCTGATGGAGAGCAGGAGCGTAAGGGCAAACATAAACATGGTGGTGGGCAACTTCGACAGCGCGCAGGAAGACCTGGAGGAATCCATCAGACTGGCGGAGGCAAGCGGTGACATGGACTTCCTGGCAATGAACACTTCGGATATGGGGAATGTTTACCTGTACCGCTATCAGCTGGATGAAGCTGAAAAGTACCTGAAAAAAGCCAGGGAGATAGCGGTGAAGTGCGGCAACATGAGGGTGGAGGCCAACACGGTGAACAACCTGGGTGTGGTGGAGTACTACCGGAGGAACTATGATGAATGCCGCCGGTATCTCGATGAGTACATGGGCATATCCGAGAGGGTGGGCGACCGGGAGAGCATGACCTATGTCCTGGGTAACATAGGGGTGATGCACGAGCAGGCGGGTGACCTGGACGGGGCCATGTCCTTCTACACCAGGCAGCTGGCAATGGCGCGGGAGCTGGGGATCGCCTACAGCATGGCCTTCGCCATGCGCCAGACAGGCCACATCCACCAGATGAGGGGTGATTTCTCCGCGGCACTGGAATGGATGATCAGAAGCCTGGAAACCTCCATAGCCGCCGGTGACACCAGGAACAGGGCGATCACCTCGAAGGAGACAGGAAGGCTCTACCTGAGCATGGGCTGCCGGGAGAAAGCCAGGGATTACCTTGAGGAGGCCCTTGATCTGTCAGAGGGGCTGGATAAAGATGTGCAGATGGGCACGCTCTATCAACTCGCTCTGCTGTCCATGAAGGAGGGCAGGGGTCAGGAGGCGGCTGAACATGTTGAATCCCTCATTTCCATGCGCCGGGAGATTGGAGAGGAGTATCAGCTGCTTGACTCAATGCTGGACTGCTGCGAGATAATGCTCTTCACCGGTCACCAGGGAGCCGCTGAAAGGATGCTGGCAGAGTCCCGGGAAATGACCCACAGGCTGAACGCCGCTGACATGGTTCCCTACCTCGAGTTACATGAGAGCCTTTTCCAGGCCCTGTCTCAACCTGCTGAAGCGGAGGTAAGGCTGGCGAAGCTGCTGAAGACCCATTCCCTGGGAGATGACTTCTCCGCGGAGATTTGCTTGCACCTGTACCGGATCACAGGCAAAGAGGAGCACAGAACAGCCGCAATCAAGCTTTACAGCGAACTCTATGCCAAAGTCCCCGAGGCCGACTTCAGGGAAAAGCTTGCGATACTTGAGAAGGGCTGACGGGTCTGGAAGGCAGCTCCCGGATCAAGGACATGAAACACAAGGGGAACTATCTCCTGTTCTGGTATCTCGAAGCCCATAACAGTGCATTCCAGAAAGACCACCATGAAACCTGAGGGGTGTATTAGAAAGTCCCTTATGGTGAACCTGTAGACATTCTCCTTCAGCCAGGGTTCTTCCCTCCAGTCCAGCAGGTTCTTTGAAAGACTTCTACCTGCGGAGGTAAGGTTCAGCCGGCATTCAGAGGGGTTCATTCCCCTTAGCTCCCGGGAAGTGTCCGAGACGGACTGAAAGAGATCGAGGGAGTAAAGGCCTGCTGGCATACCCACAACTCCGCTGTCCACGAGGAAACTTATGATCTGTGCCTCCGGGGGCGAGTCCATAGGGGGATATTCAAGGGAAACCCCCTCATCCCCCGGGATGATGCCGTACTCCTCAAGTTCTGTCTCAAACTCGGTCAAGAGCTCCTCTTTTACCTCGAGAGGAGTAAGGCTGAGGGTCTGGTCCACTTCGCGGTAACTGCATAGGATGTTGCCGGTGGCTGTGTCCAGAATGTGAATCTCACAGTAAGGGAAAGCACTGCCCTCGTATACCCCTGTGAGTGTGTAGGCAAGGAAGGACCCTTCACTGGAAAACCCCGTTACCTCAAGCCCGGGCTCCCCCGCCATGATGAAACCGCCGTCCTCGGTTTCCAGCAGGGAAGAAGGGAAGGTTTGCATCGATAGGGCCGCAGGCTGGGCGTTGAGGATGGCCGTGCAGAGAACGGGCATCAGATAAGCCGTCCGGTTGGAATATGTCCGTATGCATTTCTGGAGTATGCTTCTGGCTCTGGTTCTCCACAGCGCTTTCATGGATTTTCCTTTTCACGATAAAACGATAACACTATCTTCATGATAGAGGTTAACTCTTTTTACGTCAATACTATCCGTTCATTGACCCGGCGAACTGCCTTCTGTATCATGCCCGGGACAGATCAATGCGGCAATGAAGGAAAAGGGGTTTCCTGATGAGAAAACAGTACCACTTCAGAGAGTCGGAGAAGGGGCTTCTTGCCTGGGATGTCCACAGGCTCATAGAGCTCTCCTTCGGCCTTCCCGTGGAGCAGGTGCCCCTGTCGGACATCGCCGAGCTGGACGAGACCTTCTGGTACGGCCTCGAGGGGGACAGACCCACATGCAGGAGCGTGGCCCTCCACGCAGGTCTCATGGAACGGGTCGACCTTTCCCATCCCATCATCCTGTCCAGCGAAGGCAGGGTGATGGACGGCATGCACAGGGTGTGCAGTGCCTCATGAAAGGTCTTGACTCCATTCCCGCGGTGAGGTTCCGTTCTGATCCCGAGCCTGACCATGTCGGTGTAAAACCCGACGACCTGCCCTACTGAGAGAAATGCTTCCCGTTATGCTTCCTCCCCCGGGTAACCGACTGGGTTACAGAAAACAGGATGGGCGTTAACAGCTGAATTCACATGTCTGTCAATAGGCTAACGCCCCTTAAGAAGCGAAGCAAGCTCATCGGGATCATCCACCGGAGGTAAACATGAGCCCCCTCCGCAGACCACCGCCCCGGGGCCTTCCAGAGACCGGTGGATGGACAGGGTCCCGTCGGGGAGATAAAGCCTTCGGACCGCATCCAGGAACAGGCCGGTGTCCTTCACTGAAAGACCGATGTGAAAATGGGCCGGCCCACTGAGTACCCCGGCCAGGAGCATGGAATAGGAAGCCGGTGAAGGGGCCGCAACCGGGAGCAGGGCTTCGGTGAGGGCGGCGGCACTGCTTTCATAAGCCCCGTCCGGTGCCAGGGAGGAAAGCCTGTGCAGGTTCATCAGGGTAACGGAGTTTCCCGAGGGCACCGCGCCGTCGTGGGTTTCCACGGTAACGGTTTCAGGCAGCAGCTGGTCACCCCCCGAGGCGAAGGAATACACCCCCTCGCCTTCTGTCAGGAAGAGGCGGTCCTGCTTTTCCTGCAGCTCCAGGGCCAGGGTGAGGTATTCCCCATCAAGTGTTGAGGAATGCAGCTCTATCAAAGCCCATATCAGATAGGCGTAGTCGTCCAGAAAACCCTCATTCCCCGGTTTGCCCCCTTCCAGCTGTGCACCAGAAGCCCATCCTGGGAGATCATGTTCCCGGTGATGTGCGCAAACGCCCGCCGTGCTGCAAGGGCGTAATCCGGCCGGTTCAGCACCAGCGAAGCCCTGGCCAGGGCCGCTGTCATCATGCCGTTCCAGTCGGCGAGTATCTTTTCGTCAATCGCCGGAGCATGTCTCAGCCGCCTTTCCTCCAGAAGCTGATCCATCACACCCGGGTCCGGTGAGGGCGCCGCGGCTGCAGGGGCGGGTATCCAGGAGTCCGGGGGTGAAAGCCTGGGGGTGCAGGCACCGTCATGGTCAATGTTCCACAGCAGGGCAACCTTACGGGCATCACGGTCACCGAGCACCCGGGAGAGCTGCTTCAGGCTCCATGAGTAATACGCCCCCTCTCCCACGGGGTCATCGGCGTCCATGGAGGAGTAGAATCCTCCCGAGGGGGATGTCATCTCAGCAAGGACGAAATCCAGCGTTTCCTCCGCTGTCTGCCTGAAAAGAAGGTTACCCGATGCCTGATAGGCCTCGAGGCAGGCAAGGGTCAGCATGGCCTGATCATAGAGCATCTTTTCGTAGTGGGGCACCCTCCAGCCTGCGTCGGTTGCGTAGCGGTGAATCCCTCCCCCCAGCTGGTCGTAGACCCCGCCGTGTCTGATGGCGGCAAGGGTTCCCAGGGCCATGTCCAGGGCGTGGTTTTCACCGGTGTGGTGCCAGTACCGAAGAAGGAACAGCAGATTGTGAAAGACCGGGAACTTGGGTGCCCCTCCGAACCCTCCGTTCTTCCTGTCGAAGGACCCGGCAAGCTGCCTGTAGCAGCCCTGCACTGGTTCCGGATATCTGGCTTTTCCGGAAGTAAGCCCCGGGGGAACCGCTGAGGTTATCTCCCCGGCGGACCTGAGCACCCTCTCCCTTTCCTCCCGCCATGCCCGGGCAAGCAGGGGAACAAGCTCCAGCATTCCCCTTCTTCCGTACCTGCCCTCCTTCGGTATGTAGGTGGCGGCGAAGAAGGGCTTTCCTGAAGGGGTGAGGACCATGTTGAGGGGCCAGCCTCCGCTGCCGGTCATGGCCATGGCATACCGCATGTAGCGGTTGTCAACGTCGGGTCTCTCCTCGCGGTCCACCTTCACGGAGATGAAGCTGGAGTTCATCAGCTTCGCCACCTCGGTGTCCATGAAGCACTCCCGCTCCATGACATGGCACCAGTGGCAGCTGGAGTAGCCGATGGAGAGGAACACCGGGCGGTCAAGTTCCCGGGCAAGCCGGAAGGCCTCACCGTCCCAGGGCTGCCAGTGCACGGGATTTTCAGAGTGGGAAAGAAGGTAGGGGCTTGTTTCATTCACCAGGCGGTTGGTGATTTTCTCCTCGGCGTTCAAAATGACCTCCTGTGTCCGCTTTCTTCATGAAAAACCCGAGATCTCCCAGGGTTCCCGGGGACTCAATGTCATTGACCCACATATAGAATTGTGTGATAATATGTGTGGAGGTGATAACCATGGCTACGAATCTGCAGATCGATGATCAGCTTATCATCAAAGCGGTTGAACTGGGAGGCCATCGCACCAAGAAGGCTGCTGTGACCCAGGCCCTTGTGGATTACATCCGATATCTCGAACAGGAGAGGATACTCTCGCTTTTCGGCTCAATAGACTATGAGGAAGGATACAGCTACAAAAAGCAGAGAGCCAGAACATGAGGGTCCTTGTGGACACATGCATCTGGTCCCGGTCCCTTAGAAGGGCATCAGGAAGCCATCCTGATACGGTTAAGGAGCTCCGCCGACTGATACTGGAACACAGGGTGGAGATCATAGGTCCGATTCGCCAGGAGCTGTTGTCCGGTATCCGCGAAGAAGCCCACTTCGAGAGACTGAAACAGCATCTGGAACCATTCCCTGACATTCCCCTTGAAACAGCAGATCACACCACTGCGGCATGGTTTTTCAATACATGCCGCAGGGAAGGCATACAAGGCTCAAACACCGATTTTCTCATATGCTCGGTGGCGGTGCGTCGCAGCATGGCCGTCTATACCCATGACAGGGATTTCCTCCTGTTTACTGAACACATACCGGTGATCCTTCACGAACCCCATTTGTCCTAAGGCAAGAGACAGCATTCAGCCTGCAGAAGGGCATTGGATTTCATGGCATGTACTTATCAAAAATGATAAGTTGGCGCAATGGAAAAGAGTTTGCCCAATCGCACGTATTCAGGGCAGGGAGGGCGGCGGTCCCAGAATGAACACCTGCATGAAGCTCAGGGAAGAATCGTAGCCGAAGGCGGCCATGCACAGGGGAGAGATCCTAATCTGCAGGTTGGGTCCCTGTGCCGGGATGCCCTGGATGATGGCATGGAAGAGAATGTCCCCATTCTGATCGAAAACCCTGTAGCAAGGCGGGTCAGCCCCGCCGGCACGGGCCCATATCCTGGAATCGCCGTCCACCCCCAGGGATGTAACCGTGTTCCAGCAGTTTCTGGGCGTGTAACCGATGTCCATGCCCAGGCTCTGCAGCAGTAGTGAATAGAACTCAGCATCCAGCTGCTTCTCCTGATCCGTAAGCGGCACCGGGTCGTACTCCTCTGTAATGGTGTGCAGCAGCTCTCCCTCCGGTGAATACTTCAGGATACGCAGGACCGACTCGGTGGATTCGGAAACATAAACATTGCCCCCGGCGTCGGAAGCCACCACCGGAAACTCGTTGCACAGCCTGATGAAGTCGCCTGAACCGTGGTCTATTACCGATGAGTCCCGCCAGAAAACGGTTGAGGAGGGTGTTCCCATTTGGTAGAGACCGTATTCTGCGGTGCGGACCGGAACATGATTCGAGAGGAAGCTCCAGCTTCGAAGTGCGGTGAACGAAGAGTCTCTGCTGCCCAGCATCCTGAGGAGAACCGGCCTTGTGTACTCACCGTTGAGCCCTATCCATTCACCGGTATCAAGATCATAGAAGTTCAGCCCGCGAAGGTCGGAGACCAGAAGCAGCCCGGATTCAGTTACGGCGATGTCCCTTGGTTCGGTCAACTCACCGGGACCCTCACCGGGAGATCCATAGCTCATGATGAATTCACCGTCTGGACTGTACCTCCTCACCACGGTCAGCCTGGGATCAGACACAAGGACAGATCCATCCGGTCCGTGGCAGATGCTTCCTATCTCGCGAAGCCGTACTGCGTTTCGGGGAACACTGTCCCTATCACGGCGGTGCATTCCACAATGAAAGTATCGGGCTTTTCAGAATTTACATTGCTGTCTGGTGAGGTGTTGCAGGCCATGAGGAGAAAAGGCAGGGCCAGTGCTTCCATCTTCATGTCATTCCCCCATCAACCGGCAGTGGTATGCGTCCAGCGCGGTTTCCATCAGGAGGGGAAAGCCCTGCGAATGTAGTGGAGGAACACTTCCCTGCTCCAGGATTCCACTGAAGCTCTTTCATCTTTGCTTACGAAGGGCAGAATATCGCCTTTTACCTGTTCAAGGTTCATTTCATGCACCTTCTGCGACAGGGCTTCTCCCAGCCAGCTTTCATCGATCCCCAGGCCCTTTCCCGCCCAAGGCCCGGTCTGATCCAGCGAACTGGCAAGCAGATCAATTCGGGGCTGAACACCCCTTGCCAGGAACCACAAAAGGTCGAACCAGTCACGTCCCTTCATCCATACGCGGCATAGCAGGGCGTGACACTTCAGCGCGAAGGAAGAGGAGAGGTCAGGCACAACGACCTCATGGGGTACAGGGAAATCGAGGAAAGCTCCTGAAAGGGCTGCTCCCGCTGGAGGATCCGTGTCTATCTCCAGGCGTATCCTTGTGTAGCCTGTCCTTCCCGAAGGAGAGGTCCCGATATCAGAATCATCAATAAGCATGATTGCCCTTACTGCGCCCTTTCCTGAAGACTTTTCCTTTATCACGGGATTCATTCCGAAACGGCTGCATGTATCAAGGATCCTTTCCCTATACTTCTCCCATGAGAAGCAGGGGTCAGGTTTCTTCACGAAGAAATCCAGGTCTTCTGAGAAACGGGGGATGGAGTGAACCATACGCAGTTCAGTACCGCCATGGAAAACGGCCTTCTCAAAAAAGCCCCCTGCAGAGAGTGAATAGATCGCCAGCTCCTGAACTATCTCCCGGAAGAGTTTCCTTCTTTCCTCAAAGGTGCTGCCGGCGTCCTTATCCAGTCTGTCCTGAATCATTCTGTGGATCATGCTTTACCTCCCAGCGCATACCGGATGGAGGCGATATGCTTTCTCAGGGGCTGAGATCTGCACCCAGTGGCCAGTTCCTTCAACAGATTCAGATCCAGCTCCCCGAGAAGGCCCGGATCGATGCGCAGTTTTCCCTCCAGGGAGTTGATTCCCTCCCACTCCAGGTTCCTTGCTGAAAGAGTGTCCACAAGTGCCCTTTCGGCATTCGCGATCAGATATGCCTCACCGCCGGAGGAATGTCTTTCCACTCCCAGCAGGAATCGGTTTCCGGTGATTGGTACCCTGAGATAGATGAACCTTCCAAAAGCATTGGTGAAGCTGCTTGCTCTACCCCGGGGGATAGCGCTGTGAACCGCAGCCGGTTCCTCCTGAAGCCAGCCCTGGTATCCAAGGGCTGATTCCATGGATACATAGCTTTCAGGTACGATCCTGTTGGCAATTACGAAAAGTTCGGGAGATTTCCCTCCGATCCGGGGACTGAGAGCATACAGACCCCGCTTCAGCCTTATGAGCTCGCCTTCTTTCAAAGCTCTGTTAACAAGCCCCCATCTGCTTGCATTTCCGCCTTCGAGAAGACTTGATATCACGGCTGTTGACACCACCCTGCCAGCGAACCCCTTTTTCAGCAGCAGCTCCGATAGCGTTTCCAAAGAGCCTCCTTTTCTTATGGAAGTATTATGCGCATTTAGTGATTGATAAGCAATTGCCGCGGGAAACTTCCACATTATGGAAGTATCGCGCGAGAAAACCATGGTCCATCGGAGAGCTGTCGCTCATTACAAGCAGCGTCATTGACCGGGATATACTGAAGGCACATATAACTTTCCATGCGTTTCCATGTTTTCATCAAAAAGACAAAGAGGGATAGACCATGCCGAAGGGTATAGCTTTGCTGGGCAGAGCGGTGATAACTGCGATGTCACTGTTCCTGACCGCCGGATGCGGATCCGATGACACCACCGGTCCCTCCGGCGAGAATACTGAATTCAGGCAGGAAATGCGGAGCTTCGTTATGGACCTGTCCGCCTGGGCAAAGGGACAGCAGTCCGGGTTCATCATTATTCCCCAGAACGGTCAGGAGCTGGTAACCGACAATGGAGACCCCGGGAGCACACAGCAGATCGCCTATCTGGCCTCTATGGATGCAACCGGCAGAGAGGACATGTTCTATGGCTACACCTCGGACAATGTCCCCACTCCGGCCCCTGAGGCGGAATACATGCGGGATCTCTGCCTCATCTGCGAAGACAACGGCGTCCAGGTGCTCACCACGGATTACTGCTGGACCCGGGGGTATGTTGATGACTCCTATCAGACAAATGAGCAGTATGGTTTCATATCCTTTGCCGCGGACCAGCGTGACCTGAACACCATTCCCGGTTATCCCCCGGAACCATGGAACGTGAACTCCGACGATATCACCGATATCCACCAGGCGGCCAACTTCCTGTATCTGATCAACGGCGACAGCTACGCCACAAAACAGCAGTTCATCGATGCGGTTTCCCAGACCTCCTATGATGTTGTGATCATGGACCTCTTCCATAACGAAGAGCAGTTCACCCAGTCCGACCTTGATCAGATCCGTGTAAAAAGCGGAGGCGGCACAAGACTTGTCATCTGCTACATGAGCATCGGTGAAGCAGAGGACTACAGGTATTACTGGGACCCCGCATGGAACACCCAGCCGCCGCCCTGGCTTGGGAATGAAAACCCCGACTGGCCGGGCAACTACAAAGTTGAATACTGGGATCCCCAGTGGCAGGCAATAATCTTCGGCAACGACGACTCCTACCTGCATAGGATCATCGACTCGGGTTTCCATGGAGCCTATCTCGATATCATTGATGCCTTCGAATACTTCGAGGATCTCTGATCAGTCCCGGTCGAGTATCTCCCTTATCTTTGCGGCGAGCTCTCCCTTGGAGAAGGGTTTCTGAATAAAGTTGACCCCCTCGTCGAGGACTCCGTGGTGGGCGATAACGTTGGCTGTGTAGCCGGACATGAACAGTCTTTTCACCATGGGGTAGAGGGAAAGGATGTTCCTTGCAAGGTCACGGCCATTCATTTCAGGCATAACCACATCTGAAACGACCAGGTGAATCTCCCCGGAATGCTCCCTCGCCATTTCGATGGCCTCACCGGGTGAGCCGGCGGAGAGTACTTCGTAGCCCTCCATTTCCAGCATCATGGTCACCATTTTGAGTATAGAGGGTTCGTCCTCCACAAGCAGAATGGTCTCGGTGCCCCGCTTTATCTGAATGCCGGGGGTCTTGATGGAGTGCGGCAGCTTTTTCCCGGTGTGATGGGGAAGGTATATCCTGAAGGTGGTTCCCTTGCCGGGTTCGCTGGAGACATTAATGAACCCGCCGTTCTGGGTTACGATCCCGTAAACCGTGGCAAGGCCCAGACCGGTGCCCTGCCCCCCCTCCTTCGTGGTGTAGAATGGTTCGAAAATGAACAGCCGGGTCTCCTCATCAATTCCGCAGCCGTTGTCACTAACCTCGAGCTTCACATAGTCGCCGGGAATGAATCCGGGCCGTGCTGAGCAGAAGTCTTCGCTGAAACTGGCGCCGGCGGTCTCTATGCACACCCTGCCGGGGTTGTGCCCTATGGCGTCCCTGGCATTGATGGCCAGGTTTGCCAGCATCTGGTCCACCTGTCCGGGATCGATGTTCACAGAGGCCAGGTCTGAGCCAGGTTTCCAGATGAGTTCAATGGACTCGCCTATCAGGCGCTCCAGCATTTTCAGCATGGAGGAGATGGTTTGATTCAGATTGAGGACCACAGGCGCGATTGTCTGGCGTCTGGCGAAGGCAAGGAGCTGTTTCGTGAGGTTGGCGGAGCGTTCCCCGGCCTTCTTCACTTCCTCAAGGTCGCCCCTCAGGGGATCCGAGGCGTCAAGTTTCTCAATGGCCATCTCAGTGTGGCCCAGGATAACGTTCAGCATGTTGTTGAAGTCGTGGGCAACCCCTCCGGCCAGCCTTCCAACCGACTCCATCTTTTCCATCTGGCGCATCCGTTCCTGCATCTGCTTCTGTCCAGTAATGTCCCTTATCAGAGCCAGAAGGCCCACCACATCCCCCCGGGCGTTGCGGACCGGGGTACCCACCGTTTCGGTTATGAACTGGGTTCCGTCTTTCCGCACATAGAAGATCTCATAGGGAGACCGCATCTCCGATGGGTTCTTGTTGTACCGGGCACGACCCTGTTCCAGGAATTCCTGTTCGCTCCGGTAGATAAGCCGGGTATCCTCTCCGATGACCTCATCGGGCTGATATCCGAACATCCGTGTGAATGCCGGGTTAACCTTCCGTATCACCCTGTCTGTGTCCGCATAGATCACCGCGTCCGGCAGGGAATCGAGTATCTCTTTCAATTCCGTGGCGATGTTCTGATATCTTGCTTCGGCTAGCTTGCGCTCGGTAACGTCCTGCACGGTTCCGGTGATCCGCGTAACACCACCGGAGGCATCCTTCTCAGGGTCCCGATGGCATGGAAGTAGCCCTCCTGCCGTCGGGCAGTGGCACCTTAAGGTCAATGGCGTATCCTTCGCCGGTGGCAACGGCCCTCTGCACCGCCTCCTCGAGCCGGGCGGCATCCCCTGGCGAATGAAGGGCCATGACCTCCTCATAGGTGGGGACTCCCAGTTCAGGTCCCTGCGGTATAGATCGTAGACAGTGTCGGACCAGAGAAGCTCCCCTGTGACCACATTGAACTCCACATGGCCTATGCGCCCGGTCCTCTGTGATTCCCGAAGCCTGCATTCGCTCTCCCGGAGGGCCTTCTCCGCCTCCTTGCGCTGGGTGATGTCCCTGCCAATGACCAGCATGCTGTCCCTTCCGGCCAGGCTGGTGTACAGAAGGCTGTTCTCGAACCAGATCAGCTTTCCGCTCCTGCTCTTTGCCAGCCACTCGAACTTCTGGGGGCCCTCCAGAACCGCCTTCTGAAAGTGCTCGAAAGCCTCCCTGCGGGTGTAAGGCGGTTCATTCACCGTCATGTCCCCGACATCAAGCCTCTGCATCTCCTCAAGGGTGTAGCCGAAGGCTTCCTCGGCGCTGCGGTTCACATCGATTATCTCCCCGGTGTTCCCGTCGTGGATGAAAATGCAGTCGGTGGAGGCGTTGAAAACCGCCTCATAGCTTTCCCTGGAGTGTTCCAGGGCTTCCATGGCGACTTCCCTTTCGGTGATGTCACGGCCGTATATCGCAACTGCTGCAACATTTCCCCTGGAATCGAATACCGGACAGAGCCTGTTCCTTATGTGCAGCCCGTCCCTCTTGTCGTCTTTGGTTAATGGTTTGCCGGTGGCAACCACCTGTTCAACCCACATCTTCCTTCCGGCGGCAACATCCGGAGGGATCAGATCATAGCTGCACCTCCCGACCAGGGAAGCTCTATCGAGTCCCAGCCTCCGGGCAAGCTCATCGTTCGCCGCAAGGATTACGCCCTGGGCGTCCAGAAGGAAGGCAGCATCCGAGGAGGCGTTCAGAAGGGCATCAACAGCCTTCTGTCCCAGAGCATTGGAAGCCGGCAGAAGGGTTGGGTCAAGGCATCTCATGAGCCTTTCACGAATGCCCTGCAGTTCTTCACCGTCAGCGGAGCCGGGCAGTTCAGAAAGAAGGGCATCAAGCCTTTCGATAACCCCGGGGTTTTCTTTTGATCCGTTGGTGTTCATGAAATACCCTCCGAAGAAGATCCAACCGGACCGCAGAGCGGAACGGTTCTTCCCAACCGTTTAGTAGGTTGCCTTAAGAGTCCCTTGAAGATATTACCCGGTCTCAACCGTGTCCATCGGCCTGAAAGGAGCTGTAAAACCCATCTGGATGTTGAAGTACATGGTCTACGAGATGGTTTCCCATAGTCTCCTTCCCCTGTGCAGCGTTATTCGATACTTGCCCCGGTGGGCATAACGGTTTAGTTTCTGTTGTCCTGCTGTGAGGAGGTTCAATGCGTAGCGGTTTCACTCTTATCGAGCTTATGGTGGTAGTTCTGATCCTTGGCATTATGGCCGCCATAGCCATACCCAGGTTCACCGATGTATCCGAGGGCGCAAAACAGGCCGCATGCAGAACCAACCAGAGGCTTATCGTACAGGGGCTTCACCTCTACTTCATGGACGAAGGCGACACCTCGATCTTCAATGTTCCAACCTGGGTTGACCCCACCCTGGACGGCTATGTTCCCCAGGATATGGAGTGCCAGACGGCAAAGGTGAAATACGCCTTTGCGGTTTATTACTCCGCCGGCAGCACCGACTACAATGTATGCGCATGGGGAGTGGGAGCCACATGCTGGCTTAACCACGGATACATCTGGAACAACGCATTCGTCAACTGGGACTGAGGCAGATCAGTCTATCTGGGAGTAAGCCCCCCGGGTGATGAAACAAGCTGGCCGTCGGGGGTGCTGGCAATCCAGGAGCCGTCCGGGCTTATCATTATGTCTGTTCCCTCGGGAAGGTCCAGTTCCGCTGGATCATCTGGTATGCCATGCTCTTCGATGTGTTCCTTGACCGTTGCCGTTATCTCCTCCGCCACTACTATCTGGTCGGCGGTGGGTTCCCTCAGGATGCCGTCGGTTCCGCCTCCGTTGAAGAACAGAGCGTAAATGCCCACCGCGGCCAGAATCGGCAGCAGCCATTTCAGGGCGTTTCCGCGGCCTTTCTTTGGTCTGGAAGGAGTTTTCCGCTCCCTGATCTCCAGATCCCCATCAAGCTGAACCGGTTCTCTCTCAGCCATGTTCCTCCTTTTCTGGGGCCATTGCTGCTCCGCAGACAGCCGCCTTGCAAATCATTGATCTGACAACTCCTTATCCAGTGTTTCCCGAACCTTGACCGCGAGATTCAGGTTGGAAAATGGCTTCTGTATGAAGCTGAACCCGGGATCCAGCGTTCCCCTGTGGGCGATCACGTTGGCGGTGTAACCGGACATGAACATGACCCGGAGGTTGGGATAGCGTGTCTTGAACCTTTCTGCAAGGTCCCTTCCGTTGATCTCCGGCATGACGACATCGGTGAGAAGCAGGTGGATACTGCTGGCATGTTCCGCCGCCAGAGCCTCAGCCATGCCCGGGTTGGAAGCGGCCAGAACGGTGTATCCAAGCATTTCAAGCATTCTCCGGGTGAGTTTCAGAATAGTTATCTCGTCTTCAACTACCAGGATGGTCTCACCGCGGCCCATTGGGGTTTCCACAGGATCTTTTACACTGACAGAGCCACCCTGGCCCTCATGACGGGGAAGGTAGATATTGAAGGTTGCTCCTTCTCCCGGCTCGCTGTACACATTGATGAAACCGCTGTTCTGCTTCACGATGCCGTAAACGGTGGAAAGACCCAGCCCGGTGCCCTTTCCAACTCCCTTGGTGGTAAAGAATGGCTCGAAAACACTACTGATGGTTTCTCTGTCCATTCCGCAGCCGTCGTCGCTGACCGTAAGCATTATGAACTCGCCGGGGATGAACCCCGCATGGACAGCGCAATAGTCGTCATCGAAAAGGACGCTGTCTGTATGGATGGTTACCCTTCCAACTCCGTTTATGGCATCCCGGGCGTTACCAGAAGGTTGGCCAGGAGCTGGTCGAGCTGGGAGGGGTCCATGAAAACCGGCATTGCGCCCCGGCCGGGCTGCCATGACAGGTTGATGTCTTCACCTATGAGCCGCCGGAGCATCTTCAGCATATGTTCCACGGTTTCATTCAGGTCTATCTCTTTCGGGTCGATGATCTGCCATCGGGCAAAGGCGAGCAGCTGACTGGTGATGTCCGCGGAACGACGGGCGGCATCGAGTATCTCCCTCAGGTCCCCGTGAAGGGGGTCGTCATCGGAGAGCTTGTCCAGGGCCAGTTCCGCGTTTCCAATGATAACGCCGAGCATGTTGTTGTAGTCGTGGGCCACCCCGCCGTCCAGTCTGCCCACGGATTCCATTTTCTGGGCCTGAACCAGCTGTGCCTGCATTTTCTCCCGATCCTCCGCCATTCGCTTTCGCTCGGTGATTACTTCAGTGTAAACTATGATCCCGCCGATGGAGCCATCTGATTCATGCCATGGACGGCACTCCCAGCGGGTCCATTCCACAGAGCCGTCTTCCCGGGTATATGGATCATCTTCCGCACTCAGGATCTGCCCTGCCAGGGCCTTCCGGTGAACTTCCTTCCATTTCTGAGGCAAATCAGGGAACACATCGTAGTGGTGCCTGCCGATAATATTCTGGTCTTTAATGTTGTAATCATCAATGTATTTCCGGCTCACGTAAATGTATCTCAAGTCCTTGTCGTGTACAGCGATCGCGCTTCGATCGTGCTCTATTATGTACTTCATCAGAAGATGGGAATGCCGCAGCTCTTCTTCCATCCTCTTTCTTTCAGTGATGTCACGCCCGACGCCGATTATCTCTTTAACATTACCCTGGCTGTCCAGCACCGCCGTGTCTGCCCAGGCGATCCATATCCAGCCCTTTTCCGTCATGGCGCGCTGTTCAATGAAGGCCGTATGCAGTGGAGAATAAAGACCCTTCATGGCTTCTTCGGTGGCGGCTCTATCTTCATCGTGCACAAGAGGGAGGAACCTTTTACCCAGGAGTTCTTCTTCACTCTTGCCGAACATCCTGCAGTAGGAGGGACTCGCGAACAGGAACCGCCCCCTGGTGTCAACCTTTACCACAAGATCAGTCTGGTTCTCCACAAGCAGTCGATATTTTCTTTCGCTGTAGCGAAGGGCTTCATCAGCCTGCCGGGTCTCAATCATGGAACCGATGATCCGGGCAGTGGCCCGAAGTCTCTTTTTTGCCAGCTCGATGATGAAAGGCGGGCGGGAGTGGTATGCCCGAGCTTCCCGGATCAGGTCTTCGTGATGGAGATGGTAGGTCTCTGAGAGCTTTCTCAGCTGGTCCGGGTCCTTTGGGGGGTCGCCGTATCCGAAATTGATAGCTCCCACCACTTCTTCCCCGGCGAAGATAGGTATGGCGTGAAGCCGAATACCCCCGCTGCACGCGATGTCCACAGGAGCACCTTCGGCAATGGCCCGTCTGGAGCAGTTCGTCCAGCAGGATTCATGGCAGAGCCAAAGGCCTGAGTTCAGTGCTTTTACATTATCAGGGGTATCGCAGAGTTTTCTGGAGGCGCAGTCCATCATCCGACACCACCCCGAGGCGAAGATCCCGAAGGCGTAGTCGCCGTTCGCCTCATAGACCGCCGAGGAGGTTCCCAGCAATTCCAGGTATTCATTGGCGAAACTCTCCAGCCGCTCACGACCTATGGATTTGAGAATTATCCCTTCCTTGTTCAACAGGGTCAGGTCGCCGTATCCCTGATCATGGACTTCAGGGTCAGAAGCATGATTTCCAGAGAGCATCCATTCAAGCTGCCTCAGCTTTTCGCTGGATCTATTTCTGTCCGTAATGTCCGCAATGAACCCCTGGTAAGCCGATATCCGCCCATCTTCCTCCTGTTTCAACCGGACATTCATGGAACCCCAGAAACAGGTTCCGTCCCTTCGCTGAAACCTGCACTCGTGGTTCAGGACCTCTCCGTGTTCTTCCAGCAACCGTTTGAATTCCGTTCTGTCAGAGGGACAGGCATACAATTGGGAACCAATATCAGTGACTGATTTGATCATTTCCTTCGAGCTGTTGTAGCCGAACATCCTTACCAGAGCCGGATTGGCAGAGATGATGCTTCCCCGGGGAGTTGTTATGAAGACTCCTATGGGAGAGTTATCTATAAGCTCCTGAATACGGATCTCAGGTAGCGGGCTGATGTCGTCTCGGGAGTCGGTGAATCCGGGCATGAACGGCTCCTTATGGTTGTATGGCCATATCTCAGCCGGGTATTCCCATTGCGAATGCTGTCAGGTAAGCACCGCTGTCAACCAGCCCTGTTGTCTGGCAGGTGTGGTTCCCGCATTCGGGGCACAGCCGTTTTCCTGATTGAACAGGGCACAAGTTTTATGATAACGGTTAACCAGCCACTGAACAATAGTATCAAGCCACAAAGACCCCTGGCGTCCAGTGCCTGTCCCTTTTCAGGAACACTATCCGGTGGCCACCGAGTGGAACCTTTTCCGGGGCAATGCCAGCTTCCCGCAAAACCCTGGGTCTGCGGATCTTCTTCGTTGTGGTCTTCGGGAACTCGGTGTCACGGATGATGTAGTTGGAGATACGCTTGAAGGAGGGGTTGTGCCCGTTAACGGAACGGATCTCCGAGCGTATGACGGAGAGGCCGAAATTCTCCGTGAGTTTCTCTCCCTTTTCCTCGGCCAGGGCTATCAGTGCATCGTAGTCCGGGAACACTATGCTCCAAATCTCCTCGCCCTTGGTCACTGCTTCCCTGCCGAACACAAGGCTTTCGGCCACAAAGGGGCTGCGGTTCAGCTGGTGTTCCAGTTCCTCCGGGTATACGTTCTTTCCGTTCTTGGCCACAATGATATTCTTCTTCCTGCCGGTAACAGTAAGGATCCCGTTCGTAAGCTTTCCGAAGTCCCCCGTGCGGAACCATCCCTCCGGTGAGAGCACCCGGGCGGTTGCTTCAGGGTCGTTGTTATAGCCCTGCATCACATTGGGCCCCTTCACAAGGATCTCTCCGGCCCCTTCGGCGTCCGGGGACTCTATGCGCACATCCACATCGGGCAGAGGGGGCCAACGGTGCCGGGAACCCGCACATTGTACCTGCAGACAGCAACGATGGGGGAACATTCAGTGAGGCCGTAGCCTGGAGCATTCTGAAGCCCAGCCGATCGAACCCCCTCATAACCTCAGCATCCAGGGCTGCGCCGCCGGAGACAAGGGTGCGCAGGGAACCGCCGAACCTGTCGTGAACCGCGGAGAAGATCTTCCTGCGGGTTCCCTTCAGCCCCACCAGCTCAGCAGCTTTGGAAAGGGTCTTCCCGAAGCCGAACTTCAGCTTTCCAGCCGGCATGGATCCTATCTGGGCCATTATCCTGCGGTACATCCCCTCCCAGAGAAGGGGCACACCCAGCACAAGGGTTATGGAATTCGCCGAGAGGTCTTCCACTATGTACCTGAGCCCCCGGCTTATCACAACGGTGCATCCGTGCTGAAGGGGCATAGGAACCCGCAGACGCACTCGTACATGTGGTGGAAGGGCAGAACAGACAGGAAGACCTCGTCGGTTCGTATGAAGGCCGACGCCAGCATCATCTGGAGGTCGCTGAGTATGTTGCCGTGGGAAAGCACCACGCCCTTGGCAGCCCCCATGGTGCCCGATGTGTATGAGATCACCGCCACGGAGGAGGAGATCACATCGGAATCTTCAGCAAAGGGAGGAAGCACCGCCCCCTCCTGGAGCATCAGTGATGAAAAGCCGGGGAACAGGGAGCTTTCCCCGTTCATAACGTAGTACCGGGAGCACACCGACCCCTTGCCCGAGCGCAGATGGGAATGAACCGACTCTTCCATGGAGCCGTCGAACACGAAAACCGAAGCCCTTGAGTAATGAATTATTCCCGAGATGTCCGACGGGGGCAGCTCCCTGTCTATGGGTACCACCACGCCACCGGCGAAAAGGGTTCCCAGGAACACCGTGGCCCAGTCTATTCCGTTCCTGCCGGAAAGGGCCACCACAGGAGCCGGCCCCAGCTCCAGAAGCCCCCTGGCAAAGCAGGATGCCGCTTCTTCAAGCGCCGCAAAGGAAATGCTCCGGGGAGATCCGTCGCCACGGAATTCCCTCATGAATTCCCTTTCCCCTTGGGCAAGGGAAGAAGCCCTCACCATAAGGGGAACGGTATCGTATCTTTTGATGTCTCGAAGCGGCCCGCCTGGAATATCCTTCATACTGTCTTACCCCCCCCCGGAGTTGAACCGAACACAATGGAATAGAATACCCAACCGCATAGCTAAAAACAAGAAATGAAGGGAAAGGAGCATCAGTAACCCAATCAGCAGAAGGCAGGAGTTAAGCAGACAGAAAACAGTATAATACTAAGAGCGCAAAGGACTAAAGGAGGGGAACATGCATATGCTGACAGTGATTCTGGTCATTCTGGCAACAGGTCTCCGCACCGGCAATCCAGTCGATCCCGCAACGCAGACGGCGGAGATCCAGCTTTTCCTGGCAAACACCTTCTGGGCCTACGGCTCCGGGTCGAACCAGCGGGCAATGGGTCTGGATGCCATGGCCGACGGCACCATTCTGGGCACCAACAACCTGGACCTGAAGATATACGGCTACCACCCGGCAACCGGGGCCCTGCTGCTGAACATACCCCTGGACCCGGGCAACACGAAGTGCTTCGGGGTGGCCATAGACCAGAACAGCCCGTCGGAATGGCCCCTGCTCACCACCGACTGGACCGACAGCGATCTCTACTATTCAGTGAACTGGGGCCTTTCATGGACCCAGCTTTCGGACCCCACAGGCGCCGACGGCAGGGGTCTGGATTTCGACGGCACCCACTACTGGCTGACAGGTGGAACAGCCGAGGTTAGAAGGCTCACCGCCGGCGGTGCATCAACCGTCTTCCCGACACCGGAGATACCCGGACAGCTTTCAGGAATCACCGTAATGCCCCACATGGGCAACACCCTTGTGGCGGTTACAGCCTACACCGCCCAGGGGATCTGGTTCTATCAGTACACCGGCACCGATCTGACCTACCTGGGTTACGCCCAGTTGCCATTCTCCAACGGAGACATACTCTATGGCCTGGCATACAACGCCTTCAACGACTGCATCTACATCAGCTACCAGGGCACAGTGGGAGAAAGCCTGATCTCACAGATGGAGTACAGCATGGAAATGAGCCTGGCCCCGGCCACTTGGGGAGCAATAAAGGCGGCACTGTATTAATCCAGGATGATCACATCGAACTGCCCACCGCCTGCAACCACAACCGAGGGGATGTTCTCCGGGCCTTCAAGCATGTACAGCCACTCCGCCTGGCCTTCATAGGAATAGTATGTAAAGAACAGAATGTCTCCCACCCACCGGTGGTTGAAGTTCATCAGCATCATGTCGGAGAGTAGCACCGTCTGGTTCGTTCCGTCGATATTCACGATAAGCAGAGGGCCGTGGGCAAGATCACCGAAATCAGTGATCAGACTGAAGAGGACCTTCTTGCCCGAAGGCGACACACCGAAGTCGGGAGGGTCCCTCAGATAGAATTCATCGAATCTGGTGATGGCGCCTGTCCTCGAAAGCTGATAGGCTAAGCCATCGCCCACGGTGCAGAAGAGCTCCGCAATGCCGTTCACCATCCGGTGGGTGATAAGGATCTCAGGGAGTCCGGAGTTAAGGGTGTCCGGAGGCGGGGGATCACCCTTGATGGATGACAGGTCGATCACAGCAACCTCGGTGAAACGGAACAAGCCCCAACGGAAGTCGCATTCTATCTTAAGCTCTGCTCCGTCGACTTCCATCTGTGCCCTTTCACCGTATGTATCCGTAACGAAATAGCTGGTATCGTGTGTTTCGTTCGGCACCATCCCTATACAGCCGGACTGGTAACCCTCCACCAGTGACAGGGTGTACACCCAGAGGTCGAGGGATTCCCCAAGTACGGAATAGTACAGCAGACCGGGTATGTCAGGATCGCAGGCGAAGCTGAACACCTTCCCGGAACCGGTGAGATTTATCGCTTTGTCGTTTTCGGTTGTCAGCCAGATGTCGTCTTCGAGGAGGAAGGCTATCATGGCATAGGGGTCCGGATCCCAGTTCTTCCCAAGATCCACCGCAATGGTCTCACTTCCTTCAACCTGAATCAGGGTATCTCCATACGCCATGGGCAGAGGGAGAACCGTCTTCACCCACAGACAGATGAGTGATGCAACCCCCGTGCCGCCGTACCTTCCGATGGTGTTCATCAATTCCCACCCCTCATAGGGCAATGCTGCCTTGCCGGTCTTTTCCTGCTTCGTTCCCCGAGGTTTCCCTCTCCAGCATCCCCGCCAGGGTATTCAGGCTTTCCATTCTCCTCAAAACGCTGTCCAGGGTTATGGAGCCTGCCGTGAAGTCGAAGCGGAGACTCAGTGAACCCTGTTCACCGGACAGCTCGAAGAAGGGCATCATGCCTGTGAGGATGTAATTCATTTCTGTGCTCTGGAAAATGCCGTCGATCCTGCATTCGCCCATGGACCTTGCCACGAATCTGCCTTCCAGTTCGGGGTCGCTGAACCGCAGCCTCCTCCCCCGCAGAAAAGCCAGCCTGGCCATCAGGCTGCCGGTTACCACGCTGAAACGGCAGGGAGCAAAGCACATTGCCGCGATGGTCATCTCGCTTCCCCTGTGGGCAGCCACAAAGAATGGTCTGCCGCCATAGGTTCCAGCGCAGGAGGGGATCTTCTGCAACTGGATGCTTCCCGATACGGGATGACCTTTTTCGCTTAATATGCCGGCCCATTTGTCCGGAGTAACCGGGGAAGGGGCCTGATCCGGTTCCGAGGCCCCTCCGAGGACACCGGCCAGCCGTTCCATGACACCCGCAAGGTTCTCAGAAGCTTTCATGTTCATCGGCACCTTTCACGGTGAAAACCCGGACAGAGGAACACAGGGAAGCGGTTAATCCCATCCCGTAATGAGTATAATCCCCTGCATGGTATGGTAAACTTGCAATAGCGGAATTGCCGAAGCCTGTTCTTCGGGGTCTTTCTTCGCTGTATAGTATTGAGGTGATTAACAAGAAGGAGATGTATGAAAAGCGCTTTTCTTCTGCTGGTTCCCCTGGCAGCACTCTTCGCGACCACCCTGGAGATAGGTTCCATGGAGGGTTCATTCTCTTCCCCCTTCGACTCTTGAGACTATGTTCAGCACTGCCAGGAGGTAGTCTTGCAGGAGGATATAGGGTTCGCCATGGAGATAGGCTCCATAACCTATGTCCGCCCGAACAGCTGCAGCGGCTGGGCCGGGGATTTCTCCATGAAGATGGCCCATGTAACCATAGATCAGCTTTCGGAGACATTCGCGGATAACTATGCCCCGGGAGCGCTGCAGGAAGTGGTCTTCATTGATTCCCTTCCACTGGGCGGAGCGTCGGGCAGTTCCCTCACCATAGAGTTCGACCAGCCATTCTGGTACAACGGCAGCGATAATCTGCTGATAGACATTTACTACCCCCAGGGGTGGTCCTGCGCGGCGGTGCACAACTGGGAGGCGGGCCCTGCCAGAAGTCTGGTCGATCTGTTTCCGTATTACGGAAGCCCCGGCTCCACGGGTGACCTGTACAACCTGGTCCCCTATATGGTTCTGGAGGGGGAGCTGGAGCTCATGGGGATGACCTTCGGCGGCATCAAGGTGGAGCTGGGAACACAGCGGTAGGGTGTCTCACAGGATGCAGAGCAGTTCCCATGTTTCTATCTGATGGTCCTCAATGTTTCCATCGCTTCCGGGAACAATGCCGGAAACATGATAGAAGACAACTTCTATAAGGGCGCCCTCCTCAATGGGTCGTGACACTTCCTGCAAGTCGACGCTGATCTGGGTTTCCGGTATGAGGTAACTGAAAACATCCATTCCATAACCGGCCAGGTCTTCGGTTACCTCAAGAATGTTCAGAGTTACACGCATTGTGTTGTTTTCGGCGTCGTGCTCCCCTGCGTCCACCACCTCGGCGGTGCAGACGTATGAAGCCAGCGCCGACGCTCCTGCGCCGGCTGTAAAAGTTAACGCCAGGACCGCTGTGATCACTGCTGTTCTCATTTCAACTTCCTTCCTGCTCCATACCGAAGGGTACCTTCAGCAGGAGCATAGTATTCCAAGTGTGTTGCTTTGCTTCCCAATTGAAAGGATCTTGAATGGGATCACATCATCATCCTTGAATAGTTCAATACTGACTGATTGATGAGTATTGACATCAAAGCGATTGATTATGAAATTACATCAGGACTTCAGTTGTATTTAATAGTTATTGAAATAGGAGGGAAAAAATGAAAAGACGGTATATTTTCATCTTTATTCTGCTTCTTCCTTCAGTGTGCTTCTCACAGTGGTACAGGTTCCATGGAGATTCCCGGAACACAGGTCTTTATCCCGGGGGAGAGGGAAGGGGCGGCCAGTACGGTGTGATGTGGACCTATCCCATAAAGGAAAACCTCTTCTCTTCACCGGCAATAGCCGATATCGACCTCGACGGCCTTCCTGAAGTTGTGATGGGCTCTGGATCGGATACCCTCTACGCCCTGAACGGAGAGGACGGCAGTGTTCTGTGGCGCTATGTTTCAGGCGACGGACTCATCTATGCATCTCCAGTGGTGGGAGACATCAACGGCGACCTGAAGCCCGAGGTGGTATGCGCCTCCTATGGTTCCCTGCGTGCGGTGGAAGGCGAATCGGGAGAGCTTCTCTGGGAAGTGCCCATTGACGGGGGGCCGGCCATCTCGCCCTGCCTGGCGGACCTCGACGGCGATGGAACCCTTGAAGTGGTGTTTGCCGGCACGGTTGGCACAAGGGCTTTCAGCGGAGCCGACGGGTCTGAGATATGGAGTCTCCCGAACTACACCTCTGCTTACTACGGTTCCACGGTTGCCGAGGATGTTTTCTCCGACGGCTCCTTCGAGGTCATAGGCTTCACTCCTGAGCCGGAGCCTAGATGTCTCTGATAAAGGGTGAAGACGGCACTATCCTCTGGACAACCGCTGTTCCTTCATACGCCGGGCAGATGCTTACCCCGGCTGCTGCCTTTGCCGATCTGGATTCCGACGGGAACAAGGAGATAATCAGCTGTAGCGGTTCCCGTCATGTGTATGTGCTCGATGCCCTCGACGGATCCCTTCGGTGGTCCCATAACCTCACCAGCAACATCTACTCCTCTCCGGTGGTTACAGATACCGACGGCAACGACTCCCTGGAGGTCATAGTGGGCCGCCTCAACACCATGAAGCTGGTAGCCTTCTCCTGCTCCGGTGAGGAGTTGTGGCAGGCATACCTCGACTACATGCCCGGGAGCACCGCCGCCGCGGCGGACATAGACGGCGACGGTGCGATGGAACTGATCCAGACCACCACCAACGGCAACTATTCGACGGTTCAGATCATAGACGCCGTAACGGGAGAGGAGGAGTGGAGCGTCAAGCTCACCGGCTCCCTTTCCTCCTCAGTGGCAATAGCGACCTGGATAACGACGGCTACCTCGAGTTCGTGTACTGCCGGGACACCGAAGGGATAGTTGCAATGCGAACCGGCCTGGAGGGCATCGATCCCGCCCCGGGGAAGGGCTTCGGGCTAAGGGTTTCACCGAACCCCTTCACAGGCAGCGCAACCATCTCCTTCTTCATCGGGGAACCGGGTAATACCCTTGTGGAGGTCTTCGACATCTCAGGCAGAAAGGTTGCCACACTGAACGACTCCCACATGAACCAGGGAACAGGCTCCATTCAGTGGAACGGCATGGGCAACAGTGGAGAAGCTATTCCCCCGGGAGTCTATGTATGCCGGGTGATCAGCGGCGGGATCGAGGAGACAAAACGCTTCTGTGTGCTCTGAGCAGCAGCGAATAGGGGGGAGTATGAGCAGCAGGAATCTTCTTTTCTTGGTGCCGCTGGTCTTGTTCTTTGTGAATATTTGTATTTTCCTTCCCTTTCTTTCCGACGACGCACTTATCTCTCTTCGATACTCCACCAGGTTCGTTTCCGGTCAGGGGCTTACATGGAATGACGGAGAGAGGGTCGAGGGCTATTCGGATCTCCTCTGGGTGCTTCTTGTTTCGGGTCTGCTGGCAGTGGGGCTTCCCGGAATCCTTTCACTGAGGGTGCTGGGTATCCTCTTTTCGGTACTGTTCCTGGCTGGCATTTTTGCCCACTACAGGAATAAGCGGCTCATTGTCCTTGTCCCGCTGCTCTTCGCGGCACTGTCGGCTCCTCTGGCGGTCTGGGCTTTGGGAGGGCTGGAGCAGCCACTGGTTCTTTTCCTTGTTTCCCTGTCAGTTCCCCTTCTCTGGAGAGCAATGGATAGAGGAAGGGCCTCTCCATGGATACTCTCGTCGATACCCCTGGCATTTCTCTGCCTGACAAGGCCCGACGGGGCACTGTTCACCGTGTCTGCATTTCTCGCGGTTCTTTTCTTTGGAGGAGGCAGGAAATCTCTGTGGCTTGTTCTTCTTCCGGTTCTGTTCATATCCGGCCAGACACTCTTTCGGCTTCAGTACTACGACGACTGGATACCCAATACAGCAAGAATAAAGGTGCATCCTTCCCTGTCCACGGTCCTTTGCGGCGCGAAGTACGTGATCACAGGTCTTCTGGCTCTTTTCCCCCTTTCTGCCCTATCCCTGGCCGGCTTCCTGAAGGGAGTTCGATCGAGGTGTTTCAGGCTTGTGCTGCCCGGCGTCATGGCGGGGTCATGGCTTCTGTACATCCTGGTAGTGGGGGAGACTTCTTTCCCGCCTGGAGACACTTCCTTCCGGTTATTCCTCTCTTCACCTGGCAGTCGGCAGAATTCCTCTGCGGTGTTTCCGGCGGTAAACGCCTTTCCTTCGTGATGCTGCTCGCCCTTGTCGTGTTCGTGGTGCTGCAGTACACGCTGCCCTCTAACAGGGCTGGCCTTGAGGAACACTGGGAATGGGATGCCCGGGTAACCGCCCTGGCTCTCAGGGAAGCCTTTGGTGATGTTTCTCCTCTGGTTGCCGTGACCGCCGCCGGCTCCATTCCATACTGGACAGGATTCCCTTCTCTGGACATGCTGGGCCTGAACGACAGATATCTGGGGCTTCACCCCGGGCATGGGCATGGAGAATGCATCCCGATGCACTCTGTGTGCAACGCGGATTATGTTCTTTCCAGAAATCCCGACATCGTCAGTTTTAACGCGGCAGGGGACACCACCGGCCTTCCCGTTGCACGGGCGCTGGTTGCCGACCACCGGTTTACAGGGGTCTACAGCAGAGCGGTGTTCAGGGGGGATTATCCCTACACCAGGTACGGTCTGCTCTGGTTCAACAGGAACAGCAGTGTTCTGGGTGTCGGGGTCAGCGGAGATACTCTCAGGATACCCCCCTGGTTCCTTGGTGAAAACAAGCACACCATCTGCTTTCTTGCCGACGGCATCCCGGGTACTGCAATTACTCCCGGCCGCCCCGCCCGGGGTTTCTTTCCGGAACTGGCCGGCGGTTCCTGGCACTGTATCAGCCCCTCAGGCGTGAGCGTCCGCATTGGTTCGAACTGTTCCCTTGAGGTAACAGCATCAGACTCTGTGTTCCTGAAGGAGCTGGTGCTGGTCAGAGGTGACACCCTCTGTATCGTTTCTGCAAACGGCCTCCGCAAAACGGGTAAAACCCTATGCAACGTTACAAACATTGCAACAAAGATGGGTGTATTTGTTACAAGTATTGTGTTCGAGAAGGCTGCCTCGGGCTTTTCCAGAAGTTGAGGTCAATACACTGATCCTGATGGAGTGTGCCGCTCTGCTTTGTTAACATGAGATAAGATAATCCGAGCAAAAAACGGTGATACTCCATTGCCGAGAGGCTCTGACCAATCGGCTAACCCTCCAGGGCCTGCCTCACCTTTGCGCCAAGTTCCCTGCGGGTGAAGGGTTTAGCCAGAAAAATCAGTCCATCCTCCACCACTCCCTTTCCCGCAAGGATGTCGGCGGTGTACCCGGACATGAAAAGGCACCTCAGCTCCGGGTGTATCCCCTTAAGCTTATCCGCCAGGTCCCTTCCGTTCATTCCCGGCATCACCACATCGGTCAGAAGCAGCTGGATATCGAAATCGGGCTTCCCGGCGATCTCCATGGCCGCCCCGGGGGATTCCGCCTCAACAACCCTGTAACCCAGTTTTACCAGCATCTGGTTCGCCAGCTCTCGGACCGCGGTTTCGTCCTCCACCAGGAGTATTCCTTCCCCCCTTCCCAGCTGGAGTTCCGATGGGGCCTCTTCACCGGGGAGCGCACCCATTTCAGTACACCTGGCAGGTAAACCTTGAATGTGGTACCCGTTCCCGGTTCGCTGTAAACAGCGATGTGACCGCCGTTCTGCTTTACGATGCCATGGACGGTGGAAAGGCCCAGGCCGGTTCCCCGACCCACCTCCTTGGTGGTGAAGAAGGGCTCGAACACCCGGGACAGTGTTTCCCTGTCCATGCCGCCGCCGCTGTCGCTCACGGTGAGCAGCACATACTCCCCGGGAACCGCATCCGGAGCCATGCTCCGGTAGTCCTCATCCAGAACGGCGTTGGATGTTTCCATAACGATGGAACCCACGCCGTCTATTGCGTCCCTCGCGTTAACGCAGAGGTTGGCAAGTATCTGATCCACCTGGCTCCTGTCCATTGAGACCTTCCAGAGGTCCTTTCCCTCCTTGAGCACAAGATCGATATCCTCACCGATTATCCTTCTGAGCATTCGGCTGGTGTCCTGTATCACCGAATTCAGGTCCAGCACCTCCGGAGCGATCTCCATTTTTCTCGCAAAGGCAAGGAGCTGTCTGGTCAGGTCAGCGGAGCGGAGCGCCGCCTCCCTCACCGCGTTGAGATCTTCCCTTCCGGGGTCAGAGGGGCCCGCGTTTCCAAGGATCATATCGGTGTGGCCCAGTATAACGCTGAGCATGTTGTTGAAGTCATGGGCTACTCCCCCGGCCAGCCTTCCTATGGCGTCCATCTTCTGGGAGTGCTGCAGCTGGGCCTCAACCCTCCTGCGGTCGGTCATGTCCATGAAGGTCTGAATGGCGCCCACGGCCTCCCCGCTCCTGCTGTTCAGAGGTGCTGCGGTGCAGTGCAGTATTCTGTTCTCGCCGGCCAGGGAAACATGGACCTCACCCTCCAGGGCACCCGGTATCAGGGCGGAGGGGTGCAGTGATTCGAAGGCGGTTTTCTCGGGGAGTTCACCCTTTTCACGCATGAGCACCACATCGGCGGGTACCGGCTGCTGAACGGTTCCGAAAACCACCCACTGCTTTTTCGTGCCAACCATCTCCCGGGCGGATCTTCCGGTTATCCCGGCGCAGGCATCGTTCCAGTGGGTGATGACATGGCTGCTGTCCAGAACGAATGTGGGAACGGCGCTTCCCTTTATTGCCTGGTAGAGTTTTTCCTCGCTCTCCGCCAGTTCGCTTCTGGCCCTGGATATGTTCTCACGGAGCTGGCTCTCCTGGATCAGTCTTTTCTTCAGGGCATCCACCAGCACAGCAACCGAGACAACCACCATGCCGTTCAGGAACACATAGGTAACACCCGTTATGATCCACATCCGCAGAGTGACACCGGGGTTCACAGTCCATTCAAATCCCCCGGCGTTCATGAAAAGACCGATCACCACCAGCACCAGAGCATTCAGCGAAGCGGTGACAATGCCCCCCCTCAGGCCGAAGAAAAGCGTTGCCAGCAGAGAGAAGGCGAAGAGCCATATCCTGCCGCTGCCGATGGGGCCGAAAACCACAAGGGCGGACACCCCCACGAGGAAAATGCTCACCAGGCCCACAAAGGAAGCTATGCGATATGGGATCTTTCTCACTGTAACAATTATTACGGCAAGTATGTAGCCTGCGGTATGGAGGGACAGCAGGAACCAGTTGCCATGCTCGATGGATGTCTTCGTGCTCACGAAGAAGGGAACGGTAACAAGGATGAGGAATGTTGTATAGATGGTGTAGAAGAGCCGCCTTCTCCATGATAGAAGAACCTCTTTAGCCTTCGGATCCCTTATCTCTTCAGCAGTCAATGACTGACCTTCCTCCCCCCACACAAATGTGCGCATTCATAATAGCATGATTATCAGTCTATTACAAGTGAATAGAAGCCTGCGGTTCAGAAGCCCTTCCGGATCTCAGCCACAATATCGGGTATGTCCTTCAGCTTTTCCGCCCTGAAGTCTCCGTTTACGCCAAGACCTATGGACATGCACCCGGCCGCGGAACTGGCCTGAATATCCTGGGGGGAGTCACCTATCACCACCGAACTGCCGGGCTCTGCTCCAAGCAGTTCCAGGACCGCTTCCACCATTGGTGCCCTGCCTGCCGGAAGGCAATCCAGGTGCGAACAGATGTGCGCTTGACTTGAAGATAGATTCCTTTTAAATGTAAATATATGACCCTTGTCAAATTTAATAAACCACTCCGAAAAAGCACAACGGAGTTCACAGCCAATGAAGGGAGAAATGAAGATGCTCTTTCAAAGGATAGAAGTTCCCGGCCTGGCCCACTATTCCTACATTGCAGGAGACGGTACCGAAGCGGTGGTGATAGATCCCAGGAGGGACTGCCGGATATACGACAGGATCGCCCGGAGCAGCCGAATGTCCGTGAGGCATATACTGGAGACCCACAGGAACGAGGACTATGTGGCCGGCTCACGGGAACTGGCCGAGTTAACCGGAGCGGAGATATGGCATGCTGACAGCGAGCTTGACTATTCCTACGGCAGCCCCGTCCGGGACGGACAGATCTGGGAGGCGGGTTCCCTTAAGGTCCAGGCAATAGCCACTCCGGGGCATACCCCCGGTTCCATGAGCTACCTTCTGCATGATCAGGAGGGGCATCCCTGGATATGTTTTACAGGCGACTGCCTTTTCGCCGGGGATGCGGGAAGAGTGGACCTGATGGGTATGGATAAGGCGGAGGAGATGGCCGGCATGCTCTACAGCAGCATTTTCAGCAGGCTTCTGCCCCTGGGGGACGGGGTGCTGGTCTGTCCCGCCCATGGTCCGGGATCCGTCTGCGGAAGCGGCATCACTGCAAGAACAATAACCACCATGGGCCTCGAAAGGAAACACAATCCAAGACTTCAGCACGACAACAGACGGGCCTTCATCGAAACCATGGTTGAAGAGCAGGAAAGACCGCCCTATTTCAGGAAGATGGAGAAACTGAATCTGGAGGGGCCTCCGTTGCTTGGGGGGGCTATCCATTCCCCTGGCCCTTACGCCGGAGGACTTTCGTGACAGGATGGAAGGCTCCAGGGTGCTGGACACAAGGAAGGAGATCTGCTTTGCCTCGGCCCACATCCCTGAATCCCTTTCCATCTGGAATGATGGAGTTGCCGGTTTTGCCGGATGGTACCTGCCCTATGACAAGCCTCTCCTTCTGGTAACCGAAGACGATCCGGAGGCAACCGTAAGAACCCTGGTCAGAATGGGATACGACAATATCGCGGGATATCTGGCCGGTGGCATGCATTCCTGGCACATGGCCGGGCTGAGAAGCTCATCCTCCTCCACACTGTCTGTTGGAGAGATGTGCAAAATACTTGATGGAGATAATGACCCCTTCATCCTGGATGTCAGGAGCGGTGACGAGCTGAGTTCCGACGGACGGATCCCCGGGGCGCTGCACATCCACGCCACTCAGCTTCCTGAAAACTACCGTGAGATTCCTGATGACCGGCAGGTTTACATCTTCTGCGGTTCCGGGAACAGATCGATGGTTGCCGCGTCCTTCCTGCAGCAGAGGGGATATGGGAACATATCCGTAATACTCGGAGGTCTGGCAGGATGGAACTCTTCCTCTTGCCCTCTCGATCTTACTGTACAGGGATGAGATAGCTGATAACAGGCAGTGGAATCCTCTGAGCGGCACAGGCTCAAAGCACCCCCGGGAGTTATAGTACCCCCACCGACCACCCGGAAAAGGAGACCTAATGTCCGGTGAGATAGCCGCCCTGGGAACCGCCCTGTGCTGGACCGTTACGGTGATTTCCTTTGAACTCGCAGGGAAAAGGGTGGGAGCCCTTTCAGTGAACATTATCCGGCTCTTCGGGGGGCTATTGTTCCTCTCCATCTACAGCATGATAACAAGGGGAATGCCTTTCCCCTGGGACGCCACCGGCAATCAGTGGTTCTGGCTGGGGCTCTCGGGCATAATCGGTTTCGTAATGGGGGACCTCTGCCTGTTCAGGGCATTCATACTCATTGGCAGCCGCATTACCATGGTCATCTTCGCCCTGGTTCCCCCGGTAACCGCCTTTGCCGGCTGGCTCTTCCTTGGGGAGGGCCTATCCCTGAAACACTGGCTTGGCATCACCCTCACTGTAACCGGCATCTGCATGGTAATCCTCATAAAGGGATCAAAAGAATGAAACTGGCCCACCCCATGAAGGGCATACTCCTGGCGGTGGGGGGCACCCTTGGTCAGGCCGCGGGGCTGGTGCTCAGCAAGCACGGCCTTGGGGGCTACGATGCCTTCGCCGCAACCCAGATCCGCATAATGGCCGCCATCGCCGCCTTTGCGGTGATCATTCCAATAGCCGGGCTCACAGGCACCATAAGATCCGCCCTGGGCAACCGGCGGGCCATGGGCTTCATCTCCCTGGGGGCCTTCTTCGGCCCCTTCCTGGGCGTATCACTCTCCATGGTTGCCCTGAGCCTCATCGAGGTGGGAATAGCCTCCACCATCATGGCCATGGTGCCTGTGTTCATAATCTTCCCGGAAGTGGCCTTCATGGGCAAGCGCCTCCGCCCCCTTGAAGTCGCCGGAGCAGTTGTTGCCGTTGCAGGGGTTGCACTGGTGAGCCTGTAAGACCGGAACGAAAGACCCCTCAAAGCAGAAGAAAAAGGTTACACCATAGCAGGCCCAAATGCTTAGTCAGGGACACAAGAAATGCTACTTGCTGACCTGGAGACACATGCGCAATATCATTGTAAACAGCTGTCGTAGCTGCTATGCCCTTGTTCTCCGTTATGCCCGGCATAGTGCGCTGCATTTGCAGTGCTTACGGGTAACGAATGCTGGATTTCAGCTTCTGATCGCTCCTTGACATTAGTAGTATCACTATAGTACTATATCATATGCCAAAGAAAATAAGAGAGCTGATTCGTGCCCTCAGGAAGGCGGGATTCGTTAATCGAGGCGGCAAAGGCAGCCATCGAAATTTCGTGCACCCGAAGGGAACGAAGATCACAATAAGCGGCAGCCCTTCTCAAGACGCGAAGCTATACCAGGAACGGGATGTCGAACAAGCAGTTCGCGAGGTGACAGAATGAAAGCAAGTGACAGATATCTCAAGATCGTCGAGTGGTCAGAAGAGGATCAGTGCTACATCGGTACCTGCCCCGGGCTGATGCTCGGTGGCGTTCATGGAGACGCTGAGGCTGAAGTGTACCGGGAACTCTGCCAGGTGGTGGAAGAATGGATCGAGATCTATGAGAAAGACGGAGAAGCCCTTCCTGCTCAAACCGCGGGGAAGGAATATTCCGGCAAGTTCGTTCTTCGAACCGGCAGGGATCTGCACAAAGTGCTTGCAATTGACGCCCTGCGTCATGGTGAAAGCCTCAATGCCCATTGCGTAAATCTTCTGCGAGACGCAGGAGTCCGCTACTGTAAGAAAGAGCGATCATAGTTTTCTCTTCGATCAGGAACTCACAGATCCCGGCGCAGGTGTTCAGCAATCTGATGGCTATGAAGGGCCAACTCGACAGACATGGTCTGAATCGGGGATGAATCACTCGGAACCAACGCCCTAGATGATTATCTTGTTGCCGTGGAGGGCCATGTTGCCCAGGCTCCAGTGCATGAACCAGAGGAAATCGCCCTGGGGAGCACTCAGAAAGCAGTGCTCCTCGGAAATGGAGGGCATGTCTGAGATAAGGCCCAGGAACTCGCCGGTTGCATAGTCGAATACTTCCACCCTGCAGGGGTCGTCGCGGAATACATACACCACCAGGTATTCTCCCGAGGAATGCACCGTGCTGCACAGAGTATTCTCAGGAAGCTGGCAGCTGCTCTGAAGTGTCAGGGATATGGGATCGTACCCTCTTATCTCCGTTTCACCGATGCAGTACAGAACGCCATGGGAGTAAACCAGATGCTGAGCATTCCCCATGATGTTCCCCATGTGGGCAAGGTCACTGCTTCGAAGAGAGACCACATAGGAGTTCCTGCAGAGGAACACCCTGTCCAGCTCCTCCTCCAGCACCGCCGATGTGAAGGAATAGGGAATGGAATCCACTGTCTGCAGGGAAAAAGGGTCCAGCACCAGGGCCTTGCCGCCGGATGAGCACAGTACTCCTGCATCGGTCTCGATCATAAGGGTGACCATTCTGTCCAGAGGCACTGTATGCAGTTCGGAGGCCAGATCGCCTGTGAAAACCGAAAGCTGCGACATCTGCCTGCCATCCTCCCCGAAGCAGACAAGAATAGTTCCGTCAGGACGCTCAGCGGCGGAGTAGATGTCATCCCTGGCTATCCCGTCCACATAACTTCCGCTGTAAGTGCTGCGGCACTGGAGATAGTTATCCCCGGAATAGTCGCAGCTGTAAAGCAGGTACATCCGTTCTCCCCAACCGGATATGAAGGCAAAATCGTTGTTTGAAAAAGGATGGCACCCGAAATCAAAATTGTAATAGAAACGCCACGGAAAATCCGCTCCGGGTTCGAAGCAGACCTCGTTGCTGAAGGATCTCAGGCCGCTTGAGTCCACCACCGCCAGGGCATAGTGCTTTGACAGGACAAGGGAATCACGAAAGGAAACCATCCCCATGTCGTCCGTTACGAAGGCCGTGTCGTTCTGGTAGGATGGGTTCTGGCGATGCCGGGATGGTTGCTGCGGTAGAGAACGTACCACCTGAAATCCTCACCGCCTTCATACTGGCTCCATTCCAGGTCGCACAAAAAGAATAGCTGCCTTTCGAAGGAAAGCTGGACAGGGGCCGGGAAGGGGGACACCGGAGTAACCGCGGATACTTCGTTGCTCCACCTGGACGAGCCCGAGGACGATTCAGCCATTATCGCATAATAAAAGACACTGCCCCACTCCAGTGAATCGGAATCGGCCCAGGTCCTGCCCTGAAGAGTTACCAGCTCGCTGGCCTCCGAAGGGTCATCCTGAATTCCCGGTGAATCGCTTCTGTAAACCGTGTACTGGAACCTGGTCTCCGGTGAGGGGGCTTCCCACTGCAGTGTGAATTCCAGGTAGGGTTCCGCCCCCGCCGCGGTGGAATCCCCGGTGAATTCCACGGAAGTGATCAGGAAGTCAGGGTCCGAGGGGTCGGTGGAACAGGACAGGACAACGGCGAACAGAATACAGACCGGGAAAGCAAACCTGCCCATGACTTCCTCCTGCAGTTTTTCTGTTGAATAGTCACACGGGGGAATATATGTTCCACCTGAAGAGCCATCATAAAGTGAAATTACTCAAGGCATGCCGGGAACCCCCGGGCATCACGGAAGAAACCGCCATCGTTGACATGTATAGCCTTTTACCCTATCAAGAAAACAGGAAGACGGGATGCCTCCGCATTCACCACCGGACGAACCATCCCGGGAGGGACAGGCATGATTGGTGAGAAAGCTCCGGCAGAGGAGCAATAGCTGAAGAAAGGAGAGTAAGCAATGGCCAGGATAGCGGTACTGGTAGACGATATGTTCGAGGACAGCGAATACAGCGCTCCAGTGGACGCCTTCAAAGAAGCCGGCCACGAGGTGGTGAACCTGGGGATGAAAGAGGGAAGTGAAGTAAGGGGAAAGAAGGAGAACACCAGTGTCCTGATAGACAGGAAGGTTGATGACGCGGGGTGAATGATTTCGATGCCCTCCTTATTCCCGGCGGCTACTCCCCGGACAGGCTAAGGTCCCACGAAGGCCGGTACGGTTCGTCAGGGAATTCATGGAGGCCTCTAAACCTGTTTTCGCCATCTGCCACGGGGGCCAGCTGCTGATAACCGCCGATGTCCTCAGGGGAAGGCAGATCACCGGTTGGCGCTCCATCGCCCAGGACCTCAGGAACGCCGGTGCCAGTTACCGTGACGCCGAGGTGGTGGAGGACGGAAATCTGGTGAGCAGCAGGCAGCCCTCGGACCTTCCCGCCTTCATAGAGGCATCTCTGAAGAGACTGGACTGATAACCCGCTGGACTGCTGCCGCAGATAGGGTGGTACACTGCCATCGTACACTGTTCAGGGCATGGGGTAACGGTCCATTCCCAGCTCCCGCCAGAAGAAGGCGTACTTCTCCGCTATGCGGTCCAGGCCTTCATTCAGGCCAACGGATCCCCCGTGGCCCGCAGCCGGCGTTATCCGCATCAGTATCGGGGCGTTTCCGGCCTGGGCGGCCTGAAGCCTCGCGCCGTACTTGAAGCTGTGCCCCGGGACCACCCTGTCGTCGTGGTCCGCGGTGGTTATCAGCACCGGGGGATACTCCACCCCCCCGCGGATGTTGTGGTAGGGGGAGTAGCCCAGCAGGAACTCCACATCCTCAGGATCATCCGGGTCGCCGTACTCCGACTTCCAGGCCCAGCCGATGGTGAACAGGTGGAAGCGCATGAGGTCCATTACCCCCATGGCGGGGTCGGCGGCGCCGAAGAGGTCCGGCCTCATGTTCAGTACCGCGGCAACAAGGGTGCCCCCGTTGGAAGCGCCTGAAATGGCTATCTTCTCAGGGGAGGAGTAACCGGAGTCTATAAGGAACTCCGCCGCGGCTATGAAGTCCCTGAACACGGTGGGGCGGTTCTCCTGAATACCTGCGGTGTGCCACCGGGTTCCGTATTCGCCACCTCCCCTTATGCATGGGACGGCGTAGACTCCGCCCCTCTCCAGCCAGGGTATGAGGCTACGTTGGAAAAAGGGGCCCATGGAGGCGCCGAAGCCTCCATATCCACGGAGAATCACCGGGTTGGAACCGTCCATCTCAATGTGACTGGGATACACCAGGAACATGGGAATCCTGGTTCCGTCAAAGCTCTCGTAGTACACCATGGTCTCGGTGAACAGGGAAAGGTCCGCGTTCACCTCCGGCTCCCACAGAAGGGTGGTCTCGTCCGCAGCCACATCGTACCTGTACACCGCGCCGGGGTTAAGGAACGAAGAGAAAGTGTAGAAGGTCTCGGTGTCGGACAGCATGCCGCCGAAGCCCCAGGCGGAGCCCCTGCCCGGCAGTTCCACCTCGCCAGGTAATTACCCTGACGGTCGTAGCGAAGCACGGTGTCGTAGCCTTCCCACTGGTACTTGGCCAGAAGGGTCTCACCGTCGTTGAGTATTGAGACCCGGTCCAGGATCATGTCCGATTCGGGGATGATCTCAACCCAGTTCTCCCGCTGGGGGGAGGCAGGGTCAATAGCCACCACCCTGAACCTGGGGGCGTCGAGATCGGTCATTATGTAGAAGATCCCGTCCAAAACCTCGAGTATGTAGTAGGCGGCGTCGAAGTCACCCAGCAGCTCCACCATCTGACGGTCTTCGGACTCCAGATCGATGTAGAAAACACCGTTGGCAGCGGCTATGTTCGTGTCGTTGACATAAAGGCTGAGGTACCTTTTGTCCTGGGACATTCCTGCATACAACATCCAGTCCGGCCTGTCCGGCCTCTGGTAGACCAGGCTGTCTGTCTCCTGGGGGGTGCCCAGCCTGTGGAAGAGCAGCTTCTGGTTCCTGTTCTCCTGGGTGTATTCCTCTCCCTCCTCCGGGAGGTCGTACAGGGTGTAGTAAACACCGGAATCATCGGCGTTCCAGGACACTCCGCCCTTCAGCCAGTACAGTGTGTCCTCAAGGGCCTCGCCGGTCTCCAGGTCGGTGAAGTGGACCGTCTGCCAGTCCGACCCGGCGGTGCTTGTGAGCCAGGCCATCAGGGTGCCGTCATCGTTGATGATCGAGCCAGTATAGGACCGCCTGTCATCGGAGAAGGTGTTCGGGTCTATCAGCACCGTTATCTCCCCGCCTATGCTCTCGGCGGTGCAGAACACCGAGTGGTCCTGCAGCCCCTCGTTGACCCTGAAGAAGTACCGGTCGCCCCTCCTGTATGGCATTGAAATGTAGTAGTAGTCGTAGATCTCCTCCAGCCTTCCCCGGATGTTTTCCAGAACCGGCACCGAGCCGATGTAGGAATCCCAGAGTTCCCCCTGAGCCTCCACCCATTCCAGTGTGGCCTCTGAATCAACATCTTCAAGCCACCTGTAGGGGTCCGCCACCGGGGTTCCGAAGTATTCGTCCACCACATCTCCCGGGGGAGCGGGAGGATATTCAAACCCCCCGGCCACAGCAGTCAGTACCAGCAACCAGCCCATAATGCCTCCAGACATGAACGCCTTAGCGAACAGGATAATGGGAACACCAAAAAACCATTACGTCTGAATAATATTGAATTCCCCTGAAAAGAGGCAAATAATGTGGCGATCAAAGGGATGAATCAATGCTGCGTCACTCAGTTGCCGGAGAGGTATCTGCAACACCCCTGACCTTTCCCGGGAAGGACGGGGTGAGTCACTGAGATCCTTACAGTACCCCTTCTCTGTCCTCGCTGCTATTATTGCTGAACTGAATTGAAAGGGGATGGAGAACCATGGGCGCATTGCATCAGCTCCTGAACGCAATAATCGTTATCTGCCTGATCTATGTCATTGCCGTGCTGCTGAAGAGAAGGACCGTTCTCAAAGAGGAGAACTCCCTTACACTGGCCAGGCTGGTCACCGATGTATGTCTCCCGGCAATGGTCTTCACAGGGCTGGCCGGATTGAGGGTTACCGTAAAGGAACTGGAACCCTCGGCGCTCATGCTCGGCCTCGAGATATCGTGTGTCCTTCTTGCCTGGGGGGTTACCAGGCTTTTGCGTTTCGATCTTCAAAAGCAGGGTGCCGTTGTGTTATGTGCGGCTTTCGGATCTTCCACCTTCCTGGCTACTCCATAATAACTCAGATGTATCCGGGGAATCAGGCTGCCCTGGGCGAGGCCGTGCTCATCTCCGAGATAGGGGTGGGCTATCCGATCTTCATCCTTGGTCCGATGCTGGCGGCTTACTTCAGCGGTAAAAAGAGCGGGCTTGCCTCCTCTCTGGGCTTTTTCCGCTCACCTGTATTCTTCGCCCTTATCGCCGGGATCCTCTGGGGGACACTGAACCTGCCGGGGAAGGACAGCTTCCTGGCCCCGCTCTTTCATCTCGGGTCCGTCCTCGCAGGAGCCCTCACTCCCCTGGCGATCATCTCCGTGGGTCTGATGTTCCGGCGGCCCGCCGTGAAGACCATTGCCCTACCCCTGGCAGTTGTGGTGATCGTCAAGCTCATACTGAAGCCTTTGGCGGCATCAGCTGCTGGGAATGCCCTGGGTTTTCCTGACATGTGGCACGACATAGTTGTGGTGCTGGCAGCCATGCCCCCGGCGGTTCTCGGTGTGGTCTATCTTCGAAGGTACGGCGGAGACGCCTCCCTTGCATCAGCCCTGCTTCTTACGGCAACCATCCTCAGCGCCGCAACCCTCATCGGGGTCTTCTGGCTGGTGGGTGCATAGGGAAGATGTCTCGGCTGGCGATGCTGCGTCCCATGTGGATATTGTTGACCTTATGGAAATGAACATTTTACCATGGAGGTTCGAATGCATTGCTGGCTGATGGACATGCTCCAGTGCCCCGACTGTCACGGGGAGCTTGAGTGGAGCATCACCGAAAAGAGTGAAGATCATCTGGAGACCGGGGAGGCTGTCTGCCTGGAGTGTTCCGCCGTTTACCCCCTTCGAGATGGTATTGGTTCCTTCCTTACACCTGACCTTGCCAGGGAAGACCTCTGGCAGCAGGTTGAGAGCGGCCTTGCGGGGTATCTGCGCAGCCACCCTGAAACCGAGAAAAGTCTCCTGGACGTTCCCCTTGATGACCTCGCCCCGGCGGACCAGTTCTTCCGTTCACTGATCCTTTCCGAGCGGGGAGATATCCAAGGGGCGAAGGCGGCATCCGAGGCGGCCCGGTCAGGCATATACACAGCGGATTACCTTCAATGCTCCCGTCGGCAGACCGACTTCGCCCTGGAGCTCATTTCCCGCACCGAGGGGCCCATAGTTGACCTGGCCTCGGGACGGGGCTTCCTTGTGGAGAAGATGGCAAAAGAGCTTCGCCGGCCGGTGGTGGCAACGGATTTCAGCCCCCGTGTGCTCCGGTCCGACCGCAGAAGGTTCATCCACCAGGGTCTGGACCACCTTGTTTCCCTGCTGGCCTTCGATGCCAGACGAACACCCTTCAGGAACGGCGCGGTGAACACACTGACCACATATCACGGGCTGCCGAACATCATGAAACCCGGTGATATTCTGGGCGAGCTGCGGCGGGTGGTCTCCGGCTCCTTCATCGCCGTATCCCAGTTCTACCCTGAGGACGATCCGGCTAACACGAAGGCCATCGAGGATTTCGGGCTTTCGGACCTTATCTTCAGAAACCCCGCCCTTGAAGGCTTCGCCGGGGCTGGCTGGGATGCCGGGGTGGCCTGGTCAGCCTTTGCCCGGGTGTCTCCCACTCCAACCGGCGTGGTAATAGAGGGGGCGGGAATAGACGGCCTCCCGGTGGCGGACACTACACTGGAGTTCTGCGTGATATACGCCGGGTGAAAGCCCGGTTCACAGGGCGGAATAACCATCGGGCAATACGGGTATCCCCGGATATCTGGTGCTGCTGTTTTTGCCTCAACTCTTTCGAACCTCTGCAATGAAGCCCTTGAACTTCTCAAGGATCTCCCCCTTGAAATTGTCATCGGTGAGCCTCGTGTTCATGAAGGCTTCAGAGTCATCCCGCTTCTCCTCAGGAATCACCAGTGCTATGGGAAAGGCCTCGCAGTGAACGATCTTTCCCCGGGCAAGCTTTCTGATGTGCCTGAAGGCGCCCTGGTAGCCGAACTTCTCGTTCCTCTTCTCCTGTGTGCTTCCACAGCAGGTGGCGCAGATGATCTCATTCATCCGGTCTGAGTATCTGCGAATGAGTATCTGGGCGGGAAGGGCGAACTTCCCCAGGTAGAGAGGCGCTATTATCACCACCCTGTGGTACTCATTCAGATCGTGCCTGGGCTTTTTTAAGCCCGTTCCGATCCCCAGCCAGGTGCCCGGCAGAATCAGCGGGTAAAGACCGATTACGGGCCTGATCTCTTCAATGTCGGCTTCCAATGCCCCGGCGGTCCTTTCTGCCAGGTAGCGGTTGCTCCCCGCATGCGAATAGTACGCCACGAGAACCCTCATGCTGATCCCCCTTTCTTGATGTTCCCCGGGAATATGAGCGCAGCTTCCCTCGGCACACAGCCACAAAGATCCGGGTAAGCTAAGAATGGCTGCGGAGTTCCTCATGGCTCGTTGACCGTAACTTGGCTACCCCCTATAATCTTATCAGGCTTTCATATGGAGGTTTCAGATGTTGGCCGCACTTGTGTCCGCAGCGGTCCTGTCCTTTCAGGGCGTTGATTCCTGGGAGGCGGCGGGGCCGTTCATTTCCGATATGGGGGATATCTGCGCCGTTCCCGGCACCGACTACCTGTACGCGCAGGTAAAGTATCCCGGGCCCGACGAGGTCTTCTTCTCCACCAACGGAGGGAGCACCTGGTTCGGCGGACTGGTCTCCGCCGGCGGCTGCTACTCCATGGATACCGATGAGAACGGTAATGTGTATGTGGGCGGGGTCTCCTGCCTGTACATCCATACAGGCCCCGGTGATCCATGGTCGGAGTATTTCACCGTTCAGGACGCGGTGCTCAGGTCCGTGGCATCCCAGCCCTCCCGGAGCAGTTTCAAGCTGGGGGCGGTTTCAGGGGTGGCCAACAGCCTTATCTATTCGAACAACCACGGTCATGACTGGTCACCGATGGAAACATCCCCTCCTGTGGAAGGGATGTCTGTGGAGTTCAGCCAGGCCGATCCCCAGGTGGTCTACCTGGCAGGTCGGGCGACTTCCACCGATGCCGATTACCTGGCTGTGTACCGCAGCGATGACGGCGGCTGGAACTGGACGGAGATAACCCCCTCCACAATCCCGGTGGGCAGCTACAGCAAGGTGGGTCTCAGTGTTTCCTCCTCCGACACCCTCCTAGTGTTTGCCAACAACGATATCTACCGCACCGCCAATGGCGGGTCCTCATGGAGCATGGCCTCCCTGCCTGCGGACATCCAGGCCCTCCGTTTCACGGATAATTACGGAAGCGCCTGTGCGATCACCGCTTCCGCGCTCTACACCTCCTCCGACTGGGGACAGAGCTGGACCCAGAGCAGCACCACTCCCGGGTCGTCCAGGGAGTTCTGCGTCACAGGCTACGGGGTGCACCTTGCAACAATCAGCGGTCATTACTCCGCCCCATCCCCATCGGGTCCTGGGAACCGGGCAACAACGGCATACCAGGCGGCTGCATAGGGGGCCTCAAGGGCGATCCCCTCACCGGTTTTCCCCTGTGCACCGGCAAGTACTTCCTCACCGAATCCCCTTACCAGTGGTACCAGGCGGGGACCCTTTACCTCAACGATGATGTGATGGAGCTCGACCGTAGCGATACCAGCTCCGACCTTATCTTCGCCGCGGGGGAGTACGGTTGATGCAACCAGCTCTACATGAGCACCGACGGCGGCGCCGTCTGGGAAAGTGTCGGAGATCTTCTTAACGTTGGTGAATGCGGGCTCCTGGTAAGCGAATACTCCCCTGGAATGGTCCTGTGGGGCGGGTCATGGTCCGGTGGGGTGATTCGAATGTCCACCAGCAATGGTGGGAGCTGGTTCAATGTCCTGGATCTTTCGGAAAATGTCCAGTTCAGCTGTTTCGCCCAGGACGGGTCGGATCCCTTTCACATCATCGCCGGCGGCTGGTCCAGCGGTTCCGGAAGCAGCTTCTATCATTCCAGCGATGGCGGCTACACCTGGGAGCTTTCGCCCCATATACTCAGCGAAGGCATGGTGAACGACATCCTCTTCAATCCCTACGGACCTGTTCTCTACGCCACAACGGCGGGGATCTATAGAGATGATCCCGGCGGAGGGTACATCAAGGTTCAGGACTGCTCCGCAAACGCCCTGCTCCTGTGCGGTGATCAGATATTCGCCGGATGCGACGATTCCCATGTCTATGTTTCCGATGACTGGGGGGACACCTGGGAGGACATTGGATACTTCCACAGGGACGACATCGACATACTCTCCCTTGAGAACGCCGGCCCCGGTCTCTGGGTCTATGCCGGAACCGACGGCTTCGGCACCTTCAGGACTCCACTGGTGAGCGGAACTTCATCCCCTGTTTCCTCTCCTGTCATCCATCCCGGTGTAAAAGTTCTCGAAACACCGGTTTCAGGCGCGGCAACCCTGGTTGTCCCGCCCCGAAACAGCTTCACTTCCCTGAGGGTCTTCGATGTTTCCGGAAGGGTTGTTCACACAGTTTCCCTTACACCATCCTCAGAAACGGTGGAGGTGGTGGTTCCCGGCCTTCCCCCCGGGGTATACTTCACCGGCCTTGGAGGTTTTGATACCCATGCCCGGTTCGTTGTTATCAGATAGCCAGACATGTGAGGAGGGGTTCATGTCAGTAAAAGCATTTCTTCCCCCGGCGGCGTTCATCGCGCTGGTTGCCCTGGGCTGCGGCGACGGCCCCTCAGGTCCTTCCCCGGACCCCGGTCTTCACGGCTGGGTGGTCGGGAACAACGACGGGGAAGCGCCAACTATCCTTCACACCACCGACGGGCTGGAATGGGCGGCCCAGGGAACGGATCTGGTGATACCCGGAGCGGCGCTCTCATCGGTTTCAGTGGTTGACACCTCCACGGTCTGGGTGGCCGGGGGACTAAGCGACGGATTCGGGGTGGTTCTGAAGACCACCGACGGCGGGGAGACCTGGCTGAGAATGGGCAACGAGTCCCAGATACCGGAACCGGTGCTCTGCGTAAAGGCCTTCAGCGCCGATGTTGCGCTGATATCCGGTGAGAGCAATTCCATCTACAGGACCATCGACGGCGGAGCAAACTGGTCAAGCATTGCGCCCCAGGGGCATCAGGGGGTTAACTGGCAGGGCGTCAACGGGCTTTCCCAGTTGAACATCTGGGTTGCCGGGGGCACGGAGAATAACGGTGAAATGATGCATTCCAGCGATGGAGGCATTCTCTGGACCTCCCACGGAGATTCCCTGGTGCAGGACTACACCATGATAAGCATCACGCCCTTCGATCAGAACAACATCTGGGCGGTGGGTCACGCCATGACAGTGGTGAAAAGCTCAGACGGCGGCATAGAATGGGAGCTGGCGGTGCCCGATTCGCTCCAGGGTGCCCTTTCCGACGCAAACGGCATTACCCTTCTGTCTCCCCTTTCCGCCTGGATCGTTCTGGACTACGACAGCATCTGGAGAACCGACGACGGAGGTGACACCTGGGATGAGCAGCAGATCCCCCAGGCCGCCACGGGACACTTCCTCCTGCGGATATCCGCTGTAAACGGGAACAGGGCCTGGGTAGTGGGGAGTTCCTCATCGGGTCTGCCCAGCGGTGTCATTCTCCATACCGCCGACGGCGGAAACACATGGACCAGGCAGGATGACGGATCAGTTCCAGGGCTCTGGGATGTGGGCTTCGCCGGGGAGATCAACTGAACCAGCTCCATGACAGGCCGCTGAAGCCGGCAAAACGCAGAAAAGGTATCGGTCTTGGAGAAAGGCCGTTGAACTGTTCATCAGGTAACCCATCCATTCAGGGGAAGAGGTGATAATATGAAAAGAGCAATGTTTCCCATACTCAATGCCCTGGTATGGGGAGCCGTGATAATCGGCTGTTCACTGAGGCTTAGGGACACAGGAGCATACGAAGAGATACAGAATATCCTCGCAGGAGGAGCCGTTGTCTCCATGTTCCTTACCATTCTCATCCTTAATCGTAAGGGGAGATAGCCGGATTCTCGGCTGTTTCCAGGATGATAAGGAGCAGGATACCCGGGCCGTTCTTCAGGAAGTCGCCGAACTCCTTGTAAGGGGCGGCTACCGGGAAAAACCCCGCTTGACCGGTATATTCCTCCCCGGTAGTATGCAGTTACAGAGTTAAACAGCGAATACTCGGGGGTGATCATTGATGAAGTCTTTTCTTCTTGCAGGCTTGGCCTTTGTTTCCATGGCAGCCGGTTCTGACCTGGCGATCCTCGGGCAGCTGTCTTTCTCGGACTGGTCCCTTGAACAGCTCTCAATACCCAATAACCGAATTGACTTCGAGGAGGGGAGATCATCCTTTTCCGGAGTGCTTCAGTGGACCCTTCCGGTGGGACCCTGTCTGGACGCCGGGGTTGAACTTGATGTAATGAGCTTTTCCCAGCTGTCATGGGAGCAGATCGACGATGGTCACCTCAAGACCAGGGACGTTTCAGAGTACGGAGGTGGAGCATTCCTTTCCGCCGGGCTCAACATGAGCCATTTCAGCCCCTACCTGAAACTGGTTCCTGGCCTTTACAGCCAGCGCATGGAATGGGTCAATTCCACTGCGGGCTATCCCGCCGTTGAGGGAACCCATGCCACCGCCCTTCACTTCTCCCTTGGGATCCTCGCGGGAGCCGATGTTTCCCTGGGGGACCGCTGGGGGGTAAGGCTGGAGGGGGGACGGTATTTTCTCAGGCGGCAGGACTTTCCTTCATACTATGTGCGGTCCGTTGACAGGCTGGACAGCTGGAAGCTCAGGAGCGGGATCTATTTCGTCCCGGACAGTCAGCATCGGTAGATCACCCGTTGTAAATTTCGTCACCTCTACATAGAATAAAAGCTGGGGGCACTGACCGGGGGGAGGAAGCAATTACCTCCACGGTAATTGGGAGTTGATTCGGTCTGCACTTCAGAGGCCATACACACAGGGAGCCCGTGAAGAAACTGATCCCTGACACTATCCTGGAAAACCTCCGCCGGGGGCAACTCAACGGCGGGTTCCACGCGGCGGCAATGTCGGTGGACATCTCGGGCTTCACCGCCCTTGCGGAGACACTGGTACAGCACGGGCAGGCCGGTGCCGAGCTTCTTACCCAGGTGCTCGATAAGGTGCTTTCCCCCCTAATCAGAGAGGTATATGAACAGGGCGGTTTCGTGGCGTACTTTGCCGGTGATTCCCTTACGGCGCTGTTTCCCCTTGAACAGGGCCGGGGGGCATCGCTGAGCTGCCTGGGTATCGCCGGGTCAGCCCGGCGCAATATCACCGAAAGCGGAACCCTTCCAACTCCATTCGGACCCTTCGAGATCGGGGTGAGGATCGGTCTTTCCCTGGGACCGGTCAGGTTCGGCATCCCCGGAGGCAAAAAGAAATGGGCCTGCTTCTTCAGAGGCCCCGGCATCGAAGGCTGCGCCGGGGCCGTTGCCAATGCGGGTAAAGGAGAGGTCCTGGTTACAGGGGAGTTCCTGAACTCCCTGGGACCTTCGATAAAAGCAGCTCCCGTTGGGGGTTTTCACAGGATAACTGAGATTGACTGCCCTTCAGGCTCTTCCGTGGAGAAGGCAATGGAGCGTTACCATTGCAACCCTCCCTCGGAGGAAGAACTCAGCCGGTTCGTTCCGAATGGTGTTCTCGACCTGATGAGATCCGGGGCCAGCGCCGAGTTCCGAAGGGTGACAGCCACCTTCATCTCCTTTGACGACAAAATGGATGAAGGGGATATAAACCGGTTCGTAACAACCGTTCTGGAACTTTCCGAGGAGTACGGCGGGCATTTCAACAAGCTGCTCTTCGATGAGAATGGCGGGGTGATGCTGGTACTTTTCGGAGCCCCCCGGGCACGGGAGAACGACTGCCGGCGCACCGCGGACTTCATTCTTGCCCTGGGGGAAAGGGAGCCCTGTGTGAAATGGATGGCGGGTTCCACCCTGGGCACGGTGTACGCCGGCCTTGTGGGCTGTGAGGAGCGCTGTGAGTACACCGCCATAGGCGATGCTGTGAATCTGGCCGCAAGAATTGCCCTGGGGAAGGACTGGGGAGAGTTCCGCATGAGCCTGGAGCTTGCGGAAAGGCTCCAGGATACCCACAGTGTTCATCTGGTGGACACATTCATTTTCAAGGGCAAACAGGCGCCTATCCCTGTCTACCGTCTGACCGGGCGGAAAACCGATGCCGGATCTGAATTCTACCCCGGCCTTATCGTGGGAAGGTCCCGGGAGCTGAACGCACTGCGGAAATGGATGAACCCTGTCTTTGGAGGTCGTTTCGCCGGCATCATCTACATCTGCGGCGATGCCGGAATAGGCAAGAGCCGTCTGGCGGATGAGCTGCGTTGCCGGACCAGCCACGGCGGGGAAGCCCCCGCAGGTGAAGACCCTCCCCGGGATGCGCAATGGTTCCTCTGTCCCGCCGACGAAATACTCAGAAAATCCCTGAATCCTTTCAGGCACTTCCTGCGGCGCTACTTCCATCAGCAGCGCAATCTCTCCCATGAGGAGAACAAGGCCCGTTTCAACCGGGTCCTTGATGAACTCATCTCCGGTGCAGAGGCATCCCGGGAGGTCGAGTTTCTCGAGCTTGAGAGAACCCGCTCCTTCCTGGGGCCCTTGTTGATCTTTACTGGCCCGATTCCCTCTACGCACGCCTGGAGCCCAAACTCAGGTTTCCGAATACACTCCTTGCCCTGAAGGCCCTCTTCAAGGCTGAAAGCCGCAGGAAACCCGTTATCCTTCTCATGGAAGACATCCAGTGGCTGGATGGGGATTCCAGGGAATTCCTTCAGCTGCTCACCAGGGACATCGGGAAGTATCCACTGGCGGTCATATGCACCGCCCGCCACCATGATGACGGAACCCCCGTAACCCTTCAGGTGGACCCCGACGTGCCCAGGCATACCCAGGAACTTCTGCCCCTGGAGGAGGATGACATTCGTTCCCTTGCCCGTCAGCTGCTGGGAGCGGACATAGCCCCTGAACTGTCTGACTTCGTGCTTGAGAAAACCGCCAGCAACCCCTTCTTCGTGGAACAGCTCCTGCTGGACCTCCGTGAACGGGGAGCTCTTGAACTGCGTAAAGGGAAGAACACGGTGAAAGAAGGAGGGCAGGGGGAAGAATGGGTACTGAATGAAAGGACCCTGGAGATCCCCCAGGGTATCAGTTCGGTACTCCTGGCCCGCCTTGACAGGCTTGCCGCCGAAGTAAGGCACACCGTACAGACAGCGGCGGTGCTTGGCCGGGAGTTCCCTCTTCAGGTGCTTGCCGGAATGCTCAGGGATGACGCAACCCTCCAAAGCAATGTGAAACGGGCAGAATCCGCCAGGATATGGACAGCCATTGAGGAATTCCGTTACCTGTTCCGTCATGCCCTTCTTCGGGACGCGGCATATCAGATGCAGATGCGCTCCCGGCTGCGGTCTCTCCATCAGCTTGCGGCGGAGGCCATCGAGCTGGTTTACAAAGATGACCTGTCCCCCCATTACGCACAGTTGGCCCATCACTTCCATCAGGCTGAAGTGGATGAGAGGGAGCGCTTCTATGCGGAACTCGCCGGCAGGCAGGCCGCCGATTCCTTCGCCGGCAGGGAGGCCCTGGCATACCTGAGCAGAGCACTGGAACTCACAAAGGAAGGCAGGGAAAGATTCAACCTCATGGACACCCGGGAAAGGGTCTTTGACCTGCTTGGAATGCGATTGGAACAGGAACGGGAACTGGCGGCCATGGAGGAGCTGGCCAATGGCCTTAACCACCGGGAGCTGATGGCGGTGGCCATTCTCCGCAGGGGCCAGTACGCCGCGGACACCAGCGACTACCCCGCTGCCATGGAGTATGTGAAACGGTGCATTGCCCTCACCGATGGCAGCGCCCCCTCCCAGGAGCTGGCGGCCACCGGAGTGAAGGCCCGGAATGTATGGGGGATCTCCCTGATGTCCCAGGGGCACTATGACAAAGCGCTGAAAAAGCTCGAACAGGCGCTGGAAAAGGCTGAAGGAATCAACGCACCGGAACAGCAGGTAACCATACTCAGCAACCTGGGCATGCTCCACGCCCTGCAGGGTGATTACAGAGAGGCCATAGCATGCTGGAACCGGGGCCTTGAGATCTGCCGGGGCATCGATGACCTGCTCCACGAAACGGCGATACTCCTTAACCTGGGCAATGTACTCGCGAAGCTGGGGGATTACGACGAGGCAAGGGAGCACTACCTGAAGGCTCTGTCCCTCCGCGGCTCCATCGGCGACCACCAGGGCCAGGGGATAGTTCTGGGATATCTCTGCCAGCTTGACATTCTATGCGGCAACCTGAGGTCCGCGGAGGACTACGGAAAGAGGTCCCTTGCCATCACACGGGAGATAGGGGACCGTCCCAACCAGGCCAGGACACTTACCTGTCTTGGCCACCTCTTTACAGCAGGGAACCGACTGGATGAAGCGGATGATCACTACGGAAGGGCCCTGAAACTCTACGATGAACTTGGCCAGCGGGGCCAGGCCCAGGAAACCCTGGCGGGAATGGCCCGGGCGGCGCTGAAGGGGAACAACCCACTGGAAGCACTGTCATTCGTTGAGGAAATACTGGAATACCTGAAAAGCGGCTCCCTTGATTCCACCGGCGAACCCTTCTCCGTATACCTCACCTGCATCAATGTCCTGAGGGCAAACAACGACCACCGGGCCCGGGGGATTATCATTTCCGCCGCTGAAAAGCTCAGAAATCGTGCGGAACTCATTCAGGATGAAAAGCTCAGGAAAGGGTTCCTGAAGGGCGTCCCGGTCAACCGGCGGATACTGGAGCTGGAATAGTAAGGATCACAGGCGGCGATGGAAGAGGTCTGTGCTCCGTTGCTTCCCAATGGCTGGACCCTACCTCAGCAGAACGAACCTGGCAGGTTCAATGTCACCGTCGGGAAAGATCACCGAATAAACACCCCCGGGCAAAGATGAGATGTCGACTTCGGCGGATCCGGTCCCGTCGAGTTCACCGGAGCCCGCCAATCGTCCGGTGAGGTCCATGACCATGTAGGGTGCCCCGCCGATGCTGCCCGCCACCGGTACTATGCTGACATGCCCCCCCCTGGCAGGGTTGGGAAAGACGCTGATGATCCCCCCGCAGGCCGGGGAGGTCTCTACCCCGGAGGATCCAAGCGGCCCGGCCAGTGAGGCAAAGAGCCCGATGGAAGCCCGGATGGCATCGGTGCCGTAGGGGAAGCTGGGCATGTAGTTTTCAAGCAGGTCGGTGGGCTGATGGTAATGGGGGTTGTACCCTCCCCATATCTCATCCACATTGGCTTCGGCTACCTCAATGGCGGTGTAGCCGTACTGCCAGAATGATGCGTGGTCGCTGGGCGCTCCGGGGTCGTAGGTGACCCGGGTGTAGATGGAGGGGGAATACTGGGCGAACATTTCCCCCGCGGCCAGGGCCAGTGATTCGGACTGTTCGTTGTAGGGTATATAGATGGAGTCGGTGGAGTAGGGAGCGTAGAGGACCATGTCCATGTTAATTGCCCCGAGGATGTTGTCCCCCGCCTGGTAGGCCTGCTGAACGTAGTATTCGCTGCCGACCATCCAGGCCTCCTCAGCGGCGAAGAGCACGAACCTGACCGTATTGCTGTAGCTGTATGGCGCCATAACCCTCACCGCTTCCAGAACAGCGGCGCTGCCGCTGGCGTTGTCGTCGGCGCCGGGGGCGGTGAGAGGATTGGCGCAGTAGGAATCCAGATGGCCGCAGATGATGTAGATGTCATCGGGATTCTCGGTGCCCGGTATCTCAGCCACCACATTGCTCATCTCCACACCGGCGTAGGTGAAGGTCTGCAGTTCGCTGGAAACCCCGTGCGCCTCTATCCAGGTATCCGCCCAGTCGGCGGAGGCGGAGTATTCAGGGCTTGTCATGTACCTCGTTCCGTAGCTCTCCAGATGGCTAATGTAAGACTGTATCGAGTCCTGATTCACCGCAGCCACTATCTCATCCACCAGAACGCTGTCCCGTGCGTCTGTCTCCCCGGCGGGGGGCAGGAGGCGCCGATGATGAGCCTTGAGGGGTCTGAGAATACCGGTACCCGGGATCTCCACAGGGCCGATCACCGGCTCCGGAAGCCTTATCAGTATCAGACGACGGGTCTCGATCACCCCTTCACCGGGCAGGGACAGGACACGATCACCCGCCTGAGCCCGATAAAGTATCCTGTAGCTGTTCAGGTCCACCGGCGCCGTTTCAACCAGGGTCCAGTCAGATCCCCCGGGTTCGAGATCGCCCAGGATGGCCAGAAAGCAGTCGGACTCCAGATGCACTATAACGGCTTCATCCACCCAGGCCATGTCCGAGGCTTCCCTGAGGTCGCCCTCCACGAACACCAGGTCCCCGGGCGCGGACAGCACCATAACTGTCATAAGAAAGGCCAGACCCATGTTTCCTCCCATCGAATTATATCGTACCAATATGCTATGAAATACAGTCAGCTAAAACCTCTGATCAGAGGAACCCAGGAAAGCCTCAACCAGAAGTGTCCATTGTGTTAATAAGATATCCAGGCCAGGATGTCCATGAGCGCAGCCGAAAGACCATTGTCCGGGAGGCGAATGTGAGCCCGGGGGGATCGGCGCCAACGGGCCACCCATTCACAGATTCCCATGAAATGGAACCATAGTAAACCCCGGGTGTTTCCTCATTGACTATTTCATACTAGTTAGGTATTTTTTTCGAACAGTTCAAGGAGGTCACAATGAAAGGAATCCTCGGAATCGGGCTTCTCGCCCTGGCGGGAACGGCAATGGCTTCTGTTGTGGTGGGGTCACCTGACATCCCAAGCATGGACCCGTTCTGCGCGTCTTGAGGCTCCATGAATCGCTATCAGGTGATAGCACTTGCCGACGAGATGACAGGCCCAATGACAATTGGAGAGATCAGCTGGCAGAGGGGTGGAGATGCGGGATCAGCCCAGGGTACCTATAACAGCTTCAAACTCTACATGGGTGTATCCGGCAGCTCTGAACTTACCGACACCTTCGCCGACAATTACCTTCCCGGAACCAGGACCCTCGTTTACTCCACATCGTCACAGATCATGTCCGCCCAGCCAGACGGCTGGATGACCATCCCCCTGGAAACACCCTTCGAGTACAACGGAACGGACAACCTGATCGTTGAGCTGGAGTGGTCCGGCGGCGCGAACATGTTCTACACCTACATGTGGGAAACAGGCACAACCAGAGGCCTTATGAACAAGAGCGACCTGGGCAGTCCTACAGGAACCCTTTACACGAGGATGTCCCAGCTCATGTTCAGCTCTGCGTCCTCACTGGAGCAACACACCTTCGCTGCTATCAAGTCAATGTGGTAGTGTGAATGGTTGATCCATCCGGCGGCCACATTACCGGTGGCCGCCGGAAAGGAAGAATCCTTCAGATGCACACACAAAAAAAAAGGCTTTCGCAAACACACACATAATGACACAACCAGAGCAGAGATTTTACAGCCCCTGCCCGAAGGCTGCCCTTGTTATATGATAGGAACGGGTAGTATTACTGAAATCCAACACAGGCTTCTGGAGGTAAGAGATGGGCTACGAAATGGTCACCCTGGCCATAATCGGAGGTATTTTCTTCATAGCCTTCGTGATCTTTTTGATAGTAAAACCCAAGGGGCAGGTGGTGGGAACCGAGGCGAAGCCGCAGAAGGGTTCTCCCTTCAGGCCGCTCCAGAAAATGGAGCCAGTTACAAGCTCTGGCTGAAATACGACATCAACTGGGCAGGGCGGAGGCACGCCTTCGGGCTGACATTCGATCTTGATGTCAGAGTAGACGGCCAGAGCGTTTTCCTCGGGCAGCTCCGCACAGGCGCCAAGGCCACAACCGAAGAAGACATGCAGAAGATCAGGGAAAGGATCCGTGCCGGGAACAAGACGCTCCCGGAGGGACTTATCTCTCCCACAAGGGTGAAGTGCTCCAGGGGACACAGGGGCGGTATCCGTTTTGAAAAAGCCACAATGGCGATAATTAAAACAGGCTCAAGGAGACCCGGCTCCCTGATCTCCATCACCGGCAAGGTAACCCCTTCAGAGGGCACGTCGGTCAATGAACTGTACTTCTTCCTGGCCCGGTAGATCCATGGGGAACATCCCATACTGGTTGTACAGCAGGCGGTCTCAGTTAGACCAATCGGTTTGCCGGTGAGAACAGTGTCATATCATGGAAATAGTGCACATGGATGGGCCATCACCGGAGGAGGCCTCTCCAAGATAGGTCCACCTGGTTGACGAGAAGGCTCTCCATTCGCCCTCTTCCGTTCCAACGATTCCCGAGGCGTTCCAGTAGTTCACCGATATCAGCGAACCCTCCTCTATGCTATCCATGTCATTTTCGCTCAACCCCTCCAGGGAGATGGTCCTCCTCAGGTTTCCCTCGTACTCCATGAAGCTGTCCGCGAAGTAATCCGTTGCCGAAGCCTCCATGTCCACCTCGAAGAAGCTTACCACAATTTCCAGGGTTCCGCTGGCCCCATCCCATGACACTACCTCGATGACCTCGCCGGTGCACACAAGATCAACCAGAGTGGAGCCGGAAGCCGTTCCCATCACCGCCATCAGGGCAAGGAACATGAATGAAGAACAGGCTTTCATGGTTTTCTCCCTTCTCGAGCCGAAGGCGGTCATTCGCCTTCGAAGGATGATACCGCCTCAGGGGAAAGGGTATTCCGCGATTATCCTCCCGGGTTCCCGGCTATATCTTCGGGAGGAAGTGGTTTTCCCTGTTTGAACCGTGATAGGAGGTTATATTCCTCAAATCTGAGGAAAGACCTGAAAGGAAAAGGCAGTTCATATTGTGAAAGAAACCCCGGAATGCCTGTGCTGCGGTTCTGAAACCAGCTCCCTTTATTGCACAAGGGAGGACTGCTCCCGGATCCTAATGGGTCTGAACGACTCCTTCTCCATCAGGAAGTGCGCCCGCTGCGGCGCTGCCTTCGTTGATCCCCTTCCCACAATTGAGCAGATCAGGGGCGTGTACGAAGATGTTTTTACCTACCAGAGCGAATTCAACCCCGCCGAGGAAAAAGGCTACAGAAGGTATGTGACCCTGGCGGGCAAGGCCAGCGGCGGGAAGCCGGGCAAGCTTCTCGATGTGGGCTGTGCCTCCGGCGCGGTGCTGAAGGAAGCCGTAGGGTGCGGCTGGGAGTCCTGGGGTGTGGACCTGTCAGAGAAGCTGCTCAAAAAGGCGGCGGAGAGGGTTCCCGAGGCAAAGCTGCTGAACTGCGAGCTGAAGGATGCCGGCTTTGCCCCGGGGAGTTCGATGTCGTGACAGCGCTGAACCTTCTGGAGCATGTGCTGGATCCCAGGGACCTCCTTCAGGAGGTGCACAGGATACTTCGCCCCGGAGGCGCCTTTCTCTTCAAGACCGTCAGGATAGACAGCATGGCTGCGCGGAAACGGGGTTTCAACTGGGATCACCTGAAATGGCCGGGGCATTTCGTATGGTTCACCAGGAAGTCCCTGCTCTCAATGCTGAAGGAATCGGGATACACTGTGAAGAAGTTCACCGTTACCGGTATTCCCTATCTGCCCGGAGTGAAGAGATACATGGATCATCACAGGAACAGCGGAACGGATAAAGGCACCGCCGGTTCCCCCGGAGGCTCAAAGGGGAATACAACACCCCTGGTGAAGCGAGCCATAAAGGGGATAATGAGGAGCTGGGCGCTGAAGCGGGTCTTCGCGTGGTTCATTGCAGCGTTTCATCTGGGCGACACCGTTACCATTCTGGCGGTAAAGAAGACCGGCAGCAGTTAGCCGCCGGCCTTTTCTTCACCTTACGGTAATCTCCTTCACTGTTTGGTCAACGACATCCCGGATCAGCGGTTCATCGCTTCCAGCAGCTTCATAACTGATCCCAGGCTGTCTGCGAAATCAACCCGCACTACCCCCATGGGAACCGGTCACTCGTCCATGTCGTCCCGGGTGACTTCCCAGAATATGCCGTTGTCCTTCACGGACACCTCCCAGAGGGTATAGGTGGTGCCGTACTCGTCCTCAACCTGGAAATCATAGAAATTGTCGGCCTCCAGGTTGAAAGTGAACTCGTCCCCCGGGGACAGAACGACACCCTGAAGCAGATCATTGCCCCAGTACTCTCCTCCGCTTTCATCGGCGAAAGCGTATATGATGGAGACACTTCCCAGCCTGTTGATCAGCGTTACCGGAGCAGTTGCTCCGTGGGTTTCGTCCTGGTAGATGGAATTGTCAAGGTCCGAGGGGGAGATCACCCAGGTGAAGCCCCCTGCACCCACATAGCTGTCGAAGGAGAAGTAGTAGTCGCTGTCTCCGTTCCTGGCGTATAGATCGTAGTAATCATCGGACTCCACATCGAAGGAGAAGAACTCGCCGGGTTCAAGCACCAGATAATCAAGGCGTTCCTCTCCCCAGGCCTCGGCGGAGGTGGGCGTACAGTAAACGTACCATACGGATTGGCCTCTGAGACCGTTCTCGATGGTAACGGTTGCTTCACCATCGGATGCGTTCCAGTCGGAATCCTCCGGCAGCACTACCCACTGGAAGCCGCTCTCATCGATGCTCTGATCCTGGAGGGTGTAGGAGTCCCCGTTCTCGTCTATCACCTGTATGTCGTAGTCGTCAGCCTCATCGAAAAAGAGCGTGAATTCATCCGAGGGCTCCAGCGGTTCATCAAGTCTGTTATCCGACCAGGGCTGGCTGGCCGGGTCTATCCAGACCTCGACAATGTCAGTTCCATCCAGGCCGTTCTCAATCACCACTTCAACTTCAGCTCGATGGTCCGCAACGGGCGAATCCTGTTCCTCCGCCCCGGATTCCCCGCCGATTTCACAGGACAGGAACAACATCAGTACCGCTATCACTAAGATCGCTTTCCCCACTTCATCTCCTTCTGTTATCGGACAATTGCCAAGGGCTTTCGCAAAATATAGTTTCGGCCCTGTTGATGAAAAAGGTCAGAAAAGGCCCGGAGAATGGGAAAGGGCCCCGGTACTCATGCTCTTTCCTGGAGTTCCTCCCGTAGGGGTACTGAAACCAGTGAAGCCAGTTCGTATCCCGCTTCCCTGGCCTCATTCAGGTCGGTGAACTGAAAACCGGACGCATGGAAATTGCCCCTGGAAGTGCACAACCTTATTCTGTAGTTTATGTTCCTGCCCTGATTGTAGCTATAACTGTGCAGTACCAGCTCCTGAATGTCCGACCTGGAAACCCTCATGCTCCCGAAACCAAAGCCCGACGCCTTTCGAAAACGCACCTCTCCCCTTGAGGTATCAACGGTAAGGCCACCGCCCCCCATTGTCCTGCCGATGACCATTATGGAAAAGGCGTAGCTCAGCACGAAGATAGGCACCATCACATATGCTATCTGCCCTGCCCCCTCAGACCTCAAAATGAACACAACGATGGCCATGAATACAAAGCCGAATAACCCCATGCTGAGAAGCACCACTCTCCGTTTGGAGGTTCCCTTCCCGGAGATACCAACGCTTTTGAACAGCGGCCCCTCCGCTGTGAAATGCTTCATTACTTCCTCCCATACTTCAGAAAAATATCATCAGGCTTACCCCTCAGGATAAGATCGAACATCACCCCGCCCGCCGCAAGGCAGCTCAACATCCGAAGCCATCCGTAAACTTGGTAAATAACTCCCATGGCATTGAGAGCATTTCCGCTGAACAAGACCTGCGAGAATTACCTGTGAAAAAAGTATCTGTCCAGCGTCAACTGTTTCTTCCTGTAAGCGACAACTGGAACTCCCGTTTCTTGAAGGCTTTCCATGAAAATTGCACTTGACACTTACAAATTTCATGGTAAGGCAGATTCAACCCTTCCACGCAAACATCGCCAAAAGGCAGAGGAAGGTCCCGAAGATCTACATACGGGACAGCGGGCTTCTTCACTGCCTTCTGGGCCTGGCAACAATGCGGGATCTCCTCACCAGCCCGTGGGTCGGTGCTTCATGGGAGGGTTTCGCCCTGGAGCAGGTTCTGGCTCTGTTACCCCATGACAGGGCTTTCTACTGGGGCACCCATCAGGGTGCTGAAGTGGACCTGCTGCTGCAGAGGGGAACCGAACTGTACGGAGTGGAGATCAAGAGAGTGGATGCTCCCAGGATTACGAAATCCATGCGAATATCCAGGGATGACCTCAGCCTGGAAAGGATCATCGTTATCTACCCCGGCGACAAGACCTTCTCAATGGGTGAAGGCGTGACCGCCCTTCCCCTGAAAGCCCTGTCAACACCCGAGGCCATCCGTAAATTTGGTAAATAACTCCCATAGCATTGATAACCGCCTGATAGATTTCAAAAGAGAATTATTCCCAAAGCCGGTGCTTAAGCATGGTGTTCATACTACTGAAGGATTCCCGCTCATTGACACATCCCGGTACCGGCGGCATCATTTAATCAAATCACACCATAAGCCTGTACTGAACTCTATCTACGCTCCGAATCAGCAGACGTCATTCCTTTGCTCAGCCCCTGACAGCGTTCTGCTGCATTCGATTGCTCACTCAAGAATTGTTCTATAAACTCAGCCGGTCTTAAAACCTCAATTCCGGAATATCCATTGACATCAAGCAAATGCTTGTCTCCTGATATTACAGTTTCTGCATCTCCACCAATTGCAGCAGCCAGAAACTTGTCATCGTCAGGATCAGCGCACACCTGTTCGCCAAGAACTACCGGCTCAACGATCTTGCAACCTGTTGCGAAAACGGACAGTATCCCCGATGCATCAATCGTTGGATACTTCTCAGAAAGCCTTTTCAGCACTTCGGAATATTCATGCAGCATTTCCTAGGAAAGGATTATCTCAAGACTGCCGGCTCTCCATGCTTCCAGGATAACGTTGGGTTTACCCTTGAAGAAAACTGCGGAGATCAGAACATTTGTATCAACTACGATTCGCTTTTTCCGAGCGTACTTCACTTATCGCCTTCTCAACATCTTCAGGAGTCATTCCTGCTTCGTATGCCGCTTCTCGGGCTTTCAGAATCATTTCTTTGAATTCAGAAGAGGAAGGAGGAGTTATTGTTTTCAGAACAACAACATCTCCCTCGCCAATAACAACGAACTTCGTTCCAGTCTTCAGATGAAGTGCATTCCTGATCTCTTCAGGAATTACGATTTGTCCCTTCGATGACATCTTTGTTGTAGCCACCTTGTTCATTTGCATTCCAATCATTTCAAGCCAACCATCTTACCAGTAAGAATGTATCAGCTTGAGATTGAGATGTCAATCTCTTAAGAGTGAACTATCGTTAGGGGTTCAAGAGAATCAGGAAAGGAAGAAGCAAATTTGCATAACTCGCATTCACAAAAGGCTCTGGCAGCTCTAGTTGCATTATAAGCAGCTGACTCAGAGCCTGTGAGGGGAAAGGAGAATGGCCACACAGCCACTTTGGGAAGCGACATACGCGGATATCGAAGCGAAAAGCTCGGTGACCCGAGCCAGGAGATACTTGACCTCATTCCTGAACTCCCCCGGAGGCCAGGGTACTGGACCTCGGCTGCGGTGACGGACGAAATGCCATCCCCCTTGCCCGGGCGGGTTTCGATGTAACCGCACTGGACATTTCCGAAGCAGGGATCACGAAGCTGAACACCCTTGCGAAACGCCAGGGCCTTGTGATCGATACCCGCATCGCCGATATGACCGCGTTTGACTTTGCCGGTGAATACGACCTGATCACCTCGCAAGGTTGTCTCCACTTTGCGGAGCGCAGCCAATGGGAGAGGATGATCCAGCGATTCAAGGCCCACACGGCCCCATCAGGATTCAATGCCATCACAGTGTTCACCGACACCATCCAAGCTCCTCCTGACCTGGCGCCTCTATGTGTCGGGTTGTTTCGCGAAGGCGAGCTGTTCCAGAGATACGCTGAATGGGAAACAGTTCTTCAGAAGAGCTACACATTTCAGGATGAGCATGCCGGAGGGCTCCGGCATACCCATGCGGCAAACAAGCTCGTGGCAAGGAATGTATTATCACAGTCTCTGTAGAAGAGCTGTCTCCGTTACTGAACACCTTCACCGGAAGGGACCAGAGTTCCCCGTTCGCTGCTGATAATGGGGACACCGCTTCCATAGATGGTGTACTCCCCTTCGAACCGGCCGTCATTGATCCATAAAAGGAATCGCCCGCCGGCGAAAAGGCCGCTGTTGAGGTCATACGCCATGTAGTCCTCTGTGTTCTCAACAAGGATCCCGGAGACGGAATCAGGCATTATGGAAACGGTCCTCATGTCTTCGCTGAAGCTTACCTGATATGCCGTACCATTTTCAACGGCTGCATAACCGGTTTCATCAAGACGGTCAAAAGGCACCGGGACATCAGGATGCTCTGAGATCCTGTCCACCTCAAGGGTCAGCTCATTTCCGCAAAGGGGGTTGAGCAAGGAGGCAAAATGGTCAGAAATGCCGCCGAAGAGAGTTGAGAATGTACAGCAGACCATAAGGATACCGGTAAAACAGCTCATGACTGGTTTTCCTTTCCAAAGCCGGGTCTCTGGGAACTGCGCCGCTTACTCTTGTAGATCGCCTGAACGGCCTGTGTTCCATTGAGCCTTGAACATTCCGGGCAGTGCCCTCGGCGGGCAGGAGCGACTCGGACATATTAGGGGAGTTCAAGAAGCGAGACCTGGGCGAAGGACTCAGAACAGGGGAAGGGCCAGAAACATGAAACTATGCAGAAACATTCCAAAGGCGATACTGCTCTGCGCCGCGGCTGTCTCGGTGTCACGGGCCTTCACTGATGAGGAACTCCAGAGGTACGAAAGGCAGTCCACGGTTCAGGGAGACCTGCACACAGCGGACTCCATCATAACCGGGGGTACCTTTGGGCATCTGGATTTCAGGCTCTCGGACTTCCAGGTAGCGTCACTGGACGCAGAGCAGCTGGTGCTTCTCAGGAACTCCATTTTCGCCAGGTACGGATACGTGTTCAGCGATAGCGCACTCACAGAACACTTCATGTCATTTCCCTGGTACACCCCTGCTAAGGACGACGTCTCGGAATACCTTACCCCGGTGGACGAGAGGAACATTCGCCGTGTTCAGTTCTACGAAGAAAGCCTCACGGCAGCCGCCGGGGAAATGCCCGATGAAAGCGACCTGGTGGGTTTCTGGCACGGCAGCGCGGCGGTGGGTTCGGGGTACTCGGAGCGTTTCTTCTTCTTTTCCACGGGGAGGTTCATCCACAGGGGGAACAGCATGGACGGTTCCCGGAGGCTTCTGGAGATCTCCGGGAAATGGAAGCTGCAGGGTTCTCACCTGATCCTGAATGCTGACTCGGTGACATATCTCGAAGGCGGCTTCATAGCGGAGCCCTACGCCTCCTATGGCTCGGAGTTCGTAATAGAGGATGCCGAGGAGACCGGAACTGCCCTTGCTCCCCCGGAAGTGTTCAGGATGCCCATAGGCGATTTCACCGTGAACTACGCCTCTTCCCACCCGGAAGCCGAACTCGACCACCTCACGGTGCCCTTCATGAAAATAGGCACAGGCGATTACTGGAGGATTTGCAGCGATCCCCACGCGGAGCACCTTCACTGAGCCCTGGAAGGGAATAGATTAAAGATGGCCTTCGGTTCCTTCAGGGAGTTTTTGAGTTCCCCCGGATAGCCCGGTTTCCCAACGGGTATTTCATGTTCGATTAAACTCAGTGGACGATTCGGGCGTAAACCGTATGGACCAACCTTGCCGAATCGATCCCTTGCTTGTAGAGCCCCTTTCAACATTCCTCATCAATCAAAGCCTGTTCGGACTCGGCAGCATATCTTTCCCGATGACGAAACAGGGGGCTGTTTGAACGGATGATGTGACGCTTGAAGGTAGAGACTGCGACGCTGCCTGTTCCTGCCATTAGTAATCATTCAGCTCGTCTGCCATGTGTAGAAGGAGTATCGAAGCCGTCATGCAAAATGGCGGCTTCAGCCATTCCTGGAAGACAGCTCATACCCTCTCCAGAGCTTCCATTCTCTCCGCAGTATTCAGTCATAGGCGGAAATAGCACCAAAGACCTGCTTGACAACTGATACTGTACGATACATAGTATGCAACATACAGTGTGTGGCGCACAGCAAAGCATACACACAACAAGTCATCACGGGAGGTGGAAGTGAACACAGGGGATCCGTTATCCGGGTTGCGGTCCGAGCTGAGGCGCGGTGTGCTGGTGCTTGCGGTGCTCTCCCGGCTCCGCGCAGAGCATTACGGTTATTCACTACGCAAAGAACTGGCTGACTGCGGCCTGAACATCGAGGAGAGCACCCTCTACCCCCTGATCCGCCGCCTGGAGAAACAGGGCCTGCTGGAAAGCGAATGGCGTGAGGAAGGCGGACGGCGCAAAAGGTTCTACCGGCTTTCCCCCGTGGGAGAGGCCACCATGGTGCAGCTGCAGAAGGAATGGAAAGATGTCTCCGGCGCCCTTGAGCGCGTCATGGGCTATGAAAGCCGCTGGGAGGATAAGATGGGAATGGTGGAAAGGTATCTGGACAGTCTGGCAGCCCACCTGCCGGAGGAGATGCGCAAAGATGTTAGGGACGAGCTGGAGTCAACGATCCAGGAGCAGATCGAAGACCGGGAGTCACAGCTTGGGAGAAAGCTGAACGGCAATGAGATAGAGGGCATTCTGAAACAGCTGGGTCACCCCATGAGGATTGCGTCGGCTTACCTGCCGGATCAGCACCTCATCGGCCCTGAAGCCTACCCCGCCTACAAGCGGGCGTTGAAGCTGTCCCTGGCATGGGTGCTGGGCATTCGCATCCTCGCAATGCTGCCGTTCTTCATCACAGGCGGCGGTGTTCTCCAGGGGTTTTTCTCAATCACGGGCGCCCTTTTCACATACGCCGTATGGGTGTTCGCTGTGGTAACTGCGGTGTTCTACCTGCTGGAACGCAGCCCCAGATCCCTGGAGGGGCTTTACAAGTGGTCGCCGGAAAAGCTGAAGGAGAAAAAGCCCAATCTCAGGATCAGCCGCCTTGAAACAGGCTTCGAGCTTTTTATCGAGGTAGCCTTCCTCGCCTGGTGGAACGGACTGTGGCACTTCCCCGCCACTATAAACAGCCAGGTTCAGATGCAGATAACCATGAGCCCCCACTGGTCAGCGGTGTTCTGGGCGGTGAACGGTCTGGGTGTGCTTTCGATACTCACAGGCCTTTACAAATACGCTAAGGGCGGCTGGAACAGAACCACCCTCACAGGAGGCATACTGATAGGCCTGGGCGAACTGGCCATCGTATACAGGATACTGAGCTTCGACTCCCTGACAGTTCTCAGCGGGGGAGGGCAGGATCCAGCCACGATGGACACCCTTGCCCGGGTGGCGGAGGTGTTCGCCCGTTCCGTGGTCTGGGTGATAGCCGCAGTCATCGTTCTTGAAATGGCGGGTTCGGTAAGGAAGCTTATTCGGCTGCGCAAATCACGCTTAATGGCATGATGCCCCGGGCTTTCAGGAGAACCCTGCTAGCCTGGTCAGTCTGCCGGAACAAGCACCCAGCCAGTTGGAAGCGCAAATCAGCTCACAGCATAAGAGTTTGTTTCCGGCCTGACCCGCGCCGGTCGCATCCACCACAGGCATGGCATTCAACGAACTTTCAAGCTGTTCTTCAACCCGCTTTGGTACAAATTGTTTCATGACATGAAATGATCTGCACCACAAGGATGCCGTCGAGACATTCCAGCTGCGTCCAGCCTGCTTGACCGGTCCCCTCCCTCGGGTATTCAATCAGAAGCAGCAGAACTGAACTGGAACCAACCTCCATACCGGACATACCCATCTGACCATCCGATCCAGTTTTCAGCCCACAGTTCAAGTGAAGGAACAGGAAGGAACAGAAAAAGCGGGGGAGACCCCGCAGCGACAGATCAGGGGAAGGAGCATCATGGCTAAACTCTCAAACAGGATCATCTGTCTCTGCGCTCTGCCGGCACTGCTGGCAAATACGGCAATGGCCGCGGAGGAGTGGAACGTTGCCACAGGGGGCGACCCCGCCAGGCACGGCTACTGCTCGGCCCTGGGGCCCGAGGACGATACACTGCTGTGGCAGGGAGGCGCACAGGCGGTAATAGGTTGGCAACCTGTGACCGACGGTGACATCATGGTGGTTGCCCGGTGCTTCAACATAAACGATGTGCTGCACGGAACACTGATCTACGCCTACGATATCCACACCGGCCAGGAGCTCTGGTCCGCCGACCTGCCGGTGGACTTCCCGGGCACCGACTGGCGCAACCATGTATCCGCCATCAGGAACGGTGTGGTCTACGCCTCAAGGGCGGGGAACACCAACGCCTCCTACATGTACGCCCTGGACGCCACCGACGGCTCCCAGCTCTGGAAGTCCGAGGATCTGGTGGACGAGGCCAGCACCGAGGGTGTAACCTTTGCCCCGGACGGCGACCTCATAGCGGGCAACTTCAACACGATAATGCGCATTAACGCCGAAGACGGCAGCACCCAATGGACCGCCGGCAGGAACTCTCCCACAAGCAACGGCTCCATGGTGGCGGTTTACGGGGGCAAGGCCTACGGCTGGGCCGCGGGAGCACAAGGCCCCACGATACAGGTGTTCGACCTGGACACCGGCGACTTCCTCTACGAGAGTCCGGCCACATATCCGGGTTATGTACAGCAGGTGGCTCCCTTCGTGGGCCTCGACGGCACCGTTTACGCCCCCCGCACACAGAACAACCCCTCAACGGACTACCTCATCGCATACGAAGACACCGGAACCTCCCTTGTGAAGAAGTGGGAGTCCGAGCTGGGTTATGTGCCCTTCTCCTCATTCTCCGTGGGCCAGGACGGCAGCGTCTACAGCTACAGCAGGACCGGCGAGATAATACGCCTGGACCCCGAAGACGGCAGCATAGAAAACACATCCATCAACATCCAGGCAGGCATCAGCACATACATGGCCGCCGACGGCGCGGGAAGGCTGTTCGCAGCCTCGGAGAACACCATCTACTCCTTCAACCCGGACCTCTCCATCCGCTGGCAGGCAGCAGTCTCCAACCCCAGCGCACCGGCCATAGCCTGGGACGGCACCCTGATAGTCTGCGGCACCGGAACGGACATCAGGGCATATGAAGGTGCAAGCACCGGCATAACCAACCCCCAGTGGAACGACAGTGGGACCATCCGCCTCGCGGCGAACCCCGTTACCACGGAAGCGCAGCTCACATACCAGATACACACGGCGGCAACGGCCAGCATCAGCATATACGACTCCACCGGCAGGCGAATGGACTCCATCAACCCGGGGAACCCCGGTGAGGGAAGCCACTCAATCCAGCTGGACACCTCCCGCTACCCCGCGGGCATCTACATGGTGGAACTGAGGATTGAAGGCGAACCAGCGGCAACCACACGAATGGCCGTTGTGAGGTAGGAATAACGTTCCAGCAGTAGGCACAGTGAAAGGAGCAATAGGGAAATCGAAAAACATGAACAGCGTGGGGAAGGAAGGCTGGAAGTGAAAACACTGTTCTGCGCGTTGCTGCTCATGGCACAGGTATCAACAGCCTACGAGATCCCGGGGCAGATCCCGGATAAGAGATGGCTCATGTCCATTGAAGCCGGCATCGGAATCGGTTTCATGGACCATACCCTGGAGGAGGGTCTTCGGGAGGAATGGTTCGATGTGGATACCCTCCGTGATTCCAGCGAGCAGGACGGAATGGGCTACCGCATTGCCTTCGGAAGGAGACTCTCAGAGGATACGGACCTGATGCTCTACGGAGGCGGGGGAGTGGTGTTCCCCGGGTCTTCTTTGATAACCACGGCCCCTTCATTCCCCCGGAGCTTACCTACATGCTGAACGAGAAGCAGCTGGGGCTTGAGTTCCGCTACGATATTGTGGGAATAGGCGCAGGGATCAGTTTCTACGACGGAACGGTAAAACTGCACCCCGACGACCGGGAAGGCTATGAACCAGGCGAAGAATGGGAGGAAGACATGGCAAACACCATGGGATTCCACCTGATAGCAGGAGCATCTACCCCCACCGAGACAACCAGCATCACCACGAGCTTCACCATCATCTACAGGGATATTCCCCTGGACTTTCCAGCCACACCCACGGGAGTAGACCCTGAAGTCTTCCACAGAACCCACATAGAGGCAAGAGGAGGAGTAAAGCTGGATCTGGAGCTGTTCTGACAGAAGCACCCGGCGCTGAAGTTCCGCACCAGGGTTGTTCTGCCCGCCTTCCACGAGCCGTTTACAGCCGTCACGGAATGAATCCTCTCCGGTACAACTTGCTTCTTGGCGTGAAACAAATCGTCAGTTCCGGTGTTCCATCATCATCTTTACGATATGCTGCAATCCAAACTGGTTCGCTCAAAGTAACCGGAATGCCCCGCTATCTGGAGTAGATAACCCTGCCGTTGAAAATGGTCATTACCACTTCAGTGTCTTTGGGTGACTTGTCTCTCTTCGAGAACACATCCTCGTTAAGAACTATCAGGTCAGCCTTTTTACCCACCTCTATGGTTCCTGTAACATCCTCCAGGAAGTTCTGGTACGCTCCGCCGTATGTATGGTATTCAATGGCCGACTTCAGATCTATGTGCTCATTGTATTCATAGGGGTTGTCAACTTCCTCCATCAGCTCATACTCATCGATGGAGTCGTTCTTCATCCTGCTTCGGATCACCGCGGTTCCAATGGCCTTGAACGGGTCCATTGAGCTGGAAACGGTTCCCCAGGGCCAGTCGGACCCGAAGGCGATGTTTACTCCGGCCTTCTTGAAGTCTCCCAGCAGGTATCTCTCGTTGGCCCGTTTCTTTGCCAGCATCGGTACCGTTTCCTGGTAGTAGTCGCTGTCCATGTAGTACCGTGAAGGCTGTATGCTTGCCACCAGCCCCAGTTCAGCGAACCTCTTTATGTCAGAGGGGTCCACCAGTTCAAGGTGGGCCAGGGTGTGCCGCAGCTCTTTGCCTCCGGCATACTCCAGCCCGTCAAGGGTGTTCCTGGTTGCCCCGTCTGAAATGGAGTGCACGTGTATCTGAAACCCCTGTTTCCGCAGCTCAAGGGCGGTTTCCTTGAAGTTCTCAAGCTCCCACACGGGCTTGCCCCTGTAACCCTTCCTGTCTTCGTAGGGCTTCAGCAGGAATCCGGTGTGCCCTTCTATGGTTCCGTCCATGAAGACCTTGGCCACGCTCAAATGCACATTTTCACTCTGGTACTTCTTCCTTGCCGCAACCAGTTCAGGCACCTGCTTCACACCGGCATCCGGTGTGCACAACTGGCTCAGCCTCATTCTAACGGTGAGTTCACCGGCCTTGTCCATTTCCATGGCGGCACAGAACCCCGGCTCCTGACTGGAGTTAAGGATACCCGCGTCGAAGAGAGAGGTAATACCACCCGCCGCAGCCCGTTTCATGTAGGTTCGCAGGGCATTCTTCCACTGCTCTTTCCCTGGCTGGGGCAGCTTCATGGTAACCATGCGTATGGTGAGCATCTCCCTCAGGCAGCCATGGGGTTCATCCGACCCCGGCTCACTCTCTATGCGCCCACCGGTGGGGTCGCTGGTGTTCCTGTTGATCCCTGCGATCTCAAGGGCCTTTGAGTTAACCCAGGCGGAATGGTAGTCCACCGAAAGGAAAATGGCCGGTCTGTCCGGTACCAGCCTGTCAAGATCTTTCCTGGAAGGCCCGATGGACTCAAAGGGCATATGACACCACCCGAACCCCAGAATGGACTCCTTCTCCCCATGCTCATCGGTGTATTCCCTTATCAACCTGAAGTAATCCGATTTTGTCTGCCCCGAAGTAAGCAGACATGAGTTCATCAGCCTGCCTCCCATGAAGGCATGGCAATGCCCGTCGAAGAACCCGGGCAGCACCGAGTTGCCCCCGCAGTCAATGAATGCAGTGTTCTTCCCTGTAAATGACCTGCTGCCAGCCTCCGACCCTATGTAAACGATCCTGCCGGAACGAACAGCTAAACACCCAGCAAGGGATACATTCCCAGGCGTAAAGAACACTCCATTGTAAAGAACAGCGTCGGCCTTTTCCCCTTCAAGCATCAAAGCTCCTTCCCGAGAAAAACGAAACGGAGGAAAGAAAACATCCATCCAGCCAAAATTCAGAATAGCAAGGCCCCACCCTGAGGTCAACCGAACTACTCGAACCACCCGATCAAAGCCTCAAGACACACGCCCCAGAAAAAGCCGAACCAGCCGAACCAGAAGCCGAAAAGGAAACAGAACACAAACAAGAAGAAGGCGGAAGAACTCCACACAGAACTCAAGATATGAGTTCCCCAGATAAAACCGACCCATAGGACACCTCCGGAGCAGAGCACTAACCACCTCCTCCGAAATGCCCGGCAGACTAAAGAAAGAAGGAAAGAAGAAAGAAAGGAACAAGAGAACAGGAAGAAGAACCTAAGACCCAGACCGACGCAGCCTGGAGTATTCAATCTCCAGCTCTATCCACCTGTTCACAAGCGACCTGAACTCCCGATAATTCTCCACCTCCTCCCGCACCTGATCAATGTCATCCTCACGCACATACAGGGTGTGGCCCACTCCCTGGAAAGTGTAACTCAGGTAATGGTACCCATTCCCGCGAGAGCGCTTCTGCAGGGTCACTGAACCAGGGTGCATTCTCCCCAGCCCAACAAGCGCTTCCTTTACAGCACCGATCTGCTCCTGATAGTACGCATCCTCTTTCATGAATAAATCATAGTAATGAAACAACACGAAAGCAACCCCCCAGATAGCGCAAAGGAAGTCATTGTGCTATAAATCTGGAAAGGAAGCAGGTAACCTTGCCCGAGAGCAAAAAAACAAAAAGAGCAGCCCACATCGTTGCGGGAATACTCTCCTACGATGCCCGGGTAAAATCTTACATTGCCATGCTCACCAAAGCCGGCTGGAGCGTGGATGTTATCTGCTATCGGGAGATAGACAAACCACTGGAAGAAGCAAACGACCAGGTAAGGATATTCAGGGTATCAGACAAGTACCAGGGGAAAAGCGTTCTGCTTTATCTCAACGCCTACCGGAGATTCTACTCAAGGGCAAAGAAACTGCTCAAACGCCTCCATGCTGAAGAGCCATATGTCTTCCCAATACACCGACCTAGTTTGAAGAGAGGTGCCCAAGGTCACGCACAGTGAACGATGGGAATCTCATTTGTAGAAAGTAGTATTAACTGAATGCTTCACAAGTCTTCTCGTGCTCACAATGTTGCTTGTCATTGACGTATGGATCAAGCGTTTCTTATTAATGTTTCTGAGTGAAGGGTATCCTTTCTCTTCCTTTTTATCTGTATACCTGTGATATTGGCAAGGACGATGATAGCAATGAAAAAAGTGGCTCTAAATGAAACAATAAAGGAAATAATCCATGAGTGAATCTCGCAAAATAGTCATTCTCATGCCAAATTTCTATGAACAGATTATAGGCGGAGCCGAATATCAAGCCTACCTCTTTGGTGTTGCATGTAAGCAACGCTATGATGAAGTGCATTTTATGTATATCTCAAATAAAAAACCAGAAGAAAGTGAAAATGGCTTTATATTAACAACGATAAAACCATATAAAATATCAAAAAAATTTGGTGGATTTTGGTTTGTCTATTTCTTTAAAGTACTGTCATTGCTAAAAAGAATAAGTCCCAATGTTATTTACGTTAGAGGTGGGTGGTCATTATGTGCTGTTTCTGCTTATTATGCACGAAAGTCTTCAGCCATTTCGGTATGGCATGTCGCATCTGATTCTGACTTGAAACCTCCTACAATTAAACACATTGTACGCCGGCCTTTAGATCTTATCGAAAAAAAGGGGATTAAATACGCTATTAAAAATTCAACTATAGTGATCGCTCAGACATTGAGACAGGCTAAAACACTCCTTGAGAGGTTCGGCAGAAAGGCAGTTGTAGTACCCAACTTCCATCCAATTCCCTATTCCAACAAGAAGAAAGCTGGAATGCTTGAAGTATTGTGGATCGCCAATTTCAAACCTCTCAAGCGACCCGACTTGTTCGTCACTCTTGCTCAAGACCTTAGCGACATAAAAAAATGTTACATTCGTTATGGTTGGAAGAAGTGGCTCAGGAGCATACTCAAAATCGATATTGGCCATGATAGAGAAATTGAATAACCTAGAATTTACTGGTGAGTTACCTCTTGAGGAAGTCAACAAAAGATTAGAAGAGGCAGACCTTTTCATTAACACAAGCGACTACGAAGGTATGCCAAACACCTTCATTCAGGCTTGGATGAGACAAGTGCCTGTTCTCAGTCTCACAGTTGACCCTGATGGTCTTTTGCAAAAGGAAGGTTTAGGTTTCCGTGCAGGAAGCTATGAGAGACTTGTAGCACTCACAAGGCAACTTTTGCTCGACGAGGAAAAGAGAAAACGGATCGGTGAGAAAGCAAGGTTGTTTGCCATTGAGCAATTCTCAGAGGAATCTGTTCTACCAAGGATGCTTGATACTATTGAGCATATCAAAGGAGAAAAGTGAAATTCTGGTTTGACGCCGACAATGCGCCGCATGTGTTGGTGATGGGTCCTATAGCAGAAGAGCTAACACGTAAAGGTCATGAAGTGCTCTTCACGGCTAGAGATAGATCACGGACTTGCGAGCTACTCGATCTTCATGGCATCCCTTACATCAGCACCAGAACGGAGAGGCCATCTAAACACACCTTTGTCAAGATACTCTGGATACTTCAAAGGACTCTTGAACTGGCCAAGAAGGCAAGACATTGGGAGATTGACCTTTCTTTCGGTCACGGCTCCAGGTCACTGCCCATTGCATCCTCTATGGTCAGAGTACCCTCCGTAACAATGTATGACTACGAATGGGTCAATCCTGGAATATTCAATAAGTTCTGCAAGGCTATTATACTGCCAAAGTGTATTTCTGATGAACGAATCGCCGAAGCAAGTATCGACAGAAAAAGGGTCATTAGGTTTAATGGCTATAAAGAGGAACTCTACCTTTCCAGAAGCACTCCTGACCAAGGCCTTTCAAGATCGATTGGGCTTAGAGAGGATTCCCTGAAAGTTCTTCTTAGACCACCAGCTTCAGATGCACACTATCACAATAGCAAGGCTGACATTCTTCTTGAGATACTTGTGACACGGCTTCTCGAAGATCATCGGGTCCAGATAGTCTGGATTCCCAGGGACTCCACGCCTGAAGCTCTTAGCCGCAAGCTGGAGAGTCATTCCGGCAGAGTGTTCAGGCTTAATCGATTCTGCGATGGCCCTTCATTGATAAGGGAGATGGATCTTGTGATCGGGGGTGGCGGGACCATGACAAGAGAAGCGGCTATTCTTGGCGTCCGATCAATATCATTTTTCATGGGTCACCAGGGAAGCGTGGACGATTCGTTAGTCGAGGCTGGCAGGCTGGAGCTTATACGAGAAGAGGGTGATGCCAATAAATTTAGAATTTGTCCAGATAAAGGTGATGTCATTCCGGTGAAGATTCGGTCTGAACTGGCGCAAGAAATAGCGGGAATGCTTTGCATGGTGGCTGAACAAGGTCTCTGAAGGAGTTTGCATGAGGGTTCTGATTGTGACTCCCGACATAACCAAGAAGGCTGGTGTATCTAACTACTACAGGATACTGAGGAAGCATTTTCCGGAAAACGTGGTATACTTCACAGCCTGCAGAAGAGCTAAAGAGTCACCTGTTAACGCAGTAGTGAGAATACTCAAGGATTACTGGAGTTTCTTCAGAAAAATAGGCAGTTATGAACTGGTTCATCTGAACCCATCTTTTGATCTCAAGTCGGTTTACAGGGATATGTTCTTTTGCTTCATAACACTTCTAAAAAGGAGGAAGCTTGTAGTTACCTTTCATGGCTGGAAAACCTCATTTGAGAAGAGGCTGAACCCGCTGGGAAGCTTCCTTTTCAGAAAGAGTTTCTGCAAAGCTGATTCAGTGATCGTACTCCAGAGTCATGGTTGTGAGTACCTAACCAAAACTGGTTTTTCCAAGAGTTGCTACCTTCTCCCGACTGCGGTTCCGGACGATGTTTTCGCCATCAATGGTTCAATATCCAGAAGAACTGATCATGGTCTGGAAAAACACATCCTCTTTCTGTCCAGGATCGAGAAGAGCAAGGGAATATTTGATGCACTGCAGGTATTCAGGCTGATCCAGAAAGAAGTTCCTGAAGTATTCCTGACTGTTGCAGGTGATGGATCACAGCTTGAAACGGTTCGCTCCATGGTGGAATCAGAGAATATCGTTGGTGTAACCTTCACCGGATGGCTGGAGCAGGAAGAGAAATTCAGGGCCTACTTGGAAGCGGACCTTTATCTGTTTACTTCACTCTCCGAGGGATTCCCCACAACGGTGGTGGAAGCTATGGCTTGCGGTCTTCCGGTTGTTACCACCAGCGTTGGTGGACTTAGGGACATCTTTGCACCGGGCGAAATGGGTTATATGCACCAGATCGGCGATCACCAAAGTCTTGCGAAAAGCGCTGTGACTTTACTTAGAGACGACCAGTTTCGGAAGAGAATATCCGATTCTAACAGGAGGTATGCATTTGCGAACTTCAGAAGCTCCGCACTGTGTGAAAGAATTCTGGGTGTTTACGATGGATTAGAGAAGCAATGAGCAGAATCCTTGATCATGTGATAAAAAACGATCTGTGTATGGCCTGTGGAGCTTGTGGTCATGTTTGCCCTTCAGGAACCATTGGCTATTCACTAAAAGCATCTGGTGATACCTACAGCGCTTTCATCATCGATGAGCTGTCTTGTACCGATTGCGGCTTATGCTACCATGTTTGCCCCGCAGCATCACCCCAGACCGAACTCAATGAAGATCCTCTTAATTACTATACTGGTTACTCAAAACTGCCCGAGATTAGGCATGACGGAGCCTCAGGGGGGGTTGTTACTCAAATACTTATTTCGGCGTTTGACAGGGGTGAGATAACCCATGCAGCTGTGGTAAGGTCCCGATCGGATGATCCTTTCGATAATGAGTACTATCTTGCTTCAAATATTGCTGCGCTGAAGTCTTCTCAGGGTTCTTTGTATTCTCCGGTTGATAACTCAAGCCTGTATTCCTTGATTACTGCAGCCCCCATGGAATCGAGAATTGCTATGGTGGGGTTGCCTTGTACTCTTACAGGACTTAACAATGTAATTCAAATTGAACGAGAAATGAACGATAAAATAGCCCTTCGTATAGGACTTATATGTGGTAGAATGCCTGATAATAGGGCCACTGATCTGATGCTACAGATGCAAGGGATTTCACGGAATAAGGTTGTATCCCTAAAGTACCGGGGAGAAGGGTGGCCTGGTTTCATACAAATAGAGAAAACCGATGGCACTGTTTCTCGAATACCATATAGGTCTACTATGGGAATGAAAACCATTCTCTCCTCAAATGTCTTTCTTCCTAAGGGTTGTTATTTTTGCGGTGATGCACTTGCATCAGGCGCTGACATTACTGCCGGTGATGCCTGGATTGAGAAGCTGAAAGGTGCCTCAAAGGGTTGGTCAGCAATTATTGTGAGAAGCGAAACTGGAGCCAAGATTCTTAAAACAGCATCTAACGAGCTGGTAATTAAACAGATATCCAGTCAGGATGTTAATTCTGGGCAGAAAAGAATGCTCAGATCAAAGGGGATAGGCTATCTGCACAGGATATACCTCTACAGGATTCTAAACAAGGCATATAGAGCAGCCACCAATAAGCCCAGCTTTGCATTGCATCCTGTACGATTCCTTTCGGAGATCCTGTATATGCCTGTATATTTGAGTAGTCGTTTCTTTGGCCGGTTTCTGAAGGGGCGCTGGCTGTTCGTACTTGTGTACTTCAACAAATTACTATCGCGAATCTGGCGATGAGCATGACGGGTAGGGGATAGTGAGAGTTTACATAGCTGGTCATTATAGCCGTAATAAGGGAAATGTCACCCTGCTCTATGTTATGGTCAGTCTTCTTGAAAAGATACCTGGGATAACTGAATTGGTCATCTCATCTTTTGAGCCTGCTAACACAAGGAAGATTTATAGTTGGCCCTGTGTGGAGTGGCCCTTCAATTTTAGGAGTACTACTGATGCGAAGGGTATCCATAAGATACTGGAAGGTATGTGGATGCTCCTGAAAGGCTCAGGACTGGCACTTCTTGCCATTCTGGTCAAAATGCGACTCATGAGCAGAAAGACATGCTACAATCTCAGCAGTTCTCTGAAAGCTATTGGAACCTCCGACCTTTTGATATCCCCAGGTGGTCACATGTTCACCAACTACAATCACTTTCCAGGAATAACAGCTCACTTTTTCCCTTGCTTTCTTGCTTATCACCTCGGTGTAGAGTTTATGATAATGTCTCAGACAATAGGTCCCTTCTTCGGCCGCTGGAAATATCCCAGCGTACAAATGACGAAGTACCTTCTCAGAAGAGCTAGTTATGTGGCAGTGAGAGACAGCAACAGCCTAGAGACTCTTAAGGAACTCGGCGAGAGGCCAAAACAGCTTGAGAAATCAAACGAAACTGTTCTGCTGTTCCCATACGAGAGGTCTTCCGACACCACTGATGCAAAAAAAGCCCATGATGAGTTTCGTGTGGGTTTTACCTTTCATCATATCTACTATAAGCGCTGGATGTCTGATTCTGACTACATTGAGAGAATGGTTAAGTTCATTGATTTGATAAACCAGGATAATCTCATGGAGATTGATTTTATCGTTATGGATCAGTCAGCAGGAGGCAAGGGGGACAAGTCAATCCTTGAACTCATTCACGCAGCTGTGAAGCATCCCGATCGGATCAGGCTTGTTGATCTTGATATGGACCCAAGGGAGATCATCAGGTATTACGATTCCTTGGATGCACTGGTTGCCACAAAAACTCACTCTGTGGTTTACGGCTTGCGTTGCGCAGTGCCCACCTTGGGAATCGCTTATGAAAGAAAGACAGAGGATTTCATGAGGGACTTCCATCAGAGCGAATACTGTATAAGACTCAGTGAGTTTGATCCTTATGTTGCAGCCAGGAGGATGAGTTCAATCATTGAGAACCGCGAAGAAATTACTAATGTGCTCCATGCTAGGCTTGAGGTTCTTCAGGCTGAGGCATTGAAGCCTTATCGATATTTAGAGCAAAAGCTCTCTGGGCTTTCAAGTTGACCCGCAAACTGAGCCCTTCGCTGGATCGTTCCAGCATTGAGTCCATTGTCGAAACCCTGATTACGATACTCAAAGATGGTAACTATTACGGTTACGATCCTGCAGATCTGATGAATACTGAGTATAAGTTCATCAGGAGTCTTCCTTCCTTCATGCTTAGATTTCTCACTCAACTGAACTTCTATTCACCTTTGAATCTCCGGAAGATACTTAAGGTGAGACCAGGCAGGAATACTACAGCGATGGCTCTGTTGACAGGCATTTCCGTAAGGATGCATCGACTCACGGGGAAACCTATTCATCTCTCGGATGCCCTGTTTACAGGAGATTGGCTGCTTGAAAAGGCAGCTGAAACCGGTCCCGGTTCCATCGGATGGACTAGAGAGATAGAATACCAGTCTAGCAGGAGCACAAGGCATACTTCTGTGAGGACCCTTACTTTTATAAATTCCCTGGCTATCAAAGCTCTTGTTGAGCTTTATAGGGAAACCGGTAAGCCGGAATACCTTGATGCCGCTAGTAAAGCAGGTCGTCATCTTGTTGAAGTTACTCCCAGAATTGTCTATCCCTACGGAGTCTGTCTCAGCTACACCGACGAGGAAAAGCACGAAATTCTTAATGCTTCTATACTTGCTGGTGGCGCACTCAGCTTTCTGTGCAGCTTTAAGCCATCTGACCGTGCGCGAGACCTGTCTCTCGATATACTCAGATATGCTATTCATGTACAGAATGCTGACGGCTCATGGCATTACAGCAGGAAGTTCGGTAAACCATTCAAGAGGCAGTTCGACTTTCACCAGTGCTACGTAATTGAAGGAATATCTGATTACGAGGGTCTCTCTGGGGACATTTCCAACTCGGCGAAGGATGCAGTTCAAAAAGGTCTGGATTTCTACGTCTCAACTCTTCTTGACCACAAAATGAGACCATATTGGCGTTATCCTAAGAAGTATCCGATAGATATTCATAACGTATCCCATGGGCTTTCTTTGTTGATTAGGCACAGAAGAGATCTTCAGGAGTCATCGCGAATGATAAAGGGTATTCTTGGTATTCTTATTAACGACTTTTACTCTCCTTTCTCTGGTCGCTTCTACTACCAGCGGTATCCTCACTTGACAGTAAGACACCAGTTCATAAGATGGAATGACTGTTGGTCTCTTGTCTCTCTTTGCGATTTGCTAGAGGCAATGGAACTGGGGGATTTGGTATGAGCTGTTTGAGCGATTCGAAAACTGTAGCTTCCAGTACAGGAAAACCAGTGTTGTTCTGGTATGCTCACCGTTTGTTCGATACCTCCGTTGACAGCGCAACCTGGATCGAAATGCTGAAAGAACTCAATACCGAGTATGACACAATCTTTTTCTCCTTGTGGAAAAAAAGAACCTGCGGTCTTCGAGTACATTCCAGGTAAGCAAGTTAGATACATGCCGCAGATGGGTAAGGGAATGATTCAGAAGGTTAGCCGGGAATACTTTCCCCTCTTCAGGTTAGGAACTACGATTGCGAAGACTGCTCCCAAAATCATTATGGTCAACTCCCTTAAGATGCCAGTGCTTAGAGCTATTGGTAGATCTGGAGCAAGGCTTGATTGTCCTATTGTTCTTGATGTAAGGACTCTCCCAACTTCCGGAAGTCACAGGAAAGCCTGGATTCATTTTGAGAAAAGCTTACAGTATGCTGCAAGCCAATATAGTGGTATTACCTATATCACTGAGAGGATGTTCGAGTACTGCAGCGAACGTTTCTCTCTTCCAGAACACCGCCATGCTTTCTGGAGCTCTGCGGTGAATACAGATCTATTTAAACCTGAAAAGAGAGAGGAAGACGGCTTCTTCCGTATGATTTACCATGGAGGTATATTGTCTGTATGCCGGGGTCTTGATAGGCTAGTGGAAGCAATGGCATATCTCAGGGACCTTCCCATAAAACTCACTCTTGTCACTTCACTAAGGGAGAGTGCAATACTTTCACTCAGGCGAGATTTGGGTTTAATGGATGTAATTGAACTTGTAGATACAATCCCCCACTCTGAGATTCCTAGGATGATAAACCGTCATGATATTGGTGTCATTCCCCTTCCAAGTAACATTGCCTGGAATACCAGTTCTCCTTTAAAACTGTTCGAGTATCTTTCCTGTGGAAAGCCCGTTGTTGTAACTGATATTCCTGCCCATTCCGATCTGTTGCGGAAAAAAAAGTTTGCCTTTTTTGCAGATGACTCTACTCCTGAGTCAATTGCATATGCTGTCAGAGCGGTCTACGAGGGACGTGATCTTCTTCCAGAGCTATCAAGAGCTGCAAGGCATTTCGCTGAAAGCCGTTGCACCTGGAGAGCCCAAGCAGGTCGTCTAAGAGCTTTTCTCCAAGAGGTTCGGAAATGAAGGTTTACATTTATAGGAATCTGACAGATAGCATTCTTGAGAAGAAGTGGAAAGAGTTCGAGAAAGCTAACGATCTTTTCCCCCAGCAGAAGTACTGCTGGCACTTCGCCTGGAACAGCTTCTATAACGGAAACTCACCAGTTTATGTGATTACCGTTGAGGAGAATAGCAAAATCTTGGCTATAGCTCCAATGCGTATTTCAAGGGAGTACGGCATAAGAACAATAAGGTCAATACCTTACAGCATGTCGGACAGGTATCAGATCTGTGTTGCTGAAAACGAGGATACCGGTTTCATGCTTGACCTCATTCTTACCGAGATAGAATCAATGAAGGAGTGGGACTGGGTCAGAATAGACAAGGTTTATCGGTCGGATCCTCTGTTTGACTTGCTCCTTGAGCGGAAGTTCCTTAACAGAATGATATCAGGAAGTGTTTCGACAATCTTCCCCGAAGTTGAAAACTGGAACGGATTCATCGCAACCCTATCAAGAAACTTTCGAAGGAAGATAAAGAAGAACATTAATCGCTCTGAACGAAATCATCAGGTTGATTTCCGCTTCCTTTCAAGAGCTGAACTTCAAGAATCAATAGATGATCTTTTCGCCGTTCACGTAACTCGATGGACCCATAGCAGGAAACCTTCCCGAACAATGGCAGAATACTCATGCTGGAAGGAAGCGATTCTGGCAATGAATACCAGCGTTGGCTTCGTCCTTTCATTTGATGGCAGAATAGCCGCATACAGGATAGGCTTCATCCACCAGGGCTTCTACTACGACTGGAACACCGGTTTTCTTCCTGAGTATGTTGATGAAAGTGTTGGCTTCTCCTCAATGGTGAGAACGGTCAGATGGCTAATAGATAATGGAAACAAGGGAATAAACTTTCTCGCAGGTGTTTACCCTTGGAAGCTCGAGTGGTCTGATCCCTCCATGGTTAATGAGATTCATACCTTCACTTCAAATAGAAGAACTTTAGCGTCAATGTACGCGAATATTGTCTTTCATCACACACAACCTAGGTTAAAAGCACTATACATATATTTTATGAGGTGGGAATTCCTTCGATATATTTCTAGGATCTTTTATAGAATGAAAGGAAGGAATGGGTAGATTACTTAACAGGCTCAGACAGTATGGAATAACTTACACTCTAAAAAAGACCATTCGTATTGCCGTGAAACCATTCTTCTTTGAGAACAGGTTCTTAGTATTCGCAAGGCTTCAAGAAAGAAGAAATGAACTTCAAGAGGATTTAAGGATCGTGAATTCCTTTGAGGACCTTAAAAAAGTGCTTGCTTCAAGTGTCGCGGACAAGTTTGCTATAGGAGTACTTAAAGAACAAACCAACTTTAACAATGAAATTGTAATACTATATATGGATTCCAACTGGATTGCCGGTCATGCACATGTTCAGACAGAAGGCAAGTATAAATTCGGCAGATGCAGTTACCTGACCATTCCCGAGAGCATATGTGATGAAGAACCTGTATGTTGCACCAGATTTTCGGGGCAGGGGAATAGGAACTAAGCTGAATCGTGGTAGACTGAGCGTTACTCCTCCAGATGTAATTCCTTTCGGATTCATTATCTGCGGTAACCGATATGCTATACGTAACTGGAAGAAAGCAGGTATGGAGCTTGTGGGTGAAGTTCGCGAACGTTTCATCCTTGGGAGAAGGAGAGTTCTTGGAAAGAGTTTTACTAATCACCCAGTCGTTGTTTCCATGATCGAGCAAGCACGATGTTCCGCAAGAGAGCATTAGTAGGAAAGAGTTGCTATTGAACGATGGACTTTGTCTACTAGCAGCAAAAATACTGATGAGATTTCGCCCACGAGGGCTAATAACCATCATCAATTACCACCAACCCCATAGAGATACCTTTGAAGCTCACATGCGTGAATTAGCTAAGTGGTACCAGTTTGCTTCAATTGATTTCACAAAGAGTTATGGTTCTTCGAGACATCCTTTAGTTGTAACTCTTGATGACGGTTATATGAGTAACTATCAGCTTATGAAGACCATATCCAAATATGTTATTCCTGCGGTCATATATGTTGTTGCTGGTTTAGTTGATACAAATCGGAGATTCTGGTTCGACATGTTGCCTCATAATTCAATTGCCATGAGAGAACTAAAGACAGCAATTGACGCCGATAGGATAAGTATCCTCAAGAAGAGATATGGTTATACTCACGAGATGGAGTTTGATAGAAGAACGGTACTTAATTCCTCTGAAATTCGAGACATGCAAAAGGTCGGCTGCACCATTGCTTCACATTCTCTTACTCATCCTATTTTCACTCGGTGCCCTGAAGATAAGATCCAGCATGAGCTTCGTGGGTCAAGGGAGCTTCTTTCTCGTATTCTTGGGAAGTCGATTAATGATTTCGCTTATCCAGCTGGGTACTGGGGGAAGGAGATATCAGAATCAACAATGGATGCTGGGTATTCCTCTTCTCGGACAACACAGCCAGGTAGGTACCGACATGGTGATAATGTCTTTGGCCTTCCCTGTTTTGGAATTGCTGACGATGCCGGTCCTGGTAAAGCCCTGCTGCAGGCTAGCGGTCTCTGGGGGAAATATCGGCGGATCCTTAAGTCAGTAGTTACTTCAAGATGATTAATCCAATCCTGATATTTGCCATCATGGTTATCGGGATTGTTGGCGTTGTGAAACCCAAGTGGGTCTTCAGAATTTGTATACTATTATCTCTGGTGCAGTTAGGCTGGCTGACCAGATATGATGAAGGCAGCGAGTATTTAAACAGAGTATCCCTATTTCTCTCCCTATCTTCACTAGTGATTATTTTTATGCACAATTCAATTGGGCGAATTAGAATCCTCAAATCTGATACAGTTTCAAAAGGGCTTCTCTTTTCGATGTTACTACTCCTTGCACATGCAGTAATTACATCGGTAATCTACAGCGAAAGTATTATTCTTAGTTTGTATAGTTATAGATATACACTATTGCTTCCAATAATATATTTCTATACATTGTACTATGACAAATGGATCTACAATACAGGAATAATAAAACTCATTATTGGATTCGCCTACTTACAGATACCATTTGCAGTAGCTAAGTACTTTATTGCGGGTGGAGGTGAATTGAATACACTTGACTCCGTCACTGGAACATTTACTGCATATGGATCTCTTGTGGCATGTCAAGTAAGTGCAATAGCAATTATTACATACAATTTAGTCGTGGGCAAAAAGGCAGTATTTCGGGTAAATCACACAATTGCTGTATTACTACTACTGGTTCCTCTTGTATTGTCAAAGTCCCGACTTGCCAGTCTGTTTGTTATGATTGCTGTCGGATTGGGCCTACTTATACCGCTAATGCGAATTAGTAGCAGGAGAGTTAGTGTGAGAAGGGTAATGTATGTCCTTTGCCTATCAGTCCTTATTTCTGCAATCCTTTACAAATACTTCTGGGTGGAACAGGATTATGATTTGGAACAGCATTCAAGTTCAGAATATGTATGGGATTACCTAACTCGTCAGGGTTCAGATAACGGAAACACTACAGGCATTAGTATGGGAAGGATTCAATCAATTATCACTGCATCCAAGTTGGTTTCTGAATCACCAGTAGCTTCCTTTTTGGTTTTTCACCTGCCTCTGCGATAGACGCGAGGTTTTTAGGAGCACACGGAAGATATTATCAATCCAGCGGAGCACTTGATGGGCTTGGTAGAACTCAATATTCAAGAATGATCATGAGCCTGGGATTCCTTGGTCTGATAACTATGTTCTATTCGGTACATAGAGTTCAGAGGCAAATTGCGAGCAATTATGGTAAGCGGTATTCAGAGCTACACGAAGTTACGCCACTACTGTTCTTGCTGTTCCTTCTGCTTTCTGGATACACAATAACGTTATATCACAGTTATTATTCTGCACTATATGGAGTAACCTTTGCTATTATTCAACTTGAACAACGGCGAGTAAGACGGTGTGCTCGAGTGGAGCGCATCCTTCAACCGGCTCTGGAACATTAGAAAGGTCGCTTCTGTCCCCCCTGTTTCCCCGAGAGTTCCCTCAATGAATGAGATCATATTGCGGCATCAACTCTTGAAAATATCCTTTACAAGGTTCATTGTACGATTGAATCTGTAAGATGATGTACGGGTTAGGCGATACTTGAGATGATAGGAACAAGGCATTCGTCCAAGTTGCTCCACCTGCTTCTTAATATCAGTGCTACGTTGCTTGGGAGGTCTTTCTGAACAGAGGGTAAGTGTTTCGAGCAATGAACCGGATCTGCTGTTCTCAAGGGGGTAGGACTGTTTTATCATAGAGAGAATATCGGGATCGTAGAGTTTGTCATACTCCTTCATCTGCCCAGAAAACCTTGCACTGTTACTACCGAACAGAAAGTGCGGGTGAACATTAGATCCGAAAGAACGATCTGCAAGGCCAGGATCAAGTTCCATTGAAGACAGGAGGAATGGAATTGATTTGTCTCTGTGCTTTATCAGATCGCAATAGCTGATTGCGAAAAACTCAGACCCTGTAACCTTAAGGATCCTCTCATACTTGGTGTTCCATAAAGAGATTGCATTTCCCAGCAACCCGCGCTTATGCATTGAGTAGGCAAACTCAAGAGGCGTCTTGAAGATTACAACAGGTATAACGTCGTAGTCCAGGGAGAAGCTTAGTTTGAGTTGATCCCTGTACCATAGAGCGTCTTTACTGGAGTCAATTATGTAATCGAGATCCTGATTCTTGCGAAGATTTCACTATATACTTTTCTCCACCCTTCCCCTTTTATCCGAGACCAGTACATACAGTCTGAGCTATTGCAGAAGCAGCTCTGGTCGTTGAGGAGGTGGTGTTTATGCCATGGCCGAAAAAGGGCGGACAACTCTCCAATGGATGTGCCAGAAGGGCTGTTTCCCAGAATTAGGTCAAGCATTGTTGAACCGCTATGTCCCGTTCCAAGTATATGAAAGACCCTTTTTCGCATTATTGTAGCTCCTCTGAGTAACCCGACTGACGCTCTTTCTGGCCCTTCTGCTAGAAGAGAGTTCAACTACAACATAGGTCTGCATTTGCTTCTCTACCCGCTGCCAGCCCATTCAACCGGACTAATGATTGCTGATTCTATGAAGACTCCCAATATTATAGTCAAGTCATAGCCAGGATGGTTTTGTGTTTCCACTGCTGCGATGTATCCAGCATTCTTGAATCTCTGCTCCTGATTGACAACAAAGGTTCAACAGAGAATTCTCAGGGCAGTATAGTACAGACATAGGCTTTGATTCCTTGTAGCATCTCTGGATCAGGGTAGAGTAAGTGGTCAGCCAGAAGATGCTTTCTGATAAAGGGAGCCTTTGCCATCAGGAAGAGATTATGATCTTTTTTAAACGTGGAATGAAAAATACATCACATCTACTTATCGGTACACTGGCTACTCAGATAGTTAATATAGCCGGATTTACCTACATTGCTCGTTCAATGGGACCGGAAACATACGGTCTATACATCTCTGTTGGTGCTTTTGTATCAGTTTTCTACATTTTCACTTTCGATGGTCTGAATAAGGCTCTCTTAAGGAACTGCAGCGAATGCCCCGAATCAATTGACAGGATACTGACAGAGGCGCTCGGTATGAAGCTGGTATTCATACTGGTCGCAGTCGCTCTCTGCATTGCTAGTTCGTTTGTCTGGAGCGGGGATACTGCCCGGACAATGCTCATTGTTCTATTCAGCAGTGATCTGTTTCTCAGAGGTATAACCACCTACATAAGAACAGTATATCAGGCAACTGAAGAGATGAAGTACATATCTATCTTCAATATCCTATCAGGTGTTGGAGCAACAGTTGGTTCTGTGATCGCTCTGATCCTCGGAGCTGATCTAATGGTGTTTATTCTTGTCAGACTGGGGATCAGGTCTCTGGTGCTGGTACTGAACTTCATAACCTCCCGTAACTAGCCAGGATAGATATGCCCCACAGGATCGTCTTTGACCCTGAGGTATTGAAGCCGGCGTTTAGATTTTCTCTGATCGTGTTCTTAGGCACCTTGGCAACGAAGATAGATCTTCTGATGATTTCACAACTCGGATCAGACGCTGAAGTCGGCATTTATGGTGTAGCCTACAAAATAGTTGAGCGAATGAATGTTTTAAGGAATCTAGTGGCTACGGCATTTTTTCCAGTGTTTGTTAAAAGATTTGAACATGGTATGGTAAAAGAAAGCCTATTTTTGAAATATTCACTTATTATGCTTATTAGCATAGGAATGCTGGCAGTTATCTTTATTATGTATGCTGAACAAGTAATAGCATTTGTTTTGGGTATAGAATACATTGGATCAGCCAGGATACTGGCACTACTTGTTGCTGCACAAGCCTTTGTATGGATATCCATACCCTATACTACTGCTGCACAAGCTACTCACAATGAGTCAATTCTTCTATTGGGGACAGGAATTGCTGCTACGTTGAATATTCCACTAAACTATTATCTTTATCATTCAAATGGAATAGTCGGAATTGCATATTCTACATTAATAGTAGTGGGAGCCAGTAGTATAGTGATTGTATTAAAGACGCATGCTGCATTAAAAAAATCTGGAAAAATAGGCACTTAGTACATCTGAATCTTCTTGGAGTAATCCCTAATCAACGCTAGGTAAGTATTCATTACTTTCGAAAGATCAAAGTTGCTCAGAATGTATTTCCTAGAATCAAGTCCTATCTCTAGTCTCTTTTTCCTTTCACGATACAAAATTGATAGCCAAGAGGCTACTTGCTCGGCAGTAGTTGCATGACAGATTGGAGATGGTCCAGTTATTCGGTTAAAGACGTCGGGTCTTGCGTTAGCGATCAATGGTCTGCCATGCAGCATGCCAAAATAGCCAAATCCGCCAACCCAGTGTGTACCACACTGGTCAATACATATATCCGCTTTTCTATACATATCTGTAAGCATGGATAGAGCAACGGGTTCAAACCATTCAATGCATGAGTCAATACCCAACTCCTTGCTCAAATCCTTCGAAGCCTGTACGTCTTTACCCTTATTGACTATATAGATTTTAACATCAGGTCTGTCGCTATGAATAAACATACTAAGTCCGCGGATAATGATATCGTTACCTTTGTTATAGGATGACATAGTGCTTCGGTAGTTTTTCCATTCAGCGCGTACCCCACACAATACTTGAAGCTGCGAATTATGCGGATAAGGAAGGTATTGGAACTGATCGCAATCTATACCACGAAGCTCAATGCGGCTGTAGGTACCCTTTTGCTTAAGCATTTTTAAAAGGTTATCGCCCTCAAGATTTACTCCCTTGGGGAAATAGTCAACAATGTGGGCGAGTGAGACTCCTAATCTGTGGTTTGCCATCCATTTGGCATAAAGGTAGCTACGAAAAGGCAGTAGTAAAGGCCGCATAATGGCGTGGATTCTAACAACCTTTGAACGACTTTTAACACTATCTGGATTTGCAGTAGTATCAAGGTCAGAGCCAGAGAACAAGTTAACTCTGACAATATCCTTTCTGAGGAACGGAGAAATAGCATGCCAGTTATTGTTAAAAAACACAGCATCAGCATCATTAAGGCATTTAATAAGTCTTGGAAAAAAGATTGAAGGATAGGCATATTGCATGAGTGGAACTTTGACAATGCCATGAATATCATGTATCCAGCTAGGATAGGGATAGCCAATATCTGGATAGAAATACTCTGGACGTTTCAGCAGATCGGTTCTAGCAGCAGTAACAAAAAAGTTAACATCATGTCCCATCCTCTTTAGCTGTATAGCATAGCTAAAGGGAAATGAGTTCATATTACCGATAAAGCTAAGCTTCATATAGAAACTAAAGAGCTTTAGTTTGTGAACACTTCTGCGGCAGAAGCGACAAAAAAGGTAGAATATATGAGAAAAAAACACTACCGCTATAGCATTCTGTATTCAATACTATAAACACTCTTTATAGCCCTCCAGAAACACTAAGAACAGAACCATTAAGATAGTCAGCAGCGCTGATATATAAAACAGATTCACACAAGTTGCTGGGATCACCGAAGTGTTTGGCAGGAATGCCGCTTGCCAAAGAAACTCGAATAGCCTCCGGTATTGTGTAGGTAAGGCCGGCATCAAAGTACCCTAATTCTAAGCAGTTAACAGTAATGCCCTTTTGTGCGTTTTCCTTTGCGATAGTCCGAGTCAATCCCTTCAATCCTTCTTTTGCTGATGCGTATGCGGATGTGCCCGGGAACCCAAGTCTTCCAACAACGGAACCCGCGTAAACAATGCGGCCCCATTCGGATGCTCTCATTTGTGGTAGGAAGGCTTTTGTAGCAAGAAAAGCCCCCGTCAAGCATACACCTATTACGCGATCCCAATCGTTTAGGTCAAGCTTTTGAGCGAATGCGTTAACCGAAAGACCTGCAAGGTAAACTAGTATCACTCGCGAGGAATGCTCAAAGCAAGCAGATGCAAAGTTACACAAATCCTGCTCATTCGTTACATCGCACTTCATTGCGAACTCAACCCCATTGATGGTAGAGGAAGAGCTATTGTATGTGCCGGCGACATTGTGACCTCTGGAAGAAAGATCCTTTACGAGTGCTTTGCCTAGTCCGGATGAGGCTCCGACTATTGCGTATAATGTTTCTGCTTTGTTTACCATCTTAGCAAAGCCGCTCCCCAAGTCCAGCCTGCACCCACTGCTACAAGTGCAAGCAGATCACCTCTCCTGATTCGGCCTGAGCGCCACATTTCATCAAGAAGGATTGGTATTGTGCCGCTGGATGTGTTAGCGTAACGATCCATGTTTGTTCCAAACTTCTCGAATGGAATGCCAATTCTTCTCGCACTCTCCTCAAGAATTCTGATGCTTGGCTGATGTGGGACAACTAGATCAATATCATCAGCGGTAAGCCCGGCTTCGCTTAAAACGCTTTTTAGAGCTGCAGGGATTACTTCGATAGCAGTATTATAAACGTGATGCCCATCCATCTGAAAGAAATGTTGCCCAGACTCAATGGTGATATTGCTTGCTGGCATTTCTGAACCGCCTGCTGGAACGGTAAAAGAATCATATCCGTTTCCGTCAGCAAAAAGCTTCATGCACATGAATCCGAAATCATCCTCACTTGCAGAAAGAACAGCTGCGCCAGCCCCATCTCCAAAAAAAACAGCATCACGCTTGGTCCAATCGGTTATCCGGGAAAAGGTGTCTGCACCAATAACAAGAACATTATGAGAAGCACCCGTACCGACGAACTGGGCCCCGACAGTTAGTCCATAAATGAAGCCGGCACAGACAGCGTTAAGATCAAAAGCTGCTGCATTAGTTGCTCCAATTGCCGCTTGTACTTTTGGAGCAGTAGCTGGCGCTAAACGATCAGGTGTGGCTGTAGATACAATAATCATATCGACTTCCGAAGAAAGAATGCCGGCATTTTCTATTGCCCGTCTCGCAGCAGCGATAGCCAGAGAAGAGGTGCTCTCCTCTGGCGCAGCGACTCGCCTTTGACAAATGCCGAGATTGTTACGTATCCATTCGTCGTTAGTGTCGATGGTATGCTCAAGCTCTTCGTTCGTAACAACCCGATCCGGAGTATAGCTTCCAGTGCCCAAAACTCTTACTTTTCTTACCTTAACTAGCTGTGCCATAATTCACCAACCTGCTTCTATACTTGTTCACAGACAGTACACTCAATTCACTGCTCTGATCTGAACTCAGTTTCTAGATCAAGAGCCTTCTTGCTTCGCATTTTAACAAATCTTGCTGGTACACCTGCGTGTATTTCACCTGAAGGAACACCGCGCACTACAAGTGACATGGCACCTACAGCACTGCATTCTCCGATAGTAACATCATAAAGAATAGTGGTTCCAGCACCAACAACGGCATGCTTCTTCAGGATAACCGGTCCAGCATTACATTTGCGAAACTTAAGAGGTACTGATGGGTTCGTTAGAAACTCACCACTGTAATCATCACTGCATCCAAAAATTTTGCATCCTGAGGAAATGCCCGAAAAGTCCTCAAATCTGACTTCCATTGCGGCAATCACGAGGCAATGTGTAGAAATGTGCACATAATCACCTATGTATATGGTGCCGGTATCTCCGCAAGAAAGCACAGTGAAGTCGTCAATTCTGGCATTATTGCCAAGTGTAATATTCTTGGGATTATAAAAAGAGGATTTGCGGCTTACCTTTACATTTGCACCAAAGTGCTTAAAACCCAAGTCTCTCATTTCACTTGGAGAATAGAAAGATGTATACACTTGCTGGACATTCCCTTCAGATTGCTAGAGCATGAGTATGTGGCAAACAAATGCTCCTAAGTACATAGCAACAAAGGTAGATAACTACAGTGAAACTCATTGTGTTAAGGAAACCTCCTTCGTTTTCGCTAATTGCTTTTTTATGGAATCAGCTTGTGCACTGGCAACCTTGATAACTTCAGAAATGATGCGAATGCTTTTATCGTTTACCGATTCTCCCGTTGGAAGAGAAATCACCGTTTCTGATATTTGATCAGTGAGAGCTAGCACTCTCCCTTTGTTAGGGAAGGAATTGAAGTAAGGCTGCATTTTGTGACAGCTGGGTAGAAATACCTTCTGGCAAGCACGTTTTCAGCATTAAGAACGTCAATCAAGTCATCCCTGGAAAGCCCAAATATATTTTCATCAATAGTGATAATAATATACTGCCAGTTCTGCTCAGTAAGGTCTCTTGAAGGATAACGGAGTGTAATACCGTCTATACCAGAAAGATGCTTTCGATAGGAGCCAAAATTTCTTTCGTTAACTTCTCTAATGGCTTCGACTTTATCAAGCATTGCAAGGCCCATGGCAGAACATATCTCTGTCATCTTGCCATTAGTACCGATGAAGTCAACCTTGTCCTTTTCCTTGCCGGCAAAACCAAAGTTCATCATTAGCTGTATCTTTTCCGCTAAATCATCATTGTCGGTGGCTACTGCGCCTCCCTCAAATGTGCTGAAGAATTTGGTAGCATGAAAGCTGAGTACGGAGATATCGCCAAGCTGACATATAGGAATACCCTTTACTTTGTTCGTAAATGCGTGTGCGGCATCATAGATAACTTTAAGATTGTATTTCTTCGCAATATTGCTAATTGCCTTATAATTGCACGGATTGCCGTAAACGTGAACTCCGATGATTCCTGTTGTCTTTTCAGTAATAAGTTCTTCAATCTTATCTGGGTCAATAGTGAAGTCGCTTTCCAGCATATCACAAAACACTGGTGTGATTTCTTGCCATTTGAGGGCATGAGCAGTGGCAATGAAAGTATAAGATGGAACAATGACCTCACCCGTTAAGCCAATTGCCCTGCAGGCAAGTTCCAAAGCAACTGTGCCGTTACAGAGAGGAATGCAGTGTTTCACCTGTAATAGATTCTGAAGCTCCAACTGCAATTGCTTTGCCAAAGGTCCGAAATTGGTAAACCAGCGCCGCTGAAACATCTCATCAACCAGTTTGTTAAAGGTGGCAAGATCCGGGAGATTCGGCCTGCCGACATGAAGCGGCTCTTTGAAAGCAGGTTCACCACCAAGGATAGCTGGCTTTTTCAATTGTCTCCTCTAATGGGATTTGATTTCCGCAACTCTTTTACGAACATAATCAAAATATGAGCCCTTACGGCCTTTGATGCTTTCAAGGAGTTCTGTTTTTACCTTGAATCCCATGTGAACTGCAATTTCCTCGGGGCAGGAAACCTTCAATCCCTGGCGTTTTTCAATTGCCTGGAAGTAAGAGCTGGCTTCAGTGAGACTTTCAGGTGTGCCAGTATCCAGCCACGCCATTCCTCGCCCAAGCAGACGACAAGAGAGAGCATTGTTATCGAGGTAGATGTTGTTCAGTGAAGTTATTTCAAGTTCGCCTCTTTCAGAGGGTTGAACTTGCTTGGCATAATCACAAACCTTATTGTCATAGAAGTAAAGGCCGGTAACCGCATAATTGCTCTTGGGTGCATTCGGCTTTTCCTCGATACTTATTACCTGGAGGTTGTCGTCAAATTCAACTACACCATATCTTTCAGGATCTGATACCCTGTATCCGAAAACAACAGCACCATTGTCTGATGCTTGTTCCCTTGCACTCTTAAGAATCTGAGGCAGACCCTGTCCGTAGAAAATGTTATCTCCCAACACCAGGCAGGCAGGCTGATCATTCAAGAACTCTTCTCCGATGAGAAAAGCTTGGGCCAGACCGTCGGGACTTGGCTGTTCAGCGTAAAAGAGTTCGATACCCCATTGCTCTCCCGTTCCAAGAAGGGACTTGAACAGAGGGAGATCGTGTGGAGTGGAGATAACCAGTATTTCCTGATTCCTGCAAGCATAAGAATGCTGAGGGGATAATAAACCATGGGTTTGTCATAAACAGGTATCAGTTGTTTGCTGATTGCTTGTGTTATCGGATGAAGTCTGGTCCCGCTGCCACCTGCTAGAATGATGCCTTTCATAATTCCCTTCATTGATTATCAGCTTCAACAATACGCACCATTGGTGGTATTGAAAAGGTGTTGGAGTATGGCTTAGGTGTTACTATTGATTCAGACAAGGGGTTATAGTAGATGTTATTGAGATTGCTCAAAGCCGTATTCATTTCCTCTTGTTTTGAAAGGCTAACCAATGCCAATTCACTTAGTCACCGGCGGCGCTGGCTTCATCGGCAGCAACATTGCAAGAGAATTGCTGAAGAGAGGCAAGGCTGTTCGAATCCTTGATAACTTCTCTACCGGGTATCGTTCCAACATTGCTGACATCCGCTCTGATATTGAGGTTGTTGAGGGAGATCTCCGCAGCTATCACATTGTGAACGAAGCAATGAAGGGTGTTGAGGTAGTTTACCACCAGGGGGCGCTGCCCTCGGTTCCTCGGTCAATTGCTGACCCTCTTACTTCCAATGAGGTTAATGTTTCCGGTACACTGAATGTGCTGTTCGCTGCTCTGGAGCAGGGGGTGCGGAGGCTTACCTTTGCTTCGTCATCTTCCATTTACGGTAATGCTCCTGAACAGGTTAAGAGTGAAGATCTGCATGTTAGGCCTTTGTCTCCCTACGCGGTTAGCAAGCTTGCCGGTGAGAAGTATTTCCAGGTGTTTAACAACATCTACGGGCTTGAGACGGTAGCTCTCCGCTACTTCAACGTGTTCGGACCGTGGCAGGACCCCGACAGCCCTTACTCAGCGGTTATTCCCCTGTTCGTTAAGGCCTTCATGGAGGGGCGTGCCCCGGTTATTAACGGTGATGGGCTGCAGAGCAGGGACTTCACCTACATAGCCAATGTGGTGCATGGGAACCTGCTTGCGGCTGATGCGCCCCTGGCTCCCGGCAATGTAATCAATGTTGCCTGCAACGGTTCCGTTACTGTGAATTCACTTGCTTCGCAGATCGCAGCTTTGACAGGGCGAAGCGATATTTCCCCGGTGTATGGCCCGGACCGCTCTGGAGATGTGAAGCACTCCATGGCGGACATATCAAGGGCCAAGGAGCTGCTTGGGTATGAGCCAGTGGTTTCATTTTCCCAGGGCCTTGCCGAGACCGTGGAGTTCTACATGGAACATGGATTCGGGAAGTAGTACCCCCCTTCCCTGCTTTACCGCTTCTGCACCATTTTCAGAACCCCGCCTTGATCCCTCCCCAGCTGTTCCTCTGCAGTGGGGTGGGGTCAATGGTCATCTCGAACATGGAGATGTAGGTGCTGCCTCCGCTGGTGTACGACCAGTAGAAGGTGTTGAATGTGGTGCTGTGGGTAAGGCCGTTGGAAATATCGGCGGTTTCCGGGAGGGCGGCTGAACCTATGTACTCGCCTATTTTCCTGTCGTTTGTTGTGAAGACCCAGATCTGTGGGTCGTTGAAGGCTGTGACCGCCAGGTAGTCGGTTGAGCCCAGGGTAAAGGCGGCAAGGCCGCTGAGCTGACCGGTGACATATGCTGAGATGTCGGACCAGGTCCAGATGCCTGACATCGGATCCCAGGAGACTACGCAGTGTATTGTCCCGTCAATTACGGCCTGCCAGAAAAGGTCGCCGTTGCAGTCCATTCCCCTGCCATTGGTCTCTGCTGCGTTGGGCTGGGTGAACCAGTTCTGGGAATCGTAGCCGAACAGGCTGGTGTCTCCTGTATCATTGGTGAAGATGAGGTCTTCGGCATACCAGGCCACACCCCAGGCGCTCTGATTACCGGGGTGGAGACTTAGCTCATCCACGGAGTCGGCGGTTATGGGTTCAAGCCCGTAGAGCTTCTGGTCGACTTCGCTTATGGCCATGAGCCTTGGCCAGCCGTCGTCGTCGAAGCTCAGACCCAGAATGCCGCCGGTGAAATCCACCTGGATGGTGGATACAGGGGTGATCTCGATTGTGCCGCTTCCCGTATGCTGCCCGACGACTTGACCCTCGGGATTTGCAGTGTGGAACAGGATGGTGACAAGGAATGCAACGCTCATTTCACTCCGCCTTCTTCTTCATTGTTATGCCTGCTGCTGTTGTTCTCTGGTTTCTGGCAGATGGAATTGATTCTTCCCCGAAAATATAAGATGAGTACCCCGTGCAGGGAACGGCAATGTATGAGCTAGATCGTTGCCAGTATGGGTTATCGCCTAAAACCCCCACCCGAAACCCACCTGAATCACTGGGATCACAGGAAGGTCGAAGGGCATTTCTTCGAAGAATACGCCGCTGGCTACTATTCTCGAGTAGAGGTTCTCTCCCAGGTCCTGCCTGTATTCAGCTGAGATGGCAGTGAAGGCCACGGTCCTGTGCAGGTCATGGTCTGGAACTATGGCTCCCAGGCTGCCTGAGAGGCAGAGGACACCGATCTTCCTGGTGTAGGTGATGCGGTTGATGATGCCCACACCGCTTGCAATACCAATGGCGTCGCTTTGGGTGAGGGAGTACTCATAGGTAATGTCCGGGTAGAGCAGGCCGGGATCTATGGGAATGACCGTTGCCGAGACGAAGTGACGGCTGAAGTCTTCCCCGTGGGAAAGGGCCATTATCAGGAACAGCATGGCTGCGGCTGTTTTCATTGTGTCCTCCATTTAGGTACTGCTGTTTCATAACCTTGCTTGTTCAGTGTCTGAAAGCAAGTGCTTTGTTTCTGACATTTCTCTTTCTTCCTGCTGGAGCTTTGCTCTCCTTGTGCACGCCTCCTCGTGTTCGGTGAGCCCCTCCATGTTTGCCAGCTTTGCTGCCAGTTCAGGGAGTTCAGTTCCCCGGTTCCTTACCCATGCCTGCGGCCTGAGGAAGGTGAACGGCGTAAGGCCCCCTGTGTACCGTGCCGCTCCACTGGTGGGCAGTGTGTGGTTGGGGCCGGCGGCGTAGTCTCCCAGGGGACCGGGGTGCTCTCGCCCAGGAAGAGTGCTCCGTAGTTCGTGAACATTTCTTTTGTTTTGTCGGGGTTCTTCGTTGAGAGCTGGAGGTGCTCCGGGGCCAGTTCGTTGGTGAATTCTGCTATCTGCTCCTGTGTGTTCGCCAGTACGAACCTGAACTGGCCTTCTTTTTTCTTTCTTCTTCTTCTTCTCCCTTTTTTGCTTCTGCTTCTATTTCCTCCAGCTTTGCTCTGCTTGTTGATATGCACCAGGAGGTTGAGTCGGGGTCGTGCTCGGCCTGGGCTTTGAGGTCGGTTATTGCTTTCTGTGTGTTGGTGGTGCCATCAACTATCAGGGCTATTTCGCTGGGGCCTGCAAGCATGTCTATGCCTGTTATGTGTGCTACCTGCCTTTTTGCCTCGGTTACCCAGGCGTTGCCCGGGCCTGCTATCACATCGGCCCTGGGTATTGTTTCGGTGCCGTACGCCATGGCGGCTATGGCCTGGGCGCCGCCTGCTCTGAAAAGTTTTGTTGCTCCTGCGATCTTGCAGGCGGCGGTTACTTCAGGCCTTGAGTCCGGTGAGCAGACCACTATGTGTTTTACCCCCGCTGCCTTTGCCGCGGCTACGGTCATCAGTGCAGAGGAGGCCAGGGGGAACCTGCCCCCGGGTACATAGCAGCCAGCCGTTGTTACCGGCTGCCATCTGAGGCCTGCTGTGTGGCTTTTGTAGTTTACCGTTATGGGCTTTGCTGCCTTTGCCGTTTCCTCGGCGAACCTTCTGATGTTGGCGTGGGCTTCTTCCAGGGTTTTTCTTTGTTCCTTTGTTAGTTTCGTTTCGAGTTCGATCTCTATGGGTGGCGGGTCGTTCAGGGCAAGGGCGATGCCCCTTACTCCCTGGTCTCCCTGTGTTCTAACCGTTTCAATGATGTGGGCCACTCTGCCCTGGAAAGTCTGGTCGGGATCCTTCCTGTTCCTTATTTGCTTTTGTGCCTGTTCTATGGTGATCATTGCTTCTGCCTCCCCTCAAGCTCGTAGAGCACCTCCTGCCAGGTGCAGCCCTTCGATTCCAGTGTTACCATCATGAAGTAGAAGAGGTCGGCGGCTTCCCAGATGGTCTCGTTCCTGGTTGCGGTTTGTGTGAGCTCCTCCGCTTCTTCCATGAGTTTTGCGTTGAGTTCGTTTTCGTTCTTGAGCAGTGTGTCGGTGTAGGAGCGGGGCTGGTTCCTTCTTGCTTTGATGATTTGCTGTAGTGTCTCGGGTTTGAAGCTCTCTTTCCCGAAGCAGCTGTAGCTGCCGGTGTGGCAGGTTTTTCCCTTCTGCTTCACTTTGAAGAGGATGGCGTCGCCGTCGCAGTCAAGCCTGCAGGAGATGAGCTGCTGGGTGTTACCCGAGGTGCTTCCCTTCTCCCACAGCTCTTTCCGGCTGCGGCTGTAGTAGATGCCTTTTCGTGTTGTGAGGGCCTGTTTCAGGGATTCCCGGGTGCTGTAAGCGAGCATTCTCACCTGGCCTGTTTCATCCTGCACTATGGTGGGGGTGAGGGAGTTCTCTGGTATCTGTTTCGCTATGGCTTCATTCGGGTCGAGGTTCTGGGTGTAGAGGGCCATGCCCACCTGGAGGTCTACGCCTGTTCTCAGTATGTCTGTTGCGTTCTTCGTGCCGCTTATTCCACCTGCTACGGTGAGGGGGAGGTCGGTTGTTTCCCTGAGCTGTTCCACCCTCTGTCTGCTTATGCCCTGCATGGTGCCCTCGTTCTCGATGAAGGTGCAGAGCACCGAGCCGGCCCTTTCCTCTATTCGTTTTAACTGCTCTTCGAAGGGGGCTTCCTGTTCTTTTCTCCAGCCGTGGGTCATTACCCTGTTGTCGTTGGTGTCCAGGGCGGCCTGGACCCTGTCTTTCGGCAGGTTCTTCGTGAAGTCTTCCCAGAGCGCTGTGCCCAGGATTATTCTTTCCGCCCCGGCCCTGAGGAGCTCCCTTGCCCTTTCTTCGGTTCTGATGCCGCCGCCGGCCCTTGCGCCTGTTCTGCGGCAGATCTCCTTCTGGAGTTCTAAGTTGTTCCCTCTTCCCATGGCGGCGTCCAGGTCTATCACAGCCGGGGTGCCGTATGTGTTCAGCTCTTCAGCCAGGGTTACTGGGTCTTTGTCTGATGTTATTATTCTTTCCCTTCCCCGCCTGAGCTGGACCGCTCTGCCTTCCATCAGGTCAATGCTGGGTATCAGCATGGTCTTACCTCTATTCCTTCCTGTTTCAGGGTTTCCTTTATCTGTCTGATGGTGTATTCCCCCCGGTGCAGTATGCCCGCGGCCAGGGCTGCAGTTGCCTTCGTTTTTGTGAACACCTCGGTGAAGTGCCCGGGGCACCCGGCACCTCCGCTTGCGATCAGGGGCAGGGTGGTTGCTTCTGCAGCCCTTTTCGTTGGGGCGATGTGAAAGCCCTTCTTCGTGCCGTCGCGGTTCCAGCTGGTGAGGAGTATCTCTCCCGCTCCGGCGTTCTGTGCCGTTCTTATCCAGCTGATCAGTTCTATCTTCGTGTCGGTCCTGCCGCCGTTGATGAGCACCGTGTTTTCTTTGCTGCTGTTTTCCCTGGTGTCTATGGCCAGGGTGCAGCACTGGCTGCCGTACCTGTTCGCTATCTGTGTTATCAGGCCGGGGTTCTTCACCGCCTGTGTGTTCACCGTTACCTTGTCGGCGCCGGCGTCGAGTATCTCCGCCGCGTCTTCCAGGGTTTTTACGCCGCCTCCTGCGGTGAGGGGTATGGAGAGCTTTTTTTGCGGTGTTCCTTACCCATTCCGTTCTGGTGGCCCGGTTCTCCGGGGAGGCGGTGATGTCTAGGAGGGTTATCTCGTCGGCGCCCTGTTCCTGGTAGTAGAGGGCCATTGCGGCGGGGTCGCCCAGGTCCTTCAGGTTAGTGAACCTGGTGCCCTTCACCGTTCTGCCGTTCATTACGTCCAGGCAGGCTATTATCCTTTTACAGGCCATCACGCCACCTCCTGAAGAGCTGTTCCCCGGCTTTATGGCTCTTCTCCGGGTGGAACTGGAAGCCTGTAACGGAGCCCTTCTTCGCTATTGCTGTGAAGGGGCCGGTTTCGTGCTGTGCGGTGTCCTTCGCGTACTTCGTTTCTGCGTGGTAGGAGTTAACAAAGTAGACATGGCTGTTACCTTCCTTCAGCCTGCACCAGCCTATGTTGGGCACCGTTCCTCCACGGAACCTCTTTACTGTGCCGGGGATTATTCCCAGCCCCCGGGTTCCCTCTGATTCCTCGCTTCTGCTGAAGAGCACCTGCATTCCGCTGCAGATGCCCAGGATCTTTGTGTTCTGTTCGGCTTCATCTTTCAGTATCTGTTTCAGGCCGGCTTCGGTGAGCCTTTGCATCACCGCCCCGAAGGAGCCCACCCCGGGGATGAGTATGGGGCGGCCCCTTTCGATCTGGTCCGGGGTGCTTACCTCTTTGAAGCTTGTTCCGGTTCTCTCCAGCAGGCCCCGTACGCTGCCCAGGTTGCCCCCGGCGGCGGTTATAAGGTTCAGCATTCTATTACCCCCTTTGTTGACATGATGTTTGCTGTGGGGGTGAGGGCCATCGAAAGCGCCCTGGCGAATGCCTTGAACACCGCTTCAATTGAGTGGTGCGGGTCGGTACCGTGGATGAGCACCAGGTGCACCGCTGCCCCGGCTCCCCTGGCGAAGCCCTGGAAGAACTCCCTGAAGAGGCCTGTGTGTGTGCCTGCAATGGCGGTTTCCACCGGGTTAACGCTCCACAGGCAGTAGGGTCTGCCGGAGAGGTCCACCGCCGCCTGGGCCAGGGCATCGTCCATGGGGAAGGTGAAGCAGCCCGCCCTCTGCACCGGCCCTGCTGGCTTCATGAACCTGCCCAGGAGGAAGCCGGTGTCTTCCACAAGGTGGTGGGGGTCTACCTCCACATCACCCTTCGCTTTTATCTCAATGCTGAAGCCCCCGTGGCAGCAGAGCGCCTCCAGCATGTGGGTGAGGAGGGGGAAGTCCGTTTCAATTCTTGATTCTTCCGCCATTTTTATGGTTACTGATGTTTCCCCGGTGGTTCTCTCTAGCTTTTGCATTCTTCTCTCCATTCCTTCAGGAGTTTCAGGTACCTGGCGTTGCCCCTCTGTGTTGCCGGGGATACCCGCACGGTTCCGTCGGGCAGTGTTCTGAGGAGCACATTGTTCCTTTCGCAGACCCGGCGAAGCTTTTTGCATCTCCTCCCGTTATCAGGAAGAAATTTCCTCCGCCTGTGATGGTTTCGAAGCCCGCCTGCTCGGTTGCTGCGGCCAGCCTTTTTAATTCTTCCTTCGTTTCCTCGATGTGGGGCCTTGTTTTGAGCCTTTTGCCCGCCTTTATGGCCGCGGCGTTTATGCTGTAGGGGGTTCTGACCTTCGCCATGGCCTGTATGGCAGCTTTGGGGCCTATGGCCGCCCCCAGGCGGAGGCCTGCCATGGCATGGTCCTTGGAGAACGACCTTATCACCAAGAGGTTGTTCGTTGTTCCTGCTTGCTGAACAAGTGAGCATTCCGCGTATGAGGCGTAGGCTTCGTCTATCACGAAGAGGGTTTTTGGGCACGCTTCGCACCAGCTGCTGATCTCTTTCCCGCTGATTGTAGCGCCGGTGGGGTTGTGGGGAACGGAGATGAAGACCATTCGGCTCTTTTTAGCGTTCTCTTCTATTTCATTCATCTGGAAGTTTCTGTTTTGCATGGGCACCTGGATGAGCTTCGCCCCGGCCAGTGTGAGGTAGTGGGGTATAAGGGTGAACTCCGGCTTCACGGTTACCACACTGTCATTCTCGTTCACCAGGGCCAGGGCTGCGCACATGATGGCCTCGCTGGCTCCGTTGAAGAGCATCAGGCTGCCCTCCCTGAGCTGCCAGGCTTCCTCCAGCTCTCTGGTGAGGGGTTCCTCTTCGGGGTAGAGGGCGGTTTCACCGGGGGTAAGGGTGAGGGTTCCCCTGCTTCCCGTCTGGTTCTCGTTCATGTGCATCCGCACGGGCTTTCCCTTTGCCGTGCTCTTACTGTAGGGGGAGAGGCTCTTTGTTCTTTTTGCCTGCCTCATTCCGTGCCCCCTGCCAGGATACGCTCCATGCGGCTCTCCAGTATGTCGGTGGCCCCCAGGCGAACAAGCTCGGGTATGATCCTGGGGATGTCCTTCGTTGGCACCGCGGCCTTCACGCTGAAGCCCTGTCCGTCGTGGAGCGGGGCCACCGTGGGGGAGCGCATGCAGGGGAGGATCCGTGTTATTGCCATCATGCTGTTTTTCGGCACGTTCATCTCAAGGAGCCTTCTGCTCCTGGCATCCAGGCAGCTTTGCATGAGGGTGGTGAGGTCATCGAGCTTCTTTCTCAGTGCGGGGTTGCCTTCGTATTCCATTCTGTTCGCAATGAACCTGGTGGAGGTTTCCATGAGGGTTTCCACCTCTATGAGGCGATTGGTCCTGAGTGTGTCCCCGGATGAGACCACATCAACTATTCCGTCGGCGTCGTCCGGGGGCAGGGCTTCCGTGGCGCCCCAGCTTCTTATCACCCTGGCTTCCGGGAACCTCTTCTTAAGAAAGGCCCTGGTGAGGCCGGGGTATTCGCTGGCCACGATCTTCGTTGCTGTTCTGTTCTCCGGAACGGCGAAGACTATCCTTGCCCTGTCCATTCCCAGGTCCAGCAGCTCCGTTACATCGGCTTTTCGCTCCTCTATCCAGTCCTTCCCTGTGAAGCCGCAGTGGTGCCTGCCCAGGCCCACCAGGTCGGGGATGTTCTGGGGCTTCAGAAGCTTTGCCTCGATGTCTTCCCTTGAGCAGGCCGGGCGGTACGACCTCTCTCCGCCGGTGAAGGTTACTCCGCAGCTTACAAGCAGTGTTGTAACCCCCTCCCGTATCCTGCCCTTGGGGATCAGCATTCTCAGTTTCATCGTTCCTCCCTAACAAAAAACCCGCCGAAAGGCGGGTGCTTAACAGTTATGTAACCTTCCTCAGGGTGCACCCCGCCCCTTGCATTCGCTGCTTCCGTGATGGTGATGGTTACTGTTTCTCATTTTTTCTCCTTTAACGAAAAACCCGCCTCTCTGGGCGGGTAACGGTTCTGCGTTTTTGCTTCGGTTTTAGAACGCACCCCCGCCCCGCGTGTTTATGCACACAACATGATGGTGATGCATGGTAACCCGGGCGAGCTTGTTCATTCTATCCACCTTTCAGGGGCGGACTATAGCCTGCTATGGTTTTCCCCGTCAACCTCCGGTGTGGTTTTCTTCGTGAATCGGCAGAAGATTCAATCCGTTGCGGGATTTTCAGCGCATTATCTGGTCAGGATTGGATAATCCTCACCTTAACTGATGGCGCTTAACATTCAGGGCTTTCCATCGCAACAGCGGATGATCCTGGATGCGAGCAGCCATTTCAGCATCACTGGTCAGCAGCCCCGGGACGATCTCTCCATGATCCAGCAAGCGAGTCAGGAACTCTTCTTCGCAGGGGCAAAATCTACCATACTGGTTAAGTGTTCCTGGCAGGTATGTACCATTTTCTTTGCCCAGTCAGGTGGAAACGATTCTCGAACCTTGCTGCTTAACACCGGCAGGAGCTGGTTCTCCAGTTCGCGAGGATCGCATCCCACATCGTCCAGTGAAATGGTTCTCCAGTCCCGGCGGTTCATTGCCCCATACAGGACAAAGGCAAGCCTCAAACGTTTCTGGTGTAGTTTTCCGGTGGTCAGCAGCTGATGAGCATCGAAAAGATCACGGCTGGCCTGACGGGCGAAAAGCGCAGCCAGCTTCCCGCTGCCAGTTCGTGAATGTCCATAACGGATATACCTTTTGCCGAATAAGTACCCACATCCACCGAATCCATCAGAGTCGCTGGCCATAACAGAATGCGGAACATAAAGTTAAGATCAATTTCCAGGTTTCCGCCACCACCAAGAGCACTGCCGTAGCGCAAGCGCCATTTGCCACCCGCGTGTTCACCGGGAACTCGTGTAACCGCCAGATCCTCCCGCTGGCAGACAGCCTGCACGGCATGTTCGACCTTCTCCCGGTCTGATAGCATCTCCGCCCGGCCAGCCTCTCCAATGTAGTTCAGATCGATATCCACGGACAGGCGCGGAAGGTTGAAGCAGAAGAGGTTGAGTGCAGTGCCTCCTTTCAGTACGAGGCTATTGCCAAGCACCGGATGCCGCTGGAATACTGTCAGGAGATTGAGCAGGTGAAAGACCTTCTCAAGGATCTCCGGCCTGAAGCCGGTTGTCTCTGATTCAGCCATTAGCCGTTCTCGTGAGATCATCATGCCTCAACCTCCCATGATCTGGCCAGAATCTGTTCGGGGACTATCAAATTCCAGTTGCTCACCAGACTCCCCGAACTTCCTCGATCCATGTAATGGGGCTGACTGGAACGGATTTCCCTCAGTCTGTCCAGTTGCCTGTCATCCACCTGCAGCTTTTCATTATGCTGTTCGAGGAAGAAGCCGACCTTCGCTGCGGTGGTAGCATTCTGCAGCAGCAGCGCATATTCCACCACCTGCTGAATGTCGTAGTATTCCACGGATTCAGCGGAACGCCAGATTTCCTCCCAGCCACCACTGAGATCGGGCCGGTGAAGCATATCCACCAGCGATCGTTCCAGAGATGCGACAAGGATGTCCTGACCGAAGCGGTCAACCTTCTCTACCCCGAACAGCGCTTTCCCTTCCCCGACCAGGGCTTTCTGCGGAGAAACGCTACGGAAGCGGCAGCCTCGGAAAACGAAGGGCCGCATCCTTCGTTTGCTGACGAAGAGATACTCGTTCCAGACAGTGTATGCTCTTCCGTGAAACTGGAAAGCCGAGTGAAAAGCTATCACGGCATCTTCAGCCAGCTTCGAGGCTATCAGCCAGGGGTCCGGTGTGAAGGAATCAGGATCGGCCCCGATTGGCACTCCGGCGTAGAGACCACGCCGGATCTGGATGACATGCCCTGCGCGAAAATGGTGCGCCAGCCGCGAGTTGGAGGTATTTCTGTTGCTGGAGTTGTTCGCCTGCAGCGATTCCTCCAGTTCTTTACGAGTGAAGACCGGTGTGCTTGCACAGAATGTTCTCATGTTCATTTCGCCGCCTTCACTTGAAGCTGTGCGCATTAAGTATTAAAAAATTAACACTTATAGCACGTAGCGTCAAGTGATGGTCCCTCATTCAGCGTTCAGCAATGCGAAGACATCATTGCGCTTTACCTGTTTCATCCTGCGGCTACCGCTCCGTTGCCGCCGGTCTTCTTGTCATGCTGATTCTCTTGTGAAGACTATTCGCGTTCCTCTTCGCTTCCGTTACCGTTCGCTTCTGCCCCGCCCCACGCCGGGGGAGAACCGTTCCCTCTACCGTACTTGAGGATGTTTGCTTCAAGTGTGAAATGAGTTTGCACTTGAGGCGTACAGCATCAAGTCGAACATTCAGTGTAACTGCAGCTGGGAAGTGCTGATTTCCGTGCAAATCTCAAGTTGAACTTGAGAATTGCACAGATTGTGCCGCCATTTCTTTTCAGTGGGGCTTCAACAGCGTGTACGATTTTGCCCCTTCTGGTCTGTTCCTTTACTCCCGGTTTCATCAGAGGTATTAGCAGTTTCAAAAGCACCGTAGGGGATAGAAGCGGAAAGGGCATTCTGCTCTACAACGGAGATAGAGAGTTCACTTTCAAGGATGTAAAGGTTATGAATCCGGTTAAACACGGTCTGCCGGGGCCGGGTAATGAAAACGGTTCGTAGTTTCATTTTGATTTGCACCATAATCGGGAACGGGTACGATCCGGGTATGAACAGGGAAAACCGAATCTGAGACGAACGCTGTTCTGGGATATCGATCCTGATAAGATCGATTATCAAAAACATGCCCGTTTTGTCATCGGAAGAGTGCTGACCAGGGCAACCTTGATGACTGGCTTGAGCTGAGGGATTTCTACGGCCTGGACAGGATAAGGGACGAAGCCCTTCAGATCCGCTACCTGGACAAGGTCACCCTGAGTTTCTGTGCAGTCGTGTTCAAAACACCAAGAGAGAAGTTCAGATGCTGGAGCGCCGAACCGTCGATACGAAAACTCTGGAGCTTTTGAGGAACTGATGCTCCTTCCCGAGCTGCCGGGCTTCTTTTGTGCGGGCCTGTTTTGGATTTGCTGATAAAAACCCGTTGTTACAGAGGGAACATCAAAATTCAGACACGGCCAATATTGCTGTTAAAGCGGTAAAAATGCTGGTTTTGATCGGTGAATGCATGCTGGAATGGTGACACGGGGAATGGTACTGCCATAGCGGTAAAAATCTTGAGTATGTCCTCGCTAGCCCTTGCTTCAGTGAGTGACAGGGAATATAATACCGCTTAGACAGTAAATATAGGGGGGCACAGCATTGCTTGTTCAGAAAATGAGTCAGATCGGTGAACTGCTGAAACATCACCGGAAACGGGCAGGCTTGACCCAGCTGGCACTTGCGGATCTGGCCGGGGTGGGAAAGACCACGGTATTCGACATCGAACACGGCAAGGCCACCGTACAGCTGGACAGCCTGCTTGCCGTTCTCGAGGTGTTGAACATAAGGATCGAGCTGTCTGGACCATTTTCCAGTGAGTTCGAGGAAAAGCAGGAAGACTACAGTTATGAATAGTACCTGCCATTCTGGTGAAGTCCTTGAACGCAGGGCCATGGTGCTGGTTCAAGGTGTTCCTGCAGGTGTTCTGCTGGAGTCTGCCCCGGGATCCTACAGGTTCGAGTACCTTCCTGAATACCAGGGCCCCTCTGTCTCTCTTACAATGCCCACCCACCGCCGTGTCTGGGAATTCCGTGGTTTTCCCCCGTTCTTCGAGGGTCTGCTTCCCGAGGGCGACATGCTGGAGGCTCTTCTCAGGCAGCATAAGATAGACAGGAACGATCTATTTTCTCAGCTTCTCGCCGTTGGGCAAGACCTTGTGGGAGCCGTGACCGTGCAGGGTTCGGTTTGAACCGCTGTCCCATCACCTACCGGGAGTGTGACCACGATTACTCGCCGGAAGGCCTTCGGTTACTGAACAGCAGGCTTACACGGCTTTCTCCCCTGCCCATGTCAGCCTCTGAACAGCGCCGGGAGGCTCTGCGGCTGGCGGGGAAGCTGTCCATACAGGGTATGCAGCCGAAGCTGAGTGCGGGGCTTAGCGTTGCCAGGGAGACCTTCGAGCCTGTGGACAGGTACGGCCTGTATATTCTGAAACCTCAGCACGCCGACTATCCACAGCTGCCGGAGAACGAGGGTCTCACCATGCACCTTGCCCGGGTTGCTTCATTGGATGTGCCTGTAAGCGGTTTGATCTATTCGTCGGACAGGTCGATGACATACTTCATCCGAAGGTTCGACAGGGCAGGAAGGACAGGGAAGCTCGCCACAGAAGATTTCGCACAGCTGGCGGGCAGGGAAAGGGAAACCAAGTACCGGTACAGCATGGAGGGTGTGGCAAAACTCGTGGACAGGCACTGCTCCTTCCCGGTGGTGGAGAGAGCCAGACTCTTTCAGCGCACCATATTCTGCTGGCTCACAGGTAACGAGGATATGCATTTGAAGAATTTTTCAATGATAAGGCGTAGCGGCAAAGTGGAGCTTTCCCCGCTCTACGACTGTTTGAATACTGCCGTGGTGCACGAGTTTATGGGAAGACCGCGAAGCGAGATCGAAGAACTGGCGCTTCCCCTTAACGGCAAGAAGAGAAATCTCACCCGTAATGATATTGTTGAGTATTTCGGGAAAACCCGCCTGAATCTCACGGACAGGGTGGTGAAGAATACTCTGAATCGCTTTTCTGCTGCTGTGCCCGAATGGCTTCGGCTGATAGAGGTAAGTTTCCTCAATGACAGGCTTAAGGGTCTCTACGGAGAGCTGTTGCATCACAGATGGAACATCCTGAAAACATGAGCCGGAACCTATGAGGTTCAAGAATCGATTTCTACATTCGCGTCTGATCAGAAGTCATGGACATTTCTCAGTATAGATACTATAGTACGCAATAGGAAACTCAAGTATCTTATGAAAAATATTAGTATCACACATGATTTGATTGGGCAGGCATGAGGAAACCAAGGGAGAAACGAAGCAGCTTGAAGTACCCCCTTGATGACATTCTGGGATCGCCCGGTGCCGTCAGGCTGCTCAGGGTACTGTTTCATGAAGCTGCTGCTCCTGTTGGCGTAGCAGATGCCGCCGAAGTGGCCGGACTCTCCATCGCCGGGGCTAGAAGAGCGCTCATCCGTCTTGCAGGTCTTGGTATCGCTGAAAGTATCGGAACCGGCAGAGCGCTTAAGTTCGGCCCGATACTTGATCATCCTTTTTCCAGCCTGTTTGGTCTTCTCTTCGAGAAAGAGAAGCAGCATTATGAGGATCTTATCAAGGAACTCCGACTGGCTTTCACAATTCCTGAGGTGCTCAGTGCATGGATGGGAAGTTCACCACCTGAATCAGGCAGATCCCTGGATGTTACTGTTGTTGTTGATCCTGTCTCTTTGGGCCGGATAAGAGAGCTGCTTCGTGACCGCGTTATAGACACTGAGAAGAAGTACGATATCATCATTGAACTGAAAGTGCTGATCAGGGCCGAAGAACCTGTAATGCCGGAAGAGGCCATACCGCTTTGCTTAAGCGGTAATGAGCGCAATGGGAACAGGCTTGCCTGTGAACCTTCACAGTACGATTCAGAGCAAAGGTCATTGAAGCTGGCGAAGGCGGTCGCGGAGCTTATAAGGCAGGACCCCTCGCTGATCAGAAGAGCGATTCGGTACACCGGCAGACTGCTTGAGGAAGAACAGGGCATGGCCAGTAGAGATATCGCTGAATGGAAACAGATTCTTGAGAACTACTCCAGTGAGAGGGTGCAGGATCTTCTGGTTTCCGGCAGCGCCCGGGCAGTTCGTCTCAGACGGAGCATGCCCTTCCTCGCTGTATTAACCCAAGGTGAACGGGAAAAAATGCTGACCCGGATAGAGGATTCCCAATGAGATTTGACCAGTTGGAGCACGCGATCCGCGCGGCATGTGATGTTGCTGATGACAGGGAGCTGCTGGTTTTCGGATCTCAGGCCATTCTCGGCAGCTTCCCAAATGCTCCGGAAAGCCTGCGCTCTTCAACTGAGGTTGATGTTCAGCCGAAGAACAGAATTGAGAGAACGGTATTCGTTGATGGTGCCCTAGGAGAGGACTCCATGTTTCATCAGACCCACGGATTCTATGTGCATGGGATCCTCATCGAGGCAGCTTCTCTGCCGGAAGGTTGGGAGAAAAGGACCGTTCCAGTCTCTCATCCCCTTAGAACACGTGGTTGCATCGGCCATTGCATCGAAGCCCATGATCTGGCGGCAAGCAAGCTTGCGGCGTTTCGGGAGAAGGACAGGGAATTCGTTGCGATCCTGCTCGGAGAAGGGTTGGTCGACGGAGGAACACTGTTGAAGCGGATACTCCTTCTCCCTGTGGAGGAGGAAATGAGGGACCGACTCCTGAAATGGGTCAAGGCCGTTTCCACCTCATATAATTAATATCACTGACCGAACTGCTCATAAAGCTGATGGAGGTAGCATCGATGACCCTATTCCTCATTCTTGCGGTCCTTACGGGAATCGATACCGTGTCTTACATGGAGCCGGATCAGGTACTTATCGACATAGTGGACGTAAACTGGGCGCCGTGGCCCAGCATATCCCCGGACGGTTCCACCTGGCTCATGCGGTCATTCCAGAGGAATCCCTCCATCGCGGTGCTCGCCAGGGAGGAGCTGAAGCTGGCGGGAATGCGGTTCAGCCCCCGGACACTGGCCCCCACCAGGTCCAGCAGGATCCAGTCGATTTCCCTGATGTACTACCCTTCCCTGGAGGAGGCGGAGATAGAGGGAATGCCGGGTTACGGCGATATCCTGAGCACCTCCTGGTCACCGGACGGGAGCATGATCGCCTTCACCCTGGAAACGGATGCCGGGGTTGAGCTGTGGCTGATCCACGCATCCGACGCTTCCGCGGAGAGGCTCACCGGTCCTGTGATAAGCCTTGCTGCCAACGAGTTTCCCCGGTGGCTCCCGGGGAGCGACGGCATTCTGTGCTGCACCAGACCTGATGGGATGGGTCCTCCCCCGGTGGAGGACACCGTGCCCGACGGGCCCCTGACCATGGAGACAACCGGTGAGGCCGCCCCTTCCCGGACATACCAGGACCTGCTGGAGAGCCCCTATCAGGAGGACCTGTTCCAGTACTACCTCACCTCCAGGCTTTCCATCGTGGGGCTGGACGGTTCCGTGGAGGCCCTTGGGGAACCGGGCATCATCTGGTACTACTCACCCTCACCGGACGGCAGATATCTGATGGTATCCAGACTTATGCGGCCCTTCTCCTATTCCGTTACCGCCGGGCGGTTCCCCGAGGAGATCCAGGTCTGGGACATCTCCGGTGAGCCGGTGTTTACAGTTGCCCGTCATCCGGTGAGGGACGCGATTCCCATTACCTACGGAAGCACCTTCGAAGGTCCCAGGTATGTTTCCTGGAGAAGCGACGCCCCGGCTACCCTGTGCTGGGTGGAGGCCCTGGACGGAGGCGATGCCTCGGCGGAGGCCGAGCTGAGGGACCGCATCCTTACCCTGGATGCCCCCTTCGACTCTTCACCCCGGGTGCTGATGGAGCTTGAGAGCAGATTCGGCGGCGTTGAGTGGGGCTGCGACACCCTTGCGGTGGTTTCGGAATGGTGGTGGCCCACCAGGAATGTGAGGAGCTGGCTGATCGATCCGTCGGACCCTGATGCTGAGCCCCGGCTGGCATTCGATCTGAACTGGGAGGACAGGTACGGCGACCCCGGGGACTTCATGACGGTGAATAATCCCCAGGGCGCAGATGTCCTTCTTATCTCCCCGGACGGTGGGAGTCTCTTCCTGCAGGGGGAGGGAGCCTCGCCGGAGGGGGAGAGGCCATTCCTGGACAGGCTTGACCTGGGCACCCTGGAAACAGAAAGGCTGTTCCATTCCTCCCCGCCCCACTACGAGAGACCGGTGCGGTTCCTTGACAACCGGTGTTCGAAGCTGCTTTTTCTCAGGGAGTCCCCCTCGGAATACCCCAACAGCTTCATCCTGGACCTTACGGACGGTTCACAGCAGCAGGTTACATTCAACCCGAACCCATTCCATATGCTTTCTGGGATGACCAAGGAGCTTATCACATACACACGGGAGGACGGAGTTGAGCTCTCCGGCACACTCTACCTGCCTCCGGGCTACACCACCGATGACGGGCCACTGCCCATGGTGATGTGGGCCTATCCCCAGGACTACATCTCCTCCGATGCCGCGGGGCAGGTCTCCGGATCACCCTACCGCTTCGATTACCTGGGCTGGTGGTCGCCCATCATCTGGCTGACCCGGGGATACGCCGTTCTTGACGACCCGGCCATGCCCATAGTGGCCCGGGGAGACGAACCTGCCAACGACACCTTCGTGGAACAGCTGGTGATGAGCGCCCGGGCCGCGGTGGACGAAGTGGTCCGACGTGGGGTGGCCGACCCTGACAGGATAGCCATTGGGGGCCATTCCTACGGCGCCTTCATGACCGCCAACCTGCTGGCCCATTCGGACCTCTTCGCAGTGGGCCTTGCCAGGACCGGAGCCTACAACAGGACACTGACCCCCTTCGGCTTCCAGTCCGAGGACAGGTCCCTTTGGGAGGCGCTGGATGCCTATATCGAGATGTCGCCCTTCATGAACGCCGACAGAATAGATGAGCCTATACTGCTGATACACGGCAGCGCCGACGACAACTCGGGGACCTTCCCCATTCAGAGCGAGCGGTTCTTCGCGGCCCTTAAGGGGCTGGGGGGCACCGCCCGGCTGGTGATGCTGCCCATGGAGAGCCACAGCTACAGGGCACGGGAATCGATCCTCCATGTTCTGTGGGAAACCCAGCAGTGGCTTGACCGGTACATGGTCGGGGTTGATTGACGGCTCAGTCCCCGGCGGCGGCAGCATCTTGTTTACTGTCATGTTCATACCAACATTGACCGGCTTTGCTCATACCCATATTATTAACAGACGGATTAAATTGCTGAAATCCAGGTGGGTATATATCCTGTCAGCATGGGCACAGAGCAGACGGTTCATAACGTGGTGATCAGCATGAAAAGGGAGGGATTTTCAAGTGAAGTATTTTGGTCTGGAGATCGTTGATGATAACGGAAACTTCGTGATCAAGTCCCGTCCGAGGCCCAGGCAGAAGCTGTTGTTCCTGCTGCCGGTAATATTTGCTCCCCTGGCGGCGGCGGCTGCGGTGGCAGCCGGGCAGGCCCTCGGCGCCATTGCCGCACTGGTCATCGGCGGTGGAATTGCCGTCTACTTCTACAGGCAGCTGCTCATATCCTCCAGAGAACGACTGGAACTGGGAACTGACGAGATACTGCGGTGGGTGAAGGTCAGTGGTTTGACACCGGAAAAGTTCCAGAGGCCGCTATACGATATTACACCTGATGGGCAGGGTCACAGGATACTGATAAAGTCCCTTGTTCATGACAACCCGGGCAGCAGGACTTTGGAGGGCTTTCCTGCGGATCTTTCTGTGTATATCAGCCGTGGCGAGGGAGCCGGGTACGATAAGGTATTTATGGCGCGTACCATTGATAAGGATATCGAACCGCTGGTAGAAACCCTTCTGAAAAAACTGCCCCAGTCACGATGATCCGAAGCCATTCAAAATTTGACAAATAGATCTCGTATCCTGTTGCTATAAAGCATAATAGAAAGTACAGGCTTTGCCTTATCCGATCCGGTTCGCTTCAGGGGATGAAGAGGCTTATCAGCAGCCTTTCCCAAGGTCCTGGAGATAGTTCCGGAGTGCTTGATACCACTCAGCAGCATAGGCAAAAGGATTCCCGTACGGGAAGAAAAGGTGATCCAATATGCCAAATCAGCCTTTGAATACCGTACGGTAATAAAAGTCTTGTTTTCCAGTATGGATTGGTATATATTACCGTACGGGAATGCTAGAACTGATTGTTTCTTTCACTCGATGATGAGCATTCAAAAAGCATGAATGGTGGTGGAGAATATGCCCGGGAATGACAGGGAACACCTGTATCAGACGGTATCAACCGTGAAGGAGTTCGGCGAGAGGATCAGAGCGAAAAGGAAACAGCTGGGTCTTACTCAGGAGCATGTTGCAGGCTTGTCCGGCATAGGGGCCAGGTACCTGTCCGAGTTGGAGCGGGGAAAGGAAACCGTTGAGATGGGCAAGGCTTTCCGGGTGGCGAACAGCTTGGTCTGCAGCTGACAGTTCAGCCAAGGTCCCGACTCGGGAACAGGCTGATCAATGCCTGAGAGCAATGTACTGAGTGTTTTCTACGAGAACCGGGAAGTAGGGAAGATCACCGCTGACGGCATGAACAGGATGTCTTTTCGTTATTCGGCCTCATGGGTGAACGATCCTGATGCATTCCGTATATCAATCTCAATGCCGCTAAGGGACGAAGCCTTTCCCCCTGAAACGGCACATTCTTTCTTTGCGAACCTGCTTCCCGAGGGCTTACTGCGCATGAACACCGCCAGGTCACTGGGCGTATCCGCCGATAATGATCTTGAGCTGCTTGCTCGAATAGGCGGCGAGTGTGCCGGTGCTCTATGGATCGGAGATGGGGAGCCCCGGACATAGGCAGACAGCTGTATTCACCTGTGCCTGAGGATGAGCTTTATAGAAGGATCGCCGAGGGGAATGTTTTTTCATCGATGCTGAGAGCCAGCAGGGCTAGGCTTTCCCTTGCGGGGGCACAGGACAAGCTTCCCATCCGATTAGAGGGTGAGGAAGTGCTGTTCCCTGAGAATGGAAGCCCATCCACCCATATTATGAAGTTTCCCAGCAGGGATTACAGGGATCTGCCGGCGAACGAGGTGTTCACTACCAGTCTGGCCAGGCTTATGGGACTTCGAGTGGTGGATGCATGGATCTTCAGGGTGAAGGACATTGAAACCTGTGTGGTGTCAAGGTATGACAGATACAGCGATGTGGAAACCGCGTCAGGCGTCTGCACCAGGAGGATATGTGCCAGGCTCTGGGATTTCCCCATTTCAGGAAGTACGAATCCGAAGGCGGGCCATCCTTCAAGGATTGCCTGGAGCTGGTGGACAATGTATGCACTGAGCCAATAGTGGAGCGGGAGCAGCTGCTGCGATGGCTGATATTCAACCTGTTGACAGGCAATTCAGACGCCCACGCCAAAAACCTCTCCCTTCTGTTCCACTCCGACGGCAAAATAGAACTGGCGCCCTTCTATGACCTTTTATGCACAGTGAGTTACGCCAATATTGACAGGCAGATGGCAATGAGCATCGGAGCGGTCTGGGATCCCGGACGGATAGGCCCGGGGCAGTTCGACTTACTGGCCGGGGAGTGCGGGCTTTCCCCGAAGTGGCTTCGAGGTTTTGTGCTGAACATGGCTGACAAAGTCTCTCATGTCCTTGACTCGGAGCTTCACATGCTGAGAATGGAGCCATCCCTTCAGCAGCGGGTCCTTCCATCCATACTGAAGCAGACAAGGAATGTCAGGAATTCATTCAGACAGGCTGCCGGTCTGTGACAACCCGACAGCCCGTGGTTGACATTCAGTAAACCTACAGCGCTTTTCCCTTTTCAAGGTACTTCCTGAGGGTTTTGTCCAGCTTGTCGGCCCTTGATCCGCCGAAGAGAGATTCGGTGAAAAGGATTGCGAGCTTGTACAGCAGGAAGAGAAGGCCTATGGGAATGATGATAACATCGAGGAGCCAGGTTACTCCGGTTCTTATCAGCAGCTCCGGAAGCTCTTCAACCATGTCGCTCATGTCGGAGAGGATGGTCTGTACGACGTAGTACTTGGGGAAGGAGACCGTCGGCAGACTGAAATCCGTAAGAGAGATGTTCCCACCTGTTATGGTTATGAAGTCTTCCATCCGGCTGATCTTCAGATCCTCCAGCCTTTCCTTGAATTCCTCCTGGAACTCGGTCATTCTCTGGTCGAAACGGTCCCGCACAGGCTTCGAGTAGCCCTGGGAAAGGCTTCCCGAGATGGCAAGGGTTGCCGGGATGGCGATGAAGAAAAAGAAGGCAAGTATGCCGGTAAAACCCGCTGCTTCCTGAGGATGTCCTTCTTGGTGAACTGCAATCCCAGGGCAAGGATGAAGAGAAGGCTCAGAAAAAGTTTTCCCAGAACGCTGGAAAGAAGCAGAAGGACCTCGATGGCGTAGAGAGCCCCCAGGCTGAGGGCAAGGATCTTCCATGTGATGTCTATGGCATCGTAGAGCGGCTGAACGATATCCCCCACCTCGATCCCCACCACATCGGAACCTTCGATCACCGCAATAAGACCTTTGACCACACTTATGGCGACGAAGGCTGTGAGGGCCTTTTCCTGTGATGCTTCCACATAGTCCTTTGCCGGCGGAAGGATCAGCCTGTGCTGCAGACTGGTAAGAACACCCGTGATGGACAGTACCGCAAGGGCCAGAAGAACGCCGACCCTTATCATCCTTTTCCTGCAGAGCTTCTCCATGATCCCACTTCCATTCATCAGTTAACAATAACCGATTCGGAATGAAAAAAGCCGAAGCCATTCAAAATTTGACAAATAGATCTCGTATCCTGTTGCCATAAAGCATAATAGAAAGTTCAGACTTTCAGTTTTGAATGGGGTCCTCTGAAGGGGGAGGGTCTGCTTTGAAGCCTGTAACTGGTCCTATTCTTAAAAGCCACCACAAATGACAAAGCATAAATCGCATCAAATTGATTAGAGCCTGTGTTCATTTGGGTAAATTTGATATGTTTAATAATCTGGATGAAATTGCTGCTGAATCTTCAAACCTTTACAGCGCAACGAACCCCAGTGAAAAAAGGGTACCCTTAAGACCCCTTCAAAACTGGCCGGGTAAAACAGACCCGCCCGGGGCTGACCGGGGAGGATGAGCTGACCGTCAGGAATTAATACAAGGGAATTAAGAATAATGAATGGGAACAGAGTAGTCGTAACGGGCCTGGGGGCAGTTACACCCGTTGGCACCGGAGTTGAGGAGTTCTTCCGGGGGCTCACCGCCGGGCAGAACGGCATAGGGAAGGTTAGCGGTTTCGATGTTACCGACTACCGGTCGAAACTGGCGGGGGAGGTGAAGGATTTTCACCCTGAGGACTGGACCGACGCTAAGTCAGCAAAGAGAATGGACCGTTTCACCCAGTTCGGCCTGGCGGCATCGGAGATGGCTTTTCTCGATGCCGGGCTTGACGCATTCCCATTCGATAAAGCAAAGGCCGGTGTTATCATTGGTTCAGGGATAGGCGGCTCACAGTCCCTCGAGGAGGGATTCACTACCCTTATGACAAAAGGCCCCGGAAGGCTGAACCCCTTCGCCGTTTCCAGGATGCTTATCAACATGGCCGCATGTGCCGTGTCGATCAGATACGGTCTTCAGGGGCCCCTCTCCGCTCCGTCGGTTGCATGTTCCACCGGATCCAACGCCATCGGCGACGGGTTCAGGATACTCCAGAGGGGTGACGCGGACATAATGCTGGCCGGCAGTTCCGAAGCCTGCATTACTCCCCTTCCCTACGGGTGCTTCTGCGCAACACGGTCCATGACCCCCAGCGATTCCCCTGAAACCGGATGCAGACCATTTGATAGAACCGGGATGGTTTCGTGATGGGTGAAGGGGCCGGAATAGTGGTCATGGAGACCCTGAAGCATGCGCGGGCCAGGGGGGCAGATATCTACTGCGAGGTTGCAGGGTACGGCAACACCGCGGATGCCTATCATATAACCGCCCCTGAACCGGGGAGCCAGGGAATGATACGGGTCATGCAGGCGGCTTTGAAGGACGCCTCAATGGATGGTGAACGAATCGGGTATATTAACGCCCATGGCACATCAACCGTTCTCAACGACAAGTGCGAAAGCGCAGCGGTGGAATGTGTCTTCGGTGAACACGCGAAGGCACTGAAGATCAGCTCGATAAAATCAATGATCGGCCATCTTCTTGCCGCCGCCGGGGCTGTAGAGTTCGTGTCCACCGTAATGAGCGTCCATACCGGTACCATTCCTCCAACCATCCACTGCACGGAGCCCGATGAAGACTGCAGACTGGATTATGTCATCGATGGCGCCCGATCAATGGATCTTTATGCGGCAATGAGCAACTCTTTTGGCTTTGGCGGCGGGAACGCCTGCCTTGTAATCAAGAAATATGGAGAAACAGATGGAGATTCCTGAACTTCGCATCGGAAGCGTTACCGCCAGGATACCGATCGTACAAGGTGGCATGGGAGTGAGAGTATCCCTTGCTTCTCTGGCTTCGGCGGTGGCGAATCAGGGGGGTATAGGAACCATTTCCAGCATCGGTCTTGGCAATCTCGCGGACATGGCGGACCACTATGAGCAAACATCGGTCAATGCCCTGGTGAGGGAGATAAAGAGTGCCCGTAGCATGACCGACGGGCTCCTGGCCGTGAACTTCATGGGTGTTCTTACCAGTGTGGACAAACACATACGAGCGGCGGTGGACGCCGGTATAAAGATCATAGTGTTCGGAGCGGGGATGCCCACCAGGCTTCCCGAACTTGTCCCGGAGCCCGATATGAACCTTGTTCCCATCATCAGTTCGGCAAGGGTCGCGGAACTATTCTCCGCAGCTGGGACAGAAGATACGGGAGGATGTGCGACGCCTGATCCTTGAGGGCCCCCTGGCCGGGGGACATCTCGGTTTCTCCCTTGAACAGCTCGATCACATTTCCGAGAATTCCCTTGAGAAGCTGCTGCCGGAAGTGCTTGAGACTATAAAGCCCTATGAGGACAAGCACGGAAGGAAGATCCCCGTTATCACCGCCGGGGGTATTTACACCGGGAAGGACATTGCCCGGATGCTTTCCATGGGTGCCTCCGGAGTTCAGATGGGAACCCGCTTCGTGTGCACTGAGGAGTGCGATGTATCCGATGAGTTCAAGCAGGCCTATGTTGATGCCAGGGAAGAGGATATCGCCATCATCAAAAGCCCCGTGGGTATGCCGGGAAGGGCTATCTACAACAAGTTCCTGAGGGACCTTGAGGCAAAGGGCAAGCTGCCCATCAGCTGTCCTTACAGGTGCCTTACCGCATGCAAGATGGATTCCGCGAACTACTGCATAGCACTGGCCCTTCTGAACTCATATTTCGGCGACGTGGACAACGGCCTGATATTCTGCGGACAGAACGCCCACAGGGTGGAGAGGATCACAACGGTAAAAGAGCTGATCCATGAGCTTCTTTCTGAACTGAGGGAAGCCTGATCCGGCGTTCTTTGCTTCGCTGACACAGAATGGACAGAGCCGAATGATCTATTTCATCACTGCTTTGCTCCTGATCCTTTTTGTGGTCAGGATGATCGCATCAAGGCCGGATGTTTCACCGGAGAGGGTTGAAGAGCTCCTTGCAGACGGAGGGATGCTTATAGATGTAAGGACCCCGCCCGAGTACCGCGCCGGCCACATCGAATCCGCTGTGAACCTCCCCCTGGATACCCTTCCCGAGGGGCTGAACCGGCTTGACATTCCCGTGGAAACCCCCCTGCTTCTCTGCTGCGTCACGGGTATCCGTTCCGCACGTGGGAAGGGGCTTCTTAAGAAAGCCGGTTACCTGCGGGTTCATAACGCGGGTCCTGTGGGACGGCTTAAGGGGTAAGATCTTCCTGTGTCTGAGCTATGACCTCAGGATTTCAGCCTCTGCTGGAGAACCGGTAACCGGGCATCAGGGGCACCATTACCCCTTTCTTTTCAGGAAGAGCCATTCACCAAGGAACAGCAGCGCGATGAAGCCCAGTGATGTGTACACTATGAACACATCGGTATCCACTTTGATCTTCAGCAGCGCCAGGAGTATTACCGCATCCAGGACCATAGCGGTGATCAGCACTCCGCCCCGGGCGCCCACCTTCTGTCGAGCATGCCTGTAGACACCCCAGTGAATAGCGATGTCCATGATTATGTAGAAGATGGCTCCCATGGCGGCGATCCGTCCCAGGTCGAGGAAAACCGTTGACAGGATGGCCAGGACCGCTGTGTAAACCATGGTGTGCTTCTGGATATCCCCGGGCATGCCGAAATGACTGCGGGGAACGAGTTTCATTTCCGTAAGCATGGCAAGCATTCTGGATACCGCGAAAATACTTGCTATTATGCCCGATACACATGCCACGATGGCAAAGACAACCGTGATCCACACCCCTGTATCTCCGAATGCCGGTCTTGCCGCCTCCGCCAGGGAATAATCCCTTGCCGCGACTATTTCTTCCACGCTGAGGTTGGAGCCCACGGCAACGGTTATCAGCATGTAGAGCAGGAAGCAGACCGCTATGGATATGACGATGGCCCGTCCCACGCTTTCATGGGGTTTCTGAATCTCCGAACCGCTGTTGGTTATCGTGGTGAAACCCTTGTAGCCCAACAGGGCCAGGGCAATGGAACCGGGGATGCTCCAGACCCCGCCTGAGATGGAACCACTGATATTCCCGAAACATCAAGCCCCGATGCCCAGAGACCCCCCAGGGCGAGGAAAGCAATCCCCGCTATCTTTATGAATGCCGTTACGAAGGACATGTTCTGAACCGCTCTGTTCCCGATGAGGTTGATCAGAAAGGCGAACACTATCAGGGCGACTCCCAGAACGGGGATCATATAACCCTGACCGCTCCCGTTGAAGAGCTGCATTGTGTATGTGCCGAAGGTCCTCGCCACAAGACTTTCGTTGATGACCATTGAGAAGTACATGAGAAGGGACATCCCGGCGGTGGTAACGGTACGGCCGTAAACCCCTTTGAGTATCATGGCTATTCCGCCGGCGGATGGATTGGCATTGACCATTTTCACATAGCTGTAGGCACTGAAGGACGCCACCACAGAAGCGGCCAGAAAAGCGAAGGGGAACCATTTGCCCGCAAGTTCTGCAACCTGCCCGGTCAGGGCGAAGATGCCGGCTCCGATCATCACTCCGGTGCCCATGGCCACTGCTCCGGTGAGGGTTATGCTGTTCTTTCTGTAGTTCGGTCTGGCTCTGTCCTCATCTTTCCGCATCAGGCTTACTCGCCGAGGATAATGGCATTCATTGGGCACTCCCGGTGTGCTTCCAGGACCTTCTGCTGGTATTCAGGGGGAACAGGGTTCCTGATCACCTTTGCCTTCTTGTCCCCGGTGCTGAACTGAAAACCTCCGGGCAGATGATAACGCATCTCCCTGAGGTGTCGCATTTCATTTTGTCCACTTCAGCCTTCATGGCACTCCTTTCGCTCTGTTTCACCTTTGTCCCTGTATCTCCTTAATCTTGGACGCTTTCAGTATTCCGGTGAAAGAAGCCCTTCGATTATCATGTCCGTGGCGCTGTCTTCGGTGAGGCCGTCCAGTATCTTTTTGCCACCCAGTTCCAGGGTAACGTCGCTCAGCTCAAGAATGATCTTATCCATTTTCACCCTCACCTGATTTCCAGCACTGATCTCAAATGGCTGCTTCTCCTTCGAGATACACTCAAGACGCGGCGCTGTCAAGCTCGCCGTTACCGCTAATCAAATGTAACGGGATTATTATAAAGAGAATACTATTAGAATTGGATAAATATGAGCCTGCAAGCATGATCGTTTCTTTTCTTTCATCGGGGATGCGTGATGTTCTGCATTGACCGCTGCGTCACGGTTCTCAGCATAACTGAAGACAGAATCCATCTGATCTCCGGAGCGATTGTTTACAGTGCAGCGGTAGACACCAGACCGTCAAGTGGATATGATATTGAGAAGGAATATCCTGGATTCACTGTATCAGGAGGCATATTATGACACTCATGCTATTGATTGCGGCTATTCTGGTAATCTCCCCGGCGGCTTATGCCGATATCCTTCTGGAGGATGACTTTTCCGACGGCAACGCCGACGGATGGGAAGAGATCCAATACGGGGGAGGTATCTATGATGTGGTGGAAGGCGGGTACTGGTTCAGCGGTTCAGCTTATTCCTGGGGACTTTCCTGCACCGGTGATTCCGGCGGAGCCATGTCGGTGCCGGACTATTCCATGGTGGTCAGGGTGGTCCCTGAGTGCTGTGCCCATGCCGGACCGGTTGTGCGGTTTTCCGGCGTGGACAACTACTTCGTAGGGCTGTTGCTTCAGCCGGACATCAACAGACTGAACCTGTTCTGCCTTAATCGGGCCGCAGGCAGCAGTGTCATCGACCATTGCTACTTCAGTATTGATCCGGAGGAGTCCTACTGGATGCGCCTTGAGGTTGAAGGAAATGACTACAGGGGCCGGGCATGGACCGGAGAGATCGGTGACGAGCCCGCGGAATGGGCTGTATGGGCAACTGAGACCCGGGTTGGTGACACCGGAGGAGCAGGTCTTTACAGTCATGCCTCATACGGATCTGACCGGCGGCTGAAGACCCACTCGGTCCGCTTCGACGATGTCCTGGTGACCGACGAACTGATCGGAGCCATGGAACCGCTTACCTGGGGAGGGCTTAAGGCCAGGTTCCCGGACTGACTAGCCCTGTTATGATCCCTCCCTCTGCCCCGCAGTGTCTTTCATTGCCGGGACGGAAAAGCCTTATGACAAGTGGGAGTGGTCAGCCCCGGACCTGTTCCCTGAGTTGTCGTCAAGGGGGAGCACCACCGGATGGTCCTGGTGCCACAGAAGCCTGACCGGAACGCCATAGGCCTCCTCTATCACTGATTCAGTTATACCCGCCCTGTCCACCTCGGCCATTATGCCGCCGTTCCTCAGGAAGAGGAACCTGTCGGCGTAGCGGAAGGCTGTGTTCAGGTCGTGCATTGTCACCACCGCGCACATGTCGTGACCCCGTACGATGGTCCTGAGCAGCCTGAGGATGGAGAGCTGGTTCTTCAGGTCCAGTGATGCTGTGGGCTCGTCAAGAAGCATTACCGCCGGTTCGCCCACCAGTGCCCTGGCAATGCATACCTTCTGATACTCGCCACCGCTCATGCTGTTGGTGTGCCTCAGGGCCAGGTGCTCCAGGTCCAGCCTGTGCAGCGCGGCGTGGGTCAGCTCCAGATCCCTTCTGCCCACACGCCAGCCGATGTGGGGCTTTCGCCCCAGAAGCACCGCGTCGAAGGCGGTGACCCGCCCGGGCTCGCTTCTCTGGGCAACATAGCTCATCCTGCAGGCGGCTTCCCGACGGGAGTACTCCTCCATGTGCCTCCCCAGGAGCCGCACCCTTCCCGCCTCCGGTCTGAGAAGCCCGTTTATGCACTTCAGCAGCGTGGTCTTTCCCGAGCCGTTGGGTCCCATCACCGCCACTACCTCGTGATCTGCAACAGTGAAGGATACATCCCTGAGTACCGGGCGGTGGCCGTAGCTGAAGGAGAGCTCCTCTACGCTAAGGATCATCTTTTGTATCCCCTCACCAGAAGGAACACGAAGGCGGGGGCGCCGACGAAGGCGGTGAGAATAGCCACCGGGAGCACCCGGGGGGGACATGACGGTGCGGGCGGCGGTGTCCGCGGCCAGAAGGAGGATGGCCCCGGCGAGGATGGAGCCTGGGATGAGGTATCTGTGGTCGTCGCCCAGAAGCCTCCTGACGATGTGAGGCCCCACAAGCCCCACGAAGCCTATCACCCCCACGAAGGAGATGGTGGTGGCTGTGACCAGTGAGGCGACAAGCATTCCCGCAAGCCTTTTCCTGGATACCGGAAGGCCCAGGCTGGCGGCGGTTTCGTCGCCGGCGTCCATTGCGTTGTAGCTCCAGCTGTTGAGCATGAAATAGGCCGATGAGGCAATGGTCACCGACGACATGACGGCGAGTTCCCTCCAGCTGGCCCGCGCCAGGTCCCCGAAGGTCCAGAAAACCATGGCCGCCAGCTGCACGTCGTCGGCGAAGTACTGCAGGAACATGGTTCCGGCGCTGAAAAGGGATCCCAGGGCAACTCCGGTGAGCACCATTACTTCCGGGGAGACCCGGGCGGCGCCGGCCACCGCCAGTATCACCGCCGCCGCGGCAAGGCAGGCGATGAAGGCCGCCGCTGTGGTGGTATAGGGGTCCGTGATGGAGATGGCCCCGGCGGCGGTGCTCTGCATCGCCCCGCCCCCGAGGATCATAACGGAGAATGCCGCGCCGAAGGCGGCGGCGTTGGATATGCCCAGAGTGAAGGGCGAACCCAGGGGGTTGCGGAGTATGGACTGCATGGCGGCGCCTGCCACCGACAGACCAGCCCCGGCAACCACCGCGGAGAGCGCCTGGGGAAGCCTGATATTCAGCACTATCATCTGTACCTGTCTTGGGGCATCACCGGCGAAGAGGGCCCTTAGCACCTGTCCCGGCGGTATGGGGACCGCACCCACTGAGATGGAGAGTATCAGCAGCGCGAAGAGCACAATCAGCCCCGCCAGGTTCAGCAGCAGTTTCCTGCCGGTGTACTTCGTGTATTCCCCGGATACTTTTCCGTTTTCAAGGTGCATGGCGGGCTCCGGTCACGGTGTGAGTGTCACCCTTTCAAAGACCAGCCCTCCGAAGGACTCCTTCAGCTGCTGGAATACACCGGCGCCCACAAGGAAACTGTATATCTCGTCGGCCTTTGCCGCAGGGTCCACGTCCTCGAAGGATTCCGGGTAGAGCACCTTCCCAATGTAGTATGCGTCGGCGAGGATCGAGCCAAGGTTCCAGGTGTACCAGTTGTAGGGCATGAGGCAGTACACCTCCCCGTTCCCCACGGCGGAGAGGGAGGAGTATGCCGGGTCGTCGGTGAGCTGCTGTAGGGCGTTGGCGCCGGGATCGGCCTCAAGGGTGGAGCCGTCGATGAAGATAACCTCCGGGTCCCAGGCGAGTATCTGCTCCTTGGCGATGTCGGCGTGCTCCCCGGTAAGCCCGTCGGTATCCTCGGGCATCGCAATGTTCCTGGCCCCGGCGAAGATGAAAGGAGGGTAGCCCGGTTCGGTGGACTGAAATCCGTGGGGCCCGCGATAGGCAATACCCCCTACGAAACAGCTCCTGCGCCTGTTCTCGGGTATTCCAGCGGTGCGTTCCGCCAGGTCGGAAACGGTGGAGTCGATGAAAGCGATGACCTCCTCGGCCCTTTCCCCGCGGTCCAGCACCCGGGCCATGGTCCTGAGTGAACCGTCGAAGTCGCCTCTGTCCGGCCATATCCTGCCGTACTGCAGCACTACCACGGGTATGCCTGTCATTTCCTCAAGCTCCAGGGGATCGGTCCCCATAAGGGGGAACGTTTTGAATATCACCTCAGGCTGTGGATCAAGCGCCAGTATGAGTTCCGGATTGTCGTGCCCCCTGAACTCGCCGAAAACAGGCAGCTCCGCCAGCCACGGGTTCGCCAGGAAGTATGGCCTGGCCTCGAAGGCGGCCCGCCTTCCCTCCATGTCGTCAACGGCAACCGCCCTGTCCTGGGCCTGGAGGTAGACCAGAAGCCTCAGGCACCCGGGACCGGAGCATATGACATGTTCAGGGTCGAAGGGAACTGTTACGCTTCGCCCCAGGCCGTCCACCACCGTTATCACGCTGTCGGCGGCAGCCGTTGCCGGAATGTCTCCGCCTCCGCACCCAGCGGTGAGAATGGTGAAGACAGCTGCAGCCGCCGCCATGAGCGAGCCGGTGCTCCGGAGAGGTTGCATTCTACCCATCTTTCTCCTTTTTGCTGCTGTTTCCGCCTTCAGCCCCGGGAACGCTCCCCCTCCCAGTCGAACTCGCCGGATTCCTCCCGGCTCTGTGGCCAGTGGGCGCACCATTCCGGCAGGCGGACCTCTGAAACCCTGTCGGAGCCGGGGTGATAGGGTTTGATGTCTATCACCGGGCTATTGTCCATGGCGTCGATATGGTCAAGCACCACCAGCCCCTCTTCTTCGTCCACCGACAGTATACCGCAGGTGGTTACCGCCACGGGACTGGGGCGGCGGGGCGACCTCGTGGAGAAGACCCCGGTCTCCCTGGAAACAAAACGGAAAGGCGGCTTGACCTCAAGGGCGGTTCCGTCCCCGGGGATACGGTCGAAGACCCAGAGGATCATGGCGTGGGAGTACTTCCCCAGCCCCACGAGCCCCTTCCTGTATTCTTCCCTTATCCTTACGGCGAAGCGTTCTCAAGGGATACTGAGCCTATGGCCTTCATCGTGTATTCGCTCTTCATGTTCACTCTCCCGCTGTTCGCCAACAATAACCGATTCAAAGGAAGAGAGGGTGGCTTTTCGGTGGTCAGCTGTTGTCGATTGCCTTGCGGACAGCTTCAGCAAGCTCCTTCACGGTGAAGGGTTTGTGAATGAACCGGAGGCTTTCCCGGGGATCGAGCATGCTGTTCTGCGCCATGACATCGGCGGTGTAGCCGCTCATGAAGAGGCACTTCAGGTTCGGGCGTTCTGCGGTGAGCCTTTCCGCAAGCTCCCTGCCGTTCATTTCAGGCATCACCACATCGGTGAGGAGCAGGTCGATGGACCCTTCCCTGGCCAGCTGGAGTGCTTTGCCCGGAGCTTCCGCGGCTATCACGCTGTAGCCGAGATTCTCCAGCATGGTTTTCGTCATTTTCAGAACGGACACTTCATCTTCCACAAGAAGGACCGTTTCAGTGCCTTCTTCAGCGGGGCCTGCGCCTCTGCTCTCCCGGTGCTCCACTGCGTCATCTGACTGGCCGGGGAGGAATACCCTTATAGTGGTTCCCTCCCCGGGCCGGCTCTTAACATCGATGAAGCCCCCGTTCTGCCTGACAATGCCGTAGACCGTTGCCAGGCCCAGGCCGGTGCCCCCGCCTGGTGCCTTGGTGGTGTAGAAGGGCTCGAAAATATGAAGCCGGGTCTCCTCATCCATTCCGCTGCCGTTGTCGGTTATGGAAAGGGTTACACAGTTTTCCGGTGCCAGTTCGCACTCGGGAATCATAGAAACATCTTCAGTGGATGCGTGGGCGGTTTCGATGGTAATGGTGCCCACCCCGGTGATGGCGTCTCTGGCGTTGACCACCAGCTTCGCCAGGAGCTGGTCGAACTGGGATGGGTCCAGCTTCACCGGATATAGAGCATTGCCCGGTTTCCAGTTCAGTGTGATGTTCTCACCTACAAGCCTGCTGAGCATCTGGAGCATGCCCTCCACTGTTTCGTTCAGGTCGATTAGCCTGGGGGCGATTGTCTGCTTCCTTGCGAAGGTAAGAAGCTGTCGGGTAAGGTCCGCGGAGCGTCTGGCAGCGTTCCTTATCTCCGTGAGTTCACCGTAAATAGGCATTGAAGGGTCGAGCTTCTCAAGGGTCATCTCAGCGTTGCCCAGGATAACTCCCAGCATGTTGTTGAAGTCGTGGGCCACACCGCCGGCGAGCCTTCCCACGGATTCCATCTTCATCATCTGCATGAGCTGGAAGCGGAGTTTTTCCCGCTCCTCTTCAGCTCTCTTCCGCTTCGTTATGTCTATGTTGAATTCCGCCAGCTGCCAGCTGCCTTCTCTGTTCTGGAAGGGAATGGTGTGAACCTCCACGAACCTGTCCTCTTTGGGGAGGTATTCCTGGGATACCACGACTTTCCGGGTCCTCAGCGCTTCGGGAACCCCGCATCCCTCGCAGGGTGCTTCCTTTCCCATGAAGTAGCTGTGGCATTTCTTTCCTTCAAAATCGCCATATACCTGGCGCCATCTGTCGTCGACGAAGCTCAGTGTGTAGTCTTCGTTCATTATGTTGATGTTCGTATTCGTTGCCCTCAGAAGGAAATCCATGCGCTCGGAATAGCTGCGGAGCTGCTCGTCGGGTCTCTTCTGGTCGCTGATGTCCTGGAAGGAGCCATGAACCCCGGTGATGTTGCCATTCTCATCCCTGACGGGCTTTCCGATGGTCTTTACCCATACGCGCCCGCCGTTCCCGTCGATTATTTCCAGTTCCTCTGAGTAGGGTATTCCCTCTTCTGCGCAGGCTTTGAAGACCCGGGTTATGGTCTCCCTGTATTCAGGGGCGTAGAACTCAATTCCCTTTTCAACCAGGGGGGCGAATCCCCTGGGCATTCCATGGATGTCGCAGACAGTGTCGGACCATGTGCTTATGTTGGTTTCCAGGTTTACGTCCCATCCCCCGAACCTTGCGGTTTCACCGGCGATCCTGAGTAGGGCGGCATTGGCTTCCTCGGCGGCCTTTGCCTTCTTCTCTTCGGTTATGTCCAACGCGGAAAAGGTGAATCCCTTATCCGGGTCGGTCCTGTCCAGGGCCGAGGAACTGAGAAGCACATCAAGCAGTGTGCCGTCACTTCGCTTCCATACCGTTTCGATGGTGCCGGTGCCTGATCTTTCTATCTGGGCGTATTTCTCCCTGCCCACCCGGTCGAATTCCTCACGGGAAGGGTAGAGCATGATGGCGGATTTTCCCATGAGTTCTTCACGGGTGTAGCCTGTCATCTCGCAGAGCTTCCGGTTCACTTCAAGTATGATTCGGGACCTTACCAGACCGATGCCCACGGGGGCGGCCCTGAAGATGCTCTCAAGCCGCTGCTGAATGGCGATTCCCGATGACGCACCGGGGTTTTCCCCGTTCTTGCTCTCCGGAGGATCACTGCCCTTTCCGCGCACGGTACACCCCTCCCTGGTACGGGACGGCCTTCTATCCTATGATGCCGGAGGTTGCTGTTTGTGTCAATGGAACCCCGGCAAGCGATCCTGTGAGAAACTCCATCGGCTGGCTGCCCTGGAGGGTTGCGTCAAGACGAGGTTACCCTGTTCCTGCCCTCTTCCTTGCTTCGGTACATCAGGCGTCGGCCCTGCTCACAAGGGTTTCAGCCGTATCCCCGGGCTGGGCGAGGGTGATGCCTATTGATACAGAAACCCTGATCTCGGCTCCCTCATGTTTCGCGCTGGTGGCTGAGGCCAGATTCCGCAGCCTGTTCGCTATCTCCAGGAGTGTCTCCTGGGAGATTCGAGGGAATACCCCCAGAAACTCCTCACCCCCCATCTCCCCACGGTATCGAAGGGGCGCACTGAACTGAGGAGGGTCCGCGCCACCGCGGCCAGTACAGCGTCTCCTGCCTGGTGGCCGTACCTGTCGTTGCAGAGCTTGAAATGGTCTATGTCGATGAACATCACGCCGAAGGTGATGTCGTTCCTGCGCATCGCCGCCAGCCTGGCGTCAAGGACAGCTTCCAGCTGCCGCCTGTTGGGAAGCCTGTGAGGGGATCAACCAGGGAGAGGGTCCTCAAATGGGCTATCTCCTCCTGCATGGCCATCCGGGAGCCGGCCTCGTGGAAGAACTCCACCGCAAGCTTTTCCCCAGTATCCAGTGTGAGGAGCATGGTGCGTGCATCAACCGCCACCCTGTGCCCCAGTCTGTGGTGCAGGTACACCGTGATCCGTCTGCTCTTCGCGTCCTTCAGTGTGGCGGCAACGGGGCAGCAGCCCAGGCAGAGCTCCTTACCATTCTCGTCCACATGCACCAGGATGTTGTCGGAGCATCTTCTGTTCAGGACCTCCGGTGCTCTGTAGCCCGTTATTCGCTGGGCCTCGTCGTTCCAGAACACCACTCTGCGCCGGGCATCGAGGATGTAAACCCCCTCGCCAACCGCCTCCAGGATGGTCTTGAAGTTGTCCGGCAGGAATCCATCGGCCATTCAGCCTCCATTTCATACTTCAATGATATGAATATACAACGAGAAGGCTGAGAAGTTCTTTAAATGCTTTGCCGACTTACCTGTCGTTCTGCGGGTCACCCCTGACTACCTCAAGTGGTGAAATGCTTTCATGCCGTGAAACGATCCGTTCCATGGTTAGCAAAGGAATCACATTCTCAGTTGCCCTGCTATCTGTCATGGCTGGCATTTTTCCCAGTCATCTTGCCCCTGCATTGCAAAGAATACTTCTCCTTAACAGCTTTTTGGCAAACAATAACTATCCTTATGCATAACCTCTGATACTGTTGTCACAACACCCGCCTGCCCGAGGCCGTGTACCCCGCGATCCTGAAGAACAGCCGGATCCAGATGGCGGAAACCGCCAGACCTGCTGTAAGGAAGAGGAGCCAGCCGGTTTGCTCCATTGCCGCCTTCGCCATCCAGAAGGAGGGAAGGGGGGAGAAGAGGTACTGTGCCGTTCCACTTATGAACATTGGCGCTTGAATACCCATGATGGAAAGGCCTCCCAGTTTCATCAGGGCAAGGCCCTCCACTTTGTTGTTCGCAAAGGCCGTTACACCAAGACAGACCGCCACTGAGGCCGCCGAGGCCAGGAAGGCTATGGGAATGGCCTTCATTACACTCAGTTCCGATGACCTGAACACGATGAAAAGCAGCACCGAAAGGACGGTTGCCAGTACGGCGGGAACCGTCAGCCTTCCGTTTAGGTAGCCCCCGGTTCCCGGGGGGGATACCGCCATGTAGAGGCTTACCCCTTCGTCCCGCTCCTCGAGCATTATCATGGCGGCGGCCATGTTGAGGAGATAGGGAATGAGCAGGAGCAGCATGAGGTCCAGCATCAGGGCGAACTGGTGGAGCACAGGCCCGTGCCTCAGGGATCCCGCCAGCCACCGGTCCAAAGCCGGAAGGCCGTACCGGAAAACTATCCCGATAAGCACCGGCGCCGGTATGAGGACAGCGAGCATTGCGTCACGTCTGATGAGCGAAAAACCTGCCTGGAATACCTTTCCCGTTCTCACAGCCCCATGCCTCCCAGTTCCTTCACCATTTTAGTTACCCTTCCAAGAACAAGAGGAATGGCCAGTGCCGCCCATGCAGCAACTGTGACCAGGTGTTTCGCTACTGAGACATCCCCCGCCGCCCCGGTGCCCCTGAGCATGACCGAGAGCAGGGCGGTTCCAGGATGCAGTTCCCAGAGACCCATGGGGCCGGGAAGCTGCCAGAGGTTCATAAGCTGCCCCAGGACCATGAAGGGGGGCACCCAGAGAACCAGGGATATCGGGGCGATGGCCATGAAGAACCTGTTCAGGGAACGAACCCTGCCGGCGGTGGCAAGGCCCGTGAGGGAGAAAAGCACCGAACCGGTGAAAAGCCCAGCTGCGAGTACCGCAGGGGAGATGCCCTCGGGGACCGCAATGGAGGCGATGGCAAGACCCGCCAGTGTGGAGATGAGAGCCAGGGAGAGGACCTTGGCAAAGAGGTATTCACCCGGAGTGAAGGGGGAGACGAAGAGGAAGTCCAGTGTGCGTTCGCTCTTCTCGAAGAGGACTATGCCCCCCATGAAGAACAGCCCCAGGGCTGCCGGGTCGCTGAAGACTATCACCGCCGCCGCAAGGGGGCGCCAGCTCTGCGGCATTGCAAGGAGTATGCCGGCATAGATAATGGTTATGACCAGATAGAGCAGATAGAATCCGTAGCGGTACTGGAACCGAACATCATTGGACAGCGCCGCGGTGAGACGCCTCGTGTTCACCTGAGTGCCCTCCCTGTTACCTCCACGAAGACATCCTCCAGCGTGGGTTCCTTTGAGTGGATCCGGGTTATCCGGTTGTCTTTGATTGCATTGCGAAGCGTTTCATCGGTAGAGAGCCGCGCGATGGGGGTGGAGTGGTGCTCTTCGGCCCTTTCCCCCCGGCAGGTGTATTCAACGGTTGCCGGGGTTTTACCCTGGTGAGGTTCTCCGGTGTGTCCAGGGCCCTTATCCCTCCGTCAACGATGAAGGCCACCCTGTCGCAGAGTTCCCCGGCGTCGTGCATGTTGTGGGTGGTGAGTATGATGGTGGTTCCCATCCGCTTCTGCTCCAGTATGATCCGCTTTATCTGCCTGGCGGTGGAAGGATCCAGCCCGGATGTCGGTTCGTCCAGGAAGAGCATCCCCGGGCGGTGCATCAGGGCCCTTACGAAGTTCAGGCGGGTCTTCATGCCCTTGGAGAACTCCGATACCCTTCGGCGGCCGTCCCGCTGGAGCCCCACCATTTCCAGAAGGGTTTCCCCGGGGATGAGGTTTCCACTGTGAAGGGAGCCGAAGAAGGCAAGGTTCTCAAGGGCGGTGAACTTGCCGTAGAGCCCGGGGAACTCAAAGACCACTCCTATGCTTTCATAGAAGTCCGTTTTCCGGTGCTTCACCTCGGATCCGTTGACCTGTACCCTTCCCCCATAGCCGGTGAGAACCCCTGTGAGGATCTTCTGCAGTGTGCTCTTCCCGGCGCCGGAGGGGCCCAGGAAGCCGAATATCTCACCTTTGCCCACATGAAACCCCATGCCATGTATAAGGGGCTCCTTCGGTGTGTATGAAAAGCACAGGTCCTCAATGCGAATAGCGCCGCTGTTACGCTCCAACTTGTGTCTCCTTTACCCCTGCCAGCACCAGCCCCTGTATCAGCAGCCGTATGGCTTCGTCAAAATGTTCGTTGCCCGCTTCCTCCCGGTGCATAAGGGCCATTGCCAGGGCCCTGAGAGCCGTGGAGAACAGGGGGACCTTAACCGATGACTCCGGAATGCCCAGGGCCTCAAGAAGAATTTCAGTGGTTTCATCGTCCAGCCGGTGGTGCCGGGAAACCATCTCCTCCGGAAGACCCCGAAGGAGTATGGACATTTCCTCCGGGTGCATCAGGGTCATCAGGAAGGAATCCTTCACCCGGGCGAACAGGTACCATATTGCTTCCGCCAGGCCATCCCTCCCACTGAGGTTTTCTTCTTTCACCATCTGAAAGAGGCCCTGGAAGAGGCTTTTCTGGTACTCTTCAACGGCGTGGAAGAACAGGACCTCCTTTGACGGAAAGAACCTGTAGAAAGACCCCTTCGATATCCCCGCCCCCTTTGCCAGCTCGCTTACTGTGGTTTTCCTCACACCGTATCTGCCAGGCAGCCCTCAGCCGCCCGGCGGAGAGCTTCCCTTATCTCATGGGATTCAGTTTCCGTGAATGCCCTTGGCATGTGCCTTCCCTTCGGCTATGACCATATATATAAAAACGGTCATAGAGTATGCAATCCCTGTAGCCTTGATGTGCTCTCATTCCCGGCCGGGAAGCTCTCAATTGTCATCTTGCTCGGTGCTTCCAGTATGTGTATAGTTAATACACACATAAGGAGTGTATCATGCGTACCAATGTTGTGATCGATGACGAGCTGATGGAAAAAGCCATGGAATCAAGCGGCTGCAGAACCAGGAAGGCTGCCATAGAGTCAGGTCTTCGACTGCTGGTGCAGATCGCTTCACAGAAGAAGCTGAGGAAGCTGAGGGGCAAGATTGACTGGAGGGGGAACCTGGAAGAAATGCGTCGGGATTGAGATGATAATTATAGACACATCCGCATGGATCGAATACTTCAGGGGAGACCCCTCACCGGTTGCCGACAAGGTCGGACTTAGCCTTGAGCAGGACACGGTTGGAATTGGCGACCTTATCTACTGTGAGATAATGCAGGGAATAAGGGCATCGGATCAGCGGGCGGAGGTGGGCGGGCTGCTGCTTTCACTGCAGAGATTCAACATGGTCGGTTTTGACATTGCCGAAAAGTCCGCGGCCAATTACAGGCTTCTCAGGTCGAAGGGAGTCACCGTAAGGAAGACAATAGATGTTCTCATTGGAACGTTCTGTGCGGAAAACGGTTACGGCCTTGTTCACAATGATTCAGATTTCAGCATTATGGCAGGTCATATAGGGCTGCGGGAATTGTAGGTCATTCCACTGCGGGCAGCAGCTGGTTTCTCAGGCGAAGAAGATCTCGCCGGAGGCCAGCCGAGCGCCCGAGTTGAGGAGTATCTCCCCTCGGCGGTAAGTTCCGTTGCCCGGGAAAATGGTCCGATGGCTGCCAGAACTATTGTGGCCCTGTGCATTGCGTGGCCGTACTCGGCGTCCTTCAGCGAATTCGTTCCGTATGAAACCATTGTCTGCACACTTATGAAGCGGTCCCGTGCAGGCGGCTGAACCGTTCCAACCCCGGCCCTTTCATTCACCAGCACTTCTCCGCCGGCTGAAAGCCTGTAGTCGGCAACCAGGCCGAAGCCCTCTTCGGGGCCGTTGAACTGCACATGGAAGCGGTGGCATAACTTGTATTTCCGCCCCGGGTGGGCAATGGTCCCCAGTTTCCACCTGGAACCCTGAAAGACATCAACGCTGCAGTCCGGGCGGCGCAGGAACCTGTAGATAAGAACAACCAGCATGGACAGGAAAAGGGCTCCCAGAATGATGAAGAGAATGGGATCTCCCATGGTGGGCATCAGAAGACACCCCTTCGGCTACTGGAACTGCCTACTTCGCTACCTGGCCTCATATGGCAGGACCTTTCTCCTTTGGACTACCTGGTGAATATTCTCTTTCAACGGAGATGGCACAAGCCGGTGATAGTGCAACCGGGTCTTCTCGAAGGATCGTTAGCCAGGGTCTGGTATTGGTGAATATCTCATCCGAAGGGGGTCAGGAATGATGGTGCTGCTGACGGTGATACTGGCTTCTGGAGCGGTGGACCCGGGCTCCTTCCATTACCTTGGAGCCTTCAGGCTTCCGGAGGGGGGTGAAAGGCCCCACACATTCCAGTACGGGGGGGAGGCCATGACCTGGCTGCCCGGGGATCCGGGCACCCTTCTGGTGATGGGGCATAACTCAATGCCCTATGGAGAACTCCCCGACGGGAACCGTGTGGCGGAGGTTTCCATACCTTCCCCTGTGATATCCGGTGATATTGAGGACCTTCCCAGGGCGGAACTGCTCACCGGCTTCGTGCCTCTCTTCGAGGAACTGTTCCCGGCTATGGATGAGATACCCAGGGCCGGTATGGAGTGGAGCGGGGGTCGTCTCCACCTCTGCCGTGGTCAGCATCTGGAGGAGAGCCCTCCCCTTACCCATGGCCTGGGCCTCTTTGAAGGGGATACCCTCTTTACCGGGCCCTGGGGCATCTCCGGCTGCGTTCCCTACAGCACCAACGACTACATGTTCTGCGCTCCCTCTGTATGGGCAGATTCCCATGCCGGGGGAAGAAGGATCCTCACTGGCCGCTACCGCGACGGCGGCTGGGGCGGGATGGGGCCTTCCCTGTATGCCTACCTTCCCCCTGATCCTGGCTGGAGCGGGTCCTTCCTGCCGGCGATCCCCCTCCTTCAGTACAGGACCTCCCTTGATACTGACCTGATAGAAGGGTGCATAACTGGTTACCAGCATGCCGATGAATGGACCGGAGGAGCATGGGTGGAGGACGGTTCCGGGAATCAGGCGGTGCTGTTCTGCGGAACGAAGGGCACCGGCGACCTCTGCTGGTACGGCTACCGCAGCTCCCTTGGCCCCGGTCATCCCTGCGTTGAGCGGGAGATGACAGGTGAGTTCACCATGTGCAGGAGGGCCGACGGTTCACCGTCGGAGGGAGATCTGTGCCAGGGAGAGCCGGTCTCCTTCAGGGGCTGGTGGAGCAGCGAGTTTGCAGCCGGTTTCCTCCTCTACGATCCCTCGGACCTGGCGCTGGTGGCATCAGGGGAGCTTTCCCCCCGGGAACCGCAGCCCTACGCTTTTATTGAGGTGGACGAACACCTGTTCCTTCCGGCGGGTGTGGAGGAGGAAATGCTGGGAGCCGGGGTTCAACGCAGGTTCCGGCTGGGGGACGCTGCCTGGGACGGGGAGAACCATCTTCTGTATGTACTTGAGCTTTTCGCCGACGACTGCGCTCCTGTTGTGCATGTGTGGAGGGTGGGAAGCTGAGATCCGGGCGAGGGATCAGATATGCTCCATTAAGGTTTCAATGGCTGTTTTTCATTGAAAAGTCAAACATGGCATATGAGATTTCAATGAAAACAACACTGCTTACAGCTCTATCGAGCAGGGAAGAAGCAGCAGTCGATCGACGAATTTGCCGGTGGCCTTGAGGCCTAGCTGAGGGTCAGCTCCATGGAGTTCTGCCAGAGCCCGTGGATGTTGCAGTAGGCCATTGCCATAAGCGTGCCAGGTTTTTCGGTCTTCATGCCGAAGGCGCAGCTGTGGTGGGTGTATACCGTTCCCTCGTCGGCGCCGTCGGGGGATTCACCGTGGGCGGTGAACTGGGCCCTGCCTATCTCCAGGGGAAACTTGGCGCCTTCGGGCTTGAAGTAGAGGGTGATCCACCTTATGTGGTGGGCCGTGGTGTTCGGATGGGCCACCTCCTTGCCCAGTGTAACCTTTACATCGAACATCTTTCCGGATTCAGCCTTTTCAGGCACCTCTATCACCGGCACATGTTTCTCGCTTTTCCAGTCCGCTGTCTGGATCATTTCGTTCAGCATTTCTTCTCTCCTTTCTTTTAATTTTCGGTTTACTGGAACTTCACAAGGGGCTTGATGATGCCGTCTTCCTTGGTCTTCATCAGCTGGAAGGCCTTCTCGATGTCACTGAAATCGAACTCATGGGTGGTCATCGGGGTGGGATCCACCCTTCCCCGCCTCAGGAGTCTGAAGAGCCTTTCCATCCTTTCGCTGCCCCCGGGGCAGAGGGCGGTCCTTATGGTTTTGTCGGACATTCCCACGCCCCATTCCACCCGGGGGATCTTCACATATTCTCCGTCGCCGTAGTAGCCAACATTGGAGATGGTTCCACCCGGGCGGGTTACCTTCACGCAGGCCTCGAAGGTAGCCTGGGCCCCAAGGGACTCAATGGCGGAGTCTACCCCTGTGCCCCCGGTGAGGTCCATGATGGCCTCAACCGGGTCGGTCTCTTTGAAATTGACGACATCATCGGCTCCATAATGCCGGGCGAGTTCAATTCTGTTCGGCACCGACTCAACGGCGATTACTCTGCCGGCTCCCAGCAGGCGGGCTCCTGCTGTGGCCATGAGACCCACCGGGCCCTGGGCGAAAACAGCCACCGTTCCTCCTATGGGAATGTTCGCGTTCTCGGCGCCGGCAAACCTGTGGACATCATGTCACAGGCATAGACCGCCTTTTCGTCCGGAAGGTCATCGGGTATGGGGGCGAGGTTTGCGTTGGCCTGGTTCACAAGGAAGAATTCAGCGAAAACGCCGTCTACCTTGTTGGCGAATTTCCATCCCCCCAGCATGCCTTCGCACTGGGACGGGTAACCCCTCTGGCAGTTGTGGCATATGAAGTCCGGTGTGATGGCGTTCACCGCAACCCGGTCGCCTTTGCTGAAGCCCCGGACCTCGCTTCCGACCTTTTCCACAACACCCACGGCCTCATGGCCAAGGGTCATGTTTTCCCTTGGACCAACGCCTCCGCCGACCGTGTGGACGTCGGAGGTGCAGACGAGGGCCTTTGTGGTCCGGACTACAGCCTCGTTGGGCCCGGGGTCCATGGGAATATCCTTCTCCATGATGCCGACACTGCCTATTCCCTTCATTACGAATGCTTTCATCTTAGTCATATCATCTCCTTTTCTTTTTTCCTCCTTTGGTTTATTGACCCTCTTCAAGGTCTATCTTCAGGGCGAGCAGCTGCAGAAGGTCCTTCAGCGTGATTACCCCCGCCACCCTGCCATTCTCTGCCACAACAAGCCTGCTTATACCGCTGCTGTTCATTATGGAGAGTGCCCGGGAGGCGTCCTCATCCGGACCGATGGTGTTGGAAGGTCCGCAGGGGGAGGCTATGTCCCCCACTGTGGTAGTGCTGCGCTCCTTCTCGGGAACGGTCTTTATCTCCCTGGTGGATATGCAGCCTGTCATCCTGTGATCCCTGGTTACGGGGAACATCTTCTTGTAGTGGCGGTAAACGTAGTTCTTCAGCAGCTCTTCCACTGTTGTGTCCTCGGGGACGGTGATGGGATCAGCCTCCATGAACCTTCTCACCGGTTCCCCCTGGAGCTCCTGCTTCAGTATCAGCTGCCTGTAGGACTGCTTTGCCGCTCCGCCTATGAAAAGCCCTATGAAACCCCACCAGATACCTGTTATCAGATTCCCCGCGAGAAGGGCGAGCATTCCCAGCCCTATGAGTATCCAGCTGAGTCCCCTTCCGAAGTTCGAGGCGATCCTGGTGGCCTTTTTTTATGCTTTTCGTTCTTGCCCAGAGGCCTGCTCTGAGCACCCTTCCGCCGTCCAGCGGGAATGCTGGCAGCAGGTTGAATCCCGCAAGGACCAGGTTGATAAGGGCAAGGTACTGAAGCACACCTGCAGCAGGGATCGGGATCGCACCCTGGAGCAGGGCATGTACTCCGTAGAGCGCACCTCCGATGACGATGCTGGAGGCCGGCCCGGCCAGGGCCATCAGAGCTTCCTCCTTCGGGCCTGGGGGTTCGGATTCCATGTGGGCCATTCCCCCGAAGACGAAGAGAGTTATTCCGCCGATGGGCATTCCGTGCTTCCTCGCGACCAGGGAGTGGCTGAACTCGTGGAGCACGATGGATATCAGCAGTCCGACGGAACAGGCAATTCCCATCAGCCAGTACATCCCCGGGGCCAGGGTTGGGTATTTGCCCGGGAATACCCCGGCGGCAAGTGTCCATGTAACAAGGAAGGCAATTACCAGCCAGCTGAGGTCCATACTCACCTGAAATCCCGCCAGGCGGAAGAGGTTAGTGCCTCTGCGGGCTCTGTTCAAAGGAACCCTTCTTTCTGTCGGGTTTGCTTCCATAGAATATGCCTTTCCTTTTTGGTTGCGAATAAAGGTTCAATGAAATACATTTATGTAAGAAACAATAAATAACTCAATTACCTATATATGTGATGTTGCTAATGATATCAACCCCCATTCAGAAACTATCATGATTTATGCACCAGCCTTGACACTGGTATATCTAAGGTATATGAAGAAAAATGAAATTATTATGAGTATGAAGCCCTTCCTGTCCCGATGGCAGGGAAGGGGGGCCGGGCAGTCTCAAAACAGTAAATTTGCGTCGAAGGAGCGCTTACATGAACCGGAAAAGAGGGATGGAAGACCTGAACATCGTTATATGCGGAGCCGCCGGCCAGGGGATAAAGACCGTGGAAAAGCTGCTGTCGCGGATGTTCGGCATAACCGGGCATTTCGTGTTCTCCACCAAGGAGTACATGTCCAGGGTGAGGGGGGCAGCAATTCAACCGACCTCCGGGTATCCGGCGGCCCTGTCAGGTGCCCGGTTGAACGGGTGGACATGCTGATAGCCCTGGACAGAGCAGCCGTGGAACACATGAAGGAGCGAATAGGGCCGGACACAGTGGTGGTGGCTGACCGGGAAAGCCTGGAAACCCGGGAGGATCTTTCGGCAAGGTCTGTGCCCGTGGCGCTGAAGGAACTGGCAGGTGAGGCCGGGGCCGAGGTTTATTCCAATACAGTTGCCGCCGGGGTTGCCGCCGGAGCAGCCAGACTGAACAGGGAAACCTGTGAAGAGGTGGTGAAGGAGTTTTTCAAGGAACACGGGGAAGAGGTGGTTTCCGGGAACCTCGAGGCCTTCGGGAAGGGCTGCGACTCCGGGAAGGAGCTGGAACTCCGCCGCCGGGTAATTCCCGGGGATACCGATGGTCAGCTGCTTCTAAGCGGCGGCACCGCAGTGGGGCTGGGAGCATTGGCCGGGGGGCTGCGCTTCATCTGTTCCTATCCCATGTCCCCTTCCACCGCTGTGCTGGTATTCCTTGCAAAGAACGCACGCAGGTTCGGCCTCGTGGTGGAGCAGGCAGAGGATGAGATATCCGCGGTTAACATGGGGCTGGGAGCCTGGTATACAGGGGCCCGGTCCATGGTGACCACCTCCGGTGGAGGGCTGGCGCTGATGTCCGAGGGAATAAGCCTTTCCGGAATGGTGGAAACCCCCCTGGTGCTCCATGTGGCCCAGAGGCCAGGTCCGGCAACCGGCCTGCCAACAAGAACAGCCCAGGAGGACCTCGAGCTGGTGCTCCACGCAGGACACGGCGAGTTCCCGAGGATAATCCTGGCGCCGGGCACCCTTCAGGAGGCCTTTGCACTCACCGCCCGGGCATTCATGCTGGCGGAGAAGCACCAGGTGCCTGTGTTCATCCTTACGGACCAGTACCTGATGGACTCCTTCTACAATGTTCCCGGGCTTTCACTGGAGGGCATAAGCACCGAAAGATTCATTTCTGAGGCGGAGCATGGGTACGAAAGATACGCCCTTGAGGAAGGCACGCCCTCTCCCATGGCGGTTCCCGGAAGCGGCGGTGGTCTTGTATGCCTGGACAGCGACGAGCACGACCGGGCTGGCCACATCACAGAAGACCTGGCCCTGAGGGTGAAAATGGTTGACAGGAGGCTGGGAAAGATGCGGGGGATAGCCGAGGATGCGCTGGAACCGGAAGTTACAGGTGAAGGGCCGAATCTCATCGTCTGCTGGGGATCAACGGGAAACGCCTGCATGGAGGCCGCCTCCATACTCCGCCGTGACGACCTGACCGTGCTGCGTGTATCCCAGCCATATCCCCTCTCGGAAAAAGTCGCTGAAGCCATGAAAAAAGCGGAAATGGTGATAACCGTCGAGGGAAATGCCACAGGTCAGTTCGCAAGGCTTCTCCGCGACCTCACAGGAGTTACTCCGGACGGGGAGATACTGCGGTACGACGGATTGCCCTTCAGGGCGGACACACTGGCGGAAGACTTGGCTTCCCTGCTGGAAGGGAGAGAATAATGGCCGGCAAATTCGACATTGAAGGACTGGATATCGCCTGGTGTCCCGGGTGCGGCAATTTCGGCATAAGGACCGCTCTGATCAAAGCCCTCGAAGGTATGGAATTGCCTCCGGAAAAGCTGGTGATCGCCTCGGGCATAGGCCAGGCCCCTAAGATGCCCCATTACATCAGGTGCAACTGCTTCAACGGCCTCCATGGCAGGTCGCTGCCCCTGGCAACCGCCATTGCGGTATGCAACCGGGACCTTACGGTGATAGCCGAGGGAGGCGACGGAGATATGTACGCCGAGGGCGGGAACCACTTCCTCCACTGCATAAGAAGGAATCCCGACATCACCCATCTGGTTCACAACAACATGGTCTACGGCCTCACCAAGGGACAGGCTTCCCCCACCAGCTCCGAGGGTTTCGAGACACCGGTCCAGCCCGAGGGGGTAATTCTCAGGCCCTTCGATCCCATCTCAGTGGCCATTGCCCTGGATGCCCCCTTCGTGGCCAGGTCATTCGCCGGAGACACCGAGCATCTGGTGAGGATGATAACAGCCGCTGTGGAGCATCCGGGCTACGCCCTGCTGGACATCCTTCAGCCCTGCGTATCCTTCAACAGGGTGAACGACTACCAGTGGTTCAAGGAAAACACGGTCAAGGTGGATGGCGACCATGACCCGACGGATATGGAAGCCGCCTTCCGCCTGGCAAAGGGCTCCGGAAAGATCCCCCTGGGGATAATCTACAGGAACGACTCCAGGAAGACCTTCCAGGAGCTTCAGCCGGTATGGGAAAACGACGATACCCCCCTGTACCGCCGGGAGGTCAATATGGAATCTCTCCAAGAGCTGATCCTGACCCACGGGATCTGAACCGGGAGAGCAGGAAGATGACCCTGGAGGCTGGATTCCTTTTCGTTCTCATAGCCGGGGCGGTGGTGCTGTTCGCAAGCGAGAAGGTTTCCTTTGACATAACCGCCCTTGCTGTTACAGGAATTCTCATGGTCTCGGGGATACTCACCGTGGAGGAGGGGCTGTCCGGCTTCAGCAACCAGGCCACGGTAACCATAGGAGCCATGTTCATACTGAGCGCCGGTTTCAGGGAGACCGGCGTGCTCAAGGCCCTTGGCAACTTCTTTGCCCGGATAGCCGCCGGGGGATCCAGACAGGGATTCTTCCTCATCCTGCTGCTGGTGGGAGGCATATCGGCCTTCATCAACAACACCGCCGCTGTGGCCATATTCATTCCGGTCTTCTTCGGCCTGTCCCGAACAATTGACATAAGCCCCTCCCGGCTGCTCATGCCTCTCTCCTTCATATCCATCTTCGGCGGAGCGTGCACACTGATAGGAACCTCCACCAACATACTTATAGCCTCCATAGCCCTTGATGCCGGTCTGGAAGAGTTCTCAATGTTCGAGTTCGCTCCGATGGGACTGATCTTCATGGCGGTGGGCTTCATCTACATGTTCCTCTATGGAAACAGGAAGATACCGGACTACGGTCCCAGGGCGGACCTCACCGACCAGTACAGCATGGGCGGCTACCTCTATGACCTGGAACTGACTGGAGATTGCAGACACCTGGGGAAGCCCTGGAGGAATGCATACTCACCGACGACATAGACCTTGACGTACTCAGGGTGTTCAGGGGAAGGGATTCCGAGAACACCTCCCCAGGGTCCGACCTTCAGGAAGGTGACGTCCTCAGAACCAGAGGAAGCCAGAAGGAGGTGGGAAGGCTCAGCCGGCGGGACCGGCTTCTAATAAGACCTCCCCGGACCTGGAGGGACAGTGACCTCACCGCAGGTAAGGAAGTTCTTGTGGAAGTGTCCGTTGCACCGGATTCCGGTTTGACGGGAAAGACGCTGAAAAGTGCTGACCTGAAGAATAATTACGGTGCCGTGGTCCTTGCCATTCGTCACCGGGGAGAGCTGATGCGGGAGGATTTCCAGGGCACAAGGCTTTCCGGAGGTGATTCGCTGCTGCTTTCCATGGAAAACAACCGAATACCCCACCTCGAGGAGAACCCGGACTTCATCGTTACTTCCCGGGTGGAGCCGAAGGATCAGAACAAGGGCAGGATGGCGGTGGCGGTACTGGTGCTTACCGGAGTGATACTCACAGCCGCTCTGAATATCTTCCCCATCGTGGTCAGTGCCATTCTGGGATGCCTTGTGCTGCTTTTCACCGGGACTATAACCACCAGGCAGGCCTACAATGCCGTTCAATGGAAGGTCATTTTCCTGCTGGCGGGGATACTTCCCCTGGGGATAGCCATGGGCAATACCGGTGCAGACAGGCTGCTTGCGGACCTTGTCCTTTCCGTTCTGAGGCCCCTTGGCCCGGGTATTGTGCTGTCCGGCTTTTTCCTGCTGGCCATCGTGGTGACCAACATAGTGTCCAATCAGGCCTCAGCGGTTCTTCTGGCCCCTATCCTGATCAGCACCGCGAATTCCATGTCACTGAACCCGAGAACATTCCTCTTCGCCCTGGCCTTTGCCAGCTCTCTCAGCTTCGCCACTCCTGTGGGCTATCAGACGAACACCATGATCTATAACGCCGGCCGCTACACTTTCCGGGATTTCACAAGGGTGGGTATTCCGCTGAGCCTGCTTCTGTGGCTTGTGGGGTCCATTCTCATACCGGTGATATGGCCATTGTGAAAGGCTATATCACCGGCAGACTCATGATGTACACCTTGGGGTAGTCCATGGGTTCGGTGTCGTATCCCACAATTGATGAGCCCCTTATGCTGTATTCGATACCCTCTGTACCCGAAAGGTCCGGAATGGAGGCCACGAACAGAAGTGATCCTTCGCCGTCGCATACCTCGAAGACCGGTTCGTCACTCCAGCCCTGACCCAGCCATATCCTGCCCTGATCATCCACATCGATGCTGGATATCGCCTGCCTCCAGGGAGAGACATTTTCGGTGTTCCTCTGCCTGCTTATTGATGAGCCGCTTTCGTCGCTGAAGGAGAGGGACTCCATGTATTCACCCATTGCCAGTTCTTCGGCGCTTTTCGGAACCCTCTCCCATTCCTTTTCCATGTATAGCAGTGTATCTCCGTTCTGGGACATTCCCATGAACCACCAGGTGCTGTCGGAACGCACCGAAAGGTATATGTCGCCCCCGGGGGAGGTGTCCCACACCGCGTCGGCGTTGCTGATGAAAACGTCTGATCCTTCACCATCGGTTACCACTTCTATCATCAGGGAGAGCGCCAGAGGATTTCCTCCGCCTCGTCTTTCCTCCCGTACCTGGCCAGGAAAAGGTCGCCTTCGGGCATATCACCTCCGGTTCGGTAATCAAGCCCTCCGCCCACATATTCTCCCCCGGGAAGGGGCTCTACTGAATGGGGGGAGAGCTGGCCGAAGGTGGTGAGCATGGTGTCGTAGCTCAGGTCAGGTTCCAGATAGGTAATACTGGCTCCGGGCCAGTCGCTTATCACCAGGCTGCCGTCTTCGTAAAGGGCCATGCTTCGGGGTATCGGTACTCACCGGGCCGCTGCCAGGTCTGCCGGCGGACTCAATGAACTCGCCTCCGGGGAAAAGATGGAAAGTCTGCAGAGGAGTCCGTCCAGCACATAGATGTTTCCGTCGGGGCCTATCTCCACTTCGGTGATGTTACCGAAAACGTAGCTGCTGTCCCCCATCATGAGCCCTATGGTGTCCGCCACGGTTATCATCAGGGTGTCTCTCTGAACCCCGGGTGTGGCTTCTGTGGCTTCATCAGCCTGCGGGCCGCATGCCGAAAGCAAAACTACGGCAAGGCATAATACATTGTGAAATTTCATCGGGACTCCCTTCGGCGGTCAACTTTTTCTGACGGTTACGGCAGGCCTGCTCCATGAGGGTAATGGAAAGCCAATGCCTGAACCTTCTATATTGATTGTTGCCAATAATTTACGCAATCTATTTGTCAAATTTACGGATGGCTTTGGCCACCCTTTCCCTGAATGCTCCCACTGCGGCGTCCGCCTGGCGGAGAACCTTTCCCGCCTTGTCGAATTCCAGTATCCGCACACAGGCAATCTCGGGGTTGGTGTACAGGTCGGGTGGGCGTTGCTGCATCATCTGGTCGGTTATTCTTCCTATGAGAATGTCGAACATGCCCACGGTGGCCTCAAGCATGTTCGGAGGCTCGGCATCCCCCTGGTGGTTCCTGGGGCAGACATCCACGGCAACTGTATAACCGCATCTGTCCCTCAGTATGTCATAGGGAAGGTTGTTCACCACCCCGCCGTCAACAAGTATCCTGCCCTCGTGCTCCACGGGAACGAACACACCTGGAATGGCCATGCTGGCCTTTATCGCCGTTAGGAGGTCTCCCTCATGGAAGACCACCGGTTCACCTGGTCTGAAGTCCGTCGCCATTATCCAGAGGGGTATCTTCAGATCTTCGAAGGTTTCCGCGTCAATCATGTCCAGCAGGTCGTTCACAAGGCCGTCGGCCCTGAGGATACCCCTTGGGCTCCAGGACGGTTTCACCGCCCCCAGCCACCGAAGGATGGCCCCCCTCTTCTTCAGTACTTCCCTTATGCCGTCATCCTCGGTGATGATGTTCTCCCTGACCGTCTTCCTGATCTGGGCTCCGGTCATGCCCGAGGCGTAAAGTGCCCCCATTATGGCCCCCATGCTGGTTCCCGCCAGGGCAACGGGCCTTATCCCGAGTTCATCCAGGGTCTCAAGGTAGGGAATGTGGGCAAGCCCCCGCACTCCGCCGCCTCCCAGGGCAAGCCCAATCCCACTTTTGTGCCCCTTGAACAGCCTTTTCAGCCACATGGTCTTTCCCTTCAGGAAAATGATTTTCCGAAACAGGTCAGGTTGCCCGTTGTCGAATTTCCATCGGTTTCGAGAAACCAAGCCTGCCCTATTCAATAATGTTGCAGAGCATACATTTACGAAATCTATTTGTCAAATTTACGGATGGCTTCAACGGCCGGTGATCTGGAAGTCCCGTATCCGCATGAAGTATTCGGTGTAGTTCTGGATGTCGTTGTGGGTGGCGTTCTCTATCACCGCAGTGTGGACGATGTCCGGGGGGAAGGCGGTGATGAGGTTTTCGGTGGATTCCCGGGGAATGACCTCGTCGTTTTCGGCAATGAGGATGAGGGTGGGGGAGGTGATTTCAGGTGCCCTTTCCGCGGAGTCGTAGCGGTCCTTCAGGAGGAGCCCGATGGGGAACATGGGATAAATGGAACGTGCCACGTTTACCATGCTGTCGAAGGGGGTAACCAGTATCAGGGCCCGCACCGGGCGGTTTGCCGCGAGGTGTGTGGCAACCCCGCTGCCCAGGCTGCGCCCGATTACGGTGATGTTCTCGTGGTGCCTTATGGCGTGGTCGTAGATGGCCTGGGCATCGGAGTAGAGGCCCTCCTCCGTCGGGGAACCGGTGCTCCCGCCGTATCCGCGGTAGTTCACGAAATAGATGGTGTGGTGGGTGAAGAGGTCGCCGTAGTCCGCCATGTTGTTCTCTATTCTCTCGGCGTTGCCGCCGAAGTAGATAATGGCGTGGTCGCGGCCGGGGTTTACCACCCAGCCCCGGAGGGTGACGCCGCTCCCCTGTATCTCCAGGGTCTGTTCCCCGGTGGGCTGGGGGCCCTCCGGGGGGATGTAGAGGAAATCCCTCTGCTTGATGTAGAGGTACCCGCAGGCGGCGGTATAGAGACCGGCGGCCACGAGGAAAATGGTGAGGATAACAGGTGGTTTCCTCCTGGACTTCTTCTTCCTTCTCTTCGTTTTCGCCCTTGCCACTTCCGCCCTCCATGTTCCCGTTCCGGTGTTAATACCCCCTTCCGGCTCCCATCGTCAAGACGCCCTCCCTTGCTTCCTGTTGTGGTTTCAGCTGCTCAGGCGTATCATAGGAGATAGCAAATATCTCTTGCCGCCCGGGGGTGTTTATGAGGGTTTTGGTCCTTTTGGCAGTGCTTTTCTCCGCGGCGGGGCTGGGGGCTTCCCCGATCCTCTCCGGCTGCGAGATAGAGTATCCCCCCTTCTCACTGGTGAACGATTCAGGTGCTGCGGACGGGTTCTCCGTGGAGCTTCTGGATGCGGCACTGGGTGCCATGGGCCGGGAGGCGACCTACGTAACCGGCAGCTGGTCTTCTGTCATGGATATGCTGAAGACAGGGCAGATAGAGTGCCTTCCCCTTGTTGGCAGAACCCCCGAGCGGGAACCCTTCTTTGATTTTACCTTCCCCTACATGACACTCCACGGCGCTGTGGTGGTCCGGGCCGACTGCGACACCATACGGTCCGTGGAGCAACTCCGGGGGCTCACCGTTGGGGTCATGGCAGGGGACAACGCCCAGGAGTTCATGCTTCGGGGGGACTACGGGGCTGACCTCGTACCCACGGAAACATTCCAGGAGGCCCTGGAAATGCTCTCCGCCGGACAGGTGGACGCGGTGGTGATGCAGAGGCTGGTGGCCCTGAGGCTAAAGGCGGAGATGGGTCTTTCCGACGTTCAGGTACTGGAATGGCCCTGATGGACTTCAGACAGGATTTCTGCTTCGCGGTTAGAAAGGGAAACGCCGAGCTGCTGGCCCTTCTCAACGAGGGGCTTGCCCTGGTGATGGCCGACGGCACATATGCCCATCTCCACGCCAGGTGGTTCGCCCACCTTGAGATTCCCACGGGAAGAACCATTGTAGTGGGAGGGGACAGGAACTTCCCCCCTACGAGTTCCTGGACTCCCTGGGCAATCCCACAGGCATGAATGTGGAGATAGTCCGTGCCATAGCCGCCGAGGCGGGGCTTCCCATAGAGATCAGGCTGGGGGACTGGTCCTCGGTGATGACCGGCCTTGAGAACGGCTCCTTAGACGCCATTACCGGAATGTTCTACTCCCCTTCACGGGACAGGTACTTCGACTTCACACAGCCCCACACCGTGGTCAATTATGTGGCGGTGATGAGAAGCGGCGAACCGCCCTCTTCGGTTGATTCCCTCCGGGGTCTTTCTCTGGCAGTGGAGCGTGGCGACATAATGCACGAATTCATCAGTGAGAACGGTCTCACTGACCGGGCATCCTTCCTGCCCAACCAGGAGGAGGCCATGGCCGGTGTGGTATCCGGGGAGTACGACTGCGCCCTTGTGGGTATGGTGGCAGCCAGGTATCTGATGGAGAGGAACGGGTGGGACCTGTCCCTGGGGAGTTCTTCCATCTACTCCGGGGATTACTGCATAGCGGTGGCAGGGGGCAACCTGGCCCTGAAAGCCCAGTTCAGCGAAGGTCTTCGGGTGCTGGTGGAGACCGGGGGGTACCGGAGGATCTTCGAAAAATGGATGGGCGACTATGTCGACAGTGAGCCCCCTCGCTTCTTTCGGTGCTGAGAAGCTCCCTGGTGTTCCTGGTTCCCCTTCTTTTCGTTCTTGCCCTGGTGCTTCTCTGGCTGAGGCTGATGCGACGGCAGGTGCGGATCAGGACCGCCCAGCTTCGAAGGAGCGAGGGCATACTGAAAACCACCCAGGAGATCACCGGCATCGGGGGCTGGGAATACGACATTTCAAACGGGACCATGTTCTGGACCGATGAAACCTTCCGGATACACGGCTACGAGCCGGTGATCGAACCGGCTGACATAAAGAGATACATCGACAAGAGCCTTGAATGCTACCGCGGCGAAGACCGCAGGCGGATAGAAGAGGCCTTCCGGAGATGCGTGGAAACCGGCGAGGCATACGAGATGGAATGCCGGTTCAGCTCCACCACAGGAGATGTGGAGTGGGTGCGCACCGGGGGCAGGGCCTCATGGAAAAGGGGGCCGTGGTCCGTGTGGCAGGTTACCTGCAGGACATCAGCAAGGAGAAGAAGGCCGAGGAGAAGGCACGGTACAGGGACGCCCTGCTCCGTGAGATGGGCCGTATCGCCCTTGTGGGCGGCTGGGAGTTCGACCCGGAAACCGGCAGGGGAACCTGGACCGATGAAGTGGCCCGGATCCATGGGCTTTCCCCCGACGAGGAAACCTCTCTGAAGAAGGGGCTCGGCTTCTATCGTGGCGAATCCCGCCGGCGAATACTTCGAGCTGTAAGGGACGCGGTAAAGGAGGGCAGGCCCTACGACCTCGACCTGGAGCTTGTGACCCCCTCCGGAGAAAAGAAATGGGTGCGCACCATCGGCCGTCCGGTGATGGACGGCGGCAGGGTGGTCAAGGTGCAGGGCTCATTCCAGGACATTACCTCCCTGAAGAATTATGAGAACCGCATAGAACACCTTAACAGGGTGCTTCGGGCAATAAGGGACATCAACCAGCTCATCGTAAGGGAGACCGATCCCGGAGAGCTCATGGATGGAGCGGTGGAACTCCTTGTGAACGAGAGGAGCTACCGCTCGGCACTTCTGGTTGCGGTGGACGCCACCGGATCCGTTGTTTCCTGGAGCCGGGCGGGGCTTGCCGCGGATTCCGGGGAAATTGAAGAGATGCTGGCCACCGGGGACTTCCCCGACTGCTTCGCCCTTGTTTCCGACGACGGCACCTGCGCCATGGTGGACAGGTCCGCCTGTTCCCGGTGCCCCCTTGGGGATTTGAGCGAAAGCAGCGGCTCCCTGGCGGCTCCCCTTGATCACGGCGGCGTCCGCTACGGCTTCCTGGCGGTGTGCCTCGAGGAGGGGTTTCCCCTGGATTCAGAGGAGATATCACTTCTCTCGGAAATGGCCGGGGATATCGCCTACGCAATGGCATCCATAAGGGAAAGGGCCGCCAGGGTCAGTGCCGAGCATGACCGGGCGGAGATGCGGAAACAGCTTCTCCAGAGCCAGAAGATGGAGGCCATAGGCCAGCTGGCCGGGGGAATAGCCCACGACTTCAACAATATGCTGCAGGTTATCATGGGGCACGCCCAGCTTCTTCAGGATTCCCTGGAGGACACCGAGAATGAACAGAACATAGCTGAGATCGTTTCCGGCGCGAAACGGGCCTCGGATTTGACCCGGCAGCTGCTGCTCTTCAGCCGGAGGCAGGTGATGAGCCTGCAGTCCATCGATTTCAACGAGCTGGTGGAGAACCTCCTTCGCATGATAAGGCGGCTCATCGGCGAGCACATAAGGCTTGAATGGATGCCGGGAAGCGCCGTGGGTTCCGTGCATGCCGACCCGGGCATGATGGAGCAGGTGGTGATGAACCTCTGCGTGAATGCCCGTGACGCCATGCCCGAGGGGGGCGTACTTACAATCGAAACCATGAATGTGCTCATAGACTCCGAGTACTGCGCTGCACACACCTGGCGTCGCCGGGAGGTATGTTCTTCTGTCGGTGACCGACACCGGAATGGGCATGGAGAGTGATGTCCTGGAAAGGGTGTTCGAGCCCTTCTTTACCACGAAGGAACCGGGGAAGGGAACTGGAATAGGCCTGGCCACGGTATACGGCATAGTTAAGCAGCACGGCGGGATGATCAACGCCTACAGCGAACTGGGGAAGGGTTCACTTTTCAAGGTTTATCTGCCAATGTCCGAGCTCCAGGCAAGGAAGGTGGGGGCCAGGCTTGAGGGCGCCGCTGTGGGCGGAACGGAGACCATACTTCTTGCCGAGGACGACGACATGGTGCGCAACCTTGCGAAACAGATGCTTGAAATGGGCGGCTATACGGTTCTTGAGGCGGAGAACGGCGAGGAGGCCGTTGCCCTTTACAGGAGCAACCCCGGAACTGATCTGCTTCTGCTGGACGTTATCATGCCCCGCCTCGGGGGAAAGGAAGCGCTGGAAAGGATCCGCGGGATTAACCCGGATGTGCCGGTGCTGTTCTCAAGCGGCTATTCGGAGAACGCCATACATACCAATTTCATACTGCATGATGGTTTGACCCTTATACAGAAACCCTACTCAGCGGAGGAACTTCTGAGGGCGGTAAGAAGGGTGCTGGACCGAAACTAACCGAACTCGGGACGGCGTCTGGGCTGGTTCTCGGTTGCTCCGCCTCCGCCCTGGTGGCCCTCTTCCGTTTCATGGAAGTTCACCCTGGGTTCGGGCCTTACCGGGTTGGTGTGGGCCCTGTTCCCGTTCTCGGTCATGGAGTCAGGTGGACGGGGGTTGTAACCGGCTATGGCCGGTTCGTCTTCGTCCTCTTCCTGGCCCTGTTCCCCGCCCTGGGGGTTGTTCTGGGCTATGGAGGGAGAACCGGTTATCTGGGGCTTGTTGTCAGCCACTGGCGGCTGGCCGCCTGTGCTGCCGCCCTGGCCGCCCTGGGAGCTTCCGTTGGCGATGGCTGTGAAGTTACCGCTCTGGCTGGCAATGAAGCCCGTGGCCGCATGGTGGGATGTTTCCGAAGACCTGGCGGTGTATGTGTTCTGAAGGTTGATCTGGCGAAGGTTATCGGTATCCTTGGGGGTTTCAATGGTTTCATGGCCCTTCAGGGCGATCTCTTCGGTGGCGGTGGTAACCGGGGAGGCGGTGACCGGATGGGTTGTTTCCGAGGCTGTTGCTATTCTTACTATTCTGCCGGTGTTTTCCCGGGGGGGAGGGGGCGAAACGTTGATCACCGGGGTGGTGTCGCTTGCCTGGGGGGCAGGGGAGGAGGTGCGGTAGCTCTGGAAATCGTTGTTTCCGATGAGACTGGATATTGACGGATAGTCAACATTCATGGATGAGGAGCCGTTCTGCGAGGCGGTGACGCCAAGAAGAAGGGCGAAGGCCATCCCCAGAACCAGCCCTCCGGACAGTGAAACTACCTTTTCAGTCATTCTGTATCTACCTCCACAACCTCGGTTTGATACTGAACAGGTTCCTGGTGACTTTCCTCTCCCCTGAGATAGAGAATTATTGCAACCCCTATCAGAAAGCCTATCAGGGCGTGCGACCAGTTCAGCGATCTCAAAATACCCCCCGCTCTCAGATATTCTAATCATCAAAGGAATTACAGACAATACCCCGAAAAGGTTCCGGTTCCCATCCGGCCGGTCCAGGCGGAATATAACGGAATATCAGTAAAAACAGTAATATCCGATGGCAGCAGTTCACTTCAGTCCCGAATAGCCCGATGTGTTATGTTCATGACGAACTGTAGATCCTGGAGGTTTTTCATGGATATCAAGTCAGACCTGCACCTTCACACGACCTTCTCGGACGGAGAGTTCACCCCCCGGGAGACAGTCCGCCGGGCAGAAGCCCTGGGTATCCGGCAGATAGCGGTTACTGACCATGACACAATTGCCGGGGTGGGTGAGGCCCTTGCCGCCGGGGAAGAGCATGGGGTGTCGGTGGTACCTGGAATAGAGGTCACCCTGCGTTTCGTAAGGGAGTACTTCGTGGGCTCGCTGCACCTTCTCGTCTACTTTTCCGATGAGCTTCTCTCCTCACGGGAGTTCACCGGCGAGCTGGGGTCCATTGTTTCCCGGGGCAGGGGAACCGGTCTCGTCCGGGCCAGGGTTGAGAGAATAAATGAGGAGTTCGGTCCCGGGGGCAGGGAACCCCTTCTTTCCAGTCCCCTCACCGTTGAATCCATTACCTCCATGGCCCCCAACGTGTCCCGGCGCCACTTCGCAAGGGTGCTCACCACCGAGCACGGCCTCACTCCCGGCCAGGTCACCATGCTCATCGGGAACAGCAGCCCGGCATACCTCCCTCGGGGATCGACATGGAGCTGCTGAAACCCCTCTTCAGCCGGTATCCCGTTGTTCCTGTGCTTGCCCATCCCGCAGCCGGTTCATTCCCCGGTGAAAGCCACTACAGGGAGGTGCTGCCCCCCTTTTCCACCGTGGTGCTGATACTGCCGGAACTGCTGGCCCTGGGGCTCAGGGGCCTCGAGGTGCACTACCCCGGCCACACCGCCGCCGACACCCGATCCCTTGAATCCCTGGCAGTTTCACTGAACCTCCTGATCACCGGCGGTTCCGACTGCATGATGATTCCGAAAGGCCCATGGGCACCGCGGGGCTTACGAAGCCTGTGGACTTCGCCCCCTTCTTCTGAGGATTCCCGCACTTTCTCCCATGGGGACATTTCCTTATACTTTTCATCGAACTTAACCGGGAGGTCAGGGATGTTCAGGCTTATTTACAAGAGCAGGTGCAGGGGATCCATCGACAGGGAAACGGTAAGGACCATTCTTCACGAAAGCAGTGAGTTGAACAAGGCCGCCGGAATAACCGGGGCCCTTCTGGCCACCGACACCCATTTCCTTCAGGTGCTGGAAGGGGATTTCCAGAAGCTGAACGAAACCTTCATGAAGATCGCCGGGGATACCAGGCATGAAACGATACAGATCATCTCCTTCAGGCCTGCGGCCACAAGGCTTTTCGAGGGATGGGCCATGAGGGGCATAGGCGTGTTCGACCTGAACCTGGAGCTTGAGGAAGAGCTGAAGAAGAAGTACGGATCCGAAGAGGGGAGTGTGTGTTTCCCCACGGAAGAGTGGGCGGCCCTGGCCCTTACCAACGATGTCCACATGATGAGCTACCCCGGCTGCAACTGAAGAGGCTGTTCTCCCTCCGCCATCCTTATATTCTTCCTGTACATTCCCTAATGTCAGGAGGACATCCCATGAAGAAGCTGCTTTTCGCCCTGCCCATCCTTCTTGCCGCCGGCTGCGGTGAAGTATCCCCTGAAGCCCCGGCAACCTCCGGTGAGCTAACCATACTGGACACAATTGGCGTCGATTTCGGAGACCCCCATTACACCTTCGGTGCCATAATGGGAATGGAGTTCCTTCCAGATGGCGGCTTCGCTGTGCTGGACAGGGCCATGGGAAACATCCGGGTGTACAGCCCCACCGGGGAGTTCCTGCGGGATATTTCATCACCGGGCAGCGGTCCGGGACAGGTTGTGCAGGCCTATGGAATGCTGCTTTTTCCCGATGGCGACTTCGGCATAATGGACCCCAGCCAGGGCGGCCTCATGCGTTTCAGCCCCCAGGGGGAGTACCTGGGCCTCGATTTCGAGATAAGGATGAACGTTCCCCTGGGAATGGTAATGGTGGGGGACAGCGGTTATGCCGGAAGCCGCACCGCAATCCTCGACCAGGAGGGTTCGCCCCAGCTGGAGACCTTCATAGGACATTTCCCCATGCAATGGGAGCCGGATCACAAGTACATTTCCTCAACCACCCCCCTGGATGTTGAATCCATCAGCGGTTTCCTCATGGAAACGATGCTGCAGTGCCCCTGGGCGGTGGACCCCGCCGACGGCACGGTCTATGCGGCGCCCTACTCCTCCGGGGAGTTCCGCATTGGTGTTTACCCCCTCCCCGGGACACGGGACGGCTCCGTGGCTTCGGGCCCGGCCTCGGTGATGGAACTCGACCTTCCAGTTGTGGAGAAGACCCCTGGGGAGATAGAGGAGGAGCGGGAGTACTATGCGGCGCTGTTCACCGTGATGGAGATGGGCGACCCCCAGTACAATGTCTACTGTGACCCATTCCCCTTCCGTCACCCGGTCCGTTCAATGACTGTTGACGACCGGGGACGCCTGTGGGTGCTCCGGGGGGACATCGAAGATGTGGGTTTCTTCCTCTTCTCCCCATCCGGTGAACTGCTTCGGGAGTATAGCCTTCCTGGCCTTCCTCCTTCGGAACAGCTGGTGTTCAGGGTCCGGGGCCAGAGGATGCTGGTTTACGCCGAGAACCCGCGGACTATCAGCGGATATGGATGGTGGACATCCCCGGGGAATAGCCGAGGATTGTTTCTCCCGGGTCATATGGCTATCGTAGCATAGATCAACCTCCTGTGCAGCGGGGACCTCCCCTCTGCCGCCGCGTGTTATCGGCAACCGATTCATGAAGGGGGTATCATGAATATCTGCTGTGCTGTTCTCATTCTTCTGCTTTCCCAGATCACCACCGACGCGACCAGACGGCGGTTCCCGATGTCCCGGCGGAGGCCGCCTTTGAGTTCGCCTCGGGGATCGAGTTCGAAGGGCTTAACTCCTTTCAGATGGAGTCACTGCAGCTCCTGGGGAGGGTATGGGCTTTCCTGAAGTACCATCATCCCCTTCCATGCTCCGGCGAAGTGAACTGGGATCACGAGCTGTTCAGGGTCCTGCCCGCGGTTCTGGCGGCTACCACAATGCCCCAGAGGGAGGCGGCGCTCATGGGGCTTCTGCCTTCGGTGGACCCCCTTCCCCCGGTGGAGCTGTCCCCGCCGCCGGAGGATTCCATTCGTTTCAGAGGGGACCACTCCTGGATAAAGGGATCGGAGATAGGGAATTCACTGGCTTTCCTCTTGAACTCCGTCCTGGAAGGGCGCCATACCGGGGCAAGCTACTATGCCCGCCGGGGCGCACCACCTTTATTCCATGAAGAGGAGTACAGCCTTCCCCCCCTTCCCGACGGCGGCTACCGCCTTCTTTCCCTGTACAGGTTCTACGGGTTCTTTGAGTACTGGTATCCCTTAAGACGGACCGCCGGGGTTTCCGGGGCAGACCTTCTCGACCTGAACCTGCCCTACTTCGTCTCCGCCGGAAGCCCCATGGATTACCAGCTGGCCGTGAAAAGGATGCTGGCATCACTGGCGGATTCCAGGTGCGAAATGCTGAACGAACCCCCGGAGATGACCGCCTTCCTGGGAAGTCTTCAACTGCCTGTAAGGCCTGTGCCGGTGGAGGGCAGATGGGTCATCGACGGTTTTCTCCACGGATCCATGTTCCAGACCCCCCTCCGCCGGGGTGACGTTCTGATTTCCCTGGACGGAACCGAAGTCCAGGACATTGCTGAAAGACTGCGGCCATATGTGGGCGGCTCCACACCCGGCGGGGTGGAGCTGGCCCTGGGAGAGTACCTTCTTCGGGGTTCCTCCGAATCGGTCAGCCTTGTGATAGAGAGGGGGGGACAGAGGTTCGAACTTGCCGTTGAAAGGATGCCGATGGAGTCCCTTTTGAGCCGTGTCCTTCGGGAAGACCCCGACCCGGAGGGATCCATCCGAATCATTGGTTCCGGTTTCGGGTTCATAGACAATTCCAGGCTTGCCTCCGGGGATATTGACGTGGTGCGGGAAACATTTACCTCGCTGCCGGGGATAGTGATTGACATGAGGGGTAATGCCGGGGAGGAAGCCCTTCATGAAATTGCCGAGTTCCTTCTTCCTGAAGCCGTGACCTTCCGCAGGGTCACCGGAAGCACCTTCAACGCCCCGGGAACCTTCCGCTACCTGGGATCGCCCCGGTCGGCGGGGGAGGAGCGTCGGCCTATACCGGGCCGGTGGCCCTTCTGGTAGACAGGGGAACCACGGGTATCGGGGAACTGGAGGCAATGGCGTGGCGCCTGGCCCCGGGCTGCCGGGTCTTCGGCGACACCACCGGGGGTGCCCCGGGAACCGTGAACCGGTTCATCCTTCCCGGGGGCATAGAAGCGGGATTTACCGGCCTTGGAACCTATTACCCGGACGGCTCCCTGATCCAGGGAAGGGGAATACCCCCAGACTTCCCGGTAACTCCCACCATAGAGGGGCTGCAGGCTGGCCGGGACGAAGTTCTCGAGGCTGCCCTGGGCTGGCTTGACGAACAGCGGTGAGACCGGCTTGAGGAACAGTATGCTGACCGTTGAGCTGTGCTCCGCCTCCGATGCCGCCGCCGAGGCCACAAGGCTTCGGGAAATATTGAGTTCCCGCAGTGTGGAGTGCCTTGCCGGGGAGGGCTGCAGCGGCGGCCCCGGGGCGCTGGTGCTCCTCCTGTCGCCGGGAGCCTGCGAATCTGAATCCCTACGGAGTTCCGTGAACCGGGCCCTTCGAAGGGGAACACCGGTCTTCCCTCTTTTCCTGAGACAGATGGAGCTGCCGGACTGGCTTAGTTTCAGCATTTCCAACCATCAGTGGCTGAACGCCGGGGGCGACCAGCTGGAAACCGCGGCTTTCAGCGTTGCGGACAAGCTTCTCAAGGATCACATCGGGGAAATGAGAACCCCTGCTCCCTGCCGCCTCCACACTGGAATCCCACCGGGGGTCTTCAGTTTCGTGGGCAGAAAGAATGAACTCAGGGAGCTGAGCCAGGCCCTGGCCCCCGGGGAAAAGCTGGCCCTGGCCGGTGTGCGGGGCGAGGCGGGTATTGGCAAAACAACACTGGTTTCCCGTTTCATACAGCTTGACCGAAGGGGGAGCATAAGGGTGTCCGCCGGTTCCGAGGACCACTCGGTGGACTACATGCTATGGGCCAGGTTCCTTGCTGAACTAGCCGGTGAGGCATCCTCACCGGATGAACTTCGCCGGAACATATCCCGGGCCCTGGGTGAGGAAGTGAACGAAGACGCATTGAATGAGGCCGCCTGGCTGCTGCCCCTTGATCTCATGGAAACCCCTCCGGAGCCCGGGGAAATGAAGGGCCTCACCCGGCGTGTGGCGGCTTTTCTGGGGGATCTGATACGAACCATTTCACGCTCCGGGAATCCTGTGATCTTCCTGGACAACATTCACTGGACCGACCGGGGCAGCCTTGAGATTCTGGGGGACATCCTTGAGGAACTCCCCGGGGAACCGGTGAGGATGGTTCTGGCCTACAGACACCTTGCCTTTGACTCCACACCGGTAAGGATACCCGCGGGAGGCGCCGCCGCTCCGGTGGAGATTGACCTTTCTCCGCTGTCCCCTGCAGAATCCGCTGAACTGTTCCGCCGTATCACCGGCGCTGGAAAGGGAAAGGCTGAAGGACTATCGGCAAAGGGGGGTTACTACGGGGGAAAACCGCTGTACCTGGAACTTCTTGCGGGATATGACCGGGGAGACCCCGATTCTCCGAAGGACGGCGAAAGCCTTCTTCTGGAAAGGTTCGGGAGGCTGCCCGGGGACGAGAAAAGAATACTCATGGCCCTGGCTGTCCTCGGGGGCGAGGCCGCCGCGCCACTGGTTCTGGCGGTGGCATCGATTCCTCCCGGCCCTGAAACCGACAGGCGGATACAGGACGACGATTTCCTTGTGAGAACGAAAACATCCCTGGCGGATATTCTTTCCTTTCGCCATGACCTTCTTCAGAGGAGTATCTACCGCTGGATGGACCACGACACCCGGCGAAGTCTCCATCTCAGGGCAGCGGTTCTCCTTGAGGAGAAGCACCGGGGAGATCCCAGGTTCTCAGGGGAGATATCCGGTCACTGGACGGCGGCGGAGGATCCCGGGAACGCCCTCTCCCATGCCATGAACTACCTGGAGCACATAAATTCGATCTATCACAACTCCTCCGTACTGAACTGGGCAGAAAAGGTGGAAAGGCTCATAGGGGAGATCGGTCCCGACTCAGGTAACGCCCCTGTGCTCACCAGAGCCCTCGCCATATGGGAGGATGCCCTGAACCGGCTGGGCCGGATCCCCGAGGAAGAAGCTGTCCTGAAGAGGCTTTATGATGCTGCACGGAGGTTCGACCTGCCGGACATGCTGGCATGTTTCTACTGCTCCAAAGGGAAGATCAGGCAGCATCAGGGCAGGTACGACGAGGCAATCGAGCTTGTGAACAGGGCCGCTGAGATCGCAAAATCCCGGAACCTGAGACACTCGGCGGCAAAGGCTCTGGGCGACCTTGCCACGATCATCAGCGACTTCAGGGACAGGGCAGAGGAGGCGGAGGAACTTTATCTTCGAGCCCTGGCAATGTTTCAGAAGCTGAATGCCCACAGGGAAACAGCCATCACTCGAATGCACCTGGGGATTCTGTACAGGGAAACCGAACGATATCAGGAGGCGGTTGAGAGCTATCGTCTTGCGGCGGATGAATTCCGTGAGACCGGGTTCATCCAGGGCGAGGGAGCGGTTTATACGAATTTAGCCACGGTCTACGGAGTTCTCGAACGCCTTGATGACGCCCTTGAAGCACATGAGAAGGGGATTCGCCTCCTGGGCAAGACCGGCGACTTAAGGTTGCTGGCCATCGGCCTGGGGAACAGGGCGAACGACCTCCTGAAGATCGGCCGAATGGAGGAGGCCGTGGATGATTACAGGAGATCCATTGAACTCCATGTCAAGTCCCACAACAGAATAGGGGAGTACAAGACCCGGTGCAACTATGCCGACTGCCTGAGGAAACGGGGGCTTCCCGAAGAAGCCCTGGAACAGCTGGACCTGGCCATAAAGCTGAACGGTGATACCGGTGATTCCTACTGGATGGCAAGGATCCTGGAGGGAAAGGGGCGGGCCCTTCTGGAGTGCCGCCGGAACAGCCGGTGCTTTGAGACCCTGGAAAACTGCCTCGGTATCGCCGATGGGGAAAAGATGTCCGGAATCCGGCAGAGGGCTCTGAACGGTCTTGCCATGGAGGCCTTCATGTCCAGTCGGCCGGAAAAGGCGGTGGAGTACCTGCCTCCCGTTGCTCCTGCCTCACCGGGGAAGCCCCCTGTCTATGAAGAGATTGAATCGATACTGATAATGTCCCGGGCCCTGCTGGCACTTCAGAGAAGGGATGAGGCGGTGACCCTGGCGGAAAGGGCTGCCCTTGACGCCGGGGTTCTGAAGAGGCCCCTTCTCATAGCGGCGGCGGACTACACACTGGGCAGAGCCCTTGGCGGCACCCGGGGTGAAGAGCTTCTGGGCAGGGCTTCGGCACTTGCTGAAAAACACGGCTTTGGCCGGATTTTCTGGTTCAGTGAACCCGGGGATTAGTTCCCGTTGTCCCTGCTTTCCTGAATCCTTTCCCTGTCCGTGACCGGGACGGTTTCCAGAATGGCCCTTCTTTCATGTTCCCTTGTAAAGGAATACTTTCCGGTGAAGGAGGTGCCCTGTCCGGTGAGGAGCCTTCCTCCTCAAGTTTCGCCAGCAGGTCCTCAATTCTGTCCTTTGGCTCTCCCTCCCCAAAGAGCCGGCGGACATCCTTCGGGGTGAAGGGTCCCTCCAGTGCCGAGGCGGCCCTGGCACCGTCGATCAGCCTTCGGGGGAGCCTGTAAAGCCTTCCCAGCACCGAAGCCCTTATCAACTCCGGTATCCGGCGGGGTACGCCAGTGAGGCGCAACTCACCATTGTGCCCTCTGACCAGACTGCCTGTCTTCAAGGCATGGCAGGCGGTCTTCTTCAGGAAGAGGGGGTTCCCTCCCCCCATGTCCAGGAGATATTCCATGGTCTTCGGCTCCACATCGCAGGAACTCACCCCGAGGCTTTCATGCACAACCGCTTCAGATGCCTCCCTGGACAGCGGACAAAGGGTGATCTCAAGTGAGCGGACCGAATCGGCAGCCCTTCCGCCCAGGTCAGCCGGGGTGTTTTCGTATGTAACCATGAAAAGCACCGGCGTTTTGAAGGCCCTTGAACCCATTACTTCCCGGAGTGTCTGGATGCTTGCGCTGTCGGCCCTGTCAATGTCCTCCAGTATAACCGCCAGTGGGTTCCGGGACGCTGCTGCGGCAAGGACCAGCGAGAGTTTCCTTCTGAACTCAGGTAGTTCCCGGACCCCAGGGGCGGGTGAGTTCTCATTTCCGTATCGCCTTATGAAGTTCCGGCATGTCTTCGACATTTCCTCTGGTTCCCAGGGGCCTTTCTTCAGGAGGGATCCCCAGAGGGAGTCGTGGAGCCATTTGCACCCGCCTGGAGTTCCTGTGAGAACGGTGAAATCATCCCTTATCATTTCCGCCGCCTCAAGGACCAGGCGGGTCTTTCCCATTCCCCTGTCTCCCCGTATTCCCGCTATCCTGTGCCTGATCCCGCCGTAATCCTCCTCCCTCAGATGGGACTTGAGTGCCCGGGCTTCTGCCATGAGGGGCCTCCAGTTCAGCCTTCCGGCCTTTCATCCGGTGGGGCTTTTCCTCAACAGCGGCGGGGCCGCCTGTGATGGTGAAACCCCCGGAGGGATGTTCATTAAAGCGGTGAAGGTGTTCGCATTTCCACTTGAACCCTTCGGTCACAAGGGTCTTGCCCCGGGATTCCCCGGCGAGGAGGCAGGCCCTTTTCACCGCCGGTTCGATCTCCCTTATGAAAGCCGGCCCGAAGGAGGATATGGCTTCTATGGTATCGATACCTATCCCGGCATCGGCTTCGGCGTAACTGCCCCCGAGGAACTCCTGCAGTGCAAGGGCGCACCCGGTGGCGTTATCAGAAGCTCTACCCGGGGCGGCGCTGTCGAAGATGTACAGCGTGCCCGGAAGCGCCGTGGGAACCGGTATGGCGCCGAAGCCCCGGCAGATCCGTTCAGCCGATGTCATGAGGGATGTCTGCAGCCAGAGGGGGGTTTCACCGCCTATTCGCAGCCTCAGCACATGGATTGACCGGAGCTCGCCGGTGAAGGGGGAACCGGGGATCCTCTCGGGTATGATGTCCTCTGCGTTGGCCTCGGCGGAGAAGGCCGCCGCCCGCCAGCCCCCTTTGCCCGGGACCGAGGGGTCCTGCATCATGAGCATTATGGAGAGGGCCGCTCCGGAGATGTCGTGCCTGTTGAAGAAGAACATTCTCTCCCCGGAGAGGAGGAACCTGAGCCAGCCCGGAAAACTGGAGCCGTCAAAGACCGCGGCGAAAACCGGCACTTCACAGGTGGAGGCCCGTTCTATCTCCCGCCTGACCTGCCCGGAGGACAGGGAGGAGCCGGTTCCCACCAGGAGCAGTGCTGAAGCCCCCTCGATGGCAGACATGATGGACTCCGCCCAATCCTCCGCCGGAGGGATGTCCTCCGGCGCCATCCAGCAGGGAACACCAAGAAGGGACAGGCTGGACCTTACTTCACTGGCCAGCTCCCTGTCCTCGGATGAGTGGCTTATGAAAAGCCTGCCGCCTCTTCTCAGCACTGAAGGCACCTCCCTCCGCCGGGGAACAGCGGTATGGGCGGGAATTTCATTTCAGAGAATACAGACCCCGATGACGGCGGTCAATCGCCGTTCTTCACCGGCTTCAGGGTGTAACCGATAACCGCCGCCACGAAGCAGAGGGCCGCGGCGGTGTAATAGGCTCCGGCGTAACCTCCGGTTGCGTCCAGTATCCGTCCGGCCATCATCGGGCCTATCTGACCGCCCACTCCCCATGCGGTAAAGAGAACGCCGTAGTTCAGGCCGAGGTTTTTGCTTCCATAGAAGTCCCCCACCGCCGAAGGATAGACGGAAAGCATTGCGCCGTAGGCGAATGTCACCGTTGCCGCGCCGAAGAGTATGCTGGCGAAACCGGTGAACTTCGAGAAGAAAAGCAACACCGTTCCCTGGGCTATATAGAGGATCATCATGGTCCTGGCCCTGCCCAGCCTGTCGGAAATGGAGCCGGCGATGGGCCTTCCCAGGGCGTTGCTTATGGCCATGAGGGCAACGAGAAGGAAGCCGATGTTCCTGCCGGTCTGCACCCTGGCGATGCTTGAGAGGTGGCCTATAATCATCAGACCGGCCAGTGAACCTGCCAGGAACATTATCCAGAGCTGATAGAACTGTCCTGTTCTTATCATTTCCTTCCAGGTGTACTCCCTCGCCTGGCTCCGGGCTTTAACCGCGCCGGTGGTCAGCGGCGCATCGGGGTTCTTCAGTGTCTGTGCGAGGCCCACCACCACCACGAAGAAGGAAACTCCCAGAATTCGCAGGGCGGCGAAAACATCATAGCTTTCAATGAGATAATTGGTGAGTGGAGCGATGTAGATGGTTGCCGCTCCGAAGCCGCCCACGACGAGGCCGGAGATCAGGCCCTTCTTTTCCGGGGGGAACCACTTCACCGCCACAGGTGTTGTGGCGGAGTAACCGAGACCGATCCCCGAGCCGGAAAGAACGCCGAAGGAAAGCACCAGTCCCGTTACCGTGGGGAAGATGCTGCTGAGCACCATACCCGCCCCCACCAGCATGCCTGCAAGGGTTACGGCCACCCTTGGACCGTATCTGTCCTGCAGCCTGCCGCCGAAGATCATCATTACGGCGAACATGGCCACCGCGGTGGTATAGGGCAGTGACGCCTGGGTGCCGCTCCAGCCGGAACCGTCCCGGAGATTGGCGGCGAAGATGCTCCATGCATAGAGCACACCGAAGGAGAGATTTATTCCAACCCCGGCCAGAACTATGGACCAGGCTCTTGTGTTTCTGTTCATCAGGGGGACCGTGCCTTCCTTGAAAAAGTTGCCGGAATTATAGCATCACGGTCCCGATTTTACTAATGCCACCATAGGATGTTGCCGGGTAACTACTTAACTTCGGTCGTCAGAGCTGGACCAGATGTGCTGTGACCCTTCCTGCTGGTAATGACAGAACCACCACATACACTCCGGGGGGGAGTTCACTGATGATGGTACGGTTTTCGTGGGCCTGCCTGTGAACCAGCCTTCCTGAAACATCGTACACCTCAAGCAGAGCCCCGGGGCGGGCGGAGGGTGTTTCCACCGTGGCACCGGATACCGAAGGGTTTGGATACACCCTCATGGATATGGGGTCAGCCGGGGCCGCAGTGTCTTCTGAGGTTCCTGTGAGCTGGGCTATCGTGAAGTCCCCCGGGGATACATACTGGTATTCCTGCCCACCCGCCGAGGCGGTTATACGCAGCCTGCATTCGGCGGAGTTCACCTGGGGAAGGGTCCACTGATACCTGCAGTTGTCCGGGATTCCCTGGGCGAAGGTTTCCCATGGCCCCCCGGGGCCGTTCTGGGAAAGCTCCAGTGTTATTGACGCCTGCCCCAGTGCCTGTGGCACCGCGGTAAGCCAGCTCACGAACCTGACAGAGCCTGCGGGAAGGTACTCGCCGCCGATGGGGGAAACCAGGCGCAGAGAAAGCTCTTCAGGCTCCTCCCAGGGCGACAGGGCCATAACCCTGTTGGTGTAGGTGTATACCGATCCTTCAGCCGCCTGCACCAAGATGTCGTGCCTGCCGTCGTGGTCGAAGTCGGTATGGGAACGTATTGCGGAGTAGTAGCCAGGGGTGGAGAAGCTGAATTCAGCGTCGGGGGTCCAGCTGCCCTGGCCGTTTCCGAGATACAGTATGCCGTCGGGGGCGGAATAGAGTACCAGATCGAGGAAGTCGTCTCCATTGAAGTGGCCGAACTGGACCATTTCCCAGCCGGAACCCCCTGGAAGGCCCACGGAGTGGTCCTCCCACTGACCGGTGGTTTCACTGAGGGAATACACCCGTGCCCCGGAATCGCTGTAGAACGACACCAGTATGTCGCTTTTCCCGTCGTTGTTGAAGTCGCCGGTGTCAACGGCGCCGATATCAACTCCCGGAAGGCCGTCGTGGTTCCTTGTGAAGCCGAAGGCGCCGTTACCAAGGTAGACATTTGTCTTCTGGGAATCTCCCCACCTGGTGCAGATGAAATCCACATTTCCGTCGGCGTTGAAGTCTCCTGTCTCAAGGGTGTAGTTGGAGTTCCACTCGGGAAGCGACCAGTGCTGCGTCCAGCTGCCGTCGCCATTGTTCCGGTAGACCCTGACTCCGTTACCGGAGCCGAATGACTGGGAGATGATGTCCAGAAGGCCGTCGTTGTCGAAATCCGCAAGGTCGGTGGCGAACATTCCCCAGCTTTCGCCGTTTTCCGCCAGCCCTGTGCTGTACTGCGTCCAGCCGGTTCCGGTACCGTTGCCCAGAGCAGCTTCTATGAGCCTGCTGCCCAGACCCCCGGAGTAGTTGTGGTGTATTCCGAAGGCGATGTCCATTACGCCGTCGATATCTAGATCGCCCAGGGCGCAGCCTCCATAACCGAACCCGCCCTCCTTGGCCACCGTCCAGTTGCCCTGGCCGTCGCCGAACCAGACCATGATTCCCTGCTGCCCCGAGGGGCCTCCTGGGTTGGCGTGGTCTCCAAGAGAGACGATGTCAGGGTGGCCGTCGCCGTTTATGTCCCCCATTTCGTATTCAGTTCTTCCGTTTTCCTTTTCGGGGTAATCAAGGCCATTCGATCTGGATATGAGACTGACCGATTCAGGGATGAACCCGCCGGCAGCCAGTGTCAGAAGGAGAAGAAAAACAGTCATGGAGCTGTCCTTCCTGTGTTTCAAGGTGATCCGCTTCAATGAATAGCATAATCTGAACACCTCCGGTGGGAAACACCCGTTTTCGTTTTTTTGTATTGTACGGTCAAACGAACTCCATCGAAGGGAAAACCCATGTTGTGTCTGATCCTTGCCGGATTTCTTCTCGGAGCCCCATTGACGTATTCGACCCTGATGCCGGGGCCTTCCTTGAATCAACGTCAGGTGCCGACGAACTGTTCGCCATGGCGGACTCCGTTTACAGGGAGGCCGACTACGCCGCCGCTGCGGAATTCTACCTCACCGGTCTCCGGGAGCAGCCCGGGAACAGCTCCGCCATATACAACCTGGCCTGCTGCTACGGCCTTCTGGGAAGGGCCGACCTGGCCGCCCGTTACCTGGGGTTCGCCTGGAACGCCGGTTTTGACAACATAGACCATATCAACGACGACCCGGACTTCGACGCCGTTCGCACCGAACCGGTTTTCGTCTCCCTGGTGGACAGCCTGTCGGAACTTGCCGCTGACCGGGAAGAGAGACTGGGGGAGGAGATAACATTTTACGCAAGGGCCCCCTTCACCTGCAGGGTACGGGTCCCTGAGGGGTATGACGGTTCCGAGCCGCTGCCCCTTTTGCTGGGCATTCACGGTTACGGAGGTTCCCCGGAGCTGTTCATCGGCCTGTGGGAAGTGATAGGCGATTACAACTGCATATACGCCGTGCCCCAGGGGCCGGTGCCATTCCCCGTGGGCGGCCGCCTGGGCTATTCATGGTTCACCGGCTACGACGAGGCCTCTCGGATAGAGTCATCCATTGCCTCCAGGGACTATGTGCTTTCCCTGCTTGACACCCTCGAGGAGGAATACGCCGTGTCAGACGTGTATCTTTTCGGCTATTCCCAGGGTGGGGGAATGACATTCCTCACGGGACTTCACGCCCCGGAGCGGTTCACCGCCATGGCCCCCTTCAGCGGCTGGCTGGATATGTCGGTACTCAGCCCTGAAGAACTCTCCCTGGCGTCCTCTGTTCCCGTGCGGATAGTCCACGGCGATCAGGACCGCGTGGTGGACTTCCAGTCGGCCCTGGAGGCCGATTCCATACTATCCTCCCTGGGTTACGACGTGGAGCTGTTCACCTTTGCCGGGGAGCACAAGTTCAGCACCGAGGGGCTTTCTGCCTTCCTGGAGGAGTTTCTTTCTGCACACTGAGCTTGCTATAAAATGCCTTTGAAAGCCTCTTTCATCATATTGACGCCGTTGACTTTAAGGGGTTATCATACATTTGGATGAATTGGAATAAATCCATCGTGGCCTATCCCGATTCATTTTATGTATAGGAGATGTGTGTAGATGTCTGCGGCGGAGGTAAAACTGGATCCGAGGGAGAATAACTCCCCATCCGGGGGAACATCCCATCCGAGCCCCCCTCTCCGTTCCGTAATCCCCCTTTGCCCTTTTTCCGGGCTTCTTCTTTCATTCCTTCATAAACTATTGGCTTCAATCATTTTCCAGTAATATAGATCATTCCTTTTTTGAAAGGTGGCTGATGTGAAAACTACACGGGGTTTCACCCTTGTCGAGGTGCTTGTGGCCCTCACTGTTATCGGCATCATACTGGCAGCGGTCTTCTTCTTCGTGAAGGGAACCACCAGGGGTGCCGAATCCATGGAAATGGCCGCTACGGCCTCTGAAACCAGGCTTGGGGCTGCCCGCCTCGAGACGCTGCTTGCCAACGCAGGCTACATGGGCGAAGTATTCCCCGGTGCCTGGCAGCCTGTTATTACCGCCGAGGAGAACCGTTTCACCTTCGTGGCCAACCTCACCGATCCACAGTCCTTCGGCCCGGAAGACACGGTCACCGTCCTTTCTGAGAACGGCACAGTAACCATTACCGATGCCTCCGGCGCCCAGTTCATGGCCCCGGTGGCAGGCGAGGCGGCCTTCCAGTACTTCGATGCCGCCGGCCAGACCGCCGACGAACCGGGCATGGTTCGGCGAATAGACTTCACCCTAACCGCCGAAGGCTCATCAGCCGGGGGCACCGCCGCCCCGTACAACCTTGCTGCCGCCGGTGATCCCGCCATGCTGAGGGATCTCTTTCTGGAGTACGGCGGCGGGGAAGGCTCCAGGTTCGAGCATGTTATCTTCCTTGAGGATTTCGAGACTCCCACACCCTTCGCCTTTGAGGATCACATGGAGGCCGGGGACATGTGGGTGCCCATCATCACCGAGTACTTCGAGGACCCGGTGTCCTGGAACAACAACTGGGAGCTGTACATCGAAGACGACGGCTATGGAAGGGTACGCCGGTGGACCGACAGCGAGGCCTACGAAGGCCAGAGCTGCCTGGCCCTGGACTGCTACCGAACCGGCAACAGTACCCAGATGGCCGTATGGAGCGTTGACCTTTCAGCATACGACGAGTACTCCGACGACCTCAGGCTTCATTTCTTCTGGAAGGAGTTCAATGATGTGCTGAACTATGAGGACGGCGTGTTCCTTCCGGTCTGGGTCCCGGACAACCAGACAGAGGTGGTCAACGAGGATTTCAGCGGTTTCCGCCAAGGCTTCGTTCCCAGGGACTGGACCTTCTGGTCCAACGACTACGGCCGGGTCGAGGTGGTAAGCAACTATCCCACCGACGGCAACTACCTCAACCTCGACACCCGCCGCTACGGCTACACCGGAACAAGCAGGGTCATGGTAACAATGGACCTTTCCGCCTACGCAGGGAGTTCCGACATCGAGCTTTCCTTCGACATGTGCAGCAGGGGTTCGCCCAACTCGGCCTTCGTGGGCCTCATAGGCACCGGGGGCATTACAAGCGACCCGGTGGCCCAGCAGAACCTGAACCCCGGCGCCTACCCCGCAGGTTCCTGGACAACGGTGACCATAGACATCGATGCGATGCTCCCGGCGGGATACGACCTTTCCAACACGAAACTGATCTTCGCCCAGAGCGGCACCCTTAATACCGCCGGCGCCACCTACTATGGCGGCATCAGCATAGATAACGTGGTGGTTGCCAACGGAACCGAGGGCTACTGGGATATGAGCAACAGGATTCTCGCAGCCCCGGCCAGCTTCCCAAACTGGACCGAGGCCACACTGGATCTCAGTCAGGCCGCCCGGAACGCCGGGATCCCCTTCAGCTCCAATTTCCTCATAGGCTTTTCCCAGAGGGGCACCGAACCCATCGACGTTAACGGGATCGCCTACGACCAGATAGCCGTTGAGGAGATGGGCTGGGGCATGGAGGGCTGGACCCACGGCCCCTGGCCGGGCTATTCCCTCAGCGAGTGGGAGCCCTCGAACCATGCCGCCTATTCCGGCAACTGGTGCTATGCAACCGCCGGCAGCGGCAGCTACCAGGCCACGCCAACCCGTTCATGGCTCCAGAGCCCTGTGATCGACCTCACCGGCTATGCCCCCGGGGAAAGAATGGCCATTGCCTTTTTCCACAGGTACAGCTTCGGCACCTCCGGCGACGGCTGCAATGTTAAGATGACAAAGGACAACGGCGAGAACTGGGACCTTATCGTTCCATACTGGGGCTACTACACCGCATCGGTCCCGGCACTGGGCAACGAGCCCGGCTGGACAGGGGCCACCGGTTCCGGGGTGTGGAACTTCTCCGTGATAGACATAACCGAGTATGCCGGAGAAGAGGTCCGTCTGAGATTCAACTATGGAACCACCGGCTCCTCAAGCAACACGGGCTGGGAACTCGACTACACCAGAAGCCGGGCAGGGGCCGACTGGCCACAGATCATCTGGGGCTATACGCCGGAAAAGGCTGACTGGTTCGCCTATACCTGGGTCAATTCCGGTTCATACGACCCCACAAGCACACCCGACGGCTCCAGATGGGCCGGGAACGACATGGGCACATGGGGCATATGGGACCTTCAGTATGAAGACGACCAGCACAATGCCCTGATAACCCCGCCCATAGTGTACACAATGGACAACTACGACACCTTCGCATACATGGAGTTCTACGCGTCGCCCAGGTTCGAATCGGGATACGATTACGGATACGTGCAGGCGGCAAGGTTCAGCGATATAGCGCCCCATCCCTTCGATGACTGGCACACGTTCTGTACCGTGAATTCCGTTCACTCCGGCTGGGGCCACTACAGGTACAGGGTCGATGCCCTTCCGTCAACGGTCTTCGGCCCGAACAGGACCGTTGTGTTCCGCTGGAGAATGACCTCCGACGGCAGCGTAACCGAGGGCGGCTGGAACATAGACAGGCTTCGGTTCTTCTCCTCCGATGTGTGGCTGCCGGATGTTACCCACGGCCCCGTCAACGGCCGTGATCCCGGCGGGATAATTGAGACCGACAGCCCCAAGGGGCCTGGCTACCAGCCCAGGGTTCCGCCATACCGACATGAAATACCGGTATTCCTTCCCCTTCACAGCCAGAACGGCACGGAGGTAACACAGTGACCAGGAAGCTCCTCACAGCTGCTCTTTGCGTACTACTCTTCTCCTGCGGGGAAGACACATCCGGGCCCTCCGACGCCCTTTCAGTGACAGTTACCGCGCCGCCGGCCTCCGGGGCCTACGCCACCGACACCTACACCGTGAGCTGGTCCGGAGAGGGCAACGGAAGCGTCTCCCTTTACTACAACACCGAAGAGACCCCCGTGGGGCAGCAGTTCATTGCCTCCGGGCTTTCGGTATCAGGCTCCCACCAGTGGGACCTTTCCCAGGTGCCCAGCGGCACCTATCTGGTAAGGGCGGTTATCTCAAGCGGAATGGAGACCGCTTCAGGCTGGTCCCAGGGGGCCCTCGAGGTGGATCATTCCGGAGGGGAACCCTCCCTTACCATTACAGCCCCACCTCCGGAGGGCGCCATAGCCAACGAGACATACACGTTGCGGTGGGCTTCATCAGGTTTCAGCCAGGGGCTTGTGAGTCTCTGGTACGATACCGACACACTCCCCGGGGGAGAGGTGGAGATAGCCCTGGATCAGCCTGACAACGGTGAGTATCTCTGGAACTGCTCGTCGGTGCCCGACGGCACCTACCGCATTAAGGCCATGATAGCCGACGATACCGATACCCTTTCCGTTTACAGCCAGGGCACCCTTGTGGTGAACCATGTTCCCGACCCCTGGATCCTTGTGGAAAAGCCCCCCGCCGCCGGGGCCTCCGCCGACAATACATACACCATCGAGTGGAGCAGCAATGCCCCCTCAGGGGCCACTGTTACCCTCTGGTACGATACCGATACCGATCCCTCCGCGGGTCTGCAGCCCATTGCCTCCGAAGCTTACAACGACGGCTACTTCACATGGGACTGCTCCGGCACCCCCGAGGGGGAGTACTACATCTATGCCCAGCTCATGGCCCCCGCCGATGGCCACAGAGCCCTCTCAGGGATGCTTTCCAGGGCCCTTCCAATGGGCAGGACCGTTCTGGCGGAAAGCTACAGCCAGGGAACCCTCACCATAAGCCACGACTTCCCCTGGTACATCACCATAACCGCACCCCCCGCCGGGGCGCCCAGGCCGATGAAAGCTACCTTGTGGAGTGGAACTCCGATGCCCCTTCCAATACCACACTTGATCTCTTCTACGCAGCGGACACCACAGGTGCAACCCTTTACCCGGTATCAATGGGTGTTTCCAACTCAGGTTCACACCTCTGGAACACCGAGATGGTGGCCGAGGGAAGCTGGTACATCTACGCCGCCTTTGCCGAAAGGGGCCAGGGTAGCGACTGGAGTGAAGGACAGGTGACCATCATACACGAAGACGAGTATTCCTTCGCCTTCACCGCTCCACCCCCAGAAGGGGACACCGCCGACGAGGAGTACATGCTTCAGTGGACCACCGACGCACCGGGTTCAGCCTGGGTCTACCTCTACTACAGCACTTCGAATCAGCCCGGCGGAACCATGTACACCATCGTTCAGGGTACGGGGAACTCAGGCCAGTACAACTGGAACTGCTCCGGTGTACCCGACGGCGATTACTGGATATACGGCTTCGTCTCCGACGAGAGAATGCGTGATCCGGAGATATGGAGGGGTTCAGGAAGCGCCTGGAGCCAGGGAATGCTCAGCGTGAACCACTCCGGCTACTCCATGGATGTTACCGCTCCGCCGGCGGCCGGCGCCACCGCCGACAGCAGCTACACGGTGGAATGGACCGCATCCGGAGGCGGCGGAAGCGTGGTGGCCCTCTATTACGACGACGACACCGATCCCGGCAACGGCATGACTCAGATAGCCGACCTTCTCGCTAACAGCGGTTCATACGACTGGAACACCGTGGCCGTTCCCGAGGGCAGCTGGTATGTGTACGCCGCCATCTACGACCCCGACGACGGCCCGCCGGTACCGGGCACCGACGCTTTGCCGGGGATTACAGCGAAGGCGTCCTTACCATCGAGCATGAATACAACTACATAATAGTGACGGCACCACCACCATGGGGTGCCTACGCACAGAACGAATACACCATCCAGTGGGCTGCAAGCACCCCCTACGGCGGTACTGTGAGCCTTTACTACGACACCGACACCAATCCCGGCAACGGCATGGAGTTCATAACCTCGGGTCTGGAGTGGAATGCCGGATCCTACCTGTGGGACTGCTCCGAAGCACCGGAAGGGGAGTACTACATCTTCGCTGAACTGGAGAACTCCCAGCAGACACTCACCTCATACAGCGAGGGAACCCTGATCATAGACCGGGAGCCCCTGTGGATGAGCTTCTACTCTCCGCCACCTCCCGGGGCAACCGCCGATGAAAGCTACCTCCTTGAATGGTACTCCGCCGGTCCGGAGGGGCGCACCGTGGACCTCTACTACGACACCGACACGAATCCCGACCAGGGTCTCGTTCTCATAGACACAGATGTCTCCTGCCCTGAATACCTCAGCGACTACGACTGGGACTGCAGCGGGGTTCCCGAGGGCAGCTACTACATCTACGGACTTCTGAAGGACCCGGTGAAGGACGACACATACGAGAAGTACAGCGAGGGGATGCTCACCATCGAGCACAACTGATCCCCCCGGCTGTCCGGTCCCAGGGGCCATGGAGCGTTACGCGTTCCATGGCCCCTTCCTCGTCCCCCGGGATTTGCCGGTTTATTCGAAACCTTTATATATTCCGGAATACCGATTCGCGGTTATCCGTAGCCGGCGCTCAGCCGGCACAGAAGAAGGGAGAGCACATTGATCAGATTCATTGAAAACCGGCAGGGGTGCCGGGCTTAGAAGCCTCCCTTCCTCCACCGGCCTTACCGCCGGTCCCCACTTATCAAGCAGGATCCAGAAGGGCGGGCAGAGAGCCCCGCGCCGGTTGAGAACGGCGTATCCAGAGTGGATGCCCCTCCGGCGATGTATCGTATTAATAAAGATTGTAGCATAATATCAACTGAATGGAGATCCTATGGAATCTATCGTCTATCGTCTTTTCTGCCATGGGGACATTCCCGCACTGGTTCGGATGTGGCGTGAGAGCCGGGAGGCCTGGCCGCCGGGCTTCTTCGGTGCTTCGGAGATAACCGAGGAAAGCGTCAGCCAGGAGGAAAAGGCCTCGGCCAACCTTTTCTCCGTGGTGGCCATGGCCGGGGACAGAATTGTTGGCTACTGCCGCACCAGCGGGTACGGCGGAGAGCCCGATGCCGCCTATATCGGACTGATCAATGTAATTCCCGAGCTTCAGGGTTCCGGTATAGGGAAGGCACTGCTTCTTGACGCGGTGTCCCGGTCGGCGAAGGCCGGGAAGGACAGGGTGGACCTTCACACCTGGCCGGCAAACCTCAAGGCGGTTCCCCTTTACAAGAAGACCGGTTTCTTCTGGGTGCCGGACACCAGGGTGTACATGCAGAACTACATGCCCGCCGTGCTGAGAAACCATGAGTTCAGGGATTTCATCGGGGAGGACCACTGGTACCGGTGTTTCATCCGGGAACTTGAAACCGCCCCGGACACTGAGACCTCCTCCTCCGGAAGACAGGTATTCAGGTACCTGTTCCGCCGCGGCGACAACACCTTCCAGGCGGAGTTCGACAGGCTGGGTAGATGCCTTTCCGGGATCCGCCGTCCCGGCTACTCCGCGGAGCTTTCCCTGAACCCCGGAAGCGATCACATAACCGGAAGACCGATACTCGTCACCATCCGGGGCACGGGGATCGATACCGGTTCCCCCCGGGCGGAGGCCGCCGGTTCCCTCAAGGTCACAGAAGGGGGTGGGGGTGAGTTCTCGATTGAACCCCTTCCTGTGAGGCTGCCGGGGACAAAGAGTGACCCCGCCGACAGGATCACTGTTACCTCTGGAAGCACAAGGCTGTCCGTGGGAATTCTGGCGGAGGAGGGGATCTCTCTCCACAGGTCCGACTTCCGCTTCCTTCCCCCCGGCATCGGCAAGGTTACACTTGGCGTGAGGAAGAAGATGGAAATGGATTCCGTGGAGGTGATCTACTCGGTGGACAACGGCGGTGAGACCCATGCTGTGGTTCCCCTGGATGACTGCAGCTATCAGAGCCTCACACTGGAGCTCCCTCACCTCGACACCGGTGTTCACAGGCTGTTCATCAGGCTGGGGAAGAACGGCTTCCAGGAAACCGTTGCACTGATAGTGGGGATTAATACAGGAGACCCGGTCTTCGTGGATGGAAGGCGCAAGGCCCTGCTCATAAGCGGGGAAAGGGTGCTTGCCGTGAACAGAAAGGGCGGATACTCACAGGTATTCACCCGGGACGCCTTCGGGAACTCCCTGGAAACAGGCCATTTCTTCATTTCCGCCGGACCACCTACCTGGAACACCGACCTGACCCTTCAGAAGTATGAGGTTCAGTCAACGGGAGGCACCATCAGATGCAGCACACAGTGGCCCTCCAGGCCGGGACTTGTGTTCAGCTTCGAGTCCTGGCTTGATCCCGCGGGTTTCGCCGGTTCAAGGGCCCGGGTGGAGAACCGTTCACAGGAGGTTCAGGGGTGAGCTTCAGGGCCAGGACCGGTCTGCTCTGTGACCTGAGGCCCCACTCCAGCTTGATACCGGTTGCCGGTGGGCTTCTGGATATACTGGAGGTGTACAACCAGGTACCGGACCGTGATGAGGATTTCTCAGCGGGGGTTCCCGCCCTGGACGCCCCATGGATGGGGACCCGTGCCGGCAACCGTGCGGCGATGACCACCTTCGAAGGATGGACCATGTTCGAGATGGGTATTGCCGGTACGGAAGAATGTCCGTTGGATCCCGGAGAGACCATAGAGTCGCCTCCATTCCTCATGATGGATGTTCCAGGCGGCGCTGAAGCCCTTCTTTCCAGGGCCGATGCCCTGGGGTGGAAAACCGGGAACTGGCGGAACCCCGTGGAGTTCCCCTCCCACGACCTGTCCCCGGTGATGGGTTCCGGTGCGGAGGTCACAGTCACCCATCCCCTTGAGGGCAGGCGCAGGGCATCCATAGCGGTCCCAGGGGGGGAGGTGTGCTCCGGTTCCATCAGAAGCGGGGAATCCATTTCCGGAAAGCTATCCGGCGAAGGAGCGGTTGACGTTTCCCTTACAGTGGCCGGCAGAGAAAGGGTTGTCCCTGTGTGGTTAACCCCCGAGGCTTCAAGGCTGGTGGTTACCAGAGAGCCAGGGGACATCCTTTCCATCGCCGGGGAAAGGATCACCGCAAAACTGGACCCCGCCGCACGGGGACAGGTGTTCTCGGCGGTCCTTGACGGTAGGGAGTTCATACTGGCCTCCCGGCCGGAACCCTCGGAGTTCGTCTGGGAGAAGCCCTGGTTCGGCGGGATACACCCGGACTTCACCGACCCCAGGAACAGGTCCTTCCCCCTGGAGGAACATCCACCGGAGGTGGAGTCCTACCAGCGGTACCATGGCGGTGTCGAGGAGAGGGGCTGGAGGATGGTATGGGAGGTGAACCACCTGGACTACGGCTCCGCGAAGCTTCAGTGGACAGCAGGGCTTCTCTCCGGGGTGCCGGTACTTCGCACCGAGTTCCGTTGTATTTCCACAGATGGGGGTTACACCAAGGGGGAGGCGAACATCAGGGGTTTCCTTCAGCCCGGCGGCTCCAGGGAGAACACCATTCTCTCCTGCGACTGTTTCCCAGGACTCAGACAGGGCCGGGACCATGCCGGAGGATGGGTGCCCCTGGGAAGGTGGGGAAGGGTTCAGGAGGGAAGCTCCTTCATCGAGGCTCATACCTCAGGCAGCGGCAGCTCCTGGCGGAGGACTACGGTGAAATGGGCTGCCACTTCTCCCTCTACGAGCCCCATCTGGCAAAGCAGCGGTTCACCATCCACTGGATCTTCGGGTCGAAGTGGGAAGACCGCGCCCTCGCGGAGGTGTTCAGGGCACACCGGTAGATGGCAGGCGGCTGGCAGCGGGCAGGTTCCATGGGTATTATTCCTTAAGTAAGTGTCATTGGAGTATCGCCCGTGGGAAGGGAGTCATTATGACCAGGGAGAGTTACCCCTCCGGCAGGACGGCGCATCTCGTTGTCCTTTACATTGCTGCTGCCCTGCTGCCAGCTGCCCTCATGGCCCTCACCGGGGGCATGGAAGGCGCCGGAATATTCCTGGTGGCGGCGAGGTTCTTCGCCGTCACCGGGTTCGCCATGCTTCTTTTTCAGCCCCTGCTGTCAGCCAGATTCCGGTGGATGGAAAGAAGACCGGGGCTGGACAGGCTTCTGTCCTTCCACCGTATCACCGGCATTACCGCCGGGATCTTCATCATCCTCCATCCCCTGATGCTGGCCCTGAACCAGCAGAGCCTTTCCCTGTTTACGAATTTCGATTCGCCATGGCAGATCAACGCCGGCAGGATAACACTGGCGGTATTCATTATCTACGGAGCCGGGGCGGTTTTCAGGGCCGGACTGAAGATACCCTTCCAGAAATGGCTTCGGATGCACAATGCATTGGCGCCCCTGCTTATAGCCGGCGGCTTCCTGCACAGCTGGTTCATCAAGGTGCAGTACCTGGCCCCTTCAATGAGGGTTCTCTGGTTCATTCTGCTCTTTGCCGGGCTTTTCTCATACTTCCATCTTACCCTTTACCAGAGGCTCTCCGCCAGAATGAAGCCCTGGAGGGTTTCCAGGGTAAACCGGATCACCGGTAATGTGTGGGAAATAGTAATGGAGCCCCCGGCGGGGAAGCACCCCTTCGGTTACCTGCCCGGCCAGTTCCTCTTCGTTACCTTCCTTCGGGGCAGGGGCCTTCCCAATGAAGAGCATCCCTTCACCATTTCATCGAGCCCAACGGAAAAGGGGCATGTTGCGGTTACGATAAAGGAGTCCGGGGATTTCACCGCATCCATAGGCGAGACCGCCCCCGGGGACAGGGCGGCCCTTATGGCGCCCTACGGGCGTTTTCCTACCTGCTTCACCCCCAGGGAAAAAGGATGGTCCTCATTGCCGGGGGCATAGGGGTTACTCCCCTGCTGAGCATGATAAGGCACATGGGCGATTCAGGCTTTTCAGGTAAGACGGTGCTCTTCTACGCCAACCGTACGGAGGAGGACATCGCATACAGGGAAGAGCTGGACAAGATGGCCCGAACCGATGCCATCCCCGGGTTCAGAGTGATCCATGTTCTAAGCAGCCCCTCGGGAGAATGGTCCGGAGAGCGGGGCAGGGTGAACTGCGGCATGATGAGGGCACATATGGGTTCCCTGGAGGGTACCGCTTTCTATATATGCGGACCTCCCCCCATGATGGACTCCCTGGCAACCCAGCTGCTCAGTGAAGGTGTTGCCGCCGTGGACATACACATGGAAAGGTTTGCCCTTTAGGGATACCTGGAATGATGCCTGGCTAGCCCTCAGTAAAGCTTTATTCTCCGGACCGATGTGGGGTCAAGGGCAACTCCCTCAAGGTCCACCACCGCTTTCACATGGAACTCGGACCTTTCGTCGGCGGCCCTCATTGCGGCCTTGCCCAGCATGCCCAGGGCGCCGCCCCTGTCCGCCATGGCCTGGACACCGGACTGGTTCAGGGAGAAGGGCAGAGTGAAGTCTATCTCCTTGTTCTGGTCCCCTGTGAGCTGGAAGGGTTCGCCGCCGGCTTCAATGTTCCCCAGCACATACTCCCTTCTCTTCTGTTCGCTTCCCTGGCCCTTGATCCGGGTTTCCACCAGTCTGATCTTGACCGACTTCACGGTCTGATCGCTCTTTGCGGTTATCCGCAGCTTGCCGGTGAGCTGGCCGGTTTCCTTTTCGACCCTTTCGGGTACCTCGAGGTCCACACTCGCTGTGCCTATACCAAGGCCCTTCTTGAGCTTTCCGAAGAATGACATCCCATCCCCTCTCAGTTATGTTGAAAAGCTTCCTGAACCACAGCTGAAAACCCGGATGAACGATATCTGAGGTTTGCTGCCCCGTCAATGCTCAGGGACACCACTCGCAGTGTGTGAACTCCCTGCGGTCCTTGAGGTTCTTCCACTTCATAGATCCCTTCCAGGCTTCCTTCGAGGGGTTTTCCTCCAGCGGCTCGTGATCGGAGCAGAAGGGGCAGGGATGAAGTGTACCCCGGGCATCCAGGAACAGGGTGTCCGCCAGGGGGCAGCCGGCGGGGGTCACCTTCAGTTTCGGTTTCCCCCCTTTAACCAGCAGATAGGGACAGTCCGGGGAGTCAAGGGCAAGGTTCTCCACCCTGCCAAGGTGGTGTCCCCCGGGGTCGAACCTTCCGAAGATCCGTTTCACATTCCTGACCCCGGCTTCGGCGGCAAGCTCCAGGAAGGCCTCCGTGTCCCCCAGGGAGGGTTTCCACACGGTGAATACAAGTTCCACCATACTGTTGCCTTCCTGCGTTATCCGCCGCAGGTTTTCCCTGAACTCCTGAAGCCTTCTGTTCCCCCGGAGGGCCAGCCAGCTTTCCTCGGTGGCCGCGGGAATGGAAAGTATCCACCGGTCCACGACCAAACCCGCGGTTGCATCGGTGAAGCCCAGACCAATGGTGCTTATTGAAACCATTGAGGAGCGGTTCCGGGCAACACCCACAAGTTCCGGAAGGGCTGTCGCAGCCAGTGGGTCTGAATGCTTTCCTGCGAAATGTATAGTGGTCGGATCCGAAGGCCGTGAATCAAGCCATTTCACCAGGATGTCAGGTTCCAGGCTCACCGGGCTTTCAGGCTGGGGGCAGCCCCTGCACGAACCGGTGCACCCGGTGGAGGGTTCCACAATGAGCCCCCTGGGCAGACCCCGGATCATGTTTGAAATGGTTTTCGAGGCAAGGGAGAAGGGCCACAAGAAACCCCTTCTTCCCAGTATCTCAAGTGCTGTTATTGCGGTTCTTTTCATCCTGCGGTCTTTCTGCCTGAGGGGCCGAAAAGGGTACCTTTTTCGAAGTAATGCGTATTAATTAACATAGCAACCAATAACATACTGAAGGCCTGAACTCGCGTATAGACAAGCAATGCAATGCTTTACAAAATCTATTTGTCAAATTTACGGATGGCCTTAATCCTACTATATTACTCACTTGATGCACCGCGCAGTGTGGTGCAAGGGGTGGATCATAAGGAGGAAAAATGTTAAAGGTAATGGCAATCATGGCGCTGCTCACCGTAGCCGCGTTCGCCAGCGATCCCAGGCTCACAGTGCTCGGCGGCGACGCCAGGCTTCTCGTAAACGATTATCTTGAGATGTGGGCCTATCCCGGTAACATCGGCGACTACGAGTTCGTCACCGGCGGCAGCGAGACCGCAGACGACGTTTCCGACGGCTGGTTCGGTATCACAAAGGACTTCGGCGGAACCACACTGGGTGTTACACTGAACCACGCAGGCACCAGCCACGAAGTGCTCTACAGCCCCGGCGGCTGGGGTCTCATTCTCGGTTTCGATTTCGCAAAGTTCCCTCCAGACCCTCAAACGACACAGAAGGACATTGAGGTAAATCTGGCCTGGGGTACCGATGTGGCCCTTTTCGCCGACTACTCCGACCTTGCCCTCATGGTTGGATACGACAAGAAAACCGAAGATGAGAACGAGATCGAAACCAGCGAAGGCAACATGATGTTCGGCGCATCCCTCAGGGGACACGGCGACGCCTTCATGAACCTGTTCCCGATCATTTCGGCCAGCATGAACATGAACTATGAAGATGAGGCGAAGATGCCGAGTACAGCACCACAAGCATCTACTTCGACTTCGGCGCAGGCCACAACAAAAAGATAGCCGAAAAGACCAACCTGGTCTTCGGCGTGTTCGCCGGCCTTCAGTCCACCAGCTTCGGCGGCGACTACGAGGATGTGGATGCACAGATGACAATCATCATCCCCGAGATAACCGGTGGAGTCGAGCAGGAGATAGGCAAGTGGCTCATTCTCCGCGCAGGCGCCGCCAGCGCTAACGAGTACTATACAGTGGGCGACTTCAACCAGTTCACCACCAGCTTCGAAACCCACTTCGGTGTCGGCATGCACTGGGACAACTTCATGATCGACGCAACCATCTCCGAGGGCTTCCTTCACGATGGTCCCTACATGGTCGGCGGAAACGACAACGGCTTCATGGGAAGCCTTGCCGCCACCTACACCTTCTAGAGGAACCAGTACCTTCAAGGGCGTCCTTCGGGGCGCCCTTTCTGCTTCACCGGGCTTTCACTATTGTCCTCTGCGTACACCAACGGAAGGCACAGTATGAGAATAGCCGTTCTCGGCGCAGGGAGAGCTATCAGTGCTGATGTTCGATTTAAGTGGCCATAAACCTCTCTTCACTATAATTCTAAGTGCCGTATTTCATTTCTTGGAAGATATCACTAGGAACCTGTCCCAAAATAGTTATCTCTGCGCTTTTAAATCGTGGACTGCTGAAGTTCTCAACCTCCAGAAAACCCCCCCATTGGAGGCTTGGTTAGAAGTAAGTGTTATTTACAGTGCTAACTTGTTAGCTTGTCACATAGAAAGACGGTATTGCAGGCTGTTATAGACAGCTCTGACTATATTGCTGACAATACCTATCCTGTTGTTGACATAAAAAAAAATGATACACTATCATTCAAGATATACGAAATGCAATTATGCATTTAGTAAACATTGGAAGGATATGCGCGATGAAAAATACACTGATGATATGCATTATTGCTGGAATTATGTTTGGGAATACACAAGTGGATTCTTATCAGAGATGTAACTGGCTATACAAATGGCCTGCAGGATGGATTCAGTCTACCAATACAGGTGACAATGTTACAATTGAAGATGTGGATTATAACATTGCCTATTCAGATAATACATGGCCATATAATCCGGTTCACCCAATATCAATTGCAGTAGGCGATTATAGATACTATTTCTCATACTTTGGCACTCATGGAGAGACTTGGGCTAATATGTTCTCGCGTCAAATGGACTATCGATGCACAAGTGTTGCTGTGAGAAGCCTTGGTGCGAACTTTTTCGAGAGCTTCGTAGGTACTGAAGAAGGAGTAATAGTAAAATCAAATGACCATTATGACAATGATATAGATGAGGTATATGTATCACAGCAGGATCGTGTTATAGAGAGCATTGACTTCGAAAATGTGAGCTTATACAGCGATCCAGAGATAGGGATCGCAGTTGGGTATAATGGCTCTCTGTGGAATCCAGGCCAGACAGGTTTTATTCTCAGAACTGTTGATGGTGGTGAAACATGGAATGAAGTATCAATAGGTTCTGGTGGTCAAATTCATATTTTTCCAAGGCTTTACTGCGTAAAGGCCAGTTCCAAACAAGCATCCGATTACTTCTATGTTGGTGGAGCACTAGGTCGGGTATATGTAAGTTCCGATGGGGGAGAAAACTGGACTATACGAAGGGCACCTGTCGATGAACCAATTCTTAGTATAGACACTAAGTTCCCGGAGGGTGACATATGTCTGGCTGTGTCAACAGAACATATATTAAGAAGCACTGATAATGGAACTACATGGACAATTGTATATGATGATTTAACATCGATGGGATCATTAACGTCAGTATGCTGGTATAATTGGGACTATCTTAATTATAGAGCTTATGCAGTGGGTGGATTTGGGAAGCTTTTGTACTCCGGTGACAGTGGAGCCAACTGGACTGATCATACATGGATACCCTATTCTTCTTCTGCGCAAAATCAGTTCTTGGACATTGCTTCTCCAACGCAAATAGGAGGTGGTAATCATTTTGCAAGATCAAATATAAGAATAGTGGGTGCAAATTGGCCAATGGGGCTCGATCAGGAAAACCCTATTAATCAATCTGCTAATGAGTTACCATATAGAGAAAACATAAATCAATCAATTACATATACAAATCGAAAGCTCTATGTAAATAATATGCAATATATGGGCAGTGCTGAACTCTTAATCTATGATACATTAGGAAGAGTAAGGTGGTCGTCAAGTCTGGTACTAGATGGTACTCCATATACGTGTACTATTCCTGAGAATCTACATAATGGACTATACATAGCATGCCTTGTTAGTGAAGGAGAGATGTTAATGTCAACCAAGATGACGTTAGTAGAGTAACAGAGGAGATAGTATATAGATAATAGAAATAGAATATGAAATATTATTATCTATTACAACTAAAGCAAGGGAAGGGCGTCCTTCGGGGCGCCCTTTCTGCTTCACCGGGCTTTCACTATTGTCCTCTGCGTACACCAACGGAAGGCACAGTATGAGAATAGCCGTTCTCGGCGCAGGTATGGTGGGAAGGGCAGTTGCCGCGGACCTGTCCGGCTCCCACAGCGTTGTATCCGCCGACATCGACCCCGCCGCCCTTGAGCGCCTGGGTTCCCTTTATGGCATAGACACCGTCACAGCGGACCTCCGGAGGGGAGAGGCCGTGGCCCGGGTCGTACGGGAGGCGGACATGGTGGTGAACGCCGTTCCCGGCTTCATGGGCTACGGGACCCTGGAAAGGATCATCCAGGAGGGTAAGGATGTGGTGGACATAGCCTTCTTCCCGGAGGACTCACAGCCCCTGGACACTCTGGCAAAGGAAAAGGGGGTCGTTGCGGTAACTGACATGGGCGTGGCCCCTGGGATGTGCAATGTGCTCCTCGGCCGCCACAATGCCTTCATGAAGGTCGACAGTTATCTGTGCCTGGTTGGGGGGCTGCCCTTCGAGAGGGTATGGCCCTGGGAGTACAGGGCCCCCTTCTCTCCCTGCGATGTTATAGAGGAGTATGTCCGTCCGGCCAGATACAGGGAGAACGGGGCCCAGGTGGTCCGTCCGGCCCTCTCCGACCCGGAGCTGGTGGAGTTTCCCGGTGTGGGAACCCTTGAGGCCTGGAACAGCGACGGCCTCAGGTCCCTGCTTCGCACCATGCCGGGGATTCCCCACATGAAGGAAAAGACCCTCAGGTGGCCGGGCCACATCGAGAAGGTCCGGGTGCTCCGGGAGTCGGGATTCTTCAGCAGGGACCCGGTGGAGGTCCACGGAGTGATGATATCACCCCTGGAGTTCACCGAGAGGATCCTCTTCTCCGGGAAGAACTGGAAACTGGGGGAGGAAGAGCGGGAGTTCACGGTGATGCGGGTGGATATAGCCGGGGAGGAGGATGGCAGGCGAACCGCCTGGTCCTGGAGCCTCTTCGACCGGTACGACCCGGCCACGAAAACCTCCTCGATGGCCCGAACCACCGGATACGCCTGCACCGCCGCGGTGAATGCCCTGGCCTCCGGCCTCTACACCCGGATCGGTCTCAGCCCGGCGGAGTACCTGGGGGAGGACGATGACTGCTTCCGCTTCATGCTTGACTACATGGGGGAGAGAAGGGTGGTCTACAAGAGGAGGCAGGTGCCCGTCGGTGACTGATGCCGGCTATACCGGGACCCTTGTCAGAAAGCTCCTGAAGAGGGAGAAGAGGCCGGGTCTCTTCGGCGGGAAGTACCGTTTCAGCCCCTACATGGCCTGCGGACACAGGTGTATTTACTGCGACGGCCGTTTCGAGAAGTACCATGTGCAGGGGGATTTCGACAGGGACATAGTGGCCAGGACCAACACCCCGGAGCTCCTTGAAAAAGAGCTTGGAAAACTCCGCGAGGCCGGGCCGGTGTGCATCTCCTCCGGTGTCAGCGACCCTTATCAGCCGGTGGAGGAAGGGCTGAACCTCACCGGCAGGGCGGCGGAGATACTGGCACGGGGCAGCCGTCCGGTGGTGATCCACACCAAGTCATCCCTTCTTCTGCGGGATATCGAGACCTGGGCGAAGCTTAACCGAACCGCCCCGGTGACCGTCATGGTGTCCCTTACGATGAATTCCGACGGGGTCAGGGAATGGCTCGAACCCGGCGCGTCAACCGTGGAGGAGAGGCTTCGCCTGCTCAGGGAGTGCACCTCCAGGGGGATCTCCACCGGGGTGCTGGCAATGCCCTTCATCCCATTCCTTACCGACGGACTCAACGATCTTTCGAACTTCGCGGAAATGGTAAGGGGAACCGGGGCCTCCTTCGCCATGCCCGGCCTTCTCACGCTGAAGGAGGGAAGGCAGAAGGGTTTCTTCTTCAGCGCCCTGCGGAAGTCCAAGCCGGAACTTGTTGAGCCACTTCTGAAACTCTATTCCAGAGCCGGCCCCTGGGGAGAGCCCCCGGAGGACTATTCCCGCGGGTTCTGGAAGAGGGTCAGGAAGGCCTGGGGACAGGAGGACCTGGACAGTCTCATTCCCCACCGCCTCTATGCCGGGCAGTTCTCCCTCTACGATGAGTTCACCATTCTTCTTGATGACATGCAGACCCTCTACCGCACCAGGGGAACCGGTGTGAAAAAGCTCCGCCTGGCAGCGGAGTGTTTCCGGGACTGGGTTGGAACGAAGAGAAGCTTCATCGCCAGAAGGCGTAACCTGTCCTACGGGATCATAGACGACTACCTGAGGGTTATGACCCACTCCGGGGAACTGGCCGGGCTCCTGGAGAACCGGAAACTGGCGGAATTCCTGGCTGAGGTGGAGTCGGGAGCCCTGTTCGATTACCGGACACTGGAACTGAGAAGAAAGGGGGAGGGATGAAGATGATACGCTGTCTGCCCGTGGCTCTGCTTGCCCTGGCGCTTTCCTGCGGCACTGCCTTTGTGAATCCCATGGAGGGCACCGAGGTCTGGAGCATCGTCTCCGGCGGGAAGACTCGAACGGCCCTGGTGCACCCGCCTGAGGGGGGCGGCGACGGGCTTCCTGTGCTGATGGTGTTCCACGGCGGTTACGGCACGGCGGCGGGTGCGGAGAGGAACTACGGCCTCAGCGGCTTGGCGGATGTCGAGGGGTTCATAGCGGTGTACCCCCAGGGGCTTGGCCGCCACTGGAACGACGGAAGGACCGACCCCGACGACCTAACCGACGTGGCCTTCGTGGAGGCGCTGCTGGATTCACTGAAGAACCGTTTCAGCATCGACGGCTCCAGGGTCTACGCAGCGGGAATGTCCAACGGGGGTATCTTCTGCCACTTCCTGGCGGTGAAAATGCCCGGTGTGTTCGCAGGGATCGCCCCGGTATGCGCCGGAATAGCAGACCCGGGGACCGACTGGTTCGCTCCCGCGGTGCCCACCCATGTTCTCATCATTCAGGGAACCGCCGACCCGCTGGTGCCCTACCAGGGGGGAGAGATCGGTTTCAGGGGAGGCAGGGGCAGCGTTATGGGAACACCGGAGGCCATGGAAATGTGGCGGCGGGTAAACGGCAGCTTCGGGAACCAGCCGGAAACCGTCTTCCTGCCCCAGGGGTCGCCCGGGGACGGCTGCACCCCGGTGTTCTACCTCTACCGAGGTATAAGGTCCACCGCCCTGGTGAACATAGAGGGAGGGGGCCATGTGTGGCCCGGCGGGGAGCAGTACCTTCCCATATCAGTTATCGGAAGGGCATGCGGGGACTTCCAGGGGGGACCCTTCATCTGGCGTTTCTTCCGTGAGGCCCATGAAAGGAAAACGGAGGGAAGAATATGAGAACGCTTCTTCTAGTTACACTGTCCATGCTCCTTGTTCCCGGCTGCGGTGAAGATGCCCGGGAGGACTCTCCCATGGTCATGGAGGAAACCGGCACCATAGAACCGGGGGACCTCACCGATGTGAACCACGCCGGTCTGCCCTATGATCCATACGACTTCCCGGTAAGACCCCTGGACAACGTTACGGTGGAGATAGAGGCCGAGGGTTTCGACCCCATGCTGAAGCTCGTTGAGGTGTCCACCGGGGCGGTACTGGCGGAATGGGATTCCCAGTACACCGACCAGCCGGCCCTTACCTACAGGATAGCCGGAGGAGGCACCTGCCAGGCAAGGGTTTACGCCCTGGAGCACGGCACGGGCAGCTATTCCCTTACCATCACCGTTACCCGCTGATACAGTTACATCCGACGGAGGCGTCCAGCCGGGCGAGGGGCAATTCCGCAGGCAAAACTTGACAATTTTGTTTGCCAATATATAATAATGACAAACAAGGCTTGCGTAATTAGAAGAAAGGAGAGAAAATGAAGTATCTGGTTATCTCGGCTCTTCTCCTGGTCCTTGCCGGCTGCGGCACTCACATGCCCTCCCGGGGACTGGAAGGATCCGTGGACTGCGCCCATGTCAATTCCTCAATGAATCCATAGGGCGAAAAAAAAGCGCCCCGACCCTTCCCGGCCGGGGCGCTTTTCTCTATTCGCTATTCCGGGAAATCCCCTTTACCCTTCGCATTTGCCATGATGTCCCCAACTATGGGCAGCAGGATGATAAGGAGCCAGCCGAAGATGAACTCCTGGCTTCTCAGGCCGAAGCTGCCGTAGGGAGCGGTCCTTGCCATTATGGCGTCGAAGAGCATCCAGATGATGCCCATTGGAATTAGCCATCTTATGCAGATATTCCACCACTGACCCAGCCTGAAGCTGGAGTTCCTGGAGATGTACTTCCTCTGTTCCTCGGCGCCCACGGACCAGCCGATGAGTATTACCTCCACCAGAACAACCAGGGTAAGGCCGAAGCTGTTCATGAAGTAGTCGGCGATGTCCAGTATGTGCAGACCGGCGCCGAAAAGCATCGGGAGCCCCAGAAGGAATGACAGGCCGCCAACTGTGAGGTTGGCCCGTTTATGGGACAGTTTCCACTTGTCCTTCACCGCGGATGTGGCTGCCTCGAGGAGGCTGAAGGCGGAGTCCACCGCCAGTGTGAGAAGCATCAGGAAGAACAGAACACCGAAGACCCTGGCTCCGGGCAGGTTCCCTATGATGTGCGGGTAGGCCACGAAGGCAAGACCCGGTCCGGACTGGGCCACCTCGGTGATGTGCACACCCATTTTCGTTGCCTGGTAGCCCAGGGCGGAAAACACCGCCAGACCGCCGCAGAAGGCGGTGAGGGCATCGGCAACGCCTATGATGATGGCGTAGCCGGCGAGGTTGGTCTTTCTGGGCAGAAAACTGCCATAGGCTATCATTATGGCGAAGCCCACGCTGAGGCTGAAGAACACCTGTGATATTGCAGCAAGCCAGATGTCCGCGTTCAGCAGTTTTGACCACACCGGGGTGAGATAGAAGGATATTCCCGCCCCTGAGCCGGGAAGGGTTATTCCCCTTATTATGAAAAGGATAAGAAGTCCCCAGGGGATGAACACGGTGTAGTAGACCACCTTGCTCACCGTTTTCGTTCCCTTCCACACCGAGGCCACTATCCATGCCCAGGAGATGATGAAACCCGCCAGAAGTGGCCACCGGAAGGGGCCTGGATCCCAGGGTTTGGAGGTAAGGCACAAAAACTCATTGAAGAAGAAATTCCCCGGTGAGGACATGAAGGTGTCGGCGTTCTCCAGGGAGGACATGGCGTAGAGATTTCCCTCCCAGGCCACCAGAAAGGTGCCGCTGTTCTGAATAATGCCCCGGGTACCGTCCACGGGGTCCACGAAGGCGGTTCCCGAAAGCTCACCGGGAATCGGAGTGAGGACCTCCATGTTCTCGAGGTCCGTGGGCATCACGGCGTATTCCACGTTGGCGTACTGGCCCTGGTCCTTCTGCCAGCCCAGGGTGGCCGCCTCCCATGTGTAGTTCACGCTCCAGGACATGATTATGGCGTAATAGGTTACGATTATGAACCCCACGCCCACGGCGAACCAGCCGAACCACTGCATTCGGGGTCTAATCCTTGCGAAGGCCCCCGGGGCGGCCTGGCGGGTTTGGTGCCCCATGCTGAACTCCAGCATCAGAAGGGGTATCCCCGCCACGAAGAGGCACACGAAGTATGCCACCAGGAACGCGCCCCCGCCGTTGGCGAAGGTTACATATGGGAACCGCCATATGTTCCCCAGCCCGATGGCGGAACCGATCGATGCCAGTATGAAAGCCGTTTTGCTGTTCCATAGTTCCCTTGAAGCCATTCTTCCCCCTCCCGATAAAACTGCGTTCATCAAATTAGTTTGATTTTCGCCCCGGGGTCCAAGGCCTGTTCCTTCCCAGCGCCTTCCATTGACAGTGCTTCTCGATCCGGGGTATTGTTTTGTGAAGTGTCCGGTAAATAAATAATAGAATGGAATAAAATGGGACTTGTAGATTTTGCCCAGAGGAATCTCAGGCAGCTGGCCTCAGGCGGGTGGGTCAGACATAGAAGACCCCTGGCCTTCATCCATGTACCCAAATGCGGCGGCACCTCCATGGAAATTGCCCTTAAGACCGCCCTGGGTCCCGGGGCCCAGCTCACCGGCATCACCTCCTTCTCCCATGATCCGGTTGCGGCTCTCAGGTCGTCGGAGATACTCTCCACCGATTACAGGGAATACTCCGAGGACCTTCTGCCATATTACCTTGCAAAGAAAAGGGCCAGGTATGTCTGCGGTCACTGGGCTCTCAGGGACAGTGTTTATGAAGCATTCCGAGAACGATGGGACTTCGTTCTTCTTCTGCGGGACCCGGTGAAGAGATTCATCTCCAACTACTTTTTCAACAGGTACAAGGCCGAGGATCACTTCAGGATACACACCGGACTTTCGGACTTCCTTGGAACCGAAAGGGCGGAGAACTACGGTCGAGCCTTCCTCAGATACCTGGTCCCGGACAGTTATTCATTCGGCGACACCGTTTCTTCGGAGCTTGTGGATTCAGCTGTTGCCAGACTTGCGAGGTACAGAATAGTCGGTGTTCTGGAGAACCTTGATGGAATGGCGGCGGATTTCGAGAGGATATACGGCGCAAAGCTGCTTGTTCCCCATGTGAACAGGAATCCGGTTCCATCCGGGGACAGGAAGGTATCCTCCGCTGAAATGACCCGCATAGAGGAGATTTGCGCCCCGGACATCGCCATATACAACCGGGCGGCTGAAATGTGCGGTCAGCGGCCGGGGCCGAAGGAGTAGTCGCTTCCGTAGGAGAACGACCACCTCAGCTCGCCCTGGTCGTTCCAGCCCGGCCCCAGGCTTGCGGTGCCTCCGGGTATGTTCACCCTGGCCGCCAGCCCCGTTCCCCAGTTGATCTCTCCATCGGCGTACCGGGAAAAGGATTCGAAGTCGTAGGAGGCAACCGTTTCCAGGTCCAGGAAGAGGGGGCCCACCAGGCTCCTGGAGATGCAGAGACCCCCGGCGGCCCTTTCCCTGGTGGGAAGGGTGTTCCACCTGTAGCCGGGTATTCCCCTGGAGGCGGTCAGTCTTCCGTGCTGCCATTCATAGTTATCTCCCCAGAGCAGGCTTCCCCAGGTGTAGAGACTTCCCTGGAACTCCCCGGCCAGATCCCTTCTTCTGCTGATGTCCCACTGCAGCGACTGATGGGCGCTTCCAGGGGCGGGGCACCAGCCGGCCCTGGCGTAGAACCTGGTACCCGGCGCCGTGGCTGTGGGGTTCTCCCTGGTGTCCGTGAGAACGGAAACGGTCAGAAGGGGGAAGGACTGGGTCATCTGTGTTCCGGCGTAGTTCCTGCCCTGAATTCCGCCGCTGAGTTCCATCATCCCGAACCATGAGACTGGTCTGCCGAAGTCCATGGAGAAGGAGTGGTCGGTCCAGGTTCGCAGGTGGTTTTCGCCGGTTTCATCGGGCTCCCAGCCCTTTATCTGGCTTATCCCCGCCCTGAGGCCCATGTAGCGGTCCCTTCTTCGGGTGTTGCTGAGGCTGCTGAACTCGGCGAAGGCGTATCCGTTCCCGCCGCCGGTGTTGATGTATGAGGTGATTCCCCTGTTGAAGGTGTTCCTGTGTTCAATGGTGAGCCTTGCGTCCATGCCGAAGTCGTTGTTGTAGGAGAGGCCCAGGCCGATGCTGCCGGGGTCTTTCTCGGTGAGACGGAAGTGGAGGTTGGCGTTTCCCTGGCGTCCGGCGGGGGTCATGGAAAATCTGACCATGCTGAAAAGCCCCGACGCATACAGGTTCTCGGCGGCTTCCATGGCGGAGCGTGTGGTTATGGTGTCACCGGAACCTATGGTGAGCCACCTGTCTATGGCCAAGACAGAAACACTGCTGTTCCCGGAGAACATTATGTTGCGAAGAATGAAGGTGGGCGGGGTAAAGCCCCGGTTCTCACCGGCGCCACGGGGCAGACCGGTCTGTTCAGCAAGCCATTCCCGCCCCTGCCGGTACCCCCAGCTTATAAGGGAGTCGGTCTCGTCGAAGCTCCACACCTGGGCGTCGTGGAGGTCCGGGGTGAACAGCCACCGGGGCTCCCTGTAGTAGAACTCGTTCACCCTCTGGGAAAGAGCGGTGAAGGTCATTCCCGCAACGGTGAACAGGGATGGCGTGTCGGGGTATTCGATGGGGTTTGCGTTCCCAACGTTCACAGCCAGCACCGGCAGGCCGGGCCATACCATTTCCGCCACATCCACCGGCATGTTGTCGAACATGCCCCCGTCCACCAGAAGCAGAGAATCGTACCGCACCGGGGGAAATATCCCGGGAATGGCCATGCTGGCAAGCTGTGACTCCCAGAGATGTCCCCGGTCCAGATAGACCCTTTCCCGGGAGGTCAGGTCCGAGGCAACCACCCGGAGGGGAATTCGAAGGGAGTCGTATGAAAACCCCTTCTGGACCTGGGCGGGACCGGTCATCCCCGACAGAAGGAAGCCCACACGCATGTTGGAGACAACGCTGGCGGGTAGAGACGGGGTAAACCCCCTGAGGCTCAGGCTGATGAGGTCCTGCCTGCCCCTTATCCTGTCCGGCAGGAAGGTAAGCCTGGGTTCCGGGCTGGAGCTGAAGAGGTGATTCCAGTCCATATTCCTGGTCAGGCTGTCGAGCTGCATGGCGGAGTAGCCGCAGGCATAGAGCCCTGCCATGAGGGCGCCCATGCTTGTCCCGGCGATGGCGGAGACCCTTACATCGCTCTCTTCCAGTGCCCTGAGAAAACCTATGTGGGCAAGGCCCCTTGCGCCGCCCCCGGCAAGTACCAGGGCTATCCCCGGAGGTGATGTCCGGGGGGGTGACTTCGCCGAGGATGGGAAGAGTACAGCAAGGACAAGAAGGACAGTGACTGCTGTTCTCATTGGGGGGTAACCACCAGCACTGTGCTTTTGCCACCGTGGGTGTTGTGAAGCCGGTGGGCCTCCCCGGGGTGGACCACAGCGGTGTCGCCGGCCTCGAGGACATCCAGTTCACCTGAGCCGTGGCTCATGGTAACAGCCCCGGAATGAAGGAAGTAAACCGCCCCGGCCCCTTCGCTGAGCCGTGCTGTTATCCCATCCGCATCGAGGGTGAGCTTTTTCACAGTGAACCGGTTGCAGCCGGAGGCTGGGCCCGCCAGAAGAGCCTCCCGGGTTCCCCTGGCTCCGGAACTGGCTATGAGGCGTTCCCTGGCTTTCTTGTGATCACCGCCATTTCCCCTCCTTTACTCCGGTTATTCATGAAACTATCTTTGATGCCACGCGTATATAAATATGTATGCCAGGTCGTTGGCCTCAGCCAATGATATAAGAAAGAAATCAAACAGGAGGAAAGATGAAACTGCTCTGCTTTTGTTCACTGTGTTCGCCTGGGCGTCCTTCGCCTCGGGGCTCTCGGTTATGGAGTCTTCCGAGACCGGTGTTACGCTGAACCTCAGCTCCGCCATACCGGAATTCGGAACCATAAGCCTCCGTGGCGGAACATACACCACCATTTCCATGGATAACGCCGAAAACCTCGCGGAAGTAGGCTTCCCCAGGGTTCCCGTTTACAGGGTTTGGGTGGAGATCCCCATTGGCGCCAGGGTGGATGCCCTGGTTAACGAACACAGACTTGAAACGATAGGTCACGACGGCGCTCCGGTGGTTCCCGCAGTCCAAAGCGCGCCGAAGAGCCTCTCCCGGGACGAATACACCATGAGCTTCGCACCCGAGGTCTACGCCTCCGGCTCCGCCTACCCTGAAAACTGGGTAAGGATCGTCTACGCCGGCGGCATGCGGGGAAGGAACCTTGCCCTTGTCGAGGTCATGCCCCTTCGCTGGAACGTCCAGGAAAACAGCTTCACCCTTCTGGCCGGAGCCGAGATAGAGCTTCAGTTCCAGGGGGCGACCTTGCCGCCAGCTACGAGCAGGCCTCAAGGCTGGCAACCTCTCAGTACGAGAGGATCCTCGAGAACATGCTGGTTAACTACGGCACCTTCGAGCAGGCCATGGACACACCCCCGGCCCCCTACCTCATCGTTGGCCACAGCGATTTCGTGGACACCGCCATGGACGACTTCGTATCCCACAAAGAGGCACTGGGCTTCGATGTGGAAATGGTCGACCTCTCGGTTACCGGTTCCACCGCCGATGAGATACAGGACTACATACAGAACGCCATCAACGAAGGTGTTGTCTATGTGCTTCTCGTTGGCGACGACCAGTTCCTTCCCGGCGGCTCCGCTGTGAAGTACGGCGGCGTTACCGACCTCTACTACGCCTGCCTCGACGACGGCGGCTGGGTTCCCGACGCTTCATAGGAAGGTTCAGCGTTACCACCACCGGCGAAACCGTTACAATGGCCCAGAGGGTTATCGATTATGAGAACTCGGTGGGTGTGCAGAGCTGGGTTCAGAACGCCCTTTTCATAGCATCCAACGACAACTACAACATAACCGAGGGTACACATAACTACTGCATCGACAACTACCTCACCCCCAGGGGCTACACCTCCATCAAGGTTTACCCTGTAACCACCGGGGGAACCGCCGCCGATGCCGTGGCTGCCATAAACGCAGGCCTTTCCATGGTTACATTCAGCGGCCACGGTTCCACCACGAGCTGGGGCGACATGAGCTTCCCACAGTCCAGCTTCAACCAGCTCACCAACGACGGTATGTTCCCCGGTGTCCTCAGCCATGCCTGCATTACAGGCGACTTCAGCGTTTCAACCTGCTGGGGTGAAACCTGGACCCGCACACCTGAGCGTGGCGGCCTGTGGTTCTGGGGTTCCGTTCCCAATTCTTTCTGGGACGAAGACGACATTCAACAGATTGGTGAGTTCGAAGCCTTCCTGGGCAACGATGTCTACTGGCCCAAGGGGTTCCTTAATCAGGGTCTCATGGCTGTCTACGAGTACTACAGCGGCGGCGGAAGCACCCAGTATTACTTCGAGGGCTACACCCTCTTCGGCGACCCCAGTGTCATAATGAAGACCTGGCCCATGACCGGCATAGAGGACTTCACCTCGGGCATCGTCAGTTCTCCCGTTTCCGTTTCCGCTCCGAACCCTGTAATGGGAAGCGTTCCCGTTTCCCTTACCGGCACCGGCGGACCGGCCTCGGTGGAGATATTCGACGTAACAGGCCGCGTTATTGCCCGCCCCTTCCAGGGTGAGCTCAACGGACAGGCCACATTCACCTGGGACGCCTCAAGCGTTTCCACCGGTGTTTACTTCATGCGTCTCACCCAGGGCGGCAGCATGGCCACCGCCAGGGTAAGCGTAATCAGGTAAAACAGCCTTTACCAGAGGGGCCCGGCGGTTGCCGGGTCCCTTTTTTTAGTGCGCCGGGGGTCTGTGCCCCGGCGGGCATTTCCTTATAATAGCTCCGGTGCGTTACGGAATGAAAGAACCGTTCCCGGGGTAACAGTAAAGGTTCCGGGATATGAAACGATGAACAGGAGGGTCAGTTATGGTTGGAAAAACTGGTATTTGTCTGCTGGTACTGCTTCTTGCCACCGCGGGGTGTTCGCTTCTCGGCGGCGGAGGGCTCAAGCCCGGAGACACCGCCGAGGGAGATCTCGGAGCCGGTGTGGAAATTGAAGAACTCATTCCCGACCCGAGGATGTTCTCCTTGCGGCGGGATTCGTTGTTGAGGACGACTGGGCCGCCATCGAGTTTCCCCTGGCGAAGTCCGACGAGGGCATTTCGCTGCTGGTTGAGGAAAACCGCATGGACCCGGTGATAGTTGTGGTTGACGCCCAGGGCGCCGTTCTCGTGGCCGGCGACGACTGGGAAGAGTCCCTCGACGCCTTCGTATCCCTTGATGCGGTTCCCGAGGGGCCAGGGCCATCGTTTTCGACCTTAACGGCGACGACAGGGCCCTTTTCACCATGGAGGCCGCCGAGGCCGACGACTACTGGTGGACCCTCGAAATGGACAGCGAAGTGGAATCCTTCATCCTTCGGGACAAAGAGAACGAACTCATGGAGGAGATGCTCTACGACATGTCGGACATGTACCGCGACGACTGGGAGACCTGCAGGGTGATTCCCTTCAGTGCCCACGGCGACAAGTGGGTGAGGATCGCCGTTGAGAGCGAGATCGACTGCGTCATGGCCATCGCCATGGTGGACAGGGGAGGGCTCACCTATATCGACTACGACGACGACACCAACGGCATGAACCCCGCCTATTCCGGTGAACTGGAAGAAGGCGATTACCTCTGCGTGGTGAACACCTACGGCGGTTCCGACGATGCCGAGTTCACCGTATCCCTCTCCGAGATGGACCCCGACGAAATGACCGCAGACATCGTTCAGGTAGACAATATGGACGAGTGGTACACCGGAGAGTTCCGGGAGGGTTCCATGGTTCTTGCCTACTGGCCCGAGGCCGGGGACTACTGGGGCATCTACCCCGAAGAACAGGTGGTGGTTTTCGAGTTCAGCATAGAGGAGGACGGCGAGTACATCTTTGACGCCAGCTGCTACGACGACACCAAAATGGCCATCATCGACCAGGACATGACCATGATCGACTACAACGACGACGGCCCCGAGGGCTTCGACCCCCAGCTGACCCTTCAGCTTTCACCGGGTTCCTACGCAGCCCTCGTTACACCCTACTCCGAATCCTCAACGGAGTTCGTGGATTTCAGCTACTACATGGCCGCCCCCCTGGAGCGGGACGAGGCAACGGTTCCCATGAACATGGATGAGTACACAAGCAACAACCTGTACTTCACCATGGTCTTCGAATCCGGACAGACATACGAGATATTCGCCGAGTCCGATGTGGACCTTACCCTTACCGTGGTTGACGCCGCCGGTGAGGTCTACTTCAGCGACGACGACGGGGGAGACTTCAACCCCTACCTCGAGATAGAGGCCACAAGGCAGAACGCCGGGCCCTGGGACATCGATGTGGAGTCCTACGGCGGAGCGGGAATAAACGACAACGTCCGCTTCGTGGCAAGGCCCCTGGCAGAGGGCGCAGAAGATGTGAGCGCTCCTGTTCAGGTGGGTCTGTAGACTATTCTTTCAGAAGGGCCCGGGGAGGTCAAACCCCGGGCCCTTCCTTTATCTCGAGAACATCGCCCCTCTGAAGGAAAACGAGAAAAGCCTTCACCGGTTTCCCGGTGGATTCCCGCAAAGCTCTCATATAGAGCCTCTGGTGCTCTTCGTAGAACTTCATCCTTTCCCCGGGAGGGCCCAGGTCGGTCTTGTAGTCCACCACCTCCAGACCGCCGTTCCTTTCAATGAGAAGGTCCACATAGTACTGGCTGCCCCGGGCGGTAATGGGGTACTCCCGGCCCAGGACCCTGGCGCCGGACATGTCGAAGGCCCTGAAGAAGTTCCTCACCAGGGCGATGGTACGTTCCGGGAACTCCAGGGTTTGCCCCAGGGCCGGAAGCCTTTTGTCCAGCCATTCATCAGGGGAATCGAGGTCTATGAACTCCATTACATTATGAACCTCGGTGCCCAGGCGCATGGCCCTGTCCCTCTGGTCATCCCCGGCTCCGAGGGCCAGTTCAACGGGACAGGCAAAGGGTTCCGGGGTTGAGTCCCCGGGAATGGCCGGGAAGGAAATGGTACCCTCATCCTCCGGGGCCGGCTCAACTTCGGTCTCGCTGAAGTGTTCAGGGTTACCAGGCCCTTTCAAGAACGGCTCCCCGGGACCCCGGGGTCATCTTTCCCGGAAGGAAAATGTCCAGGCGGTCCCTGGGCCTTGTTACCGCCACATAGAGAAGCCTGCGGAACTCGGCGGCTTCACGGTTCCTTTCCCTCTCAAGCAGGTCCGGCCAGTGGGCGGTGTGGCCGTCTTCGGTCTTTATGGCGGCCCTTCCCGTCCTGTGGTCGGTGAGTACCGTGGAGGTCATTGAGCCGCTGGTGCCGCCGGGGCTGGCCAGTATCACATGCTTCCAGGCAAGCCCCTTGGCCCTGTGTATGGTGGTCACCGTTACCGTTCCAAGGCTGTTTTCCGGGGGCGCTGATGGTTCGTCGGCGCTGATGGGGGCCCTTCCCTCAAGCATCTCAAGCAGCGCGGTGCAGTCTTCGGCGGACTGGGCACGTTCCAGGAGGAACTGCATGTTTGAAAGCCTTCTTCCAGTCTGAAAGCCGCTGTCCCTTATGGACCTGAGGATGCATGTGTTCCTGTAGAGGGTCTTCACGAAGAGCCCGGGGGAAAGTGTCCTGACCGCGGTCCTAAGCCTTTCCAGGAGCTCCAGCGCATTTACCAGCTTTTTCGATCTTTCCTTCTTCACCATCCAGGCTGTTATCTCCCTGTCGTCGATACCGAAATACATGGACCTGAGGGTGTTCACAAGGGAAAAGGTGTCCTTCGGACTGAGCAGGCTTCGCAGCAGGCAGGCTGTGTCCTTCACTTCGTCACGGCGGTGGAAATCCCTGCTTGCCTCCACCGCGTAGGGAATGCCCAGGCGGTCGAGCTCACGGAGGATGCTGTCCATGTGGGTGGATGAGCGGAGGAGGATGGCGGTTTCGCCGGGGTTTCGAATGAGCCTGCCCATTGCCCGGGCCTGTGCCAGGGCCTGATCGGCGGCGGGAAGCTCCGGAAGCCGGTGCAAATGAACCCCTTCCCCTTCAGGAGCTCCGGGTTCGGGATCGATTGGGCTGTAGCCGCTGGAAAACGGGAGCTCTCCCGGGGACGCCTGGCTGAAAAGGGCTTCACCGAAACCGTTGACAAAGCGTATTATGGACCTGGCGCTGCGGAAGTTGACCGTGATGGTCCGTGACAGGGCTCCCTTTTCCTCAAGCTGCTTCACGGTGGTCTTGTAGGTTTCTATGTCCGCGGACCTCCAGCCGTATATGGACTGCTTGGGGTCGCCCACCACGGTGAGCTTCCTGTGGAGCTCCTCCCCCTTCAGGAGGGAGCGGAAGAGGTTAACCTGTACCAGGCTGGTGTCCTGGAACTCGTCTATGAAGATGTGATCGAACCTTTCCGCAAGGGCCTTTCTCAGGGCGGCGGAGTTTCCAGCCCCCGACCCGCCCGGTAGAGCAGGTCGTCGAAGGACAGTCTTGTGGGGTCTTTGTCCCACTCCCTTCTGAGGCCGTTCAGAAAGGGGATCACAAGTTCTTCCATGCAGGGGAGGAGGTCCTTCACCCCTAACCAGTTCCTGATGGTGTTGCTGTCTTCCCTGTATTCCTTCAGGAAGTCCTTTACCCTGTCGAGGTTCTCCTTGCCGCCCCAGGCCGCCTGTCTTCCACGGAGGTTTATCTTTTCCGGCTGCCTGTCCTTCAGCTGGCGCAGCCTTCGGTGATACCACTGAAGAGGAGGTCGGTCTCGTCGGTGCATTCCCTCAGGAGGTCGGACAGTCTCTCCGTCCAGACCCGGATCAGCTTTTCCGCCCTCTCCCGGGTGTTTCCCAGAACGGACATGTCGCTGATCCACCTGTATTCCTCAAGGGCCCCGGCCATGTCCAGCAGTTTTGTGGTTCCCGGGCGCCTGAGGGCTTCTTCGGAGTACTCAAGGGAGGCCCGGGGAGCACCGGCGAGGAACAGGTCCCACTGCATTTCCATCTCCGCCCTGCTATAGTGGTTTTCCACGGTTGTGAACTCGGGAACGCCCCCGGTGAGATGGTAGTACTCCCTGAGTATTCGAGAAGCGAAGCTGTGCATGGTGCATATCCAGGCCTGGTCCATTTTCGCCTGAGTTCCGGTTCCAGGCTCTCCCTTATGCGCAGCCTGAGTTCACCGGCGGCGGTGTCGTTGAAGGTTACCACCGCCAGCCTCTCCAGGGGAATGCCCTCCTTCACCATGGAGACAACCCTGCCTGTGAGAAGGGTGGTCTTTCCGGTTCCAGCGCTTGCCTCCACCACCACGCTTCTTTCACGGTGCTTGGTTATCGCCCTGCGCACAGCGCCGTCGGCTACTTCAGCGGCGGGCATTGAATGCCTTCCTCTCCCTCTTCGGGAAGCGTCCCTGGTTGATGTTCTTCACAATTTCCCGGACCCTTTCCTGGAATTCTTCGCTCATCTCCTCCAGTTCAGCGGCGGATATCTCCTCGAAGGTTACACTGCCGCTGCTTTCCAGGTGGATGTAGCAGGCTGCGGCCACCGGGGATATTCCGTTCCGGGAGGCCAGGGAGGAGTAGAAGGGAAGCTGGAAAAGCCCCTTTTTCAGAAGGTTCTTTCCGTTGGTCTTCCGTGGGCGGCCGGTTTTCAGGTCCGCCACCACAATGCCCCCTTCGGCATTTTTGAAGATGAGGTCGATAAAACCGTAGGCTTCGTGGCCGGCCACCGTTCCGGTGAGGTGTTTCTCCTTCGCCAGGAATTCCCACCGGCGCTGTTCAAGATGGCTGAGAAGGGATTCTATTCCCGCTATGGTGTGCCGCCGCCAGATCTCCTCCAGGGCCGGGGTACCCAGAAGGGCCGCAATTCCCAGTCGGGCGCTTTCCTCCTGCACTATCTCCTTCACCCCGCCGGGATTCTCAAGGGCCCTCTGTACACAGGTGTGCATCACCGTTCCCCCGGTCCTTCCCCGGAGCCGGGAACTCACGGGGAATGGTTCGGTCTCCTCCACTCCCCAGACCCTTCCCGTGAGACAGGAGAACTCGTCGTAGGAGTAGGCCTCCAGCATTGTGGCTGAGATCCTTTCCCGTTCGGTGTACCCCGGGCCGATCATTCCGCAGTGGACCGCATCCGGTGAAGGGTCATCCTCGTTGAAGAAAAGCCTTTCCCGCTGTGCGGCCAGGGAGGAGCTCAGGAAGGGGGGGTTTTCGGGAAAGCTCAGTGTGGCCAGTGGTGTTGAGGGCTGGGGCTCCGCCCTGACCGGGGCCGGTTCTCCCCGGGCGCCCCTGATGGGAGTAAGGAAGGGGGACAGGGCGATGGCGTTTCCCTTGATGTCCTGGTTTCGGGCGATGATCACAAGTTTTCAGAGGCCGCCTCGAAGACCTGTCTGAGGATGAAGGCGTCCTCGGTCTCCCGGTTGTCCGGGGAGGGCATCTGAAGGAGGACCTTCATCTCCACGGGAAGCCTGGGGTCGTTCTCGGTCCTGCCAGGGAAGCTGCCCTCTTCCATTCCGGTGAGTATTACCGCCCTGTAGAAAGCCCCCCGGGCAAGCTCGGGAGAGATCACCGCAACCCCGCCGGGTTGTTTTTCCGATGCGTTCACCGGTTCCTCCATGGCCTTTTCCACCATTTTCCTGAACATGGGAAAGGACACCGGTACGTCGGACATGAAGGCCCTGTCCTGGAGGATATCCCGGAAGCAGATGCCGGGAAGGGTCCCGGAGGCAAGCTCCCTCAGGGCGGACACGGTGAGTTCCAGCCACACAGGGGGAGCCGCCGAGGGGGGGAGGGAACGGAAATACCTGCATATGACCCCGGCGAAGGGAAAGCCGGTCCCCTCAAGGGATGCGGTGCCGAACCTGGCGCCCTGTTCCCTTACCCGTTCACCGTATTTGAAGGGGTCCGGGGTGCCGGGCATATCCACCGCTCCCGTTGCCAGGAGCCCCTGTATGTCCGTATGGTGAAAATCGTTGTCCGCCAGGGCCATGAACCTGAGGATGAGGCTTCCCCAGGGAAGGCACGATGCCTTTACCTTGAGGCATGGGCCGCATGGAATGCCCTCCCAGTGAAGCTCGGTGACTATCCATCTGGCATCGGTACCCCTGGCTACCACCGCTATTTCCTCCGGCTGAAGGGAATGGGGTGGAGCTAACAGGGACCTTATCTCCCCTGAGACCGCCCGGATGAAGGGAGGGCCGCTTCGGCACTCCTTCAGGCTTATGGTTCCGCTTTCCTGAAGAACCCTGCCGGTGAGCATGCTCTCGGCGAACTGGGCCATGGGGGCCAGGGGAACGCCGCTGTCCACCCTGTGGAAGTCTTTCCCCGGGAGAAGACCCTTCAGAAAGTCCAGGGTCCGCTGGAAGGCTCCCCGCCACGGGTGGGAGGGATGCACCGGTGAGAACCAGTGCACCTCTGCCTTTTCAGCCAGTTTCCTTATGTAGTTCCTCTGGCCGGGGTTGAGGTCGTAGTAGCCGTAGAAGATGTATGTTCTGAAACGATCAGGAGTAACCGGCCCCGCTATCACCCTGGAATCCGGGGTGGAGGGGTGCAGGGCCTTCCGCTTTTCATGGTAGACAAGGAATCTTTCGGCGGTTTTCGTTACCTCGGCATCCGGAGTGCGCATGGACTGGGCCTGAAGATGGAAGGTTTCACCGGTGATGCCGTTGTCTATGAGCTTTTCAAAGAAATCCGCAGCCGCCGGGGCAGCACCGGGGCCATAACCCGCGAAGGCGGCCAGTGCTATCCTCTGGGGTATGGAGACCGCCGGGAGGGTCATTTCCCCGGCAAGGGCCATCGCCAGCTGGGGAAAGCCAGGGTAGAAACCCGTTCCGGCCTTCGTTTCTGTGACAAGGGACATGAGCCTGCGGCTCTGGGTGTTTCCCGCGGTGACCACCGCCACTGTTCCGGTTTTCGATGATCGGGTGAAATGCTTCAGCCAGCTTTTTTCAAGCGCCCTCCAGTGGCCCAGATTGACCGAGAGCAGCGCCACTAGGTTACATCCGCCTCTTCCATGGACTTCCACAGCCTTCTGCGGTCCCGGGGCATCCTGTAGGTGGAGCCCCCCACGATGACCTTGAGCTTCATCAGGGATACCCGTTCGAAGTACTGGCTTCGGGGACGGTTCTCATAGGCATCTTCAAGGCAGAGCTTCTCGGTTCCGGCGATGACTATGGGTATGGTCTTTGTTTCAAGGGCGGTTTCCACTATTTCCGCGGTTCCCTTCTTGTTCACGAAGAAGGTTTCACTGAGGCAGTCTGCCCCCAGGACAGGAACGGCACCCTGTTCTATGACTTCCTTCGCCTTTGAATCGGGGATGAGCTTGACCCTGAAACCCGCGGACTTGAGGAGCCTGGCGGCCTCCTTCCCCTCTTCGCCGGGCTTCGACCTGGTTTGATAGACCAGTTCGATGCGGTTCTTCCTGTGGTCCAGGGCCCTGAGGACGCTGCCGCTGTTGGAGTGGCAGAGTATCACGTTCCCGGAGTTCGCCAGGGCCTTGTAGAGCTGTATCCCGGCGGCTGAGGATTCTGTGCGTATCTGTTTCTGAAGCTCCTTCGCCACCTCTTTCTGGCGGAAAAGGGGTTCCTGTTCCAGGCTGTTGGCCAGATAGTGGAGGGAAACCATGTCCCCGGCCTTTTCCCTGAGAAGCTCCGGAAGCTCCGGCCCCTTCAGGAAACCCAGAACGATATGATTGAGGACTTTTATGTATATTCCGGTTGCTCCGGAAACTGAGTCGTCGGTAATTTTGTCAAGCAGCTCACTCATTGGAAATGGGACTCCTTTCTCCAATTATGGCTCCTAATATTAAGAGAAACCCCGGCCGTCAACTGCTGATACTCAGGAACAGGATGAAGGCCGAAACTGATCAGGCGAAAATTGCTTCCCTGAAGCGCCGGGAGGCGGGTACCCTCCTTGAGCTCGGTCAGAGGGATAAAGCCCTTGCCGTGGCGGCTTCACTGACCGAAGGGCCATCACCGTCGCCCGGGGACTTCGCCTTCCTGGCGGACATGTTCGCCCGTTCGGGAAAATGGCGCCGGGCTGAGGAGAGTTTCATACTGGCCCACCGGTTCTGTCTGGAGGCCGGGAAGGGGGAGAAGGCGGAATCCCTTGCCGCCGGTCCCCTGTTCCTTCTGGCCGAGGCCAGGGGTGACCATCGCCGATGTATCGAAGTGGCGCCCACCGGGCTTCTTCGCAGCCGGGCCCTTCGGCTCTCCGGGGAAGGAGCACACCCTCCGCCGGCCATTCCGGAAACCTCTCCATGGCGGGAACTGTTCCTTCTGGAGCAGGTACATTCAGGGGGAGACCCCGCTGTGCTGTCAGGAATACTTGACAGCTGGAAGGCCGGGGAGGCCGAGTGGCGCTGGCGGATACTCTATGAGGGCGCTATGCTGGCCCATGCCTCGGGGAACTCCATGAAACAGTGGAGGCTTTACTTCCGGATTACCGGTCGGAAGGTTCTGGACCCCAGGTACTTAAAGGAAAGAAAACTGTTGAAGGCACTGATCTAGCGGCTTTGTCAACGGGGCTCCGGGGTAGTATCTTACCGGCAGCTTTTGCACCGGGAAAGGAAGAAAACTTGAAAAAGGCTCTGTTAACCGGAATAACCGGCCAGGACGGCTCCTACCTCACCGAACTGCTGCTGGAAAAGGGCTATACCGTTCATGGAATAGTGCGTAGGTCCAGCAGCTTCAACCGAAACCGCATCGAACACCTTATTCAGGACCCGGATATCTACAACCAGCGGCTCTTCCTTCACTACGGCGACCTCACCGATTCCAGCGCCCTGAACAGGATAATCGAGCGCACCGGGCCCGACGAGGTTTACAACCTGGCCGCCCAGAGCCATGTGGGCATTTCCTTTCAGCTTCCGGAATACACCTGCGATGTTGACGCCATAGGTGTGGTAAGGCTTCTTGACGCACTACGGGAAACGGGCATGGCGGGGACCACCAGGTTTTATCAGGCATCAACCAGCGAACTCTTCGGCTCCAGCCCTCCGCCCCAGGGGAGAACACCCCCTTCAGGCCAAGAAGCCCCTATGCCGCTGCGAAGCTGTGCGCCCACTGGATGGTGGTGAACTACAGGGAGGGTTACAACATCCACGCGTCAAGCGGCATACTCTTCAACCACGAGTCGCCCAGAAGGGGGGAGAACTTCGTTACCAGAAAAATTGCCCTGGGAGCGGTAAAGATAAAAAAGGGCATGGCCGGCCATCTAATGATGGGGAACCTGAACGCGAAGAGGGACTGGGGCCATGCAAGGGACTATGTCAGGGCAATGTATCTCATGCTGCAGCAGCCTGAACCGGACGATTATGTGGTTGCCACCGGTGAGATGCACTCGGTGAAGGACTTCCTGGCGGAGGCCTTCGGCTACCTGGATCTCGATTGGCAGGATTATGTGAAGACAGATCCCCGTTACATGCGGCCCACCGAAGTGGATGCCCTCTGCGGAGACGCATCCCGGGCCAGGCGTGTTCTGGGGTGGAAACCAGAAACCGACTTCTGCTCCCTGGTAAGGGAGATGGTTGATGCCGAAATGGAACGGCTCAGCTGATACCGGAGGAGATAATATGGCAACAGTCAGACCATTCAGGGGCCTCAGGCCCGTAAAGACCTACGCGGACAAGATAGCTTCTCCGCCCTACGATGTACTGGATTCCGATGAAGCCAGGGAAATAGTGAAGAACAATCCCCTGAGCTTTCTTCGGGTGGTGAAGCCCGAGGTGGACCTCAGCCCGGACATCGACCTTTACAGTAAAACCGTTTATCAGCAGGGGGCGAAGAACCTCAGGCGTCTCATGGAAGACGGCCTTATGAACCAGGACAAAGACCCCGGCTTCTACTTCTACAGGCAGATAATGGGCGACCATTCACAGACCGGTCTCGTTGCCTGCGTTTCCGCCGAAGACTACGACAACGACGTGATCAAGAAGCACGAGTCACAAGGAAGGCAAAGGAGGAAGACCGCATACGCCACATCGAGACCCAGAACGCCCAGTGCGGACCGGTGTTCCTTACATACCCCGATCATCAGGGCATAGACTCCCTGCAGAAAAGGGTCTGCGCCGGTGAACCCGAGTACGATTTCACCGCCGACGACGGCATCAGGCACACCCTCTGGGTGGTATCCGAACAGGACGACATACAGTCGATATCCAGCCTTTTCGCCGCCGAGGTGCCCACCCTCTATGTTGCCGACGGCCACCACAGAAGCGCCTCCGGCGCCATCATCGCCTCCAGACGGAAGGCCGCCAACCCCGGGCACACCGGAAGGGAAGAGTACAACTTCTTCCTTTCGGTGATCTTCCCCGAGACCCAGATGATGATCCTTCCATACAACAGGGTGGTGAAGGACCTCAAAGGCAGGACTGCCGAGGAGCTCATCGGTGAATGCCGGGAAAGGTTCTCCGTTGAGAGGACAGGGACCCGGGAGCCCTCTTCCAGCCAGGAGTTCAGCATGTACATTGCTGGAAACTGGTACACCCTTACGCCGAAGGAGGGCACCTTCCCGGTGGAAGACCCGGTGAAGAGCCTGGACGCAAGCATTCTGCAGGAGAACCTTCTCCATCCGGTGTTCGGTGTGAAAGACCCCAGAACCGACTCCCACATCGATTTCGTAGGGGGCATAAGGGGCACGAAGGAGCTTGAGAGGCTCGTGGACTCGGGAAAGTACACAGCGGCGTTCTCCATGCACCCCACATCGGTGGAGCAGCTTATGTCCGTTGCGGACAGCGGTAATGTGATGCCCCCGAAGTCCACATGGTTCGAGCCCAAGCTCAGAAGCGGGCTGGTGGTGCATGTTCTCTAGGTTTGCGGCTGCTTCAGTTCTCCTTGTGGTCCTCGCTGCCTTTGCCGGGTGTGTCAATCACCCGGCTTCCGACTCGGTGAAGGCCTTCACCATGGCCCTTGCCGACTCCGCCTACGGATCCGCCTGGACGATGCTCACACCGGAGACCCGGGCGGTGTGGGATTCCACCGCGGTGATAATGCAGCGCTTCGGCTACACCGAAAGCTCCACCTATCTTCTCACCCTCCAGGCGCCTGTTACCGAGGAGGAGTTCGCCGAAATGAACGGCGAGATGCTCTTCACCCGGATGGTAATGTCCGCACCGGAAACCGCGGTTCTTTCCAGCTCAGTGAAGGGCGTGGAGGTAACCGATTCCCTCACGGCCCTGGTAACCGTCTCCACCATTGAGGGTGAGCAGGTCATCCCCGTGCGCCTCGTGGGGGAAAGCTGGCTCCTTGACCTGACCACCATGACCCCTCCGGTGCTGGAGACAGATGAACCGTAACCCGGGAACTGAGATCCGCCGTGCTTAGGAGATACCTCCACGAGCTGAGGACCTCCGATTACCGGAAAGACCAGTTGAAAGCCACGGTGCTATTCGTTCTGGGGGTGATGGTCTTCGCCGTGGTGGCGGGATTCCTCTTCCGGCAGACCCCCACCCGGCCCCCGGCGGGAAGAATGGGCATCACCAGCGACTTCCCCCATGGCGTCTGGTTCAACACCGAAACCCCACCGGGGCTCTTTCAGGAACTCAGGGGCATGTGGTGGTGATACTCTTCAACGATTTCAACAGCCTGGCGGACCTCGAGGACATCAACAGGCTTTACGATTTGAAGTCCACCTTCCATGACCAGGCCGTTGCCTGCGTAGTGGTCTGCGCCGGAAGGGAGGTATCCATGACCGAATCCCTGGTGGAAACCTGGCGGATAGAGTTCCCGGTCATGGCGGACCCCGACTTTGAGGTAATGGCAAATTTCAGCGTGAGGGCCCTTCCCGCGGTTCTCATAATCGATACCGCTTCCAGGATAGCCGCGCGCTATTACGAAGACTGGAACAACATCCCCCTTGAGGAAGTGATTTATGACCTCATAGATCAGGCATAGCCACAAGGTCACTTTCCACGGATATCTATGAACAGTACCCGGGCCGGCAGCCCCAGGGCAACGGCACGGAATGAACCACGGAGGAATAAGATGATAGAGCCCCACGGAGGCAAGCTGATCGATCGCATTATCACCCGGGAGAGCATTCCCGAGAACGCACCTGCCCTCACGCTGAACGAGAGGGAGAAGAACGACCTCGAGATGATCAGCTTCGGCGCCATGAGCCCCCTGCTGGGTTTCATGGGCAGCGCCGACTACAAATCCGTGGTTGACAGGATGCGCCTGGAGGACGGAACGGTATGGAGCCTTCCGGTGGTCTTCTCCATGAAGGAGGGGGACCCCGGGGTGAAGCCCGGCGATACCGTAAGGCTTGTCTACGACGGCCAGGTTCGAGGAACCATGCAGGTTGAGGATGTTTACGAAGCCGATCTCCACCGCGAGGCGGTTGAAACCCTTCTCACCGACGATCCCGCCCACCCCGGCGTTCAGTATCTGAACGGCCTTTCAGGCACATACATCGGCGGCGGGATACAAGCCCTTGACATGAGGGACGAAGAGCCCTTCCGCCGTCACAGGCTCGTTCCCCGGGAAACCAGGGAGCTTTTCTGTGACAAGGGCTGGAAGACCGTTGTGGCCTTCCAGACAAGGAATCCTATTCACCGGGCCCACGAATACCTTCAGAAGGTCTCCCTGGAAATGGTTGACGGCCTGCTGGTGCACCCCCTCGTAGGGGCCACGAAGTCCGACGACATACCGGCGGATGTGCGGATGCGCTGCTACGAGACCATCCTCGAGAAGTACTACCCCGAGAACCGCACCGCCCTCAGCGTTTTCCCGGCGGCCATGCGCTACGCCGGGCCCAGGGAGGCCATATTCCACGCCCTGGTTCGAAAGAATTACGGCTGCACACACTTCATCGTTGGCCGTGATCATGCCGGTGTGGGTGACTACTACGGAACCTACGATGCCCAGGAGATTTTTGACAGATTCACCGGCGAGGAGATAGGCATCATTCCTTTCAAGTTCGAACACGCCTTCTTCTGCACCGCCTGCGATGGAATGGCCACCGCCAGGACCTGCCCCCACACTGCGAAGGAACGGGTGTTCCTTTCCGGGAAGAAAGTCCGGGCCATGCTCACCGCCGGGGAAATGCCCCCGCCGGAGTTCACCCGGCCTGAGGTGGCCGGTCTGCTCATGGAAGCCGCCCGGAACTAGTCGGCGTAGAGCCGCGAGCTTGAGAACCTGGGTTCGCTGGTAACATTTATTCCCAGGCTTCTCAGGCCGCTTTCGTCCCCCGAGGAGGGCATGTGGGTCAGATGGACCTCGCAGTTCCGCAGTTCAGTGAGCTTTTCCATTCCCCTCATTGCCTCCTGTGATCCCGCGGCGCTGACGCCCAGGGCTATCAGCACCTCCTCAAGGTCCAGGCGCAGGGGAAGGCTGCCGATGGCTGTTTTCAGGTTCCTGATGGACTGTATGGTTTCAGGGGATAGCAGATGGGTCCCGTCTGGTATCCCCGCCAGGTGTTTCACCGCGTTCAGCACCGCCGCGGAACTGGCGTGCATGAGAAGGGAGCTCTTTCCAGTGAGGATAGTGCCGTCGGGGAGACGAATGGCGGCGAACTTGGTTTCCTCGCCTGGGGCTGACATCTCCTCCGCTGCCTTCACCACCGGTCTGTCGAAGGCCGTCAGGTTCAGGTTGTTCATCAGGAGCTCTATCTTCTGCACCGTGGCCTTGTCGGCTATCCCCATGGCGTACTCGCACCGGTAGCGGAAGTACCTTCTGATTATCTCCTGTCTGGCCGCCTTCCGCACCACCTCGTCGTTCACTATTCCGAAGCCCACCCTGTTTACGCCCATGTCCGTGGGTGAGGCATAGGGGGATTCGTCGCCCCGTATCTTCTCCAGTATCCTCTTTACCAGGGGGAAGGCCTCAACGTCGCGGTTGTAGTTGATGGCCACTGTGCCGTGGGCCTCGAGGTGGAAGGGATCCACCAGGTTCACATCCTGAAGATCCGCGGTGGCGGCCTCATACGCCTCGTTCACCGGGTGCTTCAGGGGAAGGTTCCACACAGGAAAGGTCTCGAACTTCGCGTAACCCGCGGTGATGTTCCGTCTGTGGTCATGATAGAGCTGTGAGAGGCAGGTTGCCAGTTTGCCGCTCCCGGACCGGGGCCTGTTACCACAACCAGGGGCCGGGTGGGGGTATGTAGTCGTTCCTTCCGTAGCCCTCTTCGCTCACTATCAGGTCAACATCGGTGGGGTAGCCCTGGTGTAGTAGTGCCTGAACACATCCACCCCCCTTCTGCGGAGCCTGTTCTCGAAGGAGATCGCCGAGGGCTGTTCCTCGAACCGGGTGATAACCACTCCCCGGAGCTCTATTCCCCTGGCCCGGAAGCCGTCGATGAGCATAAGGCGTCGGAGTCGTAGCTTATGCCGAAGTCACCCCTTATCTTCCTTCTTTCTATGTCGCCGGCGTAGATGCAGAGAATTATCTCAGCCTTGTCACGGAGCTTCTCGAGGAGGCGTATCTTTACATTAGGGTCGTAACCGGGAAGGACCCTGGCGGCGTGGTGGTCGTACATGAGCTTCCCGCCGAACTCCAGATAGAGCCTGCCGGAGGATCTCTGAACCCTCCTGTTTATTTCAGCGGTCTGCTCCTCGAGGTATCTTTCGTTGTCGAAACCCTTTGCTTCATCCAATTTGATCTTCCCCCCTGAATGATCCCTGAAAACGGCATTTTTACACTGAAGAATACGGTGAATCCGGGCCCCTGTCAAAACCCGATTGACGGTGGTCGGGGGAATTGAGGATATTCCACGAAACCCCTGGGAGGATATTTTATTACTGAAAATAGGCCCGAGTTGTATAATACCCGGCGGTTCCGATATCTGCTTATCGTTCTGGGAACCCTGTCGGCGGCCCTGGGGCTTCTGGGGGTCCTGCTGCCGCTGCTGCCCACAACGCCCCTGCTGCTCCTTGCGGCGGCCTGCTATGCCAGGAGTTCGCGGAGGTTCTACCTCTGGCTCACCACCAACAGGCTTTTCGGCTCCTACATAAGGGACTACAGGGAGGGAAGGGGGATCCCCGCCCTTCAGAGGGCCATCACCATAGTATTCCTGTGGCTGACCATATCCGTCACCGGTGTCTTCTTCATTAACGCCTGGTGGCTCAGGGGGCTTCTTCTGGGGGTGGCGCTGGGGGTTACCATCCATCTGGTCCGGATGAGAACACAGGGGACTGAAGGGGAGTGATCAGCTTCCCAGCTTTTCCTCCAGCTCTCTCATCAGCTCCACTGCCCAGGCGGCGGCCTCTTCGAACCTCGGTCCTATGCCCGCAGGCTTCCCGGGTAGATAAGGCGCTTAACCCTTTCCGCCACATCCGGGGGATATTCCCTTTGGCCGTAGCGTATTCCGAAATCGTGCTTCGCCGGGCGGTACTTGAGGTTCAGCAGTGCCGCCAGTCTTCTCTGGATGAAGCCCTGATACTCAAGCATGGCGTCTATCTCGTTTCCCCTGAGGATCTGTTTCCGGTTCTCCGTCAAGACTATGTCCATGGTGGCCTTCACCGACTGAAAGGTCCTTCTGTTAGCCTGAAGCAGTTCATCCTCAGGGGTGGGCTCCGGTTTCAGCACTTCGTTCCTGTTCAGCCAGATGTCCGCCCTTCCGTGGCGATCCGGTTCCAGCAGCCTGTTACCGGCGGAGAGCTTTTCCACCAGCATGTCAACATAGAAAAGCTGGGGGCATTCCTTCGGGAAATAGAAGGCCTGACTGTGGCCGTGCCATGCAGGTTCCGGTATCCTGAAGCTGCTTTTTACACCGCAGCATTCCCGCAGGAGCCCTTCGAAAATGGCGAATGTTTCCTCTGTCCTGTGGTCTTCCACCACGAAGACGATGTCGAGGTCGGAAAGGTCGTCGAGGAAACCGGTTGCCGCGGACCCCCCCTGCCATATACCCCATACCCAGGGTTCATCGGCGAAGGCCTTCATTATGCGATCCTTAAGATCCTTCCTGAAATTCGCGGTGTTCATGCTGCCTACTCCACGGAGATGAAAGGAGCCAGGTAGAGGGGACCCCGGGCGTTGAGAAGGGGGTCCTCCGCCAGCGCGGAAACGGTTTCCGCAAGGGTGCCGGTTCCGAAGGGGCTCAGGTTCAGTGAGCCAAGGCCGCTGACTTCGGGATAGACCCGTATCTCAGGGATATCCGTTCCCATTCCCGCAAGCATCCCGGCGTGGGTTATGGCATCCACCACTCCCCCGTTGAAATCCACCAGACCCAGTTCCAGGGCGTCGGCGCCGGACCAGACCCTGCCCTGACCGATGGCGTCCACCTCTTCGAAGGTCATGTCCCTTCCCCTGGCCACGGTATTCACGAAGAGCTCGTAACCCTCCCTCATGGCGGCGAAGTGCCTTTCGTGTTCGGTTTCGCTATAGGGCTCAAAGGGATTGCCAGGCTTCCGGCGGGGTCTATCTCCACCTTTTCCACATTTATTCCAACCATGCTCATCAGGTCTCCGAAGACTATCTTGCCGCTGATTATTCCTATTGAACCTGTGATGGTCATTCTGTCGGCGAAGATGGCATCGGCTCCGCAGGCCATGTAATAGCCGCCGCTTGCTGCAACGGCTCCCATGCTCACCACCACCGGCATCTCTTCCCGGATATTCTCCACCGCGTGGTGCATGTCGTCGCTGGCCATGGCGTCGCCTCCGCCTGAGTCAATGCGAAGGACGATGGCCTTTACCCCCGGGGCGGAGGCCGCCTCCCGAAGCAGTTCCGCTATGGTGTCGCTTCCCATGTTCCTGCCCATCGGGCCGCCGCCGCTCTCTCCGTTAATGATGTTCCCTGTTGCCACCACCACAGCCACAACCGGGGTCTCTCCCCAGCGGGAGGGTTCCCGGGCCACGCCGCGGTAGAACTCGGGGCTCATTGTGGAGAGGCTCCGGCGGAGCCTGTCCTCGGCGTATTCCTCGAACTGGTCGTGGTAGAGGGTGGTGTCCACCAGACCCATGTTTACCATGGATTCCCCGGCGAAGGGGGAGCCTGAAAAAAGAACGCTCATCTGGGCCGGTTCAAGCCCCCTGCCCTCGGAGATGCCACGGATCTGCTCATCCTTGAAGCTTTCCAGCAGCGCCCTTGTAGCCTCGATCTGGGCATCGGAGATCTCATACTCTGTGAGCATGTCGCTGGCGTTCTTGTAGTCGCCTATGTGCATGAGATCCGGATAGATCCCCAGCTTGTCCAGCAGCTCCCTGACGAAAAAGGAGTACCCGGTGTATCCGCCAACGGAAACCTGACCCGCCTTGTGGACACAGATGGCCTCCGCCGCCGACGCCGTGTAGTAGGAACCCTTATCGGCGTACTCCATGTAGGCGAAGACCGGTTTGCCACGCTCTCTGTAGCGGACCATTATCCCACGGAGCTCTTCGCCCTGGGCGGCGTTGAGGTCGTAACCGGACATGTCGATGAGAACCCCCTCAACGGAGGGGTCTGAAACACCCCGGGCCAGTGTTGTAATATCCCTGGTGAAGGAGTGGTTAACCGGGCCGAGGAAGGCCCTCGAGGGCAGTTCGTCGGTTTCCTCCACGGAATAGGAGAGGAAATCGGGAAGGGGCGATACTATGCTGGGCCTGGCCCGGTCGTAGAGAATGATCTCCGCTGTTCCGCCGGTGTAGTTGCCGTCGTGGGTTTCCGCCCCGGCGGAAATGCCCGCCTTGCCGAAGTCCACCTGGAGCCCGGCGGTGAAGGTGTCGTTCTCGCCGTATGCCCCCTGAAGGTCAGGCCGTCGATGGCCCTTATCTCAGCACCGGCGGCCCATCTGCTGTCAATGATGCCGGACTGGAACCGGTAATCCCCGGTGAGTGTAACCGTGTGGGTCCCGGTTGGCCTCAGGGCCACGCCGGCGACATAGCAGGCGTCGATGTCGCCGGTGGCGGTTCTTGCGGTGGCTCCGAAACCTATGTGCTGGTCGCTGCGGAGGTTCATGCCGAAGGTGAAGAACTTTTCCCCCTGCTGGGGATGGCCGCCCACTGTGGGATCGTACCAGGTATAGCCCAGCCCCAGGGATAAGGCGCCCATCTGGTGGGAACCCGAGGCGGTGAACCTCCTCAGGCTCTGGTCGTCCTCCCACCATCCGGAGAAACCGCCGGACCTGTCTTCAAGGGTGAACCGGTCGAAGTGTTCGAAGCTGCTGTCGCTTAGCACCGCGCCTATGCGCATACCGGAGCCGTTCAGCCAGCCGGTTCCCGCCGGATTGACCAGGATCGCGTTGTCAGCTTCGGGATATGCCGTCCACCAGAACGGGACCGTGGGGCCCGGGGCCGGATCCATGGCCCAGGAGAACAGGGCCGCAATAACAAGGGTAACGCTCAAGATCACACCGCCTTCCGAAAATGAGATATATCATTCGGTTTAATTTAGCGAAATCCGTTCCGATGGGGCAAAGAACTACAGGGCGCTCTGGAAACCGGTGGAGAGGACCATACCCTCGTCCCCCCATGCTGCGTCCATCCTCATGGTGGCATCGCCGCCGGCACCTATCCTGACCCCGGCGCCTATGTCCGTGTGAATGTTCTTCATGGACATTTCACGGAAGCCTTCGGCCACCCTTCCCGCCTCGGTAAAGGCCGCCAGTGTGAGGGAGAGGGCCGGTTCATTCTCTTCATTCCTCAACTCCACCACCAGCTGACTCACCTCGAACTGGGCAATGGCCCACACCGGTCCGGTGAATCGATGGTCGCTGTAACCCCTGAAATCCACATTAGCCCCGATCCCCGATGTGTAGGGAATGGGAGTGGACTGGATGCCGAAGTGCCTGTTAAGCCTTGAACCCAGTGCCAGCTGTCCTCCGCTCCAGGGGCGGGCCTGTATCCTTGCCCTTCCGGTAACGCCGGAGTAGGACACATCCCCCGTCTGGAAGAACCCCCCTGCCTCCAGGAGTATGTCCCCATTCACCGGGCCGGGGAAAACGGCGGTAATGCCGCCGTTAAGACCGGCTGTGAGGCTGGCGTCAAAGACCTGGCCGGGCATCCTTTCCCATAGGATGCTTTCTTCCCTGTTGAAGACCGAGGAGTGCCTGGCTTCCACCCCGGCTGTGATGAATACTCTGCTGGAGAGGGGAAAGGTGTAGTTTCCCGAGAGCCTGTTCATTTCAAGATCCATCAGTGCCGAGCTGTCAGGGTTTGTCTGGTTCCCCCAGCCGAACCACTTCTTCTCAAGCAATTTACGGGATTCGAGATAGGTGTTGAGCACACCGCCATGGAACACCCTGGTGAAGGATGGCTGGAACTTGATCACCCCGGCGGTGCCGTAATAGGCGTCGAGGGAGAAACTGCTTCCCGGGGGAAGGGTCTCGAACCCCTGTATCATGTAGCCGCCGATGAGGAACCCCGTGGATGAGGAATAACCCACTATGGGCAGAATGGTTACCGCTCCGGACAGCGCCGCGGCGGCGGTGAGTACTATCAATGCTGCTTTCATGTTCCCTCCCGGATTCCCTTTGTTGAATTCATACGGGAACATACTTCCCTGAAAGGGTTACAGAAAGCGGCGGAGGTGGTGTCGGTACTCCGCCGGGCGGCTATGGATTATATTGGCGCAAACCGCAGATACAGGGAGGGTGGGGTTGAGCACACCGCTTATAGTTATACCTACTTACAACGAGTTCGAGAACATCACCGAAATGATCCCCAGGCTGCTGGATCTTCCCATCGGCGCCCATGTTCTGGTGGTGGACGACTCCAGCCCCGACGGCACCGCCGGGGCGGTTCTGGCCCACAGGGATACCGGAAGGGTACACCTTCTTTCCAGAGAGAAGAAGAGCGGTCTTGGTCAGGCTTATGTTGCCGGCTTCCGGTGGGCCCTGGAAAGGCCGGAGTACGATCCCGTAGTGCAGATGGACGCCGATTTTCCCACAACCCGGACATGGTCCCGGAACTCATTGAAAAACTCAGTGAGTACGACCTCGTCCTTGGCTCCAGATACTCAAACGGAGTCAATGTGGTGAACTGGCCGCTGCACCGGCTCATGCTCTCATGGCTGGCGAACCGGTATTCAAAGTTCATAACCGGTCTTCCCGTGGACGACGCCACCGGGGGTTTCAAGGCATTCAGGCGTTCCTCCCTTGAGAAACTTGATCTCGACACCATAAGGTCCGACGGCTATTCCTTCCAGATCGAGGTGACATACAAGCTCTACAAGGCGGGATGCTCCCTTAGCGAAGTCCCCATAGTTTTCATTGACAGGCACTCAGGCACATCCAAAATGTCCCGCTCCATTGTGTGGGAGGCGGCCTGGATGGTCTGGCACATTCGTTTTCCCTGGCTTTTCTGAGAGGAATCAATGCAGATCCTTCTATTTATTCTGTTGTCCTCCGTTCCCGAATGGGACCTGACCACCTCACTTTCCTATGTTTACGGAGCATCCCCCGCCCAGGCCGGCGGGGTCTGGTGCGCTTCTTCCGGCGGTGTTTTCCGCTATTCCGGACCCGGGGAGTACGGAGAGGTCTTTTCCTGTCCGGAAGACCTCCCCGTCCCTGACATCAGGGATGTCATGGAAGACTCCGCCGGCAGGATGTGGTTCGCCACCGGGGGCGAGGGTCTGGTTCTCCTCGACGGCCAGAACTGGTCTTCCTTTTCCACCTTCGAGGGAATACCCGGCGATGGCACGGTAACATCCCTCGTGGAAGCCGCCGGGGAGATCTGGGCGGGATGCAGGGGCGGTTTTCCCACGGCGGTCCCAGCGGTTTTACCCCGGTTGGAGAGGCCCTGCCCGCCACCGATGTCTATTCCATCGCCGCCAGGAACGACACCCTGTGGCTGTGCACCGAGAAGGGCATTTTTTCCCTGAATGACCCCTACAATCCACTGAATCCATCATCATGGAAGTACTGGGAGGAAACCCGGGCCTTTGAGCTGGAAAATGTCCGGGCCGGGGAAACCAGCATCTATGCGTGTGGAATGAGCGGCGCTGTGGAGCTTGAAGCAGGGTCCGACCGCTTCGAACTGCTTATCGACTACACCTCCCAGGCGGACAGCGCGGTGATCGATATGATAGAATTCGATTCATCCCTCTATGCCGCCATCCGGGGCAGCGTTATTGTGAAGAACGGTGAGTCATGGGAGGAGGCCGGCATCTGGCTTCCCTCGTCCAGATGGCCGGTGAGCCTGTTCACACTGAACGGCGTGCTTTACGTATCCTTCACCTACCAGACCAAGGTTACCGACCTGGTGAACACCCAGGCGGGCATGGGGCTTTATCACCTTGAGAACGGCCAGTGGCTACTGGAGACCATACCGGGCATCCAGTGCAAAGGGTTCACCAGATGTCCTGTCTTGAGGATGGCAGGGTCTATGTGGCCACCTACCTGAGGGGAGTTCAGGCCTATTACCCCGACTACGGATGGCGGAGCTACACCCAATCCCACGGAATGCCCAACGGCTTCCAGGTGTTTTCCCTTGCTGCGGGGTACGGCCAGGGAGTATGGGCATCCTCCTATCACCACGGTCTCTCCTGGATAAGGGACAACGAAGACTGGGCTGATCAGGGCGACACCATTCTCACCTTCGTTCGGGACACCCTTGAATTCCACAGCCCCGAGGCCACACTGATACAGGCGGACATCCCCAACAACCAGCCGGTGATGATCACCGGCCAGACCAACGGGCTCTGGGCGGCCTTCAGGCAGTTCGATCCCGCCGGTCAGCCCGACGAGCCAAGCGGGATCGCCGGTTTCAACGGCGACCCCATGGGAACCATGAACTGGGGCTCCAGGACCGGCGGAAGCGGCATCGCCGACATCAATGTCCGGTCGGTCTATCCCGTTTCACAGGACAGCCTGTGGATCGCCCTGGAAAACGGGGGTTGCCAGCTTCTGGTCCATTCGGGAAACCCCGCGGACACCTCCGAAGACCAGTGGTACCCCGGTTTCGGCCAGGCCTACACCCCCTCCTCCGGGCTGCCCTCAAGCGATGTGTACTGTTTCCTGAAGGTGCCGGGGATCGGTCTCCTGGCCGGTACCGGTAACGGCCTTGCCAGGTGGACCGGAAGCGGATTCACCGATTACCAGGACATCAGCGAAACGGTAAAGGCCATAAGCACCGACACGGCGGGCAGAATATGGTGTCTGGGCCAGTCGGCCATTTACAGGATTTCCGACGGCCAGCTCTCTTCCTTCAACGGCATAAACAGCGATTACATACCCTCCACCCTGTATACCTGGGAGTATTCCTCACGGGACCCCATCACCGGCGGTGTGGTCTTCTCCTCCATAGAAGGCCTCTGGTCGGTGGAACAGAGTGGCGGAGGCGGCGGATCTTTCAGCGGGGTGAGCTTCTATCCCCAGCCATACGTTTCCGGTGGTGACCCCCTGAGATTCATCTCCTCCATTGAGGCTTCCCCGGTCACGGTGGATTTCTTCAGGCTGGATGGCTCCTTCATCGGAACGGTGGAAGCCCCCACGGTTGCCGACTGGACCTGGGACGGCACATTGAACGGGAAAATAGTAGCCTCCGGGATATACATGCTCCTGGTAAACACCGGCCAGGAGGTTCACATGGCAAAGGTTTCGGTGGTAAGATGAGGGGCATCAAAGTAAGGACGGCACAGGAGGGGGACCTTCCACTGTGGACCTCATTCACCGAAAGCTCCAACAACGGAACTGTGTTTCATACACCGGCGTTCCTCAGCTACCATCCCCCCGGGCGGTTCGAGAACCACCACCTGATGATAGAGGACGGCTCAGGAAAACTCCTTGCCTGTGTTCCTGGAGCCCTTTCGGAAATAGAGGGGGAGACCTGGTTCAGGAGCTACCCCGGTGCCTCCTACGGCGGTATCGTCCTTGATGATTCCACCGGCCTCGATAGGGTCCAGCGGATTGTGGATTCCCTTATCGAATACTGCAGGAAGCAGGGTTTCGCAGGCATTGAGATGACCCCGCCTCCGGTGTGCTACTACAGAAGACCCCACCACTACATAGACTTCGCCCTTATCAGGAAGGGCTTCGGCTACAAAAAGAGGGAACTCACCGCGGTGATCGACCTCCAGAGGCTGGGAGAGGAGATCGACCTGGGCTTCTCGCAGTCAGCCCGCCGGGGTGTGAAGAAGGCCCTTAAATCTGGGCTCAGGGTGGTGGAAGACAACGACTATTCGAAATTCTACCCGATCCTGGCCAACAACCTGAAGGACAGGCACGGGGTGAAGCCAACCCATACCCTGGATGAGCTTCGGCTTCTGAAGGACCTTCTGGGGCAGAACGCCGTAAGGCAGTTCATCACCGTGGACCCCTCCGGTGAAGTTTACGCCGGGATGATCATGTTCCACTGCAATCCCAGGGTTACACTGGCCTTCTACATTTCACACAACGAAGAGCATCAGGCCCTGAGGCCGGTTAACCTGGTTTACCGCGGTGTGATCGACTGGGCCAGGAAAATGGGCTATCACTACCTCGATCTGGGCACATATACCCTTGACATGGAGGTCAACTACGGCCTCTGCAGGTTCAAGGAATCCTTCTCCGCCAGGGGACAGTTCAGGAACACATTCAAGGGCAGGATCTGATTTCCATGCGATCCCGTATGGTTTTAGCCTGGGCCGGGCTTCTGGTGATGTTCTTCGGCGGCAGGCTGATGACCACCGACATAGCCGCTCAGTACCAGGTTGCCCAGTCCATAATCGGTCCCGGGGAGCTTTTCACCGCCCAGGACGGCTGGCTGGTGTCTGGAATACGCTCCGACAGCTATGTGCCCCACGCCCCGGGCTATTCACTCATCCTTCTTCCCTCCGCCTGGGCCGGTCTTATCCTGGGCCTTCCCGCGGGTAAGGTACTCGCAGCCCTGACCAGCGCGGTGATGAGCCTTCTCCTGGTGATCGGGGTGAAAAGGCTGGCCGAGGGTTTTATGGGTCCCCTTCAGCCCCTCAGGTTCCTGGCGGTAATGGTGGGAACAATGGCCCTTGTTTACGGCAGAATGCCCTACGACGTAACCTCGGCCACGGCCCTTGCCCTATGGGGAGCCTGGTTCATGCATACCGGCAGACCCTTCCCCGCCGGGGTCCTCTTCGGGGCGGCACTTCTGGTCCGTCCGGACATACTGGTGCTCCTGCCCATCTACTGGCCCGAGGAAAAACAGCTTGAAAGGCTGGCCCTTCTGGCCGCCGGAGCCTTTCCATTCATACTGGCAATGTTCGCCTATAACCACTACAGGTTCGGCAGCATACTGAATGACGGCCATTCCCAGGATCCGGCCATAGCACTGGACATGAACAGCAGGGGGATCCCGGGCCTTCTTTTCAGCCCGGGAAAGGGGCTTTTCTGGTATGCCCCCCTGACCATTCTGGCCATCTTCCATTGCGGGGACTGGCGTTTCTGGAGCCCCTTCGCCTTCTCCCTGGTGCTTCACGGTTTTCTCCACGACTGGACCGGGGGCACCGGCTGGGGTCCCCGTTTTCTGTTCCCGGTGCTTCCCGTTCTTTTCATGCCCCTGGTTCGCCCGGGCACCGGCGGAAAACTGTTCTGGATACTTGCGGCGGTCTCAGCGGTGATAGCCGTCACCGCTTCGGTAACCGACACCAACGCCCTGGAGCGCTCTCTGGGCCGGGACCACTTCGACACCCAGTCCCGGCAGGAGGTGATCTGGTCACCGGAGAGGTCACCCCTGCTTCATACACTCACCGGTCCGGAGTTCACGGAACCGGACATACTGGGCTACCACGCCGGGGGATACCCGGCGCGGCGGCACAGCTGCTTCTGGGAGCCGGGCTGTTCCTGTGGGCGCTGAAGGGCGGGAAACCCCGATGAGGATACTGCATCTTTCTCCGCAGAATTACACCGGTATACTCACCCTTTTCGTACAGGGGCACCGTGCACTGGGCCATGCCAGCAGGCTGGTGACCTTCTACCGGGCGAAGAACCTCTACACTGAAGACATCTGCCTTAACCTTCCCTTCGTCGGGCCCATGGAATGGCTTTGGAAGGTAAAGCGGCTCATAAGGAGCGGCAGCCTCAGGGTTCCCTTCACCGGGACCACCGAGAGGATATTCTGGAGCCCCTCCCGGATCGAGAGGATCCTGATGGCCTTCAGGGACCTGACCTGGACCCCGGCGGTGAACAGGGCCGCGGTGGAATACGGCCTCTGGGATTTTGACATCTTCGTTCTTGAGGGGGGAATGAGCTTCTTCCGTGACGGCAGGGATGTGAAGGAACTCCGCCGGCGGGGGAAACATATCGTTTCCAACTACCACGGTCTGGATCTCCGTATGCGCGGAGCCATAAGACCGGTGTGGGATGCCACGGAACTCCATACCACCTGCGAGTTCGATCTCTACCGGAGGTATCCCGAGGTTGAATACCTCTTCCTTCCCTTCGACACATCCCTGGTTCCGCCGGCGGCGCCCTCCGGGGACATCATAAGGATATGTCACGCCCCCAGAATAAGGGCTGTGAAGGGAACCGATGAGATACTTGCCGCTGTTGAGAACCTTTCAAGAACCCTTCCAGTGGAAATGGTCCTCATCGAGAACATGTCCCACTCCCAGGCCCTGAAGGCAAAGGCATCCTGCCACATAGCAATCGACCAGATCGCCAGCGGGGACATGGGCTACGGGGTGAATTCCCTGGAAAGCCTTTCCATGGGCATCTGTACCGTAACCAACCTTTCCCCTTCCTACAGGGAGTTCATTCCGGATCATCCCTTCGCCCTGGCCACACCGGACAACCTCGGGGCGGTCCTTCGGGAACTGGTCCTCGACGCCGACCTGCGTAACCGTCATGCCGATGCCGGTCCCGAGTGGATTCGAAAGACCCACAACTGGAGGACCGTGGCTGAGACCATGCACCGCAGGTACAGAGAGCTGGGCTGGGAATGACCGCGGTGTCAGGCAGGAGGGATCTGGCCAGGGAAACCCTTCTCTACGCCCTTGCCATGGTGGTGACCGGCCTTGTACAGGTTGCCTTCCTTCCCTTCATGAGCGCCTTCCTTTCCCCGGAACAGGCAGGGGAGCTTGGGGTGGTAAGGATCATCAGCGAGATAATCGCGGGAATTGTGGTCCTGGGCCTTCCCGCCGCCGTGGTGAGGTCCTGGCACAGGACCGATGCCCACCGGGCCCTGTTGAAACGGGCCATCCTCCTGCCCCTTCTGCCCCTTGCGGTTTCCGCCGGGCTCATACTGATATTCGGAGCGGGGATATCCACTTCCCTCCACCTTTCCCGGGGATCCCTCCTTCTCCACGCCCTGGCCCTGGGAGGCGGGGCCGCCATGCTGCAGGTGGCCCTTTCCATGCCCCGGGCAAAGGGCATGGCCGGGACCTATTTCACCATTCAGCTTCTCAGGGGACTCCTTTCCCTCGGGCTTCTCTTCCTTCTCCTTCGGGGCATCCGGGATTCCAGGGCCCTGGTGGCCTTCCTGGAGGCGAGGTGGATCCCCACACTGGCCGCCGCGGCATTCACCGTGGCGCTTATGGTCTTTATCACCAGGAAATCTCCCCCGGGAGCCGACACCCGCGGCCTTACCGGGGAAATGCTTGCCTTCAGCCTTCCCCTCATTCCCGCCAACCTTGCCCTCCTCGTGCTTTCCAGTGCCGATATGTTCATGCTCCGCACCATAAGCCCCGACCTGAACCAGAGCGGCTGGTACGAATGGGCCGGAAGGGCGGTACTGGTCCTCACACCCCTTACACTTGGTTTCGGAATGGCCTGGCAGAGGTACATCTTCAGAAAACGCAAGCAGGGGGGAAGCATGGACGAACTTGGCCGCAGTGCCCTTCTCTTCATGGTAACGGTGAACTGGGCCGCCATGATCCTGGCCCTGCTTTCCAGGGAGATAACCTCGGTTTTCGGAGGCGGGGCCTGGCTTCCCGCAGCGGATGTGCTTCCCTGGCTCGCCGGTTCAGCCGCCCTCTATGCACTCTTCGTAATAGCCCAGACAGCTCCGCTTCTCACCGGTCAAACAAGGTACATAGGCTGGATGACCGCCTTCGGCGCGGTGCTGAACATAGGTTTCAACTACAGGCTTATTCCCGTGGCCGGCGCCGTGGGGGCCGCCTTCGCCACACTGGGCACCAACATGTTCATGGCAGTCTCCCTTTTCTGGCTGGGCAGGAAGGTGTTCCCCGTTAACTTCTTCGCCATTCTGATACTTGTGATCTTCCCTGTGTTCTCCGGTCCCATGTCCGGATTCTCCCCAGGCGTCAGGTCGGCCCTTATCCTGGGGATCACCGCACTCACCGCGGTGATCATACAGGTGCTGCGCCTCCTGGGAACCGAGGTTCCAGTGGGGAACACCCTCCCGGAGGCGGAAGATGACAGCTGAGCTTTCCGTTCAGGTTCCCGTTAAGAACGGTGGAGAGGCTTTCATTCGTTTCCTTCAAAGCCTTGCCCTTCAGGATCTGGCCCTGCCATGGGAACTCGTGGTTGTTGACGACGGAAGCGATACCCCGGTTCAAAGGGAATATCTCCAGCACTTTGCCGCCCTGCCGGACAACTGCGAAGCAAAGGTCATCAGGATGGATCCCGGAGCAACCGGCCCGCCGCCAGGAACGCAGCACTTGAAGCCTCCGGGGCTCCGGTGGCCCTTCTGATGGACGCCGACCTTTCCTTTGGCCCCCACCTTCTGGGAAGACACCTGGAGATAAGGGGAGAAACCGGCGCCGACGCCGTGATGGGCAGAAGGGTCAACGCCTGGAGCCCCGACGCCTCCCCATGGCAGAAATGGATGGACACCAGGGCAATGGGGGATTCACCCCCGGGCCCCTTTCCCTGGAACTACTTCATCACCGGGAACATTTCCATTCCCGTGGCGCTGCTCCTGGAAGCCGGCGGGTTCGACACCGCCATAGACAGGTACGGCGGAGAAGATACGGAAATGGGCTACAGGCTCATGAAGGCCGGGGCGGCCTTCCACTGGGATCCCTCCCTGCAGGTGGATCACCTCGACCGGGTAACCGTTCGGAAGCACTCAATGAAAATGCTTGAGTACGGCGGTACCGGCCTCAGGTACACACTGAAGAAGCATCCCGGGGCCAGGGGGCTTCTTGGGAGCAGATGGGTGGAACCTGTATTCCTTCCCCCGGTCCACCTTGCCCCTGTACGGATCGCGGTGGCGGCGGCCCTTTCCTCCCCGGTCTACAGGACCGCCCTGTTCATAGCGGAGAGGTGGGGAGCTCTTCGGCCCCTCTTTACATATCTTTCCGTGGGGGCCTGCCTCGCAGGGCTTAAAGGGAAGGATCTGAAGCTGTGATACCCGATGAAGTCACCCGGCGCGATCCGGGCCTGTTCACAACCATTCAGCTCTCCGAACACACCACCTGGGGGATCGGCGGGTCCTGTACGGCGGCGCGGCCCCGAACCCCGGAGGAACTCGCCTCGGTGCTGTGTTCACTTGAGGGGAATCAATACCCTGGACCGTTCTTGGACGGGGCTCCAACACACTGGGCCCCCACCCGGGGGTGGAGGGGTGTGGTGGTGATGCTTGCCGGCGGGTTCAGGAACTACTCCTTCCGGGGAAATACCCTTGTTGCCGGAGGGGCGGCTCCACTTCCATCCATGGCAGGTGCCGCCTGCTCCAATGATCTGGCGGGCATCGAATTCGCCGTGGGAATTCCAGGAACCGCCGGGGGGGCCCTCTGCATGAATGCCGGGGCCTACGGTTCCTGCATCGGGGATGTGGTGGAAAGCGTATCGGTATTCGATCCGGTGGAAGGCTCCATGGAGATAGACGGCGCGGGTTGCCTTTTCGGCTACCGTACCAGCGCTTTTCAGAAAGGTCGCCGGGTTGTTACCGAAGTGAGGCTCCGCCTTGCCCGGGGAAACGGAACCCTGAGGGCCAGGGCCGCTGAACTCCTTGCCCTGCGCAGGGAAAAGTTCCCCCTGGATATGCCCAACGCGGGAAGTGTTTTCAGAAGACCGCTGAATGGCCCCTCGCCGGGAAAACTAATAGAGGACTGCGGCCTGAAGGGGAAGATCCTGGGCAAAGCCATGGTATCCCCGGTTCACGCCAATTTCATAGTGAACCTGGGGGGAGCCACCAGCGATGATGTCCTGGGGCTCATGGAACTGGTGGCGGAAAGGGTTCTCAGGGAAACCGGGTTTCAGCTGTTTCCGAGGTAAAGATACTGGGGGAGGCCGAATGAGCAGGAACCTCTGCGGATTTGCCGTGGAAGATGGGCCGATCCTTGTAACAGGCGCTTCCGGCTTCGTCGGAAGGACCCTCATGGAGATGTTCGATCTGGGCACCGAAGACTTCGCCGCCGACGCCTCCACGGAATTCACCGCCCCCGGGGGGGTGAAAAAGATCCACTGGGAACTGCCCGGACCTCCCCCTGATTCCCTGGGAGAGGTTCGATATGTGGTTCACCTGGCCGGTCTCAGCTCCGTGGCACATTCACATCGGGGCCAGGAAACAGTGATCTCGGTGAACGGCCGTGGGACCGCCTCCGTAGCCCACTGGGTGAAGCTGAGGTGCCCCGGCGCAAGGATACTCCTCGCAAGCTCCGCGGAGGTTTACCGGCCTCCCGGGAGCCCCTTGCGGAGGGTTCGCCCACGGAACCCCGGAGCCCCTACGGGAAGAGCAAGCTTCTGGCCGAGGAGCTCCTGGGGAACACCGCTGACAATTTCGTTATCAGCCGCTCCTTTCCCCATTTCGGCCCGGGGCAGCAGGGCCATTTCGTGCTGCCCTCCTTCTGCAGAAGGATCATCACGGCGATAAGGAACGGGGAAGGGTCCATTCCCGCGGGAACCTTCTGGCGGTGAGGGACTATCTATACATTGAAGATGTGGTAAGGGCCTATGCCTGCCTCCTTGCCCGGGGGGAGGCCGGCGGTGTTTATAATGTATGCTCCGGCAGGGGACACTCAATAGGGGAGCTGTTCGATATGCTGGCGGCCATAGGCGGGACCGGCCTGCGGGCCCTCACGAACCCGGATCTTCTCAGGCCCGGGGACCAGTTCTGCCAGGTGGGTGACCCCTCTGCCCTCAGGAAGCTGGGCTGGGAGATGGAAGTTCCCCTGGAAAGGGGTCTCGAGCTTCTCTACAGATGGTGGGAGGAAAGACTGTGACGATGTTTATTATTGCCCTTGCCCTCCTGGGCAGGGTTACAGAATGGGAACACTACCCCACTACGGCGGCGGGAACTGCATAATCAACTACAACGGACTGGTCCTTGCTGGAACCTCCGGGGGCATACTGTTCTCGCACTATTCCCCCGGGGAAGATAAGCTTGTGGCCGATTCCGGCTGGACCGCCCCCGGGAGACTATCCTACGACAGGGTCTCCCACCTGGTGACCGACGAAGGAGGCAATCTCTGGGTATCCCTGATCGGAGGGGGCATCGATGTCTTCTCGCCGGAGGGGAACAAGACCCATTACAACCAGATAGACGGACTGCCCCTTAACCTGGGCATCAACCAGACCCTTCCGGATTCAGTGGTGTACGTAGCCACCACCCAGGGGCTCTGCATCAAGCAGGCGGGCTACTTCGAGATATGGGACACATATGAAACCGGCGGAGGACTTCCATCGGACAATGTGAACTGCATTGCACCCTCGGATTCAGGGCTTTACGTGGGAACCACAGCCGGTATGGTCTTCCTGCCCCGTTCCGCCCCGCCGGGGGACCCGCTTCCTGGCAGCCCCAGAACACACCCCAGACATCCATCATAGACTTCCAGTGGCGGGGGGATACACTGTGGGCCGCGGGTTCTGACAGGCTTTTCAGAAAGCCCCCGGGTTCACAGTGGGAGGAGGACTTCCTTTTCCCCGGGGGCAGCATTTCCAGCCTTTCCGCAGGCGACGGCAGCCTGGCGGTGGGGTGCACCAACAGATGCTACATCCTTGAGAACGGAAGCTGGGTCCTCTACGACACGAACCTCGACGGCAACGCCCTGACCGGCCTCGTCTGGCGGGAAGGCCGTCTCTGCGGTGTACTGGCCAATACATTTTCTGACAACAGGGCATCCGGGTCCGGTCTTGCCCTGCTTCTGCCGGACAGTACCTGGAGAAGGACCTTTCCGGACTTCGGGCCGGTCTCCAACGATCTCAGGGCCGCCACTATGCTCCCCGACGGCAGCCTGTGGACCTCAAGCAACAGGAACGGCGCGTCGGTGTTCACCGGTTCGGAGTGGATCAACCTCAACCAGTATCTCACTTCCAGGAACCAGTGCTTCGCCATCTGTCCTTCGGGGAACGGAGTTTTCGTTTCCTCCCTGGGCTTCGGTGTGGACTGGCTTGGGTGGGAGGACGGCACCATAACCCAGACCCTTCATCTTAACACCGGGAACGGTCTTGTGAACAACAGGGTTCACCACGCCGCCCGGGGGAACGAGACAACGGTCTGGTTCGCCCACAGAACCCCCTTTGAAAATGAAAGCAGCGGAGTCAGCCGTCTCAGCTGGATACCCGGGGATCCTTCCAGCGTCTCCGTAACCGGGATAACCGGTTCCAGTGGCCTTCCAAGCAGACAGGTCAGCTTCGTTCTTCCAACCGGCGGCCGATACGCATGGGCTGCAACCGACGGCGGACTTGCCTACATCGATGCCGACAGGCAGATGGTCCTTGAACCTACGGTACACAGGACGGCCTCCCCTCGGCCCTGGTCACCTCCCTTGCCCTCCACCGCGACGGCACCATATACGCCGGTACCGCCTCGGGTCTCGCCGGGGTCTCCGGGGCTCCGCCTCTCCGGTTGAAGGGCTTGATCTTCCCATCGAATCGGTGGTCTGCGACAACCTTGGCACCGTCTGGGTGTCCACCTCCGACGGCCTTAAAAGATACTATCCGTCAACCGGCGGTATCGAGCAGTACACACCATTCAACAGCCCCCTTCTATCGGGAACCGTTTCAGCCATGCTGGTGGAAAGCGACCTTGGGCATCTCTGGATGGCCACCGGTCATGGAATGTGGCGGGGGGAGCTTGAGACCGGCCTTTCCGGTGACGGCTCAGCCGCCGGTGTATATCCGAATCCGTTCATGCCGGGCAGGGGAGATGTGCTGGGGATATCAGGGGTTCCCGACGAGCCTGCGGAAATTAGCATATTTGACCTGACCGGAACGCTGGTTTTTGAGTATTCTTCACCGGGCAGGGATGATTTCGCCTGGAACGGGCAGACGGCCGACGGTTCACCGGCGGCATCCGGCGTCTATATGATAACTGTGAGAAGCGGGGCATATGAAACCCTGCTGATGAAATTCGCACTGGTCAGGTAGGAGGGCTATGAAGGGTGTGGTTCTGGCAGGCGGTCTGGGTACCAGGCTGCGGCCCCTTACAAGCATAACCAATAAGCATCTCCTTCCGGTTTACGACAGGCCCATGATCTACTACCCACTTCAGACACTTGCTGAAGCCGGGATAAAGGATGTCATGGTGGTAACCGGAGGGAACAGCGCCGGGAGCTTCATGCAGCTTCTTGGCGACGGCAGAAGCTTCGGGTTCCGTTGCCTGAACTATGCCTATCAGACCGCCGAAGGGGGTATCGCCGAGGCCATCGGCCTCACCAGGGCCTTCGTGGGCCAGGATCGTTTCGTGGTCATCCTGGGCGACAACATACTGGAGAACTCCATAGGGAGTTCAGTGGAAGCCTTCCGCAGGCAGCCCTCCGGGGCCCGGATACTCTACAAGAGGGTGAAGGACCCCAGGGATTACGGAGTTGCTGAAATAGTGGACGGCAGGGTGGTTTCCATAGCCGAAAAGCCGAAGGATCCGAAAAGCGACTACGCGGTTATAGGCGTATACATGTACGACAGCAGGGCATTTGACATAATCGACGGCCTGAGGGTTTCCGACCGGGGCGAGCTTGAGGTAACCGACCTGAACAACGCCTACATCAGGTCCGGGGACCTCCACGCTGACCAGCTGACCGGATGGTGGTCCGACTGCGGTGCCAGCATCGACAACCTTCTCGAGGCTAACAACAGGGTCAGGGAGATCAGGGGGAAGAACCGGTGAAGATACTGGTAACCGGGGGAGCCGGCTTCATAGGAACGAACTTCTGTATGCACATAATGGAGAACAGGCCCGGGTGGGAAGTTACGGTGCTTGACAAGCTAACCTACGCCGGCCGCCGGGAAAACCTCTCCAGGTACGAGGGTTCCCGGGAATACAGCTTCATACACGGGGACATATGCGACCCCGGGGCGGTTGCCCTGGCAATGAAGGGCTGCCATGCGGTGGTCAACTTCGCCGCGGAAACCCATGTGGACCGGTCAATAGATGACCCATCCTCCTTCGTGCGAACCGATGTGGAGGGTGTCCGGGTCCTTCTGGAAGAGTTCCGGAGGGATTCATCAAGGAAAATGTTCCTGCAGATATCCACCGACGAGGTCTACGGCAGCGTGGAAACCGGCCGTTCCCGGGAAGACCACAGGCTGGACCCAAGAAGCCCCTACTCCGCGTCCAAGGCCGGGGGGGAGCTTCTGGCAATGAGCTATCACACCACCTTTGGCGTCCCTGTAACTGTTACCAGGGCTTCCAACAACTACGGTCCCTTTCAATATCCGGAAAAGCTCATCCCCCTTTTCATTACGAATTGCTTCCAGGGAGAAAGGCTGCCCCTTTATGGCGACGGCGGCAACATGAGGGACTGGATGTATGTAACCGACCACTGCTCGGCCCTGCTGGCGGTCCTTGAGAGGGGCCTCCCCGGAAGGGTCTACAACATCGGCGCCGGCGAGGAAAGAACCAACAAAGAGGTCACATTCGCCATACTCGAGGCAACCGGGGCCCCGGAAACCCTCATACGCCACATAGATGACAGACCGGGCCACGACCGCAGGTACGCACTTGACATAACCCGTGCGGTCAATGAACTTGAATGGTCTCCAGCAACCGGTTTCAGGGAGGGGATGGAGAGAACGGTTCAGTGGTACAGACGGAATTCCAGCTGGTGGGAAGCGATAAAGAGCGGCGAGTTCAGAGAGTACTACAACAGAATGTACGGGAAACGCCTGGAAAAATCCGAAAGGACAGAGCAGAAGTGAAAATACTGGTTACAGGAGGAGCTGGTTTCATCGGAAGCCACCTCTGCGACAGGCTTCTCGAGAAGGGCCATTCGGTTGTCGCCCTTGACAACCTGCTGACGGGAAGCATCAACAACATAGCTCACCTTGCGGGCAGGGAGGATTTCAAGTTCATCAACCACGATGTCACCGAATACATCTATCTCCCGGGAAGGATCGATTTCATCTTTCACCTGGCCAGCCCCGCCAGCCCCATCGATTATCTCATGTATCCCATACAGACCCTGAAGGTGGGCGCCCTTGGAACCCACAAGGCACTGGGGCTTGCAAGGGTCAAGGAGTGCGGCCTGCTCCTGGCTTCCACCAGTGAGGTCTATGGCGATCCCCTGGTCCACCCCCAGCCGGAATCATACTGGGGAAATGTGAACCCCGTTGGTCCCAGGGGTGTTTACGACGAGGCCAAGAGGTTCGCCGAGGCCATGGTCTTCGCCTACCACAGAACCCACGGCGTGGACACCAGGATAGCAAGGATATTCAATACCTATGGCCCCAGGAACCGGGCCGACGATGGCAGGGTGGTGCCCTCCTTCGTCTGCCAGGCCCTTCGGGGGGAGGACCTCACAATTTTCGGAGACGGCAGCCAGACACGGAGCTTCTGCTTCGTCTCCGACACGGTGAACGGCCTCATCGCCTCATGGAGAGCGGCTGCCATCAGCCGGTGAACATCGGCAACCCCGATGAGATGACCGTCCGGGGTTTTGCCGACGAGGTTATCAGGCTTACGGGAAGCTCCAGTGAAGTGACATACAAAGACCTTCCAGTTGACGATCCCAAGGTGCGCAGACCTGACATAAGCACCGCAAGGAGCGTTCTGAAATGGGAACCTTCGGTTTCCCTGGAAGAGGGCCTGCTGAAAACCATTGAGTATTTCAGGGGTCTGGAGGAAAGGTCATGATACTGATCCTCGCTTCCCTCCTCTGCCAGGTCACTCCCGCTGACTCTTCCCAGAGTCAGCCCGTCGCATGGGGTTTTTCCATTTTCGAACCTGTGGACAGGAACACCTATGTGGTAGGGGCCGGAGATGTGCTCCAGATGGTGGTTGAAGGCGGCACCAGCGAGGTCATGCTCGTTTCAGGGCTTTCCCCCCTTAGCCTTTGCAAGGTTTCCGGCGACGGCATAATACAGCTTTCGGGCATTGGTCAGCTGGATGTTTCCGGGCTGACCATAGTCGAGGCGGAAAACGCCCTTCAAAGACTGGTTTCAAGGTTTTATCCGGGTACCGCAATAGGCCTGGGGCTCATACAGCCCAGAATGGTAAAGATCTGGATCAACGGCATGGTGGAACGGCCCGGTCAGTATCAACTCTATGCCATTAACAGGGTAAGTGACCTGGTATCCGAGGCAGGGGGTCTATCAGCCTATGCCTCCAGGAATGGCTGGATGGTTACCTCCTCCGGGGATTCGGTGGAGATCGACCTCCACTTCGATGCCCTGACGGGGCAGCCCGTATCCGATCCCTTCGTAGACGGCGGTGCGGTGGTTCACTTCAGCCTGGTCAGCGACCCCGTGTATGTTCTTCGTCCCGGGATAAGGAACTACAACGACTCCTATCGGGTGCCGGAAATGGAAACCTGGGAGTTCATGGCCGGTGAGACAATAGAGGACCTGATGTACCGCATAGGGGGAATAACCGGGAACATAGACCTGGCCAGGAGCCTTCTCGTGTCAGCTTCGGGTTCCGTTCCGGTGTGGTCACGGGGAGAGGGCTTTTCCGACCAGCTGGTGGCTTCCGGTGATACGCTGAGGCTGGTGGTTCAGGGCAACGACATTTATGTGGCCGGGGCTGTCCACCAGAGGGGAATTATTGCCTATACCCCCGGCACTCCGGTAAGGGCCTACGTCGAGAGGGCAGGTGGAGTGGTTTACAACGGCAGCCTTGGGGGAACCACCCTGACCAGGGACGGCGTACAGATAGCCTCAGGCGAAAACGCCCTGGACACGGAAGTCCTTCCCGGGGATGTTATAGAGGTTCCCTACGGCTGGGTTGCCCGGCACTCGCAGGAGATAGGTATTCTGGCCACGGTGGTGGGAATTACTTCCACCATAATCTATCTGACCAGATAGGAAGTCTATGACAGATAAGCCCCTTTCAAAAAAGTTCATCGCCAGGGTGGTCAGCCGCATGGCCAGGAACCTCCGGCGGGTAATGACGGTCTGCTTCATCGTTGCTGTGATCGCATCGGTCTGGGCCCTGACCCGGCCCCCCCGGTGGGGGCCTGGGCGGCGGCCATAGTTCCCGGTTCCACCTCTACATCGCTTTCCGCCACGGCGGGGGCCCTTGGGCCTGGTGAAGCCGTGGAAGCTGTGGGAGCACTTGGTTCCGGCATTCTTCCCGCCTTAGGCGGTGTTGATGTGACCCTTGCGGTTCAGGTGCTGGGTTCCAGACGGATCCAGGAGAGGATCATCCTGAAATATGACCTCATAAACACATATAAGGCCATCAGCATGGAGAGGGCCCTGAAGAAATACGGCGAGCGGTCCTCGGTTACCCTTTCCCCCGATGGCATCATCTTCGTCACTGCCGAGGGTTCCTCAAGGACCGAAGCCGCCGCAATGGTAGACGACATGATACGCTTTGCCAATGAAGAGCTGAGCACACTTGTCACAAGCAGGGCCCGGCGAAGCAGGATACAGACCGAAGAGGCCCTGGTGATGGCCGCTGAATCACTGGAAACCGCCAGGAACGCCATGGAAGGGTTCAGAACCAGGACCGGTCTGGTTTTCCCCGAGGAACAGGCTTCCAGCATGATGGACGCCATGGCTGCCATAGAAAGCGAAATGGTAACCGCCGGCGCACTTCTGGAGGGCATTTCCGGTAACCTTTCAGCCAGAAGCGCCATGTACAACCAGGCCAGCGCCCAGTACCGTTACCTTGAGAACGCCCTCAGGGTAAGGTCCACATCCGGCGATTCCCTCAGCGTGTTTCCGGTGATGGACAGCATTCCGGGATACCTGGCGGAATACGAGGCCCTTCTCATGGACATGGAAACCAGAAGCGCCGTCTACCTCTTCCTTCGCAGGGAGCTTGAAACCCTGCGGGTAGAGGAGTCCAGGGAGAGCCCCACCATCGAGATAATCGTTCCCGCCACACCGGAATACCTCAGGTCCTATCCCAAGCGCACCGTTATGGTACTGCTTTACACCGCACTGGCCTTCCTTCTGTGCCTGGTATGGGTAGCCTTCGTTACCTGGTATGAATCGGTTCTGGAATCACCGGAGTCAGGCCCATTCCTCAGAGATCTTCTGAAGGACACGAAGGAGCAGCTCCGTTTCCGGAGGAAAGTCTCTGAGAAGAAGTAAAACGGTCAATCTCGGATTTCCTGCCCTGGTGAGCCAGGGTTCCCTGGCGCTCTGGGGAATATTGTCCATCTTCATAGCCAGGCAGCTGCCCGACCAGGCCTATGCCGCCTACTCCATCGCCAGGTCCATCGAGCTCTTCGCCGGGCTGCTTGGGGGCGGCTTCGTCCTTCAGGCCCTTCTGAAGCTGGGCAGCGAAAAGCCATCCGGCGAAACCTCCACCGCGGCGAACACCGCCATTCTAATGACCCTGGGCTTCAGCGTCGCCGCTGCGGTTATCCTTCTTGTTTTTCGGGGCGCCTTGATGCCTTCTACAATGACATCGACCTCGGGGGAATAATCCCCTGGATCGCTGTGGCCGCCGTTTCCGGTGCCCTTTCCCACATACCGAGGAATCTGCTTCTCACCAGGCTGGGAACCGTCAGGGTGATGCAGACCGATCTCATCATCCTTGCCATAAGGGGCGGAATAGTCGGATGGCTCATTTTCACCGGAAAGCTCACCGGGGCGGTTCAGGTCCTTCAGGCAACGGCGCTGGCCAATGCCGCCGCCCTTGTTTTCGGAGCATGGGCCGCCCGGGATCTTTTCGACCCCGGTGCCGGTATCAGCAGGAATGCCCTCAGACGGGTGGCCGGGTTCGCCGGTTTTTCCCTTGGCACCACCCTGGCGGGGTTCGTGTACACCCGCACGGACATACTCATGCTTGGAAAACTGGCTCCCCCGGGAGATGTGGCTGCCTACGGGGCTTCCAGGGCACTTACATCCATGGTGATACTGGTGTCCGCCGCGGCGAACATGGTTCTAATGCCGGTGATATCCCGGGCCTGGTCCGAGGGCCGCAGGCACGACCTGATCAGAAAGACCATGAGGGCCTTCCTTTATGTTCAGCTGATACAGCTTCCCGTGGTAACCCTCCTCGTCCTCTGTCCCAGATGGGTTATTGATGTTGTCTACAGGGGGAAATACAATGAGAACTGGCCCATTCTTGCCATTCTCGGGGGGCTTGCCCTTATCAAACCCCTTGGCAGCCTTTTCTCCACCGCCGGTTCCGCCATGGGCAAGCCGCAGTACTCTTTCTGGAGCGTTCTCATCTCCGCTGTGATCAATGTTTTCCTGAACATTCTGCTCATACCGGAGATGGGAGGCGTGGGCGCTGCCTGGGCAACCGCCGCGGCGGTCTTTGCAGGAGCCCTCACCGTTGTTATCCTTACACTGAAAAGATGCGGAGAGGGGAAGGATCCATGAAAAGGGACAAACTGATCGCTGTAGTGGACGACGAGGCTGACATAAGGGACCTTGTCGACCTTCATCTCCAGCGTGCCGGTTTCAGCGTTGTATCCTTTGAAAAGGGAAATGACTTCCTTAGCTGGCTCAACTCCGGGAACTCTCCCTCACTCTGCGTCCTCGATGTGATGCTGCCCGATCTTCAGGGTACCGACATCTGCAGGCAGCTTCGGAACTCCGCGGAACACTCCGGGATCCCGGTGATAATGCTGACAGCCCTGGATCACGAAACCGACCGGGTCACCGGCCTGGAACTGGGCGCCGACGACTATGTGACCAAACCCTTCAGCCCCAGGGAACTGGTGGCCAGGGTTAGGGCCGTCCTCAGAAGGGTATCCGGTGATGACAGTAAGCAGGATGCCACGGAAACCGTCTCCTTCGGTGCTGTGGAAATGGATCCGGAGACATACATCGTTACCGTCGGGGGCAGAAGGATCGACCTCACATCCACCGAGTTCAGAATACTCTATTTCATGGCAAACAGCCCCGGAAGGGTGTTTTCCCGTTCAAGGATCCTCGACCACCTCTGGGGCGGCGAGAAGTTCGTTTTCGAGAGGACCGTCGATGTCCACATCAGGCACATAAGGGAAAAACTGGGCGAAGCGGCGGAAATGGTTCAGAATGTCAGGGGAATAGGCTACAGGGTAGGGGAACCGGATCAGTGAAGGAAAGAATGCCCTCCCTTTTCAGGTCCATCGTCCGGGGCTATCTGTGGATAATCCTGCTTCTGGCGGTGATCGCTCCACTCATTGTCTTTTCATCCCTGCGCAGCGCCTTCAGGGAAAGGGCCACCGAGGACCTCATCCGTTCCGCCAGGGCCCTTGTGCCAACGGTTGACCGGTATCTGGCAAATGACGACACCTGGGGGATGGACTCCGTACTGAGCGTTACCGCCTCGGACATGGATGCCAGGATCACTGTCATTGGAAGGGACGGGACCGTTTTCTCCGACAGCGAGAAGGACAGCCGGGAGATGGAGAACCACAGGACCCGGGTGGAGGTGATAAGCGCCTTTAACGGAATTCCAGGAAGCTCCTCAAGGAACAGCGCCACCCTTGGACGGGAAATGATCTACGCAGCAGTTCCGGTCTTTCAGGGAGACTCCATTCCAGCGGTGGTAAGGACCAGCCTCTTCTTTGAAAGCCATTCGGCAATGGTATCCCCGGTACTTGCCCGGATGGCTTTGATCATAGCCGCCGCCTTCATCATTTCCGTTGTCAGCGCCTGGCTTATCTCACGGCGGATCTCCAGACCCATTGCCGATCTTGCCGCGGTGGCGGACCGGGTAACAGGCGGTGACCTCGGCGCCAGGGCAGCCCCTGGATACACCCTTGAGCAGAATGCACTGGCAAAGACACTGAATCAGACACTGTCAAAGACCGAAGATCTGATAGGGGAGCTTTCCGCGTCGGACAACAGAAGCAGGGCAATACTCCATTCCATGTCCGAGGGGGTTGTGGTGGTTTCCCGGGATGATCGCATCCTTCTTGCCAACAGGGCCTTCGGAAGCATTTTCGAGCTTTCCGATTCCGATTCCCCGGTTCCAGGCGAGATCAGGGAGATATTCGGAAGGCTTCAGAGGGGTAAGTCCGGCGGAAAACTGGATTATCAGGGCAAGGTGATCGCCTGGACCGCCGCCTCCGTGGAGGACTCGGAAGACAGCGTCTTCTCCTTCAGGGACATTACCCAGGAGTTCAATCTCTCCGAGATCAAGCGGAATTTCGCGGTTAACGTTTCCCACGAACTCAGAACACCCCTTACGGCAATCAAGGGGTATGCGGAAACCCTGAAAGAGGAATCCGAAGGAGATGCCGACGTTTATCTGGATGTGATCCTGAGGAACACCGACAGGCTAATCGCTCTGGTGAAGGACATACAGATACTCAGCGAGGTCGAGCGGGAAGGGAGCTTCCTGAAACTGGAGGTCACCAGGGTCGATGATCTTATGAAGACAGTGCTTCCACTCTTTCAGGCCTCGGCTTCCTCCGCTGGTCTTACCCTTTCCTGCGATCTGGACAAACCTGACCTGAAGGTAAGGGCCGATGGCTACAGGGTGGAGCAGATCCTGGTGAATCTCATCGACAACGCCATAAAGTACACAGAAGAGGGGGGCATCGAGGTAAGGGTTTCATCCCGGGGCGCCCTGGCGGTTTTCGCGGTATCGGACACCGGAAGGGGCATACCCGAGGACAAACAGCAGCGCATCTTCGAGAGATTCTTCGTGGTGGACCGCTCCAGGTCCCGGAAGATGGGGGCACAGGTCTGGGCCTCGCCATCGCAAAGCACATTGTGGAAGCCCACGGCGGCTCCATAAGCGTTACCAGCACACCCGGCCAGGCTCGATCTTCCTCTTCACATTGCCCCTGGCGGATTAACCGTTCCTTAACATTTCCAAAATACATCCTTAACAGCAGCCCCTGATGTTCCCCCGGTAGCCGGAGTGTAAACCGGCAGCTCAACAGAAACACGAAAGGGGTATTGAATGCGTAACTTGATTGCAGTTACACTGATAGTCGCTCTGGCAGCCATGGCCGGCGGCGAGTTTTCCACCGGAGGAGCCGAACTCCTCAAGTTCAAGGGCTATGTTATCAGCACCTTCAACATGTACGGCGAGGAGCTTGCCGACGGCGAACCCAACAATGATTTCAATGTTATCGCCACAATCGAATGGCTTCCCACTCTCAATGACTGGGTAGACGGCAAGATAGCCTTCAAAGCTCAGCCCACCAAGTACACAGGCACCTACGAGGACCTCAGCCTTACCACCGAAGACATCATGCTGAACATGCACTTCACCGAGAACTTCACCTTCTCCATGGGTCACTTCAAGAGACCCTTCGGCTACAACTACTTCATTTCCGGAAGCAGCCTCTACTTCCGGGACAGGGCAATGGTTGCGGACATGATCAGCGACTTCGGCAAGCGGGACATCGGCCTTAACCTCAACGCTGACTTCGGTGTGGTGGACATTGACCTTACCTACAGCAACGGCGAGGGTGACAACGAGCCAGAGGATGACGATCTGAAGAACTTCACCGCCAGGGCAATGATCAACCCCACTCAGGGAGTTATGATCGGAGCCGCCATCGGTTCCACCGCCGAGTATGCCGATTCCACGATGGATGAGAGCTACAGCGCAACGGGCATGGACATCTTCGCCACCGCCGATTTCCCCCTAAGCCCCTCCGCCGACCTTCACTTCGCCGGTGAGTACCTGATGATCGGTGACACCATGGATGACGATGTGGACTGGACCGACGCCAATGGCTACGCAATGACCCTGATGGCCAACTTCGATCTCGAGGGAGAGATGCTTCAGGCCGTAAGACCCGCCATCCGGTACGAAACGGTCAGCCCCGGCTTCGCCGGTGATGAGGATCCCGAGAACGACATCAGTGCCATCGACTTCTGCCTCAACCTCGACCTCTACTCCGGCAAGAACACTGCCCAGATAGGCATGAGGAACTACTCCTTCCAGGACGAAGAGACCGACGGCCACACAGACATGTACTTCGGCTGGAGAATGAAGTTCTAGGTAACCCGAAAAATGGATTGGAAAAGAAATATGCTTAAAGGAAAACTTGCAGCCATCTCCGGTCTTGCCCTCATGGTGCTCTTCAGCGCCTGCGGCGAAGCCGGCGAAACCCCGGCTGCCGACGGAAACGGCGAACCCCAGGCTGAAACCGTGGAGATCAGCGTTGTGGGTTCCACCACGGTTCAGCCCCTTGCCGAGCTCTTCAGTGAAGCCTACGAAGCCGTTGACCCCAATGTTCGCATCACAGTCAGTGGCGGCGGCAGCAGTGTTGGCGTGAAGAGCGCCTCCGAGCAGACCGCTGATGTGGGCATGGCCTCCAGGGAGATCAAGGACAGTGAGATAGAGGAATGTCCCGAGATCGTGATCCACACAGTTGCCTACGATGGAATTGCCATTGTGACCGGACACGATGTGGATGTGGACGGAATAACCATGGAAGAAGCCATGGGAATTTTCTCCGGTGCAATAACCGACTGGTCCGAAGTCGGCGGAACACCGGGCCCCATAACCGTGGTCTCCAGGGAAGAGGGTTCAGGTACAAGGGCCGCCTTCGAAGAGCTCGTTCTGGGCGACGCCCTCATGAGCGAGAACGCCATTCTTCAGCCCTCCAACGGCGCTGTTCGCACCACCGCCGCCTCCACCCCCGGAACCATCGCCTACATAAGCTTCGGTTACCTTGATGACAGCACCAAGCCCCTCATGGTGAATGGTTCCCTGCCCACGTCCGAAGCCGTCGAGGCAGGTGACTATCCCGTTTTCAGACCCCTGAACATGGTCACCTACGGCGAGCCCCAGGGTGCCGTGGCCGACTGGCTCGATTTCATCAAGGGTGAGGACGGACAGGCAATAGTGGTAGCCGAGGGCTACCTGGCCATATAGAACTGACCGGGGGGATGTAGAATATGACTTCCGGAAGCCGGCATTATGGAGCGAGATCGGGAATGGAAAAAACAATGAAGACGGTTCTGCTTGTTTCCGCCCTGGCTTCAGTGCTGATCGTACTTCTCATCTTTGTCTTCACAACGAAGGAGGCAATGCCGGCCTTCCGGGAGATCGGTCTTCGGAACCTGCTGCTTGGAAAGGTCTGGAGGCCGGGGAACGGCGAGTTCGGTATACTCGCCATGATCGCCGGCAGCGGTCTGGTTACCTTCGGGGCCGTTGCCATCGGAGTTCCCCTTGCCCTGGGCACCGCGGTTTTCCTTTCCGACATCGCCCCGGGCTGGGTCAGCGGACTTGTCAGACCCTCGATCGAACTTCTGGCCGGTATCCCATCGGTGGTCTACGGCCTGTTCGGAATGGTGGTGCTGGTCCCCCTCATACGGACCATCCCCGCCCCGGGGAATGTGGGTTTCGGTCTGCTCACCGCCTCCATAGTGCTTGCGATAATGGTCCTTCCCACCATTGCAAATGTTTCCGAGTTCGCCATTAGAAGCGTTCCGAAAAGCTACAGGGAGGGCTCCCTGGCCCTGGGAGCCACCAGGTGGGAGACCATCGCCAGGGTGGTGGTCCCTGCGGCGAGGCCGGGGATAATCAGCGCTGTGGTCCTCGGTCTGGGCAGGGCCCTGGGAGAGACCATCGCCATGATAATGGTGATAGGCAATTCAGTGGTGATCCCCTCGGCTGCAAACGGGAATCCCCTTACCATATTCCTCAGCAGGGCGAGGACACTCACCGGGAACATAGCCGTGGAGATAAGCTATGCTACAGGGGTTCACGAGAGCGCCCTTTTTGCCACCGGAGTGGTTCTTTTCATTTTGATAATGATCGTTAACAGTTCAGCCAGGTTCCTTCTCAAATCCTCCATCAGCAGGGGAGACAGAAAGCAATGAAGAACTCCCGCCTGCACAGGAAAGTGTCCCAGGGAACAGCCTTTTCCATGTTCTGGATCACCGGGATGATAGCAGTTCTCATAATGGTTTTCGTGGTTGGTTACATAATGGTGAGGGGTCTTCCCCAGATCACTCCGGATTTCTTCACCACCTCTCCCCGGGGTGGGCTGTCCGGCGACGGCGGTATCTACTCAACGGTGGTTACCACATTCTACATGATAGTCGTAACCCTTGCCTTTGCCACACCGCTGGGAGTGGGCGCCGCCATTTACCTTACCGAGTATTCCTCCAATGCCGAAAGCCGGCTGGTGCGGAAACTGGTCTCCCTGGCCAGGTTCGGCGTGGAAACCCTGGCAGGGGTGCCCTCGATAATTTTCGGTCTTTTCGGTTACGCCCTCTTCGTTTCCGCACTCAATTTCGGATTCTCGATACTTTCAGCCTCCCTTGCAGGGGCCTGTCTGATCATTCCGGTGATCATAAGGACCACGGAGGAGGCGCTTGGTTCAGTACCCGCCGGTTACAGAGAGGGCTCACTGGCCCTCGGGGCCACCAGGTGGGAAACCATCTGGAAGGTGGTCCTGCCGGCGGCCTTCCCCGGTATATCCACGGGCATTCTTCTCAGCGCCGGCAGAATAGTCAGTGAAACGGCGATCTTCTTCGTAACACTGGGAGGCAGCTACAGGGTGCCCCAGTCTCTCATGTCCGGCGGAAGGACCATGGCCCTGCATGTCTACTACCTTGCCATGGAAACACGGGCCTTCGACAAGGCAATGTCCACAGCGGCGGTACTGGTTGCTCTGATCGTTCTGATGAACCTGGTCATCAACATCGTAACCAGCCGGATCTCAGCGAAAACGAGGTAACAGATGACACAGCAGGAAATAAGGATGAAGGCAGAGGGATACAGCCTCTTCTACGGAGACTTCAAGGCCCTGAACGACATAAGCCTCGATATTCCGGTGAACAGGATAACCGCCTTCATCGGTCCGTCAGGATGCGGCAAGAGCACCTTTCTCAGGAGCTTCAACAGAATGAATGACCTCATTCCCGGTGTAACCACCGAGGGCAAGGTTTATCTTGATGGGAAAGACATCTCCGGCGAGGATGTGGTTGATCTTCGGCGGAAGGTAGGAATGGTTTTCCAGAGGCCCAACCCATTCCCGAAGAGTATTTTCGACAATGTGGCCTACGGACCAAGGCTTCATGGCATGAAGAACAGGTCCGAGCTGGCGGTGACAGTTGAGAAAAGTCTCAGAAAGGCTGCGCTGTGGGACGAGGTGAAGGATGACCTTCACAAATCAGGCATGTCCATTTCCGGCGGTCAGCAGCAGAGGCTGTGCATCGCCAGGGCCATCGCCGTGGAACCGGAGGTGATCCTTATGGACGAGCCGGCCTCGGCTCTGGACCCGGTGGCCACACTGAAGATAGAAGAGCTGATGAACGACCTGAAGAAGAACTACACCATCGCCATTGTCACCCACAACATGCAGCAGGCGGCCAGAGTAAGCGACTACACTGCCTTTCTTCTCACCGATGAGAACAGAGCGGGCAACCTGATCGAGTTCGGACCCACAAGGCAGATTTCACCACTCCCTCGGACAGCAGGACCGAGGATTACATCAGCGGAAGATTCGGCTGATCGGGAGGATGCCATGACCAGAGAGAATTTCGACAGGGAGCTTGAGGAGCTCAAGCAGAAACTCTTCCAGGTAACCGAAAGGGTCAGGAAGAACCTTGCTGCCTCTATCAAGTATCTGGACGAGAGGGATATGAAGGGCGCAGGGATGATCATCGAGGCTGATGAGATAGTCAACCTGAAGTGTCTCGAGATCGAGGAACAGTGCCTGAACATCATCGCCACCCAGCAGCCCGTGGCCACCGATCTTCGCCTTCTGTTCTCCATTTTGCAGATATCAACTGAGATAGAGAGAATAGGGACTACGCCAAGGGAATAGCCCGGATCAGCCTGAAGATAGGTTCCCAGCAGCTGGTCAAACCCCTTATTGATATCCCCCGGATGGAGGAGATAGCCGGAAAGATGCTCTATGACGCTATAAGGGCCTTTACCGAGAACGATGCAAAGGCTGCGGCGGAGATCCCGACCAGGGATCTTAAGATCGACGTTCTCTACAACCAGATCCACAGGGAGCTGATAACATTCGTGATGCAGAAGCCCGGGAACATAGAACAGACAATGATGCTGGACTGGGTGGCACACAACATCGAGAGGGTCGGCGACAGGGTCGTCAACATCTGTGAAAGAACCATTTTCACCGTGACGGGAAACCCGGTCGACCTTAACTGACGGTCCGCAAAGATCCCTCCGGATTGATGCGACCACGGAGCCGGCGTGCGGTCCACCCCCTGCGTGCCGGCTCCCTCAATATTTTGGAACCATTCCCTAAGGCACGGGTAATAGTTGATGAAGGCAGACACATAAGAACCTGCGCTTCACCCGGTTAATCCGGTCATACATCCCTCCTCGCCGGCGCGCCTCACCCAACGGGGCGCGCCGGTTCGATATATATCAACTCCCGCAGATCTGACCCGCCGAAAAAGAACGATTCTCGGGGGCATAGTTTACTTATTCCCTGTCAACCTTTTAGGAGATCTATTTGTCAAATTTACGGATGGCTTTATAATTCAGTTATGAAAGGCCTGTACGTAGCTGGAGCCGGGAAAGACGCCGGCAAGACAACGCTCTGCCTGGGGCTGCTGCACAGTTTTCGGGAGAACATTCCCGGGGGAGTGGCCTTCACGAAGCCCCTGGGGCAGAAGACTACCCTTGTTGAGGGCAGGCAGGTGGGGCAGGATTCCTGGTTCGTTGACAAAGCTCTGGGGATGGCCCTTCCCCTGGAGGATGCGGCTCCCTTCGCGGCTTCCTCCGGGGCAGCGGCTGGATATATCCGTACCGGAGAGCCCTCGAACCTGCACGGTCGAATAAAAAGGGCATACAGGGCCCTGGGCAGGAACGGCACCACTGTTCTGGTCGAGGGCACCGGTCATCCCGGTGTGGGTTCGGTCTTTGACATGTCCAACGCCAGGGTGGCGAAGATACTGGGAACTCCGGTGCTTCTCATACTGGACGGCGGAATAGGCTCCACCATCGACAGGTTCAACCTCTGCGCCTCAATGTTCCACTACTACGATGTACCTATTCTCGGCGTTGTCATCAACAGGATCATTCCCGGCAAAATGGAAACCGTCAGGGAGCTCCTTGGCAAATGGTTCGAAGACAGAAGCATTCCGGTCTTCGGTTACATCCCCTACGAAGACAGCATAGCGAAGCCCTCGCTGGGGCTCATTCGGCGGGCACTGGGCGCCGAACCGGTGGTGGAACTCGCCGGCGGCGACACATCCTCCGGGGCGGGGCATATCAGTGCCTTCGGATCCTCCGAGGAGGTCCTGAGGCAGATTGCCGAAGAGCCGGGCCGTACGGTGCTGGTGGACCATTCCAGGCCCGAGGTGCTGGACGCCATGGTGGTGGCATCCGTCTCCGGAGCCCCGGGGCCAGGGGCTGTGATAGTCTGCGGCGGCGAGCCGGACCCCAGACGGATCGAGGCCTTTCGGGCCACACGGATTCCCATGTATTACACCGCCATGGCCTGGAAAGATCCTCAGGAAGCCTGGCCAGGCGCATATTCAAGGTTGAGCCCCATGAAGAGCACAAGATCAGAAGGATAGTCGAACTGGTTGCCCAGTATGTGGACACCGGGTCAATACTCTCCTCTCTCTCAGGTGAGACCACCGGAGAGGAACCAAAGAAGCGGGGAAGGTTCCGGAGGTTCTTCAGAAGGCTTTTCGGCAGGTAGCTCAACTTCCCCTTCTAGTGCCAGGGCACTCACGAAAGTATATTCTTTGAATGTTCGATATCTTCAGGAACTCTGAATTCAGCCTCTTCCTGGTAGGAGGAACCGTCCGCGACCGTCTTCTGGGTATACCCCCGGGGGACTGCGACTACGCAACCGACGGCAGACCCCAGGACGTGATAGACTTCCTTTCTGAAAAGGGTGTCAAGGTCATCCCCACCGGTGTGCCCTTCGGTACCGTTACGGCCATCCATCCTGTAACCGGCCAGAAGGCCGAGATAACCACCTTCCGGGCATCCGAGGTCTACCGCCGGGGTTCCAGGAATCCCATGGTAAGGTTTGGCGACACCATCCAGGAGGATCTCAGGCGGAGGGATTTCACCATGAACGCCATGGCCATGGACGAAGAAGGCAACGTCATCGACCCCTTCGGCGGCAGGAAGGCACTGGCCGAGAGCGTCATCGATACACCTGGTAACCCCAACACTTCCTTCTCCGACGACCCCCTTCGAATACTCCGCGCCTACCGTTTCGCAGCGAAGCTGGGTTTCAGGATTGCACAAAGGGTGAGAAGGGCCGCCCGGGACCTCTCCTTCGAGCTTGACACCGTTTCCGCCGAAAGGAAGTACAAGGAAGTTACCGGGCTCCTCGCCTCCTTCGACGGCACCGGTGTTGCCAATGCCCTTGCCATGATGAAGCAGGACGGCGTTCTAATGAGGGTCATCCCCGAGATGGAAAACCTCTTCGTACTCGATGGGCTGAAGCAGGGAAAGTACCACGATTCCGATGCCTGGCACCACACCCTGGGGGTTGTGGCCGAGGTGCCCCCCTCGGCGGACCTTCGCTGGGCGGCCCTTCTCCACGACTGCGGAAAGGGTCTTGTAAGACGGGTTGACAACCAGGGTGAGCCCCATTTCCACCGGCACGACATAGAGGGGGAGACCCTGGTGAATTCCGTTGCTGAGAGATTACGGTTCTCCAGGGCCAGGAAAAGAGCGGTGGCCCTTCTGGTTCGTAACCACATGAGGCCGGTACTTTATGATCCCAGTTGGACCAACAGCGCTGTAAGAAGGCTGATCCGGGACTCGGGAGACCAGCTTCAGAATCTCATGATCCTGGCGGAAGCGGACATAAAGGCCCATTCCCCGGATCATTCCCGGGAAGCCCTGGAGCGATTATCCGAACTGAAGGAAAGGCTGGTCCGGCAGGAGACCGGCCGTATAATCCCCGATGACATGGGCCACAGGCTGAAAGCCCTTGGATTTGAGGGTCCGGTGATCGGAAGGATACTGGACATGCTGGAGGATATGGCCGCCGACGGCATTCTGCCGGAAAACCCCACTGTGGATCAGTGCTTTTCCGCCCTGTGGGACAATCAGAACGGTGAAGCAGGGGATGAATGTGAGTCAGGCCCCCCGCCGGGTGAGCCGCAGATCCTGGATATGGCCCTGTCAGAGAGATGCCTCGACACCGATAGCAGCAGGAACATCACCACCCAGGAATAGACTATCCGCCCGGGCAGCGCCGCTATGGAGGAGACTCCCAGGGAACCCACCAGCATTGTGTCCTCTATTACCGCATGACATATGCTCATGAATGAGACCGAGGCCAGTATCTGCCTCGGGGGTATTGCCCCCCTCGCCGCTTCCCGAATGATCATTCCTCCGCCGTAGGAGATCCCCAGTATCAGTCCTATCACCGTAATGGTGGAGGCCTCGTCTCCAATGCCCATGGGGGCGAAGGCAGGTCTGAGCATCCGACGCAGAAGAGCCATGAAACCAACCCTCTCCAGAAGGTCCATCATCAGAAGGACAGCCAGGATTACAACGAATATCGTGGCCATGCTCTTCAGCGTGCCGGTGAGCCAGCCGATGAAGCCCGCCCCCTGCTCCGCCGCGCTCCAGAGAACCACCGGGTCTCCCTGAAGCAGGCCGGTGGCGGTGAAGAACCAGTTAAGGATAATGCCGAAGAGAAAACCTGTTAGTAGCCTGAAGGGCACAAGGAACCAGGGCTTTACTCCTGATCTGGCAGCCACGGTTATCTCCACGGGGAGGGAATGGGAAATGAGCAGCATGCAGCCAAGGGTGGTGATCTGGGGCTGTGGTAAGACCAAGGGGCTTTACCATGCCCGCGGTGACTGCCAGACCGCCGTACATGTTGGAAAGCATCCCGGTTACCCAGGCCAGCCCCGCCTCCCCCGGAAGTCCGCAGAGTTCCATTGCAGGGGCGAAGGCGCCGGCAATGGGCTGGAACACCCCGAGCACCTCAAGGAGCTTCACCGCGATCAGTGCGGGAATCATTACCTTGAAGAGTTCCCCGCACACCAGGGCGGTCTTTTTCAGAAGCCCCAGGACCCATGAAAGAAAAGGATTCATCATAGGCCGGTATTATAATGTGAGGGTTGAAGTCCCGGGGACGGAGGAGAGGAGATCAAGATCACCGAAAACGTCCTTTTCGTTGACATACAGGCCGTGGGAACCCCCGGGAAGGCTTCCCCATGGAGATAGCCTGGAAGCGTCCCCGGGGAGAGGTCCACTGTTTCTTCATATACAACGGGACTCCGGACATACCTCCCCATGTAAGGCGGATCACCGGCATAGAACCGGGGTGGCTTCAGAGCCGCCGGGCCGTTGCTCCTGAGGAGATGGGTAAACTCTTTTCCGGGGTGGCGGAGGGCTTTCTGCTTGTGGCACACCACGCCGTTTACGAGAAAAAATGGCTTGATCACCTAACAGGGCTGGACCTTCCATTCATCTGTACAAGGGAAATGGCCCGGGAAGGGATCCCCGGCCTCGGTCAGGCAGCCTCAGGGCCGTGGCGGGAGTAACGGGCCACGTTATGAAGGAGTACAGAAGGGCCTCAGATCATGTGCTGGCCACTGAAGCGGTTTACAGGGCGCTTAAGGAGGGGTTCACAGGTGACGGCATTTCCAGGGAAGAGAGGCTCTCACTGCCCCCGGTGCCCGGCGTTTACCGGTTCCTCGACCGGGGTGGGCGAACACTATATGTCGGTAAGGCCAGGAGCATTCGAACCAGGGTCAACGGACACTTCACCGGAACGCCCCGGGGCAGGAAGGGGGAAATGCTCTCGAGGATATCCCGTATCGAGTGGGAAGCCGCGGAGACCCCTTTCCATGCCGCGGTCCATGAGAGCGAGCTCATAAGCGGTCTTTCCCCGGAGTACAACAGGGCTGGAAAGATCACCTTGCAGGATCTCTGGTACCTTACCGGAGACATGATCACCGTTACAAAAGTTGAGGACCGTTACGGTCCCTTCACCGGCCCCGGGATGATAAGGGACTTCGCAGGCCTCGCCTCGATCTTGAAAACAGGAGAAATTAAAGGGACATTTGTGGAAAACTTATTGGAAAAAGCCTCCTTGGCAACCGTGAAGGACACACTGGAAAATGGTGCTGCCAGGTGGAGGAAACCGGGCTTCTGCTCAACGGAAAGGAAATGTTCCTGAATCCCGGCGATTTGGAGGAAGAAGCAGGGGAGCCCCGTAGTGAAGTAGTTGACGAACACGATATTAAGAAAATCCTTGATGGCGTTGCCACGACCGGTGCCCTGATGTGCCGAAGGGCCGAGGCGGTGAAGCTCCTCGCCGGGTGCTCCATTTCCTGGGCGGAGTCTTCATCGGACAGGATTGTGCATAACTTTGTTGATAACTCCCTAAATGAATCCTGGACCCAGGCGAAAGTCCGCAGGCTGCTTGTTGTTCTGGGGGAGCTGAAAAGGATTTGCAGGGATGACCGTCTTCCGGTGGTCAACCTTTCTTCCGGCATAATCCTCACCGGAGAAAAGCTGGATGGTTTTCTGGCCCTGCTGTAGGCTCTTACGGAATCCTAAATCCATACGGCACAAATACTCAAGAACAAATTTGCATTATATCAAGAGAATTTACCATATTATAAATAATGTTTGAAGGAACAACACCCTGCATCGACCTTCAACGGACCGATAACGGAGGACGCTATGTTTTTCATCATCGCACTTTCAGCTGTTGTTTCGGGGCTTCCCCTGGGAACGGTGAATGCCCGCAGAACCCCGGTTCCACCTGTGATGGACGGCGTGCTGGATGAGGGTGAATGGGACCTTGCCCAGAGCGAGACCTGTGATTTCCTTCAGTTCTCCCCTGCCTACGGCGGTGCAATGTCCCAGCCAACCACCATAAGGATTCTCTATGACGATTCTCGGGTCTACTTCGGACTGACAATGTACGACTCCCTTCCGGAGAGAATGACCGAAGCCCTCACCCCCAGGGACAACTACATAAACGGAGAGTGGATCGCCATCCTCCTTGACACATGGAACGACGGCAGAAGCGCCTTCAGTTTCGAGGTTAGCCTTGCCAACTCCCAGATGGACTCAAGGCTTAACGGCGACGGGAACTGGGACTACGGCTGGGACGCTGTGTGGGAGAGCGGGACCGCGAGGCTTGAGAACGGCTGGTCAGCGGAGTTCGCCATTCCCCTTAGCTGTCTTCGGTTTCCCGACCAGGATGACCATGTGTGGGGGGTTAACTTCCAGAGGGTTCTCAGCAGAACCTCGGAAAACGGCTGGTACAGGTTGTCCACGGTGAGACAGATGGCTGACATAGCGGATTTTGCCGAACTCCGAGGTGTTTCGAACATTACAGGTTCCCTGGGGTTCGAGGTGAGGCCCTACGCCGCCGGAAGGTTCTATGAAGCTAGTTCCGTGGAAGGCGGCGACTACTCGGCAGAGGGTGGTATGGACATAAAAATGGGCATATCCAGCGGCATCACAGCAGATTTTACCCTCAACCCTGACTTCGGCCAGGTGGAAGCCGACGAGGCGGAAATGAACCTTGGCCACTTCGAACTCTTCCTTCGGGAAAAGAGACCCTTTTTTCTTGAGAGGGGGGAACTCTTTGAGATGCCCTTCAACCTCTTTTATTCCAGGCGAATAGGAGCAGTGGCCCAGAACGGGGATCCAGTCCCCATCATCGCCGGGGCAAAGGTCACGGGTTCCGCCGGAAGTTATCGTTTCGGTTTCCTGGACGCAGTCACCGGCAGGGTCTGGGAGAACGACAGCACACTGGTTACACCGGCGTCGAATTTTGGTGTTTTCAGAGGAATAAGGGAGCTGGGTGGCTACAGCTACGCCGCTGTTTCCGCCGTGTCAAAGATTACCCCGGAACAGCATGGCGCTCCCGGAGCGGACATGACCGCCGCCGCTTTCGATGGCGCTCTTGAGGCACCGGGGAACCACCTGCTTCACGGTTCCTGGGCCGGCACCGACAATACCGGACAGGGCGCGGGAGACAGCTGGAGCTGTGGCCTTCAAAACGTCAGGAGCACACTGGTCTACAGCCTCGGTTACAGGAGGATAGGCCAGGATTTCAACGCAAACGCCACCGGATACACATCCAGGACCGACTACGGTGCCTGGGAAGCCACCCTGAGGAAAACCTTCCGCCCGGAAAGGGTGTTCTCCACCTTCACCCTAAGGAGCGATCTCGAGAACATGACCCAGAGCAGCGGTGAACTCCTTGGCCGCAGCGCGAAGTTCGAGGCCGGAGGTTCCTTCAGGAACGGATGGAACTTCACAATGAACACCACCCTCCACCGGTCTCGGTTCGATCCCTACGAGGGCCCCGGGGGCAGATACTGCGACGGCTACGCGGAATACTTCGCCGGCGGCGGCTCCAACCCCTTCCGCAGTGTCAGTTTCTGGGCGGGTACCGGTGGCGGGGGCTACCAGAGCGGAGGGACCTTCACCAACCTTACCGGGAACATGAGGTACAGACCGGTTTCAGTGGTGGAGATAGCCGCCTCCGGTGACTGGTTCAGAACCATGGACACGGTGAAGTACAACTGGCAGGAGGAGGAATACGACACCAGATCCACAGACTGGAGGTCGGTTACCCTCCGGATGGGCTACATGTTCAATACCGGTATGAACATAAGGCTGTTCTCCCAGTACACCGACTTTTCCATGGACTGGGAAGCCACCGGGGAGACCGGATGGGAAGAACTCCGGGGGAACGCCCTGTTCTCATGGCAGTACAGACCGGGAAGCATGCTCTACATACTGGGGGAAACCGTGTTTACCCAAAACGACGGGGAAGGCTTCGGCAGACCGGACTACGGCCTCTATGCCAAGCTTACCTGGTTCCTGCCTATCTGAGGGAGCAGATGAAAACCAGCTCCCCGGAGCCCACCGGTTCGCCGGAGTAACCCCCCAGCACACACCGGACATGGAAGCCGGCACGGTGAAGAAGGTGCTCCGCCTCCCATCTGAAGGTGTACCGCATTATGAACTCCTGCACCATGCGATGGGGTTTTCCCTCCGGGGTATCCCATTTGAAGATCATCTCACAGTGGATGATCTGGTTAACCGTATCCACCGAAGGGTTCCGGTAGCTTACCGTCACCATCGTCCCGTCGGGCATGGGGAAGGGGGGCTCCTCACCGAACTCCGCCGCCCTGCCGTAGTCGGTGAGCAGTTCAAGGTCAGGGTCGAATATGTCCAGCACGAATTTGCCCCCCGGCGCCAGGTGCTCCCTGGCCCGGGACAGGCATGACAGCTGCTGCTTTACACCGGCCAGATGCTGGAATGAGCGAAAGGGGGTGGTTATCAGATCGAACTGTCTTCCCAGGCTGAAGTCCTCCATGTTTCCCTCCACCAGCGTAACCCTTTCCCTTACCGATGGCTCTTCATCCTGGAGCTTTTCCCCGCAGTGGTCAAGCATGTCCTTCGAGATATCCAGACCGGTGATCACCGCCCCGGCCCTGGCTGAGGGTATCAGCGTCCTGCCTGTTCCTGAACCCAGCTCAAGAACCGGGCCGGCGGCGGCCCTGGCAAGCTGGGTATAAAATGCGATGTCGTCCCTTCCGGTAACCTCCAGATGCCGGTGGTAGAGCCCGGCGAAGCCTGCGTAGAAGTCCCCGGTTTCCATCAGCGGGAATCCTGTTCAAGAAGTGCTAGTATGAGCTGATCATGGAATGCTCCACGGAAGAAAACGCTCTGTCTGGTGAGTCCCTCGGTGGAGAAACCCAGTCCCTTCAGCAGTTTCACCGCGCCGGTATTCTCCGGAAGCACCGTGGCCTGGATCCGGTTCAGGTTCATGGAGTTGAATCCATAGCTGAGAATTGCCCCAAGGGCTTCACCCATGAATCCCCTTCCCCTCATTGAGTCCAGGAGCGTAAAGGATATTGCGGCGGAGAGGTCCAGAAAGCTGAACTCCTCGAAACCGGCGGTTCCCGCGAAGGTCCCGCCCTTCTTCTCTTCAAGTGCCCAGACCATGCTGTACCCCTCTTCATGGCCACGGCTATATTCCTCCACTATACCCCCCACGGAACCCGGATCATCCAGTGGTGTTCCCATGTACTTCATCGCCAGTGGGCTTGAAAAGCATTCGAATATCCCCTGGGAATCCTCCGGGGACACCCTTCTGAGCAGGAGCCTCTCCGTTTCCAGTTCGGGAAACTCCAGGGGCCATATCACTTCATTCATTCATTCAGTCTCCCGGTTTTTTCCGTTTGGCGGGTCATGCTTAAATTGTTATGCTTCTTTAATTTACGCAATCTATTTGTCAAATTTACGGATGGCTTTAAACGTGTTTTCCAGCACAGCGGCGGCACCCTGGGCGGAGTGCTGCCTCTGAACCTTTTCCCTTCCCGCAAGGCCCATTTTCCGGGCCTCCTCGGGGTTTTCAAGGATCTGTCTTATCATTCGGGCAAGGTCCTCACCGGAGCCCGGTTCCGCCAGAAGCCCGCTCTGGCCGTGCTCTATGAGTTCAGGTATGCCGGAGACACGGGTGGAGACCGATGGAAGGCCAATGCCCATGGCCTCCATCAGGGAGACCGGAATGCCGTCGAGGTCGCCGTTTCCGGCCCTGACGCAGGGCAGTACGAACATGGAGGCGCCGGCCAGGATATCCATGGTCTCATTTGATGGCAGTGTACCGGTGAAGTCCACCGGGAGATCCCGGGCCCTTTCCCTGTATTCAGCGAGAAGCCCCTCGCCGGGGTCGGAGCCTATCACTGTGAACCGCAGGGAGGGATATTCTTCCCTCAGCAGGCCAGCGGCCTCCAGAAGTATGTCCACACCCTTCTTCTCCACAAGGCCGCTGGCGGTGCACACGGCAACCGGGGGACCATTGGTGGGCCTTCGCTTCGGAAGGGAGGGGAGGTGGATCCCCAGCTTCGCCACAATGGCGCCTCCGCTGAAAATGCCATTCTCCTCCATGTAGGTCCGGTTGTATTCGGAGATGGTGAAAACGGCCCCGGCCCCTGAGAGAACCCTCCGGAGCCTCTTCCCGTTCCTGGGAACGAAGATGTCCGTGGCGTGGGTGGTAACGGTATAGGGAACCCCTAGAATGGAGGCCAGGCTGGCGGCTATGTGGGCCTGGTCCCCGGCGAAATGGGCGTGTATCACATGGGGTTTCCAGCCCCTGGGAAGAGTCCTGAGGGTTTCACTGGCGGTGAGGAAGTAGCGGAACTCCCGGTTTTCAGGGCCCTGAGCAGATGGCCCGGAACCTGATACCACGGATAAATGGAGCGACAAGGCCTGACGCATGGGCGGTGAAGAGGCGGAAGGGCATCACCCTTTCGGTACTCACGCCGCTCCCCCCGGGGTCGCGGATTATCCTTCGCCAGTGGCCGTCGGTCTGCCTTTGGGCCCTTTTCTCCGGCAGGAGCACCCTTATCCTGTGTCCACCGGCGGACAGGGCCTCTATCTCCCGTTTTACATAGGTGGGGAGGAATCCCAGCACATAGAGTATCCTCACGGGGCGGCCATTTCGCTGAGAAAGGCGGCGAGCCTCTTCATTACCCTCACCGCGGAGAATTTTTCCTCGATGGACCGGAAATCCGCTGGAAGGCTGAGGGAGGAGGTTTTCCACTGGTACTCGATGTTCTCAAGGCCAAGGGCTATCTCGTCCGCCCTGGGTTCCACCGTGTAACCCCGGCCGTAGTCCTGATCCTTTCGGTCATGTCGCCCTCGGGGGCGATGGCCAGCACCGCCCTTCCGGAAATGAGGTACTCGGCGGTCTTGCTGGAGTTCTTCAGCTCACTTCCCCTGCGTGGGTTCAGGCATGTCACCAGTATGTCGCAGCTCCTCTGGAAGCCGGGGACATCCTTCCAGGGGAGGCGACCCTCATGGGTGACCTTACCTGCAAGGGGGGCCTTATCAAGCAGGCGGAGGGATTTGTCATCGATACCCCCGGCCATTCTGAACCGGAGCAGGGAATCGGGGTTCCTGCCGTAGAACATTTCAAGGCCCCTCAGGAGCTCATCCGGGGACTGCCGGGCGAAGAAATTCCCGGTCCAGCCGGCGGTTAGATGCTCGCCCCGCTCTGCGGGGGGGGCTGGTTGGGGAAACCGGCGGGGATCGTAGGCGTTCTCCGCCACATGGGTGGGTGGGCAGCGTTGGCCGTAGCGGTTGACGAAATAGCCGGCGGAGCCCTCGGTGGTGGCTATGATGCCCCGGGCGGAGGAAACCACGGATCTCTCCTGAAGCCCCTCAATGAATCGGTTGATCCGGCTTGGCCACTCCACATAGCTGTCCGCCAGCCACAGATCCCCGAAATAGGGGATGTGGGGAAGAGCGGTCCTTCTGCAGGCGGAGCGGGCTATGAGGTGCAGGGAATGGTGGGGGCCGAAGGAGATCATGCAGTGGGGCCGTTCCCGCCGGATGAGGTCCTCCAGGACCGGCATCACCCTGGCTTTCCAGGTTATCAGCCTGTCCGGTACGAGAACATAGTTGTGGGCCAGGAATCCCAGGGCCCTGCCGAGGAAACCACTTTCTGCATCCGGGGAGGTCTTTAACGGCGGGGTTTTTTTCCCGTGGGGAACCCTCACCACCCTGGTGTTCCCGGGCACCTCCTGAAGAAGGGTGTCGTCGAGGCCCATCCCCCTGGGGTTCTTTACGGTTACGGGAATGATCTCCCACTGGTAATCCGGAAGGTAGCGGCACATGTTGAGTACCACCGGAGTCCCTCCGGTGGAAAGCGGGGGGAAGGTATAGGTGAGGAGTATCGCCTTTTTTTTCACCGTTCCGCCAGCTCACTGTAGAGTTCCATGAGTTTCTCCTTCTGTGGCTCCCAGTTGTAAACCTCCAGGGCCGCGGACCTTCCCGCGGCGGCCATGGCACGCCTTCCATCGGGGTCCGCCGCCAGGGAGTCCACAGCTGAGGATATTGCCCCGGGGGACTCCGGGTCAACGGTAATGCCGCAGCCTGTTTCCCCTATCACCCTGCTCAGTTCCGGAAAATCGCTGGCGATCACGGGCACCGCCGCCATCATGTACTCGTAGAGCTTGTTGGGCAGGGAGTAGTAATGGTTCAGGCATGTGTTCTGGAAGAGTATGAAGCCCATGTCGGCGTCCACGGTGAGTTCCGGCAGCTCCTCGGAGGGTACCGGGGGAAGGAACACCACCCTGTCCGATAGACCGGCATCCCGGGCCATCCTCTGGAGGGTTCCGTTCCAGGAATCCATGCCCACTATAACGAACATGACATCCCGGCGACGGCACATCCCCGCGGCGGCCAGGAGTTCCTCCAGGCCCCTTTCAGGCAGAGAACCCCCTGATAAAGGGCTATCAGCCTGTCGTCCTCTATGCCGGTCATCCTGCGAAGCCTCCCCGGGGCCGGGGGCTCCGAGAGTATCTCCGGGGCGTTCTCTATTATCTCCAGCCTTTTCATTGCCGGGTACATCCTCCGCATCTCCCGCCCCCTTAGGGGGGTAACGGCGATCACGGCATCCGCCCGGGGAAGATAGCGGCCTTCGATCCGCCGAAGACGGAGACGGTTGAGGGGATTGGTGGCGATCAGGAACCTGGATGACTCCAGCCACAGCTCGTGGCTGTCGTAGACAAGACCGGCGCCGGTGCTTTCAGCGGCAATGCCGCATATCTCAAGTGTGTCGAGGTCGTGGGCATGGTAGACATCGGCCCCTGTTTCAATGGCGGCCCTTCGCAGCCTCAGTTCCCAGGGGATGTCCCTCTGCAGGTCTGCCACGAACCTTCTCAGGGGATCCTTCCTTATTCCTCGAAGAACCCTGGCCCTGAGTGAGGGGTCTTCCGGGCCGGAGGCTCCGGAAACCCTTTCTCTGAGCCTCTGCTTCCGTGGGGAATAAACCGGGGGCCTGATTATCCCTATGCCTCCACGGGTTTCCCTTTCCGGGGAACCCTTTTCCGGCATTGCGATCACCGTTACCCTCCAGCCGTCCCCTGCCAGGGCTGCGGCCTCCTTCTTTACCCTTGCGTCTGTGGACAGGCGGTTCTTCACCACCATGCATACATGTTTCCCTGACAAGACCTGATCCCTCCTTCTTCCGGTACCCCTGAAACATAACCGGTCAGCACGGAACCGTGGAGCAGGGGGGCACAGGGATAATGTGACTTTAATCCGCCGCTTGGCTATACTTTGCAGTCCCGGGAGAAAGCCCGGAAGAGGGGGTCCATTGAAGATAACTTTCGTAATGCTCGGTTTGCGGGACCACAGCACAGGGGCTACGCCTTCAACTTCAGAATGGTGAAGGCCCTGGAAAAGGCCGGCCACACCGTTTCCGCCCTTCACTGGAGAACTGTGCCGCCCGGGGTGCGGGGTTCAAGGCTCCGGGGGTCGCTGCACGTTCTGGGGCATATTCTGAAACACCCCCCGGACCTCCTCATCGTGAGCAAGAGCTACAGTTTCATGTTCCCCCTACGCCTGCTTCTCACCCTGAAAAAGCTTCCGGTTCTGTACATGGTGCATCACCTCGAGTGGCACGACCGGGACCAGGGCGTTTCAGGGGGCCGGAGGCGCATTGTCAGATGGTTCCTTGGCGCCGGGGACAGGATCTGGGTGAACAGCGAAAGCACAGCCAGGGATGTGGCTTCCCTGGGGATCCCCATTGGAAAATGGCTGTGATACCCCCGGGCTACACTCCCTTTCCCGTTACACCCTACGGGCTTCGGGAGACACCGGTGAAAATACTTTCCGTGGGCACCCTCTGTCCCAGGAAGGATCAGCTGACCCTGGTGGAGAGCTGCGCCCGGCTGGAAGACCTCAGCTTCCGGCTTCATATCCTTGGCGACGAATCCGCCGATCCCGGCTACGCCAGCCGGGTGAGGGAACTGGCTGGCTCATCGGGGATATCCGGAAGGGTATCCCTCCATGGCCACCTGACACAGGAGGAACTTCGAGGTTTTTACAGTAACGGTCACATACTCGCCAATATGTCCCGGTGGGAGGGCTACGGAATGGCGGTGGCCGAGGCACTTCAGTCCGGGATGCCGGTGGTGGCCGCCGGGGCCGGGGCGGTTCCGGAAATAGTTGAGGACGGGGTGGAGGGGTTCCTTGTTCCCCCGGGGGACGCCGCTCTGTGCGCCCTTCGTCTTCGGGAGCTTATAACCGGGGCGAAGCTCAGGGAGAGAATGTCCGAAAGTTGTCTGAAAAGGGCTGAAAGCCTTTATACATGGGCGGATACCGCCAGGGAATTCACGAACCTCGCGGAAACCGCGGCCAATCATAAGGAGAAGGGTCTTGGCTGAGAGAAAGAAGCTGGTGGTTGCCAAGTTCGGCGGAACCAGCCTGGAAACCGAAGAGAACAGAGAACGGGCGGTGGACCACTGCGGGAAACTACTGGAGGAAACCGACCGGCTGGTGGTGGTGGTTTCCGCCATGGGGCGCCGGGGCGACCCCTATGCCACGGATACCCTGCTGGGCCTTCTGCCCGGGGAATCCACCAGCCTTGAGAAGGACAGGCTGATGGCCTGCGGTGAGGTCATAAGCGCTATTATCATGGCCGCCGCCCTGAGGGATGCAGGGATCCCCGCGGAGGCCCTTACCGGATGGGAAGCAGGGATATCCACCGACGGCGTCTCCGGCGACGCAAGGATTGTGAGCGTGGATACGGCCAGGATAGACGATTGCCTGGAGGAAAACCGCGCGGTGGTCATAGCCGGTTTCCAGGGCCAGGCCCCGATGGGGCACCTGAACACACTGGGCAGGGGGGGGACCGACACCACAGCGGTGGTCCTGGGCGTGGCCCTTAAGGCCGAAGAGGTAATGCTCTTCAAGACCGTGGATTCGGTCTTCACCGCCGACCCGGACAAAGTACCCTCGGCAAAAAGGATAAAGAGGATCTCCGCCGAGGACCTCAGACAGATGGCATGGCAGGGTGCGAAGGTTGTGCACCCCAGGGCGGCGGAGGCGGCTCTTTCCGCGGGACTCACCCTCAGGGTGCGGTCCTTCGCCACTGGAGAGGTGGTCACCGATGTTCTTCCCGAGCCCCTGGAGGACACCAGATACATTGTCGGAGTAGCCTCCGGTCCCGTGGTGACCGGCTTCACCGTCCAGGGCTCCGGAAGCCCCTCCGCCTTCTTCGCCGGGCTTTTCAGAAGCGTTGCGGACAGCGGCGTATCCATGGACATGTTCAGTGTACACCGGTGCACCGTCTCCTTCACCGTTCCAGTTGATTCAGCCGGCGCTGTGGGGATCCTTCTGGATTCCATGGGCCTTGAGTACACCACGGTGAGTCCCTGTGTGAAGGTGTCCATCGTGGGAGCCGGCATGCACGGCCTCAGGGGCGTCATGGCGAGGTTCTGCGAAGCCCTCCACCGGGCGGGTACCGATGCCCTGCAAACGGTTGACTCCCATGCCACCATAAGCGCCTGGTAGGGCTTGACCGCCGGGATATCGCCCTTGGTGAACTGCACAGGGAGTTCATAGAATGACATACCCCGAATCATTGTTCCTTGCTTTGATACAGGGGCTTACGGAGTTCCTTCCCGTTTCCAGCTCCGGACACCTCGCCCTGGCCTCTTCCCTGATGAAGGTCCCCGACGGCGGACTGGCCTTCAACATAATCCTTCACCTGGGAACGCTGGTGGCGGTCTTCCTTTTCTACGGAAGGGACATTATTGGTATTGCCTCCGGGGTGGTCCGCCGGGATCCCTCCAGCATAAGGCTTTGTCTCACACTGGTCCTGGCAACGGTTCCGGTGGCGGTTCTCGGGATCCTTGCGGGGGACTTCATCGAGGGGCTTTTCCAGAGTGTTCTCTTCGTATCCCTTGCCCTGTCCTTCACCGGAGGGGTCCTTTTCATTTTCGGCAACGGCGGCTCCGGTTCCGCTGATAAAAGGGCTTCCATGGGCCAGGGAGCAAGGGTGGGGCTTGCCCAGGCCATTGCACTTTTTCCCGGTGTGTCCCGTTCAGGGATCACCATATCCGCCGGGCTGGCCACTGGACTCTCCCGGGAGGAGGCGGCACGGTTTTCCTTCCTTCTGGCCATTCCGGCAATAACCGGGGCGGCGGTGAAAGAGCTCCCCGCTGCGGAGTGGACCGTTCCCACGGGAATACTGCTTGCAGGTTTTGCCGTTTCAGCCCTGGTGGGTTTCCTTGCCCTCTCGGTTCTGGTGCGCTTTGTAAAAAGGGCAGGCTTCGGGCTTCGCCTGGTACTGCTGGGCGGTGGCCGCAGCCGGGATAGCAGTTCATTTCTTCACATGAGAGGTGTCCCTTGGAGAAACACCGACCATGGCCGATACTATGCACTGCTGTGATCCCGGCGGCGTGTAAGGAGGTAGTTTTTTGACGGCGCTTCTGCTGATGATCCTGGCATGGCCCTCACTGTGGTACGCCGAGTATTCCTCCATGAACTGGAGCGAAATGACCTCGATCATGGCGGATCCCATGGAAGATCCCGGGGAACTGGCGGCATTGGCCATTTCCCGTTTCGGAAGCGGCGGCGGGGATCCCCTTCCCCCGGCACTGGCCGCCGTGGCGGCGGACAGCAACGATCACCGGGGCTGGACCGCCCTGGCACTGGTAAGGATGTCCCGGGACACGGTCCTCATGGACAGCCTGTTCTCAAGGGCTTTCATCCTTGCCGGGGAGACCGATCCGGTGCTCAGCGAGATCTACGCCTACTGGCTTCTCTCCCTCACCGACCTTCAGGGGGCGGTGGACCATTCCTCGGCGGCCATTGCCGCCGATTCATCCTTCGGACCTGCCTGGCTTACCCTCTCAATGGCATACATGGATATGGGCAGCCCGGAAATGGCCGTGGATGTTTCCCGCCAATCCCTGGTTTTTCAGCCGGGCTCCGTGCCCCTCAGACACCAGTATGCCGCGGCCCTGGAGGCGGCGGGTTCCCTTTCTGCCGCGGCGGAGGCCTACAGGGAGGTGGTCGAACTCGAACCCTCCAACACACCGGCACTGGCAGACCTTGCCTCCCTGTACCGGGCCATGGGCATGGACGGCGGGGCGATCAAGGTCTACAGGGAGATCCTGGAGACGGATCCGAACCATCAGAGGGCCCTCAAGGGGCTTGGGGAGCTGCTTTTCGCCCAGGGACGCACGGCAATGGCCGACAGTCTGTTCCAGAGGTTACTGGAGCTTGATCCCGATGACCCCGATGCACTCTTTTTCCTTGGAAGACTGAGAAGCGGCTCCAGCCCGGAGGAAGCCGCGGAGCTCCTGGAAAGGGCGGTTGACCTCTCCCCGGATCTCTTCGAGGCCTGGCAGGAGCTTGTTTTCGTATACGAGGGCCTCGATGACCTGCATTCGGCGGAATTAGCCCTGGAGAAGTGCGTCCAGCTTTCACCGGACCCGTGGCTCTACGGCGAGCTGGGATATGTCCGTGAGAACCTGGGGCAGTACGACTCCGCCTCCGAGGCCTACCAGACCGCCCTGGAGATGGACGGCCAGTACCTCTACGGCTGGCAGCGCAGGGGCGACATCTACAGAATTCAGGACAATCTCCCCGCCGCCTCCCGGTGGTTCTCCCTGGCCCTGGAAACCCTTTCGGAACCGGATCCCTGGATAGCCAGGAGCCTTGCCGCGGTACTGGCGGAAATGGGACGCCCGGATTCCGCGGCGGTGTACTTCCGCATGGCGGTGGAACTTGACCCCGGGGACTATACCGGGTGGCTGGGGCTGGCAAGGTCACTGTCCATGACCGGGGATGATTCTTCCGCCATTGCCGCCCTGGACAGCTGTCTTTCACGGGGGGCGATACACTGCTGGTCGCCGGGGAGATGGCCCTCATACCGGGTTCCGGAACCTCCGTGGAAACCGTGTCAGCCGACTACCCCGGCGTGTGGGTGCGAGCCGGCTGGGACGCCCTCTACGGCGGGTTCATGGCCAGGGCCGCCAGCTTCGCTGACCTTGCAGCGGATCCCCTTCCCGATGATCCATGGGACATTATCAGCCTGGGGGAGCTCTTTGAGGAGCTCGGGGAGAAGGACAGGCAGGGGGACTGCTACCTGGCTGCCGCCGAGTCACCCCTGAGAACCCCGGAACATTCGGTGAGCATAGCTAACTACTTCTTTGACCTGGGCATGTATCGCGAATCAATAGACCTGCTCACCGAAGAGTATTCCTCTAACCCGGAGAACCCCGATGTGGCCACGGCCCTTGCGGAAGCCCACCTTTTCAACGACAACCTGGACACCGCGGAGGCCATCCTTTCCGGGGTAGTTTCCAGGGATCCCCTGTCGGTATACGCCATATGTTACCTGGGTCTCATAGAGGAGAACCGGGGAGATCCATCCGCCGCCGCCGACAGATACCTGGAGGCCCTTCGAATACAGCCCGGCTACGGATACGCAGAAGACAGGCTTCGCTACATTTCCGGAGAAAGCTATGACCCGGCCAGGCGAAGGAGCATGAACCGGAAAATTGACTGGAGCCTCTGGCTCAACCTGTCCAGGACCGGCGGGAATGTTGACGAGCAGAACTACGGAGGCGGAGGCAGCCTGTCCCTCAACTACGGCGAAAGGGGAAGCTCTGTAACCCTGGAAACCAGCGGTACCGCGGAGATCAAGGATGACAGGGACCTTCGCCGGACCGCATGGGCTTCCCTCTCCGCGGAACATTTCCTCTCACGGCACCTCTACGCCGGGGGACGGAGCAGCTGGGACAGACAGCCCCTCACTGTGCGCCCATGGCAGGTGAGCTCCTATCTGGCCGCTGGCTGGAAGAGCTGGCCGGCTTCCTGGATATGGTTCGCCCCGGAAACCGGCGCCGGCCTTGTGAACACAAAATGGAGCGGTGACCAGGGACGGACCAACGAATGGACCGTTTACCTCAGTCTCAGCGTCTGGGCCAGTACCGAGATCTCCTGGCTGCCCTCTCTGTGGATTTCCGGGGGGGTCTACATTCCGCCTGAGGACACCGGAGGACTGGTGGCCAACGGAGTGGGTGAACTGGAGTTCAGCCTCCCGGGCCCCCTTTCCCTGATCTTCGGAACATCCCTTGACTACACCAGAACACCGGTGGTAGAGAGCTGGGAGAACCTGGACTCGGAACTCTATCTTCGCCTCAGGCTATAGCGCCAGCACCCTGATCCTTCGAGTCTCTCCACGGAAGGTGGCGGTAACGAACACCACTCCCGGTGAGCCCGGATCTATCTGGAAATTCCTTGACTCCCCCGGTGCCAGAAGGCGTTGCCCCTCCAGACCACCCTTCCGGTGAGGTCGTGACCCCTGAGGGAAACCGGCCCCCCTTCACCTGCGGTAACCCTTACCGAGGGCAGCATTGCCGGGGAGAGCACTGGGTTCAGAGAAAGCCCGGCTTCCTGGGTTTCCACCCTTCGGGGTCGAAGCCGTAGACCCTTAACCTGTTGTCGCCTCCGCAGACAACGAAGAGCCTCTCGCCGTCTGGGTGGACGGCGATCCGGGAAGGTGTTCCGGACACATCCACGGTTCCCTGGAGGGTCAGATCCTCGGTGTGATATACACTGAGGAGGTTTTCCGATGGATGGGCTCCATAGATAAATGGAAGACCGGGGAGGGAAGCCAGCCATACCGGGGCCGAACCCTGGCATGTTATGGTTGTTTCCATTGAAAGAGTTTCGGTGTTCATCACGCCGATGATGCTCCAGGCGGTACAGGAGAGGAAGAGCCTTGATCCGCTGGAGGATACCGCCGCGCTTCTGCTGTCCATTCCGCTGGTCACCCTGTTCACCGAGCCGGTTGAGGGGTTTATCACGGATTCCTGTGAGCTTCCATTATCCGGGGCGCAGATAAATGTGGCGTCCGGTGTGATGCAGAGGCCGTTAAGGGCCTCACCCGCCCAGAATACTTCGGTGGGGTAGCCGGTTTCGGTGTCTATCACGGTTATCATACCCTGGGAATGGGAAAGGAATATCCTGTGAAGGCCGGGAACCAGCAGCATGTCCACCGGGTCCGGCTGAGTGGGGAAGGAGTATTCCACGGTTAGCGAAGCGGTGTTCACCACATGCACCAGGCCGTTCTCAGAATCGCTCACATAGAGGATTTCACCGGTCTCATCGCACTGAACCGCTCCGGGCTCTCCATCGATGGGCAGAAGCTGTAAAAGGGTGAATTCATCGTATCCCTGGATATCCACAACCGCGGCGAAGCCGAAGCCCACCGCCGCGTAGGCCCGGTCGCCATCTGGAGAGATGCAGATGTCGGCGAACCCGTTCCCCATTGAAAGGGAGCCCAGGAATGTGTCCGGATACTGGGCGTGGGTGACGGAAACGGCGGCCAGCATAAGTACCAGTGCGGCGGTATTCATGTATCCCCCTCTTTCAGCGCCTGAGCAGTTCGGTTACAGGCGTGGACAGTATTTTCTTGAAAAAGAACCATGCGGACAGGGTTGATGTGGCCAGGACCAGACCCAGGCCGGCGGCGAACCACCCCACCGGGAACACCGCCAGTGAGCTCACCGCGATGGCAAGCGCCGGGATGAGGCTGAGCATGGCCCTGCTGACCAGTGCCGCCAGCCCGCATCCCAGGAGGCCTCCGGTCACGGTGGTGACCAGGGACATCAGGAAAATCTGGAAGGCGAATATGGAAACCAGCCTGTCCCTTCTTGTTCCCAGGGCCACAAGAACACCCAGGGCGTAGGAGCGGTTCTTGAGGTCGGCTACCAGCGTGTGTATGGCACTGGCAACCGCTGAACCCAGTATTGCCGCCGCCAGGGCGCCAAGGGCGGCTATGACAACCCCCACCAGGAGTTCCGCCTTCTGGGCTATCCCCCGGCGGTTTCCGCCTGAAAACCCATGGATTCCGCGTAGCGGACTATCTCGGGAACATCCTCGGCACGGGTGGCGGTAACCATCAGGGCGCTGTAGGCGTGGGTCTCATCGGGAAGATAGATGGAGTTAACCTGTTCCACGAACTCGATGGGAACCGCCAGGGCGAAGAGGGCGGTGTTCCGGGATGTGCCCACTATCTCGGCCCTGATGTTCACCGGGGGGGCCTGGAGTGAAGCCAGTGAACTGCTTCCCACGTTTACCCTGCATTCCAGGCCCAGAACCCCTTCGGGGGTAAGGCCCATCAGGCCGCTGGACTCGGCGAAGCTGCGTTGTAGAGGATGAGGAGATTTTCGCTGAGAATGATAGGAAGGGGTTTGGAGGAGCTGTCCTGCAATGTGTAGCTCCAGTCCGTGTAAACAAGCAGTGAGTCGGGAACGAATGCCTCGGTTACCCCCTCGAGTGTTATGTCGGTGTAGTAGTTCCTTCCCCCCAGGAGGCCTCGGAGGTATGCGGGAACATGGGCGTAAACCTGCGGGTCTATTCTGGCCACAAGAGGATGCGCCAGAAGGGAATCAAGGGCTTCATCGGTAATTTCCGCCCCGCCCCTTTCCGTTTGAAAGAAACCGGCCTGAACCCCCAGGGGTGTTATTCGCACCTGCTCTTCCGGGAGGTCCGTTGAGAGGAATCGCTGAAGGATGTTCCCGACGCCCAGACCTATGGATATGAAGAAAACGAGCAGGAGGGCTGCCACCAGAAGCATTCCCTGGCTGAAGATGTAGTCCCTCCAGTGACCCCTGTTCCAGAGGGATACCGCCTTACGCATGTTTTTCATGGAGCACCCCCTCCTGGAGTTCCAGCACCCGGTCCGCCCGGGAGAGTACCATTCTGGAGTGAACCACGGCTATTATGGAGAAGCCTCTTTCCCTGCGGAGGGAATCAAGGAGGTCGAAGAGATCGTTCTCGCTCTTCTCGTCGAGACTGGCGGTGGGCTCGTCTGCCAGTAGGATATCCGGCCGGTTGACCAGTGCCCTGGCGGTTGCCACACGCTGCCTTTCTCCCCTGGAGAGGAAGCGGGAGGGGGTCAGGTCGTTCCGAAGTCCCAGGGTTTCCATGACTCCGGCGGCCCCCTTCCTCACCCCGGGGCTGTCGGTGCCGCTGAACACCGCCGGCAGCAGAATGTTGTCGATGGCCGGGAGGTTGGGCAGCAGATGAAAGTCCTGAAAGATGAACCCGATTGACTCCCGTCTGAGCTTCGAGAGTTCACCGGAGGAGCACTTCCTCACATCGGTTCCCCTTATGGTGAGGGTACCTTCGTACTTCATGTCCAGGGTGCCAAGAATGCCCAGCAGCGTGGATTCCCGCGCCGCTCTTTCCCGTAATCGCGCAGAACTCTCCGGGTTGGAGGTCTATGTCGAGGCTGTGGAGCACGGGCATTTCCCCGAATCTTCTCACTATGGACCGGGCGGAAATAAGCGGTTCAGCCATCAGTACATCCCCTCAAGCGTGTTCAGAAGCAGTGCGAAGGCGCTGTCGGCGTCTATTCCGGAATCCTGCATTTCCATCGAGAGTGATACGGTGCCGCCCTGCCGCCGGGCAACGTTGAGAACGGCGTGTATGCTGTCCTCCGGGGGTTCCGGCCAGCTCAGGCCCAGCACAAGCGCAGCCGGCCGTATGACGGCGGTGGCCTCTTTGTAGCTCGGCCACCAGCCTATCTGCCGCTCCAGGGGAAGCAGGGACAGGAATCCGAAGAGGTTCCCCGGGAAGAGCACCGTTATCTGGGTCCCTTCGGGAATTATTCCGGTAAGGGCTTCGTCGGCCACCAGGGAGTTTTCCTTGTCAAGCTCAAGCCAGCTCTCCATGGTAACGTGGGGAGCCGGGCCTATGTAAAGGGCGGTCCATCCGTTCCTTTCGGAAACCGATGCCCTGGCGTACCCCTGTTCCGAGACCAGGTCTACCCTTGAATCCTCCTGTCTGGGGTCGAGGTCCAGCTGCCTTGCGGCAAGGGCGGTGGTGTATTCCACAGAGACGTCCCGGGAAAGGATCAGGAGCTGGGGTTCCAGGGAGGTGATGTCTATTCCCACCAGGGAAACGCCCACCGGGCCTGATTTCAGCAGGGAATCCACCAGCAGAAAGCCCCTGAAACCTTCCCCGGCCAGCTCCATGGCCCGGGAATTGAAGCCGCTTTCAATATGTATGTGTATAAGGGAGGTTCCCGGAACCATCTCAAGTTCCGGAACGGGAGCCCTCCCGCACCCCGCGGCGAGAAGGAGAAAAGCACCGGATAAAACCGGGATGATCAGCTTGATTCTCATATTATTGACACCCTCCATCCAGGAGTATAGTTTTCAGCCCTGGTGCGAATTATGAAGAAAAAATCCCGCATCAGACAGTGATGGGAATTTAGCGGTTCCGTACCTTGACGGCCAGGGAGGGCCGTAGTATTATCGCTGTCCTGCGCTGGCGTAGCTCAATTGGCAGAGCAGCTGATTTGTAATCAGCAGGTTGCGGGTTCAAGTCCCATCGCCAGCTCCAGGGGTGAAAATGCGCGTAAGCGTCAGTACATAAATGACTTGTGGCGAGGTTCCCGAGTGGTCAAAGGGGGCAGACTGTAAATCTGTTGGCGGATGCCTTCGGTGGTTCGACTCCACCCCTCGCCACCACGGTCCGAGCGGGAGTAGCTCAGTTGGCAGAGCATCAGCCTTCCAAGCTGAGGGTCGCGAGTTCGAACCTCGTCTCCCGCTCCACGGCCGTAGCGACGTTCAGATGATGGTCGCCCACGTAGCTCAGTCGGTAGAGCGCGTCCTTGGTAAGGACGAGGTCAGCAGTTCAATCCTGCTCGTGGGCTCCATAGCCGGACGGTTGCAGTGTGTGAAAGAGGAATCGGAAATCAGCCGTAAGGCGTAAACCCTTGCCGAGAGTAGGAGTAGCTCATGGCCAAAGAAAAGTTTGAGAGGACCAAACCCCATGTGAATGTGGGAACCATTGGTCACATTGATCACGGTAAGACAACTCTTACCGCGGCAATCACCAAGTGCCTCGCCACGCAGAACGAAAATGTCAAGTACGTGGCCTTCGACCAGATCGACAACGCCCCCGAGGAAAAGGCACGGGGTATAACCATCGCCACCTCCCACCAGGAGTACCAGACCGAGAACAGGCACTATGCTCATGTAGACTGCCCCGGTCACGCCGACTACATCAAGAACATGATCACCGGTGCCGCCCAGATGGACGGCGCTATCCTGGTTATCGGCGCCAACGACGGTGTTATGGCCCAGACCAAAGAGCACGTGCTCCTGGCCCGCCAGGTTAACGTTCCCCGTATGGTTGTCTTCCTCAACAAGGTGGATATGGTTGACGACGACGAGCTCATCGACCTTGTGGAAATGGAAGTTCAGGAACTCCTCGAGAAGTATGAGTTCGAGTCCGACAGCCCCATCATCCGCGGTTCCGCCCTCAAGGCCCTGAACTCCAACGGTTCCCCGGACGACGAAGACGCGAAGTGCATCTATGAGCTGATGGAAGCCGTTGACGAGTGGATCCCCACCCCCGAGCGCGACACCGACAAACCCTTCCTCATGCCGGTGGAAGACGTGTTCTCCATTCCCGGCAGGGGCACCGTTGCAACCGGCCGTATCGAGCGTGGCGTTGTCCACACCCAGGACAAGATCGAACTCGTGGGTATCCGTGAAACAAGGGGCACCGTATGCACCGGTGTGGAAATGTTCAGAAAAATACTCGACGATGGCCAGGCCGGCGACAACGTGGGCCTTCTCCTCAGGGGTGTGGCCAAGGACGAGATCGAGCGCGGTCAGGTCATAGCCAAGCCCGGCTCCATTACCCCCCACACCGTTTTCGAGGGTGAGACCTACATTCTGGGTCAGAAAGAGGGCGGTCGCCACAAGCCTTTCTTCAATGGCTACAGGCCCCAGTTCTATTTCCGGACCACCGACGTTACCGGCAGCATCAGCCTTCCCGAGGGAACGGAAATGGTCATGCCCGGCGACAACATCAAAATGACCGTTGAGCTCATAACTCCCATCGCCATGGAGGAGGGCCTCCGCTTCGCCATCCGCGAAGGCGGACGCACCGTAGGCGCCGGAGTCGTTACAAAGATCGTGAAGTAGGTAAGCGGTGAGAATAATAGCAACACTGGCCTGCACCGAGTGCAAGCGCAGGAACTACACCACTACCAAAAATAAAAGAACCCATCCCGAGCGGATGGAACTGAAGAAGTACTGCCGCTTCTGCAGAAAGCACACCCTTCACCGCGAAGGCAAATAGCAGTACGAACGGCTTGTGAAGAGAGGCCGCAGGGCAGTAGCACAATTGGCAGTGCACCGGACTCCAAATCCGGGGGTTGAGGGTTCAAGTCCTTCCTGCCCTGCCAACCTCTCTTCATTGCTGTGACTGAAAGGATGGAGAAATGGCCGCAAAGGCTGCAAAGGATGCAAGCCTGCCGGTAAGATGGTGGCGAATTGCCGTGGGCTTCCTGGGCGAGGTCAGGGCCGAGCTTACCAAGGTGGTCTGGCCCAGCAGGGACGAAGCTGTTTCATCAACCTGGGTGGTGATCGGAGCGGTGGCAGTGGTTGCCGCCTGGATTTTCATCATCGACAAGATCACCGCCATCACCATGACGGGGCTTATAAAGCTTCTTGGCTGATGGGCAGACGGCAGGGAAAGGCAATTGAATGACTGTTGAAAACCGGCAGAGAATGTTGTTGAAGGGGTAGAAGAGAACAGCGGTGAAAACCTCAGGTGGTATGTTGTACACTCTTTCTCCGGTTATGAGCAGAGGGTTGCCAAGTTCCTTGAAGGACAGCTGTTGCGCAAGTATCCCGGCAGGTGGGAAAGACCCTCATACCCACCGAAGAGATCACCCACCGGAAGAACGGCAAGGATTACACAAGAAAGAAAAAGCTTTATCCCGGCTATGTTTTCGTTCAGCTCCAGCTTTCAGACGAGATGATCATGGACATAAGGGCCATGAGCAATGTCAGCGGATTTCCCCCGATGAACCGTGGGAAGCCCGTGCCCCTCACCGACACCGACATCAAGCGGATCATGGGTCAGACCGAGGGCACGGAAGAGCGGAAAACCGTCCGAATACAGTTCAAGGTCGGACAGACGGTCAGGGTTACCGACGGCCCCTTCAGGAACTTCACCGGAGTGGTGGAATCGGTAAACCCCGAACGGGGCAAGGTAAGGATCATCTTCACCATATTCGGTCGCAAGGCCCCGGTGGAGATAGATCACAAACAGGTAAGAATGGTCTGAGGCTGCCGGGGTCTCATTCCTGTAAATCGTTTCCCGGCATACTACTGCGCGCTCCAGTAAGGGGAGGGGCGGCAGAGGAAAGGAGTTACCATGGCCAAGAAAGTCTTGGGCGTGGTAAAGCTTCAGCTTCCTGCAGGCAAGGCAACACCGGCACCACCGGTGGGCCCGGCTCTCGGTCAGTACGGTATTAATCTGGCCGGTTTCTGTAAGGATTTCAATGCCCGAACCCAGGGCAAAGAAGGCCTTATCATTCCTGCGGTAGTTACGGTCTACAAAGACAGAAGCTTTACCTTCGTATTGAAGTCCCCGCCTGCTTCCGTTCTTCTTAAACGGGCAGCGGGACTGGCCAAGGGATCTGCCGAATCCAACCGCGAAAAGGTTGGAAAGGTCACTGTATCACAGTGCAGGGAGATCGCCGAACTTAAGAAGAAGGACCTGAACGCCGCCACCGACGAAACTGCCACAAGCATGATCGCCGGAACAGCGCGGAGTATGGGCCTGGAGGTGGTTGATGGCTAAGAGCAGAAGGTTCGCGAAGGCCAGGGAAACCATCGAAAGACAGAGGAACTACACACTGGACGAAACCGTTGCCTCCATCAAGAAGCTGGCCACGGCGAAGTTCGACGAGACCATCGAGGTGGCCCTTAACCTCGGAGTGAATCCCAAGTACAGTGATCAGGTCGTACGGGGAACCTGCATGCTTCCCCACGGAACCGGTAAAACCGTCCGTGTCCTGGCCTTCGCCAGAGGCGAAAAGGCCGAGGAGGCAAAGGAAGCCGGGGCCGATCACATCGGCGACGAGGAAACCGCCCAGAAGATAGTTGACGGCTGGCTCGAGTTCGATGTGGTCATAGCCTCACCGGACATGATGGGCGTGGTTGGAAAGCTTGGAAGGGTGCTGGGGCCCAGGGGGCTCATGCCCAACCCCAAGACCGGAACGGTCACCATGGATGTGGGCACCGCGGTCCAGGATGCCAAGGGCGGCAAGATCAGCTTCAGGGTGGACAAGACCGGTAACCTTCACGTTCCGGTTGGAAAGGCCAGCTTCGAGGAACAGGCCCTCAAAGAGAACATCCTGTCCTTCATGGAAAAGGTCATTCAGCTCAAGCCCGCCTCCTCAAAGGGCAGGTACATAAACAACATGGCTGTGTCATCAACCATGGGGCCAGGAATAAGAGTGGACGTAAGCGATGTCCGCTCACTGCTCAGGTAGAAGGGAGTTACGGTAATGAGCATTTCAAGAAATCAGAAAGAAACCGTAGTCACCCACCTGAACAGCGGTATAGAGGAAGCCGGTGCGGTGGTTCTCGCCGACTTCACCGGAATCAATGTGGAGCAGATGACAGAACTGCGGAAACGGATGCGGGAAGCCGGAGTGAACTTCACCGTTGTGAAGAACACACTGCTCAGGCGGGCACTGAACGAGATAGGTGTCGAAGCGGAAGAGGGCATCTTCGAGCTCCTCAACGGACCCACCGCCATCGCCTACTGCGCCGACGAAGTGGCTCCAGCGAAGATCCTGAGGGAATTCAGCAAGGAGAACAAGGGCGTTCCGGTTCTCAAGGGCGGTCTTGTTTCCGGAAGGACATTCTCCGGCGAACAGGTCATAGATCTTGCAGGAATGCCTTCACGAGAAGAACTGCTGGCCCGTGTGGTCGGCTCGATGAACTCCCCTCTCCAGGGCTTCGTCATGGTTACCAGCGGTGTTATCAGAAAGTTCCTTTATGCTGTTAACGCCACCGCCGAGAGTAGAAACAACTAAACAATAAACACGGAATTCATGGGAATTCCGCGACTTACGGAGGAAACACAATGAGTGAAGACAGAAAGGCCGCTGTCATCGAGGCCATTTCCAACATGACCGTCCTTGAGCTCGCTGAGCTTGTTAAGGAAATGGAAGACAAGTTCGGCGTTTCAGCCGCCGCCCCCGCAGTTGCCGTGGCGGCAGCTGGTCCAGCCGGTGGAGAGGCCGCCGCTGAAGAGCAGAGCGAGTTCGATGTGGTCCTCGAAAGCTTCGGCGCCAAGAAGATCGCCGTGATCAAGGTAGTCCGTGAGCTTACCGGACTCGGTCTCAAGGAAGCCAAGGACCTTGTCGACGGCGTTCCGTCCAAGGTGAAGGAAGGCGTCGAAAAGGCCGAAGGCGAAGAGATAAAGAAACAGCTTGAGGAAGCCGGAGCCACCGTAGCTCTCAAGTAGTCGACTGTTTATAGAGCCGGCGGCGGAGGAGGGATTGCCCCTCCTCCGCCTTCAGCCCCTCAATGCCCGGAGGTCGCTTTATTTCAGTACAGGAGCAGTGTAGAGGAGTGGCAGTGAAAAAAGCGAGACCTGTAAGGAACTTTTCGAGGGTAAAGCCCGCGATTCAGGTTCCAGATCTTTTAAGAGTTCAGAAGGAATCGTTCGATAACTTCCTTCAGGCGGACGTAAAGCCTGAGGAGAGGCTCCCCCAGGGGCTTCACAAGATATTCATGGATACTTTTCCCATAGAGAGTTCCACCAAGGAGTTCTCTCTGGAATATGTCAGTTATGAGATCGGACGCCCGAAACACTCAATCAGAGAGGCTGTTGAGCGGGGCGTTACGTTTTCCGCACCCCTGAATGCCACCATGCGGCTCGTCACCCGGGACACGGAATCACTTGTTATGAAGATGGCCGTGGACCAGAGCACCTTCCTGGGCGAGCTTCCCCAGATGACGGAGAACGGCTCCTTCATAATCAATGGAGCCGAGCGGGTCATCGTGAGTCAGCTTCATAGAAGCCCCGGAGTTTTCTTTGAAGAGAAGACCCAGCAGAGGGGCCGCCGGATATGCACCACAAGGGTCATCCCCCAGAAGGCTCCTGGCTCGATCTCACCCTTGACAACAACGAGGTCATATTCGCCAATATCGACAAGAAACCCAAGCGCATTCCGGTAACCATGCTCCTCCGGGCCCTGGGTCTGGGAACCGATTCCGAACTGCTCTGCTCCTTCTATCCCGTTACCGAGAAAGACCTCGCCTCCATTCTGAAGAGGCAGTCCAAGGTTTCCGAGATCGTTCACAAATCCTTCGCCGAGGACATCGTCGACGGCGAAACCGGTGAAATACTGGTAAGGTGCGACGAGCCGGTGGAGAGCGTTGAGAAGCTTGAGAAGCTCCAGGCGGCGGGTATCAGCAAGGTGAAGTTCCTGGAACCCAGGAACGAGCGGAACAGCGTTGACAGCATAAGACGCACCCTGGCGAAGGAAGAGTCCGCCCTGGGCGCCGGCATAGAGAAGAACGAGGCCACGGCCACCATGTGGATATATGAGGCCCTCAGGGGAACCGAGGCCCCCTCCCTCGACCACGCGAGAAGCTACCTCAGGTCCATGTTCTTTGACAGCAAGAGATACAGCCTCAGCGAAGTGGGCCGGTACAAGCTCAACGAGAGGCTCAACATAAACACCTCCATGGACAAGCTCACCCTCACCGTCCCCGATCTTGTTTCCATCGTGGACAACCTCATCCGGCTTCGTGAGGGAACCAACGTTTCCGACGACATCGACCACCTGGGTAACAGAAGGGTCAAGACCGTCGGGGAGCTCCTGGGACAGGAATTCTCCAAGGGCCTTGCCCGGATGGCCAGGACCATCAAGGACAGAATGGGCCAGCAGGACCGCGAGAAGCTCCGCCCCCAGGATCTGGTCAATTCCAGGACCCTTTCCAGCGTGATAAACTCCTTCTTCGGACAGAGCCAGCTCTCCCAGTTCATGGAACAGACCAATCCCCTTGCCGAACTCACCCACAAGCGCAGGACCAGCGCCCTGGGCGAGGGCGGGCTTACAAGGGAGAGGGCGGGGTTCGACGTCAGGGACGTTCATCACACCCACTACGGAAGGGTGTGTCCCGTGGAAACCCCCGAGGGACCCAACATAGGTCTTATCACAACACTCTCGGTTTACGCCTCCATCAACCGCTTCGGCTTCCTTGAAACACCCTACAGAAGGGTTATCAACGGAAAGGTTACCAACGAGGTATCCTATCTGTCCGCCGACAAGGAGGACAGGATGACAATTGCCGAGGCCGACGCACCCATCGACGAGAACAACAGGCTTCTGGGACCTTTGGTACGGGCAAAGAAAGCAAGCAACTATCCCATGGTCACCCCGGAGGACGTGGATTACATCGATGTGAGTCCCATGCAGCTGGTGGGTCTCTCCGCCTCCCTCATTCCCTTCCTCGAACACGACGACGCCAACAGGGCCCTGATGGGTTCCAATATGCAGCGCCAGGCGGTTCCCCTTCTCTATACCGAAGACCCCGTGGTGGGTACCGGCATGGAGGAAATAGCCGCCCGGGACAGCGGCGCACTGGTGCTGGCCGAGAGGGCCGGTGTGGTGACCAGCGTCGACGCGGGAACCATCGTGGTAAAGGCCGACGGCGACGAATACGACTTCGACAGGGAGGATGTCTACGCACTGCGGAAGTTCGAGCGTTCCAACCAGGACACATGCGTGAACCAGAAGCCCATGGTGGCCGTCGGGGCCAGGGTGGAGGCCGGGGACATCCTTGCCGACGGCATGGCCACGAAGAACGGAAGGCTCGCCCTGGGAGTGAACGCCCTGGTGGCCTTCTGTCCCTGGAACGGCTACAACTTCGAGGACGCCATAGTGGTCAGCGAAAGGGTGGTCAAGGACGACACCTTTACATCGGTTCACATAGTGGAGTTCGAAACCCAGTTCAGGGAAACCAAACTGGGTCCGGAGGAACTCACCAGGGACCTCCCCAACTCCACCGAGAAACAGGAAGCCATGCGTAACCTGGATGACGGCGGAATAGTCCGCGTGGGCTCAAGGATCCGCGCCGGGGACATACTCGTCGGCAAGGTCAGCCCCAAGGGCGAGCAGGACCTCTCCCCGGAGGAAAGGCTTATCAGGGCCATCTTCGGCAAGAGGGCCAGCGATGTGAAGGATACCTCCCTGAAGGCTCCCGTGGGAATGTCCGGGATCGTGGTGGACGTTAAGGTCTACTCCCGGAAGGACGACACCGAAAGGGGCCGCCGTGAGATAGAGTCCAGGATAGACGCACTCAGGGAAGAAAGGGAAGATGCCGAGAACAGGCTATTCGAGCACCGCGACAAGATGCTCCGCAAGGTTCTCGCCGGCGAAAAGGCCGCCTCACTGGTTGACGGCCTCACCGGAGAACAGCTCATCCCCGAGGCAGGAAGATCACCCCGCGTTCCTCAAGAAGGTCAGCTTCACCGACCTGGATTTCAACCGCCAGCTGGTGGAGGACCTGGTGGTGGACGACAGGGCCAGACGGATTCTCCGCAGCGCCGAGAACAAACTGAAGGAGCTAAACGACTACTACCAGGACCAGGAAGACAAGCTGCACCGGGGCGACGAACTCAAGCCCGGCGTCATAAAGCTGGTCAAGGTCTATGTAGCCAAGAGAAGAAAGCTCCGTATCGGCGACAAAATGGCGGGAAGACACGGGAACAAGGGCGTGGTGAGCATAATCGTCCCCGAGGAGGACATGCCCTACCTCCCCGACGGCACACCGGTGGATATATGCCTTAATCCCCTTGGCGTTCCCAGCCGAATGAACGTTGGACAGATAATGGAAACCAACCTGGGCATGGCCGCCAGCGACCTTGGCATAAACGCCATTACCCCGGTTTTCGACAGCATAGAGAACGAGAAGATCGCAGACCTCCTGGAAGAGGCCGGCCACTCCAGGGACGGAAAGACCGTCCTTTACGACGGAAGGACCGGGGACCCCTTCCACCAGAGGGTGACAGTGGGCAAGATGTACATGCTGAAACTGGCCCACCAGATCGAAGACAAGATCCATGCAAGGTCCACAGGGCCCTATGCCATGGTTACACAGCAGCCCCTGGGCGGCAAGGCCCAGAATGGCGGCCAGAGGCTTGGAGAAATGGAGGTCTGGGCCCTGGAGGCCTACGGCGCATCCCACTGTCTCCAGGAAATGCTTACCATCAAGAGCGACGATGTAGACGGACGAACCGAGCTTACAAGGCCATTGTGCACGGCAGGAACGTGGAGACCCGGGGAACACCGGAAGCCTTCAACGTTCTCCTCAGTGAAATGCGCAGCCTTGCCCTTGATGTGGAGCTGGAAATGAATGATGAGAGGGAGGGCGGTAATGCTTGATTCTCATTCACTGAGGGATGCGAACACATTTCCCGCGGACTTTTCGGGAATAAGGATAAGCCTCGCCTCACCGGAGACCATAAAGGAATGGTCCTACGGAGAGGTCACCAAGGCTGAGACAATAAACTACAGGAGCTACAAGCCCGAACCCGACGGCCTTTTCTGCGAAAAGATCTTCGGACCGGTGAAGGACTGGGAGTGCAGCTGCGGAAGGTACAAGAAGCCCCGCTACAGGGGTGTCAAGTGCGACCGTTGCGGGGTAGAGGTTACCCATTCCAGGGTAAGAAGAAGCCGAATGGGTCACATAGAGCTTGCGGTACCGGTTTCCCACATCTGGTACTTCAAGAGCAGGAAGATCAACAAGCTCCTTGACATAACCAATCTGAACCTCGAGCGGGTCCTCTACTATGAATCCTACATAGTGATAACCAGCGAGCACCCCTCCCTGAAGCCGGGAAAGGTCCTCGACGACGAGGATTACTACGCCGCCAGGGAAACCTATGGCGACGACGCCTTCACCGTGGGCATGGGCGCCGAGGCCATCTCCAGGCTTCTGGAGGAGATCGACCTCGACGAGCTGGCGGCCACCCTGCGGACCAGCATAGCCAACGAGACCACCCAGAGCAGAAGACAGAAGAACCTGAAGCGACTGAAGGAAGTCGTGGCCTTTGAGAACTCCAAGAACGACAACAAGCCCGAATGGATGATCCTCAGGGTCCTTCCCGTTCTTCCCCCGGACCTCAGACCCCTTGTGCCACTGGAGGGCGGCAGGTTCGCCTCAAGCGACCTGAACGATCTCTACCGAAGGGTCATAAACCGGAACAACAGGCTTCTTCGCCTCCTCGACCTCCAGGCACCGGACGTTATCCTCAGGAACGAGAAAAGAATGCTCCAGGAGGCCGTTGACGCCGTTCTCGACAACGGCAGCCGACGGAAGCCGGTGAAGGGGGCTGGCATGCGGCCCCTGAGAAGCCTTTCCGACCTTCTCAAGGGCAAGAGGGGAAGGTTCCGTCAGAACCTCCTCGGAAAGCGTGTGGACTACTCCGGCCGTTCGGTGATCGTGGTGGGTCCTGAACTGAAGATGTATCAGTGCGGCCTCCCCAAGACCATGGCCCTGGAGCTTTTCAAACCCTTCGTGGTGGCCAGGCTGGCCAGGATAACCGGCGACAAGGTCAAAATGGCCCAGAAGCAGGTGGAGGAGAGGGAAGAGATCGTTTGGGCGATACTGGAAGAGGTCATCGCCAACCATCCCGTGATGCTCAACAGGCCCCCACACTGCACAGGCTTGGAATACAGGCATTTGAGCCGGTTCTGGTGGAGGGTCTGGCCATAAGGCTTCACCCCCTTACCTGCGCCGCCTTCAACGCCGACTTCGATGGCGACCAGATGGCTGTTCACCTGCCCCTCTCCGCCGAGGCCCAGATAGAGGCCAGGGTTCTCATGCTTGGAAGCCGCAACATACTCAAACCCTCCAGCGGTGAACCGGTTGCATCCCCCAGCCACGACATGGTCATAGGGGCCTACTACATAACCAAGCCCCTGGCCGGTGATAAGGGCGAGGGCATGATCTTTTCCTCGAAGGAGGAGGTCATCGGAGCCCTGGATGCGGGAAAGGTCAACCTCCACTCCAGAATAAAGATCCGGGGAATAAACAGGATCACCGAGATCAACTCCAAGGGTGAACGCAGAATTCCCAAGTACTGGAAGGACTACACTACTCCAGGCCAGGTGATCTTCAATTCCATCGTTCCCGAGGGAATGGGTTTCATAATGGCCAACGGAGTAACGGAACCCCACGAGAAGATCTTCGGCAAGAAGGGTCTGAACCAGATGGTTTCCAGGTGTTTCAACCAGGTCGGAGCGGTACAGACCGCCACCTTCCTGGACAACCTGAAGGACCTCGGCTTCCGCTACAGCACCATCAGCGGCCTTACCGTGGGAATGGATGACATGATTATTCCCGGTGAGAAGAAGGAGATCATAGAGAAGAGCACCAACGCAGTTGCCGAGGTGGAGTTCGCAGCCCGCAAGGGTGAGATGACCGAAAGCGACAGATACAACAAGATCATCGACATCTGGTCACAGTCCACCGAGGACGTGAAGAACTCCATGATGGAAAGGCTGAGCCACGACAACCACGGGTTCAACCCGATCTTCCTCATGGCCAATTCAGGGGCCAGGGGAAGCGTGGAGCAGATAAGGCAGCTGGCGGGGATGAGGGGTCTTATGGCCAAGCCGAAGAAGAAGCTCTCAGGCGACATCGGCGAAACCATCGAAACACCCATCATCAGTTCCCTCAAGGAAGGCCTTTCCGTTATCGAGTATTCCATATCCACCCACGGTTCCAGAAAGGGTCTCGCCGACACCGCTCTGAAAACCGCCGACGCGGGCTACCTCACCAGGAGGCTGGTGGATGTATGCCAGGATGTGGTGATCACCTCGCCGGACTGCGGAACCATCCGCGGAAGGGACATAACCGCCCTTAAAGAGGGTGAGAAGGTCATAGAGAAGCTCAGCGAGAGGATCGTGGGCAGAGTGACCGCCGAGGATGTCTACGACCCTGTAAACGATGAACTCATCTGCGAAGCAGGAGCGGAGATAACACCCAGGCTGGCCTCCTACATCGAGTCCCTTTCCATCGAGTCGGTGAAGATCCGTTCGGTCCTTACCTGCGAATCCGAGCAGGGTCTCTGTGCAAAGTGCTACGGCTGGGACCTCAGCAGGAACAGAATGGTTACCCAGGGAGAGGCGGTGGGCGTCATTGCCGCCCAGTCCATCGGTGAACCGGGTACACAGCTTACCCTGCGTACCTTCCACACCGGTGGCGTGTCCTCAAGGGAAGCCAGGACAACCAGGTCAAGGCCAGGCATCCCGGCAGGATAAGCTTCAGGAACATACACCTGGTAAAGGGCACCGACTCAGATGGCAACCCCAGTTCAATAGCCTCCCGCAACGGCCAGATCGACATCATAGACATCGACGGCGAGGTCCTCTCCACCTACGAGGTGGCCCCGGGTGCCATAATGTCCGTGGTTGACGATCAGGAAATTCAGAGGGAAGATCTCCTCTTCATAGCGGAGCCCTTCAGCAATCCCATAGTCAGCGAGCATTCCGGTTCGGTGCACTATGTGGATATCGAAGAGGATGTCACCCTCCAGGAGGAGATAGACACCGAACAGCACAGGCAGATGATAATCGTGGAGGACCGGAGCAGAACCCTCCATCCCCATGTTTTCATCCTTCCGGAGTTCATGGTGGTTCTCTCGGGACGACCCAGACGACGGGAAGAGGAGCTTCACACATTCACCGAACTCCTTGAAGAGGCCGACAACTCCAACGGCAGAATAGTGTTCACCTACCGGGACACAAATGCCCTTCGGCCCACATCCCTCTACGACGACATACTTCTGAACCACGCCAAAAGCGACTCCCTCATTCCCTTCGTCACCCTGGACTGCCGCAGGGTGGGCACCGGAAGCTATGCCGCCTTCAGCGAGATAGTTGAAGAACTGGGCAAGCTCACCGCGAAGAATAAGGAGGACAAGGCCCAGTTCAAGGTGCTGAAGGACATAACCGACAAGCTGGCGGTTTCCAGCAGCAGGAAGAACGAAGAGCTGGAAGACCAGTTCATGGAAGCCCTGCTGGAGTACAGCCAGAAGCACCCCTTCATCATGGCCATGGCCAGCCTCGACAAGGCCCACGCCGGCACCAGGCAGGTAATCCTCAGACTTAGCGACGTGATAAGCAACGGAAGGATACTTGTTCTGGTAAGCTTCTACCAGAAGGGCGGTTTCAGAAGCCACATAATCGCCCGGGGCCGCCAGAAGCAGCAGGGGCAGGACCCTGTGGAGCTCTTCATCAAGAGCCATGTACAGGGAGTTTACCCCATACCCAGCGGAGCCACCCTCCATGTGAGGGACGGCCAGCTGATAGGCACCGGCGTGCACATTGCAAGGATGCCCAAGAGGGCCGGTCTCCAGAGGGACATCACCGGCGGTCTGCCAAGGGTGGATGAACTCTTCGAGGCCAGAAGACCGGTGGACGCCGCTGCTATTGCCGAGATAAGCGGAACGGTGAGCCTCAGCCCCATCAAGGCCGCAATGAGAACCGTTACCATCACCGGCGACCAGGGCCAGGAGGCGAACCTCAAGATCCAGGCCACGAAGCACATCCGGGTCCGCGAGGGCGACCATGTGGAAGCCGGGGACAAACTCACCGACGGCCCCCTCGACCCCCACGACATCCTCAGGGTTCGGGGTACCGAGAGCGTGGAGGACTACCTTCTGAACGAGATACAGGAGGTCTACCGCCTCCAGGGCGTGAAGATAAACGACAAGCACATCGGAATAGTTGTTCGACAGATGCTTGGCAAGGCAAGGGTGGAGAACGCCGGGGATACCCAGTTCCTCGAAGGGGCAAGGATCGGCCGGCTCTCCCTTAACAAGGTAAACATGGAAATGATGAACCAGGGCAGAAGGCCCGCGTCCAGTGATGTCATGCTGCTTGGTATAACCAAGGCATCACTGGCAACCAGCAGTTTCCTGTCCGCCGCATCCTTCCAGGAAACCAACTCAGTGCTCTCCGATGCCGCCATAAACGGTCAGCTGGATTCACTGCTTGGTCTGAAGGAAAACGTTATCGTGGGTCACCTCGTCCCGGCGGGAACCGGGGCAAGGGACTACCGCGGAATCAGAATTTCCATGGCCGACGGCTCCCTGCTTCCGGAACCTGAACCGGAGCCAGAGGTTGACGAAAAGTTCAATCATGTATAGAGTTGCACTCACTGCAGCAGGAGAAACGGCAGCTCGCGCGAGCTGACCACGAAAGGAGAAAGATTGCCCACCATTAATCAGCTGGTGCGTAAGGGGCGCAAGAGACAGATACAGAAAACGAAGGCTCCCGCCCTGAAAAACTGCCCTCAGAAGAAGGGTATATGTACCCGCGTATACACCTCAACCCCCAAAAAGCCCAACTCGGCCCTCCGCAAGGTGGCCCGTGTAAGGCTTCGGAACGGTTTCGAGGTTACAGCATACATCCCGGGAGAGGGCCACAACCTCAACGAGCACTCCGTGGTACTCGTAAGGGGCGGCCGAGTTAAGGACCTTCCCGGTGTTCGTTACCACATCATCCGGGGTGTCGAGGACACCAGCGGAGTGGAAGGCAGAAAACAGAGCCGTTCCAAGTACGGAACAAAACGGGAAGCGTAGCGGGTGCCATAAATGAGAAGAAACAGACCAAAGAGAAGAGAGATCCTTCCAGACGTAAGGTTCAGCAACCTCGTTATTGCCAAGTTCATCAACAACATCATGCTCAAGGGCAAGAGGTCCACCGCTGAATCCATAGTCTACGGCGCCTTCGACATCATCGCCGAGAAAACCGGCCAGGATCCCGTTGGCGTGTTCAACAAGGCCATGAACAACGTCCGTCCCACACTGAAGGTCAAGAGCCGCCGTGTAGGCGGATCCACCTACCAGGTCCCCCTTGAGGTTCGCCCGGAGGAAAGGGATGCCCTGGCAATGAGATGGATAATCGGCTATGCCCGGGGCCGCAAGGGAAAGACCCTCACCGAGAGGCTTGCCGCAGAGTTCATGGATGCCGCCCGTAACGAGGGCTCCAGCGTGAAGAAGAAGGAAGACACCCACAAAATGGCCGAGGCCAACAAGGCCTTCGCCCACTACCGCTGGTAGACTTCCGGATATTTCATAGAGAAGATCCCCGTTCCCGGAAGGGAGCGGGGATCTTCGTTGTCTGAGCAGATTCGCATGGGCTATCGTAAGACGGGTGGTGGAACTGTTCCGCGGGAGTTCCGGTCATTTTCGCTCCTCTGTTCACTCGTGGACAAGGGAGCTTTACACAAGATTCGTTGTTGCCTCCCCCTGAAACAGACCTGGTCTAGAAGATGCTCTTGATCGAACCCCATGTGTTTCGCTGGAGGGGGGAACAGGGGTTGAGATCGTATCCCAATACCTCGTCGGTGGCACCCTGGTTGAGTATCCAGAGGGTGTTCACAGGGCTAGAAAAGGAGCCCATGGTGGCTCCGCCGTAGGTCCCTCCGGTGACAGGGTAGTAGTTATCGATCAGTTCGCCGTTCTGGTCAAGCTGGGCAACTGTTCCTGAACCGTCGGCGCTGGTTACCCACATGACGCCGTTGACGGCATCCCAGGCGGCGCCGTAAACAGTGGTAGCGGCGGTGGACCATACCGAGCTCCCGGCGGTGGAGCCGCTGACGCCGTCCCACGTGAGCCTGTAGATCTCGTTACCGAAGTTGCCTGTATAGAAGTAGATGCCGTCGTACGCCAGAGCCCTGTTGGGATCCTGCGGGCCGATGAAGGCCCCGACTTTTTCATAGGTTGCCGTGTCGTAATAGTCGATGGAACTGCTGACGCTTCCGTAGATATAGGTCCCGTCGAAGCAGAGGTCGCGAAGCCCCCAGCCCGGAGCGTTGTTCTGCTCGAAGGATGTAACGAATGTGCCGTTTTCCTCAAAGATGAGTATCTGGCCTGTTGGCTCTCCGCTCTGACCGGCTCCGTTGGTTACCCAGAGGTAGTTCCCATCTAAACCGCAGCCGACGCAGTATGGGTTTCCTGCATAGTTTTCCACTTCGATGGTACCGACAAGGTCCCAGAAGGAGTCTGCCTGGGGCGGGGATATTCCTGTGACAGGTGGCGCATCGGTTGCGGCGAAGGCGGCAACGATGATCACCATGCAAACTGAGAAAGCATTCATTTTCCCTCCTGAAGATCTGCTGACTTCAGCGATCATTGTTCTCCATGGTGAACATAGAGAGGTATGAAGAGATAAGTCAATAACTGACATTGGATGCTATGTATCTGTTCTGATGGTGACATGCATGGTTGCTTTATAAATATCCCAAATTATGCAGCCTTGACGTAGGGCCAAAAGTAGTAATATAATAAGAATATGGTTATTTATTATAATATTGAAAGGATATTGTTATGCATCCAGGCGGCAGTGCTTCCTTTTTAACGAAGGCAACACTATATGGTTTTGCTATCGTCCTCGGTGGGCTCCTTTATCCTTTTAGAACATCGATTACGGTCCTTCAGTTTCAACTGATCCTGCTCCCATTAACTGTTCTGTACCTTTATTCCATCAGATCATTTTTTCTGCCCGTTCCGAAAAAGCGGAGCCGGGCTGGAACGGGAAGAAGCTCCCCTGATCCAGGCATAGCGCTGCTCTTTGCTATCCTTGTTCTTGTTCTTGCGGGGATTGGTATGCTATTGCTTGAGACCCGAATGTTCGCACAATTCGACTATGAATTGAGCATTCCGGGTATTGTCTTAGTGCTTGTGGCGTGCCTGGCTTCAGCATTTTTCCTTTTTTCATACAAAAAGGGTGAGTTCCTTCCCTGGGCGGTGGTGAGTTCCCTTGTTTTGCTTTACCTGTACAGTATTATCAATTTCCCTCTTCATCAGGAACGGTCAGATATGCTTCTTCTGATAAAAGCCGCTTCCGAGAGATTCCTTAACGGAGCAAATCCCTACATAGAGTACAACATATTCAACCCTGTCATGCTTACCTATCTTCCCGGCATGTGGCTTTCGTACCTTCCCGCTGTTGTGCTTGGCATGGATATCAGATACATGAATCTGATCCTTCTTGTTGCCTCTGCTGTTGTTTTCATCAGCAACACTGAAAAGCGAAGCAGGATTCGGCAATCAGTGTTCGCAGCCATCTTCTTTCTGAATCCATGGCTGATATTCCGGCATGAAATCTACCTTCCGGTTTTCATTTTCCAGATGGTTCTTCTCTACCAGCTGTATCTGTCAAAGAAAATTATTCCATCAATGGTCGTTTTCGCCTGGGCCCTCGCTTCATATCAGTTTTCATGGATTCTCTTTCCCCTCTATCTTGCGCTTCTGCGGAGTCGCTACGGTATCCGTGCTGCAAGTAAAGCGGCACTGATCGGAGCAGCCGGGTTCCTGCTGCTTGTTGTACCCTTTCTGGCTGCTTCGCCGGAGGAGTTCTATAAGGGAGTTTTCGGCACATGGAGAGATGTATATCAGATAGAAACAATTAATCTGTCGTACTGGATCATTATGCTGACAACAACGAAGTACATTAAGATAGTAGAGGTGGCGCTGCTTATAATCTTCTATGTCGCAATGATCAGGAAAGTGAAGCATGCGGAATCCTTTTTCAAGTATGCAACGTGGGTAACGGTGCTTTTCATTCTCACAGGACAGCTCATCTGGCATTACTTCTTCATAATGCCGGCAATCCATATGCTGTTCTTTGCCAGGGAGAGCCTGTCGGGGCCTGCTGAAGACATAACGGACAGCTGATCCCCCCGGAAAACCAATCATGCACCACCAGACAACATCCAACGGCCACGCAGCGCACTTCGCTTTGCTTCTTTGCTGTTCTGCCGGGAAATCCAATCACACCCTTGAGAACATGAGGACTTATCCACTGTATATTCCGAGCTGGCATGGTATTGACTTCTCCGGAGCCAGACTGCCGTGGGGATCTAAACTGTGTAGGGCAGTCTGGCTTTGTTCATCGGCTGACCCCTGCCTAGCCTATGATGGTGGCACGCCATACAGGACGCTTTCAGAATTGGTAATGCATAAATGGAGTTGAGTGTTGCTTGACGGTAACTCATTGTAATGAGTAAATTAACTCAAAACTATGAGTAGACTGGAGAAGCATGTACAGAAGAAATTCTTATGCAACTTTGCTCTCAAGGCTGAGAGAAGATCCAGCGAGGATCCAGGTTGTTGCCGGGCCCAGGCAGGTGGGGAAAACCACCATGGTCCGCCAGGTGATGCATACAGTTAAAAAAGAAGGCGGAATAGCATTCTACAACTCTGCGGATCTTCCCGCTCCGGGAGACAGCAGTTGGATCGAATCCTGCTGGAATGCAGCCGGAGTGGGGAGTTCCGGTGGCAAGGCCATTCTCATTCTGGACGAAGTACAAAAAGTTCCCGGCTGGTCCGAAACCGTCAAAGGTCTCTGGGATGGAGAAAAGAACAGGTCCCGACGCCTCTCGGTGGTGCTGCTGGGTTCCTCCCCGCTCCTCATGCAGGCGGGTCTGACCGAAAGTCTTGCCGGAAGATTCGAGATAATCCGGATGGGGCACTGGGACTTTTTGGAAATGAAGGAAGCCTTCGGATATACCTTTGAGCAATATCTGGTTTACGGCGGTTATCCGGGAGCTGCAGATCTTGTAAATGATTTTCCCAGGTTTAGAAGCTACATCCTGGATTCACTCATGGAAACTTCCATTTCAAGGGACATCCTGATGATGAACAGGGTGGAGAAGCCTGTTCTCCTCCGGAACCTGTTCATGCTTGCCTGCCGATACCCTTGTGAAATTGTCTCCTACACGAAGATGCTGGGGCAGCTTCAGGACGCAGGCAACACAACGACCCTGGCTCACTATCTGAACCTTCTGGAAGGTGCCGGGCTTGTGGCGGGTCTTCAGAAGTATTCCGGCAGCACTGTGAGACAGCGGGCCTCAAGCCCTAAACTGCTGCCCCTGAACACTGCTCTGGCAACTGCTGTTCCCGGAGTTAATGAGATCCCTCTAAAAAGTCACCCTGAAATCCGGGGCAGAATAGCGGAAACTTCTCTGGGAGGATTTCTTTATCGCTGTGTTTCTCAAACTCCAGGCCTTGAGCTGGGATACTGGAATGCTGGAGACAGTGAGTTGGACTTCGTCCTTTCAGGCACAGACAAGCTTATTGGAATTGAATGTTACAGCGGAGAAAGAGAGCACTCAAGATCAGGGATGAACCTGTTCATGAAAAAGTACCCCAGAGCAAAGATGTTACTGATAGGCAGAGGTGGATTGCCCCTGGAAACAGTTCTTTCCATGGAACAGAAGCAATTCCTGAAGGCTTTACAGGAAATCTAAATCCTGGCACTCCGTAGAGGATTCGAACCGGCACGCCACTTCTGATGCTAACTTGCACAGGTGATGGCATCTGGATATAGATGAAGGGCCGGAAAGGAAAGGTATCTCCATGAAATACACAGAGTTCAGGGACGCGGTTCGTGATTTCCTTTTCCTGAATGCTGACGGAGCTACCTGGAAGGAACTGAAGGATGCCCTTGACCTGCCCTGGGATAGACCCTGCCCCGAGTGGGTGAAACGGCTTGAAACCGACATAGGACTTCGTAGAAAAGAAAAGAGGGGCAGAGCCCTTTTGTGGAAATTGCGGAAAGAGGCACAGGAATGATACATAACCCGGTGATCGACGCCATGATGAACAGAAGGTCCATAAGGAAGTACACAGGCAGGATCCCCACCGAGGAGGAGATACTCACGGTGGTGAGGGCGGGGCAGCAGGCTCCCTTCGCCATGCAGATGGGCAGTGTGATCATCCAGAGGAACAGTGAGAGCAACGCCTTCAATGCCCCGATACAGTTCGTTATCCTCTGCGACATACACAGGATGGAGAGGGTGATGGAGCGCAGGGGCTGGGCAAGGCGGTCATCCAACGCCCACAGCCTGCTTTTCGCGGTGCAGGACGCGGCGTACATGGCCCAGAACATGGTCACCGCCGCTGAGAGCCTGGGGATGGGAAGCTGCTTCATAGGCGCCGCCCCCTACATGTCTGAAAAGCTCCGGGAGAAGTGCTGTCTTCCCGACCACGTGTTCCCCCTGGTCATCCTGGCAATGGGCTTTCCCGCTGAGGACCCTCCGGTGCGCCCCAGGTATCCCATGGAGTTCCATCTCTACGAGGAAAGGTACCCGGAGATGACCGACGAGATGGTGAAGTCCGCCATGGAGGAGATGGACCGGGGTTACCTGGAGCAGGACTACTACAGGAACGCGGGGTTCATGATACCCCTGGCGGACAAGTCCAGGGCCGAGGAGTATACCTTCGACAACTATGGCTGGACCGAGCACATATCCAGGAAGATGGGGCAGTGGAGCACCGATCCTGAGGAGCTTCTCAGGCAGCTAAGGATATGCGGGCTTCCCCTGGCTGAAGGAAAGAAGGACTGATGAACTTCGAGGATCAGTGGCTGGATAAGCTGTCCACGGCCCTGGAGGAGGCCAGGGGGGCGGAGTTCAGGGATCCGGTGATGAAGGGCGCAGGTGAACAGGAGGTAATCCCCTGGACAGCTGCGCTGATGGAGAAGCTGAACTCTGAACTGAGCGCAGAAGAACTCCACGATGTGATGACATCCTGCGCCTGCCGCTATCCTGCTTCGGCGCTGGAACCGGTGAGGGAGGCCTTCGCCGGAACGGGAAGCTTCACCGTTGCCATTGAGATGCTCCGCGACCAGTTCCGGGAAAGCATGAAGAGCCGCCTGATGGTATCCGAAGAGGTCATAGAGGATCTGCTGGCCAGGGGCATGGGTCCCGCGGGTGTACTTGACGGGGACATGATAGTGGCCACTAAGATACCAAAGAGCTGCAACCTGCTTGAATGGCTTGCCGAGGAGGATGCCCTTGCAAAGAGGGAGATGTACTGTCACTGTCCCAGGGTGATGGACGCCCTGAAGACGGGCATTGCCCTTCCGGTTTCCTACTGTCTTTGCGGGGCGGGTTTTTACAGGGACATATGGGAAACCGTTACCGGGGAGCATGTAAGGGTGGAGGTTCTGCAGTCGGTCCTGGCAGGCGATGACATCTGCAGCATAGCCATCCGTCCCGATGCCATGAAAGCTTGACATTTCCGCTCATCCTCTTAAGTTGCATCTTCAGGAATATCTATGCCGCAAAAAGGAGAAGGAGCCATGGCCCGGCCCAGCAAAACAAGGAACATCGGAATATTCGCCCACATAGACGCCGGTAAGACCACCGTAACAGAACGGATGCTCTTCTATTCCGGCCGCACCCACCGTCTTGGCGACGTGGACCACGGCACCGCTGTGATGGACTGGATGCCCCAGGAGCGCGAGCGGGGAATTACCATCGTTTCCGCCGCCACCACATGCCGCTGGCGGGATACCAGAATAAACATCATAGACACACCGGGGCATGTTGACTTCACCGCCGAGGTGGAGCGTTCCCTCCGGGTACTCGACGGCGGTGTTGGGGTCTTCTGTGCCGTGGGCGGCGTGGAACCCCAGACTGAAACGGTCTGGAGGCAGGCCCAGAGGTACAGCGTTCCATCAGTGGCCTTCGTCAACAAGCTCGACCGCCAGGGGGCGGACTTCAACCGTGTGCTCCAGATGATGCGTGACATACTGGGGGAGATCCCCCTGCCGGTTATGCTGCCCCTGGGGGAGGGAAGCTCCTTCCAGGGAGTCATAGACGTGCTCAGGCAGAAGGCGGTTTACTTCGACCTGGAATCCCACGGAGCCAGTTTCGAGGTTGCCGAGATCCCCGAGGAGATGCGGGAAGCCGCAGCGGATGCCCTTGAGAAGGTCAGGGAGGCCGTTGCCGAGCTGGACGATGGCGCAATGGAGAGGTTCTTTGCCGGAGAGCTTGAGGAGCCTGAGATAACCGGTCTCATAAGGAAGGGAACCCTGCAGGGAGCCTTCGTTCCTGTTCTCTGCGGTGCGGCCCTGCGAAACATCGGGGTCCAGATGCTCATGGACGCCGTGGTGGACTGGCTTCCTGCCCCGAGGAGCTTCCAGCAGTTACCGGTCTGAAGCCCGGAGGCGACAGCGAGACCAGGCAGCGTTCCTCCGCCGAGCCCTTCACCGCCCTGGTCTTCAAGATACAGAGCGATCCCCACCTGGGCCGGCTGGCATACATGAGGGTTTACGCCGGAACCGCGAAGGACGGCGAGGCGGTCCTCAACAACCGCACCGGAAAGAAGGAACGGCTTACCCGGCTTGTGATGATGCACGCCGACAAGCGCACACACCTCGACGGCATTTCCGAGGGGGACATCGCCGCTGCCGGTTTGAAGAACGCCGCCACGGGAGATACCCTCACCGTGCCGGGCAAACCCCTTGTTCTGGAAACAATTCACTTCGTGGACCCGGTGATGGAAATGGCCATCGAACCGGCCAGCACCAGCGAGGAAAAGAAGCTCGACGACGCCCTGCAGGACCTGGCCAGCGAGGATCCCTGCTTCAGGGTCGGGGTGGACAGGGAAACCGGACAGACCCTTATTCGGGGCATGGGCGAACTTCACCTGGAGATAATGGTGGACCGCCTGAAAAGGGAGAAGAACCTCGAGGTGAGAACCGGCAACCCGCAGGTTTCCTACAGGGAAAGCGTTTCGGCACCGGGCACCGGAGAGGAAACCTTCGAAAGGCTGATAGGGGGCAAGGGCAACTATGGCAATGCCCTGATCGAGGTAAGACCCGCCGTTTCCGGGGTCAGCTTCCACTCCATGGTAAAGGATTTGCCCAGGCAGCTCCAGGACGCCGCCGAGAGCGGAGTAATGGGCTCGGTTGCCGCCGGGGTGCTGGCGGGATATCCCCTGGACGGCGTGGAGATAATTCTGAAGAATGCCCGGATGCACGAAACCGACTCCACGGAAATGGCATACAGTTCAGCCGCGGCAGGGGCCCTTCGGAAGGCCCTTATGGAGGCTTCACCGGTAATACGCGAACCTGTGATGAAGGTGGACATAGTCACCCCGGCGGACTACATGGGGGATGTGATCGGTGATGTGACGCCCGGAGGGGAACTGTGGTTTCCATAGAACAGAGGGGGGAGGCCCAGGCCATTCTGGCCAACATACCACTGTCTGAACTCTTCGGTTATACGGGAAATCTAAGGAGCCTTTCCCAGGGAAGGGCAGGCTACACCATGCAGTTCAGCGAATATGTGGAGGTGCCCCCGAACATACAGAAGAAGCTCCTTGAAAGAATGGGGCTTGCCTACTGAATCATACCGGGTACTTCGCCCGTATCTCCGCCACCCTTTCCCGAAGCCTTTTAACCGGAGCCATTACGAACAGACACTGTTCATGCCCCATGGCCCTGCAGGATATCTCCTTTGCCTCAAGCTTCAGGCCGTAGGCCTCGGAACACCATCCGGCTGAGTACCCGGCGTTCATGAAGTCCACCGGGGATGAGGGTTTAATTCCGGCCTTCAGATGGGCCTCTGCCTCGTAGGAGTTCGGGTGGTCGTAAACGAGAAGGAAATCCTCGTCCGGGGACGGGGAGCTCTCCTCCAGTATCTTTACATTGGCATAGCCGCCGTAGGCAAAGGTCACAGGCCCCATTGCAAGCCTGATCGAAGGATCGGTCATTCCTGTCTTTTCAAAATAGAACCGGGCGTCGGCGGCTCCTGTTGCCTTGCCGGTCTGGTATATCACCACCCCGGCTCCGGGGCCCAGGACCGAAGTAAGCTGCTCCCGCAGGGCGATGGCCATGGAATCCGCCCGGTACATTACGTACCTCTCGTCGGATACGGTTATGGATCCCTTCTCCGGATTCCTCTTGAAATCCCAGAAGATCGGGGTGATTATATCCTCGGCCCTGCTGAAAAGAGGGGCGAATCCATCGGGGCTGTTAACGAATTTTGCCATATTTTCCGGTTCCTTACTGTTAAGGGCGCTAATGAAAATACAATATAGACACAGGGGCTCCCTTCAACAAGAGAATTTCCCGCCGGGGGAGTGCTGGACACGGCCCGTTCCATCAATGATACTCTTTTGTCGGTTCCGCAATGAGATTGGAGCAATGTGAACAACAAAGATTTCGACAAATCGGAGAAAACCGGGGAGATCAACGGAATACTGGACAGGCTTGTGGCAAAGACCGAGGCCATAACCGCCCTGGTTATCAGCAGGCAGGGTATCTGTCTTGGGCAGGCGGGAACCGCCGCTTCCCTGAACTCAACCGCCCTTGCGGCACTGGTTGCGGGCATGTTCTCGGCAACGAAGGAAGTTGCCAACATAGTGGGTGAGGACCAGTTCTCCATACTTCTTCAGCAGGGGGAAAAACGCCACATCCACATCTCCCTTATCGGTCCCAGGAACATGATGGTGATAGTCTTCGAGGATTATTCAAGGATAGGAAAGGTAAGGTTCGCCGCCCGGGGTGCGTGCCCGGAACTCCTGCATGCCCTGGAGCGGGGTGAGCGGAAAAGGAACGACGCGGTGGAGAACCTTTCGGTACCGGATTTCAAGGAATACGCCATGAACCTTATTGACAGGATATTCGTTGTTGGAGAGGATGAGGATGCCCCATCTTGACCTGGAGAACAGGCAGTTCATCTTCAAGATAGTCTATTTCGGCCCGGGAATGAGCGGCAAAACGACCAACCTTCTCCACATACACCGAACTCTCACGGAGAAGTACAGGGGGGATATGCTGGTCCTTGACACCGAAGAGGAGAGAACCCTCTTCTTTGATTTCTTTCCGGTTTCACTTGGAACCGTGCAGGGATTCTCCCTTAAGTTTCACCTCTACACGATCCCCGGCCAGGTCTTTTACGAGGCCAGCAGAAGGATCATACTTGAAGGGGCCGACGGCGTGGTCTTCGTGGCGGATTCCGCCGCCCACAGGCTGGAGGAGAACATAGACATGTACAGAAGGATGCTGGATAATCTGAGAAGCTACTATATCGAACCGGAGAATTATCCCATCGTTCTGCAGTACAACAAGAGGGACTATGAGGATCTGCTTCCCCTTGGGTCCATCGAGGGCGCCCTGGGCCTTTCCGGCACCATACCGGTAACCGAATCCATAGCGGTCCGGGGGAAGGGTGTCATGAACACCCTCAAGATCATCAGCAAGGAAGTGATAAGACGGTTCCAGCCCCGGCCCATATGACCGAAAGGAGTTCAGCATAAATGGCCTTCAACGGAAACCTTCACGAGTTCGGCATCGTTTCGCTGCTTCAGCTCCCCGCCACCAATCGTCTCACCGGAAGACTCCACGTGAACGGACCGGAGAGAGAGGCTGATTTCTTCTACGATCGGGGCAAGCTGGTTCACGCCCTATGCGGCAACCTTCAGGGCCGTGATGTTATCGCCATGGCAATCAACTGGGACGAGGGCAGGTTCTCCTTCGAGACCGAGGCCACCAGCGCTGTGGAAACCATAAAGGAAGACCTCCACCACACCCTCATGTGGGCGGTGAAGGAGCGGGATGAGCGGCGCCGGAGGGAGGAAGAGGCCAGGGAGGCTGAAGAGGCCAGAAGGAGGGAAACCTCCACCGCCGATTCTGAGCCTGAGCCTGAGCCCCCTGAGGTGGAACCCTACATACTTCCCGAGGAACTGCTGTCAGCGGCGGTTCACGCCAGCTACGCCTGCATAGTGAGTGGAAAGGGGGTCGTGGTCGCAGAGACCTCCGCCGAGGATGAGTTCAGGGAAACGGTAAGCGGTTATCTGAAGGCCATAAGGAGTTTCATAGTGGACTACCCCGGGGAGGTCGTGGGCAAGACCTTCATCGACGACCAGGAGTTCTCCCTGGCCCTGGCTGGGAATTCCCGGGGATTCACGGTGGTACTTTTCGCGGCGCCGGGAACCAGGCTGGGTATTCTCTCCATGGAGCTGGGCCGGTTCATAACCACCCTGGAAGGGCTTGGATTGGAAGAGGAATATGAAGGAAGAGGAAGCTGATACCGGAAGTGGTACCGAACCGCTGCATTTCATAGAGTTCATGGAGATATGCGCCGACTCAGGAATAATCAGCGAGGCCACCGCACGGCGGATCTGTCATTTCGCCAGGTACCAGGGCGGCGTTGGTGCCCTGCCGCCGGGCCCTGAGCCCGGAGGCTCCTACGAAGACAGGTTCGAATACCTTCTGGGTTTCGCCGACGACGACACGAAGTGCTTCGATAACTATGTGTCTCCGACGAGAACTTCCACGCCATTGAGCTTGCCCGTACAGTGGCCCTGATACCGCGGATATGGCGTAATCTGTCCCCGGTGCTTTTCTACGGTCACACCGGCCAGGGGAAGACCCACCTCCTGTCGGCCATGGCCAGGGCTTCCCGTCAGCGGTCACTCATACTGAACACCAACGATCTCATGATGGAGTACAAGTACTGCCTCGACGCGAAGAAGGACCTTCAGCTTCTGAACTGGATAACCAGGCACAATTTCGTTCTCCTCGACGACATCCAGTTCGCCCAGGGTAACTTCGGCTTTCAGAACTTCCTATGCTCTGTTTTCAACCGGCTGAGCTCCGACAGCAATGCCATTGTTCTCTGCTCCAACATCGAGCCGGAGGACAACAGGGAATACCACATAACATTTTACAGCAGGATCACCTCGGGCATAACCATCGAGCTGAAGATGCTGGACTACAACGCCAGGGTGGCCCTGCTAAGGCAGAAATTCTCCCACACCGGATTCGGCCCGGATGAGGAGATAATCTCCTACCTTGCCACGGAGATAACACAGAACGTGCGTACACTGAAGGCCGCGGCCCAGGCGGTTGTAGCCTGCCTTCTTGCCACACCCGGGAAGAGCGAGATCGACCTCCCGACGGTGAAAAGGCTTCTGGAGTCCATGCACCTCTACAGCGTTCCCGGAATGGGTCGGAAGGAGCAGGCGCCGGAACCTCCCCCCGCCGGGGCTGAATGCACCGTTACCTCCGAAGCTCCCGGGGAAGAACCGGCGGTGGAGCCCTCACCCTTCATAGTCGTGGACATCGAGGATGAGAAGGCCCAAAAGGAAGAGTCCCCACCGGAGAAGCCCAGGGAGTCCGGCCAGTACCGGGAACTGCTCTCATCGGCTGAAACTGTTGACAAGCAGATAGACGCCCTTATGGAGGCCGCGGCCATGCGAATAGAACAGCTCAGGGCAAAGGACGCCGGCCCGGGGGAGATAGCCAAGCTGGAAAAGGCGATGGAACACCTCAGGAAGAGGGACCTCGAGGCGGCAATGGCTGCCCTGAAGTAGAAAGTACCCGAATTGGGGCTTGCCAAGTCCGGCACTATTGCATATAGAAATACTCACTGTTTTCATGTTGCCGATACTCTTGAAGAAAGGATACTTCCATGGGAATAGAGGAAATTCTCAACGCCCTTGTGGCCGTGCAGGGAATAGAGGCCGCCGTATGCGTTGGCCGTGATGGCTTCGTTATCGAGGCCGCCGCCGCCGCCGGAGCTGACGTCGACGCAATAGGCGCCATGGTGGCCACCGGTCTGGGTTCCGCGGAAAGCGTTGGCCGGGAGCTCAACGTGGGCGCCCTCAGCCAGGCCATGATGGAATACGAGCAGGGCGTCATAGTCATGACCGCCATCGGCGAAGACGCCATCCTTTCCGTGGTTGCCTCAACCAGCGCCAGCCTTGGCAATGTAAGGCTTCAGGTAAGGAAGAGAAGCAAGGAGCTCGAAGCGGCCCTCTAGGGTTGCCCCGGTATTTTTCCGGCGCCCTGGGGCGGGTTCCGGAAAGGACAGAATAGTATATGGGGGGAGTCCGGACAAGCGGACATTCCCCCCTGTTGTATCCCCCGCCGGTGTAGGCGGCGGATCATTGTCAGGGGGGAACTGGTTGACCGGCGTAGCTGTTGTTATTGTAATCCGGGAGAGGGATTGCCTGGTTTTTTTTTCGGTACCGAAGTGGATTATTGATAGTATATTCAAATAATGTTGTAAAAAGTTTGTTTCAGGTCAAATTCACTCAGTGAGGAGTTCTAATGGAAAATAAACTGGACCGGCTCCATGGTATCGCCTTCCTCATAGGTTCGCTGACCCATGCCGCCGAGAAGAACCTGGGCCAGGGCAGCCTTTCCTCCTGCGCTGGCGGGAAAGAAATTCGGACAGGAGGCGGTTGAGGGTACCGAGACCACCGATGACCCCATCAGGGCCATCGATCTTCTGAACACCGCGCTGAAGAAGCGGGGCATCGTATGGGACTTCGTTCCCTTCCAGGGTGAACATGAAGAACTGATCGAAGAGAGGGACGGCGCCCGGGTGGTGAGGCTGGTTTTCCACACCTGCATGGTGCGCAACGCCCTCTTCAGGTACGCCCACGAGCAGAAGCTCTCCCTCTGCTACATGTCCCACGGTGTTTTCGCCGGGGCAATGGAGAAGATAATGCCCGGCAGAACATGCCATCTTGAGATCCTCCACGCCGGCCCTAACGCCTGCCTGAAGGAACTGATAATCGAGGAGGCGAAATGAAGGCGAAAGTATCGACTGAATGGCTTTCCGGCTGCTCCGGCTGTCATGTGGCGGTGGTGGACCTCCACGAGAAGCTTCTCAACCTGGTTGACAGCATAGAGTTCGTGCGAATTCCCGTACTCATGAACGAGAAGGGCTATCCGAAGGCGGACATCGGCCTTGTTGAGGGGCTATACGAAGCGAGCACGACAGGCACTGCGCAGAAAAGATGCGAGAAAGCTGCGACAGGATAGTGGCCTTCGGCACCTGCGCCTCCTACGGCGGGGTTTCAGGACTGGGCTGGCTCTACCGCGACGACGCAATTCTGAGCAAGGTCTATGGCGGTCTTTCCACCACCACGGAAACCGAAAGGCCACTGGGGGCCCCTGTCCTGGAACAGAGCGTGATACCCATCGACGAGGTGATAGATGTGGATGTTCACCTCCCGGGCTGTCCGCCCCATCCCTACTATATAGCCCAGGCCATCAAGGTACTCCTGGGGCAGGAGGGTGCCACAATGCCCGCGGGCACCGTTTGCAGCCAGTGCGACAGGAAAATGGAGAAACGCACCGGTGTGAAGCTTCAGAGAGGCGCGGTGGCCGCCCCTGAAAAGGATGTATGCTTCCTGAGCCAGGGGGTCATCTGCCTGGGTTCGGTGACTCTGGACAGGTGCCGTGCCCAGTGCACCAACCGGGGAGTGGCCTGCGCCGGGTGCACCGGCCCTTCGGTGGCCGTTGCAATGGAACCCCAGCTTGACATAAGGAGCATGGTGGCCAAAAGGATGAGCATGCTCACGGACATAGACCGTGAGGAAATCCTTGATTACATGGCGAAGGAAGCCAGAACCTTCTACTCCTACGCTCTCTCCTCTCCGGTGATCTACAAGAAACCCACCGTTGAGATTCGGGAATGGGCCGGAGAGAAGCAGGCCGCAAACTGAAGGGAAGAGGATAAGGAAATGGCAAAACTCGTTATAGACCCCGTGACCAGGATAGAGGGTCACGCCAGGATAACCCTGGACATAGACGATTCGGGAAATGTTGAGAACGGACACCTGCAGGTACTGGAAATAAGGGGTTTCGAAAAGCTCCTGGAGGGCATGGAGCTCTTCAAGATGCCACTGATAACCGCAAGGATCTGCGGAGTGTGCCCCGCGGCCCATCATATGGCCTCCGTAACCGCTATTGAAAACGGTCTCGGAGTTAAGATAACCGATACCGCAAAGAGGCTCCGGGAGCTGATGTACATGGGTCACATACTCCACTCCCATGCCCTGAGCAACTTCGTTCTCAGCGGCCCCGACCTCCTCCTGGGGCTGGACGCACCCCACGACCAGAGGAATGTGTTCCATCTTCTGAAGATGGAACCTGAGAAGGTGAAGAAAATGCTCCGTCTCAGGAGCATAGGCCAGAGGGTGGTTGAAATAGTAGGCGGCAGGGGTGTGCACCCCATAACCTCCATTCCCGGAGGCCTGGCCTCGGCCCCCACCGATGAGGAGATGGCCGGTATGGCCCGGTGGGGTGAAGAGGCCCTGGGAATACTGGACGAGCTTCTTCCCACGGTAAAGGACGCCCTGGCGAAACTCGCTGACATCAGGGAAAGCATGAACATTCCCTACCCCTCCCTTGCCCTTACCGACAACGGAACCGTGTCCTTCTTCCAGGCTCCCATGGCTGTTATGGACCCCTCGGGTAAGATCGAAAAGACCTTCCAGGGCGGCGAGTACGAGAAACACCTGAACGAACACTCCATGGAGGGCTCCTACATGAAGTCGGTCCGGCTTCGTGACAGCGACCAGTCCTTCTTCGTGGGGCCCCTGGCAAGGCTGAACGTGAACCACGCTTTCTCCACACCGAAGGCCGACGCCTCCTGAGTGAGTACAGGGCCGCGGGGCACCCCAGGAAGTCCGCTCTGGACTATGTGGAGGCCAGGTTCGTGGAAATGGTGTACGCCGCCGAGAAGATAAAGGAACTGGCGGCGAAGCCCGCCGGGGAGGATCTCCTGGTGAAGGCTGAACCCGGTCCCGGCCGTTTCGTTGGAGCGGTGGAGGCTCCCAGGGGGATCCTCATCCATGAATACCAGACCGATGAAGAGGGCATTCTCACATCGGCCAACCTCATAGTTGCCACACAGAACAACTACGACGCAATCGATCACAGCATCGCCGGCATCGCCGGCAAGTACGCCGGAAGCGGGCAGGACGAACTGCTGATGAGCAGCGTGGAGTTCAGCCTGAGGTGCTTCGACCCCTGCCTTGCCTGCGCCACCCACTCCGCCGGCAGGATGCCCATGGAGATAAGGATAAGAAGGAACGGCGAGATCCTGAGGACCATAGCCAGGGGGGTGGAATGATGGATATCAGAATAAAGGTGGATGAAGACGCCTGCGTGGGCTGCCAGCTCTGTGTCGACGAGTGCCCCACGGATGTCTTCGAGTTCGATGAGGCGAAGTCGATCCCCGTGGTGAAGCACGAGAAGGAATGCTTCGGCTGTTTCAGCTGCTCCGAGATATGCCCCGCCGAGGCCATAGTCCATGAAGGGGCCGAGCTGTCGAACAACTTCTACCACGAGAGCTACGCCATGGACCTGGCGGAAAAGCTGGTTCCGGGAATGGAGCACGCCGTGGATGTTGCCGACGAAGCCCAGCAGACCGAGGCCCTCCAGGACCTTGGCATAAGGCTGCTTTCCATTGCAAGCGTTTTCAGGCACACACTGGGGGGCAGCATGCCCGCGGTGGGCACCATGGCGGGAAGGACCCTTGCCAACCAGCTTCCCCGCTACCAGGAGCCTGAAACCTTCCAGGACGTTCTTGACCTGGCAAGGAAACAGTTCGCTCCCTCCTGGGACCTGAGTTTCAGTGAGAACGGCGAGGAGCTCAAGGTCGAGACCGGAACCTGTTTCATACGGGAGCTATGCAACCGCGAGGGGATAGAACTGGGCGGGGACCTCTGCGTTCTCTTCTACAACAACCTTGCCGGTTATCTGGGCAAAATGGGGGGCATAAGGCTGAAGCTCCTTGAGATGTGCCCCGGCCCGGAAAAGTGCACCTACAGCGTGAAGCTGTTCAGGAAGAAATAGTGCTCCCCTTGGGCAGGGTAATCGTCGCCGGCGTGGGCAACACACTGGCCGGCGACGACGGAGCTGGGATATACATGGCAAGGGAGCTCAGGAAAAGGCTTCCGGAAAGCCACCGCATCCAGTTCCTGGAGCTGGAGGGGGACCTCTACCAGATATGGGACCACCTCCCGGGAACCGACGCCATACTTTTCCTTGACGCCATTGCAGGTGATACCCCCGGAGAGATAAAGGTGGGGAAGACCCTCCCCAGGGCCTACACCCCCTCCTTCCACGAGTCGGACCTCTCCGCGGTGCTCAAGTCACTGGAAATGATCTATGATGGGGAATTCCCGAAGTGGACCCTCTGGGGGGTTACCATCGACCCCCCGAGGGAACTCGGGGAGGGGCTCAGCGAGCCGGTAAGCCGGGGGGTCGCCGAGGTTGTTGATAAACTCCACGCACTTTTACTGAACGACCAGCTGGTGATTGACGGATACGCCGTGGGCCTGTCATGCACGAACTGAGCCTGGCGGCGGAGATAATGGACATAGTGGGGAGGGAGGTTCCCGGGAACTGTTCCCTGGAGGGCATCTCCATCACCGTTGGAGGTCTTTCCTGCGTGAATGCCGATTCCCTGGTGTTCTGCCTCCAGTCCCTTACCGGGGAGGACGTAGGGATAAGGGTGAACAGGGAGCCTGCCCGACTGCTCTGCCTGGACTGCGGAGAGGAATACACCGCAACCGACATGTATCAGCCCTGCCTGTGCGGTTCACTCCGGCGGGATGTGCTCTCAGGCAGGGAACTCACCGTGGACGAAATACAGATGAAGGAGATCGAATGAAGGGCAGAACCAGGAAAGTACAGCTGAAGTCCCCCGTTATGAAGAGGAACGACGAGGCCGCCGCTTTGAACAGGAAGGTTTTCCAGGAGTCGGGCCTTCTGTGCCTCAACCTCATGAGCAGCCCGGGAGCCGGGAAGACCACCCTGCTTGAAAGGCTCGCTGAGAAGCTTGGCGACAGGCTTGCGGTGATAGAGGGGATGTTCAGACAAGGCGTGACGCGGAAAGGATAGAAAAGGCCGGCGCCTTCGCGTACCAGATAGAGACCGGCGGCTCGTGCCACCTCGACGCAGTTGCCGTGGCTAAGGCCCTTGGCCAGATGAAACCCTTTCCGAAAACCTGGGAGTTCCTTGTGATAGAGAACGTGGGCAACCTGATATGCCCCAGCGGCTTCTACCTGGGCGAACACCTCACCGCCGGCATGCTATCCCTCCCCGAGGGCGACGATAAGGTAATGAAGTACCCCGGCCTCTTCTCGAAGATAGACCTGTTCCTTCTGAACAAGATTGACCTTCTGAAGAACCTCAGGTTCGACCCGGACAGGGCCGAGGAGGAATGCAGGTCCATGAACCCCGGGGTAACCGCGCTGCGTCTTTCCGCCGAGACCGCCGAAGGGGTCGACGAGCTGGTGTCCTTCCTGGAAAAGGCGGGGGAAGAACTGATACGGCAGTGAGCCTGAACTATCCTTCCGACACAGAGAAGTAATCATTGAGCGACCCGGGATCGGTGAAGTTTTCCGGTTGATCTCTGCTTCTTTTGCTTTTATTGTTTTGTATGCTTGCATTGAGGACCGCCTGCTTCTATATATCAGTTGGTAATCCCTTGAGAATGCGAAGAAGCAAAGGAGATCCTGTGTTCCGCTGCCTTGTGCTTGGCTGTTTTGTATCCCTCGCGTCAGCCGATGGCTACTGGCTTGAAGTGCCCGACATCTCCTATTTTCCCGATGCACCCCAGACAAGACACTTTACACTTGCCAAAACAACACCCGGCGCATACTGGCTGGTCCAGGATACCACCTGGTTTGACCTCCCCTCTCCGGAGGATGAGTTCCAGCTTGTCTGGGGGAATCTGGTAACCGAGGAAACCATCAATGCCATCGCCGGGGATTTCGAGGGGCCCTCCGGAATGCATGCCACGGTGACCGCTGCCCTCGGGGAGATGCAGGAAACAGGCAACGGAGACGACAGGCTCTGGATAGTGTTCGCGGACATCCCCGACTATTTCCCTGTTCCAGGTTCCGGTTATCAGAGGCTGAAGAACTGGCTTTACACCTGGCCCGATGATTTTGATGGAGACCCCCTGACCGGGAACAACCACGACATCATCTATGTGAATCTGAGCCCATACAAGAACCAGACAGGCGGAAGCTGGGACGAGACACGGCAGTCTATCTACACCTGGTCAGTTGCTTCCGGGCTGGGGCAGATCATCCGCATGGCCGCCAATCCACAGGAGGAGAAATGGGTGATCCGAGGGCTTGGCGCCTGCACACAGTACCTCTGCTATGGGATAACCTCCGCGTTGAATGGAGCACTGGGCATTGAGGGTTACATGGAGGATTTCGCCAAAGCCGGGGGAATAGAGCTTCCTTCCTGGTGGTCGGGCAAGTACGCCAAGGATTTTTCTGCCAATCTGGGGGGAGAGTTCCTCTGGCTGCAGTACCTTGAGCAGCGCTATGGTTCCAACGTCATCCAGGCCATTGCACAGTCCGAGTCGGCTGGAATGGAGTCCATGGCTCTTGCCATCGACCCGGGGGCCTCTCCGGAAACGGCCATTGAGGATGTACTGTATCCCCTCTACGAAGACTGGATAATAACGAATCTGATCTCTCCCTTCGCTGAGTTCTACCAGAACGGAGACTACCATTACAAGTTCCTTGACGGCACCGGATACGAGTTCTCGATCATTGACAAGCCGGCGTCCTTCCTCGGCGAGTTCGATCAATATCCCTTTCAAACGTGGATAGCCCCCGTGACCTACGGTATCTCCGCTCAGGAATTCGCTGCCCAGTACGCCGATTTCTCGGGAGACTACGGTTCCAGCGGGAACACCACCGTTCATTTCAACGGGATGTACAATCAGAACAACGGCTCCGGAGCAACATAGACGGCAGGTGGACGGTTTTCAGGATGGTGCTCGAGGACTCCAGTCTCGTATCGGTGGATTCCCTGGAGTTCGATGAACTCTTCAACGGCACATTTCAGCTTTCGGGAGACCGGACCTTCCTGGCGCTGATGTGCAACAATCCCGGAGGGACCGCCAACATACGATACACACTGAGCCAGGATATCGCTCCCAGAAGCATTTTTACAGCGGCAACCCAGAATCCCATGCATCCGGGGCTGTTTCAGGTGTTCACATCACTCTATAGAGAGGATACGGAATTACCATACGGCTTTGACTGGACAGGGCCACATGTTACTTTCTCCCGGATGAATACCTCGGGGCTGCCGGACAGTACCGCCACCATTGAAATGGAGTTTCTGGAGCAGACTCTCTGGTTCGGCGGAGTTGAAGCCTGGGCTGAGGGTGATTACCAGCTGGTTTCCAGCGGATACGACAGCCTTGGAAGGGCATGGAGCGACACACTGAACGCCGCCGTTGCCTACACAGAACAGGACAGCCTGCTCTTATCCGCCGGTTCAGCATCCTATCACCTCGACGGAGGGATGTTCCCCCCCGGAACGGTTATATCCATCACCGAAACAAGCATCCCTCTCGGAGGTGAAGCTGCTCCCCGCCTTATCTCGGGCCCCGTGTCCATCTTTCCCGGCGGCGGGCTTCTGCAGTTCGCTTCCGATGACGCCGAAGCCGCGGTGTATGGATACACGGCAGGTGAATGGACCAGGCGCCAGTGCTACCGGGTTGATCAGAAGGTATCTGCTTTCGTTGAGGATTCAGGACTCTACATGCTTGGCGGCGGGTTCGACCCGGCTTCGGAGGTGGCACCCGAGCCATGTCTCCTGGGCGTTTCTCCCAACCCCTTCACTTCGACCCTGTCCCTTTCATTCTCCACACCCGGCCCCGGGCAGGTGGATCTCCGATTGTACGATCTCTCCGGCAGGCTTACAGCCAGGCTGTTCAGCGGCTGCCTTGCCGGAGGCGCAAAGGATATCAGCTGGTCAGGAGCCGTTCCCGCCGGGGTGTATTTTGTTGTGCTTGAGTCGGGAGGCAGCATTGATGTCTTGAGGGTAGTGAAGATATGAAGGGCACAGCTACAGTTCTTGTTTTGTTCTCCCTGCTGGTCTCATGCACCGGGAATCCTTCAGGCCTTCCCGAACCCCAGGGCTATGAGGGGCTGCTTGCCCAGGGTTGGAACAGCTTCAAGGAGGCGGAATTCCCCCAGGCCCTCGACTTTTTTTCCAGGCAATGGAAGTTGATGTACAGCGGCCGGAGGCGTTCCTGGGCGCGGGTATCACTTCCATACACCTCAGCGGTTACCGCGAGGGCGCTCCCGGCTATCTGCAGGCGGCTGTCCAGCTGGATCAGGGGCATTCAGCTGTGTTTATCAACGCCGATCAGACGGTATTGCAGGACACCATGTGGACCTTCGTTCAGTGCACCGACGAGGACCTGCCCCCCGATTCCCTCGAGAAATGGCTCTCCTTCACCGCTGATTCCGGCCTTGTCTGGGTTGGGAACTCCATAAGGGGCTATCTGACGGACAATGGCCTTTCAACTGATCTCTCGTTCAGGCTTCAGCCGGAAGCGGTGCAGCTCGCAGCCTGCGTTGAGCTCTACAACATGCAGAACGGCGCGCTGTACAGTGCAGACAGCATCTCCCAGGGCTTCGTGCATTTCACCGTTCCCGTTACCACGACATCCCAGGTCCCGGCAACTTCTACTATCAGTGGGTAATGGCTGGCCAGGGCATTCTGTTCGACTACGCGGAGACAGACATTGAGACCCCCCCGGGCCAGACCACGCTGGATGCCCTGGCGGCACGGGTTTCTGTTGAGGAGGCGAGGGGCGGGAACGGAGACCTCCTTCAGGCGGCGGCATGTGCCCAGGGATTGCTCTGGAATGCCCCCGATTACCGTTTCGGCAGGGGTGACCCCCTTCTTGAGACCGTTTTTGGAACCGAGCTGAGGCATGTTGTTGCAAGCTGCGGGTCCTTTGCTTTCAGCAGGGGCAGGTTTGCCTATTCATGGTTCCTGTGCAGGCAGGCGGGATACGGTTTGGAACTCGACCCGGATTCTGCCACTTTCCTTCTCGATCTGCTCGCCGTCATAATGGAAATGGCGGGATCATGAGTACGATACTCATAGTCCTTCTGCTGTCAGCAGCGGGGTCATACAAATACGAACCTGCGAACTCAGGCGGCGATACCGATGGAAGGCCCCTTATCACAGCCACCCTTCACAATCTGTCTAACCTGTATGTCATCTTTTCCAACATCGGGATAGTTGGAACCAGGAATTCCGACACTACGATGGAGTGGCCCGGGGGATCAGGTTCGGATTACCTGTGGTTCGGATCATACTGGAGTTCAGCCTTCGGAACCGTAACCCCCTCCGGGGAGGAAGGCCCATATGTGAGCAGGGTGGCTCTGGGGGGCGGTGAAGATGAGTTCAGGCCTTCCGAAGGATATCCCATGGTCAAGACCGTCAACGGACCGGTGGCCCACGAGGAAACCCACTGGGCCGAGGATGACTGGTCCGAAACGAACCAGGATCCCATGGGTGTGATGTACCTGCAGGAGGCTTACAGCTGGAGTACCCCCGGTTACAACGATTTCTTCGCGAATCACATCAGGGTAACTCACCACAGCCAGTTCGGCAATCCAGGGGTTCCTCTCCGGGCTTTCTGTTTTTCAGTTCAGGCAGATTGTGACATAGCTTCCGCCGACCCCTTTCAGCTCTTCTTCAATGATGACATGGTTTTCTACGATGGCCACGCCATCTGGTGCAACGATCCCGATGCATCCTTCGACTACGTGTTCGACTCCGGTGCTAAGGCCAGCGAATCTGATGAATACATCTACCAGAGGAATCCCGACGCGTCCTGGGCCGACCCGGAGGACGAAGTCTACTACCACTACAACTATCCAGGTACCGATGGGATCGTGGATGCCGATGTTAATTCCGATGGGGTTTCCGATCACTTCACCATTCTTTTCAAGGTTGCCGGCGGAGATACTATATACACCGTCGAGCCCAACACTGGGCTCGAACTGTTTTCGAACGGACGGCCTGAGAACTTCTGGGAGCACACCGTCGGTGACACGGTCTATGCTGTGGTCCCCAGGAACATGAGCTATATGTGGGACAGTGACCGGCCGGAAACCTACACCGACGACACCGGAGAGCCCACGGTCAATCCTCCCTGCACCGGGTTCCTCGGCTGGCGGCTTCTAGATCTCTGGGTAGTCAGGGCCGGTGGGGCCATCGAGTGTCCCATTGATGTCATGGGCTGTCCAATTCCGCTTTCCCATTCATGGTGGGACTGGGCAAATGACGCTGCGGCCACCGATACAATGGCTTATGATGTTTTATGGGGCAACAACATGGACTACAGCGGGAGAACAAGTGGACCGGCCTATCTTGCTGAATGGATGGGAGATCCTGCAGCTCCACTGGCATTCCAGCCATTGAACCCCGGACCTTTCCCCATCGTGCATGAAAATCCGCTCTCCCTCGGTTACCTGCCCTTTGATTACAGGTTCCTGATATCCATTGGCCCTGTTGACCTCGCCGATGGGGACACCCTTCACGTTGTCGGGGGATGGGTGATGGGGAAGGGGCTGGATGGTCTGAGGACGAATGCGGATGCTATGCTGGACGCCTGGTACAGGGACGGAGGCTGGGGTGTTCCCGATGTTCCTCCCGTCCCCATGTTCTTCTACGAAGCAGGAGACAATGAGGTACAGCTTGTATGGAGCGATGATGCCGAATGGTACCAGCCCTTCGGGGGATACAGGCTTTACCGCTCTGTGTTCAATACTGAAGACTGGGATCAGATAGCCGCGCTTCCTGAAGGTGTTTACAGTTTCACTGACACCACCGTCACCAGGGGATATCCCTATTACTACAGCCTCTGTTCCTCCGATGCGGAAACCGGGCTTGAAAGCTCCAGGTCGAACTACAAGAAGGAGCTGGACGGAACTCCTGTTCCTGTGGTACCCGGGTGGTCATGTGACCCGGCATGGACCGGGAACGTGAGAACCGTTCCCAATCCCTACAGAGCAAGCGCTCCCTGGGAAGGGCCATACGAAAACAGAATAGCCTTCGTGAACCTGCCGCCGGTATGCGACATTCGTGTTTACACCCTTGCAGGTGATCATGTGACAACACTGGAGCACCGCAGCTACGGCGGCAACTCCGGAGAAGAGTACTGGGACCTCACTAATCAAAGCGGCAGTTCCGTCTGCACCGGGCTGTATGTGTACACGGTGCAGACTGAAACCGAGAGTTTCATAGGACGGCTTGCCATAATAAGATAGATTGCGGGGCCAATGAAGAGATCGGCGTTGTTCTTCCTCCTGGTGATGGCTGGATCCGGCTGCATCGATGATCCTGTCCAGAACACACTTCCCGGGGCTTACCAGCAGGAATTCGAGCTTCTGTGGAACCTTTTTGATGAGTACTATGTGGGTTTCGCCCTGAAGGAAGCGGACTGGGATTACCTGTATGACATTCATTACGATTCCGCCGCCGACATCGAGACCAGGGAAGAAATGACCGGGCTTGAACTCCAGCTGCTTTCTCAGCTGCAAGACCCCCGGGTTAAACTGATCTCCCCGGCGGGGGATGTGCTTTTCCCCTTTGAGAGGGATGTATTCGTTAACTGTGACAGCACGGTTCTGATGAGCTATCTCGACCCCTGGGACTTCCACTGGACCCAGCAGGATATCTGGGGTTACTGTTTCGCCGGACCGGATTCCGTTCCCTATTTCGTTATCAGGAAGTGGGATCAATCCTTCAACATCAGCCTCTTCGACAACATTCTTCAGCCCCTCCAGCAGGAGCCCTTCCTGATCCTCGATGTGAGGATGGCCTCTGGTTCATTCGACGGAGCTGCTTCCAATACCGCGAGAAGGTTCGTTCCCGAAGAGGTTATCGGCCATTTTCCCAACAAAGACAGGACGCATCTTCCCATGACCTGGCTGAACCCGTTCCGGTCAGCCTTCTTCCCAGGGGTGGCATTTCGAAGGGGATGTGGTTTTGCTTGCAGGCGAGGGCAATGGCGGAACTTCGGAAATGTTCCTCAGCGACATGTCTCAGCTTCCATCAGTTGTGTTAATGGGAGACACATCACAGGGTTCAGGCAACTGGCAGCACATTACAAGGGAACTTCCTGAGGCTGGTACGTAACATGCCCCACTGTAACACTGCTCACCGGTGAAATGACAGTGGTGGAAGATCACGGAGTTTTGCCCGATGTCCCGGTGGAGGCCACCTCCACCGACTTTCAGAATGGCTTCGATCCGGTACTCGAGGCGGCATTTGCCTGGCTTGGTGCCCGGGCTCCCTAGAGTTCCGAAGTAAGCGCCAGGACGAACTCGCCGTTTCCGTGGGAAGAGATGTCCCAGGGGAATCCGCTGATGGCGGTTTCCGACTCTATCTGCCGTGTAAGATAGTTTATTCCCACAATAACGCTTTCCCCGTTTCCCAGATAACTGAGCAGATAGAAAAGGGTCGTTCCCGGAACGCTGCATATCTGCATGGGGTGTCCGGAGACCTGGATCCGCTCTATCTCAGGAAAGGAGTAGTTCGTGCAGATGGATACCGAACCGCTGCTGCCGTTCCATTCCGGGTGGGTCACAGCCCAGATGGACTCCGCCGGAAACGCTGTAACATCGAAACAGGGCAGCCCGAGATGGACCTCTTCGAATCGGAAAGTTCCCAGGTTCAGGATCCCGCAGAGCCCGTTCTCCCGGGAGGTTACCGCTAGAAGAAATGAGTTCAGATGGGATTCAGCCACCATGGAAGAGGGAATTGCGTCAAGGGGTTCGCTCTGCCTCACAACGGCACTGGTGAGGGTTCTCACTTCGCTTACTCTTCCGGTGCTTCCGTCGGACAGGTAGAAGAACTCACCGGAATAGGGAAGCTGTGTAAGGTTTTCGGGTATGTTCCCTGCCTGGAACTGGCGGGTAACGCTGAGTTCGTTCATGTCTACCTGGAGTATGTCCCCCACAGAAGAAGAGATGTAGACGGTTCCCGCCACCGGCATGATCATTGACCTGTAGCCGGCTCCACCGGGGTAACCGACAGTGAAGCTTGTGTCCACAGCCATTTCCGCTGAGTTGATGATGAAGAGTTCCCCGGTGCCTGAGGCTATCAGGAACTGTGTATTGCCCGTTGACAGAAGGGCCCTTCCCTCGGGAATGCCCTGAACTGTCCCGACAACTGAGTTGTCGGACACCCTCAGTTTCACCACTCCGGATCCGGCGACGGTGGAGTATTCCGCAGGGTTGTAGCAGGCAAGGATCAGAAAAAGGGCATACATGAACTTCCTGATGCCCATTACCACTCCACCCCCAGTCCGAAGAATGAATGCCTTGCGGAGGAATAGGCAGCGGGATTGCCCATGGCCCCCCCGGGTTCACCGGTATCCGCGTAGATGAGGGGGTCGTATATACGCTCAATGTTCCTTCTGTTGAAGAGATTGAATACCGTGACATTCAGTTTTAACACCGGTGCTCCCAGGGGTACTTCCTTTGACAGGCTGAGATCGGTACTCATCACCCAGGGCTGACGCTCCGTGTTTATCAGCGGCAGATCCCCTTCTGAATCAGGGCTGTAGGGGTATCCGCTTCCGTAACTCCAGGCAAGCCCGATCCCCGACCGTTCCATTATGTGCGCTCCAAGGATACGGGGACCCTCCTGCTCGCCGAAGGCCATGTGAACAGAAGCGCTTGCCTGGTGCCGCTGGTCCCAGTCGAGGTAGCTGTCGTCCACCGGTATTACCTGATAGCCGCCGGAGGAGTACTCGAACTGGTCATTGGCAGAGGAGTACCTTCCCTCGGCAATGGAATAGGTATAGCTGACGCTTCCGGACAAAACCCTTCCCGGGAGTCTGAGGAGGGACAGCTCGGCTCCCTGTACAGTGGCAAAGCTCTCATCGTTCTCGTACATGAAGAATGTTCCCGACCCCTGGGAGGCTACCGGGGAAGTCTGTACGAGGCCGGTTATCTCCTTGTAGAAAGCCGAAAAGGAAAGGGTGGATATCTCTCCAATCCTGTGCCTGATCCCGGCTTCGTAGGCCAGGGTTCTGACCGCCTCCAGATCCGGGTTGCCCACAATGGTGTAATCGCCGCCGAGATTGTAGTTCGTACCGCTGAACATCTTGTCGAAGGAGGGCATCTGGAAGTATCTGCCGTAGGTGGCGAAGAAGACGTCCCTCTCGGAGATGGGGTGGTTTATTCCGAACCTGGGGCTTACCTGAACCTTGACCGGTACGCTTTGTGTTCCCGGCTCACCGGGAACGGTCATCTCCGTATTGGGGTCGAAAGCGTCAACACGGATCCCCGTGGCCAGCACCATGGCTCCGGAAAAATTGGCTGTACTCTGAAGAAAAGCGGAAGCGGCCCGTGGATCAGCCTTCCAGATGTTCACCCAGGTTTGCGACGGGGGATTGATGGTAACCCCATAATCATATATGTCGTAGTATGTTGCGGAGATGCCGGTCTTCAGCTTGAAGACGCTGTTGATCTGTGTAGTGGCTCCCATGTCTCCACCGTAAACAGTGCTTCTGGAGTCGAGCCAGACAGATGAGTGCATTCCGCTGTGGTAGAAACCCAGAGAATCCGCAGTTCTCTCCGGAAAGTGTTCGGCATACCACGCCGAGGGAGTAAGGTCTTCACCGATGTATCCGCCGTTCTCGTTCCGTATCCTGCTCCACTGGCAGAACTCGCTCCTGGAGAAGGATCCTTCGAGAACGGTGCTTCTGCCCAACATCCTGGACATGCCCAGGGAGAAGCCCCAGCTTTCATCGAACCTTATGGGAAGGGCGTTGTCGGTGTTTCCCCCGAGGTAAGGGGTGCCCTCTATGTAGACCGGTTCGTCGAGGTTGGACCACGCCCACTGGTCCCATCCGCTCTGCCTGTACGAGTATCGGCCCATAACGCTCAAACCGGTGAGCTGGTTCGGGTGTCCGGTAAGGTTGACTATCCCCGAAAGGTTGGTCTGCCAGTCGTTGTCCCAGTAATCCCTGCTGTCCTTCATGTCGTAGCCGCTTCTGGAAAACTCAACCGCCGAGAAGAAGGAGTACTCGCCGGGTACATCTATTCCCAGAGAGGGGAGCAGAATGGAAGTGATGGGTTCAGGCCCCCGAAGGACCCGGTTCCCTGAAGGCACTGGCCCCTGAATGTATCATTTTCCAGGGGTGAAGTTACATCCCTGTCCGCGGACTCCATGCCGAAGGCGGTGTTGTCCCCGACTCCTGTGGAGAGTTCTCCCTCATATCTCTCTCCGCCCTCCCTGGTCACCAGTTTGACTATACCGGAAAGCGCGTTTCCGTATTCGGCCTCGAAGCCTCCCGTAATGGTGGATGCCTCGGCAATGGCGGCAAGGGGTACAGTTGCCGCATAGCTGTTGGTTATGGGCGAGCGCATGGAGGTTCCGTCAAGCAGGAAATCCACTTCGCCTGATCTGCCTCCGCGAACGTGGATCTCGCCGCCCTGGGTCGACACACCCGCCTGGCTCCTTATGACATCGATGAGCCCCGTGGCGGGCATGGTTTCGATCTGTTCCCTGTCCACCATATGAATTGTGGAAGGAACAGTTTCCAGAACAAGGTTCCTCTGTCCGGTGACTGTTATCACAGTTGCCCCAGCCGCTTCCTCCCTCATCTCGATATCCACCACCGTATTCTGGCCGGAGACTATCGCAACACCGTTGATGGTTGACGGAGCCATCCCGACCATCCGGGCAGAAATGGAATACTCGCCGGGAGCAAGCCGTGGTATGTAGTACCCTCCGGAGGCATCGGTCATGCAGCCCCACTGGGTGCCCTCTATCATCACCGTGGCCCCGACCACCGATTGACCTTCGGAGTCAGTAACAGTTCCAGTCAGGGCGCCGGTGTCAAAGGCCAGGGCTGCTGACAGCAACCCGGAGAAAAGGAACAATCCACAGAACCTGCCCATGAAAACAACCTTCGTTGATACTCATATTATCCGAATTATCAGCCCCTGTTAATGTAATATTCATGGGCTGCAATGACCAGTGGTCAAGGCAGGTCAAAAATGGCATCAGCCCCAGCCGATATGATATCGTCCCCGCCGGGACACCACCGCCGCCGGCGACGGGGAACGGGGTTTGCACAACCCTTTACCATTGTGTATAATAGCCGTCCCTGCGGGTGAAGTGAGCACCCGGGGGAAACGCAGGAGTTTTGGTACGTGAACGGAAGTCCATGTGCTGTGGGCAGATGGGCCTCTGCGCGGTGTTTTATAAATGTTGTTTGAATAAGGAGTCGCATTGAACGAAAACAGGTTGAGAATAAGGCTCAGAGCCTATGATCACCGTCTTCTTGACAGGTCAGCGGTCGACATCGTCCGCGGTGTTACCAACACCGGCGCCCGCGTTGCCGGCCCCATACCCCTGCCTACAAGGCGTTCGGTGGTTACGGTGCTGAGAAGCCCCCATGTGAACAAGAAGTCCCGTGAGCAGTTCGAGATCAGGGTGCATTCACGCCTGATCGAGATACAGGATCCCAACGAACAGACCACAGAGGCCCTGCGGAAGCTGGATGTTCCCGCCGGTGTCGATGTGGAGATAAAGTAGTAGTCAACAGGTCAAATCCTTACTGATCCGGGAAAACCCGGATTAAGAGGAAAACCGTACTGGAACGACGGGAACGGCCGATCCTCCAGACGGACTAACAGAAACGCTTGTCCCCCCGTTCAAAGGGACTTCAGCGATGGGAAGTGGTTATGAGCGGAATCATGGCTCGTAAGATCGGTATGACCCGCGTCTTCGCAGAAGACGGCAGGGCAATACCGGTCACGGTGCTTGAAGCTGCCCCGAATCCGGTAGTTCAGGTAAAGACCCCGGAAACCGACGGCTATTCGGCGGTTCAGGTGGGTTACCGGCCGAAGAAGGAGAGCAGGCTCACCAAACCTCTCAAGGGTCACCTTGACAAGGCCGGTGCGCCTCCTGTTTCAAGGCTGGTGGAGTTCCCTGCTCCCCGGAAAGAGGTCAAGGCGGGAGATTCATTCACCGTTGATATGTTCGTACCCGGCGAAAAGGTCGATGTAAGCGGCCTCAGCAAGGGAAAAGGCTTTCAGGGCGTGGTGAAGCGTCACGGTTTTCCGGCGGCGACGAAACCCACGGCTGCAAGTCCAAGCGCGTTCCCGGCTCCATAGGCCAGTGCGCCACCCCGGGCAGGGTATGGAAGAACAAGAAGATGCCCGGACAGACCGGCAACAAGAAGGCCACGGTAAAGAACCTTGAGGTAGTCAGGGTCGACGCGGAAAAGAACCTCCTTGTCGTCAAGGGAGCCGTACCGGGAGCCCGGAACGGTTACCTGATGATCAGGAAGCACCTTTCCAGAGGAGGTGAAAGCTGATGGCTGAAGCCAGAGTTTACACCATGAAGGGTGAAGAGGTCGGCACGGTCAAGCTTCCCGATGAAATGTTCGCCGTGGGTGTTTCCACCCATGTGCTCTGGGAAGTCGTAAGGGCCGAGCAGGCCAACAGAAGACAGGGCAACGCCAGCGTCCTTACCAGATCCGAAGTAAGGGGCAGCGGAAGGAAGCCCTGGCGGCAGAAGCACACCGGTCACGCCCGTGCCGGTTCCTTCAAGAGCCCCATCTGGAGAAGCGGCGGAGTGGCCCACGGCCCGAAGCCCCGCTCCTACTCCAAGAAGATCAACAGGAAGGTTCGCCGGAAGGCCATCGCCGGTATTCTCAGCGAGAGGCTTTCCGAGGGGAACCTCAGGATAATCCGTGACCTGTCCGTTGAGGGCAAGACCCGGGAAGTGCGGGAGATGCTTGGCGGCAACGGTCTCACCGGAAGGAAAACCGTGATACTCACCGACGGCAACGGCCTCATGGCCAGGGCCGCGGGGAACATACCCGGAGTATTCGCGGTGGCCGCCGGCCATGTGCCGGTTTCCACACTGGTTAATTCAGAGGTGGTGCTGGTCGCCGAGAACGCCCTGGAACATCTGAAGGCGAGGGTGATGTGATGGACCCGCGTCAGATAATACTGGAACCCATCGTAACGGAGAAATCCACCATCGCCCGTGAGATGCACAACAGGTACACCTTCAGGGTGATCCCCGGGGCGAACAAGCACCAGATCGCCCGGGCTGTTGAGGAGATCTTCGACGTTACGGTGCTGGAGGTCAGAACGGTCCGAATGGATGGCAAGGTCAAGAGACTTGGCCGCAACATTGGTCGCAGATCAGCCTGGAAAAAGGCGATAGTTACCCTTAAAAAGGGCGATTCTGTTGACTTCTTCGAGGGGGTGTAATCAATGGGTACGAAAAGATGGAAGCCCATGACACCCGGTACGAGGTTCAAGATCTCTCCGGATTTCAACGAGATAACCAGGGAGCACGGCGAAAAGTCGCTGATGGCCCCCCTGAAGAGAACCGCCGGCAGGAACAGCTATGGCCGGGTAACAGCCAGGCACCGCGGCGGCGGTCACAAGCGGATGTACCGCATAATTGATTTCAAGCGGAACAAGCCAGGCGTTCCGGGAACCGTCTCAACCATCGAGTACGATCCCAACAGGTCCGCCAGGATCGCCCTGGTGGTCTACGCCGACGGCGAGAAGCGCTACATTCTCTGCCCGGTGGGGCTTTCCGTGGGGGACAGCATAATGGCCGGCCCCGGCGCCGCCCCGGAGGTGGGAAACCACCTTCCCCTGGAGAACATTCCAGTGGGAACCATGGTTCACAATGTGGAGCTGAAGCCCGGCAAGGGCGGCCAGATGGCCAGAAGCGCCGGAACGGCGGTTCAGCTCATGGCCCGCGAGCAGGTACGCAACACTCAAGCTTCCCTCCAGGGAGATGCGCAGGGTACCGGTAAACTGCGCTGCCACCATTGGGACCGTCGGAAACGTAGAGCACAACCTCATCGTTCCCGGCAAGGCGGGAGCCAGCCGCTGGCGGGGCCGCAGACCCCATGTCCGCGGTGTTGCCATGAACCCCATCGACCATCCCATGGGTGGAGGCGAGGGCAAAACCAGTGGTGGACGCCATCCCTGTTCACCCTGGGGTCAGCTGGCCAAGGGCCTTCGCACAAGGAAGCCCAGGAAAAAGTCTGACAAACTGATTAGCAGACGCAGACCAACCGGTAAGAGGAGGAAGTAGATATGGCCCGTTCGCTGAAGAAAGGTCCATTCATCGATGCGAACCTCCAGAAGAAGGTTGCCGTATCCACCGAATCGGGGGACAAGAGGGTCATCAAGACCTGGGCCCGCAGGTCCACCATACCCCCCGAGTTCGTAGGGCACACCTTCGCCGTTCACAACGGCAGGAAATTCGTACCGGTGTTTGTTGTAGAGAACATGGTCGGGCACAAGCTCGGAGAGTTTGCCCCCACAAGAACCTTCCGCGGTCACCGCGAGAAGAGTTCGAGTTAGGGAGGGGAGCAATGGAAGCCATAGCCAAGGCCAGATTCGTGCGAGTTCCCCCCAGGAAGGCCCGGGCAGTTGCCGATCTTGTAAGGGGCAAGTCCGTGAACCAGGCCCTGTCGATCCTTCTTACCGTTCCCAAGAACGCTTCGAAGATCATCGGCCGCACCCTTGACTCCGCCGTGGCCAACGCCGTGGTAAAGGCCGAGGGCAAGCAGCTCGACATCGACAGCCTGAAGATATGCACAATAACCGTAGATGAAGGACCGACCGTAATGCGCTGGAGACCCAGAGCCCGCGGCCGGGCTACCAGGATTCGTCACCGCACAAGCCACATCGTGGTTAAAGTTGCCGACGGCGCCGAACCCGGAGAGGAGTGATCGTTTGGGTCAGAAACCAATCCCATCGGTCTCAGGCTCGGAATAAGCCGTACCTGGGATTCGAACTGGTTTGCCAGGGGCAGAGATTTCGCCCGGTACATAAAAGAGGATGAAGATATCCGAAGGTATGTCTACCGACGCCTCGAGAGGGCCCAGCTCTCCAGGGTGATAATCGAGCGGAAACCCCAGGAGGTCAATGTGGTGATAAGCACCGCAAGGCCCGGTCTCGTGATCGGCAGCAGGGGCAGCACCATCGACAGCCTCACCAGCGAGCTGAAGCACCTGACGAAGAAAACAGTGAAGATCAAGGTAAACCAGGTCGAAAAACCTGAAACCGACGCCATGCTCGTGGCCGACAACGTAGCCAGACAGCTGGAGAACAGGGTAAGCGTCCGCAGGGCGATGAAAAGAACCATTTCAGACACCATGCGCGCCGGTGCCGAGGGCATCAAGATCACCTGTTCAGGCCGTCTCGGCGGGGCGGAGATGTCCCGGGTGAACTCCTACCACGAAGGAAGGGTTCCCCTGCACACCCTCAGGGCCGACATCGACTTTGCCAGGGGTATCGCCCGTACGACCTACGGCGTTATAGGCGTTAAGGTATGGATCTACAACGGCGAGGTGCACGAAGCACCTGTGCCGGGATCCTGAGATTGCAGGTGATATGAAATGTTGATGCCAAAAAGAACCAAGTTCAGAAAGCAGCACCGCGGCAGAATGCGGGGCAGGGCAAAGGGTGGAGACACCGTGCCTTCGGCGAGTTCGGTCTCCAGGCCGTTGAGGCCGGCTGGATAACCAGTGCCCAGATCGAAGCCGCCCGTGTTGCCATGACAAGACACGCGAAGCGCGGAGGAAAGGTCTGGATCAGGATCTTCCCTGACAAACCGGTCACTTCCACACCGGCTGAAACAAGAATGGGTAAGGGTAAAGGCGCAGTGGACTTCTGGGTGGCTCCGGTGAAGCCGGGCCGCGTGATGTTCGAGATCGAGGGAATACCCATCGATACCGCCAGAGAGGCCCTCAGGCTTGCCGGACACAAGCTGCCGGTCAAGGTAAGGTTCCTGGCAAGGGACAGGGAGGCGATGCAGTCATGAAGGCACATGAACTCCAGTCCATGAACATGGAAGAGCTTCAGGAACAGGTTCGCGAGCTGAGAACGGAGATATTCAATCTCAGGTTCAGGAAGGCCGCCGGACAGCTGGACAATCCCCTGAAAATACGCGAGTCGAAAAGAAGCCTCGCCAGGGTCCTCACGACCATCCGTGAAAAGGAACTGGGCCTGACAACCGACGGGGAAGGGAGCTGACCGTGGCAGAAGAAAGAACAGGAAGCAGGAGGGTCCTTCAGGGCGTTGTAGTCTCCGACAAAATGGACAAGACCATAGTCGTAGAGGTAAGAACGCTCAGAGCCCACCCCACTTACCGCAAGCGATTCAGAACAACCAAGAAATACTATGCCCACGATGAACAGAACCAGTGCGGAGCAGGTGATCTGGTAACCATTTCGGAAACCCGTCCCACCTCCAGACTCAAGCGCTGGCGTCTGCTCGACATCGTGGAGAAGGCTCGTTAGGGAGGACTCAGGATGATCCAGGTGGAATCAAGACTGAAGGTTGCCGATAACTCCGGCGCCCGCGAGGTCCTCTGCATCAAGGTGCTCGGCGGAACAAGACGCCGCTATGCCAGGATTGGCGACATCATTGTTGTTACAGTGAAGGAAGCCATACCCGGGGGCACCGTGAAGAAGAGCGATGTGCGCAGGGCCGTAGTGGTCCGTACCAGAAAAGAGCTCAACAGGCCCGACGGCTCCAGCGTCCGTTTCGACGACAACGCCGCGGTCATACTCGACGACCAGGGGCAGCCCGTTGCCACGCGTATCTTCGGCCCGGTGGGCCGGGAACTCCGCCAGAAGTTCATGAAAATAGTGTCTCTGGCGCCGGAGGTGATATAGATGCATGTGAAAAAGGGTGACAAGGTCAGGGTCCTGTCGGGTAACGAAAGGGGCAAGACCGGGAAAGTGCTCAAGGTGTTTCCCGGGAGTGAAAGGGCCATCGTGGAAGGTCTCAACCTCATAAAGAGACACACTCGCCCCTCACAGAAGAATCAGCAGGGTGGAATTATCGAGCGGGAAGCTCCGATACACGTTTCCAACCTTCGGTTGATCTGTCCCGGTTGCGGCAAGGCCACAGGCATAAGCCGTACCCGCGATGCCGAGGGCCGTCTCATGCGCGTCTGCAAGGCATGCGGCGAAACCATAGCGACGGGTTAGGGGGCAGAATATGAAACAGGACAACATGCCCAGACTGCAGAAGATCTACCGTGAGGAGATACGGGGAAAACTGCAGGAGCGGTTCAAGTATTCAAATCCTATGCAGGTTCCCGGTGTCACCAAGGTGGTGCTCAACATGGGGCTCGGCAAGGAAGCGATGGACAACGCCAACAACATCACCAACGCCCAGGGCCAGATGGAAATGATCGCCGGCCAGAGGGCCGTGATAGCCAAGGCGAAGGTGTCCGTGGCCGGTTTCAGGCTCAGGGAGGGTGTTCCCATCGGTGTGTTCACCACACTCCGCGGTTTCCGCATGTGGGAATTCCTCGACAGGCTCATAGGCTTTTCCCTTCCCCAGGTCAGGGACTTCAGGGGGCTTTCCCCCAAGGGCTTCGACGGCAGGGGAAACTACAACTTCGGCGTTGAGGAGCAGGCGATATTCCCCGAGATCGATGTTGACAAGATCGACAAGTTCAGGGGAATGAACATCACCATAGTCACCACTGCTGAAACCGATGAAGAGGGGCAGGAGCTCATCCGTCTCCTCGGCATGCCCTTCAGACGCAGTGGCAGAGGAGGTGCCTGATGGCAAAGAAAGGCCTGATAGAGAAGTGCAAAAGAACGCCAAAGTTCAACGTTAGGAAGTATAACAGGTGCTCTCTGTGTGGAAGACCCAGGGGATACCTTCGGAAGTTCGGCATCTGCCGCATCTGTTTCCGGGACATGGCCAACAGAGGCCTGATCCCGGGGGTGCGCAAGGCAAGCTGGTAGGGAGAGAAAATATGTCAATGACAGATCCTATCGCTGATATGCTGACCCGCATCAGGAATGCATCTTCCGCAGGACACAAGATGGTTGACATTCCCGCCTCCAAAATGAAGGCGAGCATCGCCAGAGTTCTCTACAACCACGGTTACATCCGGGGTTTCAGGAGAATGGAGGATGGCAAACAGGGAATGCTGAGGGTTTACCTTTCCTACAGGAACGGGCAGTCTCTCATTCTTGGTCTTAAGAGGATATCCCGTCCGGGATGCAGGGTTTACGCTGGCGTCGATGAGATCAGGAGGATAATGGGGGGCCGCGGTCTTGCGGTTCTAACCACTCCCCGGGGTGTCATAACCGATGCCGAGGCGAGAAAACACAAGGTCGGCGGCGAAGTGCTGCTGCACGTCTGGTAGGTGAGGAAGCAATGTCAAGAATAGGCAAACTCCCCATCTCCCTGGATGGTGTCGAGGTTAAGGTTCAGGAGGGTCTCGTGTCAGTCAAGGGGAAAAGGGGCGAAGCTGAGTACCCCCTCCCCGGTGGCATCACAGCCAATATTGACGGCGGCCTCCTTCACCTTGTACGAAGGGACGACAGCCCCGAGCAGAGAAGGCTCCACGGTGTTACCCGTGCCGAGCTCAACAACCGCGTGGTCGGTGTTCGCGACGGCCACAAACGCACCCTGGTCGTTCAGGGCAAGGGATACACCGCCGAGGTCAAGGGCAAGGCCCTTGAGCTGCAGGTGGGCTTCAGCCACAAGATAGTGGCTGACATTCCCGCCGGTCTCGAGATCGAGGTCAAGCCCGGTCAGAACACCTTTACCCTGGATATATCAGGTAACGACAAACACCTGGTGGGAGCCTACGCTTCCACCCTTTACAAGCTCCGCAAAGTGGAGCCCTACAACCTTATCGGTTTCCGCTACAGCGACCAGCAGGTCAAGCGGAAGGCCGCCAAGTCGGTCGTAAGCTAGAAAGGAGAGGTACAATGGCAAAGTTGACGAGAAGAGAGCGCCTCTCCCGGAGGCACAGGCGAATAAGAAAGCATGTGAAGGGCACCTCCGAGCGCCCAAGGCTCTTCGTAAGAAGGACCTTGAAGCACATGGTCGCCTGTCTCATTGATGATGTCGAGGGGAAAACCCTTCTTGCACTTACCACGGATTCCAGCGAATTCAAGGCCGATTCCTCGGGAACCAAGACCCAGCTGGCTGAGGTCCTTGGCACCCGCATCGCCTTGAAAGCCAAGGAAAAGGGAATATCCTCCGTGGTGTTTGACAGAGGTGGACATCCCTACCACGGCAGGGTTAAGGCCCTGGCGGAGAAGGCCCGTGAAAACGGGCTGGAATTCTAGGGGGGCACTTATGGAAAACAAAACAGAGAACAAAGACAGAAGAGGCAGAAACGACAACCGCGGTTCCTCGGACAGGAAAGACCCCCGGGGCAGGAGAGGGCAGAAGCGCACCGAGCGCAAACCCTCCGCCCTCGAGGAAGCCGGCCTGGTTGACAAGCTGATCACCGTTAACCGGTGCGCCAAGGTCACCAAGGGCGGAAGGACCTTCGGGTTCAACGCCATCGTTGCCGTGGGCGATCAGAACGGTATGGTGGGTGTTGGTCTGGGAAAGGCGACCGAGCTTCCCGAGTCCATCAGGAAGGCAACCGACAATGCACGGAAGAGCATGATCAAGGTTCCCCTTGTGGACAACAGGACCATTCCCCACCTGATAATAGGCAGATACGGAGCCGGCAAGGTCCTCCTTCGCCCGGCAAGCCCCGGTACCGGCGTTATCGCCGGCAGCGCGGTGAGGGCGATCATGGAGTGCGCCGGAGTGAAGGACGTGCTCACGAAGGCACAGGGCTCCAATAACTCCCACAATGTCACGAAGGCCACCATGAGCGGCCTGAAAGACCTTATCAAGATCGACCAGATCAGCTCGGTAAGGCGGACGATAGTGGCTGAAAGGAGCAAGTCGAATGGCTGACAGGAAGCTCCGCATAACGAAGATCAGAAGCGCCATAGGGCGTGAGGCCAGCCAGAAGAAAACCCTCGAGGCCCTGGGTCTCGGGAAGGTGAATTCTTCAAGGGTACACACCGAAACCCCCCAGATCCGGGGCATGATCTTCAAAGTGAAGCATCTCCTTAAGGTCGAGGAGGTGACAGAATGAGAAGGCTTCAGCATCTTCGTCCCGCCCAGGGGGCTACGAAGAACAGCAGACGCAGGGGCTGCGGCAGGGGTTCCGGCAACGGCAAGACCGCCGGCAAGGGCCACAAGGGTCAGAGGGCCAGGACCAGCATAAGCCCCTGGTTCGAAGGCGGCCAGATGCCCCTTCAGCGTCGAATGACCCACAAGGGCTTCAACAACGCCCGCCACGCCGTGAAGTACCAGGTTGTCAATGTGGGGCTTCTGAACTGTTTCCAGGACGGCTCGGTGGTGACACCGGACGCTCTGAAGACAGCGGGGCTCATTTCATCCAGGCTCAAGCCGGTAAAGATCCTCGGCGACGGCAGCCTTGAGAGGAATCTCACGGTGTGCGCCGACGCATACACCCCGAGCGCCCTCAAAGCGATCACCGAAGCAGGAGGAACTGTGGAGGTGCTCAGCTGATGCGCGGATTTGACAACGTAATGAAGATCCCGGAACTCCGGAAGAAGATCATCTATACGTTCGGTCTGCTGGCCATATACCGCCTGGGCGGTTTCATTCCGGTGCCCGGCATCAACAGCCACGCCCTGCAGGCGGCCTTCGCCGACGGCGGAGGCGTTATGGGCATGTTCGACCTCTTCGTGGGCGGAGCCCTTCAGAGGGCAAGTATTTTCGCCCTGGGCATAATGCCCCTACATCTCCGCGTCGATCATCGTTCAGTTGCTGGGCTCCGTTCTTCCCTACTTCGAGAAGCTCAAGAAAGAGGGGGAAGCCGGTCGTCAGAAGATGACCGAGATAACAAGGTACGGTACCGTTCTTCTGGCCTTCATACAGGGCCTGGGGATCAGCCAGTACCTCATCGGAATGAATGCCCAGGTCCCCGGTGTCGTTCCCGACGCCGGGTTCGCATTCACATTACAGACGGTGATCACCCTGATAACGGGTACCATTTTCGTGATGTGGCTGGGTGAGCGGATAAGCGAACGGGGTATCGGAAACGGCATAAGCCTGATCATCTTCGCCGGTATCGTGGGCCGTCTGCCCGAAGCTGTGACAACCCTCTACAACGACATCTTCATACTTCAGCAGACCAACTTCATAACCGGTGTGTTCCTTGTGGTCTTCATGTTCGCCGTGGTGGTTTTCACCGTGGTGATGACCGAAGCCCAGAGAAAGATCCCGGTTTCCTACGCCAAGCAGGTACGGGGCAGGAAGGTCTACGGGGGGCAGAGCACCCACATACCCCTCAGGCTGAACACCGCCGGTGTTATTCCGGTGATCTTCGCTCAGTCCTTCATGATGTTCCCCTCCACACTGGCGATGTTCTTCCCCAACAGCGACATATCCGGTTGGGTAAACAGCTGGATGTCACCGGGAAGCGCTCTCTACATAGGCATTTACACCTTCCTCATCGTTCTCTTCGCATATGTCTACACCGCGATCGTCTTCAATCCCCAGGACCTGGCGGACAACATGAAGAAGCAGGGCGGTTTCATACCCGGGCGCAAGCCCGGCAAGAGCACCGCCAAGTACATAGAGAGGGTGCTGGTCAGGGTTACGCTCCCCGGCGCTCTCTTCCTGGCGGCCATCGCCGTTCTTCCAATGGTCATGATGCGCCATGCAGGCGTTAACTTCATGTTCGGAGGAACAAGCCTTCTGATCGTGGTGGGAGTTGCCCTGGAAACCCTGAGGCAGATAGAGACCCACCTTCTCATGAGGCACTACGACGGATTCCTTACAAAGGGAAGGATCAGGGGCAGCAGATGAGGATCGTATTCTTCGGTTCTCCCGGGTCAGGCAAGGGCACCCAGGCCTCGAGGCTTGCGGAAAGGTGCAATCTGACCCATATCTCCACCGGAGAGCTTTTCAGGGCAAAGGTCCTTGAGGGCACCAGGATTGGTACCAGGATAGGCAGCGTCATTTCCTCGGGAAAGCTGGTGGACGACATCACCACGAATTATGTGCTTTTCAAGGCCATAGCCGGCCTGAAAAGGTTCCTGGTGGACGGCTACCCGAGGAACGTTGCCCAGGCCAGGTCCTTCGACACCCATCTCGCGAACCTGGGAACGGAGCTTACCTGCGCCCTGTTCCTGGATGTACCCGAGGAGGAGGCCGCAAGACGACTGCGCCTGAGAAGAAGCGAAAGACAGGAAAAGGCAGAGAATTACCGAAGACCCGATGACACCCCCGAGGTGATCCATCATCGGTTCAGGGTATACCGACGGGCAACCGCCCCCCTGGTGGAGTACTACGGCAGCAGGATGATCGCCATAGACGGCACCGGAGCCACCGACGAGGTAACAGCAAGGATAATGGAGGCCCTGAAACCATGGGCGTAGTTACTTCGGCGCGGGACAGGGAGGCGGCAAGGGAATCGGGCAGAATAGTGAGAAGGGTTCTCGCCGAACTCGCCCAGTTCATAACCCCGGGGGTTACAACGGCGGAAATCGATGCGCTCGGCCGTGAGATTTTGAGTTCAGAGGGGGCTGTTCCCTCCTTCCTGAACTACAACGGCTACCCTGCCGCGGTTTGTGTTTCCATCAACCGCGAGGTTGTGCACGGCATTCCATCCGCCGCAAGACAGGTAAAGGATGGAGACATCGTCGGCATAGATGTCGGCGCTTACAAGAACGGTTACCACGGAGACGCCGCGGATACTGTCATGGTGGGGGAGGTATCCCCCGAGGCAGCAAGGCTGGTCCAGGTCACATACGAGGCCAGGGACAGGGGCATAGCCGCTGCGGTCAGGGGTAACTTCACTGGTGACATAGGGCATGCGGTTCAGAGCCACGTGGAAGCCAGCGGCTTCAGTGTGGTCCACCAGCTGGTGGGTCACGGAATAGGCCGCAAGCTCCATGAAAGCCCACAGGTGCCCAACTACGGCAGACCGGGCAGGGGCACCAGGCTCAGGAACGGCCTGATGCTTGCCATTGAACCAATGGTGAATGCGGGAGTAGCGGAGGTGCGGTCCTTTCCGACGGATGGACCGTCGTTACGGAGGACGGAAAGCTCTCGGCCCATGCCGAGAACACCATCATCATCAACGGAAATGAGCCGGAAATATTGACGGCATAGCCGTTTATGAGGATATTTGCACTTCCCTGGCCCGATGGAGAGGACAGGATGGCTAAAGAACAGGGTATTGTTGTTGACGGAACGGTTCTGGAAACCCTTCCAAACAGCATGTGTCGAGTTGAGCTTGACAAACCGGAGGGGCATGTTGTCCTGTGCCATGTGTCAGGCAAGATGAGGATGCATTACATTCGCATTCTGGTCGGAGACAGGGTGACCGTTGAATTGTCTCCCTACGACCTGAGCAGAGGGCGTATCACTTACAGATATAAGTGAGGTAGGGCGATGAAGGTAAGAAGCTCAGTAAAGAAAATATGTGAATACTGTCGAATTGTTCGGCGGGAGGGAAAGGTGCTTGTCATCTGTTCCCGCAACCCCCGTCACAAGCAGAGACAGGGATAGCCGCCGGGCGGCAGTAACGGAGGTAACAAGTGGCGAGAATAGCAGGTGTAGACCTTCCGAGGAACAAACAGATAGTCTACGCGCTTCCATACATTCACGGCATCGGTCTCACTTCCTCGAAGGAGATACTCACCTCGGTGGGGATTCCCCTGGACAGGAACACCGATGCCCTGACGGAGACCGAAGTGGCGGCTCTTCGAAACGCGATCGATGACGGCTACAAGGTAGAAGGCGCCCTCAGGGCCGAGGTGAACATGAACCGCAAGAGGCTCATGGACATCGGCTGCTACCGGGGCCTCAGGCACAGAAAGAACCTGCCGGTGCGCGGACAGCGCACACACACTAACGCCCGCACCCGAAAGGGACCCAAGCGGGGCCATGGAAAGAGAAGGTAGGTGAGTAATGCCTAAGGCAAAGAGCAGAAAGCCCATCAGGAAAAAGAAGATCGCGAAGGTCTCCGACGTTAGCGGTGTGGCCCACATCAAATCATCCTTCAACAACACCGTTATAACCATCTCGGACAAGGGCGGAAACGTGATCACCTGGGCGAGCGGTGGCACCACAGGCGTGAAGGGTACCCGGAAGAGTACCGCCTTCGCCGCCAGTCAGGCTGCGGTTCAGGCCGCGGAGAAGGCCATCGAGGCCGGTCTGAAGAAGGTGGAGGTTTGGGTCCGCGGACCCGGCTCCGGCAGAGAGGCCGCCGTACGCGCCCTTCAGACCACGGATATCGAAGTAACCGGTGTCAAGGATATAACCAGAATACCCCACAACGGTTGCAGGCCCAACAAAAGGCGCAGAGGCAAGTAACAGAAAACGTCAGCGTTCAGGGGGACACGATGGAATACATGAAGCTTCATCTACCGGATATTGTTAAATGGGACGAGGAGACTCTTTCCGACAGATTCGGCCGGATGACTATCACAGCTCTTGAGAGGGGTTTCGGCAGAACGCTGGGCAACGCACTGCGCAGGGTCATGCTTTCCCTGCTGGAAGGCGCTGCGCCGGTATCCGTTACCATAAAGGGCGCGGAACACGAATTCAGCGTCCTCAGCGGCGTTCTTGAGGATGTTCCCGATATCATCCTTAATATCAAATCCCTTTCAGTTGTGTACGAAGGCAGGGAATCGGCACAGCTCAGGCTGCTTGCGGACAAGCCCGGTGTATACACCGCGGCGGCCTTCCAGTGCGACGAAGGCGTTTCAATTGCCAACGGAGATCAGGTGATAGCCGAGATCACCGAAGAGGGAACCACCCTCGACATCACCGTGAACATCGAAAGGGGCAAGGGTTTCGTTACACAGGACGAGTGGTACAACCACGGCAGGGGCAGGGAGATAGGCGACATACTCGTCGACTCCTGGTTCTGTCCGGTGAGAAAGGTCAACTTCGAGGTGGAGAGCGCCCGTGTGGGAGACCGCACCGACTACGACAAGCTCATAATGGACATCACCACCGACGGCAGCATCTCTCCCGCAGACGCGGTTCAGTCCGCCACCCTTATCCTCATGAAGCATTTCGAGCTCATCACGGGGATCACTATTGGAGATCCGGTGCTGGAACCGGTGGACACAGAGGAAGAGGAAAAGGTCGAAGCTCCCGCCCGGGCGGAACCGCCGGTGGAGGAACCCCAGGTGGAGGACACCGACCTGGCGGACACCTACCTTTCCAAGAGATATGTAAAGATACTGTCAGCCGGGGGCATAAACACCCTGAACGAGCTGGCTGCAAAGAGTTCGGAAGAGCTCCTTGGGCTTCGCAATTTCGGCGCCGCGTCACTGGACGTGGTGAAGGAACTGCTGAAGGCCCACGGCCGCTCTCTGGCTAATTAGAAAGGACAGGGAGTTCAATGCGTCACAGGAAGACGACTCCCAAGCTGGGCCGGAACAGGGCTGCCCGTGTTAGAATGCTCCGCAATCTGGTTACCTCCCTCTTCCTTGAGGAGAAGGTGGTTACCAGCCAGGCCAGGGCGAAGGCAGCCAGAAGTCTGGCCGAGAGGATAATAACCAAGGGCAAGAAGGACACCGTCCACTCCCGCAGGCTGGTGGCGGGAATGGTCTACGGCTCCGACGCCGTGAAGAAGGTGTTCAACGAGCTTGGTCCCAGGTATGCCGACAGACCCGGCGGCTACACCCGCCTGATCAAACTCGGACCCCGCCACGGCGATGCCGCCGAGGCTGTTATCCTTGAGCTTGTGGATTCCCCGGCGAAGTCCGGAGAATAGATACCTTTGAAGTCGATAGCTGTTCTTACCAGCGGCGGTGACGCCCCGGGAATGAACGCAGGAATAAGGGCCACGGTGAGGACCGCCATCTCCCGTGGCCTTTCCGTGTATGGGGTGAAAAGGGGCTACCAGGGCCTCATCGAGAACGACATCCTCCCAATGTCATCCAGGGATGTCAGCAACATCCTCCAGAGGGGCGGCACCATACTCCATTCCGCGAGAAGCGAGGCGTTCAGAACACCTGAGGGCAGGGCCCGGGCCGCTGAAAACCTGGAAAAAAGGAATATAGACGGCCTGATAGTCTTCGGCGGCGACGGCAGCTTCCGGGGAGCTAACGACCTCCACCGGGAACACGGTGTGAGGGTGGTGGGGGCCCGGCCACCATCGACAACGACATATGGGGAAGCGATTTCACCATTGGCTTCGACACAGCGGTGAACACCGCCCTGGAGGCCATCGACAAAGTCCGTGATACCGCCGCGGCCCACGACAGGCTCTTCATTGTTGAGGTAATGGGCAGGCATGCCGGCTTCATAGCCCTGGAGGTGGGAATAGCACCGGAGCCGAGGGCATACTCATACCGGAAACGAAGACCGACATCCCCGGCATAGTGAGCAAACTTCAGACCAGGATCGAAGGCGGAAGGACCTCCAGCATACTGGTGGTGGCCGAGGGCGACGAAGAGGGCAACGCCTACGAGATAGCTGAAAGATAGAGAAGATCTCAGGCCTGAAGAGCCGGGTTACGGTACTGGGTCATGTGCAGCGGGGGGAAGCCCCACCGCTTCGGACAGGATGCTTGCCTCGAAACTGGGCTACGCCGGGGTGATGGCCCTTGTGGAAATGGCCGCCCCCTGCATGGTGGGGGTTGAAGAGGGCCGCATTGCCCGTCATCCCCTGGCCGACTCCTGGACCAGAAAGAAAGAACTGGACACCCTTCTGGTGACACTGGTCTCAGAGCTCCAGTAAAGGCCCCAGTTCCTCAATCGTGAAGTAAACCTCATAGACCGCCAGGCCGTTCACAGTGTCCGCCTCCGCGGATAGCGGTGTTATCAGTATCTCCATTTCACGGAAATCGTTCTCCATGGAAATGCCGTTGTACCAGGTCCACCTTCCCGTGATAAGGAAAACGCCGTAGTCCTCGGTGGTCCAGCTTCCCTCTATTGCCCTGCCGCTGATCCCCACCGGTTCCATGAGGAAGCTTCCATCTGAAAGGAATGAGTACACCGAGGATCGGTCGGTGAAACGGAAAACCCCCTGGGTTTCCAGGATCCCTTGAATGGAAACGGCTTCCCCGGAACTGACCACACCGCAGAACACCAATACAACCGCCATGTATCCCATTCCCGGATCCCTTCTGAATGGGGCGGGAACCTCTTCCCGCCCCTATTGAACCTTTCTCCTATCTGAGCAGCTGCACCTTTTCAGTGGTGACCCCGCCCGGGGTGGAGACCCTGACGAAGTAGATGCCGTTCTCCAGGCCGGTGGCGTTCCATTCAAGAACATGGGTGCCTGAATTCAGTGTGCCCGGTGACACGCTTCCGGCAATCCTGCCCTCGAGGGAGAAGACCGTAATGTCAACCGCACCGGGGGAAGGAAGGTTCAGTGTCACGGAAAGGGCTTCATGGAAGGGGTTGGGTCCCACCGTTACTCCGTGTGAGGGAACCGGCTCGAAGGCAGTATCCTCAGTTCCGCTCCAGGTTACGTCCACGAGCTCGATGAACCTGCAGGAACCTGTATACTTCGTGTCAATTATGGAACCTGAGGCGGGGTCTATCTCGTGGACGCCGTCGCCGTTGGTGGCCAGAAGGTTGCCGTTGCCCAGGCGGTATATGCCCCTGCCGCCGGAGAAGCTCCAGCTGTCGGTAACCGTGCCGTCGATGGTGAACTGATTGATAACATTGCCGGAGAAAGCCACCGTGAGGTAATGGCCGGGGTTGCCGGTGTCGTACTGGACCTGCTCTGGAAAGCTGACCTGGAAAAGCTCGTAGAGCAGAGTGCCGTCTTCGTCGTACTGCCTGATGTTATCGGTGCTGCCGGCGATGTCCGATACCAGCGCTGCCCCTGTGGTGTACTCGTCGGTGAAAAGAACGTCGAAGGGGCTGAAGCTGCTCTGGACCCAGTAGCCCTCAAACACATCGGGGCCTGACCACATGGATATATGGCCGTCGCCGCTGGTGACGAACAGGGTGTCGTTCCTGAAGTCAATGCCCCTGAGGTTGTTCAGACCTGTTTCAGCGGCCACATAGAGGAAAATGCCCTCGTCGTCGAAGGCGTACACTTTGTCAGCCAGCTGGTCGGATACGAAAATGATTCCCGCCGGCCCCTGGACGGCGTTTATGGGAGTCTGGAACTCGTACTCGGGTACGCCGGGGTCGTTAACTATGAAATCGCCAAGGTATTCGCCGTCGTCGGGGTCGTACATTCCGATGGCATCCGCCGTGGAGTCGGGGATGAGCAGAACGAGGGATCTCGGGGGGGAAGTTTTGCCATCGTAGCGGGATTCGCCTCCGGCTTCCTCCCCGGACATTTCAGCCGCTTCCTCCGGGGACACGGCATATACACAGACACAGAGTGCAAGCATCAGAATAAGTGAGTATTTCATGATCTCTCCTTCCTTAGGGGACATTCAGTTCAGAAAATAGCACCGAAGGAAGAAGGGGGCAACCGCCACCGGGGGGATCAGTTGAGGACCACGAAGCTTTCTGATACCGACAGGCCGCCGGGGGAGGCTGCCTGGAGGAAGTAGACACCGGAACACAGCCCCGAGGTGTCAAGGGTGTGGGCGGAGTTCCGCTGGAGGGGGAAGGGGCCTGAAACGACCCTGCCTGCCATGCTGTAAATGGTTACATCGTAAACAGGGAACAAACCCGTTATCCTCAAGGCGACACTGCCCGATGAGGCGGGGTTCGGGCCCAGGACCGTCAGGGTGAAGGGATCAGGGGGCACCGGATCTGAACTGGCCACCCCGAGCACACGGAGGGAGGGCTCAAAGAAGGCGGAGTATCCCAGCAGGGACTGGAGGACCCTGTCGTAGGGGCCGGTCATGTAGGGTATTTCCAGGTCCTTCGCCGTGGTGTAGGCAAGACCCAGGGTGGAGGCCTTTTTTCCATAGACCTGGCTGACGGTCTCATTGCACATCCGTTCAGAGGAGCCTATCTCCGGCCAGAACCCCTCCCATCCCCATGTGGTGTTGAAGAGGCAGGCAATTCCTCCGCCGCCTGGAAGGGTGAGAAGTGTGTCCGCCAGGGTGCCGTAGGTTGAAGGGGCGGTGAAGTCCCCCACATGGCAGCCGATGGAGGAGTGTATGCCGTAGCGGCCGGGGTTCTGGAACCCTGAAGTCCTGAAAACCGTGAGTATGCCGGTGAAATCCCCCCACCATATCCCTGTGGGGGACCCGTGACCTGCATAGTGGTTCCATCCTGCCCCTGAATAGAGTACAGGGAAGTAGGTGTCCGGATAGTCGCCAACGGCGGTTTCGTAGGCGGCTGTGACTTCGAAGCCTTCGGGAAGCTCCTGGATGAGAAGCTCGCACCCCTTTTCCGCTGAATAGCCTATCTCCGGGAAGAGCTGCGCGCCGCAGACCACCGCGTTGCTGTACCAGTCGGAGTCACCGGCGCCGGAGTACTCGATGTTCTTGCTGATGATGGCGCTGAGGCCCGCTTCCGTGGAAAAGAGCAGCCTGGCCAGTATTACATCGGCGTAGAGGTCGAGGCTGTCTTCCTGTTCGCCGAAGATTCCGTTGCCGTTCCCGTCCCAGGTGCCGTCGATGTCGGCGTAGTAGAGGTCGGAGGGTGCCAGTTCGATGTGCCCCTCGCACTCGGTGTAGACTTCCCGGACGGGGACCACGGTTTCATCTCCGGCGATGAGCACATAGGTGGTGCCCTGGTTAAGGGCATGATCCTTTACGCAGTTCCTTATTCTTTCCTGGGTGTCGGTGCCGGGCCAGCCCCCGTTGATCTCCTGGACCGTAAGGGTTCCCACGGTGTAGGACCTGGACTGGAGAAGGTTCACCAGGGGTGCAAGGGGGGCTGTATAATCCTGGCCGGTTATTATGAGGTAGTCGGTGCCTGAGTCGGTTCCCTGAACAACAGGGATGTGGGGCAGACCGTGGGCAAGGGCCATCTGTTCAAGACGGTGGTTCACCGTTTCCGCCTGGAGGGGGGACAGGAAGGCTGAGGAACCCCCGGGCTCCCATTCAAGCTCAAGCCTGCAGGAGGACGCCAGGGAGAGCTCACCTGTGTCCGCCAGGTACCTCCATGGGTTCACGGTAACGGAAACAATGGTTACGGCATTCAGTATCGAACCCCCGTGGAGGGAAACCAGCGGGTCTTCCCCGGTGACCGAGTGAAGGGCAGGCCGGGACAGGTTCCCGGCGGCGGCGCCCAGGGGCGTATAACCCCTGCAGCCCGGAGGGGGAGGTTCACCGCAAGCGGTTCACCTGAGAACTGAAGGGCGGCTTTGGAGCCGGTCACACGGCAGTTTCCCGGAAGGATGAAGACCCTGGAAACCAGGGGAAGAAGCGGTGCTCCCGGTTCCCCGCTGAGAAAGCCCTCCTCCGGCTCATACCGGACAAGGGAAGGAGCTGTGGTCATGGTGGCGGACACCCCCGAGGGGAAGGGAGTGAAGGTTTCCACCTCCAGGGCGTTGATAAGGAACAGGAAAAGAAAGACTGCCATAAAAATCCATTCCGGCTGATCGTTTCGGCGGAACTCCTACTGTTAACCCCGCCCCGGCTGATTTGTTCCAGTGTATCCCCTGAATATATTCCCTGAATGAAGATCGCGGTTCTATGCTACCTGCGAAGCGGCGGCCGCACCCTTATGATACACAGGAACTCCAGGCCCGACGACATGCACTACGGCAAATGGAATGCCCCCGGGGGCAAGGTCGAGCCGGGAGAAACTCCTGAGGAGTGCGCCTGCGGGAGTTTTACGAAGAGACCGGCCTCACCGTCGCGGGGCCCAGAATGCGTGGCGTGCTTACCTTTCCCGCCTTCGACGACCAGGAGGACTGGTATGTGTTCGTTTTTACCGCCGAGGACTATTCCGGCACCCTGAAGAAGAGCTGCCCCGAGGGCGACCTGCACTGGATAGACAATGAAAGGCTGGAAGAGCTTCCTCTATGGGAGGGGGACAAAGTGTTCATGAAGTGGCTCGATGACCACAGGTTCTTCAGCGGCAAACTCCTCTACCACCGGGGGGGCTTTCAGTCCTGCAGCGTGGTTTTCCACGGCGGTGACCATTGAGCGCCCTGCTGGCCCTTCTGATCCTGCAGCTTCCGGTTACGGTGGGCTATGAAGAGAATTTTCCCCTGTCATTCACCAACGAGAACGGACACCCTTCGGGGCTCTACATAGAGCTTTTCAGGGAGATAGCAGAAGAGAGGGGCTGGGAACCGGTGTACATCCCCGGGATCTGGCCGGACCTCATCCGCATGCTCCAGGCCGGGGAGATAGACATCATCGCCTGCATGACCAGAACACCGGAGAGGGAGGAGATATACCTTTTCCCCGAGGAATCCGTGGAGGCAGGCTGGTCCATCCTCATCGTGAGGAAGGACGGCGGCATTCCCTCCCTGGGCCACCTCGCCGGAAAGACAGTGGCCCTGATAGAAGGCGACATACACAGTTCCACCCTCATGGATCTCATCTCCGGACTGGAGATGGAGGTGGACACGGTAATGTGCGGAAGCTACGGAGAGGGGATAGATGCGGTGCTGGCCCGCCGGGCGGATGCTGTACCGGTTCCCAAGAACATCATGCTGACACCGGATTTCCCGGAACAGCTTGCCCCCAGGGAATAGTGTGGAGCCCCATGGCGGCCACCTTCGCAGGGAACAGGGAAACCTCCCGGGGGGTCATCGAAGGCATAAACGAAAGCCTTGCCTCCCTTAAGGCGGACAGCTCCTCGGTCTACTACTCCCTCATGGCGAAGTGGCTCTCAACCCCTGTGCACCGCAGCATTCCCGGGGGGTACTACCTCATTCTCGGTACACTTCTCTTTGCCCTTCTTGCGGTGATCCTCCTTACCAATCGGCGGCTTGCCAGGGAGGTCAGGCTGAACAGCCACGCCCTGGCCAACAGCAGGTCACTGGCTGAGATAGCCCTTCTGACCTCGGAGACCGACAACCTCGACCAGCTCTACGACAAGGTATCTGAGCTCCTGCGGAGGAACCTCAAGGCGGAGAACTTCTACCTCGCCCTTTACAACCCCGAGAACGGCACCTTCAACATGCCCCTCTTCCACGACGAGAAGGAGGAGGTCCAGGTTCTCGACGAGCCTGAAAGCTTCACCAAGTATGTCTTCGACACCGGTGAGCCCCTGATGCTTGACCGGAGAGAGATAAGCAGGATGATCGACGATCCCTCCATTCCCGTATCCTCACCGGAGGACGTTATTCCCCTGCAGTTCATAGCGGTTCCCATGAAGGCCGGGGAGGAGATCATAGGAGTGATCGCCTTCCAGAGCTACGACGAACCGGACAGGTTCACCGAAGAGGACCTCCACTTCATCACCAGCGTCAGCGGCCACATAGGCAGCACCGTCCTCAGGTTAAGGGCATGGGAGGAGGTGGGAAGGAACCGCAAAAGACAGAAGATGCTTCTGGATTTCGACCCCACCGGCATTTTCCTCCTTGACAGGATGGGGGTAATAGTCGACTGCAACAGGAAGGCGGCTGAGTTCGCTGAACTCCCGGAAACCAGCCTCCGGGGCAGGACGCTGTCGGAGTTCCTGAGGGATCCCGATGGTGGTGCCCTGGACCCCATAAGGACCCATGACCCTGATGTTCCAAGCCATTTTACCTGCGGCTTCAGGGGATCTGATGAAACAGTGTGGTCCGTGGAGGGTATCGTCAACAGCTTCATAGACGACGAAGTGCTCTTCCACTTCGTGACCATCATAGACATAACCGAGAAGAGCATGCTGGAAAAAGAAGCGATGCGGAATGAGAGGCTGGAGTCCATCGGGCTTCTCGCCGGGGGTATCGCCCATGATTTCAACAACATACTTACCGGCATAATGGGATCCCTGAGCCTCCTCCATGATACTTCCCGAACCCTGGAGGAAAGGACGAAGCTCATCGTCAGCGCCGAGAGCGCCGCCCGGAGGGCCAGAAGCCTCACCGGACAGCTTCTTACCTTCGCCAAGGGCGGGTCTCCCATACGGAAGTCCGTTGATACCGAAACGGTGCTGAGGGATGTTGCCGAGTTCGTTCTTCGCGGTTCTTCGGTCCTCCTGGAGCTTGATGTGGAGCCGGGCACATGGAATCTCAATGTGGACACCCAGCAGTTCGGCCAGGTGCTTCAGAACATAGTGACCAACGCCAGGCAGGCCATGAAGGGTGACGGCAGGCTTTACATAAGGGCGAAGAACTACGAAACCCCAAGGGGGCAGCTGGTCCTGATAGAGTTCGAGGATACCGGTCCCGGAATACCCCGGGGCATAATTGAGAACATTTTCGACCCCTATTTCACCACCAAGACCGGCGGCCACGGCCTGGGCCTTGCCACATCCTTTTCGATCATTCAGCGCCACGGGGGAACCATCAAGGCAGGCAACGGCTTCCTTGGCGGAGCCCTGTTCTCCCTTCTTGTCCCGGCTTCATCCGGTGTTCCGGGAAAAGCCAGCGAGACCCCCCGGCGGGAGGTGCGGAAGCAGGCCGGGAAGATCCTGGTTCTTGATGACGACGAGTCGGTCCTTGAGACCGCCGGGGAGATGCTGCGTTCCCTGGGTTACAGCTGTGATTCAGCCTTTGATGGCCTGGAAGCCATTGAGATGTACAAGGACGCATTTAACAGGGGAGAGCCATACACCGCGGTTATCATGGACCTGACCATACCCGGAGGCACCGGGGGCGCCCAGGCGGTGAAGCAGGTCCTGAAGTTTCACCGGGAAGCGGTGGTGATAGTATCCAGCGGTTACGCCGGGAACGATGTCATGGCCAACTACAGGGCTCACGGGTTTCGCGGGGTCCTGGCAAAACCATATACCATCGGTGAGCTATCCGAGTCCCTTGCCTCCGCCCTGGGAAACCGGAGCGAATGGAACACTACCGGGCCCGGGAGCGTATAATTCCTGAAAACTCCGGAGGGACGACAGGCAGTATGACGAAAAAAGCGGTATACACTAAGAAGGCTCCGGAACCGGTGGGGCCCTACAGCCAGGCGGTTGCCGCCGGGCACATGGTCTTCGTAAGCGGGCAGCTCGGGATGCTCCCCGGGGGCCCTCTGGGCAGAACGGTGGAGGAACAGACCCGTCTTTCCCTGGAGAATGTGAGCCACATCCTCGAGGCGGCGGGAACCTCCATGGATAATGTGTTGAAAATTACGATCCTTCTCGGGGATATGGGGGATTTCGCAGCTGTGAACCGTGTCTATTCCGAGTTCTTCAGCGAGCCCTATCCCGCCAGGGCGGCCTTCCAGGCCGCTGCCCTTCCCCTCAACGCCATGGTCGAGATAGAGGCCGTGGCCAGTTTGAAAGAGAGTTAACATGCTGGGTCAGGTCTGGTCTACGGTGGCCAACGCCGACGGGTTCACCAAATTCATCCTCTTTCTTATCCTTGCCCTCTCCCTGGGATCCTGGGGAGTGGCCATCGCCAAACTGAAGGAGCTCAGCAGGATAATGAGCGCCTCAAGGAAATTCATGGATGCCCTGAGGACCACCGGACGCTCCGGGTGGGGACTTCGTGAAAAACTCCGGCGACATGGGCCCCCTTGCAAGGATGTACACCGAGGCGGGCAGATACCTCCGCCGGCGTCAGGACAGGGGCATAACCGATCCCCTGAATTCCGAAGAGGTGGCCATACTCCATGGCGCCCTGGAAAGGGAAGCAAGCGAAGACCTGGCACAGAGAAGCAGGAACATCGGCTTCCTGGCCACCGTCACAAGCGTAAGTCCCTTGCTGGGGCTCCTGGGCACGGTGTGGGGGGTCCTGGTGAGCTTCATCGGCATGAGGGAGGCTGGAATAGCCGACATCAGCGCCGTGGGCTCAGGGGTTGCCGCCGCCCTTACCACTACCGTTGCCGGGCTTCTGGCGGCCATACCGGCCAATGTCTTCCATAACTATGTGGTGGGCAGGGTTGACGACCTTGCCGGGGAGATGGACCGCTTCCTCTCTGAACTGGTGGACGTTTGCCGCAGGGGCTCAATAACATGATCAGAAGGCGCTACAGGCAGTTCTCCTCCATCAACGTGACCAACCTTGTGGACGTAACCTTCGTTCTGCTGGTCATCTTCATGCTCAGCGCCCCGGTGATCCAGCGCAGCACCGAGATAACTCCACCCTCCACCGACCAGGGTGAGATAGTAAGAAGGCTCGATCCCGGTACATCCCTTGTTGTGGAAATGGACGGTCTTGGAAACATCTCCGTTGCAGGGATGCCGGTGGCGCCGGAGGAGCTTTCCTCCCTGGCGGAAACCGCCCTTGCCTCGGGAAGGACCGAAGCATACCTCAGGGCCGACGGCCAGGTTCAGTACGCAAAGCTTGCCGCCGCCCTCACGGAACTCCGCCGTGGCGGCTATTCCGATGTGGGCCTGATCCAGGAGTCCGCAGGTGGAAGCGATTAACCCCTTCGCCAGACCCCGGCGAACCTCCTGCTCCCTCCAGCGCAGGGACATCCTTGTCTCAGCACTTCTCCACGGGGCCATCCTTGTAATGCTGGTGGCCGCCGGGCTGATCTTCCGCAGTGAAAGTGCCGAGGCCCCGGGAGGGGGTGACTTCGTAACGGTGGAGATGATAGTTCTGGACACCGGCGATACTTCCCCGAATACCCCCGTGGACCCCGTTGATCCGGTGGAGGAGCACACCGAGATCACGGAAGTGGTGGAGGAAGTTATCGAGGAGCCCGTGGAGGAAGTGGAGGAAGTGGAAGTAACCGAGGAGATAACGGAGCCCGTGGAAGAGGTGGAAGAGGTGGAAGAGGTTTCACCCCCTCGGAGGAATACATAACCGTGGGTTCCCAGGGTGAGGCTGGAAGCGGCGCCCCGGGCCCGGCAAGCTACGAGGGCCGTGTGTTCGCCGCCATAAGAAGGAACTTCAGGACCTCGGTCAACCCATCCCAGAGCTACCGCATCCACCTCACGGTGAACCTCGACGGCACCCATTCCCACCAGGTGATAAGGACCAGCGGCGACGGCGGTTTCGACAGGGCGGTGGAGCACGCCATCAACAGCGCCAGCATCCCCCCCGGTCCCCCCGGGGAGGACCAGTCCGGTGCAGCTCAGGATAGAGTTCCTGGGGCCTGACCCCCTCTGAACCACCCCGAGGTCCTTCTGCACACCGAAACCAGCATCAGCATCACCGGCACCTCGATAAGGACCCCCACCACCGTTGCCAGGGCGGCGCCGGACTGCAGACCGAATATCATCACCGCGGTGGCTATGGCCACTTCAAAATGGTTCGACGCCCCTATCATCGCCGCTGGAGCAGCATCCTCATACCTGAGTTTCATAAGCTTCGCCGCCACATAGCCCAGCGTGAAGATGAACACCGTCTGAACGAAGAGGGGTACGGATATCCAGAGGATGGTCAGGGGGTTCGCGAGTATTACCTCTCCCTTGAAGCTGAAGAGGAGTATCAGCGTAAGGAGCAGAGCGGTTATGGTCACCGGGGTGAGCAGATGCAGGAACTTCCTTTTGAACCAATCCTCTCCCTTTGCCCGGATTATCCACTTCCTGCTGAGGAACCCCGCAACCAGGGGAAGGGCAACATACACCGCCACGGACAGCAGGAGGGCCTGCCAGGGAACCGGCAGCTTGCCCACACCCAGAAGGAACCCACCGAGAATGCCGTAGAGAACCAGCATGGTCAGGGAGTTTATGGCCACCATGACAAGTGTGAGCCCGTCGTTCCCCCGGGAGAGGTAGCTCCACACCAGCACCATGGCGGTGCAGGGGGCGATGCCCAGGAGTATCGCCCCGGCGAAGTAGCTCCTCCAGAGGGGTATCTCCAGCATCTTCACCCCGTCCTCAAGCACAACGGTCCCGCTTCCGTGGACCGCCCCCACCGGGAGGTCCAGGCCGAAGGGCATTTTCACCAGGTCCACCGCCTCGGCCCCTATGAACCCCCTGAAGAGAACTCCCAGGAAGAGCATGGCTATGGCATACATGGTGAAGGGCTTCACGCACCAGTTGATGAAGAGGGTGAGGAACACCGGTTTTCCACTTTTTCCTGCCCTGACAACGCTCTGGAAATCTATCTTCACCATGATGGGGTACATCATGAAGAAGAGGCATATGGCTATTGGTATGGAAACCACAGGGGCTCCGTTGACATTCAGCGACATGCCGTCCAGGGCGGCTGCCACCCCGGGCGCCGCCTTGCCGAGAAGGATCCCCGCAACGATGCACAGTCCCACCCAGAGGGTGAGGTACTTCTCGAAGGGGTTGGACATGGTTCGTCTGGCAACGGTTGTCATAGGCAGCTTTCTCCAATCTTCTGTTTGCCGCACAGGGCCTCCCTGTCAAGGGCGGTTATTTTCTCCAGGACCCTGAGGTCGTTCATTGCCCGGGGTGATCCCTGGAACCGCTCCCGGAGCCATTCCAGCACCGGATCCGCGGATCCCGGGGAAGCCAGGGAATAGTGCACCCACTTCCCTTCTTTCCTGCTCTCCACCAGCCCGGCCCTCATCAGCACGTCCATGTGCCTTGATATGGTGGCGCCGGAAACATCGAGCAGCTCCACTATCTGGCATGCACACATCTCCTCCTGATGCATAAGGGCATTGATTATTCTGAGCCTGTTCCCCTCGGACATTGCCTTCATTAGAACCGCTATATCCCTCATACTCCTCCTTGATTGCATAGTTAGCTAAGTGACTAAATAACAAAGCCCGGGGAGATTGTCAACAGCCGAAGCCATCCGTAAATTTGACAAATAGATCCCGTAAAATATTTCAAAGCAATGATTTAAGTATGCCCCGAATCCCAGCGGTATCTCCATGGTGCAGACGGTTGCCCGGGACAACCCGGGGGTTTATGTAACAAGGGCATCATCCGGGGAGGGCAATGAATACCGATCAGATACTCGTTACCTGTTTGATCGCGGGAATGATAGCGGTTCTGTACTCCAGAATGCTTACCCCGCCGGTTATCTTCATAGGTGCCGCGGCATTCCTTGTTTTCACAGGAATTCTGACCCCGGCGCAGTCCCTGGCGGGTTTTGCCAATGAATCCATCGCGGTGATGATAATCCTCCTCGTCATGAGCCAGATCATCTGGCGCACCGGTTTCGTACAGTGGCTTTTCGGTGTTCTCATAAACCTCCGGGGTTTACCGCAGGTTCCTCTGCCAGCTGATACCATTCACAGGATTCAGCTCAGCCTTCATGAACAATACGCCGGTGGTGGCCATGATGATCCCATTCGTGGGGGAATGGGGCAGGCAGCATGAGATACCCGCTTCGAGGCTTCTGATGCCCCTTTCATGGGCGGCCATCCTCGGAGGCATGGTAACCATGATAGGAACCTCCACCAACATGATAGTGAACAGCCTGGTCATTGAAGAGGGTGGGAAAAGCCTCTCGATACTGGACTTCACTCCGGTGGGTCTTCTGATCTTCATAGTAGGGACCGCCTACGTTCTTCTTATCGGTTACAGGACCTTTCCGGAGAGAAAGAACCCCTTCGACCGTCTGGAGGAGAGCCCCAGGGAGTACATCACGGACCTGGTGGTGGATAGAGGTTCCCGACTGGCGGGAAAAACGGTGAAAAAAGCAAAGCTGAGGGGGTTGAAGCACCTTTTCCTGATTGAGATCATCAGGGGAAGCAAGGTGATCGCACCGGTGAATCCCGATGAGATCCTCAGGGAGGGCGACAGGCTTCTGCTGGCTGGAAGGACCTCCGCAGTTGCCGAGATGGCGGAAAACAGGGATGGGCTCTCCCTGGCAGGAAACATTACCATACCAAGCGCAGAGAAACTCCATGTGGTGGAGGTTGTGATATCAAATCGTTCGAACCTCACAGGAAGACCCATAAGGGAGACGAATTTCAGGGGCAGGTACGACGCGGCAATTCTTGGGGTTCACAGGCATGGAAGGCGTGTGGAGGGGAAGATAGGCAGCATAGTCCTTCAACCCGGTGACCATCTCATACTGCTGGCGGGGCACGATTTTTCCAGTGCCACAGAGGGCTCTGAACAGTTCTATCTGGTTTCAAGGATAAAGCAGATACACAGGATAGACCTTGGGAAATCCATATTCATAACGGGTTCCATCCTGGCCTGTGTTCTTCTTGGCGTTCTCGGTATGGTTCCCCTTTTCACATCCCTTCTGGCGGTGATGGCCATGTTCCTCACCGTAAGGATAATCAGCCCCGGGGAACTCAAGAACATGATCGACCTGAACATCCTTACGGTTGCCGCCTTTGCCCTTGCCCTGGGCAAAGCGGTTCATGTCACCGGGCTTGGTGACATTCTCGCCGGTTCCGTTGTGGATGTGTTCCGGCCCCTGGGGGTGGTCGGGGTCATTGCCGCTGTTTATGTGACCACGAACATACTGGCGGAGTTCATAACAACCGCCGCCGCGGCCACCATAGTCTTTCCCTTCGCCGCAGCATCAGCCGCCACCCTGGGCATCGATCCGCTGCCCTTCTATCTGGCTGTGGCATACGGCGCGGCGGCGAATTTCATTACACCGGTGGGTTACCAGACCAACCTGATGATCTTTGGACCCGGCGGTTACACCGCCACCGATTTCCTCAGGGCGGGGCTTCCCATGAAGCTTCTCTGTGCGGTGACCGCCATCACCGGTCTGGCGCTCTTCTACGGGTAGCCTCTATTCCTGCGGTAACCTCACCGTGTCCTCGCCCTGGAAACCGGTATCCCTTTCGCTGCTCCAGCACATCACCACCGCGGTTTCATCAGAACCGTTCACGAATGTGTGCTCCATGCCCCCTGGAATGGTGAGTATGGAGGGGCTGAGGCCGGTGAGGGTCCTGGTCCCGGCGGGGGTCCGTACCTCTATTTCTCCGGCAAGCACAAGGACCTGTTCATTCCGCGCAGGGTGAAAATGGTTTCCCCTGGAGTGTCCCGGCTCGATGGTGAAGGTATGGAAATTGGTAATGTCCCCGGTGTCTTCCATTTCCGCGAAGGGGTTTATCACATACCCTCTACGGTCCCGGTGGTCATTCAGCGTCCTGTGTTCCATTTTCCTCTCCTTCCCATATGTAACCTGTTCGTCCTTCCCCGGTTCGGGGCGGGAACATGCTGCCCCCTGAGGAATATTATACTACCGTCATGGGTACACTACTCGGGAGGGTTGTTCAGCGATGTTCAAATTGGCATTCATAGCGATTTTTCTGCTGGTTTCCGGAGCCTTTGCCTCGGAGTTCATGGAGATGACACCCATCGGCGCGGAGTGCATACCGGTGAGCTTTGAGCTTTCCGGCAGCAGGGAGGCCGCCGAACAGCTTGAGTTCGACATAGATTTCTCAGGAATACTGGAAACCGTTCCCCGGGGCGAGGGTTATGCCCACGCCAGGTGCGTTCTTTCGGGGAGGTCCGGGGGATATCTGCTTGTGGTGGATGTAGACGGCGCGGAGGGGGAAATGCTTCTGAAAAAGGAGTACTCCGGCCCTTCCTGGGAGGTTCTCGTTCACAGCTTCGCCGACGAACTGGTCTACCTGCTTTCCGGTGAAGAGGGGATTGCCTCCACCAGAGTGGCTTACGTAACCAGGAGCGGCGGCTCCTACACCCTTAGCGCATCCACACTTGACCATCGCCCCCCCCGGACGGTCATAAGCGATACCGAAGTGATAACCACCCCGGCATGGAGCCCCGACGGGGCCAGCATCGCCTTCACGTCCTACAGGAACGGAACCGGCGACCTCTACCTGTATTCCTTTGCGGGGAGTTCCGCCAGGAGGATAGTAACCGGTGGAGTGAACACCTCGCCCGCCTGGGCACCGGGGTCGGGCTACATCGCCTTTACAAGGAGTGTTGCCGGCAATTCGGACCTTTACCGATACGACATGGCAACATCGGACCTTCTCCGACTCACCACCCGGGGGTCCATCGAGACCTCGGCTTCCTTTTCCCCCACGGGCCAGCAGCTTATCTTCACCAGCGACCGCGTGGGGTATCCCCAGCTCTACACCATGGACGCAGCCGGAGGAACGTCCCAGAGGGCGGGTTTCTCCCACGGTTATTGCGACAGCCCCTCATGGTCCCCCACCGGCGACAGAATAGCCTACTGCGCAAGGGTCGGCGGAAACTTCCACATTTTCGTAATGAACTCCGACGGCACCGATGTAAGACAGGTCACCACCTATGGAACACTGAACGAAGATCCTGTATGGTCGCCCACGGGAAGGCACCTGGCCTTCTCCAGCGACAAAGACGGAACCCGGTCCATATATCTTCTTGAACTGAACAAACTAACATTGCACAGGCTTACCACGGGCAGTGAAAGCTACTGCGCCGCGTGGTCCCCTGTATCCGCACACGGAGGAATCCAATGAAAAAGATCACAGTTGCCCTGGCGTGCTCCCTGATCGTGTTCTTCCTTCCCGGCTGCAGGCCGGATGAAACCAACGGAGGGGGAACCGACCCCGATTCCCTGGAGTTCAGCGGAGGCGACACCCTTGGAGTCGGTGTATGGGCCGACGACACGGTGGAAACCTATTCCCAGCGGCTTGAGGTCCATCAGGCTGCGCTGAACGATGTATTCTTCCAGTACGACTCGGAAGAACTCTCAACGGAGATGATGAACACCCTGATGACCAACGCCGGATACATAATGAACAACTCCGGCTTCAGACTTCTTCTTGAGGGCCACTGCGACGAAAGGGGCACCATCGACTACAACCTGGCCCTGGGTGAAAGACGGGCCCAGTCCGTTTACCAGTACCTGGTTGATTACGGTATTTCCAGTTCCAGACTGGAAACCGTGAGCTACGGCAAGGAAAGACCCTTCGTTTCAGGCTCCGACGACTGGGCCTACTCCCAGAACCGGCGGGTTCATCTCCGCGTGCTTCCGGAGTAGAGCATGGTGAAGAGAGTAACAGTTATAGCTATCAGTCTTCTTTTCACAGCCTGCTGGGGGGGTAAATGGATCGATTCCCCGGGCAGGGTGGAAAATGTGGACACAAGGACGGCGGAGATGGCCCGAACCCTGGATTCCATCAAAACAGTTGCCAGGCAGAACGAGACCCTTCTTCGTGCCATACAGGCCCAGGCGGGGATGAGGAGCTCCACGGAAACCGAGGACCTCAGGAATCTTGTGGACCAGCTGGAGAGGCTTCTGGCCTCCGGGGTGGCAAGCCCCGCAGGAGAGACCCCGGAATCGGTTCAGACAGCCTACGATGAGGCCTACAGGCAGTATCAGCAGGGCGGGTACTCAGTGGCCGCCCGGGGTTTCTTTGAAGTTGCCATGGGAAACCCCGACGCTTCCGTTGCTCCGGACGCACTCTACCATCTGGCCCTCTGCCACCAGAACCTCGGGGAAACCCACAGGGCAATCGAGGAGTTCACCGCGGTATACTTCAGGTATCCCGCCTCGGACAGGGCTCCCACTGCCCTTGCCCGGGCGGCGGCCATATACGGAGCCCACTCCGCCGCGGCGGATATGAACCGGCTTGAATCCCTGATCCTGGAGATCTACCCCAACAGCGACGAGGCTAGACTGATAGGGAACAGAAGGAACACGCCCTAGGGGGGCAGGAGCCCTTACTTTGCTTTCAGGCATCGATTGAAGCATATTCCCCGGCTGAAGAGGAAATAAAGCGTTCCCGCCGGGGGAAACGCAATAGCTTGTGCCGCAGCGGTTTAATTGCCCAGCTAATGGCCGCAGCCTTTTGGCGAGCTTTCATGAACAGTAGAAATCGAGGATGCAATGGGATACGAGCTGATAAAGGAAGAGGGTACGAAACGGACCGTAAGGTTCACCATGGATTCAACCGACCTGAAGAAGATATTCAGGAAGGTGAAGAGGGATATCTCCAGGGAGGTGAACATGCCCGGTTTCCGCCCGGGGCATGTTCCCGATGCCATCCTTGAAAAAAAAATTCGGAAATCTCATTATAGCCGAGGTGGCGGAGAAGGCCCACAAACAGCTTACCGAAGGTCTCTTCGACGAGTTTGACTGGGTGCTTTCCGATGAGGACCCGGAGTTCGAGAACCTCCTTCCGGTTGAAGGTGAAGACTACATCTATACGGTTACCTACAACATTTTCGACACCCCCGAGCCCGTGGATTACAGGGAGATAACCCTGTCCCTTCCGGCATACGACACCCACAAGGCCCTAGAGGAAACCATCGAACACATACGCAGGCAGTTCGTGGACTACACGGAGACCGACTCCCCGGCGGAGGAGAACGACCTCGTGGTGCTTACATATCCCGACCCCGACAGCAAAGAGCCCAGGGAACTTTCCGCGGTGATAAGCCAGAACGACATGGGCCCGGGTTTTGATGAGCTGATAACAGGAGTAAGGCCCGGGGACACCTTCACCATGCAGATGAAAATTCGCAAAGAGGGGGAGGAGGAGCTTGCCGGCCCGGCCCACACCTTCACGGTGAAGGAGGTCAAGGCCCATTCCTACCCCGATCTCGACGACGAGTTCGCCTCGAAGGCAGGGGGATTCGAGACCATGTCCGAGTTCCGGGAAAAGGTCCTTCAGGACATAACCGCCAGGTACGAGGAAGAGATGAAGGGCTACCGGGAAAGACTGGCGGTGGATATCATCCTGGAGAACAACCAGTTCGATGTGCCCGGCTTCATGGTTGAAAACCTCAGGACCGAGTATCTGAGCCGTATGGAAAGCGACGAGAAGGACGAGTCAACGCTGAAGGCAGCTGCGGAAATGGCCGAAAGGAAGGTGCGGGAGTTCCTTCTGCTTCGTGAGATCGCCATACAGGAGAGCCTTGAGATCCCTGAACAGGAGATAGCCGAGGCGGTAGCCTCCGGGGACAGCAGATCCGCCTTCCTGGACAGGTCCAGGAACGAAAGGGCATTGGAATTCGTTGTTGATAATGCCATACTAGAGGAAAAGACCCCGGAGGAACCGGAAGAGGGTTCCGGGGATACAGATACAGTGCCATGGTTCTGGGTTAAGGTCGATCCCGGGGCGCAGGAGGCAGAAACAGAAGGAGCTGAATAATGTCGGTAATCCCCTTCGTCGTTGAAAGAGACGGCAATTCCGAGCGTTCATACGACATCTATTCCAGGCTTCTCAAGGACCGCATCGTTTTTATCGGCGATGTAATATCCGCCCAGACCGCCAGCCTGGTGGTTGCCCAGCTTCTCTTCCTTGAAGGCCAGGATTCCAGGCGGGACATCAACATGTACATACACAGCCCCGGGGGCTCCGTTTCCGCCGGGCTTGCCATTTACGATACCATGCAGTTCATCAAGCCCGCCATATCCACATTCTGCATGGGCAGCGCTGCTTCCATGGCATCGGTGCTCCTGGCCGCGGGAACAAAGGGCAAAAGAAGCATCCTACCCCATGCCAGGGTCATGATCCACCAGCCATGGGCGGTGTCAGGGGCCAGTCCTCGGACATACAGATAGAGGCCAGGGAGATACTGAAGATCCGGGAACAGATGGACGGCATACTTTCCCGGCACACCGGTCAGCCGGTGGAAAGGATCAACCTCGACAGCGACCGCAATTTCTGGATGAATGCTGAAGAGGCCCTTGAATACGGGATCATAGATAATATTCTGATGAATAGAGAGTGATCATGCCGAAAGAAAACAGATGTTCGTTCTGCAACAGACCCACCAACGAGGTCAGACACCTGATACAGGGCCCCGGGGTCTTCATTTGCGACGACTGCGTGCGCTACTGCCACGAGATAGTCACCGAGACCAGCGAAGCGGTATCCGGCAGCACACCGTCCTTCCTGAAGAAGGAGCTTCCGACTCCCAGGGAGATCAAGGACCAGCTGGACCTCTATGTCGTTGGCCAGGAAGAGGCCAAAAGGGTTCTTTCCGTGGCGGTCTACAATCACTACAGAAGGCTGCTGAGCAAGGGCGATTCCACGGCTTCGGTGGAGCTGGAGAAGAGCAACATAATCCTTCTGGGACCCACCGGAGTGGGCAAACCCTCCTGGCAAGGACCCTGGCGGGAATACTGGACGTTCCCTTCGCCATTGCCGATGCCACCACCCTCACCGAGGCGGGTTATGTGGGTGAAGACGTGGAGAACATACTGCTGAGGCTCCTTCAGGTTACCGACATGGATGTGGAAACCGCCCAGCAGGGAATAATCTACATCGATGAGATCGACAAGATAGCGAGGAAATCCGAGAACTCCTCCATTACCCGTGATGTCTCAGGCGAGGGTGTTCAGCAGGCCCTTCTGAAAATCGTGGAGGGCACCGTGGCCGGCGTTCCCCCCGGGGGCGGCAGGAAGCATCCCTACCAGGACCACATCCAGGTGGACACCACCAATATCCTCTTCATATGCGGCGGAGCATTCCACGGAATAGAGAAGATTATTTCCAACAGAGTACGGAGTTCTTCCCTGGGTTTCAACGCCCCCATTTCAGAGAACGAGGAGAATGAAGGGGTGAAGATACTGAAGAAGGCACAGGTTTACGATCTGGTCCATTACGGGATCATACCTGAGCTGGCCGGTCGCCTTCCTGTGATGGTAACCCTGGACGACCTTTCCGAGAATGATCTAGTCCGGGTGCTCAAAGAGCCCAAGAATGCCCTGATCAAGCAGTACAGGTATATGTTCTCCCTGGAGGACATAGACCTCCAGTTTACCCCCGAAGCCCTGACTGCCATGGCCAGGGAGGCCAAGAAGAGCGAAAGCGGCGCCAGGGGGCTCAGGTCCATCGTGGAGAAAATACTTCTGGAACCCATGTACAGCATGCCCTCCCGCAGGGGAGAGGTGGAGAAGCTTATCATCGGCGAGGAATGCGTTACAGCGGGCAAGCCTCCGGAGGAAGTGCTGCGCCCACGCGGCCAGAAGGCCGTCTGAGTTGGCCAGGCTTCAGATCGAGTTCCTGAAAAGCTGCCCCGGTCCCCCGGGACTTCCCGTGGACGGCCTTCCCGAGGTGGCTTTCATAGGCCGTTCCAACGTGGGGAAATCATCTCTGATCAACAGGCTCGCCGGGGGTAGGAAGGTAGCCAGGACCAGCTCCCGCCCGGGTTGCACACAGTACATCAATATTTTCACTACTAACAGGAATTTTTACATCGCCGATCTTCCAGGATACGGCTATGCCAAGGCGCCGGAGAACCTCCGCTCCCAGTGGATTGACTGGATCGGGTGGTATCTCCGTGAGAGAAAACCCCTCAGGGGAACGGTCCTTCTGGTGGACGCCAGGCATCCGGCCCTTGAGAGCGACCTCTCAATGGCGGAGTATCTGAAGGAGGGCGGCAAGCCTTACATCGTTGCCCTGACCAAAAGCGACAAGCTGAAAAGGGGCAAGCTGGCGGTTTCCGTCAGGACGGCGGGAGAACTGGGCCCGGTGATCCCGGTTTCCTCCATTGATGGAAGCGGTATGAATGAACTCTGCAGGTGGATCGCCACGGCAACCGCCTCTGGAGTATCGGTGGGGAGCTGAATATGCCGGTGACTATAGTAGTTGGTCTTCAGTGGGGTGACGAGGGCAAGGGAAAAATGGTGGATCACCTGGCGGGTAAGGCCGCCGCGGTGGCAAGGTTCAGCGGAGGGGCAAACGCCGGCCACACGGTGATGGCCGAGGGCAGCAAGTTCGCCCTTCATCTGCTTCCATCCGGCCTTGTCAGACCGGATGTCACCGCCATGATCGGTGCTTCTTGCGTAATGGATCCCGTTGCAGTACTTGATGAGATAAGAACAATAGAGGAAGCCGGTATCTCCGTGGGGAAGAGGCTGCTGATATCCGGCAAGGTAAACCTTACCCACCCGGGTTACAGGCTTCTTGAGAACCGGGCGGAAAAAGCCCTGGCGGGGGACCGCATAGGAACAACCGGCAGGGGAATAGGACCCACCTATGTAAGGAAATACCGCCGGAATGGGATCAGGCTGGAGGACACCGCCGACAACGCCATCTTCAGTGAGCTGGTGGATTTTCACACCAGGGAGATTAGCCGGGAGCTTAACCTTTCCCCGGAGGAATCGGCGGTTCTCGAGGAGGACGCAGGCAGGTTCACCGCCGCCGCCCACAGGGTAAAGGTCTTCGCCGGGGATGTGTCCCTTGCCCTGGAACAGTTCCTGCTCAGGGGCGACAGCGTGATAGCCGAGGGCGCCCAGGGCTCACTTCTTGATCCCGACCACGGCTCATACCCCTTCGTTACCTGCGGCCAGTGCGTTTCAGGAGCTGCCTGTACCAGCCTTGGTTTCGGCCCCACATCCGTCGACCAGGTCAACGGCATACTCAAGGCGTACTCCACAAGGGTCGGGGCGGGTCCATTCCCCACGGAACAGGATAACTCAACCGGAGACCGCATAAGGACCGCCGGCAACGAGTTCGGAACCACCACCGGCAGACCAAGACGATGCGGATGCTCGACGGCGTTCTCGCCGCCTACGCCGCGAGGCTGAACGGCTGCACTTCCATAACACTGACCCTTCTCGACGTACTCAGCGGGTTCGAAGAGCTGAAGATCTGCACCTCCTACCAGGGCGGAAACTTCTCACCGGGAAGGTTCATGGGCAATCTTGTTCCGGTGTATGAGACCTTCCAGGGGTGGCGGGAGGACATCAGGGGAGAGAGAAGCTGGAGCATCCTTCCCAGTGGGGCGAAGGAATATGTCCTGGCCGTGGAGAAAATAGTCCGCGTGCCGGTTACCGCCATATCCACCGGACCCGGACGTGAAGATGTCATCTGGAGGTAGCCCCGGTTTCGACAGCCACGCTCATCTCCATTTCAGCCACTTCGACGGTGATCTCCCCCAGGTCAGGGCAGACGCCGAAAAGGCGGGTATCACCCATGTAATGATCCCCTCGGTTGACCTTCCCACGGCCCTGAAAGCCATAAGGATCGCCGGTGAGACAGGCTACTTCTCCGCATCGGCCTTCCACCCGGAACACCTGCCAGGAAAGGGCGGGGAAGGTGAGTGGCACAGCCTGCTGAAGACCTTCATAGCCCCGGAGACCGCCGCGGTGGGTGAGACAGGCCTTGATTTTACCACATGACCCACCGGAAGGATGTTCAGGTGGACTGGTTCCACCGGCATATCGAGCTTGCGGAATCCATCGGATATCCTCTCATAGTGCACTCCCGGAATGCCGAGCGGCGGTGCTTTCAGAGCTGCCACAGTCACCTTCGGTACCCGTTGTCCTCCACTGCTGGAACGGTGGAGAGAAGGAAACCGAGGAGGCGGTTTCGAGGGGATTCTACATAGGGGTCGGAGGGCCGGTGACATACAAAAGGAACCACGAACTACGGAGGACCGTTTCCCGGATTCCCCGGCGCCTCCTGCTCGCCGAGACCGATTCTCCCTTCCTTCCTCCGGAGCCCTTCCGTGGAAGAAGGAACCAGCCGGCCTACACCCGATTCGTCATCGAAGCCATAAGGGAACTTCATGGGGGCGACCTGTCTATAGAGGGCATGTCTTTCGTACTGTGGGAAAATGCCATGAGGGCCTTCCTTCTTCATCCCCTGAACAGAAGGGCGGATATAGTTTACAGGTATGGAGATTCTGTTTATCTCAACCTTACCTCCCGGTGCAACAACCGCTGCCGCTTCTGCATCAGGCGGCACGCCGACGGCGTTGGCGGCCATTTCCTCAGGCACCCTTCGGATCCTCCGGAGAGGCTGGTGCTCTCCACCATCAGGGCCCTGCCCCTCCACGGTTTCGATGAGATCGTGATCTGCGGTTTCGGGGAACCCACCCTCAGGAGCGATCTCGTGGTGAAGTGCTGCGGTGAACTTGCCACCACCGGTTCCCGCATAAGGCTGAACACCAACGGCCTGTGCACTTCATTCATGGATGATGAGAAGGTAGGGGAGCTTCTGGCCTCGGTTAACTCGGTGAGTATCAGCCTGAATGCCTCCGGGGAGACTGAGTATTTGAGGATATGCGATCCCGGAGTGGAGAATGCCTGGGAACACCTTCTCAAGTTCATCCGCATTGCGAAGGCCTCCGGTACCGAAACCGTCGTTTCCGCGGTAAAGGGTTCCGGCGCGGACATACACAGGACCCGGGCCCTGGCCGAACGGCTGGGTGTTCCCATGAAGGTACGGGGCTCATGAACGCCAGGGAAACCAGACAGGCCCTGGCTGAACTGGGTATCAGGGCAGAGAAGTCCATGGGGCAGAATTTCCTTGTGAACCCTCTGGCCGCAAGGAAGATTGCCAGGGCACTGGGGGATAAGCCCCTTTCCGTTCTTGAGATCGGTCCCGGCCTTGGCGCCCTTACCGAGCCCCTGGCGGCCTCCGGGCACAGGGTCACGGCCATCGAGCTCTCGGAAGAACTGGCGGCAAGGATGACCACTGAATACCCTGGGGTCAATACCATCCAGGGTGATTTCCTGGGTGCGGACCCACTCGCCCTGCCGGGTTATCCCTTCGAAGCCATTGCCTCGAACCTTCCATACAACATCTCTTCCCAGGCTGTTCTACGGATATGCGAGCCCCTTTTCTCCGGGGTGGGGACCGCCGTAATGATGCTTCAGAGGGAAATGGCCGCCAGGCTGTGCTGCCTGGAGGGCGGCAGGGATTACGGGAGGCTGGCCCTGATGGTTTGGCCCTGGTTCACGGTGAAGAAGCTTTTCGACCTGGCTCCCGGTGAGTTCATGCCCCGGCCGAAGGTGTCATCCAGGGTGGTGGTCCTTACCAGGAAGGAGGATCCTCCCCTTAACCGTGAAGAGTACGCCGTTTACGGAAGGATCGTCAAGGCAGCCTTCTCCTCCCGGCGCAAAAAGGTTATAAACTGTCTTACTTCCGTTTTCGGACGGGAAGCCGCCGAGGCGATGCTGGGGGCCGCCTCCATAGACCCTGACCTCAGGGCCGAGAGAATACCCCGGAGAAGTTCGCTGAACTTGCTGGAAAGGCTGTAATTTGAGGTATCTGTTTTCAATACTGGTGCTGGCCGCCCTTTGCCCGGGGTTCGACTTCAGCTACAATCTGAACATGGACCAGGTCAAGGAGACCAGCAAGCTTACCAACAGTTTTTCGGTTAATCAGGTGGTTTCCCCGGAGGTGAACCTCAGCGGGAACGGCACCTTCTCCGCGGAAAGAACAGAGGGCCTCGACAGGTTCATAGACGGCAGGAACGGTTCCGGTTCCCTGAGCTGGAAACCCCTCCGGGGGGTGGAGATGTCCTCTTCCTTCCAGAGAAGCGTTTCCCTGGAGGACCGCTACGGTGACAGGGTCCGGGACGATCAGACCGAATCCGCCACCGGCTCCATCAGGTATTCCCGGGGGGGCTGGCTGAACACCAATGTTTCCGTGGGGCTTCAGAACATTGACTACATCAGGACCTCCGGCGACACCACCCAGACCGGGAACAACGACGGCAACTTCCACAGGATAAGCGCCACTGTAACAAAGACCCTTTTCAACGGGATCAACACCTCCCTGGGTTTTACCGAGAACCGCTCCTACGGAAACGAAACCGAGAACTACACCGACGGCCTCAACGCAAGGCTCAGCTACTATTTCCCGGAGAGTTTCAGGGGGGGAAGCCTGAATGCCCAGCTTTCCGGCCAGCGGAACTCGATTATCTACATCGACTCCCTGGAGGCGAAGCGCGGTGAAACCTGGAGCCATTCGGAAACCGCCGAGCTTCCCGAAATACTTCCCGGTGTGTTCATTACATTTACCACAGGCTTCTCCGATGAGAATGACTACTATGAGAGCACGGTACCCGACTCCACCATCGACGATCCCAGGAACAACGACCGCAGGGGAAGGTATCTGGGGTCCAACCTGATCTGGGAGTTCGCCGATGACATCGAGCTTTCCTTCGCCTTCGACAGAAGCATCGATGAAAAGGAGAACACTTCGCTGATATACGGCACCGGACAGTACTACCAGCTGAACGAATCCATCGACGACAAGCTGCTGAACATTACCCTCACATACACCCCCGGCGGGTCAAGGATCACATTCCAGAGGCTCGTTGAGCTCTACTCATACGACACCGAGGTGGAGGATGTGGACTCCCTGGTTTACAGGAACGACTACGACCGCGACGAATACAGGGAGCTGATATCCATCAGTTCCAGCATTCCCCTTTCCGAGAGATTCACCATCACCTGCTCCATGAACGGCCAGGAGAGATATCTCTATTACATTATGGCATCACAGAGCGCCAACTCCAAAATTTCGTCCACCTACGCATTCTCCCCCGGCTACAGGTATGACCTGGGCAACGACTGGAAAATAAACCAGTCGGTAAAGATCACCGCCACCTACACCAACTACATTTTCCCCGAAGAGGCCGGTGTACCGGACAGGCTCTTCAGAAGGCTGGACGAATCATTCTCCCTGAGCAGGGTGTCATCTGACAGCACCACCCTGGGGATCTCCCACCGGTTCACCTTCAACGACCAGGGCAATCTTGAGAATGGGGCTTTCCTGAGAAGCGAGGAGACCCTTAACAACACCATCACACTGGATGCCGGATTCCATGTATCCAGTTCAGTTGGCATCACCCCCACCTACTCATACCAGTACTATTCCAGGAACAGAATGGCCTACGGAATACAGAGCACCGACCACATACACCATGTCGGGATCAGGTCCGCCATCGACACCATGGGGGGGACCCTGAACGCCAACATCACCAGGTCTTTCTACGCCGACCCGGACAGGGATAGCTACTGGAAAGCCAATGTGGGATTCAACATAAGGATGTGAGCATACAATGAGATATCTCCTGTGCCTGTCGGTTCTGTTCCTGTTCTCCTGCGACCTTTTCGAACCCCGGAGCCCCGCGGACCCCTCCGGCGGCGGTGTGGTATGGCAGACCCCGACCAGCCCGGACATCGTGGTGGAGAACATGCAGTCGGCGCTGAACGGCCTTTCCGCACAGTACCTCGACTGCCTCCACGATTCATTCATGTTCTACGCGGACAACAACGACATTGATGATTATCCCACCCTTGATTTCACAGACTGGAACAAGGGAATAGAGAACCTCACCATTGGCCAGATCTACGGTGCGGTTCCCGAGGACAGCCTGATCAGCGCCGATTTCAGTTTCATTGCATCCAGCCCCGACCCCCCGGCGCCCCAGGACAGCGTCACCATTTACAGACAGTACACCATTCAGATTCCCGGGGCGCAGCACAGCCCGGCCTTCGGCATAGCCGAACTGCACATGATAGAGGACGAGAACGGTTTCTGGTCGGTGGGGGCCTGGTACGACAACAGGTTCAGCCAGTCCACACCGTTCAAGACCTGGGGGGTTGCAAAGGCGGTGTACCGCTGAGGACGGTTTCCGGAAGGGAAGTAACCTCGGATACCCTTCTGCTGGCCCGTTTAGCCTCTTCAATACCATTCAAGGTGTGTATAGACCTGGGCACCGGCACCGGTGGGGTTCTCAGGTGCATGGACCACTCCGGAAAAGGGCTCGCAGTGGGGATAGACAAATCCCCGGAAGCCCTGGCCCGGTTTGACCGCAGGTTCGGTGAACCTGTTCTGTGCCCTGTGGAAACCGCAGTGAGAGCCTTCAGGAGGGGCTGCGCCGACCTGGTCCTGGCAAACCCACCCTACTTCGTTTCAGGCAGGGGCCGTCCCTCGCCGAACAGGTTGAGGGCTCAGGCAAGACAGGGAACACCGATGACGGTTCACAGGTTCATCTTCGCCGGGGCCCATCTGCTCAGACCCCGGGGAACCATGGTGATAACATGTCGAAGGCAGTCCCTTGAAGGGCTCAGGCAGGGGTTAAGGGCCGCGGGATTCCTTCCGGCAAGGGAGGTTCCCGGAGAAGGGGTTCTGGCGCTAGTAGCCCTGCTGGGGAACCCTCCGGGCTCGGAAAATGGCCGCGGCGTAGAAGGCGGTGTCGGAGTAGGCTCCCTCGAGTAGTTCCATTCCCAGCTGCCATGTGCCCGATTCCGTTGAGTCGGGGATTATCGCAAGTGTCGTATGATCGCTCACATCACCCCTGGGGGTGGCTCCAAGGGGATTGGTAAGCCAGAAATCAACGTGATTGAAGGCAGAATCGGTCCATATTATAAATGAGTAACTGTATTCCGTGGAAAGATTTACATCCACCATAAGGGTGTCTCCGGTGACTATCATGCCGCTCACAGGTTCCCCCACCATTTCCTCGCCAATGGACAGAAGCATATCGGTGGTCATGGAAAGCCTGTCAAGGGCTTTTTCCTCCCCCTCGGACGCCTTCGCCACGGCTATGATCGCCAACATGGCCAGCAGTACGGTTTTGACACAGAACCCCCATCCAAAGATATTCCCCTGCCAGAATATATCTTCTGGGGAAGGGAAGTACTAATCTGCATGTAATAGACCTTCACTCCCATATAGTTCCCGGAGTAGACGACGGCGCACGGAACGGCAAAGAGGCCAGAGCCATCCTGGATTCAATGAACTCCATTTATGACAGCTGTTCCTCCGTGGCCGTCACTCCCCATTACAGCACCTCCATGCCCGGGAGGGTGATTGAAGTGCGTTCCCGCAGGGTGACCGCCTTCGTTGAATCCGTTGAGGGAACGGTGGAGTTCGAACTCATTCCGGCGGGGGAGCTTTTGGTATCCGGGCTGGAGCTCGCCCACTGGAGCTTGTTCGTTATCCCGGTACCGGTTGGGTGCTGGTGGAGTTCTCCACGGGAATTACCTGGCTTGAAACCCGTTTTCACCTGAAGAGAATACTGAAAATGGGATATTTCCCCCTGGTGGCCCACCCTGAGCGGTACAGGTGGTGTCGCAGGAAGCCCCGAAGGCTTGTAACCCTTTCCGCCATGGGGTGCGGCACACTTGTAAGCGCCCGTTCCCTTCGTTTTGAAAAATACGCCGCAACCGCCAGGCGGATTCTGGAAAAGGGCCTTGCCCACGGACTGTGCAGCGATGCCCACTCGCCTTCGGACCACATTCTGGACCAGGTGCTGAAGGCCCGTCTCGAGGACTCCACCGGGATTTCCTGGGACCTGCTGACAAGGGAGATACCCCGGCTGGTGCTTGATGACAAACCCCTTCCAGCGCTTCCCCTTCCGAAGAGGGAGATTAATTGAGCAGGATCCTTGTTACAGGTGCCAGGGGAATGCTTGGCCTTGAGCTGGTAAAACGCTTCGGGGACAGGTGTCTGGGAGTTGACCTCCCCGAGGCGGACGTGACGGTCCCCGGAAGCATACTGCCGGTCATTGACGGTTACCGCCCGGATGTCATAGTGAACACCGCGGCCATCACCGGTGTGGATCTCTGCGAAAGGAATCCGTCCCTGGCGGAGAATGTGCATCACGGTGGGGTGACAATACTGGCGGGCACCGGTGTAAGGCTCATAACCATCTCAACAGACCACGTGTTCACCGACGGCGGCGGCGAGTACCTCACCGAGACCAGCCCGGTTAACCCGGTGAACCGTTACGCAGCGAGCAAATACAGAGGCGAGGCAGCCGCCCTGGAGAACCCGGCCAACGCCGTGGTGAGAACCTCATGGCTGGTGGGAAAAAAAGGAATGCTCCCCTGGATGGCTGACAGGCTCAAAACCCTGGGGGAGGTTTCCGCCGTTGCGGATCAGACCGCCTGCGTAACCTTCGTGGAGGATCTGGCGGAAGCCTGGAAACCATGGCCTTTGATGATGGGCACAGGGGCTTGTATCATTGCGTGAACCCCGGCGGGGTTACCCCATTCTTCCTGGCCTGCTCGCTGAGGCAGCGTTTGCGCAGGGGAAGGGTGATACCCGTGGAATGGGGACAGCTGGGCCTTCCGGCGCCTAGACCCCTTTGGTCGGCACTGGGAACCCGGCGTGAAATAAAGATGCCACCACTGGAAGAGGCAATGGAGATATGGCTGAAAAAAATACTGTAGCCGGATACATCGAGGGGGCGGTATTCTCCTCGAAGGACATCGACGGTCCCACCCTCCGTAGGATAACCGGGGAGATATCCCGGGTCTTCAGCGAGGGGGGCAAGGTGCTGATCTGCGGGAACGGCGGCAGCGCCGCCGACGCCTCCCACTTCGCCGGTGAACTTGTGGGAAGGTTTCGGGCAGAACGGCGGGGACTCCCGGCGGTGGCCCTTGCCTCAGACCCTGCGGTGATAACCGCACTGGGAAACGACTACGGTTTCCACAGGATTTTCGAAAGGCAGGTGGAAGCCCTTGGAAGGCCCGGGGACATACTGATAGCCCTGTCAACCAGCGGCACCAGCGAAAACGTGGTCAGGGCAGCCATAAAGGCAAGGGAGATGGGCCTTCTGGTCCTGGCCTTCACATCCGCCGCCTGCGGAAGTGTTCCCTGGGCGGACATGCACTGGAGTTCCTCGGCCATGGAGACCAGCCACACCCAGGAGCGGATGCTGGTGGCCATCCACGCCGTTTGCTTCGGGGTGGAGGCAGCCCTTGAAGATTAACCGGGCCTCCTCCGTAAAACTGCTCATTGGTACCGCCATAGCGCTTCTCACCATCTGGCTCACCTTCAGGAAAACCGACTGGAATGAACTTTCCGCCGTTTTTCAGACCGCCGGGTGGGGTTATGCCCTTGCGGTGCTTCCTGCACTGGCCCTCAGCTACCTCTTCAGGATATACAGGTGGGTCACCCTTCTTGCCCCGGTGGGCAAGGTAAAGAAGACCTCCGCAACCCCACCCCTGATAACAGGTTTCATGCTGAACAGCGTCCTTCCGGGCCGTCTTGGCGAGTTCGCCCGTTCAGCGCTGCTTACACGTAAAACGGGAATACCCTTTGCCTCGTCCTTCGCAACGGTGGTGGTGGCAAGGCTTTTCGACGGCCTTACACTGACCGGCCTCGCCATCGTAGTAATGGCCGCCATGTGGGAAAGCCTTTCCGTTGCCGTGCGGAGCGGCCTCATAGCCGCCGGGGTGGGCTATGCAGTCATACTGCTGGTACTCATAGCCCTGGGGAAATGGCACGGCAGGACCGTCGCCGTGATAGTGTGGCCCCTCAAAAGGTTCGGTTTCCACAGGATGGCGGCCAGGGTGGAGAGAATGCTTCTGGATTTCGCCGCCGGGCTTGACATACTGAAGGATCCAGGTGAGATAATTCGGGTTACCGCGCTTTCACTAGGTGTCTGGCTGGCGTTATGCGCCTCGGCGATCCCGGTTTTCCTGGCCCTGGACATACCCTGGGAATGGTACTATCCCCCGCTGGTCCTGGTGCTTTCCGGTTTCGGGATGCTGATACCCACCCCCGCCGGGGCGGGAACGGTCCATTACGCCCTGGGGGTTCTCTTCCCTGTGATCACCGGCATTCCCGAACCCAGGGCCAAGGCCATGGCCATTTTTTTCCACGCAACCCAGTTCCTGCCCGTCATAGTAGCCGGGCTGGCGGTTTCCAGGGGCAATCTAAAGATAGAGGAACCCTCCTGAGGAACCTTTGAGGATTGCCGTCTGTATTATATTCCCGAGAAATAGCAAACATGAGAGGACATCAATGCCTACATACGAATACGTGTGCGAAAAATGCGCCCGAAAATACGAGAAATTCCAGACCATGTCCGCCGAACCCGACACAGACTGCCCCGAGTGCGGAGGCCCGGTGAAGAGGCTGATCGCGCCGGCGCCGGCCTCATCTTCAAGGGGAACGGCTTCTACCAGACCGACTACAAGAAGCCCGCGAAACCCTCTTCCGAGTGCTCCACCTGCCCCACCTGTCCCACCTGCCCCGCCGCGAAGGAATAAAAAAGGGCGCCCCGGAGGGCGCCCGAAATAACCTTCTGCTACATTCCCATCATGTCGGCAAGCTTCCACTGGCCGTCTTCAAGAACGAGGTTCACGGTGTCGGTGTCGCCCTCGAGGGTGACCTCTACAGTGGCGGTTTCGCCGTCGATGACGGTTTCGCCGATCTCGACGGTGCTGAAGTCCGGCATTTCCTCGGCCATCATGGGGCTTTCGAACATTTTTGTCATGAAGTCGCCTGCGGACATGTTGGAGATCTCGTCGGCGGTTACTTCAATACCCAGCATTGCCATGAAAGCGGCGCTTTCCTCGGGGGTGGCCTTCATCTCTTCCACCTGGGCGTCGAGCTCAGCCACGGCTTCAGATGAGAGGCAGCTCATAAGGGCATTGCCGTCTTTGTTCTCAAAGGCGTCGATGGCTTTTTGTACCACTGAGTCCGGTGTCGAGGCTCCGCCGCAGGCGATTGCCAGGACGAAAAGCGCCGTAAGGGCGAGTGCGAATTTTTCATCAGATAAGTCCCTCCTGTGTTACTGTATGCGGGCTAAACAAATAGCCCGATGGCCTCCAAAAATGGTAACAGTGGATGCAACACTGTTCGGCTGATTATAGCCATTTTTCCGCCGGGAGCAAATAGCTTTTTCAAGGGTCCTGATTTTTTCCCAGCCCGGGCAATATATTAGGTGTTACATTTTCGGCGGACGGCGGGAAGCAATAGAAGGGAGCCCCTCTTGAGAAATCTGGCTGCAATTCTGGCGGGAGCTTCTAGTCCTTCCTGCGGGAACGGGAGTTCCGGGGAAGGGGGCCTGTGCGGGTGGTGTTCTGGCACGCCATGGGAGGCCCGCTGGGCGATGTGCTGGAAGATACCCTCATAGCCGAGTTCAATGCCCTTCATCCCGACATCGAGATACTTCCTGTGAGCATGGGCAACTACAGCGCCCTCAGCCAGAAGATAATGGCCGGTGTAATGGCCGGTTCGCCGCCGGTGCTTGCCCAGGCCTATGAAACCTGGACCGCCCAGCTCATCAGGGGCGGCGCCCTGGTCCCCCTTGATTCCCTCATGGATGCCGACACGGCTTTCACCCCTGAGATGTGGAACGACTTCTTTCCAGTTTTCCAGGCCAACAACACCTTCGATGGAAGGGTCTACAGCTTTCCCTTCAACAAGAGCGTTCCCCTCATTTATTACAACGCCGACCGGTTCGACAGCCTGGGGGTTGTTCCGGCGGAAACCTGGGAGGAACAACGGGAGCTGCTGAAGCTCTTCACGGAAGACACCAACGCCGACGGCGACATGCTGGACGACACCGACCGCTGGGGAACTGCCTTCGGCACATCGGTATGGACATTCGAGTGTTTCCTCTCCCAGGCAGGAGGGTCTCTTCTGAACCGGGATTCCACCGCCACCGCCTTTAATTCTCCCGAGGAAGGGAAGCCCTTGAATACATGACAACCCTTCTTTATGTGGATTCCACCGCTTACCTCACCACCGGCTACGACCACCAGAACGCATTTGCAGACGGCAGGGTGGCCCAGGTTCAGGGATCGGTCACCAGCCTTGCCTTCATGGTGAAGGACATGAACAGGAGGGCCGAACACGGCCTTTCCACATTTACCATAGGAACAGCTCCCCTTCCCGCCGGGCGCGTCAGGGTGTTTACATAGCCGGAACGAATGTAGTGCTCTTCCGCAACGACGACCCCATGGTGGTGGAGGCCGGATGGACCTTCATCAAATGGTTTACCCGGCCGGACATTCAGGCCAGATGGTTTGCAGGAAGCGGTTATCTCCCCGCCAGAATGAGCAGCCTCGATGAACCTGCATATCTGGCGAAGATCGAAATGTATCCCGGGCTTCAGGGTGTGATAGATCAGCTTTATTACGCCGTGTTCGAGCCCCAGATAACAGCCTGGTACGACGGCAGGGAGTTCCTGTCCGAGGCTGTGGAAATAGTGCTTTACGGAAGAATGTCGCCGGAGGAGGCCCTTTCCAGGGCGGCTGATCTGGCCGACGCTGAAATAAGAACAGGCCGATAAGGCCGCAAGAGGGAGGAACGATGACTAAGGTTTTTCTGCCGGTGATGCTGCTTTGCGGTCTTGCCGGCGCCCAGGTGCTCACCGTAGCCGAAGCCAGGGTGGATACCGATGGCAACGGAGTACCCGATCTCCTGGGTCAGACCGTTACCATCAGCGCCGTTGCCACCTGTGAACCCACCCTTTTCTCCACCAGCGGCGTGAGTTTCTACGCCCAGGACGCCACGGCGGGTATCAATGTCTACGCCTTTGAAGCCCCCCAGGACCTCATGCCCGGGGAGGAGTGGCTGATAACCGGGGAGATCATGTTCTATAACGGTCTCACCGAGATATCTCCCTTATCGGTGAACGACTACGAGTATGTGGGCAACCCCGGTATGCCACAGCCTTTCCAGCTGGTGAGGAACCAGCCGGTTTCAGAGAGCCTCGAGGGGCTGCTCCTTGCCGTGGGAGACCCCGGCCTGGTTCAGTGGGTCACCGTGGCCACCTCCCCCTCCTTCGCCGGCGGCGGATACAACTTCGACGTCTGGAACGGGCAGACAGTGGTGCCGGTCAGGGTGAACGAAAGCACAGGCATCGATGTTTCAGGCATTACCGTGGGCACACGGCTTTTCCTTAAGGGCATAGGCGGCCAGTACGACTCCACCGAGCCCTACGACTCCGGATACCAGCTTCTGCCAAGGTATCAGACCGACCTCACGGTGTTCAACCCCTCGGTGGACAATTTCTTTCACCTGGATGTAACGGGCAACCCCTTCGCACCTGATCTGGGCGAAACCATGACCATAGAATACGGAGGACCCCAGGGAGTGCGGTTCAACCTTACCCTTTTCGACCGGGCCGGCAGGGACCTTGCCCATCTGGCCACCAACTCCCCCGCCGGGGACATCTTCAGCTACGACGGCCGGGACGACTGGAACGAATTCTTGCCCATGGGGCAGTATCTTCTCTGCCTCGAAGGGGTATATCCCGACGGCCGGAGGCTCACCACAACCGAAACCGTGGTAATCGCGGCTCCGCTTGAATAGGAGGGAAATAATGAGAGTATTTACAGCAGCGGCCCTCCTCTGTCTTGCCCTTCCCGCCCTGGGCGCCTTCGAGGAGATGGAGATGGGGATCCCCTCCATGGCCATGGGAGGAACCGGCGTTATCCTCGACGGGGTGGAGGGTGTTCTCTGGAACCCGGCGGCAGCGGCTGGCATAAGGGGCACCATGTTCGCCGTCTCCGGAAAGCTTCCATACACCAGCATCGATTTCACCACCGCCGGGATCGACGGTGGAACCGGCATTACCGATAACTGGAACCTCGCCGGAAGCGCCAGATGGTTCGGGGGGGAACTCTACAACGAGCAGATCCTCGCGGTGACCGCCGGGGGAAAGCTCACCAGGGACCTTTCACTGGGAATTCAGCCTGTGATCTCCCGTGTGGCCATAGAGGACGGCGTAAGCAGCTACGGCTCCGCCACCGCTTTCTCCGTCAACGCCGGTTTCAGGGTAACCATGTATGACAGGTGGGCCTTCGCCGCGGCGATGAAGAACCCCTTCGAATCCCGAATAGGGAACTCAGGGGAGTACATGCATCGCCAGATGGACGCCGGCCTTTCCTACCAGCCGGCAACCGGCGTGGTTACGGCCTTTGCCCTCTCCAGGGACTTCAGGGGAACCAGGGTCAGGGCCGGGGATCGCTTCCACTTGGACCCCTCACGGTTTACGCCGGTGCCATCAGCGGCCCGGCGGTCCTCACCGGGGGATTCACAGCGAAGGTTCAGGGTATAGAGGCCAGCTACGCAGTTCAGACCCACCCCGAGCTGAACCTTTCCCACGCATTCGGGGTGACATATGCTTTTTAGCCTGCTGCTTGCTTCAATGCTGGCCGCCGTGCCCCCGGGGTTCGATCTGAACTCCGCTTCCCTGGATGAACTGGAGGCCCTCGCCGGCCTGACGCCGGAACAGGCAACGGTTCTTTACCGCCACATACAGGACACAGGCGGCCTTGAAAGTATCTACGAAGTGATCGAGCTTGACATGTTCACCCCGGAGGACCTTCTCTGGCTCCGGGAGAACACCATCGTTCTTCCCCCCGGGGAAGACCACATAACCCCAAGGGTCCTTGATGTGATGGAGCGGCTGGCCACGGAGGACGGCCCCGGCGACGCGGCGGTGGAGTACTGGGAAGACCTGCTGCTTCGGCCCATGCCGGTGAACGGCGCCAGATGGTGGGACCTTCGCAGCCTCGACAGGGTGAGCTTCACCGACGCCGCTGCGGTGGACGCCAGGCTGAGAACACTTGGGCCGGTGTCTTCGGTGGTTTCCCTCAGAAGCACCGAGAACCTGCGCTATTATGGCTACAGGAACATGCGTGACTTCATTTCCATACGGGAACCGGACTATTCCTCAAGGGACTTCTTCGGAAGCTACAGGTTCATATATGAGGACGGTTCCGGCCGGTTCGGAATAGAGGACGGCATCGAAGGCCATCTCTCGGAGATGAAATCCGCCATCAGCGATATCCTGGAAGGGGGACGGGAGCTTTCCTCCACCTCCATCGACAGCCTTGCCCTGATCACCAGGCTTCAGTCACAGTACGACCAGCTCCTGGAGGCCCGGGATGTTCCCGGGTTCACCCACCGGGTCAAGGTTGGCATGGGAGACCGCTACCGTGCCGGGGCAAGGATTTCCAGGGGGGTAAACTCATTGGCCGGAAACCAGCTCATCGCCGGTCTCGACGCCCCGGTGAACCACAGGTTCGACGTGGGCAAGGCCTATTTTTCCTTCCATGACGATGGATTCGTGAAGCAGGTTATCGCCGGCAACTATCGCCTTTCCCTTGCCCAGGGTCTGCTGATAGACAATTCCGATGAGCTTATGTACAGGAACACATACAGGACCTGGGGGCTCACACCGGACCTCACCTCCTCCAGGCAGAGCGCCCTCTTCGGAGGGGCTGCACAGATAGAGGCGGGGCCGGTTCTGGCCTACGCCTTCGGTTCATACACACCGAGGGACGCCATAACCAACCTCGACGGCACTCCGAACGCTCTCTTCCAGGGGGATTTCAGGACCGAGGAGTACAGCGATGTCCTGGAGGAAACCACCTACGGCGGTTACGCCTTCTATGACATGGGCGACTTCCTTCCGGTGGGGACCGCCCTGGGCCTTGGCGGTCTTGGAATTCTCTACAGCGATTCCCTGAACCCGCTGGTGGCCGGTATGGACATTCCCAACGACTCCTATGTGTGGAACTGCCCGGAATACGCCCACATGCCCTCCGGTGACAGGCTGAGCTATGTGGCAGGGGCAGCCCAGACGGTTTTCAGGAACATGAGCGCGGAGATAGAGGCGGTACGCCAGGACAACGGCGCCTGGGCCAGCCTTACCACTGCAAGCTGGCAGAACAACTGGCTTCAGGTCACCGCATCCTACAGGAAGTACGCGCTGGACTTCATGAATCCCTACAACAGGGGTTTCGCAGAACAGCACAGGTTCGACGACACCGTGTTCGAGAGCCCCTACAGGCTCAACGACCCCCTGGCTTCCCAGCTCGCGGACCTTCCGGTTCCCAAACCGGAGGAGGGTGTGTACATCGAGACCAGGTTCCAGGTAAGCCAGAGGATCACATTCACCAGGGTTTATCTGGATACCTGGCGGAACCTTGCCTACAACACCGAGAACCTGAGGTTCCAGGGTGAGGTGGAGTACCGCCCGGTGTGGCCTGTGCGGTTCAGGCTGAAGTACAAGTTCCAGGACAAGCTGAACGCCAAGGCCATCGTCCCCACCAACTCCAGGACCCAGGAGTTCACCTTCAGAACATTCTCCCTTCCCGTGGGCGGCGACTACTTCAGCATCGAACTCCGGTACGGAAATGTGGGCCTTACCCCCAATCCCCTCTACGGAGATGACAGGAACATGAACGGGGGATTCCTCGCCCTTCGGTACGAGCACGAGTTCACACCGGAACTGTCCGTTCTGGGGGGAAGCACCTTCTGGACCACCAATGGAATGAGCCAGTGGGAGTTCGAGGACACGGGAATAGATTTCCTGGACGGCGACGGCACCAAGTTCTACGTTACACTGAAGAACACCCTTTCCAGCAACCTGCAGCTGAGGCTGAAGTTCCTGAGGAAGGACACCTTTTTCCCCCACAACGGATTCTATAGGCCGGACCCCGAAGACCAGTTCCACTACCAGGGTTCTCCGGATGAAACAGTAACTGATTTCGGTGATCATGTCACCGATTACGGCATTCGCTGCCAGCTCGATATTCGCTGGTAGGCAGGAGGAGCTATGGGAATCACAGCAGGCGGAATGATCATCCTTCTGGCCATCTCCGGCGGCCTTCCGGAGATAATGTGGCTGGGAAACGGCGGCATGGCTGGTTCAGCCGCCTCGGCGGGAATGGGCGGCACATGGTTCACCGACGGGTCTCCCCAGGGAGCCCTTGAGAACCCGGTGATGGCCTCAAAGCTGCCCCGGGGATTCACCGCCGGGGCAACCGGCGCCACGGTGCTGGATATCGAAAAGAGAACAAGAAGGGTATACGACAGCTTCGGTGGCGTGGTGGGCGAGGCGGAATACGCCTACAACCAGAACTTCACCCCCCTTCCCGGAGGGGTGGCCCTGTCCATGTCCGAAGGCGCCCTGGCCGCCTCCGCCGGATGGAGGGCGGTATCCACCTTCAGTTATGACTACCAGAGGGTGATCAATGACAACAGCTATGTCAGGGTGGCGGAGGAAACCCTGAATGTCAGCGGGATCCTCAGCGAGTTCTCACTGGCGGGAAGCTACACCGCCGGTAACATCCTTTCCTTCGGCGCCGGCGGCGGTTACCTCACAGGAACCAGGGATTCGGAGTACCTCATGGATCATGACGATCCCACCGAACCGGATGTTGCCGTTGACACCGAAACGGATTTTTCCGGAATGATCGCCAGGGGCTCGGTGCTGGCGGACCTGGGCAGGGTGGAAGTCACCGCCGGCATAGAGCAGCCCATTGACTGGAAGTACACCGTGGAAAACTACGAAACGGAACTCACCCTTCCCATGAAGGCCCGTTCCGGGATCTTTACAGCCCGGGCAACAGGCTGAAGAGCCTTTTTGCCGCGGACTTCTGGTGGAGCGGAACCTCCTCGGTGGAGATCGGCGGAGAGGAAACCGACCTGAGAAACAGCTGGGGCTTCGCCGCCGGGGTGCAGAACACCCTTCCGGGAAGCGCATGGTAAGAACTGGGTTCAACTACGAGAGTTCCCCGGTTTCAAGCGCCCTGGACAGGATGGGTTTCACAGTCGGGATAGGCTGGATCATGGGGGACGTTTCCCTGGATGCAGCCCTGGCCTTCTCACCGGTGAGGTGGGATCAGTACCAGGCCGACGGACTTCCCACCTTCGTTTACGGAGATTCACTGGTCATGGAGTCCAGCAGAACGGCCTTATCCCTCGGCGTGACGAAGACATTCTAGAAGGGATGGTACAATGCTGAGAATGATTGCCGCGCTTCTTCTGGTCATCACCGGGTTTTCCCGGGGAGACTTGATCTATCTGAACATCCTTCACACGAATGACATACACGGTGGTATTGCCCCCACGGAAGCCTCCTTCATGAACCCGGATTTCCCCCCGGGAATGGGGGGAGGAGCCTGGATAGCCACCTATGTGAACCAGGTAAGGGAGGAATGCGAGGCCTCGGGGGAACACTTCCTTCTGGTGGACTGCGGAGACATCTGGCAGGGCACACCCCTGGGCAATTACAACTCAGGCGAGTTCATGATGGAATGGATGAACTCCATGGGATACGACATGATGACACTGGGCAACCACGATTTCGACCGTGGCGCCCAGGTTGCCATAACCAATTCCGAACTGGCTGACTTCCCCGTTCTGTCATCGAATTTCCTTACAGACCAGGGCGAGATACCGCCGCCTGTGCTGCCATATATCTTCAGGGAGATAGGCGGTCTGGACGTGGCCTTCATCGGTGTGAACACATCGGACACCTACGGCCTTGTGGATCCTGAGCTCCTCGAGGGCTATGTGATAGCCCCGGAACTCCCCGCCGTGGAGAAATATATGGCGGAGGTACAGGAGCAGGGCGCCGACCTCGTGGTCCTGGTTTCCCATCTGGGGCACCCCCCCGATTCAGACGTATACCTGGAAAGGGTGTTCAGCGCCTGGGACCAGGGGATGGAGTACACTAAGGACTTCGCCTACAACTCCGCCGAGCTCACCTGTATCGTGGAGGGGATCGACCTCATCATAAGCGGCCACACCCATGTGGCCTCCGGGAGCCCTGGGTAAACCCCTTAACCCACACCATAGTGGTTCAGGGGTACGCCAACGGAACCGGCATCGGCCACATCAGGCTGGCCATCGACACCGAAACGGGGTCCATCATCGGATATGACACCCCCGACGGCGAAGAGTACATCAGCCTTCTCCACGACAGGTTCTGGCCGGACCCTGAACAGCATGAACTCATCTCCGGGTTCAGGGAGATAGCCGAGGCGGGTATGGACAGCGTGATAGGTGAAGCAGTATCCGAGATCCCCAGGGGGGCGCCGAGCATCCCATGGGCCGCCTCCTCAGCGACGCCATCCGGCTGGAAACCGGTGCCGATGTTGGTCTGCTGAACCGCGGAGGCATCAGGGCAGCCATACCCAGGGGGCCGATAACCCCCCGCATCGTCTACACGGCGATCCCCTTCGAGGAGGACCTCTATCTGCTTGAGCTCACCGGAGCGGAACTCCTTGAGATACTTGAGACAGGCATGCAGGGACGCAGGCGTGACATGGAGATATCCGGCTTCACCTGCCGGCGGAACCAGCTGAGCCCCGACGGAGAAAAGATAGAGGAGCCCATGGTGAACGGAGAACCACTGGATCCGGAAGAGGTATATGTTCTGGTAACCACCGGATATCTTGCCCAGGGAAATGTGGGCTACGGCATCATGCTGGAGCATGAGGCATCCTACGCCGGGATATCACTTCTGGAGGCGGTTACCAGCCATATCTCCCGTGTGTCCCCCATCGAACCGGACAACACCATGAGGATAGTCTGGATAGAGGAAGAGAGATAGATACTTGAGAACGGTCATTCTGGGAGCCGGGCTTGCGGGTCTTAGTGCGGCGGAAGAGCTGGCCCGGCAGGGCGGGGAAGTGCTGGTCATAGAAAAGAACCCCTTTCCCGGCGGCCTGGCCTGTACAATGAAACAGGACGGGTTCGCCTACGACCTGGGCCCCCACCGTTTCCATACCGCCAACCCCGACATCCTCCGGTTCGTGGAGGAGCTTCCGGGGATCGACCTGATGGAGCTTGAAAGGGTGAGCCGAATACGCCTCCTCGACCGCTACTTCGACTACCCGCTGTCCTTCGGTAACGTCCTTTCAAGGATGCCCCTCCACCGCGGAGCTGGAATGATGCTGAGCTTCGCACTGGAGAAGGCAAGGGGCATTTTTTCACCAAGGGAGCAGGAGAGCTTTGAAGGCTGGGTTCTCAGCAGGTTCGGAAGGGGGCTCTACGAGCTCTACCTTGCCCCCTACAACAGGAAGCTCTGGGGCATCGAACCCCGGGAACTGAGCGCCGACTGGGCAAGCCAGCGGATAACCGTTCCCAGCCTTGCCGGTCTTGTAAGGGAAACCCTGTTCCCTTCCAGGGAAACCGTAAGGAGCCTGGTAAGCACCTTCCATTATCCCGCCGGGGGTATCGGTTCCATCTCAGATGCCCTGGCAAGGCGAATAAGGGATCTGGGGGGAGAGATACTCTATTCAAGGGAACCCTCCTCGGTGCAGAGGCGGGGGGACCGCTGGGAAATAGTGATCGATGGAGAAACCCTTTCCTGCAACAGCATCATAAACACCATTCCAGTAAACGAGTACACAGGGCTTCTCGGCGATGCTCTCCCCGACAGGGTTCACCGGTCCGCCTCGGCCCTCCAGTTCCGTTCCCTTGTTTTCCTGGCGGTTCTCCTTGACTCGGATGTGAAGCCCCGGGATCACTGGATCTACACATCGGAGGACCGTTATCTCTTCAACCGCCTCTCCATTTCAAGGAACTTCGATCCCCGCTCACCCTCCCAGGTCGTGTTCGAGTTCAGCTGCATGGAGGGGGACCACATCTGGAACGCCTCCACCGAGGAGCTCCTTCGAAGCACCCTCCCCGGTGCGGAGCACCTGGGGCTCTTCTCCCGGAACATGGTTACCGGTGCCCATGCCAGCAGGGCCTCCCACGCCTATCCCATCTACAGGAAGGGCTATGCCGAACACACCGCCAGGGTGCTGGACTGCCTTGAGGACCTGCCGGGAAGCGTCAGCTGCGGAAGGCAGGGGCTTTTCAGGTACAACAACATGGACCATTCGATAGAGATGGGTAAGTACGCCGCCCTGGAGGTTCTCGGAAGCGGTTCTGTGAAGGAGAGGTTCAACTGGAGCACCGATACATGGGCGGACGGCTGAGCTGAGAAACCCGCTTCCCTTCTGCTTTTCCTTCTTGCGGCTGTTTTCGCCGTCGGGGCATTCACCGACAGCCCTCTCATAAGACCCCTGTTGAAGATCACATGCCACAGGTTGCCGGAAAGGTCCTTTTCCTGGGCCCCGGGGCTGTGCGCCAGATGCACCTCCTTCTGGCTGGGGATGGCTTTTTCCGCGGTTCTCCTGTTCTTCAGGAAGCTTCCCGGTTCAATCGCCGCGGGACTGCTCATGATGGTTCCGCTGGTGCTGGACGGCACCCTTCAGTTCGCCGGATTCTACCAGAGCACCAACCTGGCAAGGCTGATCACCGGCTTTCTGGCAGGAGCGGGCATATCCGTGCTCTTCGAAGCCGGTCTGAAAACCGACTGATCCTTTTGTAAAGCATTGACAATTCATCACGCATGAGCGAGATTTGAAGCCAGCCAGTCACCTGGGCTGGTATCCACAGATAAGGTGGAAGAGGCCGAACCGGACGGTTCGCTGTTGCTCTTCCGCAAGCAAATGTTCTACTTGCGGAAAGGACGACTGCAATGAGCAGAACAAGAACCCTGATACTTGGCGCCGCCGGGCGCGATTTCCACAACTTCAACACACTGTATCGCAAGGATGACAGCTACGAGGTAGTGGCATTCACCGCTACCCAGATACCGGATATCGACGGCAGAAAGTATCCCGCCGAGCTCGCCGGAGAACTTTACCCCCAGGGTATTCCCATACTTGACGAGGGGCAGCTGGAAGACATCATCGAGAAAGAGGGCATCCAGCTCTGCGTCATGTCATACAGCGACCTTCCCGACAGCACCGTTATGGCCCTTGCCAGCCGGGTTAACGCCGCCGGATCCGATTTCACCATGATAGGCGCCCAGCGCACCATGCTGAAGAGCACGAAGCCCGTTGTTGCCATCACCGCCGTGCGCACCGGCTGCGGTAAAAGCCAGACAACCCGCCGGGTGATCGAAGAGCTCACCGCCGCCGGGAAAAAGGTGGTTGCCATACGCCACCCCATGCCCTACGGCGACCTTGTGAAGCAGGCGGTACAGCGCTTCGCCACCATCGAAGACCTCAAGAAGCACGACTGCACCATCGAGGAAATGGAAGAGTACGAACCCCATGTAACCAGGGGCAATGTCATCTACGCAGGGGTAGACTACGAAGCGATACTTCGGGAAGCCGAGAAAGAGGCGGACATCATCCTCTGGGACGGCGGCAACAACGACACCGCCTTCTACGCCCCGGACCTCACCATAACCGTGGCCGACCCCCACAGGCCCGGTCACGAGGTGGGCTACTATCCCGGCCAGACCAACCTCAGGCTTGCGGATGTAGTTGTCATCAACAAGATCGACAGCGCCTATCCCGAAGATGTGGAAGAAGTAAGGAAGAACATCCGCAGGGTGAATCCCTCTGCCCGGATCATCGACGGCGCCAGCCCCGTGAGCGTTGACAGGCCCGAGCTCATAAACGGCAAGAAGGTCCTCGTGGTGGAGGACGGCCCCACCCTCACCCATGGCGATATGGAGTACGGAGCCGGTTTCGTCGCCGCGGAGAAGTACGGCGCGGTGGAGTTCGCCAACCCTGTTCCCAATGCGGTACGCACCATAAGGGACACCTTCGACAAGTACTATCCCGGTGTCGAGGAAACATCCATCCTTCCCGCAATGGGATACGGTGAGGCCCAGATGAAGGATCTCGAGGAAACGATTAACTCCATCGACTGCGACGCAGTCGTTGTTGGAACTCCCTTCGATCTCGGAAGGGTCATTAAGATAGACAAACCGGTCGTGAAGGTAACCTACGACCTCCAGGAGATCGGCAAGCCGGATCTCGCCGAGGTTCTCAAACCCTTTACGGAATAAACAAACCCGCATGAAGCGGTAATCGCAGTGAGAGGCAGGGCCGTAATGGGCCTTGCCTTTCATCGCATCATCTGGAGGTTTTTTTAATGTCGGATAAGCCCGAAAAGGGGCAGACAAAAGTGGAACCCTGTGAGGTAAAGAAGAGAAATGCCGTGCACATCTTCCCCGAGTGGTGCAAGGGATGCGGCATATGCGTTGCCTTCTGTCCGAAGCAGGTTCTCACCATGGGAGACGACCAGAAGGCCCATGTAACCTACCCCGACAAGTGCATCGAATGTGCCCTTTGTGCCCGGAGGTGTCCAGAATTCGCCGTATTCGTCAGCGATGAAAAGCTGAAGGACAGCAAGAAGAATGGTGGTGAAAAATGAGCGGAGTTCCCTGGGGAGAGACCAGGCTTGTACAGGGCAACGAAGCCGTGGCGCTGGGCGCGCTGGCCGCCGGGATCGACTTTTTTGCCGGATACCCCATCACCCCCTCAACGGAGGTGGCGGAAATACTGGCAAGGGAAATGCCCCTGGTGGGCAAAAAGTGGATACAGATGGAAGACGAGATCGCAAGCATAAGCGCCATAATCGGAGGAAGCCTGGCGGGAGGAAGGTCCATGACCGCCACCAGCGGCCCGGGCTTCAGCCTGATGCAGGAGGGACTGGGATACGCCTGCATGACCGAGGTGCCACTGGTTCTTGTGAATGTAATGCGCGGCGGTCCTTCCACCGGTCTTCCCACACAGGTTTCACAGGGTGACGTAATGCAGGCCAGGTGGGGAACCCATGGAGACCACCCGGCGATAGTTCTTGCACCCGCCGACGTTGAGGAATGCTTCCGGCTTACAGTGAGGGCTTTCAACCTTGCCGAATCCTTCAGAACACCGGTGATACTCATGCCCGACGAGGTAATCGGCCACATGCGGGAAAAGTTTACCTTCCCCCAGGTGGAAGAAGTGTGCGTAACACCTCCTTCAGCTCCGGATGTGCCCATAGAATGGTACGAGCACTATCATTCCTCGGCAACCGGTGTATCCCCAATGGCCCGTTTCGGATCCGGTTACAGGTTCCATGTCACCGGCCTCACCCACGACACCCATGGCTTTCCCACCAGAAAGGTGGATGAAGTTGTTGAGAAGATGAACCGGCTGAAACAGAAGATCACCAGAAGGCTGGACGTACTCGAGGACAATCACATTCATAATGTGGAGGAAAGCAATGTGGTCATCTTCTGCTACGGCTCCGTTTACAGGAGCGCCATGGCCGCCCAGCAGATACTGGCCAGAAAGAGGAAAAAGGTCGGCGTCTTCCGGCCGGTAACCATCTGGCCCTTCCCGGACAGAACTGTGAAGGAAAAGCTTGACGGCAAAGAGGTTATCCTGGTTCCCGAACTCAATCAGGGGCAGATCATCCATGAAGTGGAAAGGCTTACCTCCGACAGCGTCCGTGTGGTTCCCCTTCACAGGTTCGACGGCTACGAGATAACGCCGGAACAGATAGTTGAAGCCGTACAGGAGGTGATGTGATGCCAGCCCGTCTGCCATACGCCTACAGGTATCTCCGGTCCAAGAAGAAGTTTCCCCATGTCTGGTGCCCGGGATGCGGCATAGGCATAGTCATGGGCTCCATTATCCGGGCGGTGGATTCCCTGGGCTGGGAGCTCGACGACATACTGATGGTCTCCGGAATCGGCTGCACCAGCAGAATGCCCGTTTATGTGGATTTCAACACGCTGCACACAACCCACGGCAGGGCCCTTGCCTTCGGTACCGGGGCGAAAATGGCCAATGAAAACCTCAAGGTCCTGGCGGTTATGGGCGACGGCGATTCCATGGCAATAGGAGGGAACCACATCATCCACGCAGCCAGGCGGAACATGGACATGACCGCCATAATCGTCAACAACAACAACTACGGAATGACCGGCGGACAGTTCTCTCCCACGACCCCCCGGGGAGCAAGAACGGCCACCACCCCCTACGGAATGATCGAACCTGACTTCGATGTGTGCAAACTCACCGAAGCCGCCGGGGCGAACTTCGTTGCCAGGGGCACTGTATACCATGTAATGGAACTCGACGGCATGATAAAGAAGGCCCTCGACGGAAACGGGTTCAGGGTGGTGGAAGTGCTCTCCCCGTGTCCTACCAACTTCGGCAGGGCAAACAGGCAGGGCGACGCCGTAAAATGATGGAGATGCTTCGGGATAGCACAGTGAACCGTGCCCAGGCGGCTAAACTCCCACCTGAGAAGCTTGAGGGCAAAGTTGTAAGGGGAGTGTTTGCCGACGGTAATGAAATGGGCTATATCGAGAGGTACCGTTCGCTGGTGAACCGAGTCGCACCGGAGGTGAAAGAATGATATACTCCGAAGTAAGGCTTGCAGGTGCCGGTGGGCAGGGCCTGGGGCTTGCCGGGCGAATACTCAGCCAGGCGGCCATTCTGAACGGCAGCGAGGTCTGCCTTACCCAGAGTTACGGCCCTGAAGCCCGGGGCGGAGCCAGCCGCACCGACGTGATTATCTCCGACAAGCCCATTCTGTTCCCCAACTGCAGGAAGCTGGACATCCTTCTGGCCATGAACCAGGAGAGCGCCGACAAGTTCAGCCCCAAGCTAAAGGAATCCGGTTTCAGCATAGTGGATTCCACTTATGTAGACCAGCTCCCCGAGGGCAAGGTCTACGAGTTCCCCTTCACCAGGAAATGCCTTGAGACCTTCGGGCAGAAGATCGCGGCGAACCTGATAGCCATAGGTATGTTCGGGGCCCTCAGCCGTTTCTTCACACTGGAAATATGGACCGAAGCCATAAAACTGGCGGTTCCTCCGGCTTTCCTCGAACTCAACCTGGATGCCTTCGAGCTGGGGCACCGCGAGGGCAGGGAGATACTCCACATGGAAGAGGGGCGCATTCCCGTTGCCTGGGACAGGAAGCAGCCTGTTCCCAAGGCCATTCGGGACAAATACACAAGATAACTGGTAAACACTGATTCCCGGCCCGTCCAGATCATATCAGGACGGGCCATTACATTGACTTTACTGCGGACCTCCCGTATAGTTTCGTGGGTGCAGATAGAATGGGTGGTACTGTACCATTATTCAACTGAGCCAATCAGGAGGGAAAATATGAAAAGAATGACTGCTATTTTGGTGGTGCTCTTTGCGGCCTCAACCGCTGTTGCACTTCCATCCTATTACGGCCTGCAGGGTCTCAACCGCGTTGTAGACGCCGAGCCCCTTGAGGTCAATCAGTATTCGGTGGGCATCTTCACCCACGGCGGCCTCAGCGAAGACACAAGGAACGCATGGCTTCCCGAGTCCGGGATGTTCGAGGTCGACGACAAGGAATACAACGCCACCGGTCACCTTGCCTTCGGTTATGGGATCAATGAGATGGCCGAAATGGCCGGCCGGGTCTCCTACTGGTGGAACGGCTACAGAAGGGATCTCTCCAACACCGAGCGCGACGCCGGTACAGGCGACTGGGAAAGCGATGACGCCCTTAACGAGGCACTCCTTTCCCTCAAGCTTTCCTTCAATCCCACCGACGACGGCCAGTTCTGGCTCGGCTTCATGCCTTCACTGGGCTTCGGGATCAGCAGCGGTGACAACGACTATGTCACCATGTACGATTCGGGAACCGACGGCATCTGGTACCTCGACGACCCCATGTTCCTCATGCGCCGTCCCATGAACCACACAGCCAAGTACCACTTCGGAGGCGACATACTCACCTCCTACAACGCCGATTTCGGCCTTGGCCTGCACCTGAACGCCGGATTCCACCACTACTCCCAGCAGTTCCAGTACACCGACAACCGCAGGAACATGGCCACAGGCGGAATAATCGATTCTGAAGAGGTCGACCTTACCGTTAACGACAACGCTATCAGGGTCGCCGCGGGCATGGAATACCAGCTCGGTTCCATCACCCCCTTCGTTGAGATGGAATACAATAAGTTCATCGACCGCGACGAAGAGGCCGGCAACGGCGAAAGATACGATGACATAGCCCTTCTCGGCGGTGGTTTCAGGTTCGTGTCCCCCTATGGACTCGCACTTGACCTCACCGGTTCAATGGCCATCACCGAGTTCGACCCCATGTGGTCCGACATGGGCCATGGCATCTACCAGTCCACAGGATCCGTAACAGAAGAACAGAGAGCCGCCAGAAGCCCCTTCCCCGGCGGATATCCCGCTGACCTGGGAATTGGTCTTAACCTCATCTTCTCCTCTGTACTGCTCCAGGATCCCACCCATGGCACCCTCAGCGGTATCGTAACCGACTCCGAAACCGGAGAAGCGATCGAAGCCGAGGTAAGCTTCCCCGCCTCCTCCATTCTTCCCCAGGCAACCGCCGACGGCTACTACAGCGTGGAACTCCTCGCCGGATCAGTGCCCATCAGGGTTACCTCCGAGGGTTATCTGCCCTTCAGTGAAACCGTTGTTATCGTTGCCGGCCAGGATCACGCCTTCGACATCGCCATGGATCCCGTGCCCGACAACGGTATTCTCACAGGTACCGTCACCGACGGCGAAACCGACGAGATCATCTCCGGAGCCACGGTTCTTGTAGAGGGTCTTCCCGAGGGTATCGAGGGCACCGCCACCACCGACCTCAACGGTGTGTACTCCCTTGAACTCCCCGAGGGCAACTGGACGGTCAAGGTCCTTGCCGAGGGTTATGTGGAGGTTGTCAAGGTACAGGTAATGACAGCCGAGGAAACCACACTCTTCGACGTCGAGATGCGCCCCGCCCTTGTCGAGGGCCAGGTGCTCAGCTTCAACAACATCTACTTCGATTCCGGAAGCTCCAACATCAAGCCCGAGAGCTTCCCCATACTTGACAATGTTGCCCAGACACTCATCGAGAACCGAGGAATCGCCGTACGCATAGCCGGTCACACCGACAGCGACGGCTCCTCAAGCTACAACCAGGGTCTCAGCGAGCGCAGGGCGAACTCCGTACGCGATTACCTTGTCAACAAGGGCGTTCCCGCGAACACCCTTACCACAGTTGGCTACGGTGAAGAGCAGCCGGTGGTTCCCAACACCAGCGCTGCCAACAAGGCTCAGAACAGGCGCATCGAGTTCACGGTGCTTGGTGCAGGTATCTAGCACCACCTGTAACTGAAACAGCACGGGGGGCGGGTTTTTCCCGCCCCCCTTCATATATTCATCCCTGTATAACCGATGCAAAGGAGTTATGAATGGAAACCTGGATGTCCGTTGATGAGATTCTTGATTTCGCCATAGGGGAAGAGGAGAACGCCGCGGAGTTCTACACGGAACTGGCAGAAAAGGCTCTCCATAAGAACATGAGGGATGTGTTCGTCCAGTTCGCCTCGGAGGAGATGGGACACAGGGCGAAACTAGAGGAAGTGAAGAACGGCAAGACCTTCCAGCCCTCGGCGGAAGGGGTTGCGACCTCAAGATAGCCGATTATGTGGCCGATGTGAGCCCCGGGGAGATAGAGAACTATGAAGACGCCTGGTGGTTGCCATGAAGAAGGAAAAGGCCGCCTGGAAGCTTTACACCCGGCTGGCGGAAATGGTGGATTCAGGAAGCGCCAGGGAGCTTTTCCTTGACCTCGCCCGTGAGGAGGCAAAGCACAAGCTGAGGTTCGAAACGGAGTACGACGAGACTATCAGGGAGAACTGACGCCGGGGTACTACATCAGGTTCCTGGGGTCTATATCCACATCCATTCGAACATGCTTTTCCCTCTCCGCCTCGAAGGCCTCCCTGCATGAGACCGCTGCCCTCTTCAGCAGCCTGTGGCTTTCTGCGGTTATAAGGGCGCTGTAGCGATACTTGTCGGCTATTTTCGCCATTGCCGCCTCACTGGGCCCCAGCAGCCTGCAACCTTCGGGAAGGGGCTTTCCGCATGAAACCTCCGCAGCAAGTCTTACCCCGGCGGGATCCTCCCCGGACCACAGGAGCCTTGCCATCCGTCTGAAGGGTGGGAATCCCATTGCCTTCCTCTGGTTCAGCTCCGTTTCCATGAAGGTTTCGTAGTCGTGGGAGCACGCCATCCGTATCACCGGGTTGTCCGGGTCCAGTGTCTGTATTATCACCTCGCCGGGTTTGCTGCTCCTTCCCGACCGGCCGGCAACCTGAAGGAGCAGGTCGAAGGTGGTTTCCTGGGCCCTGAAATCCGGCAGGTACAGTCCCATTTCAGCCCCTATCACCGCCGCCAGGGTTACTCCGGGGAAGTCGTGCCCCTTGGCGACCATCTGGGTCCCCAGAAGAACGTCTCCCTCTCCTCTGCTGAACTGTTCCACTATCTTCCAGTGGGCGGACTTCCCCCGGGTCGTGTCCGCGTCCATCCTGATCACCCTTGTTTTCGGCAGAAGCTCCCTGAGGGCATCCTCAACCTTCTGTATCCCGGGGCCCTGCCTTATGTACTCCTCACCGGAACACTCCGGACAGCGCATCCTGGCGCTCTTCCACTTGCCGCAGTGGTGGCACCTCAGTATTTCCCCCCGCCTGTGGTAGGTCATGGAGATGGCACAGGAGGGGCACTTTTCCACATGGCCGCAGGCCAGGCACATCTGGACAGGTGAATGACCCCTTCTGTTGATCAGTATTATGCACTGCTCTCCCCGGGATGTTCTTTTTCCCACCCCGGCAAGCAGCTCCCGGGAAAGCAGGGAATGCCCGGAAGAGGCGGTGTTCACCAGGGTGATGCCGGGAAGCTCACCGCCGGTTGCCCTGTCGGGAAGTGTTACCAGCGTGTAGCGGCGGTCAAGGGCGTTCTTCCAGCTCTCCGCCGAGGGGCTGGCGGAACCCAGGACCACCGGTATCCCTTCCATGCTGCCCCTGACCACGGCCAGGTCCCTTCCGTTGTACCTTGGTGTGGAACCCTGTTTGTAGCTGCCGTCGTGCTCCTCGTCCACCACTATTATCCCAAGGTTTCCCACCGGGGCGAAAACGGCGCTTCTGGGCCCTATCACTATTTTTCTCTCTCCCCGCTGAACCATGTTCCAGGTGTCGAGTCGCTCTCCCCTTGAAAGACCGCTGTGAAGGACCGCCACACATCCCGGGAACCTGCGGTCGAACCTGCTCACCGCCAGGGGTGTGAGTGATATCTCCGGAACGAGGACTATAGCCCCCCGTCCCCTGTCCATTTCCCTCTTTATGAGATTCAGGTAGATCTCGGTCTTCCCGCTCCCGGTAACACCGTGCAGAAGGTAGGTGCCCGGTTCCTTTATGGTTTCCAGGGCCGTTTTCTGATGGGCATTGAGTTCCGGAAGGTGCTTTTCCGAGAGGGACAGTCTGGATAGAAGGGGATCCCGGGGAACGGTCATGAATGTTTCCCGCAGGAGGCCAAGCTCCCTGAGCCTTTCCAGGGAGCTTCTTCCCGCCCTGGCCCTCCGGAGCAGTTCGGTTCTTGGCACCGTTCCCGTAACAGCAAGACTGGCAAGTATCTCAGCCTGCTTCGGAGCGGTGGACTTCAGGGACTGTGCCGCGGAGGTGAGCACACCGGGTTCCGCAAGGGGTTCTATGATGGGGATCTTCAAAGGGGGAGGCAGCTTTTCCGGCTTCCACCAGCTTGAAGCAAGGCCGCTCAGGGCCTCCTCGGCCAGTATCCTGTCAACCGGGGTGCCCTTTTCGGCGGTGTTCATCAGGACACGGTACTCCACTTCCCTGTCCCCGAAAAGCCGGTGGAGCTTTGAGCCCTTTTCAAAACGGACCATCCGGATCGCCCTCCCCTGCATTCCAGGGGGAACGCCGCCGCCGCGGTCATCCCCGGGGGGGAAATGTAGTAGTCGGAGGCCCACCTCAGGAGGGAGAGCACCGAAGGGGGAAGGAGGGGTCTAGAATCCAGTCTTTCCAGAACGCTTTTCAGCCTGTATCCGCCGGAGGTTTCAGGGTCTTCCCCCCAGATAACCCCGGCCACACGGCTCCCACCCAGGGCACCACCACCCTGCAGCCCTCCAGGGTCCCCCCTGCATGGATTCGGGAAGGATGTAGGTGTATGTGTTCCAGACCGGCCTGGGAACAGCCACCGACACGGTTTTCATCAGGGTTTCATGCCCAGGCGGAGAGCCCTGTCCCAGACGATCTCACGGGCCTTTTTCACCGTAATGGGCAGGGGGGGCAGCGTGGGGAATTCACCCATTTCGTAGATTACCCTTCCTCCGCAGGTGACCCTTTCAACCCTTCCCGCCCGGGGTATCTCCGCGAGGTACCTTTCCTTGTCGGGGGTGGACTGGTGCTCTTCCTCTTCCGTCCCGGTGAGGGCTATCTCAACGGTGTCTTCCCGAAAACCCTGGAATCCGTAAAAATCAGCGGCATCACGACCAGCAATACGGTTCCACCTGTCAATTGAAACCCCCGAGGGGGAACCCTTCACGCTTGCCAGGTTCATCGCCAGCCTGAGGTCTCCGGAGAGGTCCAGTCTGTTGTTGCATGGGGCGCCGTCGCTTCCCAGCATGACCCTGACGCCCCCTTTGAGAAGCCCCGGTACATCGGCGATGCCGCTTCCCAGCTTCAGGTTGGTCCATGGACAGTGAACCACCGAGGTTCCAGTGCCGGCAAGAAGGTCGGTTTCCCCGGGCTGAAGCTGTACACAGTGGGCAAGGCATGTGGAGGGGGAGAGGAACCCCAGCCTTTCCAGCAGGTGTATGTTCCCTCCGGCCTCCCTTATCACCGGGGTTGCCATCTCCCCGGGGGCTTCGGCGGCGTGGGTGGTCCTTATGATCGCCGGGTCCTCCGACCTCAGCCAATCCCACAGACCTTCTGCGCAGGAAAGAACGAACCGGGGCGCAAGGCCGTGGCTCACTTTGTCGCCGCAGGCGCTGCGAACCCTCTCAGTTTCCCTTCTCAGCCATTCCAGGGCCTGGCTATGAAGGACGGCCCCTGTCCATGAGGGCGTTGCAGACCACCGCCCTTATCCCTGACTCCCTGAGTATCCCCGCGGTAACCTCGGAGTGCTCCACGCTGCCCATGTCCAGCAGACCCGTGGAGCCAGTGGAGATAATTTCCTTGAGTGACATTATTACGGAGACAGCAAGGGTTTCCGGTGTGTGGGCCGCCTCCAGGGGCCAGATCCTTTCCTCCAGCCATGGAAGAAGGGTCCTTCCCTCGGCCATGCCCCGGAAGAGGGTCTGGCACAGGTGAACATGGCTCTGTACCGTGGGGTCTACCTTCATGAGTTCTTCCTTTGCCGCTGTTGAGACTTGCAGGCCTTCTTATAATCAAAGCTGATTATGATGTCAGTTCCCGGCAACCTGAAAGGACAGCTCAATTGTCAAGCGTCATGATCCTTATGATCCTCACCGGCCTTTCCCTTCAGCTCTTTGAGCTTCCCAATGGTCTTGATGTGATAGTAGGGGAGGATCACTCCTCCCCGGTGGTTACCATTTGCGTTGTGGTGAAAACCGGGGCCACCTGCGAGACCCCGGAAACCAACGGACTGGCCCACTTCTACGAACACATGTTCTTCAAGGGCAACGGCGCCCTTCCCGATCAGACCGCCTACAACCGGAGGATGCGGGAACTGGGAATGATAAGGAATGGAGTCACCTCCAACGAGGTGGTGAAGTACTACCTGACCGTTTCCTCGGATCTCTTCGAAGAGGGCATGGGCTTCATGTTCGATGCCATTGCCACACCCCTTTCCACCCCGAAGAGATAGCCGGGGAAAGGGCGGTGATAATGAATGAATACAACAGGAACACCTCAAGCCCCTACTGGAGCTTCTGGAGGGTCCAGGAAGAGGTTCTTTCAGAAGAACCCTGGAGAAGCAGCGCCATCGGCGTTCCCGGTGTGATACAGGCTGCGGACAGGGAGACAATGCTGGAGTTTCAGCACACCTACTACACACCGGACAATTCCGCCCTGATAATAACCGGCGATGTGGAGTCCGCCGAGGCCCGTTCCGCCGCCGGGGAAATATTCGGACCCTGGCAATACGGCGGCGGGAGCAACTACGATTCCCTTGGGCTCAACATCAGCATTGAAAAGGACACCATTGTTTCCGTCGGGGGCCCCGGGGGAACCGGTATTATAAGGATCGTCTATGAAGGTCCCTCCATGGCCGGTGAAGAGCACTGGACCCACGCCGCCGATGTCTGGGGGCAGTACATGGACCGGATGACCGGGGAATTCCAGACCGACCTTGTCACCAACGGCCCCTTCAACTCCGTGTATGCAAGCTACTATTCCCAGAGGTTCCAGCCGGTTATAACCTTCGGCGGAACCATCGACCCCTCCCGTATCCATGAGGGGCTGGAACTGCTTCGCGGTGAGATGGACGACATGTTCAGGCAGGGCTATTTCACCCCCGGGGGCATCGAAACGGCGGTGGAGCAGCTAAGACGGGCAAGGCTCTTCAGTCAGGAATCAAGCCGGGAAATGGCCACGGAAACCCTTCCATTCTGGTGGGTTCAGGGGGGAGGACTTGATTATTACCTTGACTATCCGGAAAACCTGAAGGCAGTAACCCCGGAAGATGTTCAGCCTTTCTGGCCCAATGGGTTCAGGGCAGACCATCGGCGGTTTTCCTGGTTACCCCGGAGGGAGAGTGGCGGGAATGATGCTCCTTATGATACTGCTGGGGTTTTCCTCCCTTCCTGACAATGTAACGGAGTTCCAGCTGGTAACGGGATACATGTGATAAGCAGAACAGTGCCCCAGGGGGTGGTGGAGGGGATAAGCCTTTTCCTCACCGGGGGTCGCTCTTCCTTGATGGGTCCACACAGGGCATCGAGGCCTTTTCCCTTGAGGCGGCCCTTGCCGGCAGTCAGCGTTTTCCCGATCACAGGTGGCGTGGGATCATGGACCTTACCCTGGCACAATGGAACGCCACATACAACTATGATCATTCCAGGTACCACCTCAAGTGCCTCAGTGAAGATCTGCCCATACTGCTCGACGGCTTCACGGACTGCCTGCTGAATCCCCAGCTTGACCCCGGGGCCCTTTCCAGGGTGAGGAGCTCAATGGAGGCAAGCCTCCATGCGGAGCTTCAGGAGCCGGACAACATGGTCTGGCTCACCTGCAACAGGGGTTTCATGGGGGAGGGACATCCCTACATGCTCAGACCGGAGGGATATCCATCCACAGTTTCCTCCTTTACCGCCGAAGATGTACTTTCCTGGTTGAGCAGAAGGATAAGGGCCGGGAACATTCTTCTCGTCCACGCCGGACCCACTCCCCCCGGTGAGCTTCAGGAGATCCTTGAATCGACCTTCGGGCTGATACCCGGCGGGGAGGACCGCCTACCTGGGGTTCCCCCTTCGGATTAGTCCGGGATACAATGGTACTGGAGCACCGGGAAACCCTCACCGCCTACTGCGTGGTCAAGTTCGAAGCGCCCCCGCCGGTCACCCTGACCTGGCGGCCTTCACAATAGCCTGCAGCGTGATCGACGAACTACTCTGGCAGGTCCTTCGAACTGAGAACGCTCTTACCTACGCCACCTACGCCGGGGCAACCGATCACTACCGGAGGAACTGGGGTTACATGTATGTGAGCACCGAGCGTCCCTCCGAGGCTGCTGTCCTCATGGGGGAGGTTTTCTGCCAGGTGGCCTCCGGTGATATCCACCAGTCCCTGGTCACCGGTGTGGCCAACAACCACAGGACCTTCAGGGGATACGGGGCCAGTCCATGGACACCCAGTGCCAGACAATGGGTTCCGGTTACCTGGCCACAGGCGACTGGAGTTTCCACTACAGGCTTCAGGACTCACTGAGGACCATGACGGTGGATGAAGTAAGCGGAGCCCTCTCCCGGTGGGCCGGTCCCGGCGGTTGGGGTATCATCGCGGACAGCGGTCTTGTAGATTTCAGTGAACTCGAACCATTTCCCCTGGAGGGAGAAAAATGAGAAACACCATCGCGGTAATGACGGCTTCCGTGCTGCTTCTGTCCCTATCCTCCTGTGGAGCATCGTCCTCAAGGCAGGATGACACCGTCAGGATTACCGGCATTGTGGAGGTCCTCCACGCGGGAACCAGATCAGAAACGGTGATACTTACCGAGGATTCCACCGGCGAGGTCTTTGCTCTGGTGGGTGAGCTTGCCTACGACATGATACCGGACTACGGCATGACAACGGCGGTCACGGGCAGGTTTACCGAGGAGGGCTATTCCGTCCGGGAGGACCTTCGGAAGGTACATGTAATCGACTATTCCTTCCTCAGTGTTGACGAAGGGGAAGACTTCTAGAGGGACACCGAAGCCTTCAAGCTAACACCTTTTCCTGCCCAGAGCCTATATTCGGCTTTCTTTGACCATTTTTCGGGGGTGATTCTTTGTCCCGGCAAAGCAGGAATGGTTCCAGGCTGGACAGATCCAGCCTGAGGAACCTTTACTCAAGGATATTCAGGCACAAGAAAGCCCTCTTCGGAGGCATACTTGCCCTGATCGGCGTGGATGGCCTGCAGCTTCTGATCCCACAGGTTTTCAGAAGGCTCATCGACGGCCTTGCAGCCGGTACCGCAAATGCCCGGTTCGCCTGGGAAATGGGGTTTTCCCTCCTGGCTATCGCCCTTGGAATGGCTTTCTGCAGGTTCTTCTGGCGGATATTCATAGTGGGTGCAAGCAGAAGGCTTGAGAAAGACCTGAGGGCGGAGTTCTACGGCCATCTGCAGAAGCTGTCTCCCCAGTATTACGACAACACGAAGGTGGGCGACATAATGGCCCACGCGGTGAATGATATCAACGCGGTGAGAATGGCAGCGGGCATGGCCACCATTGCCTCCTTCGATGCCATTTTCATGAGCGCCGCCAGTATAGTCATGCTGGTTCTCATCGACCTGAGGCTCACACTGATAACCATGATCCCCCTGCCCCTTATCGCCCTTCTCATGATGAAGTTCGGAGGAATGCTCCACGACAGGTTCCAGTCGGTGCAGAAGGCCTTCAGCGGACTGTCCGAGAAAGCCCAGGAGTCCATTTCCGGGATCAGGGTGGTCAAGGCATACGGAGACCAGGAATCCGAGCGTGAGCTCTTTGCCGAGAAGGCAAGGAAGTGCGTTAACGAGAACATAAGGCTCACCAGGATATGGGGCTTCATGCAGCCCCTTGTGATGGGCCTTGCCATGATGAGTAGCGCAATTCTTCTCATGGTCGGCGGCCGGGCGGTCATCGGCGGTTCCATATCCCTTGGGCAGTACGTGGCCTTCGCCAGCTATCTGGCCATGCTCACCTGGCCCATGATGGCCATCGGCTGGGTGGTGAACCTGCTCCAGAGAGGTGCCGCCAGCATGGGAAGGCTCGAGAAGATAATGAACACCAGGCCGGATATAACCGACGGACCGGTGGAAGGCGAACCGGAACCCGCCATTGAGGTGAAAGACCTCTCCTTCACCTATCCCGGAACCGAAACCCCGGTATTGAGCAACATATCCTTCAGTATCCCCGCTTCCTCCACCCTTGGCATAGTGGGCCGGACCGGCAGCGGAAAGACCACCCTCATCGAGCTTCTGATGAGGCTTTACGACCCTCCTGAGGGAACGGTTTTCATCGGGGGGACCGATGTTCGTCAGCGGAAATTGTCCGATGTACGGGGGCTCTTCGGCTATGTTCCCCAGGAAACCTTCCTTTTCGCCCTTTCAATTGCCGACAATATCTCATTCGGCGCCGGTGACCTTCCCCTGGAACAGGTAAGGTATCTGGCGGAGATAGCCGAGATAGCAACTGAGATCGACGGCTTCAGCAAGGTTTTGAAACCATGGTGGGGGAGAGGGGTGTAACCCTTTCCGGCGGCCAGAAACAGCGGATCGCCATAGCAAGGGCCCTGGCGGTCTCTCCCAGGATACTGGTTCTGGACGATTCCCTCAGCGCCATCGACACCGAAACCGAGTCTGCCATCCAGGAAAAGCTCAAGCGTGAGATAGAAGGCCTTACCAACATTATCATCGCCCACCGGATAAGCACCATTCAGAACGCCGACCTTATCCTGGTACTCGACAGGGGCAGGCTGGTGGAGAGCGGAACCCACGGCGAACTCCTTCAGAAGGATGGCTTTTACGCCGAACTCTACAGGATGCAGCAGCTCGAGGAAGAGGCGGAAAAGTGCTGTGAAGGAGGTGATGGCTGATGCCTCCCGGTCACGGCGGAGACTCCTTCATAGATGACTCCATAGAGGGAAAGGGTTACGACTGGAAGCTTGTCAAAAGGCTTATGAGGTATGTGGGTCCCCACAGGAAGCTCATATTCCTTGCCATGCTGTTCATGCTGCTGTCCACCGGGGTGGAACTGCTCCTCCCCTACATAACGAAGCAGGGAATAGACAAGTACCTGGCCAAGCTGTATCAGGTATACACCGATACCCCGGAAGCCTGCGACATGGTAATGGGCCTGGAACCCGCAGAAGGTGATTTCATACGTCTCACTCCGGATTCGGTCTTCCTCAGGAAGGCCTCCCTTGACGAGGTGGATCCCGCGGTTGTCCATGAACTGGAAAGCCAGGGGAACCTGACAAGGGAAACCTTCTATCTCTTTCCCCCGGAGAGGTTCAATGATCAGACCGGATGGACAAGCGGTGACTACTGGATAGTGCCCGAAGCCCAGATCGGCAAGATCCCCCCAGGTGTTCTTTTTGATATCAGGGGCGCCGATGTGAGGGGTATCACCAGGCTTGCGCTGTTCTTCATTGGTCTTCTGATACTCAGCCTTTTCGCCGGTTATGGCCATGTAATGACCCTGGTGATAGCCGGTCAGCGGTCAATGTACGATGTCCGGACCGCACTTTTCAATCACATACAGACCCTTAGTCTGAACTTTTTCAGCAAAAACCCGGTTGGCAGACTGGTAACAAGGGTATCCAACGATGTGGAAGCCCTGAACGAGATGTTCAGCGCGGTCCTTGTCAACCTTGTGAAGGACATACTCCTCATCCTGGGTATCGTGGCCATCCTCCTGGTGATGAACTGGAGGCTGGCACTGGTTTCCCTGGCTGTGCTGCCCCTTTTCGCCGTGGTATCCGTGATCTTCCGCATGAAGGCAAGAAAGGCCTACAGAAGGGTCAGGAAGTACCTTGCCGAACTCAATTCCAGCATCGCCGAGGATGTCTCCGGTGTGAAGGTCGTTCAGATATTCAGGCAGGAAGCCTCCAGACTGAACCGTTACCTGGGGATCAACGACAACTACTACCGTGCCAGCATGAAGCAGCTCTACATCTTCGGTGTTTTTCGACCTGTGATCAATGTTCTGGCCCAGTTGGGAACCGCGACGGTACTGGTCTACGGCGGTATCAGCACCATTTCCGGTGCCCTCACCCTTGGTGCACTGGTGGCTTTCATAAGCTATGTGCAGCAGATGTTCCGGCCCATTTCGGACATAAGCGAGAAATTCGACATCATGCAGAGCGCCATGGCATCCAGCGAGAGGATCTTCGCCATAATGGACACAAAGGCGGAGATCGAGGAAACCTCGGCGTCCCTTCCCCCGGAGAAGCTTACCGGGAAGGTGGAGCTTGAAAGGGTCAACTTCGCCTACGAGGCTGACACCCCTGTTCTCAAGGACATCAGTTTTGCCATAGAGCCCGGCAGGAGCGTTGCCCTGGTGGGGCCCACCGGTGCTGGTAAAACTTCCATCATAAGCCTTCTCACAAGGTTCTGGGATGTTGATTCCGGCAGAATACTCCTCGATGGCAAGGACATTCGGGACCATAACACGGCAACCCTCAGGAAGAACATTTCCATAGTCCTCCAGGACGCCTTCATCTTCAGCAGGTCCATAGCCGACAATATCAGGCTCAGCTCCGGAATGAACATGAAGCAGGTCCGCAGGGCCGCCGACCTGGTACAGGCCACCGATTTCATCCAGAGGCTGCCCGGGGGTTTCGATACCGTGATGGCGGAAAGGGGAGCAACCCTGTCCACCGGTCAGAAGCAGCTGGTCTGTTTTGCCCGGGCACTGGCCCACGATCCCAGGATACTGGTCCTCGACGAGGCAACAAGCAATGTGGACCCAACCACCGAGCAGCTCATACAGCACGCCATAGAGACCCTCATGCGGGGCCGCACGAGCATAATAGTTGCCCACAGGCTCTCCACCATTCAGAAGTGTGATGAGATCCTTGTGATAGACTCCGGTCGGATCATGGAGAGGGGTTCACACCAGGAGCTGCTGGCCAAGAGGGGTATCTATTACAACCTCTATCTTCTGCAGTGGGGCGTGGACAACAACGGTCAGGGCTGAAGAAGCCTTTTTATTCCCGCCCATGTCACCTGTGACAGCCGCCAGGCTCCGGCGACTCCACCGTTACGTCATCGAAGAAGCAGCTCAGGTAAACCCTTTCATCTCCGCCGGAGACGCCGGCTGCGAAAAGCGCCGCGGCACCAGGCCGGGAGAGGGTGTCCGTGGCTGAAACGAACCAGTCCGCCGGTTCCTCATCCCCGGGCTCCCAGGCCCTTCCGGCAAAGGTGTCTCCCTGACACTGGAAGCGGACCCTGTAGGTCTTACCGGTTTCCACCGGCATCGGGTGGCTGTCCAGCTGTTCGATGTATGTGAAGTGCCACCTGTACAGAACAAGCTTCTGCTGGGGCGCCCCGAGAACCAGCATCAGATTGTAGCCGCCGTCCTTGTCATACCTGAGAAGCATTCCGCCGAAGGTGCCCACATCTATCTCCACATCGGACACCATGGAGTAGTCCGCCGTGCTCATCACTTCGCCGAGGTCCCCCCGGTAGGAGGTGGCGTCGTTCACCGCTCCCCCTCCGCTGAAGTGGTATCTGCCATCCTCCACGTTGTAGCTGGAAGGGCCCACTGTGAACCAGCCGTTTGCGTTGCCGTCATTGAAGTCGTCCTGAAAATAGACTGTGGAAAAGGCAGCCAGAGCTGTGAAAACCAGTACATTCATGATCAATCCTCCCGGACAATGAACATAATCGTTTTCCCGGGGGGGTGGAACAGGTTTAATCCATTGTGGTATAATCGGATACTGGATCTATTTGTCAAGTTTACGGGTGGCTTTGCAGGGAGATTTATCATGAAATATGTACTAGCAATAATAACAATAGTCGTTCTGAGCCGGTGTTCCGCTAAAGTTAATGACGGTTCCGGGGTTCCGCCGGGGGTGCAGGACACCCTTTTTACCAGCAGATCCCTTCTTGGAGGCGGCTCCGTGGAGATAGCCTCCAGCGGCGGGTGGCAGAGGCACACCCTCACAGGGTGCGTGACCGAAACCGACGGGGTAGCCCTGGAGATGCGGCCGGTGGTGGTGTATCAGCGCACCGGGGACGGCGGTATGGACAAGGAGTTCCAGATTGTTTTCAGCTCCAGGGTTCAGCCGGGGTACACCCGGAGCGAGGCAGGGGAAAGGGCCCCCGACGGGTCAGGGGTACTGCCGGTGGTCACCGGTACGAGGTTCATCAGCATAGTCGCAGACCGCACCGAGATTCCCTTCCTGGTGGAGGAAAGCCAGTCCCATGAAAGAACTGTCCTGGACGATGGAACCCTTGCCCTCACCGGGGTGTATTCCATTCCGGACTGGATGATGAGGACCATCTGCACCGCTGAAACACTCACTGCGGTTTCCGATGATCCTGAGTTCAGGATACGGTTCGGTGACAATTCAAGAAGGCTTCTTCAGCAGTTCCATGATATATTCGTGGTTCACGACGGAGAGCCTCCGGTGATGCCGGTCAGCCCCTGAGGCAACGGAAAACTGACGGGAGCCACATGAGATCCATCTTCAGAATACTGGTGCTTGTTCTTCCGGTAATCGTGCTGTCCTGCGGAAAATCGCCAACGGATTCCGCAGGCACTCCAACCCCAAGCGTTCTCGGTATCGGTCTTCAGGCCGACACCGCGGTTTACGCCAGCTGGAACCAGTGCCCCGACACCGACTTCGACAAGTACGTACTCTGGCGAAGCCTCTCTCCGGGAATAGAAGCCAACCCCGCATTGGCCGATACCGCCTTCATCCTCGACTCCGGCTCTCAGCAGAATGTCTATACCGACACTGGTGTCGTTCCCGGAGAAAGCTACTGGTACGCCGTTGAGACCAGGAACACCTCAGGTCTTTCCGCCTGGAGCAACGAGTCCGGTATTACCATCCCCCTTAACGAACCTGACAATCTCACCGTGTTCTTCATCGATCCATCCTACGGATCCCTCTCCGGCGACGCCATGCTGGTAAGGACCCCTGGAGGTTTCAACTACCTCATCGACGGAGGCGACTACAGAAGCTACTGGAGCTGCGGGGAGGACAGGATACTTCCCCTGCTTGACAGCCTGGGAATAACCCACCTCCAGGGTATCGTGGCCACCCATCCCCATTCGGATCACATCGGGGGGCTCAGCGATGTCATCGATGCCATGCCGGTTGACAAGGTGTGGGACTGCGGCTGGACCGGCGAGGTGTCCGGCGCCTATGAATACTTCCTTGAAACCGTGGCTTCCTCCGATGCGGAGTACATTGTCGGCCAGAGGGGAATGACACTGAACTGGGACCCCGACCTTCAGGTGGAAATACTGCATCCCGAGGGATATCCCGGCTCAGGAGACATCAACAACGCCTCCATCGTCATCCGCCTTACCTACGAAGAGGTGACCTTCCTCTTCACCGGAGACCTGGAAACCGATGGCGGCGAGGATGTGGTCCTGGCTCACTACACCCCGGAACAGCTAAGTGCCGATGTTCTGAAGGTTGGTCACCACGGTTCCAGCGACGCCACCTCCAATGCCTGGCTGGACGCGGTTGACCCCTCCCTGGCTGCCATAGAGGTTGGTTCCGGCAATTCCTACGGGCACCCCCATTCTGAACTGCTTCAGAGGCTTTCCAGCAGGGGGATCCCAGTGTACAGGACCGACCAGGACGGCACCTTCGTGGTAACCACCGACGGTTTCGATATTACTGTGTTTTAGCCTTTTTCCGCTTGTTCTTCAGCATGGTCATGTCGGCTGTTCTAAGGACATCGTCGATGGTCTCTTTCCCCCCGGGGGTCCAGAAGGCGTGTCCCATGGAAACGCTGATCCTCTCGCCCTTGAGGCCTCGGGTGTTTTAGCCCCTTCAAGGGCCCTGTTTATTCGAGCTTCGACGATGTGGGTGTAGTCGGATGTCATTTTTGTCAGGATTATAAGGAACTCATCGCCTCCGTAGCGAAGGACCGTATCGGTTTTCCGCAGAACGCCCTCTAGTATTCCCGCCACCTCCTGCAGAACCCTGTCCCCTGTCTGGTGGCCGAAAAGGTCATTGATCCTCTTGAAGTTGTCGATGTCCACCATTATGAAGCTTATCGCCGAGTCCAGCCGCCTTGCCCGGTGCTCTTCCAGCTGAATGAGCCTGTTGAAATAGTTCCGGTTGTAGATGCCGGTGAGTGGGTCGTGGAGGGCCTGGTTGATCAGCTGGTGCTGAAGTGTGATGCGCTTCAGCCCCTGCTCGGTGTACCCCAGAAGCAGTTCCAGTATCCTTGTGTCAACATTGCCGAAAACCCTGCTGCTTCTGGAAATCACCTGAAAGACCGCGTTCCTGCCCAGCTTGAAGCATACACCTGCGGTTCCCGCCGGGCATGTTCTCTCCTGGCTGTCACGGGACCTGAAATAGCAGGGTCCGGAGGAATGCATGGCCATCTCGGCCATTCCCAGGCTGCAGTCCGGTCCGCAGTCGTAATCCTCACGGCCGGCGGATGCCACTATTTTCATCCTGTCGTCGTCCTTCAGGAAAATGCAGCTGCACACGCCGTCCAGTATTGACAAACCGGCCTGGGCGCATATTCTGTATATCTCCCCGGCGGAACGGCTTCTCTGAAGGGCGCCTGCCACGGAGTGGAGGTTTTCTATCCTTTCCCTGGCGCTGCTTTCCGGCTCCTCCTTTTCCATGGTTCCGGTAATGTCCACAACGCAGCCTTCGCAGAAATCCACGCAGTCCTTTCCCGCCCTGAAGGCCCTGCCCTGTTCCATTACCCACAGTATTCTGCCCGAATCCCTTCTTACCCGGTATGTGATGCTGTAATCGTTTCCATTCTTCAGGGAATCCTGAATGCTTTTCAGCACCAGTTCCCTGTCCAGTTCATGAATTGTGGAGCCGTAGTGGGTCTTTCCGCCGAGTATGTCCTCTTCGCTGTGACCGGTGAAGGACGCTGTTCCCGGAGCGATGAACTCCATGGTTCGGTTCCTGTCGGTCCTGCATTGGAAAAGCATTCCCCTGCTGGTGCCGGGGCAGCCCCTGAAACGATTCTTTTTCAGAAGGGCTGCTTCGGTGAGAGCCATGGAATCGGTGGTCCGGAAAACCCTGTATACGTTTCCACCGGGTGCGGGTTTGGTTATGAGGCTGATCATGGATTCCCCGCCGTCGGCATGCTTTCTGGTGGTTTCCAGACGGAGGGTTCGCCCTGCGGTGGCCATGGCGGTTATGTAGCCCGCTTCGGGGAGGATCGAACCGGGTATGAGGCAGTGGGATACATTTTTCCCTGCAGTGTGTGGTTGCTCCAGCCGAACTCCGCTGAGAAGGCGGAATTCATCCCTATGACCCTTCCGTTTCCATCGGTGATGAGGGATGGCTCACAGGAGTTCTCGAATGCCTCCCTGAGGCTTTTGTCGTCGGGCATCAGGTCGGACTGCCGCTTCTCCGCCTCCGGTGAGACCGGTTTGATTATGCAGAGGACCCCGGTGCCCCCTTTTTCCATCTTGACCGCCGAGGAGGTGAGGAAAACCCTGAGAAGCCCCCCCGAGGCGTTCTTCCTCACCACGGTGACCGCCATGGGGCAACCACCGGTCACCAGGCTGAAAAGCGAATCGGATTCGGCGATGCAGGGGGCGGGTGTTATCAGGCTGTCGATGTCCGCCCCGGAGCACTCTTCCCCGGTGAAGCCGAACAGATCGGTGAACCTCCGGTTGACCGACAGGATGGTTCTTCGTGAATCGCACAGAACCAGTGCTCCGGTGGAGACATCCCACAGAGTTTCCAGGTAGGGAAGTTCCGAAGTGTTCCGGGGCCGGGGGCCGCTTTCCTTCAAATCACACCTCCCCCGGCGCTCTTCCCGCCGGTTTGAATCCCTTTATGCCGCCGGCGCCATCGGGTGGGGCGTCCGGTTCACCCAGTATAATCAGCCTCAATCCGAATATCAATGAAGTTAAAATGCGGCTTGACGGTTTCTCAATGTGTTCAAGAAGGAAAGATGAGGGCTGAAGGATATCGGATGATATCCGGAAGGGTGCTGTTCCCGGAGGGATGTTCTTGAGGGGCAGAACACCGGCCAGCTCCACGCTGTCCATGGCTCTCCCCACCGATGCCGCAACCACAGCGAAGCACTTGGCTCCGGCGATGTGATCGAAGGACAGCCAGGCGTTCAGGGGACATGCCAGCAGACGGCTTCCTCCGGAGAGCATGATGCTGTACCGGAAGGGCCCTGAGATGAAACCGGAACCGGGGGGGGGAGGGGTTCCTCCATGATGGTATTCCCCGGGAGGCAAGCCATTTCCGCAATGCGGATTCGATGCAGAGCTGTTCCAGGGCGGCGTGGTCTCCTGATGCTTCCCTGCCCAGTACCGAAAGTTTGCTTGATGAGATGGGTATGGCGGTCAGATGATAACCTCCCGGGGATAATGGAAATGGAAAATATTCACAACCTCCACCGGGGTCAACGACATTTGCATTTCCTGCCAATGTTGGCTAAATTAACTGTTCGTGTATAACAATATAGGATGCATTATGTGCTTGGCAGTTAATCCCGAAAAGGAATAATAATGGACAAAAAAACACCGCTTTACGACCGTCACATACAGCTGGGGGCAACCATTCAGCCTTTTGCAGGCTATCTTATGCCTATAAAGTACGATACAATAAAAAAAGAACACATGGCAGTGCGAGATAGTGCCGGTATCTTCGACCTGACCCACATGGGCGAGTTCAGGGTAACTGGAAAGGATTCACAGGCCTTCCTCGATAATCTGCTCACCAACGATTCCGGGGTGGAGAACGGCAGGGCCTACTATTCCACCATGTGCTACCCCGACGGCGGAATAGTCGATGACCTCATCGTTTACCGAATAGCCGACCAGGAGTTCCTTATGGTGGTCAATGCCGCCAACCTGGAAAAGGACTGGGCCTGGGTCCAGGGCCATCTCCAGGGCTACGATGTCACCGTTGTCAACGAAAGCGACGAAACGGCCCTTGTTGCAATACAGGGCCCCAGGGCCCAGGATGTCTGTGCCGGGCTCACCGATACCGATCTGGAAACCATAGGATACTACCAGCACAAAACTGGAACTTTCGCCGGCGTCCCGGCCCTTATTGCAAGAACCGGCTACACAGGTGAGGACGGCTTCGAGATATACATCGCATACCCCGACGCCTGCGCCGTGTGGGATGCGGTCATGGAGGCGGGAAGGAAGTTCAGCATCATGCCCGTGGGTCTCGGCGCAAGGGACACCCTCCGCCTCGAAGTGGGTTACCCCCTTTACGGCAATGATATAGACCACAGCACCACTCCGGTGGAGGCGAAACTGTCCTGGGTACTCAAGCTGAAGACCGACAAGCCCTTCATCGGAAGGGAGTTCATCGAGCAGCAGAAGGCGGACAAGCCGGGAAGGTATCTGGTGGGCATGAAGGTGACCGGAAAGGGCTTTCCCCGTCACGGCACCCCCATTTTCAACGGAGAGCGAAAGGTAGGTGTGGTTACCAGCGGTTCCCTGGCTCCCGCCCTGGACCAGGTGGTCTGTCTCGGATATGTGGAGAGGGGATACCATAAGACCGGAAATGAACTCGAGGCAGAGGTAAGGGGTAAAAGGATTCCTCTCAAGATAGTCAAGATACCATTCTACACCGAAGGCAGCAGAAGATAGACCGATAACATCAGAATAAAAGGAGAAATACAATGAGCAGCATACCGGAGAACGTAAGATTCACTGAAACCCACGAATGGGTCCGGAAGGAAGAGGGCAGGTATATCGTGGGGCTCACCGACCACGCCCAGCACGAAATGGGCGAGATAGTCATGGCCGAGCTTCCCGAGGAGGGAACCGAGATCACCAGGGGCGATGTCCTTGGCGGACTTGAGGCCGTAAAGACCGCAGAAGACTTCTACGCCCCCATGGACGGCAAGGTTACCGGGGTAAACGGAGAACTCGAGTCTAATCCTTCCCTGGTAAACGATGACCCCTACGGCAGTGGCTGGCTCTATTCCTTTACCGCCTCGGATGAATCACAGTACGAAGAGCTCCTTTCCGCCGACGATTACAAAACTCACATAGGAGAGTAGGGAATGGGCATCTTCGTTCCAAGCGGCAAAGAACAGCGTGAGCGAATGCTGGAGGTGATAGGGGCAAAGAATTTCGAGGAGCTCCTCACCCCGATCCCCGAAGGTGTTCGTTTTCAGGGCGAGCTGAACCTCCCGCCACCGGTCTCTGAACTGGAGCTCCGGCGGGAGTTCACCGGGCTGGCCTCCGAGAACACAGCCGCCGGTCTGGTCTGTTTCAGGGGTGCCGGGGCATACGACCACTTCATCCCCGCCGCCATCGACAACATACTCACCAGAAGCGAGTTCTTCACCGCCTACACGCCCTATCAGGCCGAGGTCAGCCAGGGTACCCTCCAGGTCATATTCGAATACCAGACAATGATGGCCAGGCTCACCGGATGCGACGCCGCCAACGCCTGCATGTACGACGGCTCATCCGCCGCCGCCGAGGCGGCCCTCATGGCCATCCGGTGCACCGGCAGCAAAAGGATACTCACCGCAGGTTCCCTGAATCCCAGGACCATCGATGTTATGCACACCTACCTCGACAACAGCGATTTCACGGTTAACGAGGTCCCCTTCCTGGACAACGGGCTGGTGGACCTCAGCGGAGCCGGGAAGCTGGCCGAGGGGGGAGCCGCTGCCCTTGTGATTCAGTATCCCAACTTCTTCGGGCTCATCGAGGATGTGAAGGCCGCCGCCGATTTTATACACCGCCATAAGGGCCTTCTGGTGGTTGTGGCCGACCCTGTCGCCCTGGGTGCCATCCAGGCCCCGGGCTTCCTCGGCGCCGACATCGTGGTGGGTGAGGGCCAGCCCATGGGTGTTCCCATGGGTTACGGAGGCCCCTATGTCGGCTTCATGGCCACGGCGAAGGATTACCTCAGGAAGATGCCCGGCAGGATAGTGGGCAGAACGGAAGACCGCGCCGGGAACAACGGATATGTGCTAACCCTCCAGACAAGGGAGCAGCACATCAAACGGGCAAAGGCCACAAGCAACATCTGCTCCAACCAGGCCCTCATGGCGCTGGCCAACGCCGTTTACCTCAGCCTCACCGGTGAGACCGGCTTCAGGAACATCGCTGAACAGTGCTGGCACAAGGCCCACTATCTTCACGGAAAGCTCCTGGAGATAGATGGCGTAACCGAGGTTTTCGAAACTCCGTTCTTCAGGGAGTTCGCCCTGCAGCTTCCGGTTTCCGCCGAAGGGGCGGACAGCGCCATGGCCGAAGCTGGCTACCTTGCCGGGCTTCCCGTCCCCGGCCTCGGGGCAGGTGCCATGCTCTTCACCGTAACGGAAAAAAGAACCAGGGCTGAGATCGATGGTTTTGTCAATGCCCTCAGAGAACACATTCAGGGGGTGAAATGATGGAAAGGACCATATTCAGCCACAGCCGCCCGGGTCTCACCGGTGTTTCACTTCCCGGCCTCGATGTTCCGGAAACTCCCATACCGGAGGGTTATAAAAGAACCGAGCCCATTGGCCTTCCCCAGGTTACCGAGAATCAGGTAATGCGGCATTTCGTAAGGCTCTCCTCCCTCAACTATCACATAGAGAAGGGGCTTTACCCTCTGGGTTCCTGTACCATGAAGTACAATCCCAGGCTCCATGAGTACCTTGCCCGCATGGAGAACATGGCGGGAATACACCCCCTGTCCCCGGATCGCATGGTTCAGGGGACACTGAAATTGATGCACAGGCTGGGGGAATACCTCTGCGAGATAACCGGTTTCCAGTCGGTGACACTTCAACCGGCAGCCGGTGCCCAGGGGGAGTTTGCCGGCCTCATGCTCATCAAGAAGTGGCAGCAGGACAGGGGAGAGGGGCACAGGAACGAAGTTCTCATGCCCGATTCCTCCCACGGAACCAATCCCGCCACCAGTACCCTTGCCGGGTTGAAGGTGGTAAGCGTGAAGTCCGACCAGCACGGCAGGGTGGATGTGGAGGACCTCAGGGCAAAGGCCGGTGACAAAACCTGTGCCTTCATGCTGACCAATCCCAACACTCTGGGCATTTTCGAAAGCAGCATCATTGAGATAACCGGGATCATTCACGATGCCGGCGGTCTTAACTACATGGACGGCGCCAACATGAATGCAATGTTGGGCATCGCCCGTCCCGGGGACATGGGCTTCGATGTATGTCACCTCAACCTCCACAAGACCTTCAGCACTCCCCATGGGGAGGCGGACCCGGCGCCGGGCCGGTGTGCTGCAGGGATTTCCTTTCTCCCTTCCTGCCGGCCTCCGGAGTCAGTTCCACCCCAAAGGGTATTCAGATGAACGACTTCTCCGGAAAGTCCATGGGAAGGCTTCTTGCCTTCCACGGCAATGTTGGCGTGCTCTACAGGGCCTACGCCTACATAAGGACCTGGGCGCCCGGGGGCTGAAAGAGGTCTCCACCGTTGCCCTTATCAACGCCAATTACCTGAAGGCAAGGCTGAAACCCTACTACGAAGTGCCTAACGACGACGGCCCCTGCATGCACGAGTTCGTGGCAAGCGGTGCTGCAATGTCCCGGACCGGCGTGAAAACCCTGGATATCGCCAAGAGGCTTCTGGACTACGGCTTCCACGCTCCCACCATCTACTTTCCTCTTATTGTCAGGGAAGCCCTTATGATAGAGCCAACGGAAACCGAAAGCCTTGAGAGTCTCGACCAGTTCGTGGAAGCCATGATAGCAATCGCGGAGGAAGCCTCCGAGAAACCCCATCTGGTAACCGACGCCCCGGTTAACACCCCGGTGCTCAGGCTGGACGAGGTCAAGGCGGTGAAAGACCTCATACTGGTGGAGCCAATCGATGCCTGAAGAAGAACATAACGGCAGCACTGAAAGGGAGACCCTCCAGTGGGTCTCCCTGCCCATGAGGGAAAGACCCGGTGCCACCGTGGCCCTTGTTGTGATCATGCTCACCGCATCCTGGGGCGCCGCACTGGTCATGGAGAACCTCTGGTGGGGCATAATCGGTCTGGCGCTTCTTTTCCTCTCCCTCTGGAGCTACTTCCTTCCGGTCCGGTTCACCCTCGATGCCGCCGGTGTAAGTAAGAAGTCGCCATTCGGTGAGGAGAAACGAAAATGGAGTGAGGTCCGCAGCATAGTTCCCGACCGCTACGGAGTTCTTCTGAGCCCCTTCAAGGAGCCCACCCGCCTTGCCAAGTTCAGGGGTCTCAGCGTGCAGTTTTCCGGGAACAGGAAGGAAGTGCTTGAGTTTATTCGGACCAGGGCTGGATCCTGAAGATTTCCAGCAGGACACACCGGAGGATTATGAACGGTTGTGCAGGAAGATAGCGAAGACCATAGTGGAGAGGGATCTGACCGTGCCGGCAATAATGCTCATCGAGTCCATAAAACCCCTCTCCTTCCTGGGAAGCCAGATGCTGGTCTTCGCCAATCCGGTGGTGTCCCTTATCGTGCAGTCCGGGGACTACTACAGATTCATAAGGATGATAGAGGACCGCGACAACATTGAAAAACTGACAGTGGCAATAGAGGAAGAAAACGCGGAGGCATTCAGGCTCAAGCGGGAGGCCAGAAGAAAGAGGCGGCTCCGCCGCCGGTCATTCTTCAGAAGACTTTTCCGCCGGGGCCCGAATGAACCAGACGCATGAAAGCGAAGGGAGAAGCAGTGGCCGCAGACAGGGTAAGAACGATACTGGCGACCGACTGCGGTAGTACCACCACCAAGTCGATACTCATCGAGTACTCAGACCAGGAGGGGCGCTACCGTCTCGCAAGAAGAGGAGAGGCTCCGACAACAGTCGAAGCCCCGGCGGAGGATGTTACCAAGGGTGTTCTGAACGCCGTGGGGGAGATCGAGGACCTCGAGGGACGAAGATTTCTCAAGCAGGGTTCAGAGGGTGTGGACGTGAGGGAAGGCACCGGCGACGGCGTGGATCTCTATGTTTCCACCTCCTCCGCAGGCGGTGGTCTTCAGATGACCGTTGCAGGAGTGGTCAAATCCATGACCGGCGAGAGCGCCCAGAGGGCCGCCCTGGGAGCCGGTGCCATCGTGATGGATGTGGTGGCCTCCAACGACGGCAGGCTTCCCCATGAGAAGGTTGCCGACATCAGAAGGCTTCGCCCGGACATGATCCTTCTTTCAGGGGGGATCGACGGGGGAACCATCGACCACGTCGTGGAGCTTGCGGAGATAATCCGGGCTGCTGATCCCAAGCCCCGTTTCGGTGTGGGTTTCAAGCTTCCGGTGATCTTTGCCGGGAACAACAAGGCCACCGGTGCTGTCTCCGAGGAACTGGGAACGGCGGTGGAACTGAAGATTGTTGATAACCTCAGACCGGTCCTGGAAAAGGAAAACCTCGGCCCCGCAAGGGATATCATCCACGAACTCTTCATGGAGCATGTGATGGCCCAGGCCCCCGGCTACGCGAAACTGATGGAGTGGACCGGGCACTATGTTGAGGGCAAGTGGGAGAACGTGCCCATCATGCCCACCCCGGGCGCGGTGGGGAAACTCATCGAAAGGGTTGCCAAACAGGAGAATATCCATGTCATGGGCGTGGACATCGGAGGGGCCACCACCGATGTCTTCAGCGTTTTCGACAGCAACGGCGAACCGGTCTTCAACCGTACGGTCAGCGCTAACCTTGGTATGAGCTACTCCGTAAGCAATGTTCTGGCCAGCGCTGGAATGGACAACGTCATGAGATGGGTTCCCTTCCACATGGACGAGGCTGACCTGAGGAACCGCATCAGGAACAAGATGATAAGGCCCACCACCATTCCCCAGGAGCTGGAGGAGCTCATAATAGAGCAGGCCATAGCCCGGGAAGCCCTCAGGCTTGCGCTGGTGCAGCACAAGGATCTCGCCACCGGTCTCAAGGGAGTTGCCCAGGAGAGGACCATAGGCGACGCCTTCGAGCAGACCCAGACCGGCGCCACCCTGGTCAACATGATGGAGCTTGACATCCTCATAGGCTCCGGCGGCGTTCTCAGTCATGCTCCCAGAAGAAGCCAGACCGCACACATGCTGATAGACAGCTTCCTTCCCGAGGGAGTAACCATGCTTGCGGTGGATTCCATATTCATGATGCCCCATCTGGGGGTTTTGAGCGAGGTGCATCCCGAAGCGGCGGTGGAGGTTTTCAACAACGACTGCCTCATAAGGCTGGGCCACTGCGTGGCTCCCTCCGGGGCGTTCAAGAAGGTACCCCATCTCGCCGAGGTAACCATGAAAATGCCCGATGGAACCACCCGAACCGAGAAGATCCTTCCCGGTGAAATGAAGCTCATTCCCCTTGCGGTGGGCGAAAAGGCCGAAACGGTAATCGCTCCCCACAAGGGTCTCGATGTGGGCAACGGCCCCGGCGAGAAGTGGGAAGGCAGCCTTGAGGGCGGCATTGTCGGTGTTATCCTCGACGGTCGCGGAAGGCAGCCCTTCAATCTTCCTGAGGATCACGGAAAGAGGGTCAAGGACCTCCAGAGCTGGTCACAGACCCTGGACACATATCCGGAACGCTTCCTCAGCATGGGAGGTGTTAAATAATGGCATTCGCATACACACCTGGTTTGAGAGTGGCCGATGTGGCCGATGTTACCAAAACAAGAAGGCTTCCCCTGAAGGGCGAGGTCCTTGTAAAGAAGGGCGATGTGGTAAATGCCGACACCATAGTGGCCCGCACTGAACTTCCCGGCAATGTGAAAATGTTCAACATTGCCAACCTTCTCGGTGTTCCCGCGTCGGACATCTTCGAGCTCCTGCTGAAGAAGGAGGGCGACACCATAGCCGCCGACGAGCCCCTGGCCCAGAGCAAGGGTCTCTTTGGAAAATGGTTCAAGAACACCGTAAAAAGCCCCATCGACGGCGTCTTCGAGAGTTTCAACGAGATAACCGGTCAGGCCGTTCTCCGCGAACCGCCCATCCCGGTGGAGATCGATGGCTATGTTCATGGCACCGTTACTGATGTGCTCCCCGAAGAAGGGGTTGTGGTGGAAGCCCATTGCACCTTCGTACAGGGCATTTTCGGTATCGGCGGCGAGGTCAGGGGAGAACTCAAGATGGTCTGCTCATCCCCTGAAGAAGAGATAACCCTGGAGATGATAAACGAAGCCTGCAGGGACAAGATCATCGTAGGTGGAAGCTACATCAGCCACGCGGTTCTCAAGAAGGCGGTCTCGGTTGGAGTAAGGGCCATTGTAGTGGGTGGCTTCGACGACAAAGACCTTAAGGACCTTCTGGGGTACGACCTCGGCGTGGCCATAACCGGCCATGAGAAAAAGGGCCTCACCCTTATCCTCACCGAGGGCTTCGGCAGGATGAACATGGCCCATGGAACCTTCGAACTCCTCAGGAAGAGGGAGGGAATGGTAGCCAGCGTAAACGGGGCCACCCAGATCCGCGCCGGCGTAATGAGGCCGGAGATCATGGTGCCCCTGGATTCCAGCGCCACCAGTTCCGTCCAGAGTACGAAGGAAGCCGGGGCCATGGACATAGGCAGCCTCATACGCTGTATTCGTGCCCCCTTCTTCGGAAAGATAGGCAAGGTGGCTTCCCTGCCCTTCGAACTCCATGTGGTGGATTCCGAGGCAAAGGTAAGGATACTTGAAGTAGAGTTCGACGACGGCAGCAAGTACACAGTACCCAGGGCCAATGTTGAGCTGATAGAGAGCTGACAGCGTCTTCAGCGGACGGAAAGGGGGTGCTTAATGCGCCCCCTTTCATATCACCGGGGGAAGTACCTGTAAACTGGTATGTTCGCGGTGCCCGGCTCCTCCCAGTAGGAGAAACCCGCCTTCAGGGCAGCCCTTATGACCTGTCCGTGGGAATCATGGATCATGATCTCGGCGCAGTCCCTGTTATTGGATGTGACGAAGGCCAGGCTCCTGCAATGAATTCCTCAGGTTCGCCCATCGCCGATGAAAGGGGGGATATCTCCATATCCCTTTTCGAGGCCAGGAATCGAACGCCACCGGGGGTCTGCCAGAAGCCGGCGTTGGCCCGAAGCCAGGCCAGGGAGTCCCTTTCCCGGGCATGGATGTACTTCCAGCCGCAGGGGGCGTGTTCCCGGTAGATGGCCAGATCCTCAGGTGTAATATCCACCGGTGTCAGCTCCATGGGCCGGGAAGGGGGGGTGAAGTCCTCGATGCCCACCACATGGAAAAGCTCCGTTGTTCTGAAGCCCTGCTTCTTAGCCATGGATATACTCTCGAGATTATTGATATATGTGGAGAACTCGATGCCGGTGAACTTTCCCTCTTCCAGGAGCCTCAGCGCCTCTTCCAGTATCCTGTCGGACATGATCCTGCCAAGCCCCCTGCCCCTGAAGTCCGAGTGTACCCTCAGCCCCTCCAGCCAGGCCACATCCCCGGGCATCCTGCTTATCTTGCCGCAGGCGATGACCCTTCCGGAAAGCTCCCCAACGATGAAGCCCGAGTCGGCCAGCCAGCTTTCAGCCACACCTTCGAGGTAATCGTGCCCCTCCCAGGTGGTCCTGGATATCTCGGCCAGGTCCTCCCTGTCACGGGGTTCCGCTGTCCTTGTCAGAAGCTCCATTCCATCGCCTTTCATCCAGGGGTGCCGGTGAATATATCCGCCCGGCTTCCTTTCTCGCCAGAAGGGGAGGTGAGTATCATACTTAAAAACAAACATAACAATAGTTTACACAATCTATTTGTCAAATTTACGGATGGCTTTGTTGCATGGCTTTGTTGCATCGGGATGGAGGGTTCGGTATTATCGGTTATTAACAGAAAGGGGTTGTTCAGTATGGGAAAAGTGCTATTCGTTATTCCCCTTATTGTTCTGGCCGGGGCGGCGTGGTCCCAGGGGACCGACGGTTTCGTTCAGTCCATGACCGCCGCCGATGCGCCTAACGATGCCGGGGGGGGGTAGACCTTACATGGACCGTGGCGGTGGAAACCGAACTGCCCGATTCCATGGTGCTTCAGAGAATGGACGGAGGCGAAGAGTGGCACAACATCGTCACCCTTGCCCCCATAAACGGCAGGAAGACCGACAACGAGCTGGTAAACGGCGTGGAGTATTCATACCGCCTGGTACCCTACTTCGGGGCCACCGCCACCACCGCCGGGCCGGTGGTTTCCGCGGTTCCCCGGGTTCAGTGGATACACACCGGCAGGGTTGGAATGCTTATCATTCTGGCCATTATCAGCGCCGTTATCATGTACTTCATTGAACAGGGCAAAAGGGGGAAAGATCTTTTCATAAGGAGGATTGCCGGTCTCACCGCGGTGGAGGACGCCGTTGGAAGGGCAACTGAAATGGGACGCCCGGTCCTCTACATACCTGGCATCATGGACATGGACGACATCCAGACAATTGCCAGCATGGTAATACTGGGCCGTGTGGCGGCGAAGACCGCCGAATACGGTTCACCCCTCATGGTTCCCACCTGCCGCTCCGTTGTCATGAGCGTCGCCCAGGAAGTTGTCAAGGCATCCTACATACAGGCCGGCAGGCCCGACGCCTATGTGAAGGAAAGCATCAGCTACCTCACCGATGACCAGTTCGGATATGCCGCCGGGGTAGACGGCATCATGGTAAGGGAAAGGCCAGCGGCCATTTTCATGCTGGGAACCTTCTATGCCGAGAGCCTCATACTGGCTGAAACGGGAAGGGGCGTGGGCGCCATCCAGATAGCCGGAACAGCCATGCCCAGCCAGATACCCTTCTTCGTGGCGGCATGCGACTACACCCTCATAGGGGAGGAACTGTTTGCCGCAAGCGCCTACCTCTCCAAAGAGCCCAAGCTCCTGGGAAGCCTCCGTGGCCAGGACGTGGCGAAGCTCTTCTTCATGATAGTGATAGTTCTTGGCGTGATAACAGCTACGATAGGGGAGGGCTGGGAACCCGCGGCAAGGGTTGCCGACTTTCTCAGGACCATAACACGAGTTGAATAGGAGGCCGTGAAGTGAGACTCGCAATACCTTTGACCATCACCTTCGTGGCCGGAATGATAATGATACTGCAGTTCTTCGTTCCAGCCACACAGTCCCTGGGTGAGAGCCTTCAGGAATGGTACATGATAGTGGCCAGCTTCGCCATTTTCCTGGGCGCCATGAACCTTCTCACCGTTCACGTTCACAAGATCCGTTTCAGGGCCAGGAACTGGAAGTACAGCCCGGTTACCATCATCGGCTTCTCCGGCATGGTTATAACCGGGCTCTTCATGGGTATCGAGGCAGGCAGGCCCTTCGATTTCATGTTCACACAGATGATGGTTCCCATGGGGGCCACCATGTTCAGCCTTCTGGCCTTTTTCGTTGCCAGCGCCGCCTTCAGGGCCTTCCGGGCAAGTAACTGGCGTGCCACGCTGCTTCTGGCCAGCGCCTTCATAGTAATGCTTGGCAGGGTTCCCATCGGCTCCATGATATGGAACAAGATACCCCTTGTAAGCGAGTGGATAATGCAGGTGCCCAACCTGGCCGGCCAGAGAGCGGTGATGATAGGCGCCGCAATGGGAATGGTGGCCACTTCCCTCAGGATGATCTTCGGCATCGAGCGCAGCTATCTGGGAGGTACGGACTGATGGCCAGACTAGCGGAAAAGCTTGGCAGAGTGGATCGCAGGGTGATATTCGTTCTTATGGCCCTTGCGGTGATTCTTCCCCTGGCACTCAGGATGAACCTTCCCATACCCATTGAAGAGGGTCCCAGCAAGGACCTTTACGATGCCATCGAAGCCCTCCCCGAGGGTTCCAGGGTGCTCCTCAGCTTCGACTACGACCCCTCCACCATGCCGGAGCTTCAGCCCATGGCGGTGGCCCTGGCCCAGCACATAATGACCAGGGACCTGAAAATCGTGTCCATGGCCCTTTGGCCCATGGGTGTAAGCCTTGGCAACGAAGCGCTCCGAACCGTGGGGGACAGCCTGGGCAGGGAAGAGTACGTCGACTGGGTCAACCTTGGATACAAGACCGGCGGAGGCGTTCTCATAGTAAGGATGGGAAGCAACATACAGACAGTATTCCCCAACGACTACGACGGCAACCCCATCGCCGACATGCCGGTGATGGAGGGGGTGAACAAGCTGGGGGACTTCGACATGATCATCTCTCTCTCCGCGGGAGACCCCGGCATACCCGCCTGGGTGATGATGGCCGGTGACAGGTTCAACATCCCCATCGGCGGCGGATGCACCGCGGTGAGCGCTCCTCAATTCTACCCCTACCTGGCACCGGCCAGATGGTGGGTCTTCTGGGAGGTCTCAAGGGAGCGGCAGACTACGAAACCATGGTTCGCCTTGAAGAGGACAACGCCGCCCCGGGAACCGCCACACCGGGCATGGCCGCCCAGTCCGTGGCGCACCTTGTAATAATGCTGTTCATTATTATCGGCAACGTGGCCTATATTTCGACCAGAGAGAAGAAGGGAGGGCTGAGATGAACTGGGAAGTGATAGGAATATGGCTGGGGGCCCTGCTGTCCCTGAGTCTTTACAGCTTCCTCTACAAGGACAACCCCTTCTACAAGTTCGCTGAACACCTCTTCGTCGGAATGAGCGCCGGCTACTGGGTGATATACACCATAATGAATGTGCTGGTGCCCAACTGGTGGCAGAACATGGTTCCCACCGCCGGCGGTTTTCAGCCCATCTGGGTCATCCCGGGAGTTCTCGGGCTCTTCATGCTCTTCAGGCTCATTCCAAAACTCGCCGGTTACAGCCGGCTGTCACTGGCGCTCATAGTGGGCACCGGAGCCGGTCTCAGCATGACCGCCATGCTCCAGACCAACGCCCTTGCCCAGGTGCATGGAACGATAATCACCCTGAGCCAGGGCGGCGGCTGGTTCGCCTGGGTCAGCAACATCATCATGGTTACCGGTGTTGTCTGCGGTCTGGTGTACTTCTTCTTCAGCAAACCACACGAGGGAGTTACCGGGGTGCTGCCAATGTGGGAATTACCATTCTCATGGTAGCCTTCGGAGCCAGCTTCGGTTACACCGTAATGGCCCGTATCAGTCTGCTCATAGGTCAGACCCAGTTCCTGCTCTTTGACTGGTTACCCACCATGGGGATCAACCTCTAGTCACGTTCCGCGGGGCGGAGGGTTTCCGCCCCGCATTTCTCGTCAACGAAAGGAAAGAAATGAAATTCACCCTGGCCCTCCTCGCTCTTCTCGCATTTGCCTCCTTCGGGCAGTACTTCGAGATCACGAACGACACCGGATACGACATCTATTTCGCCTATATAAGCTACAGCTCCGACAGCGACTGGGGCGGCGACTGGCTGGGAAGCGACATCATGGCCGACGGCGAAACCGTCTATTTCGACCTCTCCGACTACGCCTGGGAAACCGAACTTTTTGACATCATGCTTGAGGATGTCGACGGCGACACCTACACCTTCATCTCGGTGGACGCCGAGGACTACGGTGACCCTGCTATCAGCGAGAACGTGTTCACCGTTACCCTTGAGGATATTGACTGAGCGGTTTTAGCTTATCGGGGCGGGGCACCGGGCTCCGCCCCATTTTTATGTAACTTGAAGACTTACAGTAAGCAGTGTGCTTTCCTGTTTGGCCGATTTCCTCCATTGACTTCACTTCGGAACTGCAATATCCTTATTATAGAGGAATAATGGAGGTGAAAGTATGAGATGTATTATCGTATTACTGGCGGTCTGCACCGTTGCACTGGGCTACGGCTACTGGGACCTTTTCGGTGAAGGGGGAAGGGTCAGCGGTCTCAGCCCTGTGAGCGCCGCCCTTGCCGGGGCAACCATACCCGTGGGCGGTTCCGCCCTGTCCATTTTCACCAACCCCTCGGCCCTGGCCGGGGCACACGGCTCCAGTGTTTCCCTCAGCGGCTGGGGCACAGGCTGGCGTGAAGAGATTTACTACCACTATACCTGCGTTGAGCCCTATCGTTTCAATGTTGGCAGCATGTCCCCCAGGGGCTCCGCCGCCATTGCCCTTCCCCTGGGCGGAGGTATCACTGCAGGTGCAGGGGTGGCGAATGTTGCCCAGTACGAGATGAAGGCCACCGCCCAGGTGTACTACGAGGTGGCCGAGAACCACAGAGAGCTGTGGAAGACCCTGGTGGCCGACGGAACGGGAGACCTGAATGAGGCCCTTCTTTCCATAGCCGGGTACACCGGGCCGGTCCGGCTTGGCCTTTCCGCCGGATACCGTTTCGGAAGCGGTCAGTCGGTCATTTATTCCAACAGGGTCAACTATGGCAGCCAGTTCGACTCGACCTATTACGATTCATGGGAGTCGGCCTCCTTCGCAGTAAGGGCAGGGGCCAGCACCGACCTGGGCATTACCAGGCTCTATTCCACCTTCGCAAGCGGCGACGACAGGTATCAGTCCTACATTGGAGTGGGGGCCGCCGCCTCCTTCCCCTTCCTGAAGGACGGCTTCCTGGGAACGGAAGCTGGCCTCATGGACGGCAGCCATCTCAGGGTGAGCGCCTACACAAGGCTGCCCTGGATCTTCCCCGGGGCCAACGGCTACATGGGCATAAGCGGTTACAGGCCCGAGGGGGCCATGAAAATGGGAATAGGATTGAGCGGCGGTGTCGACTACACCTTCGGCAACAACAGGGTGTCCGGGGTTTACCAGTGGAGCAGCCGGTACCGCGAGGGCAACATAGTTCCAGTGGACTACATCAACTGGCTCTACGACAGCGGCGAGGCCTTCATGGTGGGCTACGAACGGATGTTCTGACACAGCGGGAACTCACTCCGATGAACCGGCACCGGAAGGGGCATGGACCCCGACCATGGATGCTACAGGGGAAATGGAAGATCCCCTTTGAAGGGATACATATGGACGCATCAGCCACTTATACTCCGGTGCCCTCAGGATGTTCCCGGAGGGCCGGAAACGCCTTCTTGACACGGGTTGAACCCTTAGGTATCCTCAATGCAGGAAAGGACTGTTAGACAACAGGTTAGTGCACCGTAAGCTGGTGTGCTGTAATGTGTTAGGTTGCCACGAGGGGGTCGTGGCGACATGTATTGTTTGTGCTGAACCGGCACCATCGAACCACCCTGGAACGGGTGTCGGCTTCATGCACTGCTTGTAGCACAAGAGAAAGGAGCTGCAAAGTGTTTAGAAGAGCAACGCTGTTCTCGCTCGCACTCTTGCTGTTTGTATCCCTTGCTGCAACCGCGGCAACTACCGGCAAGATCGCCGGTCGCGTAACCGACACAGACGGAAATCCGCTGGTCGGCGCGACTGTGATGGTCGTCGGTACTTCCTACGGTGCAATGACGGATCCCAACGGCGAGTACTTCATCATCAACCTGCAGCCTGGGACCTACGATCTCCAGGCCCGCATGGTAGGTATGGGCGAGCAGACCCAGCAGGGTGCAAGTGTCCTCGCCGACATGACCACCCGAATGGACTTCGTGCTTAACCCTGAAGCGGTTGGAAGCACCGTTATTACGGTAACCGACCAGAGAGGTATGATCCTTCGTGGTGTTACCTCCAGCGTTTCAGTGGTCAGCCGGGACGAGATACGAACAATGCCCGTTGCCGGTATCACCGATGTGGTGAACCAGCAGGCCGGTGTTGTTGACGACGGCCAGCTTCACATGCGCGGCGGCCGCGGCGGCGAGGTTGCCTACGTGGTAGACGGCGTCACCCAGGTCGACCCCAACGGCAACCAGGCCGACCAGAGCCTTCCCCTCTCCGCTGTTGCGGAAACATCGGTGATTACCGGCGGTTTCGGCGCCCAGTACGGCAACGCCCAGTCCGGTATCATCAATGTTGTTACCCGGGAGGGCGAAGAGAACTACCACGGCTCCATCAGCATGGACGGAAACGACTTTTCCGCCCTGGGCCTTTCCGACGACTGGTCATGGGGCTACCCCGGCGCATGGTACGCCGGCCGTAATTTCGATGGCCAGGACGACCGGCCCCTCCGTGAGTTCGGCAACAACAAGCCGGCGGCCTTCTCGGAAGCCAGGCTTGATGTGGAGGCTTCACTGGGCGGCCCTGAACCCATCACCCAGATCCTTCTGCCCGCAATGGGCCTTGAGGTCGGCGGCGATGTGAGGTTCTTCGGTACCGTCAAGTGGCTCCAGTACGGAGGCGGACGCGACGGCAACTACGGCTACTACCTGAACACCGGAAGTGAGCAGATAAACGGAAACCTGAAGCTCACCATCCGGCCAAACCCCAGAACCAAGATAAACCTCAGCGGCTACTACCGCGATCAGGATACCGGCCTTTACAGCGGCAATGCCCAGTACGGCTGGTACTATGCCCTCTTCGAGGAAGACTATGTCGATGAGCTTTCCGGTGATGTCATCCCCGGTCAGGACATCCGCTACGGCCTTCCCGACAGGTATTTCAACAACTACTCCATAGGCTTCGCCCTCACACAGACCCTCAGCGACGCCAGCTTCCTGGAGTTCAAGCTGAACCAGTACTACGCAGCTGAAGAGCGCCGGATACTCGACCCCGACGGCGGGTTCGTGGGCGACGGCTTCACCACCGAGGACTGGCTGAACTACACACCCGACAGGTGCAGGACTCCAACGGTTTCTACCGCAGCGGAGCCAGCAGGTTCGCCTGGTACGACCAGAACAGCACCATATCCACCGCAAGGCTGGATGTTACCAACCAGGTCAACCAGCAGCACCAGCTTAAGTTCGGTATCGAAGGCAAGTACTACGACATCTACGAGTACAGCGTAGACACCGCCTCCGGCGGAAACATCTACCTCAGCGACTGGCATGTGTTCCCCCACGCCGCTTCTGCATATCTCCAGGACAAAATGGAGTACAGGGGAATGATAGTTAACGCCGGACTCAGGTTCGACTACTTCGACCCCAACTTCGACAGCTACCCCGCCGACCTCACCGACCCGGTGAACGAGGGCACCTCCGGCGGCGACCCCGACCACATCAAGAACCCGGTAAGCGTAAGCGCCAAGTATCACCTCAGCCCCAGGCTGGGCTTCAGCCACCCCATCACCGAGCGCGATGTGCTTCACTTCACCTACGGGCACTACTTCCAGGTTCCGGACTTCCTCAGGATGTTCGACGGCGCGAACTTCGACCTCTCAGGCGCTTTCCCCATAGTGGGAAACCCCGACCTCGAGCCTGAAGAGACCATCGCCTACGAAGTTGGTGTTAAGCACCAGTTCGACGACCTCACCCTGCTTGATGTCACCGGCTACTACAAGGACATCACAGGCCTCGTCGACATGCAGAAGAACTACTTCACCGCGGTTGACGCCTACGACCTCTACATCAACGGCGACTACGGCAATGTCCGCGGAGCCGAGTTCAGCCTCATGAGGCGCCCCTCCAACTTCATAAGCTTCAACGCCAACTACACCTACTCCATAGCGAAGGGCAAGAGCTCCAGCGCCACACAGAACTACACCTACGCATGGGCCGGATGGATCATTCCCAAGCGCGAGAGCTACCTCGACTGGGACCAGACCCACATGGTCAACGCTAACTTCGACTTCCGCATCCCCAGGGGCGAGGGTCCCGTATGGGGTGACACCCGCTGGCTTCAGGGCCTCGGTCTTTCCCTGCAGTGGAGCTACGGCAGCGGAATGCCCTACACCGCAAGCGCCCAGGGTACCGCCGACCCCCTCATCAACAGCGGACGGATGCCCTACACAATGAACACCAACGCCAAGCTGAACAAGATATGGTGGCTGGGCGACACCTCCGTTAACGTCTATGTGTGGGTCACCAACCTGTTCAACAGGACAAATGTGAACGAGATAAGGGACACAGCCTGGTACGATGCCGACCAGGACGGCGACGGCGAGCCCGACAACGACCCAAGGGGTCCCGCAGGCCAGCCCGATGCCTACGCCCGCAGACGCGCAATCCGCTTCGGAATCGACTTCGAGTGGTAAACACAGACCCAGCGGGAAACCGCGATAAATGAGGAGAATTACCAATATGCATAGAATACTGCTGGTGCTTCTGCTGATCATGGCCCCCCTGGCCTTTGCTCAGCCTGAAGAACCGGAAGCAACGGAAACCACTGAAGAGGTTGCCGAACCGGTGGAAGAGGAGGTCGTCCCCACGGAAGAGCCCGTGGACGAAACCGAATCCGCCGCAACCGCCGAAGAAGCCCCGGAAGGGGAAGAACTGGAGCGCGCCTCCAGCGCAAGCATGGACCTGAAGGACCTGTTCATAGCAGGTGGAAGCTTCATGTGGCCCCTTCTTCTTTCCCTTCTTATCGGTATCGCCGTAGCCGTTGAAAGGCTCATTGTTTTCAGCAAGGCAAAGCTTGATGTGAACAAGTTCCTGGAACAGCTGGGCGGTTATATCCGCAAGGGCGACCTCAGCGGAGCTGAAAGCCTCTGCGACAGAACCAGGGGCCCGGTGTCAGCAATACTGAGGGCAGGTCTTCTCAGGCGGGACAAGGGCCTTACCGATGTTGAGAAAGCAATAGAAAGCGCTGGATCCATCGAGATGGCGCATCTCGAGAAGGGCTTGTTGTTCTTGCCTCTGTTTCAAGCATAGCGCCCATGCTCGGTTTCCTGGGAACGGTCTCGGGAATGATCCGCGCCTTCGGCGAGATAGCGGCAGCCAAGAACGTAGACGCCAGCCTTGTGGCCGGCGGTATACAGGAGGCCCTTATCACAACCGCCACCGGTCTTGTGATAGCTATTCCCATACAGATGGCGAATAACTACTACATAGCCAAAATTGGCCGATTCGTAACCGACATGGAAGAGGCAAGCATGTTCCTTGTCGACCAGCTGGCCGACATGGAACATCTGAAGCAGCTGTGATAAGGAGCGAGAATGCGCAAGGATAAACCACGGGCATCCGGCGCCATACCAGACGCGTCAATGTCCGACATTGCATTCCTGCTGCTGATCTTCTTCCTGGTCACGACCACCTTTGAGGTTCAGAAGGGCATCAGCTACACGCTGCCGAAGAAGCCCGATGAAAACACCGAAGAGGTGGTGATCGACGAAACCAACAGGCTGGTAATGACCATCAAGCAGTGGGGTCTTGAGAGCTATGTGGCCCTCATAGACCAGGCACCCCCCGAGGGGCCGCTGCAGAGGGCCAGAGCCGGTGAGGATGTAAGCCTTGACGATCCTGTGTTTCAGCAGGGAATAATGACCCTTGCCGCGGACAGGGCAGAACCGATGGGGGCCACGGCCAGCCGTCTTCTGAACAACCTTGAAGTGGCGAAGGGCGTACCCTCGGGTACCTATTCCAGCCTGAGTTCAGCGGTCCAGGCGGAAAACCTCACCGCCATTACCCGCCCCGGCCTAATCCGTGCCTCAATGGGTTCGGCCGCGCCGGTAGTAACCGATCCGATCTTCGGAGAAGTGGCCTTCGGCGACACCCTGGTCCTGGCCGATGCCAGGCAGGGGGATATCGCCTCGGCCGTACGCGAGAGCGAGCTTGTCGTTATCCTCAAATTTTTCCCGGACTGTGACTACGACGGCATGATAGCCGCGCTGGACGTAATAAGGCGCAACGGTGTCAGCCGAACGGGCATAACCATCCAGGAAAGACTTGGAGGTGGTGTGTAATGAAGTTCAAGAGAAGAATGACGGTCTCCGGCAACATCTTCACCGGAACCATGGCGGACATAGTCTTCCTGCTTCTTGTCTTCTTCATGGCCACCACCATCTTCAAGGATGACAGCGGCCTCCGGATCCGATTCCCCCAGGCTCACCCTCAGGTAATGAGCGAGCTGGGGAAGGAGAATCTCATCCTCACGGTGTGGCTAAAACAGGTTACACCGGGAGAAGACCAGAGCGATGTCATCTCACGCATAGGAGACTTCGACCTGCCCCTCGACCAGGTTGCGGAGCAGGTAAGGAACCTCGCGGACAAGTTCTGGCGGGAGCAGAACAAGCGGCTCGATGTCATAGTGCTCAATGCGGACGCAAGGGTTCCCATGGAGTCTATGGTTGATCTCTTCAGGGCTCTCAGGTACGAAGAGTTGTACAGCATTCAGTTCAACGCCCGGGAAACCGGCGCGGGAATATAGAGGGGGTGAGATGACTACAAGCGCAGAAAGAAAGAGCAGAGAACAGACCGCCCTCGGTTTCGAGTGGGGGGTCGTTGTTGCCCTTGCGTTACTGATCATCTTCTTCGAGCTCATTCCCGCAAGTGAACTGGGAAGGCTGTCAACCAGAACCACCGACTCCGACATGGAGGCCGTAGAGGCTGACATAGCCTTCGACGATACGGTCGAAGAGCAGGAGGAGGAAGTAGAGGAAGAGCAGGAAGAGCTGGAGCAGGAAACGGAAGAAATGGTAGAAGAGCTGGACATAACGCTGTCCCTCAGCGAAGACACCACCCTGGCGGTAGCCATGACGGTGGAACAGAGCGATGAGCTGGGTCAGGATGGTCAGTCGGAAGAGATGGGCCCCCGCGCTTCATGGCGGTTGAGGTCTTTCCGGTCTGCACCTACAGGCCCACCCCCACATACCCCGACCTGGCAAGACAGGCCGGGGTGGAAGGTGTGGTCACCCTCTGGATATATGTAACCGCCGACGGAACGGTGGCGGATGTGCAGCTTTACAACTCGAGCGGGGTGAACAGCCTGGACCAGGCCGCCATTTCGGCGGCGTGGGACACCCGCTGGTCACCGGCAAGGAACAACGACCGCCCGGTGGGAGTGTGGACCTCGCTCAGTTACAACTTCGAGTTGTCCAATTAGGGTGTGTCATATGGGTGTGACACACAACATTTGTAGGATTCGGGCCGCAAAAGAAAACCGGTCTGAAAAAAGACAGGAGGTGAAAGTGAGTATGAGGAATACCAGGCAGAGCCGAGGGTTCCTTGCACTCGCCGTGCTTACACTCTTTGTGTTTGTCGGCACGGGCCTCGCAAGAGAGCTTAGAGAGGTTTCACTGCCCGAGGGCACCGACGCCAGACCTTCACTGGTCTGGGGTCTGCACAATCTGGGAAACGTGTGGAGCGCGTTCCTCAACCTCGGCAGGTTCGGAGACCCCGATGGTAACTATCCTTCCATGGAATGGCCCGGCGGGTCCGGCAGTTCCTACCTCTGGGCCGGCAACTTCTGGACCGCCTGCGCAGGTGAGGGAATCACCGTGGGCGGCGAGTTCGGCAAGTACGCCAGCTGTTCCGACTACGGCGACTGGGAACTCTGGCCCAGCGAGGGTTTCCCCATGGAAAAACTCGTTCCAGGTCCCACCGCCCTCGAGCAGACCCAGTACGCCTACGACGACTGGTACGAGAACAACAGCTACCAGGACGCCAATGACATGTACGGAGTACAGGTCTGGGAAGAGAACTACAGCTGGGGTACACCGGGCTACAACAACTTCATAGCCAACAAGTTCGTTGTAACCCACCATCCCCAGTTCGGTGGAGGGTCCCCCCTCGACGGCCTTGCCGTTGCGGTAAGGGGCGACTGCGACATCGCAACCGCCGACCCCGTTGAGGCAGCCATCGAAGACGTGGTCTACTACGACGGCCATGCCATCTGGCTTTCCGGCGACCCTGAAGTCCCGGACTTCGAGTATGTTTTCCAGAACGGCACCTCCGCCAGCGAGCAGGACGACTACACCTACCAGCAGAATCCCGACACCCCGCTGGATCCCGAGGACCCCAACAACATCTGGTACTACTACAACTATGTCAGTTCCGATGGCGTTCCCGACAACGACGTGAACGGCGACGGAGTTTCCGACCACTACACCATCCTGTTCAAGGTGGCCGGTGGAGATACCCTTTACCCCGTCAACCAGGGTACGGGTATGGAAATGTTCACCGCGGGCAACCGCCCGGAGAACTACTGGCAGCATGTGGTTGGAGACACCACCTACGCGGTGATCCCCAGAAGCATGAGTACCATGTGGGACGGCGACGGTCCCGGAAGCTCCATCGACGACTCCGGCGAGCAGGACCTCGACTATCCCTGCGTCGGTTTCATTGGCTGGCGTCTTCTGGACTGCTACCTGAAGAAAGCCGACGGCACAATTGAGCGGCCCATCGATGTCCACGGCGTTCCCATTCCCCTCAGCCACGGCTGGTGGAACTGGGAGAGCGACCCGGGCACCGACCTCGAGAGATACAACTACATGTGGGGAGTATTCCCGGATGAAAGCGGCCAGTTCAGTGGCCCCTCCTACCTCGAGGGCTGGGTGGGCAACTCCAACACCCCTGAAGCCAGGGTAGCTCCGAACCCCGGCCCATGGCCCTTCGTCTACGACAACCCCTCAACCTGGGCTACCCCGTGTTCGACTACAGGTTCCTTCCCACAATGGGACCGGTGAGCCTGGTGGAGGGCGACAGCCTCTTCGTTATCGGTGGCTGGGTTGTTAACGCCGGCCTCGAAGGCGCCAGGCAGTCAGCCGACGAGCTTCTCAGCGCTTACTATCTTGGTGAGACGGGCTGGGATGTTCCCGCCCTTCCCCCCACACCCATCCTTTTCTACGAGGGCCGCGACAACTCTGTCCAGCTCGAATGGGGCGGAAACGCCGAGTCCTACTCTCCCTTCGGCGGATACAACATCTACAGGTCCTCCTTCACCCCCGGCGACTTCCAGCTCATAGCCACAGTCACCGAGCCCGGCGTGCGGAGCTTCACCGACAACACCGCGCAGAACGGCTTCCCCTACTACTATGTGGTCACCGCATTCGACGCCGAAACAGGTGTTGAGAGCACCAAGAGCAACTACAAGCAGAACCTCGAGGGAACACCTATCCCCGTGGTTCCCCGCTGGGATACCGATTCGAACTGGACCGAGAACGTCCGCGTCGTTCCCAACCCCTACAAGGTAAGCGCCGCCTGGGAACAGACCTACTTCAACAAGATCGCATTCATTAACCTGCCCTCCATGTGCGACATCCACATCTACACCCTGGCAGGCGACCATGTGATAACCCTCGAGCATCGTGACTACACCGGTAACAACGGTACCGAGTTCTGGGATCTCGTGTCCAGAAATGATCAGGATGTTGTAACAGGCCTCTATGTTTACCGCGTAGAGACCGCAGACGACTTTGTGATTGATAAGTTCGCAATCATTAAGTAGTAGAAGGGAGGAAACCATGAAGCGAACAAGCATGATCCTTGCAACAGCACTGGTTGCCTTCCTGCTGTTCCCGGCCGTTGCTCAGGCTGCTTTTGCAAAGGTGGGAACCTCAGGCGCCCAGTTCCTGAAAATAGGAGTAGGCAGCCGCGGAGTGGCCATGGGTGGAGCATTCGTTGCAACCGCCGACGACCCCAGCGCAGCCTATTACAATCCAGGTGCCCTCGTAAGGGTTCCTGGAACCCAGTTCCAGTTCTCAGGCACACAGCTCTACGGCGACATTCTCTACGGTAACGGCATAGTTACCCATGAGATGGTCGGCGTGGGCACATTCGCCCTGCAGTTCGGTCTGCTTTCAAGCGGCGACATGGACTACACAACGGTGGAGAACCCCAACGGAAACGAAACCTTCACATGTTCCGACATGGTGGTTGGCGTTTCCTTCGGCCGGATGCTTACCGACCGATTCAGCGCGGGTCTTACCGCAAAGTATGTCCACGAGTCCTGGGATGATGTATCCGCCAGCGGCGTGGCCGTGGACCTCGGTACCCTTTACGATACAGGGTTCAAGACACTTCGTATCGGAATGGCTATCCAGCACTTCGGACCCGAGCTCACCCCTTCAGGTGAAGCCACCGACTGGAACAGCGGGAGCGACTCAACGAAGGCATACGAGGGCTATTCAATGCCCATGACCTTCAAGCTCGGTCTCGCCATGGACGTTGTCGACCAGGGCCCCCACCAGATGACCGTAGAGGTCGACGGTGTACACCCCAACGACAATGTCGAGCAGGTCAACATCGGTGCCGAATACTGGTATAACAACATGATCGCCCTCAGGGGCGGATACCGCGTGAATACCGACGAAGAGGGGCTGGCGGCCGGTGTAGGCTTCCGTGTTCCCATGGGCGACAAGGCCCTCACTCTGGATTACGCGTATCAGGATTTCAACAGGCTGGAAATGGTTCACCGTGCCAGCCTCGGATTTTCTTTCTAGCCGATAGGCTTGAATAACCCGGAGGGGTTTACCCTTCCCGGCCATGGAAAGGCTTGAATGACAGCAGTCGCCCTGGCAGCCCTGATGACCCTGACCGGTTTCGGTCTGAGCTGGAGTTCTTCTCCGGCACCGGCCGACGGCACGGGTTCCGCGCTGGTAACCGTTCTCATAGAGGATACCGATCTTCTCGCGGTGACAACCGCCGAGGGTCCCCGTGTCCGCTACGAGATAACGGCAACCATCGACGGCGGGGGTTTCCTGCGCAGGGGCGGCAATGCTGTTAACAGCCCATTTCCCATTAGTGAGGTTCTCGAGTACGGTTCCCTGGAACCCGGGGGACATCTGGTGGCCGTAACCCTTACAGACCTGGAATCCGGCAGTGTGAACCGCCGGGAAACAGAGGTTTTCATTGACTCCGTCAGTGACTACCTCTGGACTTCCGGGGCGGTCAGGCTTACACCTGGCGGCCCGGTAAGGGCATCTGGCCTCATCGGCGTGTCGTGGAACGTCTATGTTCCCGAAGGCGCCGATATTCCCCGGGGAGCCTTTGCCCTCCTCGACAGCTCAACTGAAGCTGTCCGCGAGGGCTGGCTCGACGTTCAGGAAGAAGAAGACGGTATTGTTTCCTATACCACCGATGTGGTCCTCAACGGTCTGGAAAAGGGCAGGTACAGGCTTACAGCCGCTGCCCTTTCAGACCAGCTCGTGGTGGCATCCGCCAATACTTCGCTGACCCTTCTCGATTCCTGGGACATATGGGGCGACGATCCTGAAGAGACAACAAAACTCATCAGACCCATCGCCTCCACCCATGAACTGAGGGAGCTGGCAAGTGCCGGAGGTCTCGGTGACAGGAACTCGGTTATGGCCGATTTCTGGAACAGAAGGGACCCGAACCCCGCCACCCGCAGGAATGAATACATTGAGGAGTATCTCAGAAGGCTGGATTACATCTCAAGGGAATTCACCACAACCGGTGTACGGGGGATCAATACCGACAGGGGAGTGGTCTTCGCCAAAATGGGGGAACCGGACATAATCGCCAACTACCCCTTCGAAGTGGCGGACTACCCCTATATCACATGGGAGTACTTCACACCTCCGCTCAGGGTCGCCTTCGTGGACCAGACCGGTTACGGTTTCTACGAACTGGTGGAAGAGTGGGAAGTGGTGAACAGGGCTTTCAATGCCAGAGAGGAATGGTCACAACCATGACAAGGCTCACTGCTCTCGTAACAATATTGGTGGCCGCCGGCGCCCTCGCCGGGGAACCGGTCACCATGAGCGATGGCGGTATTCAGTTCGCCGTTAACACGGCACTTTTCAGCCTGGGCAGCACCGACACGCTGCTTCTGGAGGTTTATCAGGAATTGGATATCGCGCAGCTTGCCCGGGACAACCGGAACATGAGCGCGTACACCACCGAGATAGCCCTGGAGAGCGCCGAAGGTGATACCATAGCCTGGGACATCTGGAACACGGATATAGCCTGGAGTTCCGGAGGCGCGGCGGTAAGCTGCAACATGCTTCCGGTGCTTCAGGGAAACTGGACACTCACGGTGACCATCACCGACCGCGCCAACGGCCGGCAGGGAGTGGCCGTAAGGGAAATGCAGGTGGATGATCCCGGTCATTTCAGCGATATCGAAATGGCCAGGACCATCATGCCGGCGGAGCCGGGCTCTTCAAGTTCCCTGCTCAAGGCAGCCTGATCGTTTACCCTGCGGCATCCACCAGGTTCACCGTTCCCGGCGAAAGCATGATGTACACCTACCAGGAGATATACTCCCTGGGCGGTTCCTCCCTGCTTCGCCAGAGCCGCATTCTCAATGCGGAGGGTGTTCCGGTGTTCGGCCGTCCCGCGGAAACCGTAGAGATTCCCCAGGGGGTGGAAACCGTTGCTGTAGTTGACAGCTTCGACCTTTCCGTTCTCAGGGAACCTGGTCTCTACAGTCTTTCTGTGATCTACACCCAGGGCGGCGACACGCTTTACAGCGTGAAGGACCGCATGTTCGTGCAGGTTGCGGAAACCGCCGCGGAAAGTGTTCCGGAAACAGCCGGCATCACCGAGAGAATGCTCGACGAGCTCGCAGTTCTTCTGACCCAGGAGGAAAGCGAGCTCTACAGCCGTCTCGATGAACAGGGAAAAGTGCTCTACTACGACAACTACTGGGGTTCCAGACCCGGCGAACATCAGGCCTTCCTCGACAGATGCAGAGTGGTGGCCGCGAGATATGCCGCCTTCGGAAAGGAAGGCTGGCAGTCGGACAGGGGAAGGGTTTACCTCAAGTACGGAGAACCGGATGAAGTGGAATCGAACCCCTTCAGCACCTCCCAGGCTCCCTACGAGATATGGCACATATACTCGGGAACCCAGGAGAGTTTCGTCTTCGCTGACCTTATGGGGAACGGAGATTATCTCCAGATCTTTTCCACGGTTGCCGGGGAAGTGAGTTATTCAAACTGGCAGAGCATGCTTCAGAATGTTGACCGCACCGGGGGATCCGGTTCTTCGAATTCTTCGGGGGAGTTCTAGCATGGCCGCCAGGGAAAAAGACATTTGCCGGGCTTCGGTGCCCGGTGGAAGAAAAAGATACGAAGCAAAAAAGAAACTCAGTTACGAGGAGGTTCAAATGAACACATTTTCGGGAAAGGGGAAGGTCGGTTTCCTTGCCGTCTTCGCCGTGCTCCTGATGCCGCTCCTCGGTGTTGGCACCGCTTCAGCCTTTGAAGTGGGGGACAAGGTGGACGTTCTGGTCCCGGACCTTCAGGAATTTGCTGATGCTCCGGAGACACACCAGTTCACTGTCCGAGCCATTACCGAAAACGCAGTCTGGCTGGTACAGGATACTAGCTATGTTGACAATGAAGGTGGTCTTGCTGACACAGCTTTCATACCGAAAGTTGTGTGGGGTGACGATCCCGCAAGCAATCTAGTTGCCCCTGCCCATTTCTCAGAGCTCACCAGCATCTTCGAAACATCGGTGTGGGGAACCGTCACCGGTATTTTCGGAACACCGGTGGACATCAACGGCGATGGCAAAGTCGCCATTGTGCTTGCTTCCATACCGACCAAGTATTCCGTTGATCCAAACACCAATGCTCCACGCAACGACATGTACTATGTCGACCATGAGTTCTATGAGATCGAGGGTGAGGAAATGGAGGTTATGTATATTAACATCCATTCTTTCACCAGAGCTCCTAGCCTGATGCCTGGTGCCGAAGATCTCAGAAAATGGAACCTGGCCAACGGTCTTGCCTACATGGGTATGCTCGATAGTGATCCCCTGGAGGAATCCTGGGTTCTCAGGGGCCTTGCCGAGGTTGCACAGCATGATATCTTCGGCTTTACCTATGGCAAGATAGGCGCTCTCAGATACGGGCATGGAGGTCTCCTGTACAGCTTCCGTCTGACGCCCTACATTGACCTCACCTTAACTACAGCTGGACCGCAGGGTGAAAACTATGGTAATTCGAGAGGACAGCAGTTCCTCTTCTTCATGTACATGATGCAGCGCGAGGGCGAGGGCGCCATTGCCGACATCGCCCAGAACGAGCTTCTTCAGGGAATGGCCTCGGTGGCCTACGCCATCGACCCCGGCTACGACCCTGAAACCGCCGTTAACGACCTCGTGGTTCCAATCTACTACGACTGGCTCGTCTGCAACCTCCACAACGACTTCCGCAGTGACTTCGCCGGCGGCATCTACAAGTACGACTTCCTCGAAGGCGTCGAGGACTTTGAAGATTGGGCTCATGCAGGCATGGGTGCTGCTTTTACTCTCAGTCTAAACCAGTTCCCCATTGAAGGAGTGATCCCTCTGCAGAATTTTGCCATGAGCTCTCCGATCTGGGCAGCCCAGTACTGCAGGTTCCTGAACTACGACCAGGAGTGGACCACCTACTTCAACGGCCAGTACACCGATGGAAGGGGTTCAAAGAGCCCCCTCAATTCAAGGTGGGAAGGTTTGGTCATCACCTGCGACGATGACGCCATGGAGTTCGACGCGGTAACGGTTATGGAATTCGACGACCTCTACAACACCGAGTTCACCCTTGCCAGCGAGAACACCTATATCATCGTTACAAACAACAACCCCGGCGGTGCCCCGGGCATGCGGTATTACATCTCCAACGATGATACCGCCCCCCAGACCGAGGCCGCCATTCACCAGAACAGCGTGATGTCCCAGTATATCACCGTTTACACCACTCTCTTCGATGAGGAAGAAGAGGTAATGACGGGTTACGACTGGGTAGGCCCGATATTCGAGGCAACACTGGGCGACAGCACACAGAACATCAAGATGACCTCCTTCTTCTCCACGGTATGGACCGGCGTTTTCCAGGCCTGGAACAGCGGAACCTACTCCCTGTCCTTCGCTGGATACGACAGCACCGGGAACTATGTCCAGGGCATGAAGGATGTGGCGGTGGGCTTCGCCGATGTGGACCTCACCCTTGAGCTGGACTATGCAAGCCTCAATGTTCCCCGGGGCGGAGCCCCCAGCGGCGCCATGGTAACACTGGCCGAGACCGATGCTCTCGGTATGGCCCTTGAGACCAGCGCTCCCGTTGGAACCGTCCGTGGCCGGATGACCGGTGTTCTGGCCGGACCCGTGGCGATCCCCGATGTAAATGGAACCCTTTCCTTCGCAAGCGCCACCGATCAGGCTGCCATTTACCGCTACACCGAAGACGCATGGGTCAAGCTCGAGAGCTGGATGCAGAACGGAAAGATCTCCGCTGCGGTGGAAGAGGGCGGCATCTACGCCCTTGGCGAGGGCATCGGTGTCTTCGCACCTGAGCTTCCCGCCCAGCTCGTTCTCGGCGCCAACGCGCCGAACCCCTTCAGCGCCCAGACGGCAATAAGCTTCGGCCTGCCCGTGGAAGGCAATGTAAGGGTCAATGTGTTCGATATGTCCGGCAGGCTCGTCAATACTCTTGCAAATGAAGAGATGGCCGCCGCCAACCACACGCTCATCTGGGACGGAACCGACATGAACGGCAACACCGTAGGCACAGGGGTTTACTTCTGCCGCCTCGAGGCCGCCGGTCAGGTTCTCACTCAGAAGATGCTGAAAGTACAGTAGGAAGGGGGGAGAAAAATGAAAAAAATCAATACAGCGATAATCGCTGCCGTTGCGGCCTCCCTCATCCTTGTCGCGGGATGCTATGAAGGCGGCGTTACACAGCCTACACCCATCGGATACGATGGCTTCATAGAAGACGGCTGGGACTTCTTCGACGCCGGCGACTACGAGGCTGCGATGAACAGCTTCCAGCAGGCCATCGAAATGGACTCGACCAGGCCCGAGGGCTACCTCGGAGCCGGCTGGTGCTCCATTCTGCTTCCCGATTACTGGGTAATCGGCGACCAGTACGACTACATGGCCGTTCAGCAGGACGGCGGAGACTGGCCCGTGGCCTTCTACACCGAATCCCAGACACAGGACATTCCCTGGGAAACCTTCCAGTGCATCGATCCGGTCCTCACTGATACCGACCAGATGGTCCTGGAATCATTCGGCGACACTATCCTCGTAGTTGAGGGCGATACCCTCTTCTGGGGAGGCGAGACCGGACCTGATTCCATAAAGGGAACCGTGGACAACCTGGAAATAGGCGACTGGCTCTATAGCCAGTACTCCTCCATGGATTTCAGGTACACCTTCGAGATCGATGACCCGGATGTCAAGGCCATCTTCAGTGTGGCCAACGGCTTCTCGCTCACCGACGCGATAGTGGATTCAGTGGTGAACGGTTCCCAGACCAGCACGGTGTACATCACCATGCCCTATGTCAGGGTTTCCGTCGGGTCCGATGACTACAGGACCTGGATCATGAACGACAATGTCATGAGCTACGAGTACTCAACCTACTCGGCAGCCGGGGGCTCCACCTCCATCGCCAACGACGGAGTTGCGGCCTACGGAATCCTTCAGAACGCCAGGGGCGTGAATGGTGACTTCTACAAGGGCGTCGCCGCCCTTATAGGTCTCGCCGACGAGGCTGAATACTCATTCAGCCACTGGACCGGCCTCTCAAGTGTTAAGCTGAAGGGCATGGCGGCTGCCATGGCCTATGCCAACACCGAGTTCCGGTTCGCGTTGTTCATCTGCAGGACCGAAGGTTTTGCCATGGGCATCGGGCTGGAAGATCCCGATTTCCTCATAGAACTCATGCAGGAGATCGAGCTGATGCTTCAGTAGAGATACTGGCATTGCAGAGAATGGGCCGCCGGATTTCCGGCGGCCCATTCCTTTTCCGGGGAAATTCAGGGAAGCTGGGGCTCGTCGATGGCCATGATGTCGTAGTTCCACTCTTCTGTAACCCTGTTGGAGCTGAAGGCTATCCAGCTTTTCCTGGGGTTCCAGGCGGGGTATATGTCCGCCGCCGGATGGTCGGTGAGCTGTATCAGCGTATCGGTCTCGATGTGGGTGAGGTAAATCTCGAAGTCCCCGGTGCGGTTGGAGCTGAAGGCCACCCAGCTGTCGTCGGGGCCCCAGGTCGGGTGTATGTCGTCGGCGGAGGAGCCGGCCAGTGTTTTCTGGCCGGAGCCGTCGGGGTTGGCTATCATGATGTTCCAGTCGTCGGAGGGGCTTTCACGGTGCTGGAAGAGTATTCTGCTTCCGCTGGCAGGGCTGTATGAAGGCCGCAGCATATCCCCCTGGGGAAAACCGGCCTGAAGAACGGGAGAACCCTCGGAGTCCGGTGAGTAATTGTAGGGGATCTTGTAGAACCGCCAGCTGCCGGTTTCCATGCCGCAGAAAAGAATGCTGTCGCCGGCCATATTGTAGGTGGGGAAGGCGTTCAATTTTTCGTCGTTCACATGAACCGTAACAGAGATATCGTTTCCCGCTATGGACCGGATCTGGCCCCGGAGGCTGTCGGCGTTCATTGCGGTGTATACTATCCTTCCGTTCTGGGAATTCCAGGCGCCAAGGGGGCCCATGTACTCATCGAGGGCGGTAAAAGTACGTTCAGAGGGAGAGGACAGTCCGTCGGTGCCGAAAAGCCTGGTGGACCCGTTGGCCCAGGTGGAGAAAAAAAGGACATCGCCATGGGGGGACCATGACAGGGCGGTGTCGGCGTAGGCACCGGAAAGCCACAGCGTGCTGCCGTCCTCCCATACTGTATTCTCTTCAGGGTCGCTGCAGCCTGCCAGAAGAAGCCCGCAGACAACCACCGGGATGATCTGGTGTTTCATTGTTACTGTTCCTGTTCGTTTTCGTCCAGGGGCATTATGTCCGCACCCAGGGCGTTGAGCCTTTCAACGATGTTCTGGTAGCCCCGCTCTATCTGGTGTACATTGTGAATAACGCTTTCTCCCTTTGCGCAAAGGCCGCGGTGAGCAGCGCCATCCCTGCCCTTATATCCGGGCTGGAGACTTCTGTTCCATAGAGCTGCGAAGGGCCGGACACCACCACACGGTGGGGGTCGCAGAGGATGAGGGCGGCACCCATGGCCGCCAGCTTGTCAACGAAGAACATCCTTGATTCGAACATCTTCTCGAAGATAAGGCTCGTGCCCCTGGCCTGGGTGGCCAGTATCACAGCGGTGCTGGTGAGGTCCGGGGAGAAGCCCGGCCATGGAGAATCGTATATCACCGGTATGGCGCCGCCCCTGTCCGGCTGAACCTGGAGGTCCTGCTCTCCGGGTATGGTGAGGGTACCCCCTTCGTGGATTACACTGACACCCAGTTTGCCCAGACCGATCATGGTGGGGGTTATTATGTCCTCAGGAACCTCCGGTATGGTGACCTGGCCCCGGCAGCAGGCGGCCAGGCCTATGAAGCTGCCTATTTCGATGTGGTCAGGGCAGATGGTGTGGGTTGTCCCGCCGAGAAGGCCCTTCGCCCCGTGAATGACTATCCTGTTGGTGCCGTGTCCCTGTATGGATGCCCCCATGCCGATGAGCATTTTCGCCAGGTCCTGCACATTCGGTTCGCAGGCGGCGTTGTAGATCACCGTTGTGCCCTTTGCGACGGCGGCGGCCATTATTGCGTTCTCGGTTGCGGTAACGCTGGGCTCGTCGAGGTGCATTTCAGTGCCCCTGAGGCCATTGGGAGCCTCGACCCTTATCATTCTGTTCCGGAAGGTAACGGTGGCTCCGAGTTTTTCGAGAACAAGGAAATGGGTGTCCAGCCTTCGTCTGCCTATTACATCCCCCCCGGGAGGGGGGAGTTCGATGAGGCCGGTCCTGGCCACAAGGGGGCCAGCCAGAAGGATCGAGGCCCGTATCTCCCTTGAAAGGCAGTCGTTGAGGTTTTCGGGATCCACCCGGGATGCAGTTACCTCCACTGATCCCGACGGATCGGTGTTTACCGTGGCACCCAGATCCTTCAGAAGGCCTGTCATGGAACGGACATCCCTGATGTCCGGGCAGTTGCGCAGTGTTACCCTGCCGTCGGTGAGGAGTGTTGCGGCAAGAATGGGCAGGGCGGCGTTCTTGCTTCCCGAGGCGGTGAGAACCCCCTGAAGAGGGTTGCCTCCCTTTACCAGCCAGCTGGAACTCATTTTTTTGCTCCTGTTTTTCTCAGAATGGAGTGGTAGAGATCGGGGTGCTCATCGGAAAGCCACTTCTGGCGGAGGAGCCACCTGATGTAGTCGGGGTCGCCGGCTACTGTGTCCTCCACAAGACTGCCCCTGTACTTCCCGAAGGAGAATATCTTCACCTCGAGGGGGGAGGCTATGAACCTGAGCAGTTCGGCCCAGTTGCCCTTCACACCGGCCAGGCTTTCATGGGTGAAGGCATGGTGAAGAAGGGACCGCACCAGCTCTGTGTCGAAAAGGGCCCTGTGGGCCTCTCCGGTTATGCCCGTGTCAAGTTCGAAACGGTACCTCAGGGCCTGCAGGGAATGGGATGGGATCTCCTGCCAGAGGTGCCTGGAAAGCCTTAGAGTGTCTATTCCCCTTTCCGGGCCGAAGGGATCGAAGATGGCGGGGTACTGCCTTTTCAGTATGGTGAGGTCGTATGGGAGGTTGTGGGCAGCGAGATAGTCCGCCCTTTCGGCCAGTTCCGCGATAGAGCCATGTATCCCTTCCGCAGTGGGGGCGTCGGCAACCATTCTGTTGCTGATACCGTTCACCGCCGAGGCTTCAGGGGGGATGGGGACCGGGGGCTTTACCAGTGACTGGAATGCGGTCTGTTCCCCGGTGAAGGCAAAGCCGGAGTATTCCGCCAGTATGAAGGCCGCCTCGCATATCTCCGCCGACACGGGGTCGGGGCCGGTGGTTTCGGTGTCAAGGAAAAGAACCCTTGTTACACCGCTTTCTATGGTGCTGAATAGATCAGGACTGGTGTTCATAGGTTCAATTCTAACTGAATGCCCGCCCCCGGGCAAAGCCCCCATTTTTGACAAAGGCACATCGATTTTATTACACTATGGCAGGTACTGGTTTAAGGCTTACTGAAGGGAGTGGCCATGAACAGGTTATTGATCCCAGTTTTGCTTCTTTTCGTTCTGCTCACAGGGTGCGGTGAAGGGCCGGTTGAACAGCTCAGCCCCCTTTCTCCTGTTCCCGATAACGCAATGATCGTGTTGGTTCTTAACGATCCCGCAGGAGTTGTGAGGAACATCGACGGCTACATCGAGACAGGAGCTCCAATCCTGGGCGCCGGGATGCTGGAGGAAATGGTTTGCGGCCAGCTCGGGCTAGCCTCTCTTGATTCCATGCCGGAAAAGTACGGGTTCGATCCCTCGGGCCAGCTGGTTTTCTGGATGGAGAGCGCCATGCCCAACAGCATGACAATGGCTGTATCCGCCCCGGACCTGCCCCTTTTCATATCCTTCATGGAAGAGATGGGAGCTGACTTCATTCCCGAGGAACCCATCCTTGGCAACCCCGTTCATTCCATGGACACCGGCGACGGAACGGTTTACATCTCCGGCACCGGCGGCGTTGCCCTCATGGCAATGTCCCCGGCCAGGCTGGAGACCCTCATGGAGAACCTCTCGGGCACAGCGGCCTTTGAAGTGGGCCCGACCTGTGTTTCCATGCGTTTCAACCTCTCCATGATCGGCCCCATGGCGGCGGCCCAGATGCCCATGGCAAGGAACCTGATGATGCAGGGGTTATCCGAAGACCCTACAATGCCCTCCTTCATCCCTGATCTCATGGATGTTTACATGGACGGCATTCAGCTTGTGCTCACCCAGTCGGACAGATTGTCCGTAACCCTCACCGCAGGGCCTGAGGATCTGGTGATCAGAAAGGAACTCACCTTCCTGCCCGGTTCAGAACTGGCGGAAATGAGCGTTTCATCCGGAGGGAGGGACATGCTGGAGCTGATCCCCGCCGGGGATGTGGCCACGGTGAGGTTCAGGATGCCAGAGGAAATGGCCATGGGGATCACCTCGGCATTTACCGGTGTTTTCCTTCCCGATCCCCCGGAGGGCTCCATGGAGTTCTGGTCATCCCTTGCATCCAACGCAGCGGTATCCATGTTTTCCGACGGCCCGATGCACATGGTTGCCGCCTACGAGCTCACAGGCCAGGAAACCCTGGCTGACATCGCCGGAATGTACGGCGACTATATGGATGTTTTCCAGGATCTCTTCAGCGGCAACGCCTCTATGGAGGGGGCCTTTGTCATAACAGAGGGTGAGATCGTTCAGGTTGATGGAGTGGACCTCTACACCACATCCATGGAGATCACCCAGGATCCGGACACCAGGATGGCCTTCACCTACTGGATGACGGTGCACCAGGGGCACTGCTTCTGGAGATGGCCCCGAACCCGGACATTCTCCTGAGCATCGTTTCCGAAGATTACACTCCGGCAACGGTTTCAGGCGATGGGGACATGGCGGGAGAAATGAGCCTGGCAGGCTATATCGCCGCGATCCTTGCCTTCAGCCCCGGGGAGATGAACCTTCCGGAGATATCCTCCGATGTGCTGATGAAATGGAACGGCGGTTTCGCCGAGGGCGGTGTTCAGGGAGAGTTCGTCATGAATGGAAGTGATGCCCTTGCAACAGGTTTCGCATTGTTCGGCCTGGTTGCGGCAACCATCTGATACTATCAGTATGCGTGCCCGGGCGGCGATCTTCGCCGCCCGGGCCTTTTTCATACGGTTCCGTTGTATATGGACTGGGCGGCCTTAACGCCGTTCTTCACCGCTTCAACAACGCAGTCCGCCGCCCTGTGGGCTGATATGGAAGCCAGTTCCTGCTGCGGTTTGGGCACCTGGAAAGAACATACTTCGCAAGGTCCATTCCCTCGGGTTTCGGTCCCACTCCTATCCGGAGTCTCGGGAAGTCCTGTGTTCCCAGTACTTCGATGATGTTACCGAGGCCGTTCTGCCCCCCGGCGGACCCGGAGCTTCTGAGCCTTATGGTTCCCACGGGAAGGTTAACGTCGTCGCATACCACCAGCATGTTTTCCGGGTCGAGCTGCCTGGCGGTGAGTATTGCCCCGGCGGCCCTGCCGCTTTCGTTCATGTAGGTTGAGGGCTTCACCAGGTTGATCCCCCGGAGAGGAAAGCGATCTCGAAGGCACCTGCCCTCTTGAAGGCAACGCCGGATTCCCTGGCCAGTATGTCCGCCACCCAGAATCCGGCGTTGTGCCAAGTAAGGGCGTACTTCGGACCGGGATTACCAAGGCAGAGGACTATGCCGATATCCGGTTCTGAAGGTTCCACCTGTTCTTACTGTTCCCCGCCGGCCTCGGGTGTTCCCTCGGCTCCCTCTTCGGCTTCCTCGGCATCTTCCAGCTCTTCTTCCTCTTCGGAAAGCTTCAGGGTCTTGGGAGGAATGATGCTGGCGATGACAGGATCGGTGCTGAGGTCTACGGTCATTCCCTCGGGCAGTGTCATTTCCGCAAGGTGAAGCCTGTCGTTCATCCGCATTTCCGAAACATCGAAGACCAGCTCGGAGGGGATGTCCGCAGCGCGGACGGTGACATCGACCTCGTACATTGCGTGGTCGAGAATGCCGCCGTCGATGGTGACGCCCAGGGGTGTGCCCTTGAGGTGAACCGGAACTGGAACCGTGAGTATCTGATCGTCGGAGACCACCTGGAAATCCAGGTGCACCGGCTGGTCGGTAAGGGTATCCCACTGAATTTCCTTGATGATGCTCTTGTGGGTGCTTCCTTCCAGGTTCAGGTGTACGATACCCAGAGACTTCGCGTAGCCTATGCTGGTCATGAATTCGTGGGTGAGCATCTTTACCGACAGTTCGTTCTCCACTCCGCCGTAGATGACACCTGGAACATAACCGGCCCTGCGAAGCCTTCTTGCCTCACGGGAACCGATCTTGACCCTCTTCTCAAGATTTAACTGGATCGGCATTACTATGTCCTTTCGTTAATTACCGGGAAAGCTGGCTGGGGCGGGAGGATTCGAACCCCCAATGCAGGGACCAAAACCCTGTGTCTTAACCATTTGACGACGCCCCAATTTGCCTGGACCGACAACGGAAAACCCAGGGGAACTTCCCGCTGAGGTTTTCCTCGGCCTCCACCGCCTCTTTCTCGTATGGATACAGGGCGTAGAACACCGGGCCGGAACCGCTGAGCCCCCAGTTGACGCAGGTCTCGGACAGAATACCGGCGGCGCGCTCCACGCCGGGGAACCTTCTGGAAAGAACCGGCAGGAAGTCGTTGTCGAGTCTGACAGGGAAAGGCTTACCCTCATGCCAAACTCCAAAATTCAGGGCGGTATAATTGCTTATCTGCCATGGCTCTGTCAAGTGCCCGCCCCCTTCGTCCCACAATGAGTAGGCAACCGGGGTGGGTATTCTTTCCCCCGAGCTAACGAGAACGGCGTGGAATTCAGGTACGCTGCAGCCCTCCACCAGCTCCCCCCGGCCCCTTACGACAGCATGGGAAAAACCCCCTGCGAAAAACGGAACATCGCTTCCAAGGGCGGAGCCCAGTTCGATTACGTCAACCTCCAGGCCGGTCAGTTTCACCAGGGCCCTGATAACCGCCGCTGTATCGCTGCTTCCTCCGCCCAGCCCCCCGGGGGAGGGAATGTTCTTGTGGAGGCGAATGTAAATGCTCCCGGTGTAGCCCGTTTCAGCCCTGAAAAGCTCCGCCGCCTTCCAGACCAGGTTGGAAGGGCCTTCAGGAGAGGGGAACCCGGTGCACCGAAGGCTTGTTCCCCTTGAACCGTCGGATATGGCAACCTCAACCTCATCCGCAAGGGTAATCGCAGAAAAAACGCTTTCCAGGGAGTGGAAGCCGTTCGGCAGTATGCCTGTGATGCGAAGGCCCAGATTGAGTTTTGCCGGGGCCTTCAGTGTAACCGACCTCAACTGGCCTGACCGCCCTGGAGCAGGATGATCGCCACCGCCAGGACCCACAGGACGAGGTTAAGGCGGAGGGGACCGTCTTTCAGGAGCACCTTCTCCGGGGCCCCCCCTTGCCCAGGCCGTATACGATGAAAAGATACCTGAAAACCCCGTAGGCCACGAAGGGAATGGTCATCCAAAGGTGGGGGGAGACCTCCTGGGCGGTCCTGTCGCTTACGGTGTATATGGCGTAGCCCAGTATGCTGGTTCCGGCGGTTATGCCTATCATCTGATCGAGGAGGGGCAGGGAGTATTCCTTCAGGTTATGCCTGTGTTCCCTGGCCTTTTCCCCCATGGACTCAAGTTCATGCCGCCTTTTGGCGAAGGCAAGGAGCAGGGCCAGGAAGAATGTGCATATCACCAGCCATGGGGATAGTTCGATGAGTTCACCGAAGTCGTAGAGCACCGCAACCCCGGCCAGAGCCCTGAGAACGAAGCCCATTGAGATCAGTATGCAGTCCAGTATCACAGTGTTCTTAAGCCTTAGGGAGTAGGCTATCTGTTTAAGGAAATACACCGAATAGACTAAAGCGAGCCATGGCGACAGGACCCAGGCCGAGGCAATGGTCCCTCCGCCCACAAGGGCAGCGGTAACGAGGGCGGTCCTTACGGATAGCCTGCCCGAGGCTATGGGCCGGTTCTTCTTTTCCGGGTGAAGGCGGTCTTTCTTCCTGTCAACGGAGTCGTTGATGAGGTATATGGCCGAGGAGACCAGCCCGAAGCCCAGGGCGGCCAGAACCGTTTCCAGAAGCCCCCTCAACGACCAGACCCTTCCAAAGAGAAGGGCGGCGAACACGAAGGAGTTCTTCGTCCAGGACCTCAGACGCATGGCTTCAAGTATGGCAGCGGCTTTATTCATGGCGGTAAAATAACACCATTTCCAACACCTATACAGTACCTTCGCCGAAACCTTCGGTTTTGCTATATTCCCCCGGGTAGAATTTCATTCATTCAACTCTTTGAATTCACTTCATCAACAGAGGGGTGTGCTGTTGAAACCGATTTTTCTTGCGCTTTTTCTTGTACCGTTCATCTCGTTGGCACAGAGCGATATAATCATCGAAACCCGGAACCATTCGGATCACGGGGATTCGGAAAGCATGCTGGAAGGCGGTCTGGCGGTGGAGGTAACCACCCCGGAGGGTCTGCCCATTGCGGATCTCCCGGTTCACTTCACGGTGATGCAGGGAGATGGCAGGCTGCTCCAGGCACCGGGATACTTCACCCTCGAGGAGGAGAGGGCCGAGGGTCTCGTGGTCCACACCAACTCCCAGGGGCTTGCCGAGGTGGACCTCCTCCTGGGGGATATGGGGGAGATAGCCGTTACCGCAACGGTAACCGACCTCCATGGGCAGCACTTCTCCGCCTCCTTCAATGTGGTCTCCCTGGATATCAGGGCAATCGTTTTTCAGATCACCGGGGGGCTGGCAATATTCCTTCTGGGAATGCAGCTCATGTCCTCAAGCCTTCAGAACGTTGCCGGCAACAGGATGAAGACCATACTGAAAGCCCTTACCACCAACCGCTTCATGGGGGTGGCGGCAGGAGCCCTTGTCACGGCGCTGGTACAGAGTTCCAGCGCAACCACCGTGATCACCGTAGGGTTCGTGAACAGCGCCCTGATGAATCTCCAGCAGGCGGTGGGTGTGGTTATCGGGGCCAACATAGGAACCACCATCACAGGCCAGCTCATAGCATTCAAGGTAACAAAATTCGCCTTCCCCATGATAGCCGTGGGCTTCGCCTTCGCCACCTTCAGCAAGAACGGCAAAAGGCAGATGTGGGGCAGGGCACTCATGGGCCTGGGGCTTCTCTTCCTGGGCATGACAACAATGAGCGGGGTGATGAAACCCCTCAGGGGAAGCGCTCCGGTCAGGGAGTTCTTCACCACGTTCAGCACCAATCCCATTCTGGCCATAGTGGCCGGAACACTGGTCACCGTCCTGGTCCAGAGTTCCAGCGCCACGGTGGGTCTCACCATGACACTGGCCGGTTCCGGGCTGATAGGGCTTCAGGGGGCCGTGTTCCTGGTGCTGGGGGACAACATCGGAACCACCATAACCGCCCAGCTTGCCGCCATAGGAAGCAACCGCACCGCAAAACAGGCCGCCCTTGCCCATACCCTGTTCAATGTAATAGGCGCCATCTATTTTGCCCTGCTGGCCATCGACCGGAACGGCTTCTTCCTCAGGTTCGTAAGGAACACCTCCGGAGACACCATGCGGCAGGTGGCCAATGCCCACACCATGTTCAACATAATCAACTGCATCGTTTTCCTGCCCCTTGTGCCGCTGCTCACCAGGCTCTGCAGGTTCCTTCTTCCGGCCAGCAAGGAGGAGATAGAGAGCCGTCATCCGGAACTTCACCTCGACGCCAACCTCCTGGATTCCCCCACACTGGCCATAGACACACTGAACAGAGAAATGTCGAAGATGGCCAGATTCGCCGGAAAGGGACTTATATGGGCGGCGGAACACTTCCTTGAGGGGAAGCACAAGCCAAAGAGCATCTTCTCCATTGAAGACAGCGTGGACGAAATGCAGAGGGACATGACCATCTATGTCTCCAAGCTGTTCAATGCCAACCTATCAACGGAACAGACCCTGATGCTGCCGGTCATCCTTCACTCGGTGAACGACATCGAACGGGTTTCCGACCATTCGGTGAACATGGTCGAGGCCCGGGGACGTGTTAAGGGGAGCATTCTCCAGGAGGAGGGTCCCCTTTCCGCAGCCGCCGGCCAGGCTTCGAAGTGGTGCGGAAAATGGTTAAACACATCGTAATCGCCCTTGAGACCCACGACCTCAACGCCGCCCAGAAGGTTCTCGTGCTTGAGGGCCGCATGAACCTGATAGAGGAGGAGGCACGGGAGAACTACGGCAGATCCCTGGCAACTTACGGTGTCTCCAACCTCGAGGGTCTTGCCATACTGGATTTCATCGAGTACTGCGAGAGGGCCGGGGACCACATCAAGAACATAGCCCAGTCCATCCTCGGAGGAGGCGTGTGGCACGGGGAAGAATACGATGAATAGGCCGGCGGGTTCATGAAGCTCTTGCTGCCCCTGCTCTTCATCCTGGCCGTGTCCGCTTCGGCGGACAGCGCTCTCGCCATTGAGCAGCTCGAATACACCGACCACGGCAAGTCGGGCTCTGAACTCGAGTCCTCTCTTGATCTGAGGCTTACTTCCACCCGTTCAGGCAATCCCGTTCCCGGCTACCCGGTGTACTTTGCAGTCACCGGCGGCAACGCGGAGCTGCTTCCGGCGGAAGGCTACCTGACCCTAAGCGGCGAATTGTCGGAGGGACTCATTGTCGAGACCGATTCCAACGGCATCGCAAGGGTCGGGCTCTCCCTGGGGAAGATGGGAGAGGTGGCGGTGACAGGAACCGTCACGGACCACGATGGCGTTCAGTCATCCGTTACTTTCCACGTTGTTTCCCTGGACATACAGGCGATAGTGTTCCAGATATTCGGAGGGCTGGCCATTTTTCTCATGGGGATGCATCTCATGTCCTCCAATCTCCAGCAGGTTGCCGGGAACAGGATGCGGGCCATCCTCAAGGCCCTCACCAGGAACAGGATAATGGGAGTGGCCGCCGGAGCATTCGTTACCGCCCTGATCCAGAGTTCCAGCGCGACAACGGTCATTACAGTGGGTTTCGTTAACAGCTCACTTATGACCCTGCAACAGGCTATAGGCGTCATACTGGGGGCAAACATCGGAACCACGATCACAGGGCAGCTCATTGCCTTCAGAGTAACGGCCTACGCATACCCCATGATAGGTGTGGGTTTCGCCCTCTCAGCTTTTTCAAAGAATCCCAGGAGGCAGATGTGGGGCAGGGCCCTCACAGGGCTCGGTCTCCTGTTCCTGGGCATGACCACCATGAGCGGGGTGATGAAACCCCTGCAGGGCAGCGCGCCGGTGAGGGAGTTCTTCACAAGCTTCAGCAGAAATCCCCTGCTGGGAATCTTCGCCGGCATGCTGGTGACCCTTCTGGTTCAGAGTTCAAGCGCCACCGTGGGCCTTACCATGACCCTGGCCGGTTCCGGCCTCATCGGCCTCCAGGGTGCGTTCTTCCTGGTCCTGGGGGACAACATAGGAACCACCGTGACCGCCCAGCTGGCTTCAATAGGCAGCAACAGGAACGCAAGGCAGACCGCCATGGCCCACACACTGATAAAGATGATAGGAGCGGCCTACTTCGCCGTTTTCATTTTGGATCCCAACGGGTTCTTCATGGACATTGTGAGGAGGACCAGCGACGACCCTGTAAGGCAGGTGGCCAACGCCCACACCATTTTCAACATCGTCAACTGTCTGGTGTTCCTTCCGCTTGTTCCCCTGCTGGCAAGGATTTGCAGGCTGATACTTCCCCCCGGGCAGGAAGAGATCGAAAGCAGGCATCCGGAGCTTCGTCTAGATCTGAACCTGATCGATTCCCCGGCCCTAGCCATAGACACCCTGAACAGAGAAATGTCGAAGATGGCCAGATTCGCCGGAAAGGGACTTATATGGGCGGCGGAACACTTCCTTGAGGGGAAGCACAAGCCAAAGAGCATCTTCTCCATTGAAGACACCGTGGACGAAATGCAGAGGGACATGACCATTTATGTTTCCAAGCTGTTCAATGCCAACCTATCAACGGAACAGACCCTGATGCTGCCGGTCATCCTTCACTCGGTGAACGACATCGAACGGGTTTCCGACCATTCGGTGAACATGGTCGAGGCCCGGGGACGTGTTAAGGGGAGCATTCTCCAGGAGGAGGGTCCCCTTTCCGCAGCCGCCGGCCAGGCTTCGAAGTGGTACGGAAAATGGTTAAACACATCGTCATCGCCCTTGAGACCCACGACCTCAACGCCGCCCAGCAGGTCCTCATCCTGGAGGGCAGGCTGAACCAGATAGAGCAGGAAGCAAGGGACAACTACAGCAAATCCCTTGCAACCTACGGAGTTCCAACCTCACCGGCCTTGCGATTCTGGATTTCATCGAGTACTGCGAGAGGGCCGGGGACCACATCAAGAACATCGCCCAGTCAATCATCGGCGGCGGTGTTTGGCACGGAGTGGAAGCCGAGGATTAAGAGCCGTTGCAAGGAGGGTTTCATGGCTGACGATCAGAAGAGCGAGTTTACCGTTGACCTCGACAGGATAGAGGAGGGCATCGCCGTTATACTGGTTCCCGGCGGTTTCGACTGGCACCTGCCCGGGGAATACCTTCCAGCGGATGTAACCGAGGGCATGACCATGCGTGTTACCCTTCAACGGGACACCGAGGCCACCAGTGCCAGGATCGAGAGGATAAGGAACCTCAGATCCCGTCTGGAGAACCGATGACCGAACCCCGAAGGGGAAAGCTGGTCCTTGTGGCCACCCCCATTGGAAATCTTGAGGACATGTCCCCCAGGGCGGCAGCCGCCTGCGGGAGGCCGACGCGGTGATGGCCGAGGACACCAGGCGCACCGGCAGGTTCGTTGAGGACCGGAGGAAACTGTACAGCTGCCACGACCACAATGTTCAGGGAAGGCTCCCACAGATAGAGGAGTTCCTGCGGCAGGGCTCAACGGTTGCCATGGCCACCGATGCTGGAACACCGGGAATATCCGACCCCGCCTACAGGGTGGTCTCCCTGGCCATCGAGTCCGGTGCGGAGGTTACCATGATACCCGGCCCGTCTGCGGTGATAATGGGGCTTGTGGTTTCCGGCCTTCCAATACACCGTTTCGCCTTTGAGGGCTTTCCCCCGGTTAAGAAGGGGAAAAGGCTGAAACGGCTGGGGGAGATGGCGGATTACAGGGGAACCATTGCATATTACACAGGTCCTCACCATCTTCACAGGCTGCTCACCGAGATGCTCCAGGTCTTCGGGAACAGACGCTGCTGCGTAGCCAGGGAACTCACAAAGATCCATGAGGAGATCATAAGGGGCACAGTTTCGGAAATGTGCGCCAGGTACTCGGATTCCTGCCCGAAGGGGGAGATAACACTGCTTGTCGAAGGAGCTTCTCCATGAACCTTGAAAGAACAAGGCTGACGCTGAAGGGGCTTCTCAGGCCCTTCGTGGTCCTTCTTGTGAAAATGGGTGTAACACCTGCGGGGGCCACCATTGCCGGTCTCATGATAACCCTGGGGGCTTCCTGGCTGGTGTACGAAGGCCATTATCTGGCAGGTGGCGCGGTGCTCATCATCGGCAGCCTTTTCGACGCTGTGGACGGAAGCATAGCCAGGATGACAGGCTCGGTCTCCAGGGGCGGAGCAGCCCTGGATTCATCTCTGGACAGAGTGGGGGAAATAATTATCTTTACGGCGGTGCTTGCCGGAAGGGCCGGAAGTGAACATGATAGCTTGTTGTTTATAATTCCCCTGGCCATGGGCGGGTCTCTCATGGTAAGCTATGTAAGGGCCCGGGCCGAGGGGCTTGGTATCGAATGCAAAGTGGGGCTTTTCACAAGGACTGAAAGGCTTGTCCTGCTCATAGCGGGAGTAACACTTTCACCTCTGCTCCCCTGGGGAACCGAGGTCATCGTGTGGAGCTTTGCGGCTGTTGCCGCCGGTTCCTGGTTCACCGCTTTGCAGAGGTTGTTGAAAGTTACAGGGGATGGGAGGGGTATGCCCCTGAACTAGGGGTGCTCCTTTCATTCGAACATTACCCGTCAGGGAGGATATTGAATGTCAAAAAAAGTCAGGGTGGCCATAATCGGAGTGGGTAACTGCGCCAGCAGCCTTGTTCAGGGCGTAGAGTATTACCGCAACTCTAAGGATACCGACAAGGTCCCGGGTCTCATGCATGTGAACCTGGGGGGATACCATGTAAAGGATGTTGAGTTCAGCGCGGCCTTCGACATCAATGTGTCCAAGGTCGGAAAGGATCTCAGCGAGGCTATTTTCGCCGACCCCAACTGCACCATCAAGCTCTGCGATGTGCCCAAGCTGGGAGTCACCGTCAACAGGGGCATGACCCACGACGGCATAGGCAAATACCTCAAACCGGTGATCGAAAAGGCCCCCGGCCCCACGGCGGACATCGTGGGTATTCTCAGGGAAACCAAGACCGATGTGGTGGTGAGCTACCTTCCCGTGGGCAGCGAAGAGGCCACCAAGTGGTACGTTGAGCAGATACTCGAGGCAGGGTGCGCCTTCGTGAACGCCATTCCGGTTTTCATCGCCCGTGAGCCCTACTGGCAGAAAAGGTTCCGTGACAAGAACCTTCCATGCATGGGCGACGACATCAAGAGTCAGGTGGGAGCCACTATCCTTCACCGGGTGATGACCCGTCTCTTCGAGGACAGGGGCGTGAGGCTCGACCGTACCTACCAGCTCAATGTGGGAGGCAACACCGATTTCCTCAATATGCTTGAGAGGGAACGCCTCGAGTCAAAGAAGATCAGCAAGACCAACGCCGTCACAAGCCAGATCCCCGGGGGAATACTGCCCAAGAACGTGCACATAGGCCCCAGCGATTACGTTGAATGGCTCGACGACAGGAAATGGTGCTACATCCGCATGGAGGGCACCAGCTTCGGAGATGTGCCCCTCAACATCGAAGCCAAGCTTGAAGTGTGGGACAGCCCCAACAGCGCAGGGTGATCATAGATGCCGTCCGCTGCGCCAAGCTTGCCCTCGACAACGGCCTTTCCGGGGCGATAGAAGCACCTTCCAGCTACTTCTTCAAGTCACCTCCGGTTCAGTACTACGACGACGTCTGCCACAGGATGACCGAAGAGTACATCCAGACCTACGGCGGCGCCGCTGAAAAGAAGGCTGAAAAGAAGGCTGAAAAGAAATAGGAGATTCCTTTGCCCGGTCTTTTTATCACCTTTGAGGGAGTAGAGGGGTCGGGCAAATCCTCCAGATGCCGGAATCTTCTCGGGGCCCTCCGGCTGTTGCCCGGTGAAACCGTTTTCACCAGGGAACCCGGGGCCCGAGATATCCGAACGAATAAGGTCGATCCTCCTCGACCCTTCCCTGGAAGTGCCCCCCCTGGCTGAACTGATGCTTTACTTCGCCGGAAGGGCGGCAAATGTGAGCCTGATCGTGAGACCCGCCCTGGAAAGGGGAGCCGTGGTGGTCTGCGACAGGTACATCGACGCCACCACGGCCTATCAGGGCTACGGCAGGGGGCTTCCCCTTCAGGGCATCGAAAGGGCCAATCAGCTTGCCACCGACGGGCTGAAACCTGACCTGACCATACTGATGGACCTCGACCCCGAGGAGGGCTTCAGAAGAATGGACCTCTCCGGAAGGACCCTCGACCGCATCGAGATGGAGAAGATGGACTTTCACCGAAGGGTGAGGGAGGGCTATCTTGCCATCGCCCGGGGGGAACCGGAAAGGTTCCTGGTGGTAGACGGAATGCTCGACGGCAAAACACAGGATTCCATTATTCTTGACCAGGTTAAGATCAGGGGTAGGGAAAGAAAGGCAGACTCACAATGAAGAATCTCGTACCCGGATGGGTCGCCGCGGTTACCGGCACCCTCCTAATCGCCGCATCACTCGTTCTGGCCCTTCCGCCCACCGCATCCGCACAGAGCCAGGAATCACCGGCGGAACGGGCATCGTCACTGGAGCTGTTCTTTGATGTCTACGGTCTTACCCGGGCTTCCTATGTTGACACACTGAGCAGCACCGACCTTATAGAGCAGGCCCTTCAGGGAATGCTCCAGTCCCTGGACCCCAACAGCGTCCTTCTCACCCCGGACGAGCTGGAAAACCTGCAGATACAGCTGGAGGGCTCCTTCGAGGGAGTTGGCATAACACTGGGTCAGCGGGACGACTGGCTCACGGTCATTTCCCCCATCGAGGGGACCCCGGCCTACAGGGCGGGAATGAAGGCCGGCGACCGCATTACCGAGATCGACGGCATGTCCACCGAGGGCATTACCACCACCGAAGCGGTGAGCCACATAAGGGGGCCCGGCGGGACCGTGGTGGAACTCACCGTTCAGAGACCGGGAATGGACGAACCCATCGTTTTCCCCATCGAGAGGGATGTGATAGACTTCCCTTCGGTCTCGGCTCACTTCATGGTGCAGCCCGGCATCGGCTACATAAGGCTTTCCCGGTTCAGCGAAGAGTCGGCCAACGAGGTGCTCGATGCGGTGCTGGAGCTTGAGGACCAGGGGGCGGAAAAAATGATACTGGACGTACGGGGTAACTCCGGCGGCCTGATGCTTCCCTCCATCGACGTGGCGGACATCTTCCTCCCCGCCGGTGCCGTTGTTGTAACCACCCGGGGACAGTCCGTTGGGGAGTTCACCTACAGAACCCGAAGGGGAGTTCTCTACGACGGCGAACTCGTTCTTCTTGTAGACGGCGGCAGCGCCAGCTCTTCCGAGATCCTGGCGGGAGCCTCCAGGACCAGCACGCAGCGACCCTCATAGGAAGCAGGACCTTTGGAAAGGGTTCGGTTCAGTCCCTCTCCGACCTGGGCGAATACCCCGGAATAGGCCATTACGGGGTGAAACTCACCACCGCCCGTTACTACACCCCTTCGGACAGAAGCATCGACCGCACCCTCAGCCCGGACTTCATGAACGCAGAGGCAGAGGAAACATGGGGGATCATCCCGGACATTACCGTGGAACCGGATTCCTTCGGCATAGATCTGGTGGCCGAGCTGGAGTTCGACGGCCACTTCTTCAGCTTTGCCGTTGACTACACCCTCAGCCACGACATCCCCCTGGACTTCTGGCCCGATGAACAGGTGTTCCAGCTTTTTGAGGAGTACATGGCCGAAGAGGGAATAGAATACACCCCGGAGGAACTGGCGGAGAGCCATCTCTACATAGAAAGGGCCCTCCTTCGTGAGATAGCACTGAGGGAGTGGCCCATGAACCGTTATTACGAAGCAACCGCCCCCCACGACGAGGTAATAATGCGGGCGATAGAATTTCTCACCGAGGAGCAGTTTGAATGAGCATTAAGTTCGGCACATCCGGATGGCGAGGGGTAATATCAAAGGAGTTCACCTGGGACAGGGCCATGTCCGTTGTGGACGCCATATCCTCAAGGCTTCGGGAAACCGGTCACGGTTCCATTGCCATAGGCGGCGACTGCAGGTTCCTGTCCCCGGAGCTTTCCGAAGCCGCGGCTGAAAGAATGGCGGAATTGGGTTTCACCGTTTACCTCTCCGAAAGACCGGTTCCCACACCGGTCCTCTCCCACGGATGCAGAAGCATGAAACTCGGAGGGGTCATCAATTTTACCGCCAGCCATAATCCACCCCTTTACAACGGCATCAAGTTCAGCCCCTGGCACGGCGGACCGGCATCCGGGGAAGACACCGGCAGAATAGAGGAGCTCACCGCCGAAGAGAACTCACCGGAAAGGGTCTCCGGAGGAAAGGTCATTCCCCGGGATTTCATTACCCCCTATTTAAAGGAAATCGACGGTTTTCTGAACACCGAAGCATTCAGGAGGACCGATTCCCTCAGGGTGGTCTACGACGCCTTCAGCGGCGCCGGAAGCGGCGTGCTGGACAAAAAACTGATCGAACTGGGCGGAGCGGTAAGGATGCTCAACGGCACAAGGGACCCCTTTCGCCGGAAGGCAGCACCCCGAGCCCAATGCCGCCGGCCTCTCGGACCTCTCACTCAGTGTTCGCCGCAGCGGAGCCTCCCTGGGGCTGGCCACCGACGGCGACGCCGACCGTTTCGGTATAGTGGACGAGGAGGGCAGCTTCGTTACTCCCCACGACTTCATGGCGCTTCTGGTGGAGTACCTGGCCGATTCCGGCGCCACCGGCCGTGTGGTGAGGTCCATTACCACCGGAAGCATAGTTGACAGGGCCGCAAAGGCAAGGGGCCTGGAAGTTATGGTCACCCCCGTGGGGTTCAAGCACCTGGGGGCGGAAATACTCCAGGGCGGAGTCCTCCTTGCCGGGGAAGAGAGCGGAGGCCTTTCCACCGGCAGCCATGTTCCCGAGAAAGACGGCATACTGGCCGGGCTTCTCGCCGCGGAAATGGTCTGCCACCACGGCAGGGGACTGGGCGAACTCCTCCGGGATATGTGGAGCAGGCACGGCAGGCTTTACAACACCAGGGTGGACCTTCCCCTCGACTCTGAAATGCGCAGTCGAATAGTAACCGAACTCTTTGAAAAAGACAAAAGGGAAGCCGCCGGACTGCAGGTAACCGGTATTGACCGCACCGACGGCGTTAAGCTTTCCCTGGGGGATGACACCTGGGTACTGGTTCGCCTCAGCGGCACCGAACCCCTTGCACGCATCTATGTTCAGTCCCCCTCGGAACAGGAGAACCGCAGGATAGAAGAGGCCATGTCCGGTGAGTTCCGGGAGGGGGGGGAATGAGGCTCGTCACCGAAACCCTGTCCATTCCCATAAACTCCATTGACAGGGGGGTAACCAGGGAGTCCTTCATCCTTGAAATTGGGGAAGTCCCCTGGGACCTGCCGACGCCGAGCCCCTGTCCGCCCGGGGAGAGCTCTACCTCGAGGTAACCCGCACCGAGAACGAAATACTCATAAAGGGTGATCTTCAGGCTGACTTCACCGTTCAGTGCGCAAGATGCCTGGAACCGGTGGTGTTCCCCGTTACAGAGGAGATAGAGAGGATATACTCCTGGGATCCCGATATGCTCACCGATCCGGAAGTTGAGCCGGTCTCGCATAACGACGGCACCGTTAGTATATTAGACCCCGTTCGCGAAGCGTGATTCTTTCCATACCTTCTGTACCCCTCTGCAGCCCCGACTGCAGGGGTCTGTGTCCCCGCTGCGGAATGAACAGGAACAAAGAGGAATGCAAACACGATACCGGGGTATAGCCCGGTATTCCAGATTGAAAGAGAGATTCAGATGCCAGTTCCAAAAAGAAGGCACTCGTCAACCCGGCGCGACAAGGGCCGCGGTCACTGGAAAATTGCGGTCAGCTCCACCAGCTCATGCCCCCAGTGCGGGGAGCCCAGGCTTCCCCACAGGGTTTGCAGGCACTGCGGATTCTATAACGGCAGGCAGGTCACGGAACCTGTCGAAGACTAGCCGAAACTGCACCGGCGGTAAATGGTTTTGAAGAGTTCCGTCGTTGTTGCCCTGGATGCCATGGGCGGAGACCACGGCCCCGGCGTTGTGGTGGGCGGGGCGGTGAAGTTCTTCCGGGAAAGCCCGAGGAGCCTCAGGGAAAACGTGAAGGTGATCCTTGTGGGTCACCGGGACACAGTGGCCCGTCTTCTGTCCAGGGCCGGCGGGCAGAAGTACCCCATAGAGATCCAGCACGCCTCACAGGTGATCACCATGGACGACCACCCGGCGGAAGCCCTGAAGGAAAAGCCCGACAGCTCCATGGCGGTCATGGCCGGGCTTCAGCGAAGGGGCATAGCAACGCAATGGTGAGCCCGGGGAACACAGGCGCCATGATGGCAAGCAGCATGTTCGCCCTGGGTCGCATCAAAGGCATTCCCCGGCCTGCCCTGGCGAGCAGCATTCCCACCATAGGGAACCCCACAATTCTTGTGGATGTCGGTGCGAATGTGGGGTGCAGGCCTCAGCTCATGTACAAGTTCGCCTTCATGGGAAGCATCTACTCCAGGCTGGTCTTCGGCGTTGACAACCCCAAGGTAAGTCTTCTGAACGTTGGAAGCGAACCATCCAAGGGCACACCCGAGGTCAAGGAGGTCTACAGGCTTCTCAGCGGCTCACCAATAAATTTCGGAGGGAACATAGAGGGCGACGGCATTCTTCTGGGGGAGGCCGATGTGGTGGTAACCGACGGCTACACGGGAAATGTCCTGGTGAAGTTCATAGAGTCCATAGCTTCCATGGTGGGGGGAACCCTCTATCTCGAGATGAAGAAGCAGTGGACATCAAGACTGGGGTTCCTCTTCATGAAGCCGTCCTTCAGCAAGCTATGGAAAAATTCGATGCCGCAGAGTACGGAGGGCCCCCTGCTGGGCCTGAAGGGGTTGGAATCGTCGCCCACGGAAGCTCATCGGCCCTGGCCATAAGGAACGCCATCGCCGCGGCGGTGGATTTCAGACGCAGCGGCGCCGTGGAGGCCATCGAGAACAAGATGGCAGAACTACTTGAGGAGGAGGATAAGACCGTTGAAGGATAGACACGCTTACATTACAGGCACCGGCCACTTTGCCCCGGAACCGGTCCTGACCAACGAAGACCTTGAGAAAATGGTTGATACCACCGACGAGTGGATAACCACCAGGACCGGGATCAAACAGAGACACATAGCCCCTGACGACATGGCCAACAGCGACATGTCCGTTGAGGCGGCCAGAATGGCCATGGAAAACGCCGGCTGGAAGCCGGAGGATGTTCAGGCGGTCATCCTGGGAACGGTCACACCGGATTTTTCTTTTCCCAACACCGCGGCGCTGGTTGCCCACAGGCTCGGCCTGGGCAATGTACCTTGTTATGATTTTGAAGCGGGCTGCAGCGGATTTATTTATGGACTTATTCAGGCAAAGGCCTTTATTGAATCGGGAATCCTTGACAGGATTCTGGTCATCGGCGCGGAAAAGCTTTCATCTATCACCAACTGGGAGGACAGGAACACCTGCGTTCTCTTCGGCGACGGCGCCGGTGCCGCCTGTATTGACAGCACCGGACCCGGCGGTCTCCTCGGCGGTATCCACTGGGGGCCGACGGTTCCATTGGCCACCTCCTTGACCTCCCGGCCAGCGGTTCCAGAATGCCCGTTACCCACGAGGCAATCGACCAGAAGTTGAACACCATTCACATGTCCGGCGGCGAGATAATGAAGAGCGCCGTGAGGGCCATGAGGGATTCCGCCCTGAAGGCCCTTGCCAAGGAGGGTCTTACCTACAGGGATGTGGACCTCCTCATCTCCCATCAGGCAAATGTAAGGATCATAGAATCCACCGCCAGGGTCCTGAGGCTGGAGTGGAAGGATGTTTATGTGAACATCGACCAGTACGGGAACACCTCAAGCGCATCCATTCCCATAGCCCTGGATGAGGCACTTCGTAACGGAACCATAAAATCGGGATTCACGGTGGTCCTGGCCGCCTTCGGCGCTGGGCTCACCTGGGGAGGAATGGTGGTGAGGTGGACAGATGAGTGAAAAGCAACTGTGGTGGTAAGCGGAGCCGCAAGGGGTATCGGCCTCGAGATCGCCAGAAAGCTCATTGAGCAGGGCTGGACCGTGGCCGCCCTTGATATGCTGGAGGAAGACCTGCAGAAAGCCGCCGGGGAACTGGGCCCCGAGTATGCCCCCTACACGGTGAACATCACCGATTCGGAGCAGCTTGACGCCGTTGCCCGGGCCATCGGCGAAGACCTCCCCCCGGTAAAGGGCATCGTGAACAACGCCGGCATAACCAGGGACTCGCTTATGATGCGCATGGACGAATCCCAGTGGAGCCAGGTCATCGATGTGAACCTCACCGGCGCCTGGAAGGTTACAAGGGCTTTCCTCCGCTCCCTCATAAGGGCCCGGGAGGGCTCCATCGTGAGCATTTCGTCGGTGGTGGGTCTCATGGGCGCCGCCGGGCAGGCCAACTACGCCGCAAGCAAGGCGGGTCTTATCGGCATGTCCAAGTCCCTCACAAGGGAACTCTCCGGCAGGAATATCAGGGTGAACGTGATAGCCCCGGGCTTTATCGAAACGGAAATGACAAGGAACCTTCCCGAAGAGGTCACAGCGGATTATCTTACCAGGATCCCCGCCGGCAGGCTGGGGAAGCCAGTTGAAATAGCAGAAGCGGTTGGATTTCTCATGGGCCCTTCCGCGAAGTATATTACCGGTATAGTACTGCCCGTCGACGGCGGTCTCACCACCTGAGAAAGGAAGAAATATGTCTCTTGAAAACCGCATCTCTGATATTATTGTCAGCAGATTGAACGTGAAGCGGGAAGAGGTAACCCCCACCGCAGACCTCAAGAACGACCTTGGCGCCGATTCCCTGGACATGGTCGATCTCATGATGGACCTCGAGGACGAGTTCAATCTGAAAATTTCCGATGAAGAGGGCAACACCCTGGAAACAGTGGGCGCCGTTGTGGAGTTCCTGCACTCCAAGGGTATTGAAGGCTAGCTGGAAACAAGTTTGAAATCCCGGTGAAACGCTGCATCCAGGGGGCGCAGCGTTTCGCCGGATTGACTATCGGGAGGATTTCCGTGGCTGAAAAGCGGGTAGTTATCACAGGTCTTGGAGTTTTGAGCCCAATCGGCAACACCCCTTCCGAGGCCTGGCAGAACGCCGCAGCTGGCACAAGCGGTATCGGAAGATTATCCGTTATCGACCCGGAACCGTTTACCAGTCAGGTTGCAGGGGAAATAAAGGATTTTGACCCGGAGGAATTTCTCGGGGCCAAAGCGGTAAGGCGGAACGACCGCTACACACAGTTCGCCATGGTGGCCGCCCGGGAAGCCTGGAAAAATTCAGGCCTTTCGGATATTACCATAGACCCTGAGAGGGTTGGTGTTATCATCGGTTCCGGAGTGGGCGGCCTTCAAACCTACGAGGAGCAGCACACCATCGCCCTGGAAAGGGGACCAAGACGGATAAGCTCCCTCTTCGTTCCCATGATGATCAGCAACATGGCGGCGGGGCAGGTTGCCATAGAGATAGGCGCCAGGGGTCCCAACTTCGCCACCGTTACCGCCTGCGCCTCCAGTACCCATGCCCTGGCCACCGCGGTGGATGCCATAAGGCTGGGCCGTGCCGAAGCAATGATCACCGGCGGAAGCGAAGCACCCCTCACCATAATGAGTGTCGGGGGTTTCTGCTCCATGAAGGCCCTTTCCACATCCTTCAACGATACGCCGGAAAAGGCATCCAGACCATTCGACCGTGACCGCGACGGCTTCGTTATCGCCGAGGGCGCTTCCATTCTTGTTCTGGAAGACCTTCAGCACGCCCTGGACAGGGGTGCAGACATCATCGCCGAGATAACCGGTGTGGGAATGTCATGCGACGCCCACCACATAACGGCACCGGCACCCGGGGGAGAGGGCTGCGCAAGGTCAATGATAATGGCCATGAAGGACGCCGGGATCTCGCCGGACAAGGTTGATTATGTAAATGCCCACGGAACCTCTACACTGCTTAACGATGTGAACGAGACCATGGCGATCAGGACCGCCCTGGGAAGCCATGCGGACAAAGTGATGGTATCCAGCACCAAGTCGGTTCACGGCCACATGCTCGGGGCAACGGGAAGCATGGAGGTAACCCTCACCGCCCTGGCTCTGAAGCACGGGATCGTACCCCCACGGCCACCCTCGAGAACCCCGGCGAAGGCTGCGACCTCGACTATGTCCCGGGCAAAGCAAGGGAAGCTGCCATCGAGCATGCCCTGAGCAATTCCCTGGGCTTCGGCGGGCACAATGTTACCATTGCCCTTCGCAAGTACAAGGTTGACAGCTGATATCAACGCTTATGAAAGTCTGGAGCGGCTGTTCAGCCGCTCCGACCTACTGCGCCAGGCCCTCACACACCCCTCCTCCCGGAACACCCCTGACAACCAGCGTTTCGAGTTCCTGGGCGACGCGGTGATAGAGCTGACGGTCAGGTGGAGTCTCCTTCAGGATTCACCGGGGGCCTCCGAGGGGGAGCTTACAAGGATGAAGATAGGTCTGGTGCGAAAATCAACCCTGGCAAGGTGCGCCGACAGGTTGGGACTCAGGGAACTGATCATCACTGGAGGCGACTTCCGGAATGGGGAGATCCCCGACTCCGTGGCCGCCGACGCCTATGAAGCGGTTGCCGGAGCCCTTTTCGCCGACAGCGGTTTCCCGAAGGCCATGGATTTCGTGAGGCAGACCCTTCTTCATACCGAGGAAACCAGCGGAGGCGGCGACCCTAAATCACGACTGCAGGAATACTGCCAGGCAAGGAGGATCCCCCTGCCGGAATACCATACAGAAAGAGTCACCGGACCTCCCCACGCTCCGGTGTTCGACATCAGTGTAACCGTTAATGGAAAAGTGCTGGGCAGGGGCAGAGCCGCCAGCAGGAAGAACGCGGAAATGGCGGCGGCCGAAATGGCCCTGAAAAAAGCTGAAGGCGAGGAATAGAATGGACTATATGCTCAACGAGGACATCATCGGAATACGGGAGATATGCGCCGAGATAGGCGAGAAGTACATCCTTCCGATAAGGGCCGAACTCGACGAGGAGAACCGTTTCCCCCGGGAAATAATGGATGTTTTGGCCCAGAGCGACCTCTTCACCATATACATCCCCGAGGAGTACGGCGGAACAGGTATGGGAAGCCTCTCCCTGGTGGTGGCAACCGAGGAGCTCAGCCGCTACTGCGGCGGCATTGCCGTTTCGTACGCAGCCAATGCCCTGGGAGCCATGCCGATAATCCTCATGGGCACCGAGGAGCAGAAGCATAAGTTCCTTCCCCGGCTTGCATCCGGCGAGAATCTCTGCGCCTTCGCCCTCACCGAGCCCGAGGCGGGAAGCGATGCCGGCGGTGTGAAGACCCGTGCAATAAAGGACGGCGACCACTATGTGCTCAACGGAACGAAACAGTGGATAACCAACGGCGGAGAGGCCCAGATATACACCGTGATAGCCCTCACCGACCCCGACCGCGGCGCCAGGGGCGCCAGCGCATTCATAGTGGAGGAGGGAACACCGGGCTTCAGCTACGGCAAGAAGGAAGACAAAATGGGTATCCGCGCCTCCGCCACCCGGGAGCTGATATTTGAGGACTGCAGGGTTCCCGCGGAGAACCTCATAGCCCGGGAGGGAATGGGTTTCATAGTTGCCATGAAAACCCTGGACAACTCCGGCCCGGGGTTGCGGCCCAGGCCGTAGGCATAGCCCAGGGCGCCTGGACGAGGCACTCAGGTACGCCGCACAGAGGAAGCAGTTCGGCGTCAGGATCGACTCCTTCCAGGGACTTCAGTTCATGCTGGCGGACATGGGAACCCAGATAGAGGCAGCAAGGGCCCTCACATACTCCGTGGCAAGGATGATGGACAGCGGGGCGAAGAAATTCGAAAAGGAGTCCGCCATGGCCAAGGTCTTCGCCAGCGATGTGGCCATGAAGGTTACCACCGACGCGGTTCAGATACTGGGTGGCTACGGCTACATGAAGGAGTACCCGGTGGAAAAAATGATGCGTGACGCCAAGATAACCCAGATTTACGAGGGCACAAACCAGATACAGAGGAGCGTCATAGCCCACGCCATGATAAAGGAAGCCCACAGAAAGTAGGATCCGATGAAGTTCGTCGTTGCAGTAAAACAGGTACCGGACACCGCCGAGGTCCGGATCGATCCCGAAAGGGGGACCCTGATCCGGGACGGCGTGCCCTCCATAATGAACCCCTTTGACACATATGCCCTGGAAGAGGCCCTCAGGTGGCGGGACGAGCTTGGCGGGTCCGTAACCGTGATCACCATGGGTCCCCCCCAGGCGGAGGCCATCCTCAGGGAGGCCATTTCCATGGGGGCCGACGATGCCGTTCTGGTCAGCGACCGGGCCTTCGCCGGCGCCGACACATGGGCAACCAGCCACACCCTGGCCGCCGCCGTGGACCGCATCGGAGGTGTCCACGCGGTTTTCTTCGGCAAACAGGCTATCGACGGTGACACCGCCCAGACCGGCCCCAGCGTAGCCGCCTCCCTGAACTGGCCCCAGATAACATTCGTGGGTAAAGTGAGGGAAATGAAGGAAGGTTCCGTGGTAACCGAGCGATATGTGGAAACAGGTACACAGGTGGTCAAAAGTGAACTTCCAGCGGTGCTCACCATACTGAAGGACGCCAATGTGCCCCGGATCGCAAGCCTCAGGGGAAAGATGAAGTCCCGCAAGGCGGAGATCCCCACCTGGGGCCTCGGGGACCTGGGCCTCACGGAAGCGGAAACCGGCCTGGAGGGTTCCCCCACGAAGGTGGTGGTAACCGCCACCCCTGAAGCCAGGACCGGGGGAGAGATTCACACCGGAGCACCGGAGGAACTGGCGGCCAGGCTGGCTGACCTTCTTCTGGGTGAAGGGAAGGAGGGCTGACATGGGCGGATTTCTGGAAATAAAGGATGAATGCACCGGCTGCGGTCTGTGCGTAAAGACATGCCCCGTGGGAGCCCTTTCCGTGAACCAGGAGAGGAAGGCGGTGGTATCCGACCTCTGCACCCTTTGCAGCATCTGCGTGGATTCATGCCCCTTCGGAGCCCTCGTGGTGCACCATCCTTCGGGGGCGACCCTGAAGAGCTGGCAAAGTACTCAGGGATCCTGGTTCTCTGCGAACTGAGGGAGGGCATTCCGGACCGAAGCGCCTTCGAGCTCCTGGGCGAGGCCAGGAAGCTCTCCGCCGGTGAAAAGACCGTTACGGCCCTTATGATAACCGATGATCCCCATGATTCCGCCGAACAGCTGATACACGCCGGGGCAGACAGGGTACTCACCGCGGTCCATCCCGGCCTCTCCCAGTTCAGGACCGAGCCCTGGAACAACATACTCACCAGGGTCATAAGGGACGAAAGGCCGGAGATAGTTCTGGCTGCTGCCACCACCACAGGCAGGGATGTGATGCCAAGGGTGTCCAAAACCCTGGACACAGGCCTCACCGCCGACTGCACCGAACTTCACATAGACCGGGAAACAGGGCTTCTAATGCAGACCCGCCCGGCCTTCGGGGGCAACATCATGGCCACCATCGTCTGCGACCGCACAAGGCCCCAGATGTCCACGGTGCGCCCCGGCGTGATGAAACCGGCTGAGCCGGACACCGGCAGGACCGGCGAGGTCGTCGAGCTCGAGCTTACAGAAGACCTCCTGGCCTCCCGGACCGAGGTCCTGGAATTCATACCCACCGAGGGCGACGAGGTGGATATAACCGAGGCTGAAATAGTGATCTCCGGGGGCAGGGGAATGAAGAACCCCGAGAACTACCACCTTCTCCACGAGCTGGCCCATTTACTGGGCGGCACCGTGGGAGCCAGCCGGGCCGCGGTGGACAACGGCTGGATAGAGTATCCCAGGCAGGTGGGCCAGACCGGCAAGACCGTTCAGCCGAAAACATACCTGGCGGTGGGTATCTCCGGCGCCGTGCAGCACCGGGTGGGCATGCAGTCCTCCGATACCATATACGCCGTGAACAAAGACCCCGAGGCCAACATATTCGGTTTCTGCACCGAGGGCTTCGTGGGCGACCTCTTCGAGGTGATCCCTGCCCTTGTAAAAGAGATAAAGAAGCGCAGGGGATAATCACCATGACCGGCGGACCCCCCGTGGCCTTCCACAGGCACTGTGCCACGGGGGTCCTCCACGTTCACACCACCAGGTCCGACGGCAGGGGCGAACCCGGGGACATAGTCCGTGCCGGTATCGACGCCGGGCTGGACTACATAGCCTTCAACGATCACAGGACACTTGCCCTGATGGACCAGGGCTGGCACGGCAGAAGGTCCGAAGGGCTTCTCACCATAGTGGGCTGCGAGCTGGAGCACACCGACCGGAAGAGCCATCTTCTGGTGTACGGCGTGGATTCCATACGACCCGGAGGCCACATTCTACGGCAGCTTGAGGATGTTCGATCAGCCGGCGGGATCGCCATCATCGCCCATCCAGCGGAGAAAAGACCTCACATTCCCGGAATGGGCGAGTATCCCTGGACCGTCGGAACCGATTGCCCGGTGAACGGCGTTGAGGGTTGGAACTGGATGAGCATGTGGAAGAGGGGTGTGAGCCCCTGAACTTGTGGCGCAGTATTCGGGAAGCCGATAAAAGGGTACTTCACCCCAACCCGGAAGCCGTTGATATCTGGTTCGAAACAGGGGGATGCCTGGTGGGGGGAGCCGATGCCCACGGCCACCGGATACTGGGCAAAGATGTCTTCAACTACCGCATGCTCTTCGACAGGGTCAGGACCCACATACTCACCAATGAGCCACTGGAAACCCCGGAGCAGTTCACCGATGCCCTCAGGAAAGGCCGGTGCTTCATAAGCAACAACATCGCCGGCGACGCCTCGGGCTACCGCTCCACCATCCACGAAGGCAGCCTCTTCCTGAAACTTCCCGCCTCGGGAGGGGTAAGGATAAGGGGCCGGTCGGAGGTTATCCTGGAAGCCGGGGTTCACTGCCTCGGCCCGGTTTCCCCGCCTGTCTACCTGGAAGTGCACCGCCGGGGAAGGACCTGGATAGCCGAAGCCATCCGTAAACTTGACAAATAGATTTTGTAATGTATTGCAGGGCAAGGAGATGACTCAATGCGCAAATATCTTTTTATTGGAGTGATACTGGCTATAACCTTTGAGTCAGCCGGTGATCCCATCGACACCGCCTACGACCTCATGGAAGCCATAGAGTACCAGGACGGCTACGCCCTGGAAGGGCTTCTTACCGAGGATCTCTACGGAGCGATAACCGGTTTTCTTGACCAGGCCAGGGAGATAATCGCCGAAGACCCGGCCCTGGCCGGGAGCTTTCTGGCCCGAAGATACGGTGGCAGGATAACGGTTGCGGACTTTGAGTTCCTCACAAACGAGGAAATACTGGGAAAAGTCCTCGGCGAGGCCACACTGATGCCTGTGTCAATGATAGAGAACGAGAGGGCAACCCTCGAGGGCAGGACTGCAACCGTAGTGCTCACCTACCTGAACGGGGCATCGGTGTCCTTTGGTATGGCATGGGAGAACAGCGGTTGGAGGGTTTCCGACAGCAGCCTGCTGGGAACGATCTTCAGATAGTACCTGTTACTCCGCCTGTTCCACATCCAGTGGTGAGCGGAGTATCACAAGCACCGAAGAGTAGGGAACCACGAAGTACTTCACCGAATCGAGCCTGATCTCCCAGGAGGCGCTTTTAACGTAAAGGACGAAATCCCCCTTTTCCACCTGAAGGGGATAATGCCGTATTGAAGGGGAATCGGTTGGCTTCCATGGTTCCTCCGAGGGGTCCGTGGCCTCGGGTATGGGGTAGCCCGGCCCCACGGCTTCCACCCATCCCCCGAGAACCTTCCTGCCGTCGGCTGCGGAATCCGGGACATAGAGGCCGGAATCGGTTCTTTCCCCGGCTGATGGAGGGCTGACCAGTATGCGGTCGCCGGTTACGATGAGTTTCCTGCTGCCCATGAACATGGAGTCGGTCATAAGTCTCCCGGAAAAGAAAGTTGGCGGAGGACCGGGGACTCGAACCCCGAAGGGTGATTAGCCCGGCGGATTTCAAATCCGCTGCCTTACCAATTAGACTAGTCCTCCGTTGGCCGGTAATTTATAGTAATATAGGCAAAAGGTCAAATCCTGTAACACCGGAGGGAATCCATGCACCCGGAAGTAGAGCTCAAATTCAAGGTTAGCGGTTTTGAGGAACTCCGGGAAAGGCTTGCCGACGCCGGTGCCGTTCTGGAACAGGCCGCCGCCCCCGAGAGCAACACCATACTGGACGACGAAGGGGGCAGCCTCGGTAACAGTGGCAGGCTGCTCCGCCTCAGGGAGTACGCCGGCCAGGTCATTCTCACTGTGAAGGAGCCCTGCATCCCCGGCGCCATGAAGAACAGGATGGAACACGAAACCGTTCTCGGCGCTTCCATGGGCCAGGCAATGGAACTGTTCCGGGTACTTGGCTACCATCCGGTTCGCAGATATTTCAAGGAAAGGGAGATATGGGTCCTGCCGGGCCTGGGCAAGGTATGTCTCGACGGGCTTCCCTTCGGCTGTTTCATAGAGATAGAAGCGAACACCCCCGAGGGTGTTTCAGAGGCATGCCGAACACTTGGCCTGGATGCTTCCCGGGGATTATTCGAGAGCTACATTGCCCTTGAAAACGGTATCAGAACCGCTCCGGCTTTTCTAACTCTTGACAGAAGAGCCTTTTGATAGCATAAACCGCCCTGCAACCTGGGAAAGATATTCACGAATTAATATAGAAATAAGGAGATAAAGTGAATCAGCACAATGTACAGGAGCGAAAACTCAAAAGCGACATCCATTTCAAGAACGAACTCCGGAGGGATCTCGCCACCAGTCTTCACCAGCTTCACAGCTGGCAGGAAAAGCTGCACACACTGAAGAACACCCGCAAGGAGAAGAAGCTCAACACCACCGTTGCCAGGTACGCCTCCTACATACACGAGCTGAAGCAGTACCTCGTGCCGGTGCTCGACGACCTGGAAACCAGGATCAAGACCGAAATGGATTTCAGCAAGGAAGAGATCGCCCAGTTCACCGAAGAGGTAAAGGCGGAAACCGTTCAGGCCGCCGAGGCCAGAAAGGCCTTCGACAAGGCCAGGAAGCTCCTCCACGACACCGAGGAAGCCAAAAAGACCGATCCGGAAGAGCTCAAGGCCGCAAGGGACACATACAGGAAGGCCTTCAGGAAGTTCAGGCTTGAATCCGCCGAGCTGGAGAATGCCCAGAAGGAACTCCAGAGCGAGCTCCGGGACAGGGAAATATTCAAGAAGGAACTCAAGAGGATAATGGTGGAACGCCACTTCATGTCCGAGGTCTAGTGGAGGTTTTCCCCCGCCGCAGGATAATTGACAGGGCGCTGCTCACCGCGGCGTCCTGTCTGCTTCTCAGCGTTCCCTTCATTGTACGGGGAAGGGGGATATCTACCGTTCTTCCAGTTATATGGGCCGGAGGTGTTCTCTACTTCCTTCTGTTCCTTCGCAGGTACCTGAAGAGGGAAAAAGCCGCCCGGAGGGGAATCGAACCGGGAATAAGGGAGGTTCTTCAGGATAAGGTTTCCTTCTACAAGGGTCTTTCACCGGCGGACAGGAAGGAATACGAGAACAACATAGCGGTTTTCCTCCTCGAGCACACCATAACGGGGATAGACGGTGTGGAGATAACCGACGAGGTAAGGGCGCTGGTGGCTGCCACCGCCGTAAGGCTCACCTTCAGAAGGCCCGGCTGGGAGTACCACAGCTTCGGAGAGATACTCATCTATCCATCGGGGTTCGCCGCCGACGGTTCCTATTCCACCAGAACCGGTTCAGACGGATTCACCGCCGCGGGGCTGGTTCATTCCCAGGGAGGCGTTATTCTCTCCCTTCCCCACCTTCTGAGAAGCTTCGAACACGATAACGACGGATTCAATGTGGCTACCACGAGTTCGCCCATGTTCTCGACGGCAGGAGGCCCGATGGCATTCCCGATGAACTGTCCCTGGGTTCATATAAACCCTGGGCCGAAGCCATGCAGACCGAATTCGAGAGGGTACACAGCAACAGATCGGTCCTGAGGAGCTACGCCGGAACCAACCCTGCGGAGTTCTTCGCCTGCGCTGTGGAATACTTCTTCGAAAAGCCTGAGAAGCTGAAGGAGAGAGCCCCGGAGGTCTATGAGCAGCTGAGCTCCTTCTTCAACCAGGATCCCGCGGAGGAAACCTAAACCCTTTTCCCGATGAACCGGGCTTTACAAGCTCTATCCCCCGCTGGCACAGGGGCACTCCTCCGGGGCATAGCTTTCCGCCTTCACGGTGAGAAGGGCCCTGTAGGGAACCGGCAGTTCCAGGGTTCCTCCGGTGCGGTCCACCAGCAGGCCGGCCATGACCACACCGGCCCCCAGTTCCTCAAGGACCTCTATGGATTCCCGTACGCTTCCCCCTGTCGTTACCACATCCTCGACAAGGAGCACCCTGGCGTTCTTCACCAGGGACTGAAAGCCGGGGCGGATGCCCATTAAACCGGCGGAGTCCCGCTGAAGGAAGGCAAAGGGTTTTCCCATGGCAGCCGCTGTGGCGAAGCCGAAAACGATGGCACCGAATGCCGGGGCGCATACCACATCTATCTCCCCGGCGATGTCCCGCATGGTTTCTCCGGTCATCCTTCCCAGTTCCATCACGAGGTCGGGACGGCCGGCAACCCTTATCTTTTCGAAATACATGCTTCCGTGCCTGCCGGAGGTATATCTGAAGTGCCCCTCAAGAAGGGCGTCGCATTCCTGCAGAATGGCCATTACCTTTTCGTTCTCCATTATTTCCTTTCGATATTACGGGAGGTCTACGGGCTGAAGCTGAAGGGAAGCTGAATGGGAAGGGGACCCTCGTTCTCGTTCACGCTTCCGAAGCGCCACTGCTCAACGGTTCTGATAAGCTCGAGTTCGAAGGCCTGGTTGTACATGTTGGATGAGACAAGCTGCACATCGGAAACCCTACCGCTGGGATGGATTATCATGGCCACCTCGACCCTTCCCACAAGAAGCGGGTCGGTGCGCAGGTGCTTGTTGTACACATACATAATCTGGCTGCGCTTTTCGGCCACCAGGGCCGCTATCTCCTCGGCGCTCCGGGAAGAGTAGTTCTCGGAGCCGGTAACGGTGGGGGTGGACCTTTCCGAGAAGTCGCTGAAGACCATGACCTCCCTTCCCAGGCTTCCGCCTGGGCTGCTACACCGGACTGCACGATGTCACGGTGGCCCCCGGTGGAACCGGCGAGACCGATGCCGTCCTCTCCGGCGGTGGCGAACCCGCCGGGGTTGTTCAGTGTGCTCATGTCTATTCCCCCGCCGCTTGAAAGCATGGCAAGGAGGGCTTCGGTGCTCTGGGGGGAGTTTTCCCCAGCCTCCTGCTGGTCGGTTGAGGCGGTTTCAAAGGGGGACGCCACCATTTCGTCGGGATTGAGGTTACCTGTGCTTCCGGTCTGGTCGGGCTGCTCACCCTGACCGCCGCCCCCCTGGGCAACCGCAACGGCCCCGGGGTCCGGGAGGGTGTTCAGTTCGAACTGCAGCATGTGGCTGTGGCCGGACTGGGCTGCCAGGGTGTAGTATTCGGTTTCGTAGCCGACCTGGTAGACATCGACGCTGTACTCGTTGCCGCCCACAAGGCCGTCGAGCATTATGGGGGTTACACCCATGAGCTGGCCGTTCAGTGTTACGAAGGCTCCAGCGGGTTCACTTCGCACCATTGCCGAGGCCATGGTGTTGTCCCGCACAGTGTCCAGCAGGGCCTGAAGCCTCGGGTTGGCCCCGGGGCTGAGGTCGTAGTAAACATCAAGGCGCAGCAGTTCCTCGTAGGCGCTTCTGGCTGCCTGTTCGTTCCCCATTGCGTAGTATGAGCTTCCCAGCCTGTCCCACGCCCGGAGCCTCTCGTCGAAGGAGAGGGTTTCCGTGGAGATCATGCCTTCCAGGGCCACTATTGCCCCGGGTATGTCACCCATCTCATAGAGCTGTATTGCCTCGTCGACGGTTGACGCCCCGGTGAGAGCAAGCATTGCCAGTATGAAAGCGTACAGAACTCCCCCTTGCCGCCTTTGCGTGAAACTACCCCTCAGTACCCTATTATTCCCCGTCAAACCGCATGAAGTCAACAGGTAATGAGGGCCTGTAAAAACATTGACCACCGTCGGGTACGGGGTTTCATGAAAAAACGGAAGACCCTTTCCCCGCCATCTGTTATACACCAGCCGCCGGTGAATAGTTCATGGATGCCATGGTGGGGGAACAATTCCCGGTGAAACCGGTTATATTCACCTGAAGGATGTTGAGAATTTGCGGAGTTTCCTGGGAGGAGAATATGTATTCCACAAGAACGAGGGTTATCTACACGGCTCTTACGGTGCTGCTGGCAGGTTCGGCATGCCTCTTCAGCCCGGACAAGGGCGAGGATCCCCCCGAGTCCGGCTACTATACACCGGCGGACAGCGCCTGGAAGGTCCTTCACAATTTCCAGCTCGCCTACGAGACTCAGAACATCGACGCCTACCTCGACTGCCTCCACGAAGAGTTCGAGTTCATCCTTCTCGAGGTTGACTGGGACGACTACGACGGCGACGGCATAATAGACCAGTCCTGGGGTCGCGACCTCGAAGAGCAGTTCACCACCAGCATGTTCAACAGCACTGAAGCCGAGGTTATCGAACTCACGCTCAACGGAACCGGAGAGTCCATCTGGTACGGGGATTCCACACTGACCACCCTGCAGCTGCAAAGGTCCTTCGAACTGAAGGTTTACTTCTGGAACGACCAGGGCCAGCAGGATGGATACAGGGCCCAGGGAAGCGCCATCTTCCTCTGCAAGCCCAGCCCCGAAGACGAAAATGAATACCAGATCTGGCAGTGGACTGACCTTTCGGAAACCTGATGGCATTAGTTCTGTCAATACTGCTGGCCCTCCTTCAGGGCACCGCCCCTGAGGGGGGCTTTACTGGGTATTTTTCACCGACCGGGGCGCCGGTGTCGAGGCAAGGCTTCACAGAGCCACCGAGGAAATAGCCGCCGGACCTTCCTTCTCCAGAAGGGCAGCCCTGGGCAGGGAAAGCGCCGACATCTACGACCTGTATCCCTATGCCCCCTACGTGAAGGAAGTAGAGGCCCTGGCCTCTTCCGGTGTCAGAACCGAGTCCCGGTACCTGAACGCCGTGAGCGTAAGGCTTACCCCGGCTCAGGTCCAGCAGCTCGAAAGCTCTCCCATTGTCAGGGAAGTGCGGCCCGTTGGGGTATCCACATTCTCACCCCCGGTGGAAACACCCGCCCCGGACTCATACGGCCTTTCCCTGTCACAGCTTCAGCAGATAAACCTCTACCAGGTTCAGCAGATGGGCTGGAGCGGTTCCGGGGTGGTGATAGGTCTTCTTGATTCGGGCTTTGAACTCGACCACCCCAGCCTGCAGTCCGCCAATGTAATCGCGTCATACGACTTCGTAATGGACGACAGCACCGTTGCCTGGCAACAGGGCGACCCTGTGAACCAGGCCTCCCACGGAACCAGGGTACTTTCCATGATAGCCGGCTACGATCCCGGGCTCTTCATAGGAGGCGCCTGGGGTTCATCCTTCCTTCTGGCGAAAACCGAGGACGTGGGCGACGAATACCAGCAGGAGGAAGACTTCTGGGTGTCCGGCCTCGAGTGGCTGGAAGCCCAGGGGGCAGACCTCGTGAGCAGCTCACTGGGCTATACCGACTGGTACGAACCCGGTCAGATGGACGGCAACACAGCGGTTACCACCATAGCAGCGGACCTTGCCGCCTCACGGGGGCTTCTGGTCTTCAACTCCGCCGGCAACGACGGTCCTGAACCAACCTCCCTGGTGGCTCCCGCCGACGGCGATTCTGTTTTCGCCGCCGGTGCCGTAGACGGCGGGGGGAACATCCCGGACTTCTCCAGCAGGGGCCCCACAGCCGACGGCAGGATAAAGCCCGACGGCTGCGCCAGGGGCAACAACGCCGTGGCAGCTTCCTACGGGGGCTCCGGTTACTCAACGGTTAACGGAACCAGTTTCGCCGCCCCGCTCATTTCCGCCGGGGCTGCCTGTGTTTCATCCGCCCACCCAAGCTGGTCCATGATGCGTATCTACGAGGCCCTCACAGCCACCGCAAGCCGTTCCGGCACGCCGGACAACTCCTATGGCTACGGCATTATAGACGCCCTTGCCGCCATCAGGCACAGGTCCGTCACAGGCCGGGTAAGACGCAGCGACACCGGGGAGATACTTCCCGGCCTTCAGGTCCTTGTTACAATGGACAGCGGAACTGAAGCGTCCACCTCCACCAACGACATGGGCTGCTTCGCGGTTGAGCCCGGTGAGCTTGGCGGTTTCACAGCGGTTTCCCAGGGCTACGGCCATCCCATTCCTGTTCAAGGCACCCTGACGGAACAGGGAGTCGAGATCACCATCTATGTGGACCCTCCCGCATCCTCCCAGCCCGCCTCGGCATATCCCAACCCCTCCTCCTCCGGTTTCCACATAGGGTTCGACCTCACAGGTCCCCCGGCTGATGTCACACTGTCCATTTTCACCGTTTCAGGGGAACCGGTGCACAGCCAGAGCCGCCCTGCCCTGCAGCCCGGCTGCTACAGAGCCCCGGTGGAGGGCCAGGCCTTCTACTGGGACGGCACCAACATGAACGGTGAGGAAGTGGCGTCGGGTCAGTACCTGGCACTTCTCCGCACCGGGGATTCAACCAGCCTGATCAACCTTGCGCTGATCAGGGGAACCGGGGAATGAACATGAACAGCGGTTTTGCCAGGATACTCATCCCTATAGCGGTCATCGTCGTTCTGAACATGGCGGGGATCATAGACCTGTCCCTTCTTCCATGGAACCAGGCGGATTTTCAGGCCACCCTTGCCACCGTTGCGGTGTATCTCATCTGGTCGGTACTGGAGAGCAGCGCCAGGGCCGACGCCTCACGAATTACCCTTTACGCGGTGCTTCTGGTCAGCGTTCTCGATGCTTTCCTGCTTCGAATAACCGCTTTTTCCGGCTTCATGGCCATAAGGTGGGCAGGGGTTGCCATACTGGCAGCCGGCTGCTCCCTCAGGATAGCTTCCCTCAAAGCGGAGGGCAGCAATTCCCTCAGCAGGTCGGGAAGAGCCCTCCAGATGGTGGGCCTTGCCCTGGGTCTGGGTTCCCTGGCGGGAACGGCCATCGCCCTCTTTCCGGGAATCCCGTCGGCCTGCAGGGACAAATAGCGTTGAAGGCCCTGGTTCAGAGGGTATCCCGGGCTGAGGTAACCGTGAATGGAAGACCGGTTGGAATGATCGGAAGGGGCCTTCTCGCCCTTGTCGGGTTCCGGGGGGAGGATTCCCCCGGCGAGCTGGACTGGATGGCAGGCAAGCTAACAGGGCTGAGAATATTTCCCGACGAGAATGGCCAGATGAACAGGTCCCTCCAGGACATCTCCGGCGAGATGCTCGTGGTGAGCCAGTTCACCCTCCACGCCGACACCAGGAAGGGCAAAAGGCCCAGCTTCATCAAGGCCGCCGACCCCGATACCGCAAACATCCTCTACAGGCTGTTCATTGAAAAGGTAAGGGACTCAGGCATAAGGGTTTCCGAAGGGGTATTCGGGGCCATGATGGAGGTAAGCCTCACCAACGACGGCCCTGTGACCGTTATGGTGGACTCCCCTTCGGAAAGGAACCGATGAACTACTGGTATCCCGTGGAAAGGGAGCTGATCCTGGCAAGCAGGTCTCCCAGAAGGACCGAAATACTGCGAATGGCCAGCATTCCCCATAGTGTTCACCCCTCATCCATAGAGGAAATCTCCATGGAGGGAAGACCCGGGGATATAGTGCGGCACTGGGCCACCCTCAAGGCCCGTGATGTGGCGAAGGCATTCCCCGACCACCCTGTCCTCGGCGCGGATACAATGGTCTATGAGAACGGCGTTCTGCTGGGAAAACCCCGGACCGGGGAGGAGGCCTTTGATATGATCAGCAGGCTCTCGGGGAATTGGCACACGGTTTACGGCGGGGTTGCCCTTGTCTGGCACAGCAGGGGGCTGTCGTTCTCCTTCGCAGAGGCCACCAGGGTTAAGTTCCGTACACTGGAAGACCGGGAAATTCAAGCCTATGTTGACTCCGGCGAGCCCATGGACAAAGCCGGGGCCTACGGCATACAGGGTCTTGGCTGTGTTCTGGTGGAAAAGATAGAAGGCTGCTACTTCAATGTGATGGGACTGCCCATATCCCGGTTCATCCACCGGTTCCTGGACAGCCTGAATTAAAAAAGGGGCGGCAATCAAGCGCCCCGGAAGCGAAGTATCCTAACGGATCACGATAATGGACTTTGTGATGCTGTCTCCAGCGGGAGAGGAAAGGCGAACGAGGTAGAGCCCCGCTTCTTCCACAGAGAACTCAGCGCTATCAGAGGATGCTGAGCCCACAACCCTTCCAGTGATGTCAAAGACGTCAACTGTTCCGTTAACCCCATCCGGGAGGGAAGCGGCTACGGAGAAGTTGCCCGTTGACGGATTAGGGCCGATGGTCATGGAAATGGCATCAGAACCGGATTCAATTCCCAATATGGAACCGAGATCCTCTGAGTAGAAGGCGTTAAAGACTTCCTTGCCCTCGTAATCCATCACGAAGGCAACTATGCCCATGTTCTCGAAATCCCAGTCCGGGTCTATTGTGTATTCACCCTGGACAGATATCGTCTGGGGATAGGGTCCGGTGAAATCCAGTGTTATTCCCGCATTCCCAACTGGAGCCAGCCTGGGGATCCAATGTACGGTTTGCCCGTTGTAGTTTCCCCAGGATCCATCGGCAGTGATATCGGATTCCACCACGGCGGAGAGAAGCCTGATAAGACCTCCTGCCTGCAGGTCCTGTTCCGCTGTGATGTTGTAATAGACCACTCCGGCGTTCTCATCACCGCCGACAGTAATATCTATGTCCAGATATGATGGTTCAGCCAGCCTGGCATCTATTGCGTTCTCGCATGCTGTCTGATCCCATCCCACATCACTCCAGACTCCGTCGCAGAAGAAAGATGGTGTGTACCCTGTACCGTAATAGTTAATGATTATGTTGCCGAAGGTTGAGCTGCCTGGGCCATTGTAAAAGACCATGAGGGGGGCCATGTCACCTGTAGTTACATACGAACTCATCATGCTGTTTACCGCACCTGCGATAACCGGGCATGTGGGTCAAGTTGTGGAGGTGAACTCCCCAAACAGCACTACCCTCTCCGCCGCTACCGCCGTTGATACCAGGGCGAAAAGGGCCAATACCAAAATTAGCTTCATGATACTCCTCCTTATCCAGTTTTTTCAATCACTGCCTTTAATATATAACACACACCCGCACTGAAAGAGTTTCACCGCTTTCTTCCGGTGGAGTCGGGCTGGTATCATCCTCGTTGACAATTCGCATATGAATATCTATAGATTGAACCCGGTTTTTGCGTGGAGAGGTGTCCGAGTTGGCCGAAGGAGCACGGTTGGAAACCGTGTATGGCGGCAACGTCATCGAGGGTTCGAATCCCTCCCTCTCCGCCATTGCCGCAAGGTGACGGGCTCTGCTGTTCCAGGGCGGTCCACCCCTCCAAGTTAACCGTCCGGTCATCCCCTCACCGTGAAACGGTAAACAACACGTTTTGCATAAATACATCTTATCAGGGGGGGCTTTTCATGGCCGATGCTTTCACCAGCGAGACATACAACGCCTTATGCAGGGACGCCGAGGGATACCTCGCCCGGGGTCTTGCGGAACAGGCCAGGGAACTTCTTCTAAAGGCCACCAGCCTCATAGGAACAAGGCCCCGGGCAAGAAGCCTCCTGGCCGACGCATGCATGCAGCTCGGGCTGTGGGGCGAGGCAAAGTCTCAACTTGAAGCCCTTTCCACACTCGAGGTCGATAACATTTATACCCACTTCAGGCTTGGTCAGGTTCTCGAGGAAACCGGGGAAGCCGAACTCGCCCGTGACAACTTCAGGGTGGTCCTCGACATGAACCCCGACCATCATGGCGCCAAGGTGGCCCTGGCAAGGCTGGAGAAGGAAACCGCTGAAACTGCCACTGAAAAGAAGGCCCCTCCCCCTGAAGGGCAGCAGATATTCGCCGACTCCGACGACACCGAAAGCGTGTTCGCCGGGGAAGGCTCCGACGGAGTGGACGATCTCCTGAACAACATAGGTCTGGGAGAAAAGAAGGAAGTTGAAGGGGTGGACGACCTCCTTAACTCCATCGGAATAAATGAGGATAAGAAAAAAGAGGAGTCCCGCAAGGTGGACTTCGGCGCCATCTTCGGCGGAGGAAGCCAGCCATCAGAACCCTCTGAACCCGAGGAACAAAGCCCCCTCGCTTCCGTATTCGGCGGCGGAGAATCCGAACTGCCTGAATCCCATGCCGATCTCAATTCCATATTCGGCTCCAGGGCAGCCACCGAAGAACGGGAAACAGAACCGGAAGAGAAGCAGGAGAAGGATACCGCCACAGAGGAGCCAGCCACGGATCTTAACGCCATTTTCGGTGCCCCTGAACCCGAGGCCCCGGCTGAAGAGCCGGCAGTCGAGGAAGAGCCCCCTGAGGAAGAAGAGGCGTCAGGAACCGACCTCAACGCCATTTTTGGCGCTCCGGAGGCGGTGGAAGAAGAACCGGAGGAAACCCCGGCGGAAGAACCCGAGGATGAAAAGGATGTTTCCCCGGATGAGCCCGCCGAGATAAAGGTGCAGGTTCCCGTTTTCCCGGAGGAGGAAACCGAGGCAGCCGAAACCCCGGAGACCCCGGCGGAAGAACCGGCAGCTG